>Ga0208044_1000001_pt1 | contig 705622 bp, 626 predicted proteins | sample Sb_taG_8_FD_187712 | JGI IMG/M metagenome (GOLD analysis project Ga0208044, IMG submission 187712) | Peat soil microbial communities from Weissenstadt, Germany - Sb_50d_c_BC metaG (SPAdes) (version 2) | ecosystem: Environmental > Terrestrial > Soil > Wetlands > Peat | place: Germany...
TGCAGACTCTGTTGTGGTGATATGCTTCCTCATGGCCGGTCTCCTTTCGATTGCACCTTGAGTGCGTTTCTCATTGGGAGCGTATCGCATCCCGCCGAGGGACCGGCCTTCTCATTCCATCTAATTCTGCGTTGATCGACGGATGTAGCGCAGGGACACGCGCCGTTAGCGGGTACCTGCGGCCTTTCGGGTTCGTCACGCCGAAAAAGCCGCGGGTATCCCGCCAACCCCGCGGTATCCCCACGCTACAGGAATGGGTGGTTAACGCGGACACGACCGACCGCCAGAATCAACGCACTCTTAGCGCACCGCCATCCACTCCGCTCCCCCATTGCCGCTCCCAGTTCGATATGATGACGCGGAAAGGCATCCATGACGCGACCTCTCTTTATCTCTCTGCTTCTGGCGACTCTTGTTTCTCCAGCGCTTGCCGCCCCGCCGCAAGGCCGGCTCGAGGAAATGCACGGCAAGACGATCCTGCTCTTCACACCGCATCCGGACGACGATACCTTCTGCTGCGCCGGAACGCTGGCGCTGCTGGCAAAGAACGGGAACAACATCCATATCGTGATTTACACCAACGACGACAAAGGCTCGTACGATCCCGACATGACCAGCGAGCGGCTGGCGAAAATCCGCATGCATGAGGAAGAGGACGCCTGCCGCATCCTGGGCATCTCCAAGGAGAGCATCTCGTGGCTCGAATACCACGATGGCATGCTCGAATACGCGAATACGCGCGACCTGGTGGAAGAAGTAACGGGGATTATCCGGCGGATTCGGCCGGATGTTGTGATGGCGCCGGACTCAGGCACCGAATACGTGCGCTGGCATAAAACCGATCACAGAATGGCGGCCAACAACACAGTCGACGCGATTCGCGCCGCCGAGTGGCACCTGTATTTTCCTAATCAGCAATTGCACGAAGGGCTACAGCCGTGGCTGGTTCCGCAGGAATATTACTATTACGTAACCGACAAAGAGGCGAACTACTGGGTGAACATCGACAGCGTGGCGGAAAAGAAGATCGACGCGGCGGTGGCGCACGTGAGCCAGTGGGAACCCTCCATCCACCGGTACCGGCCGGATTGGGAGGCCGCGGAACTCGACAAAACCAAGGCCGAGATCCGCGGGCACATCCCGAAAAAAGACGGCCACTACGTGGAAGCTTTCCGCTTCGCGACCGGCTTCAACCAGGAATGAATCCTGGTCAGTAAATAAACTTCAACGCGAACTGAATCTGCCGCCCCGGTTGCGCCGATGTGTACGATCCCGCGCCCGCGGCATTAAAATTGTTGATCAGGCTGTTGGCGCGGAAATTCGCATGGTTGGTCATGTTGAAGAACTCCGCCCGGAATTGCAGTTTCATGCGTTCCTTCACCGCAAAGTCTTTGAACAATGAGGTATCAAGCTGCAATTGAGGTGCAGTCCAAATGACATTGCGGCCCGAGTTGCCATAGGTGCCGAATGGCTGCAGCGTGAAGGCCAACGGGTTGAACGCACTGCTCACAGCCGGGCCCGACGGATACAATGCCACCCCCACCACTCTATTCGGGTGTTCTTCCGTATCGCCGGTATTGTTGTTTGGATCACCCGACTCCGTGATCGTATACGGCAACCCGCTCGACCAGGCTTGAATGCCCTGCAGCTCCCAACCGCCGATCAGGGTATTCCCGATGCCATGCAGACTGCCCAATAACGCCTTGCCTTGGCCAATGGGCAGCGTGTATGAAAGGCTGTTTACGAACCGGTACTTCTGGTCGTAATCCGACGGTCCCTTTTCCCATTCCGGATTATTGTTGTCCCGGAACGATCCGCCGCCGTGGAAGCCCAGCGACGCCTGGGACTGCTCGTCGATGGACTTGCCATACGTAAAAGCCGTCAGGAAACTGAGGCCGCTCGAGAGGCGTTTCTCCAGCTTGGTTTGCAAAGCGCTGTACGTCGAGCTGTCGCAGGAGCACCAGAATGTCAGGTCGCCGCCAAGATAAGGACGCAGACGCTCTGCATTGTAGTTCGCACTCGGGCTCGTCGATGCAGGGATCTGGTTGAGGTTGCGGAACTCGTAGAGATGCGTGCCCTTGGATCCGGCGTAAGCCACCTCCAACACCGTATTCCATCCCAAATCCTGCTGGATGCTCGCCTGCCAGTGCTGCACGTTCGGATTGGTGAAATTCGGATCGAGCGAAAACAACGAAGGAGCCGACGGATTTGCTAGAGCATTCAGCGGAAATCCCTGTGAAAGGTTGCTGACGATCGGATTTAGAATCAAAGGACTCGGCGCATTGTAGTTCGATTGAAAGAAGAACGGCGGGTTATTCCCCATGTTTGGAATGCTCAGCGGTCCCGCCTCATAGGAGGAGTAGAAAACTCCGTACCCGGCACGCAGCACCGTCTTGCTGAACAAGTTGTAGGCAATGCCGATTCGGGGCCCAAAATCGTGTTTCTGATCCGGCACCAGGCTGGCGGGGGCTCCACGCGTCACCGGGATTTCCGGAAAGAAGTTTGGTGGCAGCGGATCCTGCCGGTTCCCCACGATTTGCAGCGTATTGGTGAAGACGTTGAAATTCGCCTGAGCGTCGTACCGTTCCTTTGCGTGCTCGACGAAGTCATAACGTAGCCCAATGTTCAACGTCAGCTTCCGGTTCACCTTGATGTCGTCCTGGACGTAATAAAACTGCCCCGGCTGTTGAAATTCATCGTTGATAAACGAAGAGATCTGAGCCCCACCCGATACCGCTCCGAGCAGGAAGTCGGCCGTACCCAGACCGGAGGTCGAGGAACTCTCCAGATTCTGTTCGGTGTTTGACCCGCCGAAGCCGAAGTATCCTCGCGGAACCGGCGGCTGCAGGATCGAGAAGTTGACACGCGGCTTGAGTTCGGCCCCAAACTTGATGGTGTGCCGTCCGCGGATCAGCGTCAGGCTGTCGATGAGCTGTTCAATAGCCTGTTTTTCCACCGTGGGTTGATATTCCGCGCTGCCGAAGCTGCTGATCCCGCTAACACCGAACTGAGGTAAACCACCGTTGTTGGAGGCGAACGGAATCCCGGGGATGCCAAGCTGCGCCGACTCGTTAATAGTGGAGTTGAACTGGAGCCGATCCGACTCGTTTTGCGTATAGCCCAGGCGCAGCTCGTTGATCAGCCGTGGAGTGAAAATGTGCGTCTCGCTCACCACGACGTTGCGCGGTTTTTGTAGGAAGACTCCCGTTGAGAACGACGCCGAGTCCAGCGGTGGAGGAATCGGTCCCGGGGGAACGTCTCTTTGGTTCGACCAGCTAAACCGCCCGAAGATCGAATCGGAGTCGGAAATCCTGTGATCGATGCGCAGGTCGAGTTGATTCGTATCGTTCGGCTCCACGGGGTTGCTTATGTAATTGTTCGCCGGCCCGAAATTGTTCACCGCGCCGGTTGCGTTCGGTTCGGGGAACATGCTCAACAGCTTTTCGGCGATCGGATTCCAGCGCGATTGGGGAATGATATTTCCCGCAAAGGGCAAACGTCCGACAGCGTCTCCGCTGGAGTTGATCGTGCCGGTATTGGGGTCGTAAATCGTATTGAACGCAACGCCGTTCTGCCCCGAAAAATTACCCTGCCGCATGGCGTCCGTCGGCACGGTAGCAATCTCCGTTTGGCCCGTGCGGATACGCGTTCCCTGGTAGTCGAAGAAGAAGAACGTCCGGTTCTTGCCGTTGTAGACCTTCGGGATCAGGATCGGTGCTCCCGTGCTGAAACCGAACTGATTTTGCTTGAACGGTGCGATGGGCGCGCCGTTCGCGTTGTTGAAGAAGTTGTTGGCGTCCAGATCGCTGTTGCGGAGGAACTCATAGGCAGTTCCGTGCAGGTCATTGCTGCCCGACTTGATGGTCACGTTCAGCACCGCGCCGCCCGATCGACCGAATTCCGCGCTCATCGAATTGGTCTGCACCTTGAACTCCTGAATGGCATCCGGCGGCGGACCGACTACGAAACTCGCCTGGCTGCTCAGGTCTTCGGACAGACTATTGTTGTCCACGCCGTCCAGAATGTAATTGTTCTGATACGGCCGCACGCCGTTGGCGCTGAATCCGCCCGTGTTCTCGTCGCGCGCTCCGGCAGGCGTCGGCGCTGTTCCAGCCGTCAGCACCGCCAACCGCGTGAATTGCCGGCCGTTCAACGGTAGGTCCATAATTCGCTGGCTGTCTACCACCTCGCCCAGATAAGAGGTATCCGTCTCCAGAATCGGAGCCTCACCCGCAACCTCAACCGTATCAGTCACTTGGCCAACTTCTAGCTTTGCATCGACCCGGACGCGGTCCTGCACGTTGACCTGAATATCGGGCCGCAAGGAGCGTTTAAATCCCGTTGCCTCAACAGTTACTGAATACTTGCCAACTTCGAGCGGCGTCACTACATATTCGCCTGCCGCGTCTGACGTCACCTTGACCGCAATGTTGGTGCCCATGTTGGTAACCGTGATTGTGGCGCCCGCTATAATCGCGCCGCTAGGATCCGTCACCGTCCCAACTATTGAACCCGCAGTGGTTTGCGCGCACAACGGCGCGACCGCGAGAACCGCACACAACGCCAACCAGACAATCTTAAGCCGATGCATGAGTCTCCTCCAGTTTTGGCGATTATAACTTGAACTTGTGAAAAATACTACGAAAGAATTAGAAAGACTTCGTAAGGCCCACGGAAGCGTTTCTGCCAATGGGTGGCCTCGCAGGCGAAAGACAACGCACCACTTCAGTGGTATACTCTTGCCACGAACTTGTAACAAATGATACCGGGTGAGCGATTTACTGCGTTACTTCACCGGCACCCGGAGGCGGTGATTTGTGCTCGATCTGACGATTGTGCGCGCCATCTTCATCCTTGTAATCAGCGCGTGTGCCTACTATTTCCAGCCGTTCCACCTGGCCCCGTTCGTTGCAGCCGGGGGCGGGCTTCTTGTGGGAGCGGCCATCATCCTCTTCGAACTGCGGGTTGAGAAGGTTAGCCTCAAACGGCTCATCGGCGCAGCATTCGGATCCGTTCTTGGAATCTTCGGGGCGTTCCTGATGTCGCTGGTGCTTGCCCGTGTGAACGTCGAAAACTCCGCGACTCTGCACTTCCTGCAGCTTTTCCTGCTGCTGTGGATGACTTATGTCGGGTTAGTTGTAGGGGCCAACAAGGGCGACATGCTGAACCTCTCGGCATTGGGCGGCATCTTCGGGGGCGAAAAAGGTCCCAAGAAAGCGTTCAAAATCCTCGACACTAGTGTGATCATTGACGGCCGCATCGCCGACATCGCCGAGACCGGCTTTCTCGACGGCGTGCTGGTGATTCCGCAGTTCGTGCTGCGCGAATTGCAGCTCGTCGCGGATTCGGCGGATTCCATGAAGCGCAATCGCGGCCGGCGGGGTCTGGACATCCTGCAGCGCATCCAGAAAATGGCGCACTTGAACGTGCAGATCGTCGAGGACGATTTCCCGCATATCCGCGAAGTCGACATGAAGCTCATCGAGCTGGCCAAAGTGTATGACTGCAAGGTCATCACCAACGATTTCAACCTGAATAAAGTTGCCCAGCTCCACGGCGTCGAGGTGTTGAACATCAACGAGCTGGCGAACTCGCTCAAGCCCATTGTGTTGCCCGGCGAGACCATGCGCGTGTTCATCCTCAAAGAGGGCAAAGAGTACAACCAGGGCGTGGCCTACCTGGATGACGGTACTATGGTGGTGGTGGATAACGCCAAGCGCATGATCTCGAAAACCATCGACATCTCGGTGACCAGCGTGCTCCAGACTACAGCCGGAAAAATGATCTTCGGCAAGTTCGACGATCGCGCGCACGCGGTGGTGACTGAAAAGCACGAGCGTCCCCCCCAGCCGCAGCGCAAAGCGGAAGCGGTGGGAGAAGGCTAAGGCCGCATGAAAGTCGCCGTCATCTTGCCGGCCGCGGGGCTCGGAACGCGCATGGGGCGTACGTCGGCCGAAACCGCGGGGACCAGCCGGAAGCAGTTCATGCAGCTGGATGGCTCTCCGATTCTCCTGCACACGGTGCGGAAGTTTGCGGCCTCCGATCGTGTGCGTGAAATCGTTGTTGCGTTACGTCGCGAAGATCTCGATTGGGTGGGCGATCTGCTGAAGCGCGAAATCCGCACGAAGCCCGTACGCGTGGTGGAAGGTGGAAACAGCCGCCAGGAATCGGTGGAGCGCGGTCTGGCCGCGGTCAGCCCGGATACGGAACTGGTCGCCGTGCACGATGCCGTGCGCCCGTTCATCGACCTGGAAATTATCGAGAAAGCCTTCGATGAGGCTGCCGAATACGGCGCGGCAATTGTGGGAATCGTCCCGGTCGACACGGTGAAGCAGGTGAGTGGCGCGCAAGCCACCGGCGCCAAGGTGCGATCGACCATCTCGCGCGAACGCCTGGTTCTGGCGCAAACGCCCCAGGTTTTCCGGCACGACCTGCTTAAGCAGGCGTTCGAGGCCGCGCGGCGCGATAGTTTCGTGGGAACCGATGAGTCGAGCCTGGTGGAGCGCCTCGATCAGGTGGAGGTGCGGGTGGTGATGGGCAGCGATCACAATATTAAGATCACCAAGCCCGGCGACATGGATCTCGCGCGCTTGTTCCTGGACAAGGAAACGGCCCGCGAAGGCACTGCTTGAGCGAATATCGGACCGGGCTGGGCTGGGATAACCATCGCATCGCCGCCGGGCGTCCTTTGATTTTGGGCGGCGTGACCATCCCGTGCGAATTTGGCCTGGAAGGCCACTCCGACGCGGACGTCCTCACACACGCCATCACCGACGCCATTCTCGGCGCCGCAGCCCTGGGCGACATCGGCATGCATTTCCCCGATTCCGACCCACGCTGGAAAGGCGCCGACAGCCTGCAATTTCTGAAGCGCGCGCTCGACCTGGCCGGCGAAGCCGGTTTCAAACTGGTGAATGTGGATTCGACCGTGATACTGGAACGTCCCAAGCTGAAGGACTATCGCGGCGCCATCCGCCAAACCCTGGCCACGACGTTGGGCCTGACGCTCGACCGCGTGTCAGTGAAATTCAAAACGGCGGAGAAAATGGGTCCAGTCGGCGAAGGCAAGTCGGCGGAGGCGCAGGCGGTGGTGACACTGCGCGGCCGGCAGTAGAACACAACATTCACCCTAACATGGTGATTCCCAAACACAGCGACAACGCGCCGGTGTCGGCTGGTTTCTGCCAAAACTCTTCGTCCTTCGTGGTCACGCCGCCGCAGCCAATGACTACCGCCGAGCTTCGGGCGCAAACGCCTCCCGGCCGACCTTGTGCTTATTGGGAGTCACAACTTACGGCGGATACACAAGGTTAACTACCGAAGTACGACAGAAGTTAACATTGTTTTCCAAAATTGGACGTGTGCCGCTTTCCATCGCGTGGAGTAACAAGCCATGACACTTGATTTTATCGGCACTAAAGAGTAAATCCGTAAAATCCACCTATCGCTTACTCTTGGCCCGAAATTCTACCTTACCTTTTGGAGTATTGCTGGTTAACTGGTAAACCGTTAACCTATCTTTCGGTGTTGACGTATTGCTGTCCAATTTTGTGAATGACAGACAATGAACTACCGCGAGGCGGCAGCCAAAAGTCTCTGGCGTCGCAGCTTTCGGAACCAATTTAGAGATTGAGAGTAGAGGGTTCACGTGCAAAACAAATGGCTTTCATCCTGGCGCGGCCAGGACACTTCAACTGAGCACATCAACAGCGCGCCGAAGCCAGCCAACGGTGCGCAAACAGAGGCTTCGCCGGACAGCCGGGCGCCGTCCGCGCCCTCCTCGGGCAACGGATTCGCGGCTTGCGGCATGGACTTGCTGGCCTTCGACGAGATCTACCGCTCGGCGGGCATCAAGGGTCCCCGCATGGGCTACACCATTGGAAAGGTCATCGAGATGCTCCAGAGCGAGCACATCAAGACCCTGCCGACGGAGACGAAACGCTTCTCGCTTCTGATGGCGCTCGAGGCCGCCGGCGTACCGGTGGATGAAGTGCTGCAGGACGCGACCCTCCGCCAGCGTGCCATCACGTCTTACGAAGCTATCCAGCGCAAACACCTCGAAGAGTACGAGGCGCGCAAGGCGCAGGAGAATGTCACCATCCAGGCAGAAGCGGAGCGTGTGGCTGCCGAGTATGCGGCGCGGATTTCTCACAACCTTGACGAGGTGGCTCGTGAGAAAGAAAGCTTCCGCAAGTGGGTGTCGAAGAAACAGTACGAAGCCCAACGCATCGGCGACGCCGTAGCGCTGTGTCTCACACAGAGCACACAGAGTAGCGCCCCCGCCATCAACAATAAGCCGCCAGCCGACCGGCCGTCAGGCGACCGGATGGCCGCGTTTCGTGAACTGGCCGCCGCCCAAAACGATCCGGCGCTAGTCCATCGGAGCTAACAGACCATGATGATTGCGGTTGGATTATTGGCCGTGTTGCTGTTGCGCCTGGCCAGCCGGTTTTCGCACTTGCGAACGAGCCGTGGGGAGAAGTTGGAGCTCGCCTGGTACGAGCAAAAAGTCCGGTGCGAAGGGGCTTTCCCCTTCGATTACTTAACCCGCTAGGGGTATAGACCCGCACTCAGGAGGGCGGTGGAGAAATTTATGAAGACGACGGAACAATCACCCGTGCTCGGTCTCGACATCGGCACCAGCCACATCGTAGCCGCGCGGAACTTGGAACAGGACTTTCAATACGAACGGCAGCTCAACGCTTTTGTCAGCATCCCTTACACCAAGCTGGCCGAGAGTCTGATGGTCAAGGAACGCATCAATCACGCGGTCCAAGGCAAAGAGATTCTGGTGTTCGGCAACGATTCCGAACAATTTGCCGAGCTGTTTCATGTCGAAACCCGCCGCCCCATGATGGACGGCATTCTGAACCCGGGCGAGGCCGACGGCCTGCTGGTCATCCGGCAGATCATCACGCGCCTGCTCGGTCGCGCCAAGAAACCCGGGCAGCGGCTCTATTTCAGCGTTCCCGCGCCGGCCGCAGGCATGAACGTCGACAAATTCACCTTCCACGAAACCACACTGCGGGAGTGTCTGCGCGAGCTGGGCTACGAGCCAAAAAGCATCAGCGAAGGGCTGGCGGTGGTCTATGGCGAATTAGGAGATTCCAGCTACAGCGGAATCGGCGTCAGTTGCGGCGGCGGCATGTGCAACGTCTGCCTGGCGTATCTCTCGGTTCCGGTGATCAGCTTCAGCGTCCCCAAGGGTGGCGACTACATCGATGCCAACTCCGCCGCGGCTACCCGCGATCTGGCCATGAGCGTCCGGGTGGAAAAGGAGAAGGGATTTCACTTCAACGGATACTTCGAGAACAAGACCTATCACGCATTGAGCGTTTACTACGACGACGTCATCCAGTCGCTCGTCAAATCCATGCGGGACGCCTTTAGCAATGCATCGAACCTGCCCAAGCTCAAACAGCCGGTGCCACTGGTGCTGAGCGGCGGGACGGCGATGCCTCCCGGATTCCAGGAGCGCTTCGAAAAAGCTCTCCGCGCCTCCGAATTCCCCATCGAGCTTTCCGAAATCCGCGTCGCCGCCAACCCTCTACATTCCACGGCCAAGGGTACACTCGTCGCCACGTTGTGTGAGTCGTAACCCACGCGGCTATCCGTTCTCCCCGCGGCGCGGAGCGTGAAATCGAAAGTTCACAGATTACGTGTACAGGCGAGCTGCATGGCCTCTGTTTTCTTGTCGAGAATTCTCCTGACAAAGCGCGTTCCCCAAGCACCCGAGGGCGTAGTCAGCGACTTCGTCGTACGCTTGGTCGAGAAACGTGCCGCCGTGATCGACGACGAGGTGGCACGTTTGCGATTCGTGCGCAAGTCGATTGCTACCGCCCGGCGCAGGGCCAGTTTCCAGCAGCAAGCGCACCAGGCCTCGCGCCGCCGGTTCTATCTGAGCGTTCGCATCATCCTCACCGCGCTTTTTTCGGCTGCGGTCCTGGTTCCCCAGGCGCCGCACAGGTTGACTTCTCGGCCTCTTCCCCTGGTGGTCCCGCGCCAGATCGCGGCTGAAGTTGCAGCCCCCAAGGTCTGGCTCGTCGAGCGCCAGGCAACGGTTGAGGTCTACAGCAATGGTCTGCGCATCGAAAACGAATTTCTCACCTCCACTCAAGCCCGCGCCTACCACCCTTTCGACCGGATCGCGTGGCGCGCCTCCCCCGTTGAAACCCAGCCGGCCGGGATTGTCTTTCACACCACCGAGAGCCGCCTGGCGCCGTTTGAGCCCAGCCAGAATTCCCGCCTGCAGCGCAACGGGCGTTCCTTGCTGGCTTACATCGCGCAGCGTCGTTCGTATCATTTTGTGATCGACCGCTTCGGCCGGGTCTTTCGGGTGGTAGCGGAGACTGATTTCGCCAATCATGCCGGGCAGTCCATCTGGGCCGACGAGAGAAACATCTACTGGGGCCTGAATCAGAGCTTTCTCGGCGTGGCCTTCGAAGCGCAGACCGAAGCACAGGCCGGCGACTCCAATGACATCGCCACGCGGGCGCAGATCGACGCCGCGCGCGTGCTCACCGAGATGTTGCGGTCGAAGTACCACATCGCCGCCATCAATTGCGTCACGCACGCGCAGGTGTCGGTGAGCCCGCAGACCATGCGCCTGGGGTACCACACCGATTGGGCCGCCAACTTCCCGTTCCATGAAGTCGGCTTGGGCGACGGGTACCTGACACCCATCGCCGCCTTGACTCTGTTTGGATTCGACTACGATTCCTCCTTCCTGCAAGCCAACGGGCGTCGCGTTTGGCAGGGGCTGGTCACTGCCGAGGAGCAACTGATCCGCGAAGCCGCAGCCCACGGCACCACTGTCGACCTCTACCGGCGAACGCTACGCCAGAGATTTCATGCCTGGAAGACGAGCCAGGCCCACGCTTCCCTGGACGACGCGCAGGCCGATCGGCCTTAGTCCAACAGGCGGTGGCCGCTCTCAATTGCGATTCGGGTCAACGCACCAACAGTGTCACGCCGTCCCGTGCCAGTAGTAGCCGATCCCCTCTGCCTCCTCCCGGCCGGGCATCACGTCGAGAAGATCCGGGAGTTCATTCACTCCGCCATCGAACAAAAGCAGTCTCAGAGGGATGTTGCCAGCGCTCTGCCTCGGACAAAGGCCCGCAGGCGGTGGTGCCACTGAGCTGCCGGCGGTAGAACGCGCCGGTCAGCCTAGCACGGCGATTCCCAACCACAGCGACAGCGCACGATCGACTTCCGCCAATTCGGTGTCCCCGAGCCTGCCGATCCTCTTGCCAATCCGCTCGCGATTGATCGCGGTGATCTTATCGACCATGATCTGAGATTCAGCTTTCAAGCCGTTCTCTTGGCTCGGCCGGATGGTTAAACGAAACAACGGGGCATCCACTATGTGAGAAGTGATCGGGCAGATCACGATGCTGGCGTGCGTTGGGGTGAAGAGATCGGACTGGACAACCAGGGCGGGCCTCGGTTTCCCGGAATCACCTGGCGCGGCGCTCACAACGACGTCTCCGCGAGTCAGTTCCAGCCGGCGGTGTCGGATTGTTTTTGCCAGAACTCTTCGTCCTTCGTGGTCACGCCGCTCGCAACCAATGACTGCCGCCGGGCTTCGGCCGCAAGCGCCTCACCGCCCAGCTTGTTCAGATACTCTTCGAGGGCGCGATTGATGAGCCAATTCTTTCCGCGGCCCATGTGCCGGGCCGTCCGTTCGAGGCGGATTCGCAGATCCTCGGAGATCCGAAAGCTCGAAGTGCTGGACTTCATTGGCCCAGCGTAACACAGATGCAACACAGACATGGCGCGCCGCCTGACCCCCTTGCTTCTGCGTGCTTCGAGGGGGTGATCCATACTGAACGTATGCTGCTCCGCTCGCTCGGCTTGGCGCTGTTCTTCTTTCTCGTCGCCGCCGCGCAGCCGGGAATTACGGTGGAACAGATCAAGCAATTCGTTCATTCCGCCAAGGAGCAGAAGCAGTCTGACAAGGACGTGGCTGGCGCTCTCCATGCTCTGAAGTTGTCCGAGCGCCTGGATGAGCGCACCATCGAAGAGCTGCGGCGTGAGGGAGCCGGACCGAAGACGATTGCGGCCCTCAAAGAATTGGCCGCGAAATCCGCTGAACTGCCTGCGCCTCAACCGGCCGCGCCCAAAACGGCATACGTTCCGCCTCCCGCGCCGTCCTCTGAAGAGCAGGGCAAAATCATTGCTGAAGTTCGCGAGCAGGCGTTGACCTACACAGAGTCGTTGCCGGACTACATCTGCTCTCAAGTAACGCGCCGATTCATCGACCCAACCGGTCACGAATCCTGGCACGCCACGGATGTGATCCTCGCGCGGCTGACATACTTCGAGAAAAAGGAAGACTACAAGCTCGTCACGGTCAACAACACCATTACCACCGATAAACCGTACACCTCCGTTGGCGGCGCTATTTCCCAGGGAGAATTCGGCAGCATGATGCGTGGCCTGTTCGACCCTGGGTCAAACGCAGAGTTCCGGTGGCAGGGCTGGACGACACTCCGGGGGCACTTGAGCTACGTATTCTCCTACGTCGTGCCGCTCGAGCATTCGCAATTCACGATTGACTGGCACGGGACTGCCACGGACAAAGGCCGCATGATCACGGCCGGATATCACGGTTCGATTGTGCTCGACAAGGCCACCAGCCACGTGCTGCGCATCAGCCTTGAGGCAGACAATATCCCGCCGGATTTTCCCGTGCGCCAGTCTAGCGAAGTACTGGACTACGACCTCATCAAGATTGGCGACCGCGAATCTCTGCTTCCACTGACCGCTGAGTTCCGCTCATTGGCTGGCCACACGTCTGCGCGGAACCTGGTCGAATTCCGCAACTATCGCAAGTTCTCCGCGGACGCCAAGATCAGCTTCGACGATAGCGACGCGCCGCCGGTGAACCAAAGTAAGCCCACCGAACAGGCGCCTCAGCACTAGGGATAAACCAGAATCTCAAAAAACCTCGATTCGGACCGGCATTTTGGCCGATGAGTTTACCTAGTGATCCAGTTTCCCAGCGGACAGCGGCCTGTGCCGATCGTGCCGGATAACCTCGGCGCCGGTCTGCTGCGGGCTATCGTCCAAGTCAATAATGCGTCCCAGCCGTCCGCCACGCCGGGGGATACGGTCTCCGTCCAGAGCGTTCACGCCGCACTGGAACTGGATCTGCTGAACCACGCCGATCCGAACATGGCGCCCGCAGGCGCGGCCGATTATCAACTGGCGCGCACTGCGGCGCTGGCTTCTGAACCTGTGACCAGCATGCAACATCTGGGAGAGGCGGTTCAGCAAAGCCCCGCATACGCATCCGTAGCCCTGCAAGATCCCGCGTTCCATGCAATGCACGAACAAGTGCAAGACCTGGCTAGCCGGATCAACCCGACGGGTGGCGCCGATCAGCCAGCGGCGGCCGGAACATATCAGCCGCCGCGCGGCGTCTTGCCAACTGGGGTAGTAACCGGCGATGCTCCGGCCGTCTCCCAACGACCGATCGTGACTAATCTGCCGGCAGTCGTCCAGACGGGCCCAGATCCTGCGCCAAAATCGACGAATGTTCTCCCAACCGAGACCGCGCCTAGCCAAACCCATCCATCTGTGGATAAGGACGCACCGGATGCCCCGCGCCCGCCGCTTCCGCCGCCGCAGCCGGGCCGGTCTCCCGCCCCGCCGCCACAAGCCGCGCCGGCGCCCTTGCCCACCGGCAATGAGCTACCGCGAGCCGTCTCGGCCGCGCTTGACCTCGAACTGCTGCAATCCTGGGATACGGAACCGGCGCGCGCCGCCGCTGCCAACGAGTATCAACTCGCGCAAACTGCCATCTCGGCCGGAGATCGGCCTGCCGCGTTGCAGCACCTGGAGCAGGCAATTCTCGCCCATCCCGCGCAGGCCGCCGCCGCACTTGAGGATCCCGCCTTCGAGGCGATCAGGGGGCAGGTGCGCGACCTGGTCACGCGCCTCATGCTAGGCGAGCGCATCCATGCGGAAGCTTCCTTGTCGGAAGCGCGCGCCGTGCTGCAATCGGCAGGTGCATCGGCGATGGCGCGCCCGTTGCTGCTGGCTCGCGCCTACCTGCAATCCGCTCAGGCGTTGTTCCAACTAGGAACTTATACCGGATACGTTCAAGCAGCCTTCGCCGCCGAGCTCGCGCAGCGAATCGCCGAGGGAAAACTCCCGCCCCGTCGATGGGGCTTTGGGGCGTTTGCGCCCGTCAAGCGCGTGATCAAGCAGGCTGCACGCCGGCTCTGGCAGCGGCTTCCTCTGCTGGCGATTCTGCTGGGGTGGTTCGTCGCCGGAATTTTCGCGGCCGTCGTAAGCCTGCCTTTTGAGGCGGGCGCCGCGTTGCGCGGCTGGCTACTCCCCGTCTGGGCCATCGGCCTTGTTTGCGTCGTGCTCTACGGATTTGTTCGCAGCATTCGAGCTGCGAGCAAACGGCGGACCTGACTACTTCACACCGCTCTTTTTGCGCGCCGCCAGAAACTCATCGCCCGCATGCCAGCTCGGCAGGCGCTCCTGGTTCGCCACCTCGGTCCCGATCAGAAATCCGAAGCGCGCCATCTCCGCGAGCCCGGAGAAATCCCAGCTTTCTTGAAACTCGTCGGAAGGCTGATGGTAGTGCTTCTCGTTGTACTCATCGAACGCCTTTTCGCCAAAACCTTTGGGCTTGCCAATAAAATCGTCGCCCTCCTCCACCGAAAACGCCGGAATGCCCACGTGCGCGAACGCGAAGTGATCCGAACGATAGTAAGCCCCCTGCTCCGGCCGCGGATCGGGGTTGATGGTAAGCCCCATGCGCTTGGCGACAGCCTGAACCACTTGCCACGCCGTCGTCCGTTCCGCACCATTCACCACCACATCACGCGTGCGGCCTAACGGGAAAAGCGCATCGTAATTGATCGCCAGCGCCGTCTTGCCCGCAGGAATCTCCGGATGCGCGGCGTAATATTCTGAGCCGCGCAACCCGCCCTCTTCCGCAGTAACGGTCACGAAAAGCGCCGACCGTTTGGGCTTCTTCGCCTGTGCCTCCCACGCGCGCGCCATTTCCATCACGATACCGCAGCCTGTCGCGTTGTCCACCGCGCCGTTGTAGATGGAATCGCCATTCACTGGGGTGCCGATCCCCAGGTGATCCCAGTGCGCGCTGTAGATGACGACCTCCGATTTCAGTTTTGGATCGCTGCCCTCCACCAGTCCCAGGACGTTGCGCGTCTGGATGTCGCGCACTTTCGCCGGAAGATTGGCGCGAATGCGAATGCCCAGGGGGATGGGCCGGAAGTCGCGCGACTCCGTTGCTTTCAGTAACTCGTCCACGTGATGGCCCGCCAATCCCACGAGTTTCTCGCCGACCTCGCTCGTCACCCAGCAGGCTAGCGACAGCGCGTGTTCACCCGGCGCCAGCTTCACGTACGGCTGCTCGCGGCTCCAGGAATTCCGCACCACGTCCCAGCCGTAGCCGGCGGTCGGCGTCGTATGAATGATGATCACGCCGAGCGCGCCGCGCCGCGTGGCCTCTTCGTATTTGTAAGACCACCGGCCGTAATAGGTGAGCGCGCGGCCGCCGAAAAATTTGGGGTCATTCGAAGTGGGCTCATTCGTGAACAGCACGAGCACTTTGCCACGCACGTCCACGCCCTTGAAATCGTCCCACTGAAATTCCGGCGCCACGATTCCGTGCCCAACGAAAATGGCATCTCCTTCGAGTGAATCGTCGGCCGTCAGCCGTTCATTCACGCCGACAAATTCCTGCTCCCATTTGAAATCGACGGTCTGACCGTCCTTCACCGCCGAGAGCTGCGCGGACGGTTGGGTCCAGACCCCAATCAGCGGGACCGCTTGAAAGTACGTTCCGCTGTCTCCCGCCGGTTTCAGCCCGGCCAGCGCAAACTGCGTCGCGATGTACTCTGTCGCCAAGTCGCCGCCGCGCGTTCCCGGCCCACGCCCTTCGAGCAGATCGCTCGCCAGAAACTTCACGTGAGCGCGAATGTGCTCTGGGGAAATCTCCTGTGCTGCCAGGGAGTTAACGAGACACCCTGCTATCACCATGATCTCGATAGACTTAGTCATAATAGTTCGCTATGATAGTCTTACACCTGTGGATAAGCCGACCTTAACACATCTCCGCGCGCTCGAGGCAGAGAGCATTTTCATCATGCGCGAGGTTGTCGCGGAGTTTCAGCGCCCGGTGATGCTGTACTCCATCGGGAAGGACTCTTCGGTGATGGTCCGGCTGGCTCAGAAAGCGTTTCATCCGGGCAAGATTCCGTTCCCGTTGCTGCACATCGATACGACGTATAAGTTCCGCGAAATGATCGAGTTCCGGGATAGATTTACAAGTGAAATCGGGGCTCGGCTGATCGTCCACATCAACCAGAAAGCCATCGACGATGGCGCGAACCCGTTCCGGCTGGGAACGCAAAAGTGCTGCGGGCTGTTGAAGACGCGCTCATTACTGGATGCCCTGGCTGAAGGCATGTATGATGCGGCGTTCGGTGGGGCGCGGCGGGACGAAGAGAAATCGCGCGCGAAAGAGCGAGTCTACTCGTTTCGCGACAGTTTTGGGCAGTGGGACCCTAAGAACCAGCGCCCGGAATTGTGGAATCTTTTCAACAGCCGCGTAGACAAGGGCGAGTCCATCCGCGTGTTTCCGCTCTCCAACTGGACGGAGCTGGACGTCTGGCAGTACATCCACCTGGAGAACATTCCGATCGTCCCCATGTACTTTGCCAAACTGCGGACGATGGTGGTGCGCGGCGAGACGCTCATTCCGGTGGAGCAGGATATCCCGCTGCTGCCGGGCGAAAAACCTGAAATGGTGATGTGCCGCATGAGGTCTCTGGGTTGCAGTCCGTGCACGGGAGCCATTCGCTCCGAGGCCGACACGGTGCCGAAAATCATCGAAGAGATGATGCTGGTGCGCCGCTCGGAGCGTGAGAATCGCGTGATCGACCACGATCAGGAAGGGTCGATGGAAATCAAGAAGCGCGAAGGCTATTTTTGATGGCCACGACGTTCGACCGGCCGTCGGCGGGAATCGAATCTTTTCTCAAGCAGAACGAAGAGAAAGATCTGCTGCGGCTTTCGACCGCCGGCAGCGTGGACGACGGCAAATCAACGCTGATCGGGCGCCTGCTCTACGATTCCAAGGGCGCTTACGAAGACCAGATCGCATCGGTTCGGAAAGCCTCCACCAATCAAACCGCAGGGCCGCTTGATTTCGCATTACTGACGGACGGGCTGCGATCGGAGCGTGAGCAGGGCATCACCATCGACGTTGCTTATCGCTACTTTTCCACCCCCAAGCGCAAGTTCATCATCGCCGACACGCCTGGCCACGAGCAGTACACGCGGAACATGGCGACAGGCGCCTCCACCGCCGACCTCGCCATCATCCTGGTGGATGCGCGCAACGGCGTGCTGCCGCAATCGCGCCGCCATTTGTACATAGCGACGCTGCTCGGTATCCGGCACATCGTGGTGACGATAAACAAAATGGACCTGATGGATTTCAGCCAGGAAGTCTACAACCAAGTGCGCGCGGATTTTCGGACCTTCGCGGCGCGGCTTCCGATCAGCGAACTGAAATTCATCCCCATCAGCGCGCTTGGAGGCGATAACGTTGTCACACGGAGCCAGAGAACGCGCTGGTACACGGGACCCGCGCTTCTCGAATATCTCGAAACGGTCGAAGTGGCTCGCGAGCGCGCGTTCGACTACATGCGCTTTCCCGTGCAATACGTAATCCGGCCAAATCTGGACTTCCGCGGCTTCGCGGGCCAGGTGGCCTCCGGCACGATTCGGCCGGGCGATTCCGTGATGGCGCTGCCCTCAGGGCGAACTTCGCGCGTGAAATCCATCTCAACATACGATGGCGACTTGTCCCAAGCGTTTCCGCCGATGTCGGTCACGGTTTGCCTGGAAGACGAGGTGGATGTCAGCCGCGGTGACATGCTGGTGCCGCCGCAGCATCCGCCGCACGCCGCGCGGCGCTTCGAAGCCATGCTGGTGTGGATGAATCAAAAGCCGCTCGAAACGGGCCGGCCCTATCTCATCAAGCACACGACGCAGCAGGCTGCAGCAACTGTGACCGCCGTGCGGCATCGCGTGAACATCAACACCCTGGAACATGAGCTGGTGGACGGGCTCGGGTTTAACGAGATTGGCTCGGTGACGGTGGAGGCCAAGCGTCCACTGTTTTTTGATGCGTATGAGAAGAACCGCGCGACCGGAGCGTTCATCCTGATTGATCCGCTAACCAACGAAACGATGGCCGCGGGGATGATCACGGGAGCGGCGGCGGGCGAAAGGCATCCCACCGAGGACCTGGCCGCGCTGGAGTTGAGCACCGGCCGAGTGACTCCCGCTGAGCGGTACATTCGCGCGGGACACAGGCCCGTGGCGCTGTGGCTCGCCGGCGATGAGGAGCTGGCTTACGCGCTCGAGCGGAAACTGTTTGACCGCGGCTGCCTGGTGCATGTGCTGTCGGGTGAAGGAATGGTGGACGCCGCCAAGGCATCCACGGACGCCGGGCTGATTTCGATCTGCGCCGTGCCTGAGGAGGACAATGGCATGCGGGACGCCGTCAAGCACGCGGTCGGCGGCGACCGTTTCCTGGCGGTGAACACGGGTGAACTTCCCACCGGCCCTGATGAGGCCGCCGACGCCATCTGCCGCACGCTCGAAGACCGCGCTTACATCCCGCGCCTGCCGAAACCGTTTACGGGCGGCGCAGGGATCTGAACGGTATAATCAAAGCGAGGCTTGTATGCCGTCCCAGAACCTCGCAGCCATCGTCGAAAACCTCTCAGTCGAGGAGCAAGCTGCCGTTGTGCAGTTCATCGAATACTTGAAGAGCCGAACCCCGCACAAGGGACCCTTCCTCGCCGCGGTCGATGAATTCATCGATCAGCACCCTGAATTACTGCGCCGACTGGCTCAGTGACATACTACCCAAACATTGAAGAAGTGCTTGCAACTCATGCGCGCCTGATCGAGAGGTTTGGCGGCTCTTCCGGACTCCGTGACCGGGGCGCACTTGAGTCGGCATTGGCACGCCCGCAGAGCGGTTACTACGACGACCTGATCCAAGAGGCGGCGGCGCTCTGGGAGAGCCTGTCGCAAAACCATCCGTTCATCGACGGCAACAAACGTGTGTCAGTCACAGTGACAGCGGCATTTCTGCGAGTCAATGGCTACCGCTTGAATTTCGATGATCTCTCCGCACATCGCTTCCTGATTGGCTTGTATGAATGTGGGGAATTCCGCTTTGCAGAGTTGGAAGCGTGGCTTCGCGAGCATTCCGCGCGTGCGGAATAGTCGCTACTTCAGCAGAAACTCTTTCACAAACATCACCGTCGCCGCAAACTGAAAATCCTGGTTCTTCTTCTTGGCGAAGCCGTGGCCCTCGTCGTCGGCGATCAGGTACCAGACGGGCGCGCCGTTTTTTCGGATGGCCGAGGCCATCTGCTCGCCTTCCTGCGCCGGCACGCGCGGATCATTTCGACCAGCGACGATGAACATGGGCTTGGTGATCTCGCTTGCGTGGTTGATGGGCGCAATTTTTTCGAAGAACTCGCGGATCTTGGGATCGCGCTCATCACCATACTCCACGCGCCGCAGATCGCGCCGATAAGGCGATGTGCGCTCGAAGAAGCTCACGAAATTCGAAATGCCAACGACGTCCACCGTGCAGCACAGCCGGTCATTGAAATGGAACGCGGACGCCAGGGTCATGTAGCCGCCGTAGCTCCCGCCGGTCACCAGAATGCGTTTGGCATCCAGGCGTGAATCAGTACCGATCCAATCGAGCAGCGCGCCGATGTCCTTCACCGCATCTTCGCGCTTCAGCCCGTTATCCAGAGCAAGGAATGTCTTGCCGTAGCCCGCGGACCCGCGCACGTTGGGATAAATCATGGCCACGCCAAGTTCGTTCATGTAGTAGTTGGTGCGTCCGAGAAAGCTAGGCAGCGATTGTCCCTCCGGCCCGCCGTGAATGTTCACGATCACCGGCCGTGGCCCCGCGAACCTTTTCGGCGGCATATAGAGGAATCCAGAGATGGTGCGCGCGTCGAACGATTTCCAGCGGATCAGCTCCGGCTCACTGAACTCCTCTGCGTTCAGGCCGCTGGTCTCGCTCTCTGTCCAGCGTTGGAGAGTGCCTTTTTCGACGTCGATCGAGTAAACGTCCGACGGGCTGTGCGCCGAGCTGAGCGTAAACCCGAGATCGCGCGCGTTGGCGTGCCAGCGCAGTCCTCCAATCACTCCGCGTGGCGTCGTCGGCAGCGGAACGTCCTGGTGCGTGGCGGTGTCCAAAACGTGCAAGGTCGAAAATCCGTCTTCATTAAGGACGTACGCCAGGCGCCAGCCATCCGCCGAAAGCTCCAGCGCGTCGGCATCCCATTTCTGCCCGGGCCGCAGAAACATCAGCTCGTGGGTGGCGAGCGAGAGATAGGCGATGCGCTCGAATTCACTGCCGCGATCCGTGGTCAGGTAAAGGCCCTTGCCATCCTTGGCAAACCGCGCGTGACTGTAGGAGCCGCTCTCCGGCGTCAGCAGTTGCTTCGCGCCCGCTGCAATATCCACCAGATACAGCGAACTGTCATGCACCGAGCGGCGGTCTTCCACCACCAGGTTCCGTCCATCCGCCGACCATGCCGCCGGAGACCAGCCGCCGCCCTCCACTTGGAGCACGAGGTGCGCGCTCTTCGCGTTGTCCGGGTCCATCACGTAAATGTCGGTGTCGCGCCCGTTACGCAGCGTCGATGCAAAGGCCAGCGACTTGCCGTCATCCGACCACAACTCGGCGGTGTTGCGTGAATGTCCGTCGGTCAGCAAGGTGACAGCTTGCGAGCGCGTGTCATAGCGATAAAGCTGGAAGAACTCCCCGCCCCCGATATCCTTTGAGAACACAAACGCATCGCCCGCGCCGGGACGGTAGCGCGCGCCGCCGGTGCGATCGGGAAAGAATGTCAATTGCGTGCGTGCGCCGCCGGGCATGGCTACGCGGTGAATCTGCGGCACGTCGCCGAATCGCGTCGAGATGAGCATCTCGCGCTTCACGGGATGCCAATCGAGCAGCGCCGCCGCGCGAATATTGTTGTAGTGTTCCAGCTCGTCCGTCAGGGCGGATGGGATGGAGGGCACGCCTTGGGAATGCAGGTTAGGAGGAAGGTCAGCAGCAAAGACTCGCCCCAGAAATAGGGCGCAAAGAATTCCCGATCGCACTCTGTGATGCTACTACAGCCGGTCAGATGGCGCGCAAAACTCTGGCCGGAAGAAAGATGATGGCGGTCACGAGCGCCAGCGCCCCGCCGACGGCAACTCCCACCAGGCGAAACGGCAGGAGAAACAGCCACACAATCGGGTAGAGCACGAGAGCCACCAGCGCCAGCGGCCAGCACATGACGAAAAGAATGCAGAACAACAGGAATTTGACCATGGCAAACGTCTCCTTTCGGTGTTCATTAAATCATACGCAGAATTGCGGGCGGAGTTCCGTTGAAATGCGGACACGAGGACGGGTATGCTGGGGCGACACTTCATGAGAACGGTATTCCTTTCACACTCCAGTGTGGATAAACCGTTCGTCCGCCGGCTCGCGGATTTTCTGGAGCAGGGCGGCGAGATCAGGGCGTGGCTCGATGAGCGCGCCATCGGGCCGGGCGAGAACATCGTCACGGCCATCGAGGAGGGCCTCGAAGCCGACGTCAAGCTGCTCATCCTCTCGCCTGATTCGGTGAAATCACGGTGGGTGCGCGAGGAGTGGACCGCGGTGTACTGGGATCAAACCAACAGCGGCGTCATAGAGCTGGCGACGGTTCTCCATCGCGATTGCAAGATTCCGAAACTGCTGAAGAACAAGAAGTATTTCGACGCCCGCGCTAACGAGCCCGACGCTTTCCGCCAGATCAAAACCTGGGTTCTGGGACTCCAGACCAAGCCACTCGCGCCCGCGTTCTTACCCGAGCGCCCGTTCTTCGTGGGCCGCGAGCGCGAATTGCTGCAGTTAAAGGAGCGGCTTTCTCAGCCCGGCACCGTCGTGCCCATCTACGGTGGTCCGGGGATGGGAAAGACCACGCTGGCGCTCGAATTCGCTCACCGGTATCGCAGCGAGTTCGACGCCGTGTACTGGATCTCATGCCAACGCCAGAGCCTGGCCGAAATCGCCGGCGATCTGACCGCGAAGCTCGGCCTCAAGCTTGATGGTGATCTCGACACGGTGGTCAAAGAACTGAAGCTGTACTGTGGGCAGAAGCGATATTTGTTGATCCTGGACAACGTGGATGATGAAGAGCCGGGGCGTGTCGCCCCCGGCGGCTACGCTTCTGTGCTGATCACCACGCGGCACCGGTATCTGAAGTTTCTCGCATTTCACAAAGACATCTCGCCGGAGCTTTTCACCGAAGAGGAATGTTTCGATGTCTTCCAGGAAGCACTGGGCGAAACCGATCGAAACGGCGTAAGGGCGAAGCAGCTTTTCAAGCAGCTCGGCTATCTCCCCATCGGAATCGCCGTCGCAGCGGGCCTGATCCGTGGCGACGTGCATTACACCATCGAGAGCCTCGCCGAGAAGCTGCCGCCGCTCGAGAAGATGGAGTACGGCGCGAACAACGTCGGTCTCCTGCTCACAGAAGCGTTGGCCGCCCTCGCCCCCGATCCTCGAAAGCTGATTAGCGCGATGGCCGTCTGTGCTCCGGAAGGTTTTCGCCTCGGACTGGCTGCCGAAGTCGCCGAGCTTGCTGAGGCTCTGGATGCGCTTCAGGAACTGGTTTCGCGCTCGCTCGCGAAGGAGCTCGATCGCACAAGCCGACGTTATGCGCTCCACCCGCTCATCCGGCAGGCCGCTGGAGCCGAGGAGGCTGTGGCCATGCGCCACGCTACGGCTATGAATCGCCGCTTTGAAAACTGGGAGAAAGACTGGCGTGAATGCGAAGCCGACTTCGCCGATCTCCAGCAGGCGTTTCAGTGGGCGCTATCCACTCGAGCGCAGACAGGGCACTGGGGTTTGGCTTTGGATCTAGAGGGCCAGGGATGGCTTCTCGCCGACCGACGCGGCCGACTGCCGGAAGCCTACGAGTTTACGGACCAGGTAGCGCGTGTCGCGGAGCAGACCGGTGATCGCAATGTTCTGCAAGCCTGCTACGGCCAGCAGGCCGTGATCCTAAAGTACTGGGGACGCCTAGACGAAGCCATGGCACTCCACAGGAAACAGGAAGCAATCTGCGAGGATCTCGGCAACCGCGGCGGTCTGCAAACCTGCTATGGCAACCAGGCCTTGATCCTGCAGGACTGGGGACGCCTCGACAAAGCCATGGCGCTCCTCGAGAAACAGGAAGACATCTGCGAGGACCTCGGCGACCGCGACAGCTTGCAATGCTCCTACGCCAACCAGTCCTTGATCCTGAAGACCTGGGGGCGCCTCGACGAAGCCATGGCCCTCCTCAAGAAACAGGAAGACATCTGCGAGGATCTGGGCAACCGTAACGGCTTGCAGGCCTGCTATGGCAACCAGTCCTTAATCCTGCAAGCCAGGGGAAGACTCGACGAAGCCATGGCCCTCCTCGAGAAACAGGAAGACATCTGCGAGGACCTCGGCAACTGCCACCACCTGGCAGTTTGCTATTGGTCGCAGGCGGACATCGCCATCGAGCGAAGCGAGTGTTCGGAAGCGCGCCGCCTAGTCACCCAAGCCCTGGACATCTTCCGCGATCTCGGAATGCGGCGCCATATTAACAGCATGACCGCGCTCCTCGCCAAAATCGATCGTCAATGCCCCGATCAATCCCGCTCCGCCGCCACCTAACTCACCGTTTCCGAGCAAATCCCCTGCGAATCCGCTAGCATTAGTTTTTCGCATGCTTCGATTCGAGACCGCGGGCGAGTCCCACGGCGAGTGCCTTGTGGCCACGCTCACCGGGCTCCCTGCCGGGATTCCCGTTTCCATTGACGCCGTCAATCATGAGCTTTGGCGCCGCCAGCAGGGCTACGGCCGCGGCGGGCGCATGAAGATCGAGACCGACCGCGCCGAAATCGTCGCCGGTGTCCGGCACTCGAAGACCATCGGGTCGCCCATCGCCATCATCATCCGCAACGCCGATTGGCAGAATTGGACCGAAGCCCTGCCCGTGGAAGATGCTGAGGGCGCGGAGGATAAGAAGAAGCCGCTCACCAGGCCGCGGCCCGGGCACGCCGATCTCGCCGGGGCTATCAAATATAATTTTCACGACGCGCGCTACATTCTGGAGCGGGCCAGCGCGCGCGAAACCACGGCGCGTGTTGCCATCGGCGCGCTGGCTAAGGCGCTGCTGGGCGAGTTTTCGATCGAAATCCGCGGGCACGTGATCGCTGTGGGCGACGAGCGGCTGGGGCGCCAGGCGTCGTGGGAAGAGATCGTCGCGCTCCATCAGAAAACCGACGTTTTGTTAGGCTGCGTGGACGCCGAAGCCGAGCAGCGAATGAAAGTACTGGTAGATGAAGCCTACAAGACCGGCGACACCGTGGGCGGTGTCTTCGAAATCGTGGCGCACAACGTACCTCCGGGCCTGGGTTCGCACATCACCTGGGACACGCGGCTTGATGGACGCCTGGCACAGGCCATCGTTTCCATGCAGGCAGTGAAGGGTGTCGAGATCGGTTTCGCTGGAGACGGCGCGGCTAGCTTCGGCTCGAAGGTGCAGGATACGATCGGGTATGATCGGGGCGAGCATCGCTTCACGCGCGGCGCCAACCGTGCCGGCGGCCTCGAGGGCGGCATGACCAACGGGCAGGACGTGCTGGTGCGCGGTATGCTGAAACCGATTTCCACATTGCGGCGGCCGCTTGAGTCCGTAGATCTCGTAACGCGCGAGGCGGCGCTCGCTGCTTATGAACGGTCCGACGTTTGCGTAGTTCCGGCGGCGGCGGTGATTGGGGAAGCGATGGTGGCGCTGGTGCTGGCGCAGGCGTTTCTGGAAAAATTCGGCGGCGATTCGCTTGCCGAAACCCGGCGCAACTACGAAGGATATCGGGAGCAGGTCAAGAATTTCTGAACTATGGTTTATCCCATCGTTAAATTGTTCGATCCCGTCCTGGAACGGGAAGCCGCGGCGGTAACGGAATTCGACACGCCGGAGCTGCACAAGTTACTGGCGGACATGTTCGAGTCCATGTACGCGGCGAAAGGTGTGGGGCTCGCGGCGCCGCAGATTGGCATCGAGCGCAAGATCGCCGTGATCGACACCTCGGTCGGCGAAAACCCGGACGATAAACTCGTGCTGATCAACCCGAAGATTCTGCATTTGGAGGGCAAGAACACGAGCGAAGAGGGATGCCTGAGCATCCCGGGTTTTCGCGAGCAGGTGACACGTGCTAAGCGCGCCATCATGAAAGCGCAGAATGCCAAGGGCGAGTGGTACGAGATGACCGGCGAAGATCTGCTGGCGCGTGCGTTCCAGCACGAGATCGATCACCTCAGCGGCAAGCTGTACATCAAGCACATCAGCGCGCTGAAGCGCGATCTCATCAAGCGCAAAGTGAAGAAGCTGGTGAAAGCCGGGGAATGGAAGTGAGAGTGAAGGCAAAAGACAAAAGGCAAAGGGCAAAAGGCAAAAGTGCTTGCCTCCGATTTCCTTTTGCCTTTTGCAATTTGCCTTTTGCCTTTTGCCTTGCGCAATGCGCCTAGTCTTCCTCGGCACGCCGGCGTTCGCGGTTCCCACACTGGACGCCGTGGCTCAAACGCACGACGTGATTCTGGTGGTCACGCAGCCGGATCGTCCCAAGGGGCGCGGCCAGGAATTGGCGGAATCTCCTATTAAGCAAGCGGCTCTGCGACTCGGTCGGCCGGTCTACCAGCCGGAGCGCATCCGGCGGCCGGAAGCGCGGGCGCACCTCGAAGGGCTCAAACCGGAGATCATGGTAGTGGTGGGCTACGGGCAGATCATTCCGCAATCCGTCATCGACATTGCGCCGCGTGGAATCGTCAATGTGCACGCTTCCCTGCTCCCGAAATATCGTGGCGCCGCTCCCATTCAGTGGGCCATTGTGAATGGTGAAAAACGGACCGGCGTTACTACCATGCAGATCAACGCGGGCCTTGACACGGGCGACATCCTGCTTGCGCGCGAAACGACAATCGACGCGGAGGAGACGGCTGTCGAGCTGAGCGAGCGCCTGGCGCGGATGGGCGCGGAACTGCTGGTCGAGACGCTCGACGGATTGAGCCGCGCTGCGATTGCGCCTCAAAAGCAGGACGATGCGCAGTCCTCTCTCGCGCCGATATTGAAAAAGGAAGACGGCGCCATCCAGTGGACTGAGCCGGCCGCGGCCATCCACAATCGTGTGCGAGGTCTCGTGCCCTGGCCTGGCGGGCATACGCGCTTTCGCGGCCAATTGCTGCATGTGTGGCGCGCGCGCACTTCGGCCGATCGAACGGCGCTCCCGCCCGGGCGCGTCATCGCCGGCGCAGGCTTTCGCGTAGCCTGCGGAGATGGTGCGATCCTCGAACTCATCGAAGTCCAACTAGAAGGCCGCAAACGAATGGCCGCTGAGGCATTTGCCAACGGCCAACACCTCAACGAAAACGACATACTGGGAGAACAGCCGCATTGAATCTGCCGCTTGGTTATCGCTATTCCGCCACCTACGCCGGGATCCGCGCACAGCCGCGCGATGACTTGGCGTTGATTGTTTCCGGTGTCCCTGCCGCCGCTGCCGGTGTCTTCACGCAGAATCGCGTGCAGGCCGCGCCGGTGAAGCTGTGCCGCCGCCATCTGCGCGCGTCGCGTGGAACCGTGGGCGCAATTTTGGTGAACGCCGGGAACGCCAACTGCGCCACGCGCACTGGCGACCGCGTCGCACTGGCCTCTTGCCGCGAGGTTGCGAAGCGTTTGCGGCTTGCCCCCGCGCAAGTGCTTCCGGCATCCACCGGCGTGATCGGCGTCGAGCTGGATTTCGGGCTCATCGGCCGCGCGCTCCCGCAGCTTGTCGCCGGTCTTGCGGAAAACCGTTTCGACGACGTCGCCCGTGCCATCATGACCACCGATCTCGTCCCGAAAGAAGCCTTCGCGGAAGTGAAGCTGCGCCGTGGAACCGTGCGCATCGCCGGCATGACGAAGGGCTCGGGCATGATTCAGCCGCGCATGGCGACAACCCTCGGTTTCGTTCTCACCGATGCTAAAATTCCCGTCGCCAAACTGCGTCCGATTCTGGCGCGCTCCATCGAACGCAGCTATAACCGCATGTCCGTCGATGGCGACACCTCGACCAACGACACGATGATTCTCATGGCTAACGGCTGCTCTGGTGTGCGGCCCGATCCCAATGAGCTGGCGGCGTTCGAAGAGGGAGTAGCCGAAGTCATGGAGACGCTGGCACGCATGATTGCGCGCGACGGCGAAGGCGCAAGCAAGCTGGTGACAATCGACGTGACGGGCGCGCCCAGGAATGATGCGGCGGCGGCCATCGCCCGCTCCATCGCTAACTCTCCGCTGGTCAAAACCGCGATCGCCGGCAGCGATCCCAATTGGGGCCGTATTCTCTCGGCGGCGGGAAATGCGGGCGTGGCATTCGATCCGGCAAAGGTAGATGTGCGGATGCAAAACGTACTCGTATGCCGCGGCGGCCTGGCAGCGCCGTTTTCGGAAGACGACCTCAAGAAGAAACTCGATCTCGCCGAGTGCACGATTCAATTCCACATACACGGCAAGGGCAAGGGCCGCGCCCGATTCTGGACCTGCGATTTCACCGAAGGCTACATTAGGATCAATGCCAGTTACCGGACATGATTTCGCGCGACGCGCGTTTCTGATGGCGCTGGCGGCTCCGCTCGTTGCCGACACACATCAGGACGTTCTCGATTTCCTGGGCGCGCTCGCCGCCGCGCTGAGTGAAGGCAACGGTTCCGCATTTCTCGATCGCGTCGACCACGCCACGCCGGACTATTACAAGCTCGAGCAGTACATCGATGCTCTCACCGCCGAGGATGAGGTTTCCTGTTCGATCGATATGTTGAAGCAAGAGGGTGACGACCAGGCACAAACGCTGCAGCTCGACTGGTTCCTACAAATCCACCCGCGCGATTTTCTCGGATCCGTGGAGAGCCGACGCCAAACCGTGAAAATCCGCCTGGAACGCAAAAAGAGAAAGTGGAAAATCGTGTCGCTCGAGCCAATCACGTTGTTCGCGCCACCGGCTGTGCGGTAGAATTCCCGCTGCCCTATGCGAAGCATGCTGCCCGAGTTGATCGCCGAGTTCTTCGGCACGCTGGTTCTCATTTTGTTCGGAGACGGCGTGGTTGCCATGGTGGTGCTGTTCGGCACGCAGACGCCGGGCGAAGTGGTGCACGGCGGTTTCACCAACATCACCATAGGCTGGGGATTGGCCGTGACCATGGGCTGCTACATCGCGGGCCGCATCTCCGGTGCACACCTGAACCCAGCGGTCACCATCGCGCTGGCCTTCTATCGCGACTTTCCTTGGAGAAAAGTTGGCGCGTATATCGGCGCGCAGGTACTGGGGGCATTCATCGCGGCGGCACTGGTGTACTGGAACTACGCGCCGGCATTTCACGCAGCCGATCCGCAACTCGACCACACAGCCGGCGTTTTCACTACATTCCCGGCGTTTCCGGAAGTCCCCTCCGCCGGACTATTGGATCAAACCATCGGAACAGCGCTCCTGGTCTTATTGGTGCTGGCCATCATCGATGAGCGCAACCAGCCGCCTGGGGCGAACCTGACACCGGTTCTCATCGGCGCTGTGGTCGTAGCCATCGGCATGTCGTTCGGCGGCATGCACGGCTATGCAATTAATCCCGCGCGCGACTTCGGCCCACGCCTGTTCACCGCCGTCGCCGGCTTCAAGAACAACGGCCTCACCGACGGCCCAAAAGTTTTCTGGGTTCCGATCGTCGGTCCTATTTTAGGGGGAATCTTAGGCGCGGCGGCTTACGATTACGGCATCCGGCGCTTCCTGCCAGTGGGGAAAACGCCCGGCTTGAGACCATGATCGCTCAACGCTTCGCGCTGCCGTTGGGCGGACGCTTCAGCCATATCTCAGCTAGCCGGTCGATCTTTGCGTCGGTTCGCGCCTGCGCGGCTTCGATCCGTACAATGAGCTTCATGCCGGTTTTCATGAGCTTTTGGATGGCCTCGATTTGACGGTCCGTCCGGTCCATGCGCGCCTCGGCTCGCGCGTGGAGGTCTAAGAGATGTTCGATCGCCCGCTCAACATCCATACTCACCTCTCCATACTCACCTCAATGTAGCAGAACCGTTTTCATAGAAGCGTAACTGGGCCACTCGCGCTATAATGTAACTTTCCCGACCCCGGCAGGTGAGTTATGTTCCTTAGCATCAAGGAGATGGAAGTACGGAGGGTGCGTTTCGACGAGACCTTCCAGCCGGGTGAGATTGATTTTTCAAGTGAAGATGTCAAGCAGTCTTCACCGCTTCACGCCGCGGGAGTGGCCGAGTTGCTGGCCAACACCGACGGCGAGGTTCGCATCCAGGGCCGCCTGACGGTAAAGCTGGAATCGGAATGTGACCGGTGCTTGGGGCGGGCGGAGTTCCCGCTGGACACCCGCTTCGATTTGTTCTATCGCCCGAGCCAATCGCTCAATACCGCTGAAGAAGTGGCCATTGACGAGGGCGAGGCCGAGATAGGCTTCTACGAGGGTAGCGGGATGGAGTTGGAAGATATTCTGCGGGAGCAGGTCATGCTGTTGCTGCCCATGCAGCGTGTCTGTTCGCCGGAGTGCAGAGGAATCTGCCCCGTGTGTGGGAAGAACCGCAATGAAAGTGCTTGTGACTGCCGGGAGGAGCCGGTGAACGACCGCTGGAGCGCACTGCGCAAGATCTCGCAAGCATGAACGGCGGCACCGCGGCCGCCACGTGTGGCACAATCGCGGAAATAGACCGATTTTGAGGATAGAGAAATGCCGAATCCGAAACGACGACATTCCGCCGCCCGCCGGGGCAACCGCCGCGCACACGACAAACTGAAGCCCGCCGGCCTTTCCGAATGTCCCAACTGTCACGAGCAAAAGCTTCCCCATCGGGCGTGCCCGCATTGCGGCCAATACAAAGGCCGTGAGGTAGTGGAAGTCGAGCAGGAATAAGTGCCGGCCGTGACTGAGACCGCGATTTCCAAACTATGCTGACCGTCGCAGTCGACGCCATGGGCGGGGACCAAGCCCCGAAGCCGGAAGTGGATGGCGCGATTCGAGCTGCAAAAAGTCTGGGAGTCCGAGTCATCCTGGTGGGCCGCGAGGATGTGGTGCGCCACGAGTTGGAAGGCCACGAAGACCACCACTCGCTCCCCATCGAAATCCATCATGCGAGCGAGCAGATCACGATGCACGACAGCGCCGCCCGCGCCGTCCGTTCCAAACGGGATAGTTCGTTGCGCGTGGCGTCGCGGTTGGTGCGCGATGGCCAGGCTCAGGGATTTGTCTCGGCGGGCAACACTGGCGCGGTCATGGCGACCGCCAAGATGGTGCAGGGCGTGGTGCCGGGCGTCGACCGGCCTGCGGTCGCGGGTGTCTTCCCTACCCTGACCGGGTCGCCCGTTGTCATGGTGGACGTCGGCGCGAACGTGGACTGCGATCCGCGCATGCTGGCGCAGTTCGCCATCATGGGCGAGATCTACTCGCGCGTGATATTGCGCCGCGATAATCCGCGCGTCGGCTTGCTGTCCATCGGCGAAGAGGAGCATAAGGGCAACGAAATGACGCGCGCCGCCATGCCGCTCCTCAAGTCCCTGCCCATCAACTTCATCGGCAATGTGGAAGGCAGCGACATCTACACCGGCAAGGCAGATGTCATTGTTTGCGATGGCTTCATCGGCAACGTGGCACTCAAGGTGAGCGAGGGTCTGGTGGAAATGATCAAGAGCATGCTGCAGGAATCGCTCGAAGCCACCATCACCCGCAAGATCGGGTACGTGCTCTCCAAAGCCGCGTTCACCGATTTCAAGCGCCGTGTGGATTACTCCGAATACGGCGGAGCGCCGCTGCTGGGCGTCAAGGGGGTCTGCATTATCTGCCACGGCCGGTCGAATGCCAACGCCATCAAAAACGCGATTCGTGTGGCTGCGGAGTTTTCAAATGGAAAGATCAATGACCGCATCGCCAGTGAATTTAAACGGTGGACAGCAGGAAAAGCTGGTGACTAAAAGCTTCATGACTTATCTAATAAGTTAAGATGCGGGCGGCGCGGTTAACACTTTGCATATGTTTGGCAACCGTCGGGATTGCCTCCGCAAAGCTTGATCCCGCCCATTGGTCGCTCGAAGTCCAGCCAACCGCCGCTCCGCCAGGTTCGAAGATCCTCGCACGATTGCAAGCCAAGCTCGATCTGGGTTGGCACTTGTATTCGCTAACCACTCCGCGAGGCGGGCCAAACCCTACCACCATTCACTTAACGGAAAATCCGAACGTTGAGACCTTCCGCCTATTTGAGCCTCCACCCAAACGCGCCTTCGATCCGAACTTCAGTCTCGACACCGAGACCTACGAAGGCAGCGCCGCGTTTCTGATCGAAATCAAACTCAGGAAAGATGCAGCTCCCGGATCATCGGAAATAACCGCCGCAGTTCGCTACCAGACGTGTAACGACCGCATCTGTCAGCCGCCTGTGACGCGGACCGCAGCCGCCACTCTCAAGATCGACGCGAGTGCCTCACCCGCGTCGCCCGCCATTCCCACGGGCTACACGGAAGTCAAGCCGGGCGCGGTTGCCACCTCTGCTCCCGCGTCATCTCCAGCGCCAAAACCCGGCGCCGGCTCCCAGGATCTCGGCCTGTTCCTGCTGACCGCCTTCGGTTTCGGCCTGGCCGCGATCTTCACGCCGTGCGTTTTCCCCATGATTCCAATCACCATGTCGTTTTTCTTGAATCGTCCCTCGGGATCGCGGCGGGAAAGCATCATGCAGGCAGTCATCTTCTGCGTTGGCATCATTGTCCTGTTTTCCGGCCTCGGACTGGCCGCGACACTGATCCTCGGGCCGTTTGGAATCGTGCAACTCGGTTCGAACGTCTGGGTCAACGGCTTCATCGCGGCCATCTTTCTCTTGTTCGGCCTCAGCCTTCTGGGTGCATTTGAGATCAACATCCCGTCGTCGGTGTTGACCAAGCTCGATAGCGTTTCCCAGAAAGGCGGCACGGCCGGAACGCTGGTCATGGGGCTGACGTTTTCGCTCGCGTCGTTCGCGTGCGTGGGCCCGTTCATGGGAACGCTGCTCGCGGCGTCCGTGCAGAGTGGCGGCGTGCGCCCGCTCGTTGGCATGGCGACGTTCGCCACCGGACTGGCGCTGCCATTTTTCCTGTTAGCGATCTTCCCTTCCTACTTGAAGAAGCTTCCGAAGGGCGGCGGTTGGCTGGCGCGCGTGAAAGTCGTCATGGGCTTCGTCATCCTGGCAATCATGTTCAAGTATCTCGCCAGCATTGACGCCGTCTTGCAGTGGAACGTCCTCACGCGCGAGCGATTTCTGTCGCTGTGGGTGGTGCTTTTTGCCATGGCCGGTTTCTATCTGTTAGGCTTCGTGCGGCTGGAGGGCGTCTCGAAAGACGAGCCCCTCGGACTTTGGCGCCTCGTCATCGGAATGGCCTTCGTCGCCTTCGCCATCAGCCTCGTCCCCGGAATGTTCTGCGGCAGGCTGGGAGAACTGGATGCGTACGTCCCCACATCCGCGGGATGCAGTACCCCGTCTGGAGGTAGCGACTCACTCACTTGGATGAAGAACCAGTTCTCCGAGGCCCGCGAAAAAGCGCGGCGCGAGGGTAAACTGGTATTCGTCAACTTCACCGGCTACGCCTGCACCAACTGTCACTGGATGAAGGCCAACATGTTCACGCGTGCTGACATCCGTTCGGCCATGCAGGGTTTTGTCCTGGTTGATCTGTACACCGACGGCACGGACGAAGCCTCGCGCCTCAATCAAGAGTTCGAAGAGAAGACATTCGGCACGATCGCCATCCCCTATTACGCGATCTTTGATCCCGATGCCAAGGTGCTGGCCAGCTTTCCCGGGCTGACGCGCAATCCGCAGGAGTTTCTGACCTTCCTGAATACCTCGCGGGGAGCAAAGACCACGCAAGTGGTTGTCGGCGTCACTCCCCGCTGCGTGACAGTGTGAATTCACTTTGTACACATCCGATAGATCATTTCCCCTATGTATCTCCGGCGCGCTTTCTGTCACTATCGTAGTCACTCGTCCGCGCAGTCGTCGGACAAGCCACTTCTAAAATGAGCAACGCTGCCGTGCACGACGATATCGGCGTGTCCCAGGGAAACCCTGCACCTTTGTGTCAATGGATCTTCAACCGTTTACATGAGTTTCATCACGTCAGTGGTGACTCCACCGGACTCTTCCATCGTCTTCCCGCCGATCTCTCGCGCTGCCACGTTTCGATCGTCGATGACCCGCCGGGAACCTGGTCAGCGCGTCTCGACCGGATGTTCCTGGGCCGCGACTCTATCGAACAGTCGATCGCCGCGGGTCCGGCCGGCGAGTACGCTGTGTTCCATGTCCCGGTCCGCGCCGGCGACGGGACTCTGCTATATGTTGCCGGGTTCGCCTTCCCGGCCGGATCACCATTGCCCGCCGCCCCGGAACTGGAGTTAGCTGCAGCCACCATGTTGCAAGTGGTGGAGTCGGAGCGCACGCGCGCCACGCGCTTCCTCCACGATGTTGTTGCCCAACGCCTCAGCGGTACCGGATTCCAGCTCGAACTGCTGCAGCTCGAAATCCAGGCCCAAAGCGCGGAGGCGTTGAAGCGCACGGCCGAAATTCAAAAGTCTCTTGAGGAAGCCTTGAAGCTCATTCGCGAGTTCAATTCTCCGGAATGACGATTCAGCGAATCATGAAAGTCCCGCCCAGGGGCAGTTTGTGATAGCGTTTCTGTAATTCCCCGGAGAGCCGCAGCTTCAGTTCATCCGGATACCCGTGCATCCAAAATGCTTCTTCTTCGGTCTCCCGATAAGTCCCAAAATGCTGCGGAAAAATGTATGCGGGTTGCAGGTGATTAATTAGAATCATTGACCGGTCTATGTACATATCGTGAACAGTCGGAGAGACAAACAGCACATCAATATTCTTGAGTTCTAAGTGCTCCTCGGTGAGCACGGAATCTCCCGGATGCAGGAAGCGTTTCCCCAGAATGTTGAATACATATCCGCAATTGTGGGCAATCTTCTCCACGAAATCCGGCTCGCGCGTGAGCACCGTGAATTCCTGGTTGCCGTGAATGGCGTGTATGGGTTCCACGTGAACACCTTTGATATCGAACGGATGCAAAGGCTCTGGCACGACGATCCGATCCCGAGGAATGCGCAACGCGGCCACTTCCTTCAAACAGGGCTGGGGCAGCACGAAAGTGGTCCTCGTGCCAGCCGCCAGCGCCTGGATCGTCGGCGCATTGCAGTGATCGCCGTGATGGTGCGTGACGAATTCAATGTCCAATTCGCCCGCCAGTTCCTCGGGCGTGATCGGCGGGGGCTGCACTTTTTCTTCATTGCTCAGGTCCAGGTCCGTCCCGATGAGCAGATCGCCGGCCTTAATCAGCCAGCCCGCATTCCCCACCCACCAAATCGCGATCCCCTGATGGTGGGAACGGATCTGCTCCAGAACCGTCTGTGAGCGATTGGTCTGCGCCTCCGCAACCGCGGTTCCGCCCAGCGCGATTCCGAGAAGGCCGGCGAGTACTTTCATGTTAAGAGAGATGCGTATGGAGAACACCCGATTTATCCGCTTGGAAGCGACCCGGTATCCTATCACAAGCAATCACGAAAGACATCGTTCGGATGAGCAGCCGACCCAAAGCTGTTTGGGTCGAGTTGCCCCGCGCGGATGTATGACACTCCGGGTGATCTTCCACTGTCCGCGTTGTGGCTCCAGGGCGATTCGGATTTCCTCCCGGCAAAACCGCGTGGACCGGTTCCTGGCTCTGTTCCGCCTGTGCCGCCATCGCTGCGAGCTATGCCGATGCCGGTTCTATTTGCCACGCGCGGGTGCGGCCAAATCCGCGACATGACTTCTCCAACCGCTGCGGCCTAGTACTCCACACTGCGCGCCGGGTGAATACCTGCCTGAGATGGCTGGGCAATTCTGCTATCCTCGTTAGAGGGCTTGCCTGTTCGGATCGATCACCGATGTTTCTGAGATTGCGGATTCGACCGAATGAGCCTCGCATAGCGCTACCGGGGCACGGCTCCGGTTATCGAATTCGGCCGGCCTCGTTCGGCGCCTCGTTCGGATTGCACGCTCTGGCGGTGACAGTCCTGCTTTCGAATCCCATGCGAGTACCATCGGAGGAAACCACGCTATATCGGGAAATATTCCAGCCTCAGGCGCATAAAATCATCTTCTATAATTTTCGCAAGAAGCTGCCTGAGGTGACGGCGGCTAGAAAAACAGGCAGCTCTTTAAAGCCCAGGGGAACGGAATTGTCGCGCCAGACCATGATTGCGGCGTCTCCCAATGCCAAGTCGGAAAAGCAATTTATTTGGCAGCCATTTCCGAAAATCGAACTTCCTCGAGACCTCGCGTTGCCCAATTTGATTGCCCGAGCGAATATCGCGTTGCCGCCGCCACCGCCTTCAGAATTGCGGAAAAAGCTGGGGCCGGCGAATCCCTCGCCCCCCGATGCCAAAGGGGACGTGCACAACGCCGAACAGGCGGAAGTTGCGGCTCCGCAGGCGCCTCGCAAGGCCTTCGTTCCGCCGCCGTTAACGCCGCGGAATCGTACGCCTGTCCAAGCCGCCATGCTGGACGCTCCGGATGTCCCAAACACGTTGCGAACCAAGCTGGCTCCGGACGCGCTTGCGGCATTGAAGTTCCGCAAGACGTTCCTCCCGCCACCTCCGCAGGAGCGCCCAGCCCGCTCCACTGGTGTGGGGCTTATGGCCGCGCCGGCCGCCAGTCTTTCGGCGAGCGCCTCGGGAGGAGTGCGATCCACACTGCCCGAAGGCTTGGGATCTCCGTCGTTCGCGGCCAGCATCGCTCCCCCACCGAACACAACCCTGGGTACAACCGCAAGCACGGGCAACGGCAATGTCGATATCGCCATCGCCGGCTTGCATCCGGCGGGAGAGCTGAACGGGCCTCTGCCCGACGGCGCGCGCCCCGGCCGTTTTGCCAAGGCTCCCGAGCTCGGCGAGCCGGCCAGCGGAGAAAATGGTGGCGCAGGCGCTCTCAGCGTACCGGATCTCAGTATTCACGAGGGCAGAATCAATTCCGCTCCGGTGGCCAACGTGAGCCGCCGGGCGGTTCTTTATGCGGAAACCGTTCGCACTATACCGGTGTCGACGTTATCGGTGCCGCTGCGGCCGTCGTCCCGCACCATACCGGCAGCCATTGATGCTCGATTCCAAGGCCGGTCTGTCTACACGTTGGTGGTCCCCATCGAGAATCTGCCGGCCTATGGAGGTGACTGGATTGTCTGGTTCGCGGAGCGGGAGCAAAAGCCCGGAGACGCTCCGTCCATGCATGCGCCGGTGCCTTTCCGCAAGCTGGAGCCGGTCAGCGCCGTGGTTGGCGCCAACCATGTGGAACGGCGGGTGCAGGTTTCGGCCGTCATCAAGCGGGATGGCACCGTGGATCATGTTTCGCTCGTGAGCGGCGCTCCTCCCGCCGTGGCACAAGCCGTGATTCAGGATTTGCAGTCGTGGGAATTCAAACCGGCCACGCGAGGTGGAATGCCGGTGGATGTGGACGTGGTGGTCGAGATTCCGTTTAATCTGTCGGTCGAAATGGCCACTGCGGGGGCCAAATGAGAAATCTGGGCGCGGTCGCAATCGCGGCGCTCGTTGTGCTGGCCATTGGATGCCACTCGTCGCGCGACTACGTAGCGCAAGCAGACCGCCTCTTCTCCGCCCAAAAATATGCGGAGGCCGCCCTGATTTATCGCAAGGCCATTCAAAAGGATCCCCGATCCGCGGAAGCCTATTACAAACTGGGGCTGGCGCAGCGGGCAAACGGGAATTATGCCGCCGCGTACGAGTCGTTCATCCGCGCAGTGACTCTGAATCCGGAGTTGGACCAAGCGCAGATTGAGTTAGGCAATCTGTACCTGGGCGACTATTTAATCGAGACAAGCAAGAACGCACGGGTCTATGAAAAAATCTCCTCCATCGCGGAACGGCTGCTGGCGAAAAACCATCAATCGTTCGCCGGGCTGCGTTTTCGCGGGTACCTCGCGCTCAGCGACCGCAAGCCGGAGGAAGCCATTTCTTTTTTCCAAAGGGCCCACGCGGCGGATCCCGCGCAGCCCGACGTGGTGCTCGGCCTGACGCAGGCCCTTCTGCTGGCCGGGCGTTACCCGGAAGCGCAGCAAACTGCCGCTGGCCTGATCGAGTCGCACAAGACGTTCGCGTCAGTCTACGACGTGCTGTACGCCTACGAGATGTCCACCGGCCACGCGGGCGATGCCGAGTCTTTGCTGAAACTCAAGATCGCCAACAATCCCCAGGACCCGGATTCCGTTCTGCAATTGGCGGAGCACTACTGGCGGACCGGTAGGCGGGCACAATCGTTCCAGATTGTGGACGGGATGTTGGCCGGGGACAAAATTCCCTGGCGGACGTACGCGGGCGCCGCGAATTTTTATCAGCGAAATCATCAATTGGAACGCGCGAGCGAGGCGCTCAATTTGGGTCTCAAGGCCCACCCGGAAGAGCAACTGGCCTTTGCCGCGAGCAAAACCCAAGTCCTCACATCGCAAGGCAGGCCCAAAGAGGCGATCGCTCTGTTAGGCGACGCGCTCCGGCAACACGCGGATGCGGCCGAACTGAGAAAGATGCGCGCCTTGCTGCTGCTGGACTCGAGTGACGCGGCCGACAAGGCTCTCGCTCTTCGGGATCTCCAGGGCCTCGCGCAATCGTCTCCCGAGGATACCGCCATCACGTTTCAGCTCGGCCGTGCCTATTCGTTGAACGGCATGCCCGATCCAGCCACAAGGCAGTTCGAGCAGGTCATTCGCAAGCAGCCGGGAAACGCCGCGGCGCTTCTCGCACTGGCGGAGCTGAATTCGACTGCCAGGAAATTTCAGAAGAGCCTGGAATACTCCGCGCGCATTCTGGAGCTTCAGCCTGGCTTGCGCAATGCCAGGTTGCTGCACGCTACGGCGTTGGTAGGCCTGGACCGGCTGGATGAGGCGCATGTCGAGTACAACCGATTGGTCCGCGATCAGCCCGGGTATACCGAGGCAAAGTTGCAATTGGCAATGTTGGATGTCTTGCTGAGGCGATTTCCGGAAGCAGAGAAGCTATTCCGCCAACTTTACCAGCCAAAAGCCGGCGATTTTCGCGCACTCAAGGGAATGGTGGAACTGTACACGGCGCAGGGGCAAACGGAAAAAGCGCTGGTTCTGTTAAACGCGGAATTAGCCCGCTTCCCGGATTCCATCGCGGTGCGCAGCCTTGTGGCGGCCACCGCGGCTCGGGCCGGCAAAGTGGATCTGGCGATTCAGCAATACGAGCAGCTGCTCGGCAGGCGCGCCGGCGATCAGCAGACCTGCACCGAGCTCGGCCAGCTGTATCAGCGCAAGGGCGATCTGCCGCGGTCCCTCTCCCTGTTCCAGACAGCCGCCGATCTGGCTCCGGCCGACTGGCGAGCGGTCGGCCGTCTGGCTGCGGCGCAACAGGCATCCGGCCTCACGATACAGGCGAAAGCCAGCTACCGCCGTGCTCTCGAATTGGGTGGGGATGATCCGGACCTTTTCAACAATCTCGCTTACCTCGAAGCCGATGCCGGGGCGGATCTGGATGACGCGCTGGCGCTTTCCCAGAAGGCGCTGTCCAAATCTCCCGGCAATTCACAATACGCGGATACGGTCGGATTTATTTATTTAAAGAAGCATGATAACGCCAGCGCCCTACAAGTTTTCCAGACACTCTTGAAGCGATTCCCCAATGATGCCGGCTTTCGCTATCATCTCGCCCTGGCTCTTCTGCAAAGCGGAAAACGCGAGCAGGGCGAGCATGAACTACGCACAGCCGTCGCTGCGGATCCCTCACTGGCGGACGAGGCCAGGGTGAGACGCCTGCTGGGCCAGAACTGAGCCGTTTGGGCTTGGGCGGGTACTAGTACGAAACCCGGCCGGCTTGGCCTTTAACTGTTCTGTAATGTGTTGACAGGAAGCGAGTACAACGGTCATGCTAACAAGGAGTGCAGAGTTGTAATAAAAAGAAGAACACAATTGTCCATGCATCGGAGGAAGTGATGACCTTGGGGCGTTTTAGTCTGATCACGACGGTTCTGTTGTCGTGCGGTGCGGTCGTCAGTGCCGGGCCGCAAACCCACATTCTGGATACAAACTCGTATAACTTTCAGTTGAACGGTGGCGGCGGCGGAGCTCAGGCCACACTCGACAAGACGCAATCTATCGAGATTTTTTGTGTGGACTTTGCGAACGACATTTATGTTCCGACGCAGAATTATTCCGCGTATTTGACCACAATCACCAGTAGCACCACTAGCACTGCTCTTGGTTATACCCGTTTCGGCAATGTTGCCAGTAGCGCTTGGAGCCAGATGAATACTTCGTTCGTTGATCTGACCGACGCCAGTACGATCAACAACGCTACGGATCTCGGCCGGTACCAGATGGCTGCCTATTTGGTGTCGCAGTACAACCTCCCGGGTGGCAACAATGCCAGCAACAACGGCATCCAGCAGGCCATTTGGGACATGCTCGATCCAAAGACGTTCACCGCCGTCTACAACACTTCCACCGACAACGCTCTGGAAGGGGCCGCACAATGGTATTCCGCTACGGGGGGCAATGGCTCAACTAGCCGCGATTCATTCCTCGCCAACTACCGCATCGTGAGCTCCACGACCATGTCATCGTGTGCCTCCGGAACAGGGCTTCTGTGCGGCGGCTTCCAGGAGCAGATCACCGTGGTTCCCGAGCCTCGCCACGTGGCTTTCATGCTCATGGGATTGTTGCTGGCTGGCTCCATGGTGTTCCGGAAAATGCAAGCCGCACGCCGTTCCGACGCGTAGCCACTTGCCCCTGAAAGCCTGATTCCTTTTGGATGTGGCAGGCGTTTTGCCTCGTCCTGGCTTTCTTCGCGTCTTTCGACAAAACCTTAGATCCGCGGCGTTTATACTTGTGTCATAAGCCTCATTCTTGAGGGTCCATGGTAGGCACTTTCTGGCAGCGGATACTAGAAGGCTTCAGCTCGCCCACACCTCTTCCGGGAGCAGCCCGATCAGGCGACCGCACCGATGCGCCCAGCGGGTTCGCAGAGGCTCATCTGTCCGCGGAGGCATCCGCAACCCTGCGCTCCTTTGCCGCGAAACATGGCTTCGAGCTGCGTTCCATCGTTGCGGGTGCATGGGCCATTGTGCTCAGCCGCTATAGCGGCGAAGAGGACGTGGTCTTCGGAATCCTAGACCCGCGGGCTGCAGCCTCATCAGAGATCCTTCCCGTAAGGGTGCGGGCCAACGGAGGACGATTGTTGCTGCCCTGGCTTGCCGAGATCACGGACACGCTTGCCAATCAAGCAACAACAGCCACGGGGACAGTTCCCGATTGGAGTAGCGCTCTTGACGGTGCTCCCCTATTCGAGAGCGCCATCCATTTCGATGCACCTGGAATATCCAGCCAGCTTCCCCTGCTGTTGCACGTCACTGTCTCTCCCGAGCTGAGTATCGCGGCCACGTATGATGGCGCCCGATTCTGTGAGGGTGCTATCCCCAGGGTCCTGCGGCACACCAAGACCGTTCTCGAGAGCATGCCGGCATGCGCGCTAGATTGCCTCTCGGCTTTGCCGCTCATGCTGGACGCGGAATTGTGCGACCTCGTAATCGACCGGAATAACACGCAAACCGATTACAGCGACGGTACATGCATTCACCATTGGTTCGAAGAGCAGGTAGCGCGCACGCCGGATGCCACAGCGGTCATTTTCCGCGAGCAACGGCTCAGCTATCGGGAGTTGAATGAGAAGGCAGGCCGGCTGGCCGCGCGTCTGCGCGCGCTGGGCGCGGCACCCGATGGCATCGTAGCCATCTGCGTGGAGCGATCTCTGGAAATGATGGTGGGGTTGTTGGGCATTTTAAAATCCGGCGCCGCCTACCTTCCGTTGGATCCGGCGTTTCCCGCGGAACGCGCACAATTCATGCTCGAGGATTCTCGCGCTCCGATCGTGGTGACGCAGGAACACCTCGCCGCACGATTCCCGGACGCTCGCACGCACGTTGTCCCGATACGCTCGGTGTGGGACGAGCCCAAGATCGCGGAGCTTCCCGCATCGCCAGTCGAGGGGCAAAATATTGCTTACGTAATCTACACATCCGGCTCCACAGGCAAGCCCAAAGGCGTGCAGGTGGAGCACCGGCAGGTGGGCAATTTTTTTGCCGGGATGGATCAGGTAATCGGCCGCGAAGCTGGTGTATGGCTGGCGGTCACTAGCATTTCCTTCGATATCTCGGTGCTGGAGCTGTTCTGGACACTGGCGCGCGGATTCACGGTGGTGGTGCAGGCCGAGTCGGAGAAACTGGCTTCGAGCGGAGATTACTCCGTTGCCGCGCAGATCCGAAATCGCCACATCACCCACTTACAGTGCACACCCTCCATGGCCCGCTTCCTGATCTCCGGCCAGGAATCTCTCCAATCGCTGCGCGGCCTCCGGAAGTTGATGCTGGGCGGCGAGGCGCTGCCATCGGGCCTCGTGGCGCAGCTCCGCCAGGCGGTTTCCGGCGAGGTTTTCAACCTGTACGGTCCAACCGAAACCACGGTGTGGTCGGCGGCGCATCGCATCGTGCGAGATGAGGCCGTGATCCCTATCGGACGGCCCATTGCAAACACCCAAATCTATATCCTCGATGCGCATTTGCGGCCGACGCCATTGGGCGCGCCGGGTGAACTATTCATCGGTGGAGCGGGTGTCGCGCGGGGCTATCTCAACCGGCCCGAGCTGAACGCCGATAAGTTCCTGCCGGACCCGTTCCGGACGGAGTCTTCGAATCGCATGTATCGCACAGGCGACCTCGCCCGCTACCGGCCGGACGGCGACCTCGAATTTCTGGGAAGAATCGACAATCAGGTAAAGATTCTGGGCTTCCGCATCGAACCGGAGGAAATCGAAGCGATATTAGGCCAACACCCGGACGTTCGGGCAATCGCAGTGGTGGTACGCGAAGATGCGCCGGGAGAAAAGAAGCTGGTGGCATGGCTCGTGCCCGGCGAGCGTCCTGTCACCGTCATCGAGCTCCGCGCATACGCGCAGCACAGGCTCCCGGCCCACATGGTGCCCTCAGCTTTTGTGATCGTGGACTCGCTGCCGCAGACACCAAATCGCAAGATCGACAAAAAGGCCCTGGCGGCGCTCCCACTCGCCACTGCCGTTTCCGGCCAGGCGCCAGTCACGAGTTTGGAAGAGACCGTTGGAAATATCTTCCGGCAAGCACTGCAACTGGAGACCGTCGATACGCACGGCAATTTTTTCGATCTGGGAGCAAATTCCCTGGTGATGGCACAAGTCGCCATCGCACTCCAGGAAACGCTGCATCGGGAAATTCTGCTCACTGATCTGTTCAAGTATCCGACCATCAGCGCCCTCGCCGCAAACCTCGCCCAGACTCTCGAAGCGGAGGCGCCGTTGCGATGTGGTTCGGGGCGCGCGCAATCCCGTAAAGACGCTTTTCGCGATCGGTCCGGAACCGGGCGTGTTTCCAACCGGCAGCACAATCGCAGTTAGGCGCGGTTCGCCGGCCCGCGCGAATTCATCTGACAACGGGCGCGTCTAGCTGGTCGAATCACACGCCACGGGTGTGTGTGACATATGGCGGGTTTTGAGGCAGTTAGCTCGCTAACTCCCGTGCCGAAACGCCGCCCGGGTTGACCCGGCATGCTAGTTTGTAGGCAACGAACGCCTACGGCTCTTTTGTCGCCGATTCCCCCTCATAAGAGGCCTCCCAATGAATCGAAATAGTCTGCGTCGAGTATATTGCTTCATCGCCTGCTTCGGATGCGCGAGTCATGCCGTTCGTTCGCAGGTGAGTTCGGGAGGGGTGGTCGCGGCGCCCTCGTCGGTCGTCGACTTTACAAATGCGGGCCAGACTATTCCCGCGCGCAAGCTGGCGGCAGATCCCGCGGCTTGCACCGTGGGCGAGCAATACTACAACACCACGTCGAATGTCCTCAAGGTCTGCACCGCGGCGAACACGTGGACGGCCCCGGGTGGAGGCAGTGTTTCGAGCGTGGGCCTGACCACCTCAAACAACGTCTTCACCATCTCCGGATCACCGGTGACCGCGAGCGGCACGCTGACGCTCACGCCCTCCGGCACGAGCGGCGGTATTCCCTACTTCTCCGGTGCGAACGCCATGGGTTCGTCCGCCGCATTGGGGGTCAACGGCGTGGTGGTGGGCGGCGGGGCTGGTGTTGCGCCGAAGGCCACCGGGGTCACGATTGATGCTTCCAACAACGTAACGACGCCAGGAACGATTACCGCCGGCAGCGGCGGTAGTTCTCACGGAAAGCTCGCTCTGGGCGAACTGCCTACGAATGGGATCACGACGGTGGGCTGGGAAGCACTAGACTCGATCACGAGTTCGCTCTCCCTGGTGTTTCCCAACGCCAGTCCGGCCGCCAACAGCATTATGCTTTTCCCGGCTCCCACCAGCGGGCAATCGCAATGGAGTTGGACCGCGATTCCCGGTTGTCTGGATTCCGGCGGCAATCACCTGAACTTCAACTCGGCCACCGGAGCCCTTATCTGCGGCACCACCAGCAGCGGCTCGGGGCAAACGGCCCTCACGGTTGCCAACGCTACCACGACCGGAACGACAATCAATACCCTGACCAAGCTCACGGGCACGCCTTCGACCGCGATTGTCAGCAGTGCAGGCGATACCGGCGGAGCGATCGGGATTACCACCGCGGGCGCAGGGACAACAGGACCGGCAACCATCAGCTATATGGGCGTCGTCGCATGTGTGTTCGACGGGGCAACTGTGGCGGGCGACTACGTGCAGATTTCCTCCACGACGGCGGGAGATTGCCACGACACAGGATCGTTGAACTATCCAACCAGCGGCCAAGTAATCGGGCGGGTGCTTTCCAGTAATGCTGCCGGTGGAACATATAATCTCGACGTATTTCCGGCGGAGATGAAACCGCCGAGCCTGACTGCCGGAACCGGCGTTACCGTGGCGCCAGCAGGAGGATCCGTCACCATCGGCGCGGACATGACGGTGATGGCTACGCAAAAACAGGTGCAACAGGGTGCGCCTGTTTGCGCCAATGACACCGGGATAGCCGACACCTACGCCGTTGCCCTCACACCAGTGCCCAGCTCCCTCACCCGGTACCTAACGGTTTGCTTCAAGGCATCAGCGGCGAACGCGACCACTACTCCGACCATCAATGTGAACAGCCTGGGGGCGAAAACCATCGTCAGTGAAAGCGGCGCGGCGGTCGCCCCCGGAGCGATCCAGGCGAGCGGCTACTACTGGCTCCAGTACGACGACACGTCGGCAAAGTTCATCATGGTCAGCAATCCTTCCAAGATGTCCGGCGCCGGGGTGGTAGTGGCACCAAACGCGCAAAGCGGCGCCGGATACACGGTCGCATCGAGCGATTGGGGGAAACTATTGACGCTTTCGAACGGGGCGGCGCAGGTTCTGACACTCCCTCAGGCGGGCAGCAGCTTTCCCAATGGCTGGTATGTGGACGTTGAGAATACGGGCGCGGGTGCTTGGACCATCACTCCGACGACTTCGACCATCGACGGCGCGGCAACATTGGCACTATCCACCAATCAAGGTGTTCGCGTGTTCTCGAATGGCGCCAACTACTTCACCCAGCGAGGCATTGGGGGCGGCGGGGCGGCGGGCAGTCTGAATCTTTCTGTAAACGGCGCTTCTGTCGCGTCCGAACCCGGGTTGAACCTCATCAGTGGAGCGGGACTTTTGCAAACCTGTGCTAACAACTCGGCCAACAATCGCGTGGACTGCACCCCCAGCCTCAACACCGCGGTCGCGCTAACCAATGCCAACGCGCAGGCCGATAAGCCATGGTTCTGCAGCTCTACGAACGGGACGACATCGTACACGTGCAGTCTCAGCGCATCCGCGGCACTTACCAGTTACACCGCGGGAATGTGGCTGATGCTTGTTGCGGATACGACGAACACCAGTACGCAACCGTCTTTGAACGTTGACGGCCAGGGGGCCAAGAACATTGCGCAGTCAGACGGAGCCACCGTGCCAAGCGCAGGCCAGATCGTGGCTGGGCGGCCCTACTGGATCTATTATGACGGCGCGGTTTTCAGGCTGCCCTCGTACACCGGTGTCGGCGCGTGCAATGGCACGACGTACCTTCGGGGCGACGGGGCGTGCGCCACGACCAATGCGCAGGCAGTGGGCGCAGCGCTCGCATCTGCGTCAACGATTACTCCAACCAGCCCGATGCATCATGTCACTGGCACAACGCAGATTACGGCTATAACCGCTCCGGCGAATTTCACCGTGAGTGGCATGGGCGGGTGCATTGTCTTCATTCCAGACGGCGCCTGGACCACCGGCACGACGGGCAACATTGCGCTGGCTTCCACCGCAACCGTCAGCAGGGCCTTGACCATGTGCTACGACAACGGAACCAGCAAATGGTACCCGAGCTACTGAACCTTTGCCAGGCATTCGGTAACCTGGATGGCCAGGGATCTAACCTGCGGCTCGCCAAATATATCTTCGTGCCGTCCGGGGATCTCGTGTAGCTCGATGTTCCGGCCAGTCAGTGCTGACCATAGGTCGTAGGTGGCGCGGGACCGTTCGGGCGAACCAGCCGCATTGAATAGGGTGATCTTTCCCGAGAACGGCTGAGGCGCGTATCGGACCGCGGCGAACCAATTGAGGTCAGTGGCGCTTTGCAGGAAGGCGGGGATGGGCAGACCTGCCGAATCCAGACAAGCATAGATCGTTCGCAGGCCGCGCGCACGTAGCTTATCCTTTGCATAACTGAGACCACCGGACTGCAACATCTTTTTCGCGTGAAACGCGGCGGTGACAGTTCGCTCGTTCGGTTGCGGATTGTCCTGTGTCGCCGCAGCAGGATGCAATACGGCGGGACGCCATCCCGATCGCATGGGAAGGGTGTCGATCATGCCGACCATTCCGACCAACTCTCCTCGAGATTGCAATTGCCGAGCCGCCTCAAAAGCCACATATCCCCCGAAAGAAAATCCGAGCAAGTGGTATGGCCCGACGGGCTGTACGGATTGGACTTGCTTGAGATAGTACGCCGCCAGTTGCTCCATCCGATTCGGCGCGGTTCGCTCGCCGAGAAGCGCCCGAGCTAGGATTCCGTACACAGGCTGGTCCGTCTCCAGATGCCGGATCAGGCTATAAAAGCGGCCAATTTGCCCATCTACTCCATGAATCAAAAATAACGGATGCTTTGAGCCATTTTGCCGGAGGGGCACAACGGCAGGAGGTTTCCGTGGGTCCGCCGGAAAGGATGCGGGGCTGGGGGCGAGCTCGGATGCCGCAACAGGCGCCTCGAAGACGGCACTGCGCGTTTTTCTCCTGTCGAAAGTGACGCGGCGAACGCTCGCCGATAGCCGCGCCAGCATACTGCGGTCCGGCCATGGCAGCCGGAGCAGTTCCCGCACCAGCACCGGCTCCTCCCACGGAACATCATGGAAACTCCATGCCAGGAGTTTCTGGTGTTTATTCTGGTGCCAAGCCTGCGGGAAGTAAGTGATCATCTTGTTTTGGACGAGCGGGGGCATTTCCGCAAGCTCGTCTGCGGTGAGTTTCGCGGTAATCGCCGACACCAAGTCGCGGCCGGGCCCAAGCTGCAGGTGGCATAGCGGAGTAACCCGCGGATTCATTTCGATCAGATACGGCGTTCCGGTGCGTGCTTCAATCACAAAGTCAAAACCAAGAAAACCCGAGAGCCCCAGCCGGGCCACTACCTGTTCCGCCGCTCGCATCATGCCGGGATTGTCCACTACGCGGACGATAGTGGCAGATCCCGTTTCACCCAATGCACAGACTACCTCGACGGCAATCCCGGCCAGCACCTTGCCGTTCCAGCACACGACGGCGCTGTTGGCGGGGTAGCCCTTGACGTAGGACTGAAGAACCACTTGCGAGATAGAACCACTGCGCCACGGCAAAATCCAGAACGGGTCGCGGTCCACTATCAAACGCTTAACCGCGCGGCCGGCGTCGAGAGGCCGGCTCATTTGGCGAACAACCTCTTCGGCTTCCTTCAGATCGCGAACGAACCGGGTGCCATGGCCGCCCCAGGTCCCATCGGCCTTCACCACCCACGGGAACTCCTGTTGTGGGGCCCAAGAGCTGAGGGCGTGGCCCGCAATTGCAAGGTCGGTATCGGGCACTGGAAGCCCCTGCTCCAAGGCAATCTTGAGCAGCTGGTAGCGGCCGGACACTATCGGATAACTCGCCGGAGCACCTAGCGAGCGCTCGATCAGTTGGCACACTGAGCTATCGGAGATCCTGCTTTCTTGATCGTGTAATTCGTGAAGATGTTGCACCGCACGATCGTCGCAAGGAATTACCAAGTGCGGTTTGACGGCCCGGATGGCTTCGGCTAAGGCATTAACCGGATGGAGGGCACTGTAAGGATGTCTTTGCTGAATGGCGTTGGTTTTTGCTAAGGGGTGCCCGTAAACAGGGTAAACCGCTGAAACAGCGCAGCCGGCCTTAGTTAGGGCGATGGCCAAACGTGACGCACAGGGCCACCAGGTTGTGTTGGTCAGCAGTATGGCTGGTACCGAAGTGTTTTGCTCCCGATTGAAATTGTGTTTGCCCAACTGCTATCGTTCAAGGTAACAGATTACCGTAGCACACGGGTGAGAAAGCAAACAACCGGCTTAAAACTGATGTCAGTGGAAGGATCGCATTGGACATGACGGACGTAGCGATCATAGGACCCGGGCCCTACGGGCTCTCGCTCGCCGCTCATCTGAAGGCGCGCGGGGTCGAGTTTCGCATTTTCGGCAAGCCCATGGATACTTGGCGGACGCAAATGCCGCAAGACATGCGGCTCAAGTCGGAAGGTTTTGCGTCCTCGCTTTACGATCCGGATGGTGCGTTTACGCTAGGAAACTACTGCCAAAGCACAGGCCTTCCTTATGCCGACTTGGGTTGGCCCGTTCCGCGCGCTACGTTTGCCTCTTACGGTCTGGAGTTTCAACGGCGGTTTGTGCCGGAGCTGGAACAGAAGCTGGTGACCTCGCTGTTTCCAACGTCGGCGGGATTCGAGATTGGTTTGGAAGGCGGAGAGACTGCCGCGGCGCGGAGGGTTGTGGTGGCGGTGGGAATCAGCCATTTTCAGAGTATTCCGCCGGCATTGGCGGAGCTGTCTGAGGAATTCGTTACCCACAGTTCGCGGCACTGCACATTCGAGCAGTTCAAGGGCCGCGAGGTGGTGGTGATTGGCGCGGGAGCCTCGGCCCTGGATGTGGCGGCTGCACTGCACCAGGCGGGAGCAGCGGTGCAAGTGATCGCGCGAGATTCCAAGATTCATTTCCACGAACCACCGGGTCCCATGCCGCGGCCTTTCCTGGATCGAGTGCAAGCTCCGATGACCGGCCTTGGGCCTGGGTGGCGGTCCCTTCTCTGCACGAGCGCGCCGCTCGTCTTTCACAAAATGCCGCAACGGTTTCGGGTGGAAGTGGTTCGCCGGCACCTTGGTCCGGCCGCGGGTTGGTTCGTCAAGGAGCAAGTGGTGGGCAAAGTTGGGCTGCACACCGGCCTTAGAATCGGAAGCGCCAGCGTCGAAAACGATCGGGTTCACCTTCAGCTCAATAACGGAGACGGCATCCCGCGGACGGTTTCGGCCGATCATGTGATCGCGGCTACCGGTTACCAGGTGGACCTCCGCCGGGTGGCGTTCCTCGATTCCGATGTCTGGATGGGAATCCGATCGCTCGGTCGCGCTCCCATATTGTCCGCGAACTTTGAGTCGTCGATGCCGGGCCTGTACTTCATCGGCGCAGCCTCCGCCAACAGCTTCGGGCCCATGATGCGGTTCGCCTATGGGGCGGGATTTACGTCCCGGCGCCTTTCCAAACACCTGGCACGCTGAAAAGCGAACCGAGGGAACCTCGCTAAGTCCAGTGATGTCTATAGATAACCAAGTAGTACCAGTACCTGAGGTGTCGGTTCTGGGACGCTGGCCACTGCATTTTCATCCATTCCATCGCTCAAGTACGGTAATCTGTGGGCCTAAGGCTGAGCGGAAGTCGAAACCGAAATCGATAATGACAGTCCGACCCACGGCGTAGTGGGGGTGTCGTAGCGCAAGAAACTGGAGGAACTGCAGGTTGCTTCTAATCATCACTCTCGGGGTAGTATCGCTACCAGCCATGAACGGATGCCGCGGATGATGCGCGAAGACCATCTGCTGTGCGTGAGCCACTGCAAGTTCGTGGTCACGACCGGCTGGAGTCGCAACCAGTGCATGCAATAAACCGTTTGATAATATTTTGGTAATGCTTGATTTTTCTTTCTGCCACATCAATGAGATCATGATGCGCCGGAGGAGCTTACGGAAGGAGCTTCTCGCAGCAGAAGGACTCAAAGATCTCCGGGTTGCTGTACTGGGCGGCTCGACCACAAACGAACTGGTCAATTTCCTTGAACTTCTGTTGTTGTCCAGCGGTTTTCGACCTGCTTTTTATCAGTCTGAGTATGGGCGTTTCTATGAAGACGCAGTGCAGGACTCACAGGAACTGATCGACTTTACGCCGGATTTGGTTTATATCCACACCTCCTGCCGCAATGTACGTCTTGCCCCGCCAATCGGCTGTACAGAGGCGCAGTTCAACGAGTCTGTCGGAAGGGAGCTAGGAACTTTTCTAGAAATCTGGAACTCGCTCGAACGCAACATCGGCTGCCAGGTTATTCAAAGCAATTTTGAAACACCACCCTACGCAATTCTCGGGAACATGGACGCGGTTGCGTACGGCGGCTTGAGCCGCTTTCTAATGCAGATGAACGTGGCCTTTGCCCAGGAAGCAGCGAAGCGGCCGAAGCTGATCATGCAGGATGTCCACGGGATTTCCGCGCGACTCGGGGTGCAGAACTGGTTTGATTGGAATCGCTACTGGAATTACAAATTGTTGCTCACGGCAGAAGCCAATCTGGAAGTGGCGCGTTCCTTGACGTCGATCGTTCGAGCGATGTACGGCAAAAGCCGGAAGGTTCTCGTACTCGACCTTGACAATACGCTTTGGGGCGGGGTGATTGGAGACGACGGGGTCGAGAGGATCCAGATTGGCCGTGAGACACCAGTGGCTGAGGCGTACACTGCGTTTCAGGAGTACTGTCTTTCGCTGCGCAACCGGGGTGTTCTTCTGGCGGTTTGTTCGAAGAACACGGAAGGAATCGCGAAACTGGGTTTTGAGCATCCCAGCTCCATCCTTAAACTGGAAGACATCTCCTGCTTCAAGGCCAATTGGGACCCAAAGCATGAAAATATCCACGAGATAGCCAGCGAGCTCAACCTGGGGGTCGACAGCTTCGTTTTCGTGGATGACAACCCAGCCGAGCGTGCCATCGTGCAAGCACAGTTGCCTCAAGTCGCGGTACCGGATGTTGGCAGCGATGTTTCACGATTCGCGGAAATCATCGAGCGGGGACGATACTTCGAGCCTATTGCACTCTCCAAGGAGGACCTCGAACGTGCCGCCCTCTATGCCGACAACTCCCGGCGAGATGCTTTTAAGCAGACATTCGCCAACTATGGTGAGTACCTTGACTCCCTTGAGATGGTGGCGGAGATTGATCACTTCAAACCCTGGTATTTGGAGCGCATTGCGCAACTGACGAACAAGACCAACCAGTTCAACCTGACCACGCGGCGTTACACGCTTGCCGAGATGGAAGCGATCTCATCTGATCCGCGCTACATAGCGCTATATGGCAAACTCAGCGATCGCTTCGGAGACAACGGGCTGATCTCGATCGTGCTCGGCCGACGTGAGTTGGATGCGCTGCACATGGATCTTTGGCTGATGAGTTGCCGCGTATTGAAGCGCGATATGGAAGTCGCTATGCTCGATGCTGTTGTTGAACGATCTCTGAGCGCTGGAATCAGACGTATCTTGGGATACTACGTGCCAACCCCGAAGAACGGCATGGTAGCTGACTTCTACCCCAAACTGGGCTTTGAGCCGCATGTGAACGAGAATCCGGAGCTGCCCGAACGTGCTACAGTCTGGAAGCTCGATCCGGCAAACTACAAACGTAAGAATCAACATATCCGAGTGACGGAGTACGCAAATGCCTAACTTGACCCCGGATAGCGTTCTGGCCGAGTTGCAGCCTATTTTTCAAGAAGCCCTGGACAACCCGGCTCTTGCCGTAACCCGCAGCTCGAGTGCATCGGACACACCGAGCTGGGACTCGGTTGCGCATATCGAGATCATCGAGATGGTCGAGCGTCATTTCAAAGTGCGCTTCGACCTCGGCGAACTACAGGACCTGAAGACGGTGGGCGACCTTGTCGATCTCACAATAAGAAAGGCGCAGCGTTGAGCAGTTGACACGAGCGCCCATGCCGCCTCCAACCGCGTACTGACCTGGTGTATTACACTGACTCTCCACCGATCGGCAGCAGATCAACCAACGAGGCGTTTGCTTGACGAGTCGGAATGATATTCAATACTTTTGTCTACTATTTGCTTTTCCTGCTTCCTTCCGCAATCCTGTACCGTGGCTCGAGCGCTAAGCTTCGCCCCTGGATCATTGCGGTTTTCGGCAGCCTTTTCTTTCTGTATTTCGCCTACTCGATGGCCGGTACTGCCGGCGCGCTGTGTCTCGGCATCTTTTTGTTGGAATCGATCACCAGCCGCTTGTACACGCCCAGATCGCGCTGGTGCATTCTCGGTCTTCTTCAAGGCTTAGTGTTTCTGGGTATCTTCAAATATTGGAACTTCTTTGCCGGACTTCTGTTCTGGCGCCATGCGAACCCGCTGCGTTGGCAGGGCGCCTTTCTCCCACTCGGAATTTCTTTCTTTACCTTTGAGTTCTACCACTACGCATGGGACCGCAAATACAACCGCACCGAGCCGGGCACTTTGGCCGAGTATCTCGCCTTTATTTTGTTCTTCCCAACCATGGTTGCCGGTCCCATCAAGCGGTATCAGGACTTCCTCCCCAAACTGCGCGCGGAACCGGAAAACTGGACTTCAGACTGGCTGACTGGTGGCACGCGCATTTTGACGGGTTTGGCGAAGAAGTTTGCCATCGCCGATGTGCTCAGCGCGTGGACAGATCACCTGAATGCGCGCGATATTCGGCTGGCCGGCCGCGGCGCCCTCGTGCTCTGGCTTTTTGCATATTCAATCAAGATCTACGCCGACTTCTCGGCTTATTCAGATATCGCCATCGGCTCGGCCCGTCTTTTTGGCATCCGGGTTCCCGAAAATTTCGACTGGCCTTATGGCCGCCGCAACATCCAGCGCTTTTGGGCGTGCTGGCATATGTCACTGACGCGCTGGCTCACCGACTACGTTTTTGTCCCTGTGGCGCGTTTGCGCGTCGGCTCCTGGAAGCCACACATCTATGTCGTCATTGTGACCACCATGCTGATTAGCGGCCTTTGGCATGGAGCTGGGCTTCACTATATCGCGTGGGGGTTATACCATGGGTTGCTGCTAGTGGCACATAAGATCTGGCGCGGCTGGCTCGGTCCGGCAAGCCAAAAACCTGTCCCGGTGTTTGCGAGCCGCGTACTTACTTACCTATGTGTAACGGCAGGCTACGCCTTGTTCACCATGGATCTACACACTGTTGTTCTCTTCTACCGGAGGCTATTGATCGGATGATGTTCACTTGGCACGGCGTGCTGCCAGTAGCGCACCGAGTGAGTTAACTATGCTGCAATTTTTCGAAGAGTTCAAAGCGATTTTCGAATATGCAAGCGGGGTTACGGATGACCCTCCTCCGCGCGGGCAAAGCTGGATGAGAAGCCCGCTGTGGTGGGGAATCTGGTGGGCGATCTTGATTCTCTTGATCGTGGCTTTTTCAGGACAGTCTTCGAAATTCATCTACATTGATTTTTGAAGTCAAAAGAATGAAACGCGAAGTCATTATTGCAATCTGCTGCACGGCCGTGATGGTCGCCGCCGCGAACTTTGCGGTAGGCCGCGCCGCCTCCAACTCAGTGCCTCGGCAACTGATGCGGAAGATCAACGCGGCGGGACCGGTAATCGACGTGCTCGGAATAGGAAATTCGCTCATGGCGGCGGGGTTTGATCCAACAGCCGCCCAAGATACGTTTCAGAAAGCGGGCCGTTCCGTCATCGCCGTAAACGGCGGCTTGGGCGCTACCACAGAGATTGAACAGCTCGCTCTCACGCGCCTTGCTCTGCGACAGCACACTGTACGGGACTTGGTCTACGGATTCTGCGATCTGCAGTTGACCACAGGGGTGCCGTTGAAAAATTCCGAATTGATTGGCAATCGTGCCATGCTCTATTATCTGGAGCCGCAGCTCACCTTGCGGTATGGCAGGTTCGACTTGTTGAACCGGCTGGAATTTCAGACCTATCGTTGCTGCGCATTGCTCCGGGAACGCAGCAATATTTGGGCGAAGGTAGAAAAAATGCGCCGCGCGATGGAAGAGGTAGGAATGCCGCGGCAGGAAACCAACCAATTCGGCCGCCGCGCCGATTTCAATCTTCTTGAGTCCGCCGATTCGAACGAGTTTGCCCGCCACTGCAGGGAGAAAATGACATCCGGCGATCTTCTGTCCCCTGTCCTTCAGGAATTGTTCCAGGAAGCGGAAGCGAGCGGCAGCCGGATCACTGTGGTCGAAATGCCAATGCATCCTCTGCACGTAAGTCGATTCTACGGCCTGGCGGCGTGGAAGGAGTTCCGGTCACAAAGTCGCCTGGCGGTCGAGCGCGCCGGGGCGGTCTACATCGACGGGAGCGGATGGGTCCCCGACGAAGGCGATTTCCAGGATCATCTGCACCTCGCTCGATCAGGCGCGGCGCGGTTCAGCCGGCTGTTGGCGGAGGAACTGCTGCGGCGCGGTGCGTATGGGGCCCCGCGCGCCCGCTAATACGGCATTGCAGCACGCTCAGCCTCTCGTCATACGGCAGCTAACCTCCCGCTATTACAATTTCGCGATTTGCCTCCCGATGGGTTTCCAAAAACCGCGCGGCTGAAACGCCAACTCCAGTGGCGTCACTAAAGTCCAGTGACGTTGCGTATTCCACCGGCAAACGGAGTAGTACTAGTACTTAAACCATTGGTTCTGGGCCGCTTGTTACTGCATTTTCATTAATTCGACAGTTGAAATGGGGTAACCTATGGGCCTGAGGCTGAGACCAAGAAGTCGAAAGCAAGAAATCGATCATGGCCAGCCCGACCCACAGCGAAGTGGGAGAGGCGTTGTGCAAGAAACTGGAGGAGTTGCAGTTTGTTTCTAATCATCACTCTCGGGGTAGTATCGCTACTATTATCGTTTCTCCTAACGCCGGTGGTGCGAGACCACCTAGGGGCGCTGGGTTTCCTGGATCATCCCGACGGTCAGCGCAAGAAGCATTCCGGGCCGGTGCCCAGGGTGGGCGGAATTGGGATCGCACTAGCTTACGTCGGAGCGTTCGCGGTTGTGTTTCTGCTGCCCTTCCAGTTCGCCAGCATCCTGCATCCCGCGCTGCCTCAGATCTTGAAGCTCGGGGCTGTGGCGTCACTGGTGTTGCTGACTGGCGTTGTGGACGATTTGCGGGGATTAAACGCCTGGCAAAAGCTGCTGGGAATCTTGTCCGCGGGCGTGCTCGCCTATTTCGCGGGCATTCGAGTGGATCTGCATCAGTTCCCCGCTCTGGCTGCGTACCCTTGGATCGGTTTCGCGGTAACGGTCGTCTGGCTGGTGGGTTGCACGAACGCTTTTAACCTGATCGACGGCATGGACGGCTTGGCGGCGGGCGTGGGCCTGTTCGCCAGCGCGACGATGTTGGTAGCCGCGCTGGTGCAGGGCAACATGGCGCTGGCGCTAGCGACCATGCCGCTGGTGGGCTGCCTGCTCGGCTTCCTGCGTTACAACTTCAATCCCGCCTCGGTTTTTCTCGGAGACAGCGGCAGCCTGTTGATTGGTTTTCTTCTGGCTTGCTATGGAGCGCTATGGAGTCAGACGTCGGTGACCCTGGTCGCTCTGATGGCGCCAGTGCTTGCCGTTTCCATTCCCCTGCTGGACGTGGCGGTTTCGATCGCCCGCCGATTCCTGCGCAACCAACCGATTTTCCAGGGCGACCGCGGACACATCCATCACAAGCTGCTGGAACGAGGGTTCACGCCGACGGGGGCGGTTCTGGTGATGTACGGAGTGTGCTTCTTCGCGGCGGCATCGTCGTTACTGGTGGGCGCTTTTCACAACCAGTTTAGCGGCCTGATCGTAATCCTGTTCTGCATTCCCGCCGGAGTGGGCATCCAGTATCTCGGATACGCGGAGTTTGCCAAGGCAGGACGGTTGTTCCTGCGGGGCGGATTCCGGCGCATCATTGACGCGGAAACGCGGCTGCATCACTTTGAGCAATCCCTCGAGAAGGCAGGCGACCTGGACGCGTGCTGGACCACGATCACGCAAGGATCGCGGGAATTCGGATTTCAAGGCGTGCGCATGAGTGTGGCGGGGGTGGTCCTGGAGGACTGGACCGGGTGGAACGCGAAGCCGTTGTGGCAGTTGCGGATTCCACTTATTGGAAACCAATACATCAACTTCTTCCGCGACTTCGAGGCGCATCTCGATCCGCTGATCCTCAGCGCGTTTGTCAATTGCGTGGAGCGGGGACTGAAGAAGAACGCGGCCAGGCACGAACCCAGGGCCCAGACCACGGAACCGGACCGCAGTCTGGTGTACGCGGCACGAGCCGAGGCCGGCGGCGCCGAAGCCGGGATGTTCTAAAGCAACCTGATCCGTTAGAACGAGCCAAGCTTTTCTAAGTAAGAATTCTGTGTTCACTCCGCGCACCGCGCCGCTGGAATCGGCTCGGCACCGGGGTTTCTCAGCAAGGCGGGGCGACTGCTGTCGAGCTGGCGAAAACCTTAAATAGGCCCCCTTTGGTACTGGTACGCGACAGTCAGAAAACTCATTGACAAATGTCATGCGGGAATTGACAATTGTCACTGAGCCTAGTCGCCACTGCCAAGCGAACTTTTCTTATTAGTCTTTAAATCCTGTAGGTTAGGTTGACTTAACGAAAGCCGTTCGTGGGACTCAAAGGGCGGTAGCGCGCCGAAACTGGCTCGGCAGACGTTCGGTCTGCCCGTCAAGCAACCTCAACCGGGGAGAAATGCCGTGGCCGTATTAAAACCAAGGGAACGCCTGGTTTACTTTCGCGTCTCCGAAGACGAGTTTCATCAGTTCGTGAGCGTCTGTGAACGGGAGGGCGCCCGCAGCGTTTCCGACCTGGCCCGGAACGCAGTGCAGCGCCTGATCGCGGAGTGTCATCGGGACCGCGAGGACCGGGAGCTGACTCCGAAGGTGGAGAAACTGGAACAGGCTGTGGCCGAGTTGACCGGCCTGGTGCAGACGCTGGCTGCGCTTCTGAGGGGCCAGCACAGCGCCACGACCGCGCGGGCAAGCGGCGACGGACAGCCGATGATGGTAAGGGCGGCGGACGGCTCAGCCCAACCGGAAGAGTGACCCATGGAAATCCGTCTTTTGAATGACGCTGACGATCCCATGCGCTGGGGAGCGCATCGCGTGCCAGGTCCGCCCCCGCCCCAGGACGAGGAAAGCCAAGAGGGGTCTGCGCCAGTGGATGTCTTCCTGCTGCTTCGAAGATACTGGCTGGTGCTGGTCATCCTGGTTTTTCTGGGAGGAACGGGGGGCTTGGTGACGCTGCTGTACAGCCTGCCCACGTACAACGCCAGCGCGACCATAGAAGTGATCCCGTTGAGCGAGGTCTGGTTGAGGAATTCGCTCGATATCACCAGCTTCGAATCCAACGAAGTCAATCTGCAGACGCAACTCAACATTCTCCGCAGCGGGCGGTTCCGGAGGCGCGGAGCCGAACGCGTGCAGTCGGAAGTGATCCCGCTCCCCCCGCCGGTGAGGGGAGTGCTCTCGCGGCTGCGCGAGCACTTTCAGCCCTCCACCAGAGATCCCGTGGAGAGTACGCGCCGGGCCCTCGACATGGCGATCGGGACGTTTGACGCCAGGCCCGTCAACAGAACCAGACTCATCGAATTGAGTTGCGAGTCGACCAGCCCGCAGGTGGCGGCCAGCTTCCTCAACTCCATGGCGGCTGAGTTTGTGGAGGACACGTCACGGTCGCATTCGCAAAGTTCGCAAAAGACGAACGAACTGCTGGCGACGCAGATTGAGGAGACGAAAACCAAACTGCACGACACCGAAGAGCGGCTGCGCACCTTCGTGCAGGCATCGGGAAACCTGTTCGCCGGACAAGACATATCCACCCTCGCAGATTTGCAATTGACGCAAGCGAAACAAAGACTCACTGAAGCCCACTCGCAAGTGATCGCGGCGCAAACGCGCTATGAACTTTCCACCAGGGTTCCCCCGGAGTCCTTGACCGAGGTGCAGTTGGACAGTACGCTGCGTGGTTATCAGGACAGGATCGGGAGTCTAAACCAGCAGCGAGCAGCGCTGCTGATCACCATGACGGAAAAGAATGAGAAGGTGCGGTTGATCGATGCCCAAATCGTACCGCTGCAGGAAGCGTATCAGCGGGAGCTGGCCGCCGTCCTGAAGAAAATTCATGACGATTACGATGCTGCCCTAAGGGAAGAGAAACACCGCGCTGACGACTATGCCAGCAAGTCGCAGCGGGTTGGCTCGGAGGCGAGCAAGGCCTCCCAATACGCCGAACTGAAGCGCGAGGTCGAGACGCTGCGCCAGCAGTATCAGACGCTCATCGGGCAGGCCAACCAGGCTGAAGTCACCAACGCGTCCTCGATCAACCCGGTTCGTATTATCGAGCCCAGCACGCCGCCGCCAGTTCCGTACAAACCCCGGCCACTGTTCAACCTGTCTCTCGGCAGTTTCGTGGGACTGTTGGCGGGTTGTGCGTTCGTGTTTCTGCGAGAGCGCACGGACCGCAGTGTGCGATCACCCGGAAGTATGCGGCGCTGGTTGAACACGCCCGAACTCGGCGTAATTCCGAATCTTTCTCCTGCGGGCTACCTGGAAGCCGGGATGGCGCCCAACGCCGGGAACGCCCTAATCCCCGTGGGTAGCGACGAATTGCCATCGGCCCTGGCAAACTGGAGGAGCGCACCGGCATTCGTTACCGAGTCGTTCCGTGGGACCCTCGCCTCCATTTTGAGAATTCGACCAGGCGGGCGGCCTCTAAAAGTATTGCTGGTGACCAGTCCTGGCCCCGGCGAAGGCAAAACCACGGTGGTCCAGAACCTGGGTATCGCGCTGGCGGAAACTGGAAGAAAAGTACTTCTGGTAGACGGGGACTTCCGCCGGCCGCACCTGCACAAGCGATTTCACCTGCCGAATACAAACAGCCTGATCGACTCTCTTGGCAACGAGGGGCCCTTGGAACCCGAGCTTATGGGTGTGAGTACGGGGATCCCGGGGCTTTTCATCCTGCCGAACCGTGCGACGGATAGCCATGTAGCCAGAGCCCTGTACTCACCCAAACTGCGCACTTTTTTTAGCAAGCTGCGGGAAGCTTATGATATGGTCCTGGTCGATGCTCCGCCATTTCTACATCTGGCGGACGCGCGGATCATTGCTCCGCTGACCGACGGAGCCGTTTTGGTTCTTCGTTCCGGCGCCACCAGCCGCGAGCACGCCGTGGAGGCGTACCGGCGCATGCGTGAGGACGGTCTGTTCCTACTGGGCACGATCTTGACCGCGTGGGAAGCATCGAATTCGTATCTCAAGCGGCACTACTACTACTACGACTACGCCGACGAAAACCGAAAGCGGTAACGGTAGCGACGCGGCGCCAGCCGCGATTGTGACCCGGCCTCAGGACCCAACGCTTGTGCCGGCCGTCATCGCCGGCGCGCTGTTGTTGGTAACCTTTTGGCCGATCTTGCGGAGCATGTACGGAAGCTGGTTCGACGAACCAGCGTCGATGGAGCATGGGATTCTGGTGGTTCCCGCCGCCCTGTGTATGGTCTGGAGCAAGCGCGCCCGGCTTCGCGAGATTCGGCGAGAGCCTTCCTTATGGGGCGTCGTTCTGACGGGCTTGGGCGCCGCGCAAGCGATTGTGGGGACGATGGCGCACGGGATCTGGATCAGCCGAATGGCTTTTCTGGTTTCGCTGGTGGGTTTGATTGCCGCTCTTTATGGAATGCGGATGGTACGGGCGCTTGCCTACCCCCTTTGCACGCTCGTCCTGATGGTGACGCCCCCCACGTTTTTGTATGAGCGCCTCACGCTGGACTTGCAGTTACTGGCAAGCAGAATAGGCGAGGCCACGCTCGATGCGCTAGGATATCCGGTGCTCCGCGAGGGCAACGTGCTGGAGTTGGTCGGGATCAAGCTGTCGGTCGAAGAAGCCTGCAGCGGCATCCGGTCTCTGTTTTCGATCTGGTTTCTCTGCGTGGTATACGGTTACTTTTTCGCGACGGGGAGGATTATGCGCCTGCTCATCGTGTTGTCAGCCGTTCCGGTGGCGATTCTTGGCAATGCCGGCCGCATTGTCGTGACCGGTATCGCGAGCCAGTATAATCGGGCGCTCGTCGAGGGCGCGGCTCACCAGGCGTTCGGATACCTGAGCGTGGCGATATCCGCGGCTGGTTGCATCGTTTTCCACCTGCTGACAGTGCTTCTGCGAAGAGCTTGGCGGTCGCGGCATGCGTAGCGTGCTCAGCGCATTCCGGCAAGGCATGCGTAGCCGGTTGATTCCAGTTTGCCTGATTCTGTTCCTACAGATGGCCGCCTCACGCGGGCTTTCGATACCGGAGCGCAGGGTGCCGCCGCCTGATTTGCGCGGCCTGCCGGTGCGGCTTGGCGCGTGGGAGCAGCGTGGCGAACAGGCTCTGGACCCTAACACCGTTGCGTACCTTCGTCCGGATGAATACATTCTTCGTGACTACGTGAATGACCGAAGTGGAGCCTCGATCAACCTCTTCGTGGCGTATTTCAAGTCATTGCAGGGTAAGTATGGCCCACACTCGCCTCGCGTGTGCCTGCCCGGTGCGGGATGGTCGGTGCGCTCGTCCAGAACTGCATCGGTCAGCGGCATCGAGGGGTCTCAAACCACTCCGGTCAACGAATACATTATGGAGAAGTCAGGGAACCGGATTCTGGTGGTGTTCTGGTATCAGAACGAGCGCGATGCATGGGCGGACGAGTTCTGGGCGAAGATCCGTTTGTTGCCGGATCTGATCCGGTATCACCGTTCCGACGCCAGCCTGGTGAGATTGATCTCGCCCACGGCGGATAACGGAAACGACTTTGGCAATTGCCTTCAGTTCATCGATGTGTTGGCCCCCGCGCTTACCAATCGTTTCGAGATGGCTCGCTAGAGCACTACGGCCGATGAGAATTCTCTACCTGAATCCATGTGGTCAAATGGGGGGCGCCGAGACCAGCCTTGTATCACTGATGGCCAGCATCCGTGAGGCCCGGCCGGATTGGGAGCTATGCCTGGCGGTGGGCGAAGACGGCCCACTGGTGGGGAAAGCGCGGCAGATGGGGGTTCAGGTGTTCGTGATTCCCTTTCCGGCCGCCATAGCCACGCTAGGCGACGCCGGACAGCGCCGTTCCGCAGTGCTGCGCGCGGTGCTCACTTCACTCGGACCGGCGGCGGCCTATGCGCGGCGCTTGGGTAAGCTGATCCGCAACCTCGACCCCGCAGTGATTCATAGCAACGGATTCAAGATGCACGTACTGGGCAGTCTGGTGCGTCCGCCGAAGACGGCGTTGATTTGGCATATGCACGACTATGCCAGCGCGCGCCCGCTGATGGGGACTCTGTTGCGCCCGTTCCAAGGCCGCTGCGACACGGTCATTGCCAATTCCAAGAGCGTGGCTGCCGATCTAGCCGGACTGTACCCCGCCGTGCAGGTGGCGACCATCTACAACGCGATTGATATCCGACGGTTTGCGCCCCAGGGCGAGACATGCGATCTGGACAAGGCCTCGGGGCTTTCCCCGTCGCCCGCGGGAACCGTTCGCGTTGGCCTGGTGGCAACGTTCGCGCGATGGAAAGGCCATGAGGTGTTTCTGCGGGCGCTTTCTCTCGTTCCGCGCGAACTCGGAATTCGAGGCTACGTGATTGGCGGCCCGATCTACCAAACCAGCGGAAGCCAGTATTCGCTCGCGGAACTGGAGCGCATGGCGGAGCAATGGGGGCTGCGCGACCGGGTAGGCTTTACGGGGTTTTTGGACGACCCGGCAGACGCTATGCGATCGCTGGACATCCTGGTGCACGCCAGTACGAAACCGGAGCCGTTTGGCATGGCCATCATCGAAGGCATGGCTTGTGGAAAGGCCGTGATCGCGAGCCAGGCAGGCGGCGCGGACGAACTATTCGCCGATGGCATAAACGCTCTGGGGCATGCGCCCGGCGATTTCCGGCAGCTGGCGCGACAAATTGAGAAGCTGGCGCGCGATGAGCAGCTCCGGCTCCGCCTGGGCAGGGCTGCGCGAGCCGCTGCCGAGGAGGGTTTCCAAGGCCATCGCCTGGCTGCGGAGCTTGTTCCGTTGTACGAGCGGATTGCCGATCACACGAACCGCGGGCAGCAACCGAACGCTCACGCCAAATCCGCGATTCGTGCGGCGGTCTCTCCCCTGACCGGAGGAGGTGAGAAATGATCACCGCCTCCGAACTCAGGGACAAGCAAGCGCCCATGGGCGGAGCAGACGATATCTTGCGCGTACTCCACCTGCACTCCGGCAACTTGTATGGAGGCGTAGAAACCCTGATGGTCACGCTGGCGCGTTTACGCCACCTTTGCCCGGGGATGGAGCCGCACTTCGGACTTTGCTATGAAGGCCGGCTGAGCCGGGAATTGACCGCCGAAAATGTTCCGGTCGACTGGCTGGGAGCCGTACGGATCAGCCGTCCTTGGACCGTCTGGCGGGCGCGGCGGCGCCTGCGCGAATTGCTTGGCCGGAAGAAATTCGACGTGGTGATCTGCCACATGCCCTGGCCCCTTTTGATTTTCGGCCGAACGGCGCGTCGCGCCGGGCGCCGGGTGATCTTCTGGGCGCACAGCGCACATAGCGGCCGGAACATGCTCGAGCGCCTAGCCCGGAAAACCGCGCCTGATCTGGCCATTGCGAACAGCGGTTTCGTGGCGGATTCAGTCGCAAACCTGTTTCCGAACGTGCCGGCTCCCGTGGTGCATTATCCAGTGGCGCTGGTAGACGCGCCCGACGCACAGGAATGGCGCGCGGCGGCGCGGCGCGAGCTGGGTGTGGAGGAGCAACCGGCGGTTATCATCCAAGTGAGCCGTTACGAAGCTTGGAAAGGGCATCTTCTCCATTTACGAGCGCTCGCCGAACTGCGCGACACGCCGGCCTGGGTCTGCTGGATGGTAGGTGGCCCGCAGAACGCGGCGGATCAGCGGCAATTCGACGAAGTGCAGCGAAGCGCGCGTGCGTTGGGGATCGCGGACCGCATACGTTTCCTGGGGCAACGCTCCGACGTGGCCCGGCTCTTGGCTGGGGCGGACATTTTCTGCCAGCCGAATCTGGGGCCGGAACCGTTCGGCATCGTGTTCATCGAGGCTCTCTGGGCCGGGCGGCCCGTTGTCACCACAGCTATCGGGGGCGCGCTGGAGATTCTGAACGATTCCTGCGGGTTGCTGGTCCAGCCTAACGATCCGGGAAGCTTGGCGGCGGCGCTGCGGCGGCTGATCGAGTCGCCTGGGTTGCGAAGGCGCCTGGGACAAGCTGGACCGTCGCGAGCGCGTCAACTTTGCGATCCGGCTTCGCAAATGCGTGCGCTACGAGAGCTGCTTCGAACCACCATTGGCGTCAACCAGTCCTGACCGGCTCCCGACGTCTCACTTCATTTTCCTCACATACCATGGAAGCAACTTCCGGCGGTTCCGAGCAGCAGTCTCCCACGAAGGCTAACCCAGCGTCTCCGTGGGTGCTGGTAGCGGGCGGTTTTCACCAGAAGGGTGGAATGGACAAGGCCAATCTGGCCCTGGGCCAATATCTGGTGGAGCAAGGCACGCCGGTGCATGCGGTGTGCCACAGCGCGGATGCCGACTTCGCCAATCATCCCCTGGTAACAATCCATCGCGTACCCCGGCCGGCGGGGTCATTTTTTCTGGGAAGGCCCATGCTCGATTTCTATGGAAGGCGGGTCGCGCGCTACGTCACCCGGCGCTGGCGGGACGCTCGCGTCGTGGTAAATGGGGATAACTGCCTCTGGCCGGGCATCAACTGGGTTCACTACGTGCATCATGCCTGGACACCGAAGCCCCAGGAAGGGCCCTTGTGGTTTGGCATCAAGCGAAGCTTGAGCGACCGCTTAGCGCGCCGACGGGAAAAAGTGGCGGCACGCCTGGGACGCATCTTCATTACGAACTCGAATCGAACCAGCCGAGACCTGATCGAGCGTCTCGATATAGAACCCGAGCGCGTGCATACCGTCTATTTAGGCGCGGAGTCGCAATGGGGACCCATCACCGCCTCGGAAAGAGCCGCGAGCCGGAAGGCTCTGGGTATTCCCGAAGAGCGCATGGTGGCCGTGTTTGTCGGCGCTTTGGGACTGGAGCATCGCAAGGGATTCGATGTTCTGTTTGAATCCTGGAAAGTCCTGTGCGCCGATCCACGGTGGGACGTGGACTTGCTGGCGGCAGGCAGCGGCCATGCACTGCCGATGTGGCGGCAAAAAGTTTCCGAGGGCGGATTGGGCGATCGCATTCGCCTCCTCGGCTTCACGGCAGAAGTACGCAATCTGCTGGCGGCGGCGGATCTGCTGGTGAGCCCGGCCCGTTACGAGGCTTATGGCTTGAACGTCCAGGAGGCGATATGCCGGGGAGTTCCCGCGATAGTTCCCCGGCAAGCCGGTGTGGCTGAGCGATACGGACCGGAGTTCGAACCGCTCTTACTCGAAGATCCGGAAAACCGGCAGGAGCTGGTGGCGAAGATTCGCCTGTGGCGGGCACACCCGGACGTATGGCGGGCGGGTTTTCAACGGTTCGGTGAATCGCTGCGTGCCTACAGCTGGAGCGACATGGCTTGCAGGATTGTTTCGATCGCGAGCCGCGTGGAAGGTGCGGGCGCAGTACAGAGGATGGAGTCCACTAGAATCAGCCGGCCGGCCGCGGTCGCGGAGAGGCGTTGATGCCGGAAAACCTGGTTCTGATTCCGCGCCAGGTGAATCGATGATCGCGCTAGGACTGTGCATCTTAGCTTTCGGCATGACGCGTTGGGCAGGCAAGCGCTCGCTAGGGTCAGGGCTAGTGTCGCTGTTGCTGTGGGGATATTTGTACGGGATTCTGCGCGCGAACCTCGACAGCGTGTTTTCCCACTTCCTGTTCGACTCTGCCTTGATAGGCTTCTATCTCGCACAGAAAAAAGCTTTCACCGATCCGGCCGACGCCAGGCGCACGGCCGCGTTGCGGTACTGGACGTTGGGTCTGATGATCTGGCCCGCGTTACTGCTGTTTCTGCCATTTCAACCCATACTAGTCTCCCTGGTAGGATTGCGCGGGTGCATCTTTTTCATTCCCATGGCATTGTTAGGCAGCCGCTTAAAAAGTGAAGACCTCATGCAGTTATGCACTGGATTGGTCTGCCTAAACCTGCTTTCTTTGGCGTTTGCGGCGGGCGAATACTTCCAGGGCATAGAGAGATACTACCCGTACAGTGCCGTGACTGCGATCATTTACGGCAGCAACGACGTTGCGGGAGGATTCTTCCGGATCCCCGGGACCTTTGCCCACGCCCATCAGTATGGCGGCACCATGTCTGCCTCGATTCCCTATCTGGTGGGTGGCTGGACGGAGGGATTGACGCGCAAGGCCCGCGTGTTGTCGGTGGTCGGGATCGGCGCAGCATTCCTGGGCATCTTGATGTCAGCCACCCGCCAGAATTTCATTTTGGCTGCCGTCATGGTGCTGGTCGTGGTCGGCGGCACGCGCATGAAGACCAACCGGCGCGTCCTGTTTATCGTCTTGATCGTAGGTTTGGTCGGAGTTGCCCTGACCAATGAGCGGTTCCAGCGATTTAAGAGCCTGGGTGATACCGACTACGTCGGGGATCGCATTTCCAGCAGCGTAAATCGCAGTTTCTTCGAGATCCTCTTCGACTACCCGATGGGTAACGGGCTGGGTGGCGGAGGGACCAGCCTTCCTTATTTTCTTGAAGGACAAGTACGAAATCCCATCGGCATGGAGAACGAATACGCTCGGATTCTCTGCGAGCAGGGAGTAATCGGATTCCTACTGTGGCTCGGCTTCATCGTTTGGTATCTCAGCCAGGTCCGGAAAATATTCGGCAAAAGCCCCTGGGCATCCAGCCGGCGACTGGTCTTTACCTACTGCTTGATTACCCTGGGGATCGGCACCATAGGAGAAGGCATGCTCACGGCAATCCCTGCCAGCGCGATGCTGCTGCTGGGCATGGGATGGACGTCCACGGCGATGCGAGCCGAGGATGCCAGACGCCGTCCGGTTCGGCGTCCGAGTCAAGTGGTCCCGCAGCCGGCCTGGCCCGCGCATGCGCACTATTCCGGGTAACAGGCCGTTCCAGCCTGAAACGCGTCTAACATGCCACCTTTACCAAAAGTGATTGAACCGGTTCGCATCACATCATGAGCAACACGGGTCTTATCGTCTCGGCGAATGCGCGTCCCTCGATTGGCGGCCAGGGACTGAACCTCTATCACACCGTGGAAGCACTACGACAGGTTTTTGATCTCCAGATTTTTTGTTCCGCACCATTTCCCGGAGTTCCTACCACTGTGGTTCCGAATTCTCGGGCGGGCGAGTTCATCAGAAAGACCCGGTTTCTGCGGCGATACGTGGACTGGCAGCAGCTGATCACCGACGCTCAATTTGATCATGAGGTTTCCCGGCGCCTGGTTCCCGCAAAGGTGTTCCACGGAGTGACCCACCAGTGCATGCGCAGCCTTGAGGCGGCGAGTAACAACCGGAGTTTCCGTGTACTCGATGTGATCACACCACATATAGAGGAGTATTACTCTCACCAAAAGCGGGAATGCTCCACATTTGGCATTCGCCCTCCGACCAACAGGATTTTCATCAAGCGAATTCTCGCCGAGTATCAACGGGCTGACGTAATCCGCGTGATGTCGAACTACGCGCTCGAGAGTTTCCTGGAGCGAGGTTTCAGCGCCGATCGTGTGAAGGTCATTCCGCCGCCGTTCGATCTTTCAGATTTTCCGGCCGCCGATTTCTCCGGCCCGACGTTCCGAGTCATTTTTGTCGGCCTCATCTCGCCATGGAAAGGATTCCACCATCTGATTGACGCGTTCAACCGGCGGCCAATCAAGGATAGCGAACTGATCCTGTGGGGTGGGCCGGGCTCGCGCCCGATCAGCCGGTATTTGCAGCAGCAACAGGCACTCAATCCAGCCATCCACATAAAACCCATGTCAGTCCGGGAGGTGGGCAACGAAACGGTGTACGCAAAGGCGAACGTACTGGTCCTGCCGTCCCTCTCTGACGGCTTCGGGTATGTCGTCGCGGAAGCCATGGCGTGCGGTCTTCCCGTCATTGTGACCAAGAACACCGGAGCCGCGGACCTGGTCCGTGACGGCGAGAACGGGTACATTGTTCCACCGGGGGATGTGGATGTTCTGGCGGAGCGCCTGGCCCATCTGGCCAATCACCCCGCCCTGGTCCGGGAGATGGGAAAAAAGGCACGTCAGGCCGTCGCTGCACTCAGCTTCGATCGATTCCGGGCCGACTATCTGGAGATGATCGCGTCGTCAAACTAAAAAAAGGGGCCATGAACAACATGCAAGTGGTTATCTTATGCGGAGGAAAGGGTACTCGATCGTATCCGTTTACGGAGTATTACCCCAAACCAATGATGCCGATCGGCGGCACGCCTATTCTTGTCCACCTCATGCGCATTTATGCGTTGCAAGGGGTCAGGCACTTTGTTTTGGCCGCCGGGCATCGAAAAGAAATGCTCATCGATTACTTCGACGGACGCTTTCCTGAGTGGAAGATCGACATCGTGGATACGGGCGCGGAGGCTGATACGGCGGAGAGGATCCTCGCATGTGCCCCGTATGTCGGCGAGACCTTCTTCGCAACCTATGGGGATGGTCTGGGGAATGTCGACCTCTCGGAACTTCTGTCGTTCCACCGGAGAGTCGGAGCAGTGGCTACTGTAACCACGGTCGCCCTGAGGTCTCAGTACGGCACCGTGGAGTTCGACCATGACCAGAAGGTTCGCCGGTTCATCGAGAAGCCAATCATCAAAGACCAATGGATTAATGCCGGCTTCTTCGTTTTTGAGAAACGGGTCTTCGAATCCTGGAACGGGAAGAATCTCGAAGCAAACATCTTGCCGAGCCTGGCTGCGAAGGGTTGCCTTTACAGCAGTATTCATCACGGTTTCTGGAAGTCTATGGATACCAGTAAAGATCAGCAAGAGCTCGAGAGGTTGTACGGTGATGGCCCTGCCCCGTGGATGGATTTCTCTCACCACAGGACCGATTTGACGGGCCTCATTGCCACGAGCGTCGTGGACTCCGAAAAGGTGGTCGCAAAACCTTGACCAATACATTCTGGAAATCGAGATCCGTCTTCGTGACTGGCGCCACCGGCTTTATGGGTGGCTGGCTGGTCAGGGCACTTATCGAGCGCGGCGCCGACGTCGTCGCTCTGGTACGCGACAGCAATCCGCGCAGCATGTTCATGCGGGAGCGGCTGAACGAACAGGCGGTCGTGGTCAACGGTTGCGTGGAGGATGAGAATGTCGTCCGGCGGGCGCTTGCCGAGTACAGCGTGGACACGGTATTTCATCTGGCCGCTCAGCCGCTGGTCAGCGTCGCCAAAGCGGACCCCACCGATACGCTGCGTGTGAATGTACAAGGCACTTGGACCGTACTCGAGGCGTGCCGCCAACTGAAGGTTCGGCACGTCATCGTGGCTTCATCGGACAAAGCGTACGGCGCAAGCCCCAACCTTCCATACACCGAGAGTCACCCGCTCGAAGGCCGGTACCCTTACGATGTTTCGAAAAGCTGCGCGGATCTTCTCTCCAGAATGTATGCGGAAACCTACCAGCTTCCGGTCTGCATCTCCCGTTTTGGGAATTTGTTTGGCGGGGGAGACTTGAATTTCAGCAGAACGATTCCGGGACTCATCCGGGCCACCCTCAATGACGAGCCATTTGTGATCAGAAGCGACGGCAAGTTCATTCGAGATTTCCTATACGTGAAGGATGCCGCACACGCCTATCTTTACCTTGCCGAAAAGCTTGCCGCAGGCGCCATAAAACCTGGAGAAGCCTTTAACTTGAGCCTCGAGATCCGTATGACGGTGCTTGAGGTTGTGGAACTCGGGTTAAGACTGATGGGCCGCACCGATCTGAAGCCGGTGATTCAAAACATCGCCTCCGCGGAGATTCGAGAACAGACACTAAGCGCGGCCAAGGCTCGGCGGGAACTCGGTTGGGAACCAGCCTACTCCATGGAAAAGGCCCTCCAGGAGACGATTGACTGGTATCGGGATTTCTTTTCGCTATCCGCGAACGCGGACGCACCTCATCGAGCCGCGCTTCAAACACGTTAGCCTCCGCGAGATCACGACCGCCTGATCACATGAAGAGTCAGTCCATCGTAGACGCCCAGGACCAGTCCGGAGTGGCACCGGTGCGCCGTTGCTGGCACGTCATTACCTGCGAGTATCCTCCGCAGACGGGCGGCGTGAGTGACTACACGCACCTGATGGCTACCCGGCTCGCTGCCCAGGGTGAGGAGGTGCACGTGTGGTGCCCATCCCATGCCTCGCCGCCGCGAGTGACGAGCGGCGTCACCACGCATCAGTTGGGAGCCATCGGTCCGGCGGATCTGCGCCGCGTCAGCCAAGAGCTGGAGGGGTACGCCCCGCCCCGACGCCTGTTGGTACAGTGGGTGCCGCACGGATATGGGTACCGCTCCATGAATCTCGCGTTTTGCTGGTGGTTGTGGAGGCGGGCGAATCGCCATGGGGACCAGGTCGAGTTGATCGTCCATGAACCTTATCTGTCGTTCCGCGCAACAGCTGTGCGGCAAAATCTGGCGGCGCTAGTGCACCGCGTCATGGCCGTTCTGCTGCTTCGCGCAGCATCGGTTGTATGGGTGACGATTCCAGACTGGGAGCGGCGCTTGCGGCCCTACGCGCTAGGCCGCAATCTGCGGTTCGAGTGGCTTCCTATATTCAGCAACGTTCCCGTCGCGGAGAACCCGGATCAGGTGCGCGCGCTGCGGCGCCAGTATTGCGCTGGCGATCAACTCCTGATCGGCCACTTTGGAACCTTCGGGTCACTCATCGCGACGCTGCTCGAACCGATTCTTCTCGCCCTCGGCCAGGTTTCCGGGCTGGTGATCCTGCTCATGGGGCAAGGCAGCGAGCAATATCGTCAGCATCTGATTCGGAAAGCGCCCCACCTGGCCCACCTGGTTCGGGCCACCGGGAAACTATCTGCCGAAGAACTTTCGTGCCATCTGTCGGCCTGTGACCTGATGGTACAACCCTATCCGGATGGCGTATCCAGCCGCCGGGGTAGCTTTATGGCGGGACTGTCCCACGGTAAGCCAATGGTCACCACCTACGGGCATCTCTCCGAGCCGTTCTGGAACCATACAGATGCTGCCGTAGTCGTGCCGGTCGGAGACACCGAAGCCTGTGTGCGCGCCGTGCGCCGGCTTTGCGACGACGCCAGTGAACGGCAGCGCATTGCCCATGCCGCCCATGAGCTCTACCGGGAGCGATTCGATATCTCCCACGCGGTCGCCGCCTTGCAGCAAGCCGAGACAAAGAAGGATTGCTCATGCGCGTTCTGATCGCCACATCGCATCGCAACCTGGTCGGAGGCGTTGAGAAATACGTACAAACCCTCATTCCGGCGTTGCTGAGCCGTGGGCACTCGGTCGGCCTGTTGCACCAGTATCCGGTCCGCTCCGAAACGGAGACTGTGGATTCACGGGAGCAGGGGCTGCCCGGTTGGTGCTCGGCGGAACTCGGTCACGAGGCAGCCCTACGCTCGCTGGCCGATTGGGGACCTGACGTGGTCTACTCGCAAGGTCTCGAAGATATCGCTTTGGAGAACGCCCTGCCATCCAGATATCCAACGGTTCTGTACGCCCATACTTACCTCGGCACTTGTATCAGCGGACGTAAGTGTCACACCACGCCGCAAATTCGGCCGTGCGGGCGCCAGTTCGGTCCGCAGTGCCTCGTGCTTTACTATCCGCGCCGTTGCGGCGGTTTGCACCCCGGCACCATGTGGCGGATGTTCCGGCAACAGTCGCAACGCAGGGCTGGCTTTGTGGGATACCGGACGGTGCTCGTCGCCAGCCGCCACATGCGCCGCGAGTATGAGCGGCATGGAGCGCCGCGCGTACAGCTCCTGGCCCTTCCCATGACGGGCGGCATCCCCAACACCGGCGCACCATCCCCCAGGGTCCCCGCAGGCCGCATCCTGTTTGTCGGACGCCTGGTGGATGTCAAAGGCGCTTGCCACCTGATTCGCGCGATCCCATATGCAGCCAAACAGCTCGGGTGCAGGCTGACACTGACCGTAGCCGGAGACGGTCCCGAACGCGCGCAGGTGCAGAATCTGGCCAAGCAACTCAACGTGGACGTTGTGTTCTCGGGCTGGCTGGACGCGCAACAGAAGCTGGACGTCATGCGTCAATCCGATCTGCTGGCCGTTCCGAGTCTGTGGCCGGAGCCGTTCGGGCTGGTCGGCATCGAAGCGGGAAGCCTCGGAGTTCCGGCCGCCGGATATGCCGTCGGTGGCATCCCGGATTGGCTCATCCCAGGCGAAACCGGCGAGCTCGCGCCGGGCGATCCCCCAACCAGCAAGGGATTAGCCGAAGCCATTGTGCGAACGTTGGCCGACCCCGACCATTACAACCGGCTGCGCCAAGGCGCGTGGGCGAAGTCCAAGCAGTTCACCCTCGACGGTCACGTTGACGGTTTGGAGCGGGTTCTCGCCGCCTGTGCGCCCTCGAACACTGTTACTGTATCCATCCCCGCGGCCGTAGACTCGTAGCCTACTACCTCCACCCGAATTTTCACCGTGCAATCTGACACCACCATCACCGCACCGGACCACCAGACACTCGCGGAGCAGCCACGTACTCGCTCCCCACGGCTCGCCCTGCTCTGCGACTTTCTCGAAGAGGGCTGGCCCAGTATGGACCTGTTCGGCGACATGCTCGCCCGCTGCTACCAGGCCGATCATGCCGCGGAGATCTCAGTCGAGCAATTGCGCCCGCCTCTCCGCGCCCGCTTCTCACGCCTGCCCGTCCGTCGCGGCGCGGCATCGCTGTGGAATGCCGACCGCCTGATCAACCGTTTCTTCGACTACCCGCGCTGGCTGAAAAAGCAAGCGGCCCGCTTTGATCTGTTTCATCTCATCGATCACAGTTATGGGCAGCTTGCCAGCGAACTGCCGGCGGGATCGACTGTTGTCACCTGCCACGATCTGGACACATTCCGGTGTCTGCTCGAGCCCAACCTTGAGCCCAGGCCTCTGTGGTTCCATCAAATGGTCCGGAAGACATTGAATGGATTTCTCGCATGCTCACATGTGCTCTGTCCCAGCGCTACTACCCGTTCGCAATTGCTCGCGCACGGCCTGTTCCCGGAAAATCGCGTGACCGTGATTCCCCCTGGAGTAGATCCCGTCTTTTTCGCGGAAGCTAGGACGGCACTTTCAAAGGAGCCGGATAGCATCGCACGCCTGACCGGCCAGACGTACCTCCTTCATGTCGGCAGCACCATCCGCCGCAAGCGCATCGATGTTCTGTTGCGCGTCTTTGCCCGCGTCTCGCGGGAGTTCCCAAAAGCCGTTCTCGTGCGCGTCGGCGGTGCTCTTACGGCCGAACAACTTCAGTTGGCGGCGGATCTGGGCGTCGCTGACAAAATCGTCTACGCTCCACACTTGACAAAGGAACAACTGGCCGCCGTGTACCGAAATGCCGCCCTTCTATTGCAGACGTCCGATGCCGAAGGCTTCGGGTTACCCGTGATCGAGGCCATGGCATGCGGCTGTGTCGTGGCCGCCAGTGACATCGCTCCCCTGCGAGAAGCAGGGGGATCCGCGGCCGAATACTGCGCGACAGCGGACGTCCAGGCTTGGAGCGCGGTGGTGGCGCATCTGCTCGGCGAGCGCGATACCGCGCCGGATCGCTGGGAGGCTCGAAAACGAAACGCCCGGAGCCATGCCTCGGCTTTCACCTGGTCCGAGAATGCTAATAGGACCATCGCTATATATCGAAGCGTCCTGAACCGAACGGGACGCTGCCCATCGCCCAAGCCATGAAAACGCTGATCAAAGCCATCCTCCCGAAACCGCTGTGGAACCGGCTCCGCGGGTGGCGCTTGCGTTACACACTCGCCAGCTATCGCCGCCGCCGCGTCCGCCACAACTATGGCGGCTACGACCTGGAGATCGAGTTAACCGACCCCATGGGCGCGGGTTGGTACGACCACGATTGGCCCGAGCTCCCGGAAATCGCGTTCCTGAAGCGTAGCCGCCTGCAAGCCGGCGCAAGGGTCTTCGACATCGGCGCCCATCAATGTGTGGTCGCCTTGATGCTGGCTAAGACCGTCGGCCCGGATGGATTTGTGCTGGCCGTCGAAGCCAATCCGGATAACTGCGCGGCCGGCGAGCGGAACCAGCAGCTTAACGGAATTGCCAACTGCCGCGTCTTGCACGCGGCTGGAGCGGAGCACTCCGGAACCCTGACCTTTAATCGTGGATGCAACGGTCACGTCGATGATGGCACCGGAGAATGGGGAACCATGGAGGTGAAAGCCGTCTCCGTAGACGATCTCGCCGCTGAAAATGGAATGCCCGACGTGCTGTTCATTGACGTCGAGGGATTTGAATGTGAGGTGCTCCAGGGAGCCCGCAAGACCTTGGCGCACGGCCCGGACTGCTTCATCGAAACGCACGTTGGCGCAGGCCTCGAGAAGTTCGGCGGGTCCGTCGAGCGCTTGCTGGGCCTGTTTCCCCCCGGATATCAATTCTTCGTAGCTCCCCCGGATGGAGCGTTCGTCTCCCTCGAGGAGGGTGGCGCCGTGTTGCGCGACCGGTTTTTCTTAATCGCGGCTCGCCCGCACGACGCGGCTTCCGAGGCCGGCCGTGCCACGCTCGCAAAAACAGGGAGGATGAGTGGGTAAGATGAATAAGATCGCCAGCGCGATCATCCGCACCGTGCCGACGCCCGTAATCGAATTCGTTTCCCACAACCAGTGGCGCAGCCCGGTTTTGCGCAGCGTTTGCTCGTGGGGCGCCTCCTGGGTCAAGGACCGTGACGGAGTCATCGTCAATGGAGTGGCACGTGGTCTTCGCTTCAACGTCGCCAGCTCGCATAGCGGTTTTATCCTCGGGAGCCACGAAAAGGAAGTGCAGACGGCGCTCGCGGCCTTGCTCCGGCCTGGGATGGTGTATTTCGACGCCGGGGCGAACGTGGGCTTCTTCGCGATCCTTGCCGCGCGGATCTTGGGTCCCAAGGGCCGGGTTGTCTGTTTCGAACCGCTACCCCAGAACGCACAGCAGATCGAGCATAACTCGCGTTTAAATGGCTTCTCAAACATCCAGGTCTGCCTGGATGCCCTGGGAGGCTCCAACCGGTCGGAAACCTTCCAAACTTCCGCCGAACCCACCTGGGGAATGCTCAACAGCGTCGGCAAGATTCCCGACCGTTCTTCCGGAACCATCACCGTAAATGTGCGCACGCTCGATTCGTTGTGCGGCCCGGGCGCGTTGCCGTATCCGGATTTGATGAAAATCGATGTCGAAGGCGCCGAGGTGGAACTGCTGGAAGGCGCGGCGGCCACCATCGCCGCCAGCCGCCCCCTGCTCATCATCGAGCTTCACCGCAATAATGAGATCGTCCTCGCCGCCCTCAGAAAGCTGGGGTACCATGCCGGCGTGCTGGGCAGCGCGGTCGCGGTTCGCGATGTGGCTTGGGATGCCAATATTATCGCTGCCCCGGCGGAGCGGCCGGCTTTGATCGAGGCCGTGACCGGACTTTCGAAAGGATTTGCTGCTGCCTGAGCCGCGGGATGCGCATCCTCACCATCGGCCATTCCTACTGCGTCGCGCTCAATCGCGGGATTGTTCGCGAAGTAGCCCACAATGCGGAGTTCGAGGTGACCGTGGCCGCACCAAGCTATTTTCACGGCGACTTGCGGCCTATTCGGCTGGAGCCGGAGCCACCGGGATCGCCGCTGCGCCTCATTCCCTTGGGCACCACACTCAGCCGCTTTGTCCATATATTCCGCTACGATGGCCAGGCCTTGCGCGCGCTTCTGCGAGACCACCAATTTGACCTCGTGCATGCGTGGGAAGAACCCTACGTTCTGGCCGGATATCAAATCGCCCGTGCCATGAAGCGCAGCTCCGCCCGATTCTGTTTTCGCACTGCGCAAAGTTACGTCAAGTCCTATCCGCCTCCGTTCGGATACTTCGAACGCAGCGTATTATCGCGCGCCCAGGGATGGATCGCGGGCGCCGGTCTGGTTTTCGAAGCCATGGTCAAGAAGGGCTTTCCAGAGGAGAAAGGCCGCGTTCTCAATCTGGCCGTGGACCTCAGCCAGTTCCGCCCTTTGTCACCGTCCGAGCGGGCGGACGTGCGGCGGGAACTGGGCCTCGAAGCCCCCATCATTGGTTTCGTCGGAAGGCTCACCCAAGCCAAAGGACTGGATGTTCTCATGCAAGCCATCGATCAGATCGGCGGATCCCGCCCCTGGAGCCTGCTCCTCCTTGGAAGCGGAGAATATCAGGACAAAATCCAGGCGTGGGCGGAAAAGCAAGGGTGGGCCGGCCGCGTCAAAATCAAGCTGGCCAAGCATGCCGAAGTCCCCCGATACCTCGGCTCCATGGATCTTATGGTCGCGCCCAGCCAGACCATGAAGAACTGGAGAGAACAGTTTGGCAGAATGCTCATCGAGGCATTTGCGTGCGGCGTGCCTGTGATCGGGAGTGACTCGGGCGAGATTCCGCACGTAATCGGATCCGCCGGCCGGATAGTCCCGGAAGCGGATGTCGCTGGGTGGGCGCAAGCCATCACCCAACTCTTGGAGCGGCCCGAGGAGTGCGAGGCGTTGCGGCGTTGCGGTTTATCCCGCGCCGCGCAGTATTCCACAGTTACCATCGCGGAACAGTATCGCCAGTACTATCGCTGGCTGGGAAGCCAACCGCTTTCGTGAGCCGCAAAGTCCGCCATCGGGGCACAACATTCTTTTCCCTGTTAACCTTCGACTACTTACTTTCTTGAGTCACATTCGCTATTCATGCTATTGGATACAGGTTCTCGCACTAGTGATCCATCGCGTTGACTGGATGTAATCCCCGGAAATTCACTGGCCCCCATATCATGTCTCTGTCTACCTCAATCGTGACTTCACCAACTGTGAACATCAACGGATTAGCACTCAACGGGAGTCATAAAGGCCCTCGAGTTTTGCATGTTGGAAAATTCTATCCGCCCCATATGGGAGGAATCGAAACTCATCTGCGAGGGCTCTGTACGGAGCTGCGGAAATCACTGGATGTGGAAGTGATTGTCGCTAACGAGGATCACCGCGGCGTCCAAGAGATCTTGGATGGTGTTCCTGTCTCGCGCATGGCTACCTGGCTCACGGTCGCATCCAGCCCGCTGTGCCCCGGAATTATTCCCAGGCTTCGCGCCTTCCGCGGCGATATCGTTCATCTCCACCTGCCGAACCCCGTGGCCGTTCTCGCCTATCTTGCCAGCGGTCATCGCGGACGTTTGGTGTCCACATACCACAGCGATACCATCCGCCAAAGATTCCTCGGCGCCGCATTCGAGCCTTTTTTGCACGCCGCCCTGCGCCGCAGCGCCGCCATTATCACGACTTCCCCGAACTATTTGGAAACATCTTCGGTTCTGGCTCGCCATAAGGAACGCTGCCACGTGATACCCCTGGGAGTCCGTATCGAGGACTTTGACCGCTGCGACCCGGATGCTGTTTCCGCCGTTCGCCGGCAATACGGGGAGCGGCTCATTGTCAGCGTGGGGCGGTTGGTTTCTTACAAGGGCTTCGAGCACCTGGTTCGGGCGATGATCCATGTCCAAGGAAACCTCGTCATCGTCGGAAAAGGTCCCCTCCACGGCAGTCTGAGCGCTTTGGCGTCGCAGTTAGGCGTGGCGGACCGGGTACATTTCCTGGGAAACATTGATCATGACAAGCTGGTAGCGTGCCACCATGCCGCCAAAGTCTTCGTTCTCCCTTCGGTGCTGAGAAGCGAGGCGTTCGGCATCGTTCAGGTGGAGGCCATGGCTGCCGGACTTCCGGTCGTGAACACCCTTCTGGACTCGGGCGTTCCGTTCGTTTCGCTCCACGAGCAAACCGGCCTGACCGTGCCTCCCGCCGATTCCCATGCGCTCGCCGCCGCGATCAATCGCCTGCTCGACAACCCAAACTTGGGACAGTCGCTGGGCCGGGCGGCTCGCCTCCGAGCCCGGCAGGAGTTCAGCCTGGAAGTGATGACCTCCCGCACGTTGGCCCTGTATGGCGACGTCATGCAACACCAGCCCCTCTGAACGGAAACCACATCACCTTCCGGCGCCGCCCGCGTTCGATGAAGACCGCTGCCAGCGCCAGAGGTATGAGAATTCCTGGTACCACTGAATACGGTGCTTGACCTCCGCATCTACCTGAAGATAGCCGGAGCCTATACAGGCAGGGACACGACCATCGGTGACCCGCCACGAGAGCATTTTGCGGAATTCCGGCTAAGGGTGGGAAACTAGTGCGTCGGATGTGGAAGCTCAGAGTGCTCTATTCACGCGCGATCAATTCTTTAAGGATCGCCGTGCTGGCACCGTTCGTGATCTCTAACTGGGTCTATTTCTTCGTCAGTAGATTCCAACGCAGGAACGGGCTGCTGAAGTTCCGCAACGGCCTTGTGTTCTCGATCCGGCCTCGCTCCTCTGACCGGGCAAGCATCACAGAAGTGAACATACTCCGAGCGTATTCACAGCCAGCACCGGGGGCAATCGTGCTCGATGTCGGCGCAAATATAGGGGCCTTCACGTTGCGGGCGGCGCGCACGGCGAATCTGGTTTACGCGATAGAGCCAGTTCAGTCGAACTGCGAAATGCTGATCCAGAACTGCGATCTCAACCGTGTCTCAAATGTGCGGCCTGTCCGGTTGGCTATATCGGGCGAAAACGGCGAGGCAGAGATGTCCACGAATGGCGTAACGAGTAGTTTGCACTGGCGGGAGCCCGGGACGGCTGCCGAAATGGTCCATACCCAGACCCTCGAAAGGTTCCTCGACGCGAACAGTATCAAACACGTCGACTTTCTAAAGATGGACTGTGAAGGTGCCGAATGGGACATCCTGCGCGATATGCGGGTCTTTTCTCGCATCAGCCACGTTGAAATGGAGTATCACGTCTTCAACCGCTCTCAAATCCCGAGCGAACTAGCGGATCGCTTGCGTGCGGCAGGCTTCAACACCCGAGTCCGCGGGAATTCTTCAAGTGGCATCATTGTCGCCACCAAACCAGCATCAGCATAGATGCCTTTATCACTTCGGAGCTGCGAATTTCGTGGTGTGATGCGAGATTGCGGAGGGATTGGCTGTTGGCGCGAAGCTGACGCGGGAGGACCCGGCCACTCACATAGTCTGCACGTCCGAAGTAGCCAGGACCTTGTTGGTATTATCCGTAAAAATCACTCGGTAGTAAATGGCGCCGATGTTGCGGTCGGCAGGCAAGCTACAAGGAACGCTCGCACACCCGAACATATTCGCGGAGGAGTCCAGCAGGTAGCGGTCGTAGCCGAAACGCACGCTAAGCTTGGTAGCGCCGCTTACATCAGCCAGGCTGACCCCTATAATTGGAACCTCTAGTTCACTGGCATAGGCAACAGGGAACAGATACACAACCACGCCATTTGCATCGAACGTGACGGTGTCGCTGGAGGTTCCGGCGTTCAATGAAGTAACCGTCCACATCCCCAGCGGATTGACGTACATCTTCACGATTTGCTGTCCGGCTTCGAGGTAGGGCGTGAGATTGATGGTCCGCACCTGCGGCCCGTCGGTGAAGTTTGAGACCATCAGCATGTTGCCGTAGCTGCCGCCGTGAGCGCAGGCCTCGAATGCCGGCCCGTAGTCCGGAGAGTTCAAAGCCGGTTGCAGGTAATACTTCCCCAAACGTTGTATGAGCATATTGGCCAGCGAAGTTGAATGCCAAGAAGGAACCGAATTGTAGTTTTCCCAATGCGGGTTTGAAAAAAGCTGCACGCTCTGCGCCGATGTGTCCTGAAAGATGCGGTTCAAGCCCCACTGGCCGCCAAATCCATAACTGGATGACCAAGCGGAAAAGGATGACGTGTCTTTGTACAGTCGCGTGCCCGCCGCCCGCAACATCGCCGCTTCAATGACCGTTGAGAAATTCCAGCCTATCTGGTTATCATTCTGCTCCTCGCCGTTCCGCCCTCTCACGTAGAAGTTGTCCGCAACGATAGTTACCGTCCCACCAGAGCCGCTTAACGATGGAATCTGACGGAAATAGTTGTCCCCGGTAGTAGCCACGCTGACATTTTCGGAATCATACACAAAGGTGTTGGAGTTGAAATTCGCCTGCGAGTTGCCGGAAACGGTGAATTGCTGGCCGATATGGGTATTCACCAGCGGGTCCACCGCGCCGGTATAGGAAAACGATGGGCCGCATAACACCCCTCCGGCTGGCGTCCCGCCGCTCCCCGAACAGCCGTTTAGCCCAGCTGTCGTGGAAATCGTGTTGATCGTTTTGGTGTAGGAGTCGTTGGAAAAGGTGAGCGTGCCGCCTGTGCCAGAAAGACTAAAGGTGGGCGTAGCCAGAGCCACGGTTAAATGCGTGCCGTCGGGGATCGAGAGCACGTAGTAGTTGCCATTGCAGCCGGCGTTCCCTGTAACCCACAAACGTGTAATGCCAGGCAGTACCGTCTTCAGGTTATGGGCGCTCGCCGTAGTAATCGTGTTCCCGGAACACGACGAGACCGCGACCGAGTAACCCTCGAAGCCGTAGTTTGAGACGACGCCCTGAGTCTGAATGAGGGTCGGATTGTCCGGATTGAACGATCCGTATTCCGGCCGAATCTGGTTGTCGCCCTGTTCGCTGATGATGTTGTTGGTCGAGGACCACGATGCGAGATACGCTTCCGGGCCGATGTGGGTCCAATAGAGGTCGTTGACATCGGCCACTTGGGCAACGCCTCCAATGGACTGCGTGCCGTTCCCGCTCCAATTGGTGACGCTTTGAAGCGTGGTACCTGCCGCATTCGGGAAGCTCATGGGGAGATTCCCCGCCCCGGCGCGTATCGTGCGTAGCTGGGCGAAGGCATTGTAATGCAGATAATCGGTGTTGCCGTTATACCAAGCGATGGCCAGAGGCTCTATGGCAAGGGTCGCGTCGGTACTGGAGTTGTAGGTGCCGTTGGCGACAGACGGGCATGAGAAAGTATAGGTATTGGCATCCACCTTCGTGGCTGTGTACGTCGTACCTGCCGCCGAATTGAATCCGCTCGTGGTGGCGTTACGGATAATAAAACGGTTCACCCCATTGAACGACCAACCCGTCCAGTTGGCTGTGCAAGTACCGCCGCTCGCCACAATGGAAGTCAAACCGCTCTGTATGCCTCCATTAAATATGATTGGACCTTGCAGTGGTTTGACTTGGTAAGTGCCCTGAACCTCATCCTTCATGGAAGCCCAAATGGCAGGGTTAGATTGCCCGGCCCATGATGAGAACAGAGTATGAAGCCCAGTCGGAGACCACGTGGAGGTGGTGCCGGAAACGTAATACCAAAAGTTTTGTAGGTCGTTCAGGAAGTTGTCGCCAGTGAGAGAGAACCGGAGTTTCGTCCCGGCAACAAGTCCCTGATACTGTGCTACGTAAGCGGCCTGGCTGCTTTGGAAGCTCGTTTGCCCGCTTGCTCCGGTCACGTCCAGCCCCGAGGAGTCCATGCCGGTTTCAATAACGTTGTAGCCACCGGAAGCCATGTCCGCAACCACACCTGGGCTATAAGGAACGTCGTTCGCGAGAGTTGCCCCAGAAGAAAATGACCCTCCCATGAAATACGACTTGCTGGCGTTGAAGGACGATAGGACGCTTCCATCAAGACCGAAGTGCGGCATCACATTATCGGTCCAGACATAGAACCAAATAACCCGAGTCGAGCCAGTAGCAAAGCTTCCGCCGGTCGCACCATTAGCCGCAGGCGATCCGAAAAGCGTCAGGCTGGGGGTGGCTCCGCTGTTGAAGTTCCAGTTCTTGAGAAGATATGGCCCCGGCGTCCACCCAGATCCTCCTGTAACCTCAAACAATTGCCCAGTGTCATAGGAGAATGGATGCGCGTTGGATAGCGCGACTACGAACGTAGGATTGGTTCCCGTACCTGTGATCTGAAGGTCCGTACCTGTTACTTGCGAGGCCATCACGGAGACCTGGCAGGCGCCATTCGCTACGGCGGTGACGAGGCCGCTCGAACTAACCGTGCAAACGCTTGTGTTCGCGGAGTAGTAGTAAAGCGTTGGATTGCTCGTCGTTCCGTCGTCGTTCACCAGAGTTCCAACAATCTGGTGAGTTTGCGTAGGCTGGAGAAATACCTCCCGCGCGTCTGCTCGAAGTTCCATCGGCGAAGAGGAATTCGCAAATGTGACCGTCCGCGACCATTCCGCCGCCATGTTCTGGCACGGTCCATTCGAGTAGCAGGTTCCGTCCGCGTTACTGACCGACATCGTTACCGCAACAATATGAGGGCCGTTGGGGAATCGCGTCGTATTTACAGAGAACGCCTGACTGGCGGATGACGTGCTTACGCTTGTCTGATACACGCCGTCGATCCAGTAGTTAAAGGTTTTGGAGTCACCCGATCCAGAACCGGAGATTGTCGGGGTGATCGAAACGAATCCCGACCAATTGGAAGTGAGCGGCGTTCCGGTGGCCACCGTCATGCCCGGAGCATAAGGGGCAGGCCACGTGTTGGCTGTCGTGAAGGCTACCGGGCTGGATGTCGCGAGCGTATTTCCCAAAATGTCAAAGGCGGTCGCAACCACCTGATGAGCGCCGTTCAGAACGTTGAAGCTATTCCAGGGAACCGACCATCCCGGCGTCAAACTGCATGGTGTGGTCTGCGCGGGATAGGCGTCGACCGTGTAGCACACGCGCGCCGCTGCCGGCAGTGAGGAAACCGATACGGCAAATGAAAACCCACTGAAGCCGGTGAGCACCTGGTTGGCAGTTGGCGCAGTGATCGAGATCGATTGGGCCAACATCGCAGTGGACATTGCCACGAAGAGAAGTATGCGTCCCATTTGGTTTAAAGTTCGAGCTCGCAAAACCTCCACGATGTGTGGTACCGAGTTGAGCGCTGCTCTATGCACAAGTGAGCCATCGACCTCTCGCGCAGATACGCGGCACAATGCCGAATGGGCTGATTAGAAAGGCAAGATTTAAATCACTGATGCGTGAACCCATGAATTCTGATTCCCCTTCCAGCTTTGGCTGGTTAGGTCGCCATCCGCGATCTCTGTGGTCGCTGGTACTCGCATTTCACTTGTTACTGGCGTTTCCCTTTATCAAAACTCACCGCGATATTCCGGATGAGGACGCTTACCAGTCTCTGGCGCGGAATCTTGTAGACCATCATGGATATTTCCTTGATGCCCCATCCTTCCACCAGCTTGCGCGATCCCCGAACACCTATTATGCTCCAGCGTGGCCCATGGTACTTGCCGGCGGATACGCCGTGGCGCGCGGGCCAGTCGGTTTTTGGATTGTCTCCGGCATTATCTGGTGTGTATCGCTGAGTCTCATTTGGCGGCTGGGAGTGAGCCTTGGCTGGACCACGGCGGGGCTGTGGCTGATCATAGCGTGGTTCTCAGTGAACCCGTTCTTCCTTTATTACCATCTCCATCTGATGACGGAGACCCTGGCAATAGCGGTGGGAACCGCGATTCTGGTCTGCGGAGTGCGCTTCGTGAAGCAGCCGAGTCTGCGGCTAGCCTGCGTTCTCGGCCTCCTGTCCGGGGCCGGCCATCTGACCCGAACAGCGCTGCTGCTTCCCGTCATGGCCATTTGGGGCGTTGCGTTGTTTACGTTCCCATTCCGAAAATCGGCTCTCTGCCTGATTGCCTGCCTTGTGGCCCACCTTGCCGTTGTGGGCCCGTGGCTCGTGCGCATGCACTCCGTCCAAGCGGGGCTGGGAGCAACGGAAGTGAAGCTCGGGCACAACTTGTTTTTATATAACTATCCCGGCGTGGACAATCCGTACGAATTGCGGGCCGGCGAAAGAATTGATTTTCCGCCCGGATTGGAGCAGATGACTCCGGCCGGGCGGGATGCTTTATTGACGCGCTACGCGATAACGGGAATCATGCAGCATCCCCGTAAATATTTGCGCAACTGTCTCCGGAGAGCCTTCTATTTTTTCTCTCCTGTACCCAATTTCTACGCTTCTTCGCTTGCTACCAAAGCGGGCACGGCTTGCTCCACGCTGGTGTCGCTCATCCTACCGTGGGCGATCATCGCCTGGCTGCTGACGAAACGCATGAGCATAACACGTGGCGAAGCTGTCCTCCTCATATCCATTCTTCTCTGGTACACATTTCATATCCTGATGCACGCAAGCATTCGCCAGCGCCTACCCTCCGATCTTTGGGTCGCGATGCTGGCTGTGTCGCTGTGGCAACGCTTCCGCAACAGCCACCGGTCAGTTGTCGGTGCTGCAGTGCGCGTATCCTTGTGAGTCCGTGGAGCACGTCGCCGTTGTGGTCTGTGCCCAGTTGTAACCGTTGCTGGGCCACATCGTTGCGGCCCATTGCTCAATAGCCTGAGCCAGCGCGCTGTTCAATCCCCAGTACTTCAGGTGGGGAATGATGAAAGCCATATTGCTGGCAAAATTGGCCGCGGCAAAACCAGGCGTCACCGGCTCGGATGCCGTGGTCCAGCCTCCGGCGTAGAATTGCTGCGGCGTGAAGGAGCTGATCACCGCAAACCAGGAGGTCACGTAGGAGTTGATCAGAGTGGCACGCGTCGCAGAGGGTACGCCGTTCCAGAAGAACGTGTTCTCGCGCTGCACCAGGCCCTCCGGAGTGCTATTCCTCCAGTTCCACCCGCCGCTGCATCCGTGTTCGGGTCCTACGCCGTTTTGAGAGATCTGTAAGCCTTTCGTCAGCATCCCAAAGTAAATCATGGATTGCGAAGGGCTATCGTTTTCGGACAGATTAGTGCTGGATGCGTCGAAGTATCCCCAATCCAACGGAGAGGAGCCGCACTGTTGCGTCTTTTCAGAATCGTCGAGGATCATCTGCAGGTAATACCACACGTAAGAAATGTCATAGAAGGATGCGATTGATCCATTGAGTATCCCGGCCGCTCCCGGCGGCATTTTCATGATGCTCGGTGCCGTAAAGAATGGAGTGTTCGTAAACCAGGCACGCGTGTCGGATTGAGGACCGAAGACGCTCTGGGCCATGTCCTCGAGACCGAAGTCCTGGTTGATCTCCCACATCTTCACCGTCTGCCATTGACCGATCGAATAGAGCTGCGTTCCCGTAGTGGGGTTTGACCACGATGAGTCGCTCTGCGCAGGTGTGCGGGCCGATTGAAAGTCGTAGCGGTCCGTAGTCCAGCTAGCTATATTGCCGCTCTGCTGTGAGTATGTAGTCGCGGAGTTCGGAACCAGGTTAGCACGCAAGCTCAGGTAGTCGTTGTAGGTGGCGTCTTGAGTAAAAGCCGTGCCCCAGGCGTCGATGGGATGGATGCGCGGCAGCCAACCATTCCAGTCGGGCAACTGGATGGCAATCGGGGTCTCGCGCGCGTTGAAGTTACCATTCGCACTGAAATCGGCAGCGGTCATGGTGGGAGCGACATAAGGCAGCATGGCTAGATCCGAGCTCAGAACCGCGCCAAGACCGGCTCCCGCAGACCATGCACTGACCGGCAGCGAGTCAAGTCCAGGTCCAGGCTGATACGGCGGGTTCCAGGGCCGTCCCGGATTGGGGTAGCTGAGCGACCGAATGAAACTGGCAATCTGATTCCCCTGCTGGGCCGTCAAGCCATGGAATTGCGAGCGCACCACGATTGAGTTGTTCGAGTAGTTGAAATATTTCAGGTCCCGGCCGTTTTGCGTATGGCAGTCGGCACAATGCGCTTTTATAGTTGATGTCCCACCTGACGTTAGGGGAACAGTCAAGGTCGCCGTGGTGTAAAGTGTTTGTCCCGTGGCGATATCGCTGGCATCGTTAAGGGGCGGTTGCCAGTTGTTGGGGTTATCCCAAACGAAAGCGGAAGATGGCACTAGCTGCGAGCTCCCATCCGAACCAATGACGTTCACGGCCAGCACCCGGTAGCCGCTAGTCGCGCCATCGGTGGCATTGAACTTGAATGTGACCGTGTTATTGCCCGTCACAACGGTGCCAGCCGGCAGACTCATGGTCATGGAGAGAGTATGATATCCGCCGCCAATGCCGCCGTACGCGCCGGCCAACCCCTGCAAGGTCACGGTGGAGCTGTTGATCGGAATCCAGGAGGAGTTGTTCACCTGCACACTTGCCTCGGTCTCGTATTTCAGGCCATGGACTTGCAGCGACAGCGTTTGGGTTCCGCCGAGAAGCGATGACGAGGCCGCGGGGATGCTGAAGGAAACGGGCGTTGTGGTGCCATTAGGACCCATCACCTCAACCGGCAGGGTGATGGTGGACGATGCAGCGGATGTGACGACGCAGGTCCCTCCCAAAGCCGCGGCAATGACTCGCTGTACATCGGCCACATCGCACGTTCCGGTACCGTCCAGATTCATCGTGCACGGGGAAAGCCCCAATGCTTCATTTACCGCAATTTGGACATCGGCAACATTCACGGTGCCGTCACCATTCAAGTCGCATGGCGAAGTCTGCCCAAATAGACTTGGAATCAAAGCGAATAAGAGTCCTGACTGCTTTACCAACTTCCGCGTATTGAAAACCGATCCCAAGTTCGAGAGTGCGCCGTAAGCCATTTCTCCTCCGGGTGCATCTTCGACAAAAGTTGTGTGCAGGACCGATTCTAACGGGCCCGAAGCCTCCGTACTAGATTCCAATTAGTCAGGCCCAGTTCGTTCCTGCAGAATAGTAACTAGAAAATTAACTTTTGTTAGGGGTATGCTGGCCGGGCGCGATAAGCTAGGCCCCCACGGTCGTGGCGCGTTTGGACCCCGGCAGACAAGCCGAAGTCTCAGCGTATTGGGGTGAGTGTACCATGAAACTGTTGGGAGTGCGAAAAAAAATAAAGTGGGATTCCCGCTTTCACATTCGACAAGGCCTCCAATATGTCCAAACCGGAAACGTTGTCAGTTGTTTTTCTTGAAAGCTTGTGGCCGCTGATCTGCGCCCGCCCAAAGTGCCCGAATTGGGCGCATTCCCAATCACTCATCAGTTGCAGTTGCGCTAACCCGAAGAGAGAATGCAGTTCGCTGGACCAAAGGACGGCAGTTTAGCTTATACTGAATGAGATTTGGAAGTCCAAAATCGAAATTCCGGTACAACCCAGTTTTGCGTCTGCCACTGTCGCTTTCGGTAGTACTAGCACTTGAAATCGATTGAACCCCGCTATGTCTAATTAATGGATGGTCAAACGCCACATGGAACACACCGAGGAGCAAGCTCTGAGATCACAGAGTGCCTCCCCTGGAGGTACAGCCTCGCTGCTGACGGTCGTCGTGCCCGTATATAACGAAGAGGAATACGTAGCGCTATCAATCGAGCGTGTTCTCAAAGCCCCCCTCTCGAACGGGTTAAGACGCGAGATTGTGGCGATCGACGATGGCTCCAATGACGGGTCCGCCAATATTTTGGAGGAACTGGCTCGCCAGTATCCGGAAATTCGCGTGGTGCGGCATCCCGTAAATCGGGGCAAAGGGGCCGCCATCCGGACCGCTATCCAACATGCTCGTGGCGAGTTCGTTATTATCCACGATGCCGACTTGGAATACGACCCCAACGATTTCGTCAAAGTTCTGCAGCCGCTGGTAGACGGGCAGGCAGATGTAGTCTTCGGTTCGCGGTTCCAGAGCGCGGGTCCCCGCCGCGTCTTATATTTCTGGCACGCGCTAGCGAATCGGGCGCTAACCACAATCTGCAATATGGCCGCCGATCTGAATTTGACCGATATGGAAACGTGTTATAAGGCGTTTCGCACGCGTTTGATTCAGAGCATCCCGCTACGCAGCGAGCGGTTCGGAATTGAACCGGAGGTGACCATCAAGGTTGCCCAAAGACACGCGCGGGTGTACGAAGTCCCGATCAGCTATCACGGGCGCACCTATGACGAGGGGAAGAAGATAGGTCTGAAGGACGCGATCCAGGCACTTTACCTCATCCTGCGCTATTGGCTGACGCGGGACATTTACCTCGACCCGGGTGCGCGGATTCTGGACACGCTGGCCGAGATGCCGCGGTTCAACCAGTGGATGGCCGACACCATCAGGCCATTTTTGGGCTCTCGGGTGCTCGAAATCGGCGCCGGTATCGGAAATCTCACGCGGAAACTGTCGTCGCGCCGTAAAATGTATGTAGCCAGCGACATCGACGAGGAGCACCTGGCGCGCCTCGGCACCCGTTTCCACAGCCGCCCGAATTTCCAGGTTTGCCATTGTGACGTAGTGGATCCCAACGATTTCCGGGCCTTTGCCGAGCGGTTCGACTCAGTGATTTGCCTGAATGTGGTCGAACACGTGGAAGATGACCGGCTGGCATTGGCCAATATCTCGTCCGCTCTGGTCAAAGGGGGGCGGGCCGTTGTACTGGTCCCACAGGATCAATCTATTTATGGCACGCTGGATAAAGTCCTTGGCCATCACCGCCGCTATGAGGAGGCCCAACTGCGCCAGAGGATGGAAGAGGCGGGTCTGCGCGTCAAACAGGTGATTCACTTCAACCGGATTACTCGGCCGGGGTGGTATGTGAACGGCAGGCTGCTCCGTAGGGAGAGATTTAGCCGGATACAGCTCTGGGTGTTCGATCGCCTCGTACCGCTCTGGCGTATCATCGACCGACTGCTGCCGTGGCCGTCGGTGTCCATTATTGGAATTGGAGAGAAGGAATAGGTAGGCGGCGTGCCGTGCCTGTTTTGTGGCAAATCGGGGAATCTACCCCGCCACCAGAGTCTCGTTCATGCGATGTTCTTGCAACGGCCGGCCGGAGTTTTAGTTTGAAACGGGATGGTGTCTATGAGCCATTCACGCTGGATCATCTGGTTAACCGCGCTAGGGGCAATCATCGCCGGTCTAGTTTTGCGAGTTGGCGTTTACGAAAAGAACTAATTCCTTTTTCCTTGACGAGTGTGCACTCGCTCTCAATATAGACCCTCATTTCATAAACACGCGCCTTACTCCCGTCGTGGCGAGCGAAGCCGGCAATCATGCTTATCCCAGTGTTCTTCATTTCCCTCCGATCGCGAGTATCGAGCCAGAGCCTACACGACATGTGGCTCGACGACTATATGCCATTGGGGGGTAAGGCGACGCTTTATTGGCTTGCTGACAGGTTTGCCTAGCTTTGCACGCTCATCTTCAATAAACGACTATGGCCACTCGCGGGGGCACTACTCCTAACCGGAATCATAGTCACATTGCGCAATAAGGAATGGGAATACATTGCCGCGGCAAATGCCCTGATTTTGTGTGCCATCGCAGCGGCGATCCAGGTCTACCCTTTCAATGGACGGCTGCTGCCATTTGCCGTTCCGGGGATGATCCTCGTCATGACAAGAGGTGCGGCATGGATCATCGAGGGTACTCGCCCGCGCTGGCGTACCGCCGCACAAATCGTTGCCGGACTCGCAATCCTGTGGTGCCTCCAATCCGCCGTCCGAGCATCCATTCTAAACAATCGCTACACCGACGAACCGTGAGGCTTTGCAATTTCTGCAACGACAGCAACAAGCCGGTGACCACATTATCGCGACCCGATATGCAACTCCTTGCCTCGTTTACTACGGTCTTGGCGGCGAATCATCCGACCCTTCGGCGCTGACATTGAATGTGACCTCCAAAGAGGCCGCATCCAAGCCCATTGGGCTGGTAACACCCTTTCCGACCGGACGGGTTTGGCTAGTTGAGATGCGGACTCCCTGGCTAACACGTGGCGAATCTGTTCCCATACAAGAGTTTATGGAGTCTCGAGGGCACAAGCTGGAGGAGTATGACACCGAATGGACATCCGTGATTCTCTTCGACGTGCCTTCTCTTTACGCGCGCGTTCCGTCGTCTCCAACACCCCGATAAAACTCGGCAACACCAATGGTCCATAATCTGAGAGAGTGCCCTCAAAAAGTGAGGCCCAAAAACGCGCAGATTGCAAAAAAGATGGCGGGTATAAATCCTTTCGCGAAGACTGAAAGCCGCGTGGATCAAGAAGTACTAGTACCACTCTGGACCTGCCGGCACAGGTGCGATTGACTGCCGACAGCTGCATCGGCTAGGCTGGGTTCAACGAGCATGGCAAGCGGCGGGAGTCTTGCGCGTATCTGACGTCGGAACACTAAAATGCATAATGCAACCATGACGAGATACAGTAACGCACGCCTGGAGATCGATTCCGGGCAGTTCCGCCAGGCGTTCGATCGGGAACCTCTGGGCTTCACGCACAACCTTAGCGATCTCGACATCTTCACCCTCGATTCGCTGCACGCACTTTCGAAAAAGTACGCCAATCACCCGGAAGATTACATGGTGGCCGGGGGTGCGCCCAAACCAGATACGAAGTTCTTTTCCGTGCCATCGTGCGACTACAAGCCTCACGAAGTAATCGAAAACTTGGATAGGGGAGGCTACCGTCTGCTGTTGAAGCGGGCGGAGAACTACGACGCCGGGTTCCGGGAGTTGCTTGATACGCTATTCCAGCAGGTAGTCGAACTTCGGGGCGGACTAGGCCGCGAAAGGGTCGAACGCCTGGAGACCGGTATTCTGATCAGTTCCGCTTCGACCATCACGCCTTTCCACTTTGACCCTGAAATCGGGTTTTTCTCCCAGATTGAAGGCGAGAAGATATACCACGTTTATTCGCCGTCGGTCATCTCGGAAGTGGAACTGGAGCGTTTTTACATCCACAGTGCGGTGAGCATTGCTCAAGTGGATCTGGAGGGCCGCGATCCCGGACGCGAGCATGTTTTTGTCCTTGGCCCTGGCAAGGGATTTCATCAGCCCCAGAACTCTCCTCACTGGGTCGAGACCAGAGCGTCCCGTTCGATCTCCTTTACATTTGTATTCGAGACGAACATGACCCGCGCCACAGGCCGCACCAGATCCTTCAACTACTACCTCCGCAAGTTGCGATGCAACCCTGCCCACCCGGGCGCGCATCCTGCCGCCGATACGCTCAAGGCCGGCACCATGCAAGTGACCGTTCCCGTCCGGCAAAACATTCAAAAGCTCTTGAAAAAAGTGCGCATGGCCTAGTCTCCCGGTTGCGGCTTGGTGATTGCAGCCGCGGTTGTGTCAGATTGAGGGTTGGCCCGGCAGACCTTACGAGTACCAGCCGAACCGGGTATACTCCCTAATCCGAATCCCGATAGACACCGCCTTTGGCTGATTGTATGATGCAAGCAAATGCCATAGCAGCTATGGCTTAACCCCGGCCTTTGGAACTACCGGTACGGGGTCGGAACTGCCAGTGGCAGGCCGATTATGTTGCTCAAGCGCCGCTTATGAGTTTTCTCTCTGTTCAACGTCGATTCTCCCCCTTCAATCGCAGCTCCCGGAAATCGCCAAAGTGCAGAGGAATACTGAGGTTAAGGTACTAGTACCACCGGGTTTGGTGGCCACCCTTTGGGGCAAACTACTAATGATAAGATCGAGACCAGCGGGGAGGAAGCAACCTAAGTAATTGCGAGGGCCGGCAGCACCCGTAGTGTCATGATTTCAGGACAGTCGTCACCATATTCCGTGGCTACACACTGCACCGAGGTGGACTCGCTATCGCCTGCGGTGCTGATCCGTTGCCAAGAGCTTGCTCAGCTACAACAGGTCAGCCTCGAGAACATCCTCCAGGCGGGGTGGCTGGCGCTGGCTTTGCGGTACGAAGGCCGCCAAGGCGACGCCCCGGAGTGGACGTTTCGGCGTCTGCTCACCAACCCGCCCGGCGAGGCCAAAACGGTTGTTGGGAATCAAGCAAAAGCACAAGAACACTACGAGCGCCTTTTGGCCGCTCTAGTCGCAGAACCGGACAAACCGATTTCTGAGCCGTGTTTTCTATCAGTAAGCGAGCGGGAAAAGGTCCTCGTGACCTGGAACGACACGCGCACCCAATACCCCAGGGACCGGTCGATCGCCGAGCTATTTGAAGAAGTTGCGGGGAAGTGCCCGGATCGGGTGGCGGTTATTGATCGCGATGACCGGTTCACATATGGCATGCTCGGTGCGCGTGCCAGCCAACTGGCGGCACAACTGGAGTTGCAGGGAGTCGTCTGTGGCAGCCGAGTGGGGCTGGCGCTCGACCGCTCGGCAGCGATGGTGATCACCATGTTGGGGATCCTCAAAACCGGGGCGGCGTACGTTCCACTGGACACGGATTATCCGATCGAGCGGTTGCGCTTCATGATTAAGGACGCGCAGCTCAGCGCCGTGGTCACCGACAGCGAGCACGCAGCTCAGCTCCCTTCCGGCGTTCCGATGGTTTTGTTGGAAGAAGCGGAGCGAGCTGCTCCGCCGCTCGGCCGCGCGAAATCCTCCGCCACCGGCGGAAGCACTGCGTATATCATGTACACCTCCGGTTCGACGGGCACACCTAAGGGGGTGGAGGTAACGCAACGTGGAGTGATTCGCCTGGTGCGCAACGCGACCTACGTGGATTTCGGTCCCGCGGAGGTTTTCGCGCAGATTTCCAACTCTTCGTTCGATGCCATTACGTTCGAGGTCTGGGGCGCACTGCTCAACGGCGCCCGGCTGGTCATAATTCCGACACAGGCCGTTCTTTCACCGGAAGCATTTGCCGCGGCAATTGAGAAGCATCAACTGTCGGCGATGTTTCTGACCTCGTCGCTGTTTAACCTGATGGCGGCGCGGTGCCCGCAGGCGTTTCGCACGGTGCGCCATCTGCTGGTGGGAGGAGACGCGGTGGATCCGCGGTGGTCGCGGCACGTTTTGCAGACGGCGCCTCTCGACCGGATCATCAACGGCTACGGGCCAACCGAGTGCACGACGTTTTCGGTGACGCATGACATTCGCGTGGTGCCGGAAGGCGCCAAGCTGGTTCCCATCGGGCGGCCGCTTTCCAATTCGCAGGCTTACGTTCTCGACTGGAACATGCAGCCGGCGCCGGTGGGCGTACCGGGCGAGCTCTACCTGGGCGGTGATGGTTTGGCGAAAGGCTATTGGAACCGGCCCGAACTCACGCGCGAGCGATTCGTGCCGGCTCCATTTGATCCATCGGGAAAGGCGCGCCTGTACAAGACCGGCGACCTGGCCCGTTATCGCGAAGACGGCGTCATCGAGTGCCTGGGACGCACAGATCATCAAGTGAAGATCCGCGGCTTTCGCATCGAAATGGGGGAGATCGAAACGGTGCTACGGCAGCACCCCAGAGTGCGCGATTGTGCGGTAGAGGCGGGGCAGGACGCTTCGGGAGCGAAGACGTTGTGGGCATACGCGGCAACGGGACCGGGAGCGAAGCCGAGTTGGAGCGAGCTGAGGCAATTCCTCCGGGAGAGGCTGCCGGAGTTTATGCTGCCCTCCGCTTGCCTGTTTTTGGACGAAATGCCGCTTTCCCCAAATGGGAAAGTAGACCGGAAGAAGCTGCCGGCGCTCGACGGAGCCGCGCTCCGCGGTAATGGAGTTGCCGCAACGCCTGGAACCGAAGCCGAGCGAACGATAGCCGCGATCTGGCAGAAGGTGTTGGGCGGCGGAGCCGTGGGGTTGGACGACAATTTCTTCGAGGTAGGCGGCAACTCTCTACTCATCGCGGAGGTGGAAGACGAGCTAAAGCCACATTTTGCGGTTCATTTCACGATCACGGACCTGTTTGAACATCCGACGGTGCGGACACTGGCCGCCCGGCTTACGGGAGCGGATCGAGAAAGGAACCTGGTTTCTTCGGCCCACGATCGAGCACTGCGCCAGAAGATGGCGCTGGGTGGGTTGCGCGCGGCCGCGCGGAGAGCATAGAAAACGATGGATGGGGTAGCCATCATCGGGATGGCCGGGCGGTTTCCCGGCGCGCGAAATGCCGCGCAATTCTGGAGCAATCTCCGGAGTGGTGTGGAATCGATTTCGCATTTCCGCGCCGACGAACTGGAGGTCGAGGATGCCGCGCGGCTGGCACAAGATCCGAGCTACGTAAGCGCTCGCTCCATCCTGGACGACGTCGATCTTTTCGACGCGGATTTCTTCGGCATTTACCCACAGGAAGCCAAATTCCTCGACCCACAGCACAGAGTTTTTCTGGAGTGCTGCTGGGAGGCGATGGAAGACGCCGGCCACGACCTGTCCAATCACCCTTCAGTAACGGGCGTCTTTGCCGGCTGCAGCCCCAATAGCTACTTCCTGCGCCAGATCGCGGAGAGCACGGACTACCTGCGCGAATACACTTCTGCTTACCAGGTCGGTTTCTATCCCACGATGCTGGGGACCATCGCCGACACGATGGCGACGCGCGTGGCGTACAAGCTCAATCTCAAGGGCCCGGCAATGACGCTGTTGGCCGCGTGCTCGACCTCGCTGGTGGCGGTGTGCCAGGCGGCGAAGAGCCTGCTGACGTATGAATGCGACCAGGCACTGGCAGGAGCGGTGTCGATCACCTTTCCGCAGAAGCGCGGTTATCTGCACCAAGACGGCGGCATGGCATCACCGGATGGGCATTGCCGCGCATTCGACGAAGACGCGCAGGGTACGGTTTTCGGTTCGGGCGCGGGCGTGGTGCTGCTGAAGCGGCTGGAAGACGCGGTGCGCGACCGGGATCACATCTATGCCGTGATCAAGGGCTCGGCGGTGAATAACGATGGAGCGCAGAAAGTCGGTTTCACGGCTCCCAGCGTCGACGGACAGGCGGCGGTGATCGCGATGGCGCAAGCGCTGGCCGGAGTGGATCCGCGAACCATCAGTTACATCGAGGCGCACGGAACGGGCACGCCTCTCGGCGATCCGATTGAGTTAGCCGCTCTGACCAAAGTTTTCCGTGAGAGCACGCCGGATCGCGGTTTCTGCGCCATCGGGACGGCGAAGGCCAATGTCGGGCACCTGGATGTGGCTTCGGGCGTGACGGGTCTCATCAAGACGGCGCTATCGCTCGATCACGGCGAACTGCCGCCGCAGATCAACTTCCGCAAACCAAATCCAAAGCTGCAGTTGGAGGACAGCCCATTTTACGTGAGCACAAAGCTCAGGCCGTGGGAATCCAATGACGGCAACCCGCGGCGCGCGGGAGTGAGTGCATTCGGCGTGGGCGGCACGAACGCGCATGTCGTGCTGGAGGAAGCTCCGCTCATGGAGACGCGGATCAGCCGGCGACCGTACCAGATTTTAAGCCTGTCCGCACGGTCGGAAGAGGCCCTAAGAACGGCGCGCGAACGGCTGGCGGGGCATCTGAGCAATGCGGACTCGGATCTGGCCAGCGTGGCCTACACACTGCAGACGGGCCGGCGGCAATTCCCGTATCGCCAGACGCTCGTGTGCCGCACCCGCGAGGAAGCAGTGCGCGCGCTCCAAGAGGGGAAACAAAAGCCGGAACGGCAAAGGGAGAACGCGGCAGTCTATTTTCTATTTCCGGGACAAGGCACGCAGCACGTCCACATGGGACAAGAGGTTTACGCGGCCGAGCCGGTGTATCGGGAAAACTTCGACCACTGTTGCGAAATCTTCAAAGCCCAGAGCGGCACCGATCTGCGCGAGATCATCTTCGCGGCTTCGGACGTCGAGGAAGCGGCGCGACGACTGAATGCGACGGCGCTCGCGCAACCCGCCATTTTCGCGACGGAATACGCGCTGGCCAAGCTGTGGATGTCGTGGGGGCTCGAGCCCAAGGGTATGCTGGGGCACAGCATCGGCGAGTTTGTGGCGGCGTGCCTGGCGGGCGTTCTAACGCTGGATGACGCGGTGCGCCTGGTAGCGACTCGCGGCAGGCTCATGCAGGACCTGCCTGGCGGCGCGATGCTTTCCGTGCGGCTGCCTGAAGCGGAGGTAAGGCCGCTGCTGAATGGAGATCTCTCGATCGCCGCGCTGAACGCACCGATGCTGACGGTAGTTTCGGGTCCGCATGAAGCGGTGGCAAAACTGGAAGGCACGCTGAAAGAACGCGGCGCCATGTCGCGGCGGTTGCACACCTCACACGCGTTCCACTCCGCGATGATGGATCCGATCCTCGCGCCGTTCACCGAAGCGGTTCGCAAAGTGAAACTCAGCGCGCCCGCCATCCCGTATCTTTCCTGTGTGACGGGAACATGGATCACCGCGGAGCAGGCGACTGACGCGGCCTACTGGGCTTCGCACTTCCGGCAGGCGGTGCGATTTTCGGACGCCGTCCAGGTGCTGCGCCGAGATGCAACCGGCATTCTGCTGGAAGTTGGGCCGGGAACCACGTTACAAGTCTTAGCGCGCCAGCACGCGCAGGCGGCGGGTGATGCGATGATTGTCTCTTCCCTGCCGGATGCCGCTGCGGAGAATTCCGCGCTGGCTACGTTGTACGGAACATTAGGGCGATTGTGGGAAGCGGGATTCCCCATCGACTGGACACAATTTTATGCCGGCGAATCATTGGACCGGATTCCATTGCCCACGTATCCATTCGAGCGAAAACGTTACTGGGCCGAACCGGCCGATCGCCGGAGCACCACACAGGAGGCGTACGAGGAGGCGGCGCCTTCGCTACCAAACACTCCAGAGAAAACAGACATGAAAACTGCGGTAGATGGGGGACGAAAAAGCCGGATCATCGGCAAGTTAGCCAGCATGTTCGCCGAGTTGTCGGGAATGGAGGCCGGCGAGATTGACTCCGCCGCAACATTCCTGGAACTGGGCTTTGATTCGCTGTTTCTGACGCAGGTGTCGCAATCGCTGCAAGGCGGATTCGGCGTGAAGATCACGTTCCGGCAATTGCTGGACCAACTTTCGACCATCGACGCCCTGGCGGGCTACCTGGATGAACAGCTTCCACCAGAACCGGCGGAGCAGGCAAAACCGGCTCCCGCTGACAGAACCGTGACCGCGCCAGTCGCGGCGGCCAGCGAGATGGGAACGATTCCCGCCGCCCTGAGTGGCGGCATTGAGCAGATTTTGCGCGATCAACTCAAAGCCATGTCGGACCTGATGAACCGGCAACTGGATGTGTTGCGCGGCGCCGGCGCTCCGGCAGCCACCAGTGCCGCGCAGCCGGTTTTGACGCCAGGAGTGGCCGCGCCGGCAGCTCCGCAGCGGGCGGACGCGCAGAAACCCGAGCAGGAGTTCAAGCCTTTTGGTCCGTATAAACCGGTGCAGAAGGGCGCGACCGGCGGACTCACGCCGCGGCAGGAAGCGCATCTGCACGATCTGATCGAGCGCTACACCAAGCGCACTGCGGGATCGAAGCAGCACGTGCAGCGGTACCGCAAGGTATTGGCCGATCCACGTGTGGCCTCGGGTTTCCGGTCGCAGTGGAAGGAAATGGTCTATCCGCTGGTGACCAACCGGTCGCGCGGCTCGCGTTTGTGGGACATTGACGGCAACGAGTACATCGACCTGCTGAACGGTTTCGGACCGACGGCGTTCGGACACCTCCCCGAATTTGTGAACGAGGCGGTGGCGAAGCAGTTGAGCGATGGAATTGAAATCGGGCCGCAGACGCCGTTGGCGGGGGAAGTAGCGGAGCTGATCTCGGAGCTGACCGGTGTGGAGCGCGTTACTTTCTGCAATACCGGCTCGGAAGCGGTGATGGCGGGGTTGCGCGTGGCGCGAACCGTGACGGCGCGGAAGAAGATTGCGCTCTTTGCCGGAGCCTACCACGGCACGTTCGATGAAGTGCTGGTGAAGAGAATCGGCAAACTGGAGGCGCTGCGTTCGGGGCCCATCGCACCGGGAATTCCGCAGGAAAAAGTGCAGAACGTGATGGTGCTGGATTACGGAGCACCGGAATCGCTGGAGATCATCCGCCAGCACGCCAGCGAACTGGCGGCGGTCCTGGTGGAACCGGTGCAGAGCCGGCACCCGTCCTTGCAGCCGAAGGAGTTTCTACACGAGCTGCGGCGGATCACGGAAGCGTCGGGCACGGCGCTGATTATCGACGAGATTGTCACCGGCTTCCGCGCGCATCCGGGCGGCGTGCAAGCTCTGTTCGATGTGAAGGCAGACCTGGTGACGTACGGCAAGGTTTTGGGCGGCGGGATGCCGATCGGAGTGCTGGCCGGGCGCGCGGCCTTCATGGATGCACTCGACGGCGGGATGTGGCAGTACGGAGACGCGTCGTTCCCCGAAGTGGGAGTGACGTTCTTTGCCGGTACGTTCGTACGCCATCCGCTGGCGCTGGCTGCGGCCAAAGCAGTGCTGCTGCATCTCAAAGCCAATGGCGCGGCGTTGCAGGAGCGGCTGACTGCGCGGACGAAGGCGTTGGTGGATCGCCTGAACGGATTGTTCGAGCGGCATAACGTCCCGTCGCGCATCGAGACATTCGGCAGCGTTTTCTATTTCAGCTTCCCGAGCGACTTCCGGTTCGGAAGCCTGCTGTATTATCACCTGCGCGAGAAGGGCATCCATATTCAGGAAGGCTTCCCGTGCTTCCTCACCACGGCGCACACCGACGAAGATCTGGATCGCGTGGTGCGCGCTTTCGAGCAGAGCGTAGAGGAGATGGCCGCGGGCGAACTGTGGCCGCAGGCTACGGGCGATGCGATCGCCGCAGCCCCGGTAGAAGCGTTGCGCGAGGCCCCGCTGACCGAAGCCCAGTTGGAGATCTGGCTGTCAGCGCAGCTTTCAGTGGAAGCTTCGTGCTCCTACAACGAAGCCTTCACACTGGAGCTCAAGGGTGAATTGAACGAAGCGGCTTTGCGGGAGTCGATCCAAAAAGTGATCGACCGGCATGACGGGCTGCGTGCGACCTTCGACACCGAAGGGAAGATGGTCCACTTCGCCAGCGAGCTGAAGGTGGATATTCCCGCTGTGGATTTGTCCGCCGAACCGGAGGCCGACGGCGCATTCACGCGGATGGTAGAGGAAGACGCCCAGACGCCGTTCGACCTGAACGCTGGGCCGCTGGTTCGCGCGCGCCTGGTGCGGCTGGGGCCGAACCGGCACAAGCTGCTTTTCACGTCGCACCACATTGTATGTGATGGATGGTCGGCCAACGTCATTCTGGATGAAGTAGCCAAGCTGTACACAGGCAAGCTGAGCAACACCGTGGCGAAACTCGATCCGGTGCTGCCATTCGCGGCTTATGCTACCGCGCAGCGCGCCCTGGCGAGTGCCCCGGAGCACGCGGCAGTGGAGTCTTACTGGCTCGAGCAGTTTGCCGAGCGTCCGCCGGTGTTGGACCTGCCAACAGACCGCCCTCGTCCCGCCCTGAAGGGTTTCGCGGGCTCGACTGAACGCCGCAAGATCGGGAAAGCCCTGCATCATAGACTGAAGAAGGCGGGCGCCAAGCAAGGGTGCACGCTGTTTGCCACGCTGCTTGGGGGCTTCCAGGCGCTGCTGATGCGGCTCAGCGCGCAGGATGACGTCGTGGTCGGCATTCCCGCCGCGGCGCAATCGCTCGAAGAGGGCAAATCGCTGGTGGGGCACTGCGTCAATTTCCTGCCGCTGCGCGCCCGGCTGGCGGAAGAGGAAACGTTCGCCGACTTTCTGAAACGCGGCAAGCGCACGTTGTTGGATGCGTACGAACATCAGCAGTACACCTACGGCACCTTGGTGCGGAAGCTCGGCATCCAGCGCGATCCCAGCCGGCTGCCTCTGATTGAGGTGCAGTTCAATCTGGAGCGCGTGGGCGCTGTCCTGGACTTCCAGGGCCTCGCGGCCGAGATGGACTCGTGCGCCAAGCGGTACGTGAATTTCGACCTGTTCCTCAACATTGTGGAGACCGACGACGGTTTGGTGATGGATTGCGACTACAACACCGACCTCTTCGATCAGGCGACGGTCAGCCGGTGGCTGGGGCACTACGAGACATTGCTCGCAGGCGTTGCCGAAGACATGAACCGGCCGGCGCGGCGATTGCCGCTATTACAGCAAGCGGAAATTCAGGAGCTGGTAGTCGGCCGCAACCGCACCGAAGCGGGTTATCCGAGCCAGTGCGTGCATGAGCTGTTCGAGCAGCAGGCGGCCAGCACGCCGAACGCGGTGGCGCTGGTGTGCGGACGGGAAACGCTGACTTACGGCGAACTTCAGGCGCGCTCGGCGGAGCTGGCGGCGTTTCTGCAGAAGCAGGGCGTCAGCCGGGGCCAGTTGGTGGGAATCTGTCTGGAACGCTCGGCCGAAATGGTCGTTGCTATGTTGGCGGTGCTGAGGGCGGGTGGTGCGTATGTGCCGCTCGATCCGGCTTACCCGAAGGCGCGGCTGGACTTCATTCTGGGCGAGGCCGGCGTAAGAGTGCTGCTCACGCAAGAACGCGTGGCGGTGGAACTGACCGGGGTCAAGGCGCGCATGATTTGCCTGGATTCCGAGAAAGCGCTCATCGCGCGCGAAAAGCTTACCGAAAAGCCGCAGACCACGGCCGACGATTTGGCTTATGTGATCTACACGTCGGGGTCGACCGGAAGGCCGAAAGGCGTGGAGATCCAGCATCGCGCAGTGGTGAACTTCCTCGCGTCGATCGAGCGGCAGCTCGGGATCGAGCCAAGCGACCGTCTGGTTGCAGTGACGACCCTGTCGTTCGATATCGCGGGCCTGGAGCTTCTGCTGCCGCTCGTTTCGGGGGCGCGCGTGGTGATTGCGCCCAGGGAATCGACATTAGACGGAACGTTGCTCGCGGAGCTGATCAAGGACTCGGGCGCCACCGTGCTGCAAGCCACGCCCTCGACCTGGCGGTTGCTGCTGGAGGCGGGGTGGAAGCCGCAGCCACGTTTCAAAATGCTGTGCGGCGGCGAGGCGTTGCCGCGCGACCTGGCGGATCAGCTTCTGAACACCGAGGGCGAGCTGTGGAACATGTACGGGCCCACCGAGACCACCATCTGGTCGGCGATTTCTCTGGTGAATGAAGGACCGGCGCCGGTGCGGATCGGGCCCCCCATCGCAAACACGCAGTTCTACGTGCTCGACCGGTACGCGCAACCCGTTCCCATGGGAATTCCGGGCGAGTTGTACATCGGCGGTGACGGCGTGGCCCGCGGATACTTCCAGCGCCCGGAGTTGACGCGTGAGAAGTTTCTGGAGGACCCCTTCCGCGGCGGCAATCGCATGTATCGCACGGGAGATCTGGTGCGCACGCTGCCTGACGGGTCGCTCGATTTTCTGGGGCGGCTGGACAACCAGGTCAAGATCCGCGGATTCCGGATTGAGCTTGGGGAGATCGAGACAGTTTTGTTGCGGAGCCCCGCGGTCAAGGACGCGGTTGTCATCGCGCATGGGGAAGCTGGCGCGCAGAAACTCGTGGCGTACCTGGCTACGAGCGACGGTGCGGAGGCCGATAAGGATCACCTGCGCGACCTGCTGTCTGCCGCGCTGCCGGCCTATATGGTGCCAGCAGCCTTTGTGACAGTTTCTTCGATACCGCGGCTGCCAAACGGCAAGGTGAACCGGCGGGGCCTGCCAGAGCCGGACTTTTCGCGCGGGCTGAAGACCCGGCAGGCGCCACGGAACAAGACGGAAGAGAGTCTAGGGCGAATCGTTTGCGAAGTGCTCCGGCTGGAGGACGTGAGCATGGATGACAATCTGTTTGAGTTGGGAGCTGACTCCATTCAGATTTTTCAGATCGTCGCGCGCGCCAATCGTGCCGGAATCGGTGCTACGGCGCAAGAACTGTTGCGCCACCCGTCGATTGAAGGTTTTGCCCGCGTGGTGGCCGGTGGGGGAGTGAAATCCAAGAGCGGGGTGAGCCAGATCCGGCCCGTGTCCCGAGAAAGATATCGTGTCGAACCAGGAACGCTATCTCGATAGCCGGGAGACTCAATCGGCGACGTCTAAGGAAAACACCTCCATCGCTACTCCGGAGGCGTTTCTCTTCCCGTGCAGTATTGTGCAGAGAGTGTGCTGGTTTCTCGATCAGATGTCGCCCGGGACGGCAGCATACAACATCGCCGTAAGGTTTCTGTTGCGCGGCCCGGTGCGCCCTGAATTGGTGGGCGAAGCGCTCAGAGAAATCGTGCGGCGCCACGAGATCCTGCGAACACGGTTTGTCCGAAAAGACGGGGAACCGAAGCAGTTGGTGGAGCAAGCGGTTCGATTTGAGCTTCCGTTGTCAGATTTGCGTAACTGCCCGGCCGAGTTCCGGTCCAAGGAAGCGGAAAGGCTTGCCGCGGAAGAGGCGTGCATCGGCTTCAATCTCGAGGACGGCCCGCTGTTCCGGGGGCGGCTGATTCAGATCGCTGACGACGAATATATGCTGCTGCTGACCATGCACCATATCGTCTCCGATGGCTGGTCCGTGGGTATCATCACCGAGGAACTGGGTGCCATCTATGAAGCCTTAGTTCAGCAGGCGCCGGGCTCGCTGCCAGCTTTACCGATTCAGTACGCCGACTATGCCTGTTGGCAGGAGCAGTGGGTAGCGAGCGGGGAACTGGATAAGCAACTCGTTTATTGGAAACAGAAGCTGCACGCGTTCGAGCCGTTGAACATTCCGACAGACCAGCCTCGGCCCGCGGCTGCGGCCAACCGGGGAGAGATCCGATCGATCGTTTTGCCGCGAAGCTTAACCGACACCTTGAAGGACGTCAGCGATCGCAACGGCTGCACCTTGTTCATGACCATGATGGCTGCATTTGTGACCCTGCTGCACCATGAGGCAAAGCAGAGCGACATTGCCGTGCGAACACAGACCGCTGGACGCGCCAATATGGACCTGGAACCCCTGATCGGGTGGTTCGTGAATTCCATCGTACTTCGCAACAGTGTGACTGGCGACCCATCCTTCGAGACAGTACTCAAGCAGGTTCAGGACGCCGTTCTGCAGGCGTTTGAGCATCAGGATGTGCCATTCGAACGCTTGATCGAAGTGATTAGGCCGGCACAGCCGTTAGGCCGCAGACCTCCGTTTCAAGTCAATTTCATTTTTCAGCGGGACTTCGTCAAGCCTTGGCAGCGCGGCGGCATTACCTTCACGCCCATTCCTTCGAAGGCGACCGGCACGTTTGTAGATCTGAATTTCTTCTTGGTGGAGCGCCAAGACGGGTGGCGGGCGTCGGTCGACGTGAACCTGGACGTGTTCTGCGCGGAAACCGGTGATTTTTTTCTACGGAACTTCCAGACCGCACTGGAGGCAATCGCCGGCAACTCACGGATCCGGATCTCTGAGATTCCGTTCCGAACGCGGCCCGGAATCGAAGCCAAGTACAGGACCGCCGCGGCCGCCATTGAGGCCTACGCGTCTCCACGCACGTCGACGGAGGCGCAAGTGGCGGCCATTTGGGAGCGAGTGCTCGGCATCGCGCCCATCGGCGTGCTGACAAATTTCTTCGACCTGGGCGGGCACTCGCTTCTTGCGGTGCGAATTGTGGCGGCAATCGAGAAGGAATTCGGACGCCAGATAAAACTTGCTCAGCTCTTTGTGAATCCGACAGTGGCCGCGATGGCGCAGACTCTCGAGGGCGCCGAGTGGCCGCGTCAGGACATTGGCTTGATCAAAGTTCAACCGGATGGCAGCCGGCCCCCGTTGTTTATGGTGGGGGGAGATCATTGGTTTCGCCCATTGTCGAAACGCCTTCATCCGGATCAGCCCCTTCTGGGACTGTCGCTGCAAATGTACGAGGGTCGAGAGGCGCCCACATCGTTCGAAGAGATTGCTTCTGATTTAGCCGCAAAGATCATAACGGTCCAGCCTGAGGGGCCGTATTACCTTAGTGGCTGGTGTGTGGACGGGGCGGTGGCATTCGAGGTGGCCAGCCATCTTCTGGCGGCGGGCCATGGGGTCGGGCTGGTCGTCCTGATTGACGCGGTCAACCCGGAGTACCGGCGTGCATATCACTCACGACTCGCGGTGCTCGACCGGGCATTGAAAAAGACCGGCCTGCTGCTGCGTGAAGCCAGCAGAAAAAGGGGACAAGAGGCCATCGAGCACACGTGGCGAGGGTTGTGCGATCTGGGCCAAAGGACTGCCCGAAGGTTGCGCTTCCGAGGCGGTGAACTCGTACAGGACCCCGTCATAGTTCAGGCTGATCCCGACCGGCAGGAGTTTAGACGGTTGCTGCACCGATCGGAGCGAGTCTACACTCCGCGCCCGATCCCGTGCCCGGTGCTGCTTCTGAGAACGGTCGTGGAGCCCCTGCAGCGTCCGGATTTGGGGTGGGAGAAGGTTGCGCCGCTACTGGAGACCGTCGAGATTCCTGGAGATCATATCGGGATGTTCCGTGAACCCCTGGTCGAACATCTGGCCTGCGAGCTCAGTTCGCGTTTGATCCGAGCGCAGGACGCCTGCGGCGCAGGCCGATTTCACCACACTGAGAACTCCGAGCATACTCTCAATGACGAGCTATTGAGAGGGAAGTTGGAAGTCTGAGGAATCGATGGGAACGGCCAGGTCCGGCACAGCAAATCGCAGCACTCGAAGAGCATGACTCCATGCCGCTTCTGGAGGCGATATTGCTGGTCGGCAATCTGGGCAAACGGCAACCGCTGTTGGATTTTGCATCTCTAACGCCATCCGGTGTGACCTTTCGTGCGTTTGAGTATCCTCGTACCGCGCTGACCCAACTAGGGAGTTCCACATGATTGCAGATTTGAGTCTCATTGATGCGCCCGCAGACATGCGACGCCAGTTCGAAGAGAAATACAACCGCACGCCGTTCGCATTCGAGCATCATCTTGCTACCCACGAGTTGTTGCAACTGCCGCGGCTCGCAGACTTAATACAACATCTGAATGCCTTTCCCGGCCAGGTCTATTACGATCTTGGTTCCGATGCGAGGGTCGGCCGGGGGTGGGATCAAAGCGGCCAGCACGCCGCTGATCCAGAGGACCTGATTCGCAGCATGGAGACCGCAGGCGCCTGGATGATCCTCAAGAGTGCCCAAACGCACCCGGCTTATTCCGAGTTTCTGGAAGCCTGCCTGGGCGAGCTGCACAACCTCAGTGGTCGCGACATGCATCGTGAAACAGACAACCATATCATGAGCATTATCGTGACATCGCCGGGTAAAGTGACTCCGTATCATATCGATGGTGAAGCTAACTATCTGTTTCAGATTCGGGGCTCCAAAACGGTTTATGTGTTCGATGGCCGTGACCGTTCTGTTCTAACAGACGATGAACTGGAAGGTTTTTGGGCGGGCGATCTGAACGCCGCAAAATACAAAGAGTCCACACAGCCGGGCGCGTATTCCTTTGATCTCCAGCCCGGGCGGGCGATACATGTTCCGGTTAATTTCCCGCACTGGGTACGGAATGGCCCGGATGTCTCGATATCAGTAAGCATGAATTTTTCGTTCAGAGATAAGCGGATTCCTGATCTATATAGAGCCAACTACACACTCCGCCGGCTTGGCCTCCATCCCACTCCTCCTGGCCAGTCCAAAGTGGCAGATGCAGCTAAATTAGCGATCTACTGGTTGCGTTCCGTAATCCGCCGGCGCCACGTCGCTTGAGACGCCATGGTCAGAAGACCGACACGGCGGCGCTGTCAATGTCTTCGTCGCGCGACCATGTGTAAGAGCTCCAGACACCTTAAGTTCCACGGACTGCATTGCAGAGGCGCTAAGGTGGATATATGGAAACGGTAATAGAGAGACCCGGCCGCACCCGACGCTTTTTGGACGGTGTTTGGTTGAGCTATGCCTACCAGGGTCTGGTGATGATAGTGGGCCTGTGGCTCACTCCCTTTCTCTTACACCGCATAGGCCAGCATGACTTAGGAGTGTGGATGGTTGCCACTCAACTGCTGATGTATCTCGCCCTTGTCGATGTCGGCGTACTGACGCTATTGCCCAGGGAAACCGCCTACATGACCGGCCGAGCGGGCGGTTTCCACGAAGCTAAAGACCTACCCTTGCTGATCGGCGAGATCTCCCAAATCGTATTGCTCCAGTCCTTGGTGGCGGCAATCGCTGCAGTCTGCGTCTGGTTTCTAATGCCGGCCAGTTGGCATGAATTTCGAGGTCTCATTGGAATAATCCTGGCGGCATTCGTCCTGGTGTTCCCACTCAGGATTTTTCAGGGCGTCCTTCAGGGACTGCAGGACTTAAAATTTCTCGGACGAGTGCAAATCGCGACCTGGACGATCTCGACGGTGACAACCATCGCTCTGGTACTGAAAGGCTTTGGACTCTACGCACTCGCCATCGGGTGGGTTTTGTCGCAATTTCTGAGTGCAATACTCGCCGGCTGCCGCTTGTGGACCGCGTTTCCCATGGTCATACCGCGCAGCAGGCCGAAGTTGTCTTGGCATTCCATGGGCAATCTTTTAAGCCGCGGTTTATGGATCACGGTATCACAGCTCGCAGTGACCCTGGGAGCAGTCGACGTGTTATTTATTAGCAAGTTCTTTGGAGCTAGCGCCGTTGTTCCATACGCATGTACACTCAAGCTGGCTCTTGTGTTCTGGAATCAGCCCCTTCTCATGATGCAAGCTGCAGAACCGGGGCTGAGCGAGTTGAAGACCGGCGCTTCCAAGGATCGCATTATCCGTCCCGTTACTGCGCTTACGCAAGCGATACTCATGCTCAGTGGCCTGCTGGGGTGTGTGGTGATCGCAGTAAATCGAAGTTTTGTAAGCTGGTGGGTAGGTCCGACTCGATACATTGGTCTGCCTATCTTGTTAGTGTATGTGCTAAATATGCTTGCTCGCCATTGGAACATTGCCACGACCTACACGAATTTCTGTTTTGGCTATGAACGCCGTATCTGTTTCACGACACTTTCCGAGGGAATATTGACCGCGGGCAGCTCATATTTGTTGATCTGGTGGTTGGGTCCGATTGGTGCACCAGCTGGAATGCTTGTCGGCGTCTTACTGATTGCTCTGCCGGTGAATTTATTAACCCTCCGGAGTGAGCTAGGTGTGTCGATGATTGAATTGGTTAAGCCCCTTTGGCCGTGGTTTTGGCGGTTCGTGCCCTTGTGCATGGCTGCTATCGTCATCAACCTGCGAGCTCCGCTGTTCAAGTTTCCTGGAATCGTCGCGCTTTCTACGCTGGTGGGACTGGCTTACGCGGGTATTATGTTTCGCCCCGGGCAAGATTCGGCGCTTGGGACGTATCTGATGCCGCAGCTGAGGCTGATCTGGAAGCGACTTTCCCCGGCCAGGTCTGTGGCGCAGTGATGGGCGCAATTGACGCGAACATGAATCGGGAACATCGGGAAGTTCAGGCTGAACCCGGAGCTATCCGCCGGGCGGCGAGGTCGCTCTGGGCATCACCTTTTGCCCAGGCTCTGCTGGAACGGACGGAAGTTTGGTTACCGCCGCTACGGTTGCTCCGCGAGCGTGTCTATGAACGGGAATTTGCGAAAGTGGTGCCGTGGGCCCGGCGGTTTCGAGGCGTTTATGCCACATTTGAAGAGGCCATGCGCGCCGCTCCGGCCAGCAAGCCGGTAGGCTATGACAACCCCGGGGCAGCGGGATTTATGGAGCCCTGCAGGAATCTGTCGATCAGCGACTATCCCATCCTTTTTTGGCTCCAAAAGGCGCTCCAGGAATCGCCTTCGTTGCTCGACATCGGTGGATATGTTGGTATCTCCTATTACTCTTATAACTGCTATCTTAACTATCCAGAGAACCTGGACTGGGTCATTCACGACGTCCCAGCCGTTGTTAGTGCTGGCATCGAGATCGCACGCAAACACCATAGTCCTGGTCTCTCATTTACGGCGGAGATCACCTCGGCCTTAAGACCACAGACCGTTCTGGCCGCTGGCTCACTGCAATTTATTGAGACGGATTTCTCGGACCTCCTTCTGCAACTGGGCTGTCTGCCCAGGCATTTGATAATCACTCAAACGCCTTTGACACAGTTACCAGACTTCGTTACGTTGCAGGACTTAGGACCTGCGGTTTGCCCTTACAAGATTTTCAATCGGACGAGGTTTATTCAGTCCATCGAAGCTCTCGGCTACAAGCTAACGGATTCCTGGGAAAACACCGAGCTGCACTGCCGCATTCCTTTCCATCCAGAGCGGGCCGTGGCAAGCTATAGCGGTCTCTATTTCAAGGCGAGCAGGTGATCCGATTTCCCCGCGGGCTTGCGGGCACGTCAGCGGAGACGGCTGCCGCGCACAACATTGCCGGCCACGGAAATGGAATCCCGCGGCTCAAGGCTTGGTACTAGTACTCGCCGAGCGAGAGCGGCTGGGCCCGCCGCCAACGGTGCCGTATAATTTATAATACCGAGGTTTACACCATGCCAGGAAGCTCGATTGCGCCCGCCTGCAAGCTAATCGAAGGTGATCCGCAGAGCTTTCGCGAGCAGTTTAATCGCAACTCGTTCTTACTCCGGCATCAGCTGGTAGGTCACCCACTATTCGAATTGCCCCGTCTCCTCGAGTTTGCCAAGAAGGTAGCGGCGGCCAACCCTGAGGACATGTATTACGACAGTGGCGACGTCGAAATTAACCAGCGGTGGAGCGAGGTGGAACGAGGCGGACTTCCAATTGACGAAGCCATTCGCCGCATCCAGGATGAAAAAGCCTGGATTTTCTTCAAATGGCGCGACAAAGACAAGGATTATAGCGACCTATTAGACGAGTGCCTCGCGCAGATTCAGGAACTCAGCGGAGTCGAATTAAAGCGCGTGATGAAAGTGCGTGAGGCCATCCTTTTCATTACTTCTCCAAACCGCGTCACCACGTATCACATCGACCGCGAGTGCAACTTTCTGCTGCAGATTCAGGGTTCAAAGAAGATTTATGTCTTCGATCGCGAGGATCGCGATGTTCTAACAGAAGAAGAACTGGAGCTCTTCTGGAGCGTAGATAACAACGCGGCGCGCTACAAGGAGCAGTATCAAGACCGGGCCCACGTATACCACCTGCAGCCAGGCGACGGAGTCCATATTCCAGTAAACTGTCCGCACTGGCTGAAGAATGACAACAACGTCTCGATATCTTTAAGCGTGAATTTTCAATATCACGATTCGTATCGCGCCGACCTATACCGGGTAAACCACTCTTTGCGCCGGCTAGGTTTACGACCAGTTCCACCCGGCCAATCGGCGTGGCGCGATGCCGTAAAGAGATCCGCCTTCGGTGGCGTCAACCGGGTCCGCAACATCCTACTGTCGGTCAAGTCGAAGCGCTAACCAGTTAATGCCGGTACTCATTGCCCTAGAGCCTCCCGCACGTCTGTAGGGCTCACACCAAGCAGGGCGGCAGCACGGCCGACATTGCCTCCGGATTCCGCATACGCTTTTTTGACTGCTTGGGCATTGCGGCTGGCCCAGGGTCCGATGGCTTCACGGATCCGGAAGCCTGATGACAATGTCTTCCCTCGGAACATGAGGTACGGGTTCACCTCCGCCCCTCCCGGCAAAGGGCAATCCCAGATTATGCGATCCTCCCAAACCACGGCTTTTGTGTCAGCCGGGACATAATACTCAACTCCATACAGAGTACTGTGCTTTACGAGATTCGTACGATGGACCGGGTGGAGCCCATGATCCGGCCCCGGCCCGACCAGGAGCGCGTCTTCGGCTGCGCGCCAGGGAGACATTCCTGGCCGCAACGTCACTTGTACTATGCTCAGCAGACTCAGGCAAGGCAAGATACAACACGCGGCGAATACTTGGCAGGCGCGACGTTCATTGACTCTTGCTAGATCTTGGATCGCGATGCTACATATCTGTGACGCAATGATCCACAAGAAAACACCGCCAAACCGAAAAGCCGGAGCTGTGAAGAACCAAAACGGCACAGCAACGAGTCCTGGGAGCAGGACCAATAGTACGTCTAGCCAGCCACTCTGGTTTGTGGCCCGACGCCGGTGTGTGATCAACAGGTACAGCAAGGCGAACATGCTGAGAGCCAGCGGCAGAATTCCCCAGGTCCTGGTTCCGTGAAGAATAACTCGAAACCAGTTCTCTACCCAGGCAAATCCTTCGGCTGAGATGCTGGGCTGATATGCCGTTCGCGCGAACAGTACAATCACCCAATTCGCTCCATCGGCATAGATCCGCGGAATCTGCCAATCAACCGGTAGCGCAAGCACCGTGGATGGGAACAACGGATAGCCACTAAGTATCGTCGAAGCCGTGGTCCAAACAAAACCGAAGTAGGCCGCCACAACTGCGGATATGAGGCTTGCACTTAACCGGTACGAACGGGAAGGCGCCGAACGGAACCACCAATGCATCCAGATCACCAGCCAAGCCAAAATGGCGTAGAACAGGGTGCTCAGTTTGATCGTGGGAGCGCAACAGCACAATGTCGTCGCGGTCAGGAAATGGAAACGCTTACGCCTGCGGGTTTCTACTGGATCGGATATCACAAAATCAAGTAGTAGCCAGTAAATAACGAAGCAGACAAGGATCGCGGGCAAATCCGTCCCGGGGTTGGCAATCAACGACCGCACGGAGTCACAGGCCATGGTCAGACACAGGGGCAGGAAGAATAGCGGCGAGACCAGCCTAAGGTCCGCGAACCCCCTTTGCACGAAGGCATGTCGCGTTTTCACCAGGCAGAAAATCACCAGCGCGAGTAGCAACAGTCCATTTGCGAGGTGACTGGAACGCCCGTACCAGAAACCGCATTCCAGCGCCGCGTGGTACAGGAGCGTGCTGTTATTGTAAGCAAGATTTACATAAAGATTGCCGAGGCCCGGAACGATCGGATAACTGGTTGCCCACCGAATTGCCGTGATTTGATAGTTTCCACTATCGAAAAGGTCGGGAGGTCCGATCGCTTGGTCAGCAAGCCACAGAGTCAGCGCCAGAACGAACACCGCGAAGATCCAGGGCACCTTCCCGGTTAGATTTCGAATGCCTGGCAGCAGATCCCTTCTTGACTGCACAAGCCCGCCTACTGCGAGCAGCGTCAGCAGTGTCGAGGCGCGCCAGTCAATAGGCAGCCAAAAGTGCCATAACAGCAGAATCCCGAGGGCGACCGCAAATCCCAGCCAAAAGCACCGGAAAAGATCATCAAAATCCAGATTTTCCCTGACTAGCCACGAACGCACGAGCAAGCCAATGCCAGTCAGGATGCAGCCCATCAGCAGCCACATTCCCACCATGCTGGCGAGAGCCAATATCAAGTCAGTCATCAGGATTCACCAATCATCGCACTCCGGATGCCGACTAGGGGCTTAGGGGATGTCTCAATGACTCGGCCGTTCCGCTGGCCGTCATCGCAACAGCGCTGCTATCTTCTCCGCATCATTCGGCACGACCACCGGCTGGTTGCCAAACGTCGGATTGATGCGCGAACCATCCGGCGCGTCCAACTGCCCGGTGTGGTAGCGGTAAATGTAATCGGGATCTTTCAGGACATTGCCGGTCAGCACCGCAACCACGTCGGCATCGCGGCCGATCGTGCCTGCGGCCGTCAATTTGCGAATTCCCGCCAACGTCGCGGCGGATGCAGGCTCGCACCCGATGCCGCACTGGCCGATGATCGCCTTGGCATCGGCGATCTCCTGTTCGGTGACTTTCTCTACTGTGCCCTCCGACTCCGTTACTTCCTTCAGCGCCTTGGGCCACGACACCGGGTCGCCAATCTTGATCGCGGTAGCGAGTGTTTCGGGATGTCCAACCGCGCTGAGCCGGCCGCGTGCGGTCGAATGAAATAGTTCATAGAACGGGGCTGCGCCCTCCGCCTGGATCACCGCCAGGCGCGGCATCCTGTCGATGAAATCCCAGTGCCTCAGCTCGCGCAACGCCTTGCCGAACGCCGAAGTGTTGCCGAGGTTTCCGCCCGGCAGCACGATCCAGTCCGGCGCGTTCCAATCGCGCTGGTCGAGCATCTCGACAATGATGGTTTTCTGCCCTTCGATGCGGAACGGATTGATCGAGTTCAGCAGATAGATGCCCATCCGCTCGGCCAGCTCGCGCACCAGCGCCAGGATCTGGTCGAAATTCGCCTCCACCTGAAACGTGCGCGCGCCGTATTCGAGAGCCTGCGCCAGCTTGCCATAGGAAATATTGCCGTGGGGAATGAAGATGAGCGGTTCGAGACCGGCGGCGCTCGCGTACGCCGCCATGGACGCTGACGTGTTCCCGGTGGAGACGCAGGCCACGCGCCGCATCCTGAGCTTCCTCGCCTGCGCCACGCCGCACGTCATTCCGTTATCTTTGAATGATCCCGTGGGATTGAAACCCTGGTGCTTGAACACCAGCCGGTCGAGCCCGCCGTATTCGGCCGCTTTGGGCGCTGAGAGCAGCGGGGTGTTCCCTTCCCTCAGTGTGACCACCGAGTGAAGATCCTCGATAAACGGAATGATTTCGCGATACCGCCAGACACCACTCTGATCAAGCGGCAGATTCGAAATCCGGCGCGATCGCCACAGCGCTTTCATGTGCCCGGCATCCAGCTGCCAATCCGGATAGTCAGCTTCTAGCAATCCACCGCAGCGAGTGCAGTTGTAGATGACTTCTGTGACAGGGAATCGCGCCCGGCAGTTGGGCTCAAAGCAGACCAGTTCAGCGGACATTAGTTTTTATTGTAGCGGTCGCCATGGGACTGGCTGAGCAGAGCGTGTAGCGCGCCTCGCGAATCAGCCCGTTCTAGGCGTACTGCACGAAATTGATTCTCAAAAAACTGAACGGAATTCGCCATGCTGCCGGTACCGTAGCAGAATGATTCGCGTTCCGTGAATCGCACCGACGTTGTCAACGTGAGCATTCACCTTCGATGTGTTCGCCCCCGGGCTGGTATAGGTTGAGGATATCACTGCGGGCGATACACTGAAGCTATGCAGTTGTACGGCGATTCCGCCGCCCAGCGTTCCGTGAAAGATGAAACTTACCTAGCGCGCTTGGGCGAGGAAAAGAAGACCTATGAGAACTGCCTGCATGTTCACGATTTACCCGCTATTTTTCATTACTGGTCTGACACCTTCATTCGCCCGAAAATGGAAGCTTTCGGGTTCAGTAACCCGAATCAGTTGTTTTGCAAACGCCTTCAGGAACAGTGCCAGCGCCGGACGGCGCGCGATTTGCGGTTTGTCAGCATCGGTTCGGGTAATTGCGACCTCGAAATCGAGATCGCACTGCATCTGTGTTCCCGCGGCCATTCGTTTGTCATTGACTGCGTAGATCTGAATCCGGCGATGCTGGAGCGTGGCCAGGCAACCGCCGTGGACGCCGGGGTGGGCGGCCGGATTCACACCGTGCAGGCCGATCTCAACGAATGGAACCCCGAGGCCGAATACGATGCTGTGATCGCGAATCAGGCGTTGCATCATGTACTCAACCTCGAAGACCTCTTCGCAAGGGTTAAGGCCTCGCTCAAACCTCAAGGGTGCTTCGTCATCTCGGACATCATCGGCCGGAACGGCCATGAGCGTTGGCCGGAAGCGGTCGAAATCGTCCACGAGTTCTGGCGGAAGCTACCGCCCTCCTATCGGTTGAATCGCCAGCTCGATCGTTACGAGGAGCTTTACGAGAACCGGGCGTGTTCGGGCGAGAGCTTCGAGGGCATCCGGTCGCAGGACATTCTGCCGCTGCTTGTTGAGCGCTTCCATTTTCAACTGTTCCTCGCTTTTGCAAACGTCATCGATCCGTTCGTGGATCGCTCATTCGGACCCAACTTTGACGCAACCGCGGATTGGGACCGGGCGTTCATCGACAGAGTGCATCACCGTGACGAGCAGGAGCTGACGGCAGGCCGCATCAAACCCACTCACATGCTGGCAGTGGTGGGAAACGAGCGCGACGTTTCAACGGTGTTCCACCCGCCCATGAGTCCGGAATTTTGCGTGCGGCCGCCGTTGCCGGTTTCAAGCGTAATGCGCGCAGCCAATGCTTATGATTGGGGCGCGTGGCCGCACAGTCCGTTCGGGCAGCTGGAGTTTGCCTGTCGGCGGCTGGCGGACACCGAGAACCGTCTGCACCAGCTTGACAAGGACCTGCATCAGGAGATCGAGGCGCGGACGGCATGGGCGCGGGGGCTCGAAACACAAGTGAACGAACGGACCGCCTGGGCGCTTCGTCTGGAAAAGGACGTCGAGGAGCGGACCACCTGGGCCCGCGGCCTCGAGAAAGAGATGGAAGAGCGCACCGCGTGGGCGCAAAAGCTCGATGGCGAGTTGAAGCGCGTCCTGTGGGCGTGGCGGCTCGATTATCGGCTGCGCCGCCTGCGACACTATGTGCGCCTTTTGCTGTTTCCACGCACAGCCAAGGAATGATCGCTCCCTATCCGGTGGCCCCGCCGCACTAACCATAGCGTCAGACGGAAGTTTTGGTCGACCCTTCGGCGAGTGCGACCGCACTTGCGGCAAGCGATTCGAAAACCGGCTTCGCGTTGGACGCCACCCCATCGCTTATACTGAACCTCGATGCTCGCCGTGCATCTCAACAACCGGCGCGTGGAGGTCAAGCGTGTTCCCCGCCCGCGCGCGCCCCATGGTTTCGCCCTCATTCGCCTGCTTTGCGGCGGCATCTGCAACACCGACCTCGAATTGCAACGCGGCTATTACAACTTCTCCGGCATTCCCGGCCATGAGTTTGTCGGCGAAGTGGTGGAAGCGGAGCGCCACGATCTCATCGGCCGCCGCGTGGTCGGTGAGATCAATCTCGATTGCGGCTGCTGCGATTGGTGCCGCAAAGGTCTCGGCCGACATTGCCCTAAGCGCTCCGTCCTGGGAATCGTGAAGCATCCCGGCGCGTTTCGCGAATTCCTCACGCTGCCCGAGCGCAATCTGCACGTGCTCCCGGACGCTATTCCCACCGAGCAGGCGGTATTCATCGAGCCGCTCGCCGCAGCCGCGGAGATCCTGGATCAGGTCAGAATTCCGTGCAGCTCGCCCGTTGCGGTTCTGGGCGATGGCAAACTCGGGCTGCTGGTCGCGCAGGTGCTCGAAGCCCACGGCTATCGCGTGCACCAGTTTGGCCGACACAAGGAGAAGTTGCGCATCGCCGCCCGCGCCGGAGTCGACACGGAAGTCGTGCGCGATCGCGTGCCCGTTGCGGAATATGATTGGGTGGTCGATGCGACGGGATCGCCCAAGGGTCTCACCGACGCCGTCCGCATGACGCGTTCTCGGGGCACCATCATCCTGAAATCCACAATCCACGGCAGAGCAGGATTCGATACGGCTCCGATCATTGTCAACGAGATCACGCTGGTGGGCTCGCGCTGTGGCCGCTTCGAGCCAGCGATCGAGCTGCTAAAGAACGGCCTCATCAATGTAGCTGATATGATCTCGGAGCGAATGCCGCTCGATCGCGCGCCCGAGGCTTTCCGGACCGCGGCCAAAAGCGGCGTATTGAAGGTGCTGCTGACATGAAACGTCTCCTTTTGTTGTTGTCCGTTGCTCTGATTGCCCGCGCCCAACCTCCCGAGCGCCCGCGCATTCTCGGGATCGCCCACGTAGCGTTCCACGTGAGCGATATCGAAAAATCACGCGCGTTCTACAAAGACTTCCTCGGCTTCGCGGAACCCTTCCGGCTCGATAATCCCGACGGCTCGCTATCGCTCACCTTCATCAAGATCAACGACCGGCAATATCTCGAGCTGTTCCCCGGCCTCGAACCTGGCGCCGACCGGCTGCATCACGTCGCACTCGAAACCGACAACGCCGAGCGCATGCGCGTCTACCTGGCTGCTCATGGCGTCAAGGTGCCGGATCACGTTCCCAAGGGCCGCATCGGGAATTTGAACTTCAACATCACCGACCCCGACGGCCATACCATCGAGATCGTCGAGTACGCGCCCGATGGCTGGAGCATGCGCGACAAAGGCAAGTTTTTGCCCGACAGCCGCATCTCGGATCATATGTGGCACGCGGGAATTTTGGTCGGCAACCTGGACGCGGCCATGCACTTCTACGGCGAGATCCTGGGCTTCCACGAAATCTGGCGCGGGTCGAGCAATGGCAAAACGCTGTCCTGGGTGAACATGCAAGTGCCGGATGGTGGCGACTACATAGAGTTCATGCTGTATCGCGATCTGCCTCCGGGAGATAAGCGCGGAAGCGAGCACCACATCTGCCTGCGGACACCGGACGTCGCTGCAGCGCAGGCCAAGTTGGAGGTGCGTCCCTACCGCGCGAGCTACTCCCGTACCATGGAGCCTCGCACGGGAATCAACCGCAAACATCAACTCAACTTGTTCGACCCAGATGGCACTCGGAGTGAATTAATGGAGCCGGTTACAGTGGACGGCAATCCGGCGCCGTCCTCGCAAGCCCCGCCGCCTTAGCTCAGGCCAGCCAGGTAACACGCTCTTCTTCGAGAGCCACAAACTGGTTCCGGCCGCGCAGCTTGGCTTGCGAAAGCGCGCGCTCGGCCGTGGCTACGAGGTCGTCGAGCGCCTGATCGGAGCCTGGAATTGCAGTGGCCACACCCAAGCTAATGGATACGTTTGGGCCAACAGATGATGCCCCGTGTGGAATCGCCAAATCCATGACCCTGCCGCGCAGCCGTTCCGCCACCACCAGCGCGCCGGCATGATCGGTACACGATAGAAGTACGGCAAATTCCCCGCTCCCGCGATGCGCGGCCAGGTCATCGGGCCGGTACAAAGCGCTCTGGATGGTCCCGGCGATGCGGCGGAGGCAGTCATCCCCGGCACAGCGTCCATACAGTTGGTTGAACCCCGAAAAGTGATCTATATTCAGCACGATCAACGAGATAGGCGCTCGCGACCGCGTGTCCCTCCGCCAGGCGCGACCGAGATTGAGCTGAAAGCAGCGATCGTTGGCCAGATGAGTGAGCGGGTCCGAGCTGGATGGGATTTCCTCGGGTTCCGTGTGAAGAATAAACCGGTGTTGCCGAATGGCGGCGCGTAGTTTGGCAGCTAACTCCAGTGGATTCAATGGCTCAGGAACACAGCCACTGGCCCCAACGGCAAGTGCCTCTTCCAGATGCGCGGCCGAGCATTCGTCGAATATCACCAGCAGCGGAATGGTTGGGTCGGTGGCGCGAATTTGCTGGCAGGCCGTAAGATCCTGATCCAGCGCGAGATCCACCAAGATCGCGCTCAGACCTTCGCGGTCCGCCAACTCAGAGGCCAGACCGGAAACCGCCGACACCGTGCGCACGGGTTGGAATCCATGCATTTCTAAACTCGATATCAAATGGTCGCGTTCCGCGCCATTGCCCTGCAGAACCAGGACGGACATGCAGTGAGGCTCCTATTACGCTTACGATCGGCCGATCGCGGAGGTAACTTTAGCGCCGGGCGCGTCTTTGGCATAGAATTTAAGCACCATGAAGCTCAAAGACCGCATCGCCGTTATTACGGGTTCGGGCTCGGGCATTGGACGGGCGTCGGCCGTGGAGTTCGCGCGTGACGGCGCGAGCATAGTAGTAGCAGACATCAACTATGAGGGAGCGCGGGGAACCGCTGAGAGCATCCAACGCATGGGTGGCAGCGCGCACGCGGTCGAGGCCGACGTATCGAATCCTGAATCGGTGCGGAACCTGGTGCGGGAGACGCTGCGGGTCTATGCGAAGGTGCATGTGCTGTTCAACAACGCCGCCATTCAAGTGAACAAGACTGTGGAGGATACAACAGTTGACGAATGGAACCACGAGATAGCGGTGAACCTGGGCGGCGTGTTTTTGTGCTCGAAGTTCTTCCTGCCGCACTTGCGCGCGACCAAGGGTTCGATCGTGAACATGGCATCGGTGAACGGATTCTTTGTCGAGCCGATGTGCGCGGGATACTGTGCGACCAAGGCGGCGATCATCGGGCTGACGAAGGCGATGGCCATCGATCACGGCAAAGAAGGCATCCGCGTGAATTGCATCTGCCCGGGCTACATCGACGCCGGACTCGCCGAAGGATATTTTCAAGCGCAACCAGATCCCGCCGCGGCGCGTGCGGCCGCCGGCAAGCTGCACGCCTTGTGGCGTATCGGGCGTCCGGAAGAAGTGGGGCGCGTCGCGGTATTTCTGGCGAGCGACGACGCCTCGTTCGTGACGGGCTCGGCGTATGTGGTGGACGGCGGATTTGGATCGGGATTGCCGCCGGGGAGCTAGCTCAGCTCTATTCCCGGCATAGCACGGCAATCGGATCTAAATTCGCGGCGTGTCGCGCCGGCATGTAGCTGGCAACAAGCACAACACCGGCCATGACTAGCGAAGCGGCTCCGAGCGCTATCGGGTCAGCCGGGCTCACACCATAGAGAAAGCTCGATAGAACTCGCGTGACGGCAAATGAGCCGGCTAAGCCGATGGCCACGCCCAGCAGAGCGAGCCGCAATCCCTGACCTACAACCAGGGCTAGGATGTCTTCACGCCCAGCACCCACGGCAATGCGCACGCCAATCTCGTGGGTCCGCTGCGCGACCGCATAGCTCATCATGGCGTAACCACCCACGCTGGCGAGTACCATCGCGACACCCGCAAAGGTAATCAAGAGCCAGAGCAAGAACCGCGATGTACCGAGCGAGGTCGACACACGATCATCCATCGTCGTCACACTGCTTATGGGGATATCGCGGTCGAGTGCTTGAATCTCACTCCGGATACTCGCGACCAGCGTCAGGGGATCGGCTGTCGTGTGCACCGCCAACCACATCAAGGTTCTGGGCTCCTGAGCCAATGGATGGTAGATTTCTGGGAGAGGCTCGGAACTCAGTTTGCTGAACCGGATGTCGCCGATGACGCCTACGATTTCACTCCACTCATCTCCCCCTTGAGAGATGTGGCGGCCCAGAGCGTGGCCGTCGAAGAAGCGGCGGGCCAAAGTCCTATTGACGATGGCCACGTGAGGTCTTCCCTCAATGTCCCGGTCTGTGAAAGGGCGTCCCTCAATCAACGGAATTCCCATGGTTCGAAAGTAGCCGGGTGATATTGTCCGGAACTGCGCGGAGGATAGCTGGCTCTCGGGAGCGCCTTCGGGTCGAAACCCGGCGAATGTCTCACCGCCGCCCATGGGGAGCGTGTTCACGAATCCCGCGGCTTCGATGCCGTGCAGCGCATTCACGCGGCCCACGACGGCGCGGTAGAATTCGGCGGCGTGCGTTCCCTCGTATTTTGGCCAGGGAAGCTCAACTTCCAAGGTGAGGATGTTCTTCGTAAGGAAGCCGATCTGCGTGTGCCGGAGCTGCCAGAGTGTATGGATCATAAGCCCTGCGCCGACGGAGAGCATCAAGGCCGCGGCAACTTCACCGACGACGAGGGCGCTTCGCAGGCGGCTCCTCCGGCCGGCCGCGCCTGCGCCTCCTTCCTTGAGATTGAGGTTCAGGTCCGTTCGGGACGCCTGGATCGCCGCCGCGAACCCGAACACGACGCCCGCCGCGAGAGAAGCGGCAACGGTGAAGGCTAGCACCCAACCGTCGATGGCGATCTCATCGGCTCTGGGAAGCTCAGCCGCGCCGAGGCGCACCAGCAGTTCTGTACCCCACCAGGCCATCAGTAGACCCGCGAGTCCACCGGCCAGTGCCAGCAAAGCGGATTCGACCAGTAATTGGCGCATCACGCGCCAGCGGCCGGCGCCGATCGCGATCCGAATGGCGATCTCCCGTGTTCGCGCGGTCGCACGTGCCAATTGCAAGTTCGCCACATTGGCGCAGGCTATCAGAAGCACCAGGCCGACAGCTCCAAACAGCACGAGCAAAGACCGGCGGCTTGGGCCGACGATGTCTTCATCGAGCGGGGAAACCACCGCCATCGAGTTCCCATTGCTCGCTGCGTGAACTAGCGCATCCAACTCTGCGCGAGCTTGCGCGATAGCGATTCCCGGTCGCAAGCGTCCGATCGTATCCAGGTAAAATTTGTTCCCGGCATGCTTCGGCTCCGGTTGTTCCAGCGATACCGGCGCCCAGAATTCCGCATCACCGGTCGGGATGAAATGAAACCCCGGGGGCAACACACCAATCACCGTGTGCGGATGGCCGTTCAGCACCACCGGCCGGCCGATGACACTTGGATCTGCTCCAAAGCGCCGCTGCCAGATCCCATAGCTGAGCACGGCCACGCCATCATTGCCGGGCCGATTCTCCGCGGCGGTGAAGAACCGGCCGCGGAAAGGCTTGACGCCGAGCAGCGGGAAGAAATCCTCGGAGACGATCGCGCCCGCTACTTTCGTCGCGTCACCCGCGCCGGTCAACACGAACGTGTACGACTCAAAAGCGGCAATCCGTTCCAGCGTGCGGTTATGGTCATGCCAGGCGCGGAAGCTCACCAGCGTGGCCTGAACCGGTTGCCCTTTCATGAACCGATGGCTGGATTCGAGAACGCGCACCAGACGTTCCGGATGAGGGAACGGCAACGGGCGCAACAGGACCGCATTCACGACGCTGAAAATGGCGGTATTGGCGCCGATGCCGAGCGCCAGCGTGATGATCGCCACGGCGGTGAAGCCGGGGCTTCTGGCGAGCATCCGGAAACTGAAACGCGCGTCTTGGATTAGGGAATTCATTTCCCGTGAACAAATCATAAGGCAATCGAGGTTCCATGAACCGGCACTTAGGCAATGGGGAAGCTAAAAGCGGCAGCGGCCGTCCCAATGTGCGGTGTGGGGACGGAAGTGTCCGGAATCAGCTAATAGGATTCTATGATCCCGGTTAGTTCCGAAAGACCTTGGACGGGCAGGAATGCCCGTCCTACTAGCCGCGCACGGCCCAGCGTAGAAGGTCGGCGGCTTTCGGAGTTTTGCCTTGCATCAAGATCGCTACGCGGAAGATGCGCGAGGCGGCCCATGTTAGAACGACGGTGCACGCCAGGGTGCCGACCAGACCGACCCAGGGCTGCCAGGCGGGAACGCCCTGCGGCATGGCTTGGCGCAACAACATCAACATCGGCGTGAACGGTGGGAACAGCGAGAGCGCGATCGCGATGGCACCGTTTGGCTGGCTCATCACCGGCATAAACAGGAAATATGGAATCAAGACGGGGGCGAGCAAGATGATCGCGAGATGCTGCGCATCCTGAGGACTTCCGCAACTCGCACCCAAAGCTGCCGCAAAAGCGCATAGAAACATCAGATCAGCGAGCAGGTAGATATAGAACCAAGGGTAAAGGGACAGCGGGACAAGGCCGGCAATGGCCAATCCATACAGGACGAATGTGCCGCCCGCCACATAGAAGATGGAACTCGTGATGGACCTGCCGATGGCCGCGAGCACTTTCCCCATCATGAGTTCCAGCGGAGTGGCTGAACCTAGCAGCATCTCGAAGACGCGGTTGCTTTTGTCTTCGGCCACGGAGGTCAACATAGGCGAGGCTCCCGTAATCACGATCATGCCCAATAGCATCATGACGGTTATGGGAACACCGAAACTCGCCCCTTCATTTTTCTTGACCGCGCCGGCAATCTTCCCTGTGGTTTCGTCCCTGACTACCAGGCTCATGGGTTCGAACGGAACGGAGGCGAGAAGGTCGTGAAAGTTTCTTTGGTCCACGCCGAGTTGCAACAGGCGCGCACGGCGAAGACCAGTATCAACCGCGTCTGCAAGCCAGTACCGCACGTCGCTTAATGCGGTTGAGTTGCTGTAGAAAGCCACGCGGCGGCGGGCGTCCTTTTCCCGCGAGGCGGGATCCTGGCCTTCTATCTCATCGCCCGGGTGTAGCGCATCGGCGCCGATTTCCAGGAACGCGTATAACTCGCCTTGGCGTACACGGTTCGATAACTGTAACCTCTGCGCATCCGGGGATTGAGTGTCGGCGGGGATGGTCTCGAAGAAATACCGCGGCGACTCCTGCTTTCCAGTCTTCTTGTTGAAAAGCTCTTTGGTGTTTTTCTCTTTTGCTGCCGCGATCACCAGGGCGGCCGCCTGACCGGTCCGATCGAGAATCGCGACATGCCGGTCTGCAATGTCCGGCTGAGCATTCATGAGCGCAATGCCCAGGAAGCCACCACCGAACAGGACCGGGGCCATGATCAGGCCAATGATGAAGGTCTTATTGCGGATGGACATCAAGTAATCGCGCTTGGCGATGAGGAGACTTCTACGCAACCTTCACCTCCTCTGCGGCAGGGCCGGCAATGCGAATGAAAATGTCGTGGAGCGAAGGCTTGGTGACGGAGAAGCTGGTCACACGGGTTTGCGCCACGAGCGTGCGCAACAGCTCCTGCGGGTCGCAACCGCGCGATATGCGCAATTCCTGGACGAGCCCGAAATCGCGGATCTTTTCGACGCCAGGGAGGTCCGGAATAACGCCGTCTTCGACCGAAACGCGAATGGTGTCGTTTCCATACTGCTGCTGAATGGCTTCGAGCGTTCCATCGAGCACCTTCTTGCCGCGAAAGATCATGAAAATGTAATCGCACATGTTCTCAGCGACGCTCATGTCGTGGGTGCTGAGTATGACCGTTGTCCCGCGGCGGCGCATGTCCAGAACGGCTCCGCGAATCTGGTCGCCGCTGACGGGATCGAGTCCCGTGAACGGCTCATCGAGAATCAGGAGCTTGGGCTCGGGCACTACAGTGGCGATGAATTGGACCTTCTGGCTCATCCCCTTGCTGAGCGTCTCGACTTTCTTCTTAGCAACGTGGGCGAGGCCTAATCGTGACAGCCAGGATTGCACTTCGGCGGTCACTTTGCGGCCACTGCGAAGCTCCCCGTGGAATTCAAGCAGCGCCTGCACTTCCATTTTTCGGAACAGGCCCCGCTCTTCGGGCAGGTAGGCAACGTGGTCGGATCGTGCACTCGAGATTGGGTGGCCGAAGACGCGGATGTCCCCGCAATCGGGATAGAAAATCCCGGCGATCATGCGCATGGTGGTGGTTTTTCCAGAGCCGTTGGGACCGATGAAGCCGTAGACTGAACCTTCCGGAACAGCCAGCGACAGGCTGTCGACGGCGGCTACGTTTCCGAAGGTCTTGGTGACACCGGAGATCTCGACGGCGTTTGTTTGATCCGACACTATACCTCCGCTGCCGATGTTATCGCAGTTGCGCGACGGGTGAGCTACTCGACCGTACCTTTGCGCTTGATCCAATCGAGCACTAAGTCGCGTTGTAACGGACCGGTCTTGGCAAACTTGAGGCCGCTGGTCGCAAGCTGATTCGGCGACGACTGATTGGCCACCGTATAGTCTGTGACCGCGATCGTATAGAACTTGTTTGGGTCGAGTGGGAACTCTCTCGCGATCGCCGGCGGAAGCTGGCTACCGAGGAAATGCCCGAGCACCACGCGATCGTCGAAGGGCAGGACGTTCCAAACATGGCGCGCCAGCAGTTGGCCTTTCGGCAGCACATCGCGAATGTTGCCGGGATTGATCCAGGCGATGTCGGCGCCGGTCTCCTCGGCCATGGCTCGTTCGACCAGGGTTCGCAAATCCCGATGGGCGATGGTATGTTTGGCAACCCCGATCGGCACATCGACGATCTTGGAAACTTTGGCTTCCCAGCCCGCCACGGCGGCGGCCATCTCGGTATCCGGCGAGATGGTTTTGGAATTGATGGGGATGCGCTTCCAGTCGGCAGAAACGATGGTGTGATGCGGAACGTCGACGCGCAAATCGAGACGCCCCAATTCTACTCCGTAAGCTTGCACCTCAACGGCCACGCGGCCATCGATCTTCTTCAGCCCGCGGTAGCCATTGTGCTCGTGGCCGGCGACCACCACGGCGACCTGAGGGATGGTGTGCAGGATCTTTTCGGTTTCATCGCTGTGAATGTGAGCGACAACCACGATGAGGTCGGCGCGGCCACCAATCTCGGCGACGACGCTGCGAATGGCATCAACCGGCGGAATGACGCGCCAGGGACCCATCTCTTCAGGCGTCGTAAGGGCGGTGGCCAGATCGCCAAGAACGGCGCCGATCACGGCAACTCGTATTCCGCCGACGGTCTGAATCACATATGGCTTGCCGGTGACGGGCTGTCCGACGGCATTCAGGATGTTCGAGGAGACGATCGGGAACTTAGCGATGGTGACGAACTTCCCGGCCTCGTTCCAGCCGTAATCTAACTCGTGATTCCCGAGTGTTGAGGCGTCCGGTTTCAAAAGATTCGCCAGCTCGTAGATCGGTTCGCCGTGATAGATGGTGGAGACAGGAGTGCCTTGCACGAGATCGCCGGCATCCAGGTAGAGGCACGCCTCGCAATGCGCGCGCTCGTTGCGCAACGCGGTTGCCAGGTATGCGAAGCCGCCCATGCCGTCGTTGTCGGGTTGGATATGAGCGTGGAGATCGTTAGTATGCAGAATCGTGAGGGGGCGGATGTCCTGCTGTGCGTTGAGGTGTGCGGCAAGACAGAGCGCCAGCAGCAGTTTTACAAATCGGTTACGGGAAATCATGGGGTCACTTTCGAGTATAGCGACGCGCGCTTGCGGGAATGGCGACAGGACTCACCAGGCGCTGGAGCTGGCCGGGCAAAGCACGCGCGGAGACAGTTGGGTGTATACTACCCGCAACCTGGGCTCCTACCCGCTGCTCAGAAGGCCAAATTCGAAACCCAAGTAGAGGAGAATGCAGATGAAGAAAATCGAGCGGCTCTTGACTTACGCGTCGTTTCTGATACCGGTGTTGTGGGCTCCCGTATCACTGCTTGCGCAAAGCCCATTCGACGGCACATGGCGCATGAATATGGACCAGGCCAAGCTATCACCGAAGCCTAACGTGTTCTCGTTGAACAAAGGCATGTATGAGTGTTCCAGTTGCAACCCGAAGATCAACGTGAAGGCCGATGGGCAGGACCAGTCCGTTACAGGGCAGGCTTATGACACGATCAATGTGCATGAAGTTGATCCCAAGTCGATTGCCATCACGACCAAGAAGAGTGGCAAGACGGTGAGCGAGCAGACGCGGACCGTGTCGGACGACGGCAAGACTCTGACGGTGAAGACTATCGCGCATCCGCAGAACAGCGATCAAACGGTAGGTACCGAAGTTACAGCCACGCGGGTAGGAAAGGCGCCTGCGGGAGCGAATGGGACTTCTGGGTCGTGGCGAACCAACAAGGTTGCACAGAGTGAAAATGGCCTCGCGACGACCTACAAGAGCGGTGCCGACGGGCTGAGTATGTCCACACCGACGGGCGTGAGCTACACGGCGCAGCTAGACGGCAAAGACTACCCAGTCAAAGGATCGTATACCTTCAGCTCTGTCTCTCTGAAACGCGTGGACGACCGCACGATCGAGGAGACAGATAAGCGTGACGGCAAGGTAGTCTTCGTACTGAAAATGACGGTCGCGCCCGATGGGAAGAAAATGACGGTGGTCTCAACCAATAAGCAGACAGACCGAACAGCGACGTATATCGCCGAGAAGCAGTAGTGCCTCGGTAAGTTGCCTGCTAGTGCGCGGCGGCGGGTATCGCTACGGCACTCACGAGGCGCGGCGGTTCGCCGGGATTTTGCGTAATTTCGATCTCGCGCGGCTGCTCGTGGCAATCGGGCAGCGGGGTGATTGAGTAGTAATTCAGGCCGTAGCGCAGGCTGCGGTGCAGGCTGGCGACGCAGACGCGGTCGCGAATTGGAGCGACGGCAATCCAGAGCGGGCGCGCCGAGGCGACACGGTCGATTTCCGGGAAGGTACGAAGCTTGATGCCGATGGCGCCGGCGGTGATGGCGAGGGCGACTAGTGTGATGGCGGCACCGCGAGAGCCGGCGCGTTCGAGAAGCCAGACGGGGATGCAGGCGAGCGCGGGGAGAAGCCAGGTCCAGTGAAACGGGGGAAGTGCAGATCGGGAAATGCCAGCGGCGAGAGCGGTCGGTAGAATGGCGGCGATCGGGCCGAGTAGGACGAGGAGCGCGGTTGTTCCAGTTGTGACCCAGCGCCATCGTTTGGAATCTGCGAGTGCGATGCCGGCGAGGATTGTAATGGGAGGAACGAGCGGGAGAGCGTAGCCGGGGAGCTTGTTGCGCGCGGCGGAGAAAAAGACCAGACCGAAGAGCGCCCACCCGAGCAGAAAGCGGCGGCGGGTGTCGGAATAGAGCTGGCGCTGCGCGAGCGGGATGAGTGCGGGGATCCAGGGGAACAGCGCGCCGACGATGATGGGCAGAAAGAACCAAAATGGCTGCGTGTGCGCTCGTTCCGGCGTGAAGAAGCGGCCGATCTGCTGCTGCCAGACGATTTCCCGGAGGAAGGGCCAGCCGTTGCGGATGAAGCAGAGCACATACCAGGGGAGCGCGATGATGGCAAAGGCAGCGATCACGGTGGGATGGAACCAGTCGAGGAGACGGCGGCGGGCCGTCCAGGCGAGTGGCAGGGCGAGGACGAGCGGGACCAGTCCTTTGGCCAGCACGGCGAGACCGAGCAGTGCGGCGGCGAGCGGCAACCAGCGGCTATCACCGTGGTCGATCCAGCCGAGCGAGAGGAGCATGGCCGCGGAGAAGGCGGCGGCGAGCGGGAGATCGGTGACGCCGATGTGGCTGAATCCGAGCCAGGCGGCCGATGTCGCGAGGATGGCGGTGGCGTACCAGGCGGCAGGGTCACCGAATTCACGGCGCAATATCCAATAAAAGAAGATCAGGAACGCGATGCTGGTGAGGGCGATAGGCAGGCGCGGGGCGAGGTCGTCGTTCACGCCGAGACGGAACGCGACGGCTTCCATCCAGTAAAGCAGCGGCGGCTTCTCGAACCAGGGCGTACCCCAGAGATGAGGAGTGATCCAATCGCCGGAGTGAGCCATTTCGCGGGCGATGGAGGCGTAGCGCGGCTCATCGGGAGTGAGGAGGCCTGTGCGGGCTAGGGCGAAGAAGTAGAGGAGGAAGGCGACGGGGATGGAGAGGAGGAAGCGGGGCATTGAAGAGTCAGTCGTAGAAGTGTCCGGAAATGGGAATGGGTTTGTTTTTGCAAAATTGATTTTTGGCGTGTAAATGATTTGACCACATTGAGATGCGCCACGGCACGTAACAGGTATAGCATGGCACTAATGGCGCCGTGATCAAGACAAATCGCTGGCGGTATTTAATCATGGCCGTGCTCTCAGTCGTTCGAGTTGCGAGCGCGGCGCTGCCGGAGCCTCCCGCGCAGCATCAGCCTTGGACGCCTCCCAGTGGGCGAGGCCTCCCGGAATACGTGGTGACGGTGGCAGGAAAGCTGTTCGATGCCGGGCTTGCCGATCCGAGAGGCGGTGAGTACCGGGAAATCGAGTTCGCCGTACCTTTCGCCGATTACCCAGAGGCGCACGATCGCCTGAAAACGCATGCCTGGGTATTCTCTAACCAATACGCGGTCGGCTGGAACGGATTGGTCTATCGACCGCTTACGATCGGACTGCGGGCCGATCTCGATGGCGACGTGCGTACGATCGCTGCGACGGAGCCCTGGAGTGGAAGAATCCCACTCCCGAAACCTCCGCCGCCAGAGCGGGCAGCATTCTGGTTCAACATGGAGGGACCGGGTACCCTTGCGCCTCTGTCCATGGCCTTGTTGGTTCGGCTTGGGCGGTCGGATCTGGCACAGCAAATATGGCAGGCGCCCGAATCAAAAATTCCGGTCCGCATAGTACTTCAACATGAACAGGATGGCCCTCAATTGTTCAGCACCGCCGTGCGCTCTTGGCTGGGAGAGGCATACTGGCGGCTGATCAACGCGCGGGACCGGGACGACGACCAGGAAGCGGTCGACATTGCCGAGTCGCTCACAGTTTGGGAAACGCGACTTCTGGGCGCGTGGAAACAGATTGCCAGTTCGGGGCACGGGGAATTTCCCGACACTCCATTTCTCAAGCCGGTACCGGCATTGCTGGCCGATTCACGACGACGCCTGGGCGAGCCTGTACGGCCCAAGATGGATCCGAAAACCGAGCGGCTTGCGGACTTGATCGAGCGATTGGAGGATGTACGCGGGGAAAAGGTAGTCATCCCGGGACCACTCATGTTCTCATTCGATCCGGTGTGCAAGCTGCTGACACAGGAGGGTGAGGCGGCCGTTGAGCCATTGCTGGATGCGTACGAGCACGACCGGCGGCTGACCCGAAGTGTAGACTATGGGCGGCCGTGGTATACCGAGCTAGGGCCTGTGCCAGTGAGCGAAGTGGCGAAGAGCGTTCTCAGCGACATCCTGAAAGCACCGCACTTCGTCAAGGACGCCAGTCCCGCGGAATTGCGTGAGTGGTGGGAGACGCACAAGAACGGCGACCGGCTCATGCAGAGTTTCGAATTGCTTGCCGACGACCAAGCTACCGCAGAGGAATGGCTGGAGAGCGCCGAGATCATTACGCTCCGATCGGATATCAAACGGTCGGGCGCAGTGACTAGCACAGAGCCAGGAGCCTGTAGCCCGGGCAGGCCGATTCCAAAGCCGTTCGGAGAAGCATTGCGCAGCCATCAGAACCCGAGCGTGAGTGAGTTGCTGGTGAAACGCACTGCGTGGCTGGCACTGCCGGAGACGCCGGACACTTGCCGCATGGCCTTCATGGCTTACCGTTGGGACCCTAAAGCGACGGTCAGTGCTTTGCACCTTGCGCGTAACCTGGAGGCCTGTCGCGGCGACGGCCTGGTAACAGCGGCGCTCATATCCGTGGGGGACTCACAGGCGGCGGCTGAATGGGCTGCGCTGATTCGAAAAAGGGTGGTCAAACCGGGGTTCGAAATATCCGAGCTGTTACCCATGTGGATGTTTCCGGACGACGCGGTGATGCAGCAGACCGCGGATTGGCTTTTCAACCAGCCGAATGCGCCGCTTGCCCCGAGTGAGGAACCGGATGAGGTCGACTCGCCGCTGTTGACATTGCGAGCGTACCGCCAGGCAGTGCGCGCAGCCCTGAATGACGACTCCGTTTTCGGAACCGCAACGAGATCGCCGGGGGGCATGCTTTCGATTGCGACGAACACGCGTCGATTGGAATCATTGGAACCGGGTACAGATCCCAGGCAAGTGCCTCCCGGCCAGGAGCGCCCTGTTCGCGTCAAAGATATGGTGGCTTGGCAACTGAGCCGTTTGAAAGAGGCGCCGGAGTTTCACCCCGATTGGCCGGAACCCGACAAAAACCGGGCCATCCCGGAACTTGCGGGTTTCTTACAGGTGCACGAAAGCGAGTTGCGAGCTTTTCCTGCCAGGCCGGAGGATGCAGCCTGTCCGAGCGAGTATGTGTACTTGAGCCGGTAGTGCGGGTCGAGTCGTGACTTGCTGAACTCGCTTGGACGGGCAGCTCTGCCCGCCCTACCTTCTATAATGAGTCGAAGTGACTTTCTCCAAACTGGCCGGCATTCTGGCTCTCACGCTCCTGTTGCGCGGGGATGTGCGCGATTGCCGTTGCGACGTCGCGAATCCGCAGAGTATGGCGGCGCGAGAGTGCGGGCTGTGCCGGGAGGCGGAGAAGCAGCCGGCGGATGTGGCCGTGTTTTTTCTGAAGGACATTAATCCGCTGAAGCCGAATCGGTGGCTGGCGCTGCCGCGGGCCCATATACACGCGCTGCAGAATGTGCCGGCGGAGATGCGGCTGGTGCTGTGGAACGCGGCCATCGAGAAGGCGAAGTCGCTGTGGGGCGACGATTGGGGGCTCGCGGTGAACGGCGATGAGCGGCGCACGCAGTGCCATCCACACATCCACATCGGCAAACTGCTGGAGGATGCGGAGACGCCGAATTTCGTCGTGGTGGACGGTCCCGCCAACATTTCAATTCCCACCGACGGCACGGGTTTTTGGGTGCATCCGGTCGCGGGCAAGCTGCATGTGCATTCGGGCGAACAGGCGACGGAATTTGTTTTGATGAGGTAACCATGGAACTTCTCGAAATTGCCAAGCTGCCGACTGAGGAAAATTCGGCCATTCATTTGAACCCGCTGGATAACGTCGCCATCGCGCGCGTTCCGCTCTCGGCGGGGATGAAGCTACGTGTGGATGGAGTGCCGATCACGGTGCTCGACGCGGTTCCGGCGGGCCACAAGGTCGCGGTGGCGCGCATCCAGCCGAGTGAAATGGTGCATCGCTACGGGCAGGCGATCGGGCGCGCGAAGGTACAGATTGAGCCGGGCCGTCACGTCCACACGCACAATATTTCGTTCGAAGAGCTGACGTTTGCGTACGAGTTCCCGGAGGGCGAGATTCCCTACCCCGCCCCGCCCAAGGACGTGCCGACTTTCCGCGGATATCTGCGTGAGGATGGCCGAGCCGGGACGCGGAATTACATTGCGGTTGTGGCGGCCAGCAATTGCGCGGCCCACACGGCGGAGTTGATCGCATCGAGTTTTGATGACGAACGGCTGCCGCCGAATGTGGATGGCGTAGCGGCGTTTCCGCATGGCGAAGGCTGCGGGCATACGATCGGGCCGGATACGGAACAGCTTCGCCGCACGCTGGCGGGCGTGCTGGCACATCCGAATGTCTCGGCGGCAATCATCCTGGGCCTAGGTTGTGAGGTGAACCAGATCGACCATTACCTGGGGCCGAATGCGCCGCGCAGCTCACGGCTTGTCGGGATGACGCTGCAAGGGAGCGGTGGCACGCGTGGGGCGCTCGAGGCCGCGCGGCGGGAGATTCACACGCTCATGGAAAGCGCGGCGGACGAGCAACGCACGGAGATTCCGGCATCGAAAATTGTGCTGGGATTGAACTGCGGCGGGTCGGATTCGTTCTCGGGGATCACGGCGAATCCGGCGCTGGGGATCTGTTGCGACATGCTGGCGTCGATTGGCGCGTCGGCAGTGCTGGCGGAGACTACGGAATGTTTTGGCGCCGAGCATCTGCTGGTGCGTCGCGCGCGCAATCGGCAGGTGGCAGAGCGCTTTTTGAGCTTTATTACGGGTTACAAGAAATATCTGGACCGGTTCGGCGGGAGTTTCAACGATAATCCATCGCCGGGAAACAAGGACGGGGGCCTGACCAATATTCTGGAGAAGTCGCTGGGAGCGGCGGCGAAGGCGGGCATCTCGCCCATGATGGACGCCGTGGATTACGCCGAGCGGATCACATCGCCGGGATTCGTCTTCATGAATACGCCTGGGTACGATCCGGTCTCGCTAACGGGACTGGCCGCGGGCGGATGCAATCTGATCGCATTCACCACGGGCCGCGGCAGTGCCATCGGATTTCCCACGATTCCGGTGATCAAAATTGCGACCAACGGCAATACTTACCGGCGAATGCGCGACAACATGGACATTAATGCAGGCGTGATCGCGGATGGAGAAGCGAGCATCGACGCTGTGGGCCGGCAGATTTTCGATACGGTGCTACGCGTCGCCTCAGGCGAGAAAACTTGCGCCGAGCGGTTGGGGCACAAAGAGTTCGTGCCGTGGCGGATTGGGCCGGTGCTGTAGAGGGTTTCTTCAACGCCGAGGCGCCGAGACGCCGAGACGCCGAGGAAGACCTAAGTCTAAAAGAATTTCTCGGCGCCTCTGCGTCTCGGCGTTGGAATGCATTCATAGAGCGCCTCCTCCGCTACAATAAATAACAATGTTCCGAAATATCCTGTTAACAATTCTTGCGGCGCTCGTTCTTTTTGCGGCTGAGACGACGCCGGTGAAGAAATCGGCGCTGAACAAGGCCACGCTCGAAGCTTATGTGCGCCATGTGTTCGTGTGGAATTCGCAGGTGAAGGTTGAGATCGGCGATCCCAAGCCTTCGGATCTCCCCGGATTCTCGGAGGTAGAGGTCCATGCCTCCCAGGGCGCGGCAAGCGCGGATGAAACATTGTATGTCTCGAAGGACGGGCAAAAAATCTTGCGCGGCGCGATCTTTGACATCGCGCAAAATCCGTTCAAGCCACAGCTCGATAAGCTGCATACGGACTTGTCGCCGAGCATGGGTACGCCCGGTGCGCCTGTGGTGATCGTGCTGTTCAGCGATTTTGAGTGCCCGTATTGCAAAGAGGAAGCGAAGGCGTTGCGGACGAATCTGCTGGCGACTTACCCCAAGGAGGTTCGCCTCTATTTCAAGGAACTGCCGCTGGCCCAGATTCATCCGTGGGCCATGCCGGCGGCGATTGCGGGGCGCTGCATCTTCAAGCAGAATCCTGCCGCATTCTGGGATTACCACGACTGGATCTACGAAGCACAGAGCGACGTCACCGCGGACAACCTCAAGGCAAAGGTGCTCGAATACGTGAAGGGAAAACAAATCGACGCGCTGCAACTGGAACATTGCATGGATAGCAAAGCGACCCAGGCGGAGATCGACAAGTCGATCGCCGAGGCCAAGGCGTTGGGCGTCGCCGGTACTCCTACAGTGTTCGTCAACGGCCGGCTGCTCACGGGTACGTCGGCACAATGGGCCAGCCTGCGCCAGGTCATCGATTACGAAATCGAATACCAGAAGACGGCTAAGAACGCCGGCGAAGACTGCGGCTGTGAGGTGAAGCTGAGCACGCCGGGCCTCAAGTAGGAACCTCGGATGCCCATTCTACGCCGCTCCCTTCTCTTCGTCTTTAGCGCGCTGGCATTGGCTGCGCCGCCAACGACGCCCCCCGCAACTCCCGCGATCGATCCCGACCGGTTCCTCGCCCACATCAAATATCTGGCATCACCCGAAATGCGCGGGCGCGCCACCGGCTCGCCGGAACTGGAGACAGCGGCGGATTACATCGCGCATCAGTTCCGGTCGATCGGTCTGAAGCCTGTCGAGGGAAGCAGCTATTTTCAAGCGTTCCCGGTGACGACCAACGCGCGGCTGGGCCGTGAGAACCGCTTCGAATACACCGAGGGCGGCAAGACTCTTCGGCTGAAGAGCGGTGAAGGTTTCATCCCGCTCAACTTCTCGTCCCGCGGCAAGGTGGCGGGCGCGGTGGTGTTTGTGGGCTACGGGATCACGGCGCCCGAATACAACTACGACGATTATAAGGACGTGGACGCCAAAGGGAAGCTGGTGCTCATCCTGCGCCATGAACCGCAGGAGTTTGACGAGCACAGCGTGTTCGATGGCAAGGTCTATACGGAGCATTCGCAGTTCTGGAGCAAAGCCACCAACGCCAAGAATCATGGCGCGCGCGGCGTGATTCTGGTCAGCGACACGTTCAATCATCGAGGCGAATCGGACGATCTGGAAAAGTTCGAGCGCAAGGTCGGTCCGGGAGACGCGGGAATTCCGTTTGTGCAGATCAAGGAAGACGTTGCGGCGCGCTGGATCAGCGATGCCGGGCGGAACCTCGAGGAGATCGCGACGGCCATCGACCGGGACCTCAAGCCCCAGTCATTCGCTCTGCCGGGTTCCATTGAAGTACGCGAAAACGTGGACGTGGAGCGCGCGGTCAAGACAGTGCATAACGTCGCTGGATATCTGCCCGGCGAAACCGACGAGTACGCCATCATCGGGGCGCATTACGACCACCTGGGGCTCGGCGAGCAATACTCCCTGGCGCCTCTGCAGGCGGGAACGGTGCATCCTGGAGCGGATGACAACGCGTCGGGCACCGCGGGAGTCATCGAGCTGGCGCGCTGGTTTGCCTCTCAACCGAAGCAGAAGCGCGGCATCCTTTTTATGACATTCGCGGGCGAGGAGTTGGGTTTGCTCGGGTCGAGCTTTTATGTGAACCATCCCGAGTTGCCGCTGGCGAAAGCGGTGGCCATGATCAATCTCGACATGATCGGGCGCGTGCGGGAGGGCAAGGTGTATATCGGCGGGGCAGCCACGGGCACAAATTTCCGGGAGACCCTCGAGCCGGTGCTGGCGCGCTACCCGATGCACATGGATTTTTCGGAGACCACCGGCTACGGATCGAGTGATCACACCTCATTTACGACCAAGCAGGTGCCGGTGCTGTTCTTTTTCTCGGGATTGCACGCCGATTACCACAAGCCGAGTGACACCTGGGACAAGATCGACGCGCCGGACGCCGCGAAGCTGCTGGATCTGATTGCCGAGGTAAGCGTCCAGCTTTGCGCGGAGGCGGAGCGCCCGCAATTTGTGCGCGTTCAGGAACCTGAGAATCCCCACGCGGGCAAGATGGTGGGGTCGGCGGGTTCCGGGTACGGCCCGGAATTCGGAAGTATTCCGGATTTTGCGGAAATCCCCAATGGAGTCCGCTTTGCCGACATCCGGCCCGGAACACCGGCGGCTCAGGCAGGCCTGCGGGCGGGCGACATTCTGGTAGAGTTTGATGGGAAACCGATTGGCAACCTTTATGACTTTACTTATGCCTTGCGCAGCAAGAAACCCGGCGATATGGTGACGGTGAAAGTCCTGCGCGGCACCGAAACGGTGACCGCTTCCGTGCTGTTGCGTCAACGAAAGTAAACTATTTCCCCAGCGCCGCCGATGGTATGTTTGAGGCTGAATGACTGAAGAGTCGAAAACCGCGGTTGTGGCGTTAGGCGATCGGGTTTGGGAGCTGCCGCCGCTCATCCTGCATCCCTTTAGCAATCAACGAGGTCCGGGCCAGCTGTTGGAAGGGTCGAAGGCGGCGTTGATGCTCGCTGGGTTGCTGCCTGGCGAAGGCGAAGACCGCGACGAACTGCGCCGTAAGCTGCTGGTCAGCCGTTACTCCGAGGTACGCATGCTGTACTTCGTGGGAAAAGACCTCTTGCGGTGGGTCGGTCAGTGCATGGAACTGGTCACCCGCGCCGAGGAACTAGCCGGGCTGGGGATCCGAGACCAGAGCTTCGCGGCCTTGCTGGTCTATCGTCCGCCAGAGACCGTACTCCAGAAACTCCGGCAGTGGGGAGTAGCCAATCCAGAATCCGTTTTCTCCCGCGCCCTTGGCATCGCACTGCTGTTCCGCGATGTTCCCCCGGTCGAATTGCTGACCGAAAGTTTTTTGCTCCACTATCATTCCTTCGCGGACCACATTTTCGTCTGCACCCAGCATCTTACTGCGTTCACGGAAATCACGGCGGCAAACTTCCGTTTCGAGTTGTACGCTTCCGGTGAGTATCTGCGGATGCTCGAGAAGCAGTGGGGCGAGTAGAAAAAACAAGTCCACCCGCCGAGGCGCCGAGAAAAACCACCAGAAAATCACCAGCTCGGCGGCGCAAAGTGCGGAATCGGCGGCCAAACTGCTCACTTTCCCATCCAGGCGGCGCTTGACAGATTCAACAAGAGGAAGACGATATCGAGCAGCGTTCGCAGCCGGGTTGGTTTGGGAAGAGTCGCTGTGGCGCCGGCCGATAAGGCTGCGTTCGGCACATCACCTGCCATATAGCCGGAGATCGCCAGGATTCTCGGCGGCAGGGGTTCGGAATGGATCTGCCGGATGACGTCGAGCCCGTCCCCGTCCGGAAGGCTCAGGTCGATGATGATCAGATCGAATGACCGGTCGCGGGCTGCCGCCAGAGCCCTCCGCGCCGTGGGCACGCCCGTGACGTCGTAGCCGACCTCGGAAAGAACACGGCAGATGAAAGTTTGAACGTCCGGATCGTCGTCAACAACAAGAATGCGTGGTGCGTAGCCCAGAAGAGGACTCCTGATTCATTCGGCTTCTTTCGCGCGCGCAGTTGTCATGAGGCCGGCAGTGGCGGCGAACTGAATCAGTCCGGCCACATTGTGAACCTGCAACTTTTTCATCAGCGACTTCCGGTAAGTCCGGACGGTCTCCACCGAGAGATTCAAGTCGCCGGCAATTTCTTTGCTGGTTCGGCCCTCGGCAAGGAGTCTGAGTACCTCGATCTCCCGTTCCTTCAAGCCCGCCAGAGCCGGGATCGGCGTACTCTCTAGCTGGCGGTTCTTGACCCAGTCCATCACGCGATCGGCAATGCGCGGGCTGAGGTAGGCTTCGCCCCGAGCTACGACTCGAAGGACCGCGGTGAGTTCCCAAGAGGGACCGGTTTTCGACAGGAACCCCCGCACGCCGGCACGCAGCACGCTCTCAATGATCAGATCCTCGCTATGCATCGAAAACACGACGATCCTGACGCCAGCGCGATCTCTGACGATTTCTCTGATGGTCGCGATTCCCGCGGCGTAATCGGGGTCAAGATCGAACAGGATGAGGTCCGGCCGAAGATCGCTGGCAATCCGCAGCGTTCCACTGCGGTCACCCGCCTCGGCGACCACATGGAAATCCTCACCGGTCTCGATTAGCGCTCGCACGACCTCGCGGACAAGTTGAAAACTGGATACCAGCAGAACGGAATGCACGATGGAAGATTCTTGTGGACGCTGCGCGGGCCAGGCCATTCGGAGCCACTCTGCTTTCCCTTACCCAGGTTTGGAGCTTGTGAGGTCCTGGTGATGACTGATCCGGACGTGGTCATTGAAAGCCGTCCAGACTTCGGCCATGGCTTCCCTTGGCGTTCCTTGCTCGGAGAGGGGAAACACCTGGTCACAGAGCGAACACTGGTATACCATCGGCCCGCCTTTGACCGAAACTCTGACGATCAGTTGAGCTTTCTTACTCACGAAAAATCAGGACTCAATTCCATCCTGTGACACCGGAGGACAGGATGCCATCGTCGATAGTTGGATTGTTGTGTACGGCTGGTCAGGGAAGGTGTGTCGTAGATCTACTACAGGCTTTGAGGAAGTCGTGCCGATTCAGTCGACCAGATGGTTCTCGATCGCATAGCGCATGAGTTCCGCCGTGGTTGTCATACTCATCTTTTCCAGAATGCGAGCGCGATACGTGCTGACGGTGGTCGGGCTCAGGTGCAAGTCTTGCGCGATCTGGCCGACAGTCTTTCCCGAGGCAAGCAAGCGCAAAACCTCAAACTCGCGGTCGGACAAGATCTCGTGCACAGGCCGCTCTTGGTCCGCGTTCAGGTCCCAGGCGAGTTTTTCCGCCAGTGCCGGACTGACGTACCGGCCACCGGCCTGCACTTTGCGAATGGCCTTGATCAACTCTTCCGGCGCGGTGTCTTTGTTCATATAACCGGAGGCCCCGGCTTTGAGAATGCGCTTGCCATACTGATCCTCCGGGTGCATGCTGAGGACCAGGACAGGGAGCTTGGGGTGCATGGCCTTGAGGTCGCGGAGGACATCCAGACCGCTTCGCCCGGGCATGGTGACGTCCAGGATCACCACGTCCCACTCCTGGTTTCGGACCTGGGCCAGAACCTGCTCTGCGTTCTCCGCTTCGCCACAGATCGCATCATCGAGCTCGCGCATCAGGATCTCTTTTAACCCCCTGCGCAGGATGGCATGATCATCGGCAATGAGAATCCGGGTCAATCACCTGCTCCGTTGGTTGTGACCGGCCACCGGAATCCGGACCTTCACGGTTGTGCCTGTGCCCGGGCCGCCACTGATAGTAAGCTCGCCTCCAAGCAGCAGCGCGCGCTCGCGCATTCCCAATATGCCCAGCGTCTGGCCCTCGAAAACCTTCGCGTCCGCGATGCCTTTGCCGTTGTCGCGAACTTCCAGAGACAAGTCGCCGTTGCTTTTGGCCAACGTTACGTCCACCTCGGTGGCGTTCGCGTGCCGTGCGACATTGGTCAGAGTCTCCTGAAAGATGCGAAACACGGCCGTGGCGCGCTCGGGGTCCATGGCGATGTCGAAATCGGGCAGGCGGACCCGGCATGTCGTTCCGGTGCGGGCTTGAAACTCTTCGGCGGCCCATTCGACCGCTGCGGCAAGACCGAGATCGTCCAGGATGCCCGGCCGCAGTTCGGTGGCGATCCGCCGCACCGACTGAATGGTTTCATCCACCAGTTTCAGCAGGCGCTCGATTCTCACAGACGGTTGTGTTCGGTCCGCGGGCAGTTCGCGGCTCAAAGCCGACAAATCCATCTTGATGGCGGTCAAAGCCTGGCCCAATTGATCATGAATTTCGCGCGCTACCCGCGTCCTCTCTTCTTCCCGCACGTTCTCGAGACGCGCAGCTAAGGCCCGCAGTTGCTCGAACGCATGCTGTAGGTTCTCTTCTGCCCGCTTTCGGTGGGTTACGTCCATGACCACGCCGTATCGTTCCACTACCTGCCCGGCCTCGTTTGTTACGGAATAAACTACGTCGTGGATGTGTTTGATGAAACCGTCCGGAAGAACAATCCGATAGTCGACTGCATAGTCCCGCGGCCCCGTTGGAGCTGCCTCCATCCCTTGTTCCACCATCGGCCGATCCTCGGGATGAATCCTTGCCAAGAATGTTTCTGCAACAGAAGCTGTCGTCTTTGCTGGATCGAAACCGAAGATACGAAACGTCTCCTGCGACCAGAAGAGCTCTTCCGAGGACATGTTCCAGGCCCAACTGCCTGTGTGGCTCAGGCGTTGCCCCGCGGCCAGGTACGCTTCGCTGCGCCGCAACTGCTCTTCGGCATTCTTGCGTTCCGTGATTTCTTCCACGATCGCCATGGCAAATCGAGGTGCCGTTTCGCTACCGGGCGCCAGCGATACCGTGACCCTCACCCAGATCAGCGTACCGTCCTTGCGGCGGTAGGGTTTCTCCAGCGTGAATTGAGGCAGGCTGCCCTCCCAGAGTTGCCGAACCATGGCGGAATTGGCCGGGCGATCCTCTTCATGCGTGATGTCCAGGTAGGACAGCGCCCGAAGTTCTTCCTCCGTGTACCCCACTAATTGCTGAAAGGCGCGATTCGCCGCGGTAAAGAAACCGTTTGGATCAGTGAGAACGATACCGACGGCGGAATTTTCGAAGATCGAGCGCCAGCGCTCTTCACTGATGCGCACGGCTTCTTCCGCGCGCTTGCGCTCGGTAATATCATTTAGGATCGTGTACGAGACGACTTGGCCACCCGGTACGGAAACAGGCACCCGGACAATAGAAGCGTACAAAAGGCTGCCATCCTTGCGCCGGCGGACGCCCTCCGCGTCCACTCGCTGCCCATGCGCCACGAGGTCGGCATGTCTCGCGTCCTCATCTCGCGACTCCTCGGGTATGATCAAGTCGCTGAGGCGCCGGCCGATGGTTTCCTCCGGAGTGTAGCCAAAAAACCGGCAAAACTCACGGTTCACACGGAGAATTCGATGGTGCGAGTCCATCAAGGTGACGGCTTGCGGCGCTTGTTCGAACAGTTCGTCGAGCAGAGCAGTGTGCTTTTGCAGCCGATCGAACAGGGAGATCACGATCGCAGTCCCGAGGATCATGAGAGTGACGATGGCGATACCCACACTGGCGAGGTAGGAGATTGTTACGGCGTGGGATGTGTCCGAGGTCTCGACAGAGGGCGTGAAACTGGCGGCGGCCATCGCCGTGTAGTGCATGACGGAAATCGCCGCCCCCATCAGCAGCGCGCTGGCGATCTTACGCCACAACCGGCCGGATCGCTCATCGCGAAGCAAAAACGTCAACTCCAACGCGATCAGAGAAAATGCGATCGCCACTACTACCGAGAGCGCGACGAGCAGCGGAGAATAGCTGCACATTGCGGACATGCGCATCGCCGCCATGCTGGTGTAGTGCAGGGCCACGACGCCTCCGCCCATGAACAGGCTGGCACCAAACACTCGAAGCCATCCCATTTTTCGCCTGCTCACGACAAACAGCGCCACGGCGGACGAAAGAATACCCAGAAGTAAGGACAGCAGCACCGTCGGCCAGTCGTACAGCACCGGGACCGGAAGGATGAAGGCCAGCATGGCGGTGAAGTGCATCGACCAGATGCCGATGCCCATCGCCGTGGCCCCGCTGGCGAGCCAGTAGGTCCGCGCCACGCCGCGAGAAGCTGTTACGCGACCGGCCAGTTCCAGTGCCGCATAGGATGACAAAACAGCAATGAAGGCGGACAGCGCAACCAGACCGTAGTCATAGGAGCTGACGAGGCTGGTTGAGGTCATGGCGTCCCCCCAGGCGTACATTACCTTACCATGGCGTGTCACTGGGATGATAACTAAAGTAGATTCTTCGGTGCCCTAGTGTGGGACGACGGCGCAATACCAACCTTTTGATAATTGACTCCGTGAAAAAGCCGCGCCTATACTGCGGCATGTCTGATTTCGTACAGAATGCGGGACCTCAGGAGTTGCAGTTTCAGCATGCTGAGCCGCTGCCCGGCACTGGAAGTGCGGACGCAGCGCGTAAGTGCGTGGCTTGCAAGCAACCGATTGGCGCCACTTATTTCCACGCCCAGGGCCACGTCGTTTGCCCAACCTGTGCTCAGCGGATTCAGTCCCGCCAGCAGGCGCCACAGGCCCTATCGCTCGGTCGCGCATTGTTATATGGCGGCGGCGCGGCATTGGGCGGCTGCATTCTGTACGCCACGGTCTCGATTTTGACGGGTTTCGAATTCGGCTTGATGGCGATCGTCGTCGGAATCATGGTTGGCAAGGCGATTCGCTACGCTTCGAATGGTCTAGGGGGCCGGCCTCAGCAAATTCTGGCTTTAGCCCTGACTTACTTTGCCATCACAACCAGCTACATTCCCGTGTTCATTTATCACAGTGCGAAGAACCGCCAAGAAGCACACAGCCAGCAAGGGCAACAAGCGAAAACGGATCACAGCGTCACTACTACTGCCCGGAACAAGCCGCCGATGGCGTTGGGTGTAGCCGCCATGTACCTTCTCCTGTTGGCGGCGGTAGCGCCATTTCTCTCCCTGGGTAGCGGACTCTCGGGTCTGCTCTCGCTGTTCATTATTTCTATCGGCCTGCGTCAGGCATGGCGGCTGACCGGGAGATCGCAAATTCTGGTGATGGGTCCCTATGAGACCGCTGCCGCGGCATGACCTGTCCTACCTGCATCAGTGACCTTCCGCAATCGACGCTGAGTTGTCCCCAGTGCCACCGCCTGACTCATGCGGAGCAGCTCGAAAAGCTCGCCGAGCAAGGGCGGGCAGCTTGGCGTGTGGGCAAATTCCGGGAAGAGCGCGAAATCTGGGCGCAGTCGCTACCGCTGCTGCCCGAAGACACGGTGCAGCACCGAACAATCCGCGCTCGTATCGAGGAGATCGATCAACAAAGCGCCGCAGCACCGCCCTCAAGTGGCGGGTGGCGGAAGGCTTCAATGGGGCTCGGCCCGGCGTTGGTGGTTCTGCTGACCAAGGGCAAGTTCCTGCTCCTCGGGCTCACCAAGATGGGCACGCTTCTCACCATGCTCGCGTCGCTCGGCATTTATTGGAGCCTCTACGGCTGGGCATTCGCGTTGGGACTCGTCTTATCGATCTACATTCATGAAATGGGACACGTAGCCGCCATCCGGCGGTACGGCTTGCCGGCAAGCGCGCCGATGTTTATCCCCGGTTTGGGTGCATTCATCCGATTGCGCGGGGTCCGTCTGCCGCCGATTCCCGACGCGCGCATTGGTCTGGCGGGTCCTGTCTATGGCTTGGGAGCGGCCCTGGTCGCGCTCGGGGTGTACTCAGTCACGCACTTCAAGATCTGGGGCGTCATCGCGTTCTACGGCGCTGTCATCAATCTGTTCAACCTGATTCCGGTTTGGCAGTTGGATGGGTCCCGCGGATTACATTCGCTCACGCGTATGCAGCGGGGCGTGATTCTTGCACTGGCCTCTGTGCTATGGCTGATTACCTCAACGCCGATGCTACTGCTGGTCGCGATGGGGTGCACCTACCGGATGTTCACGCGTGATTGGCAGACGGAACCCGACAATCACGGAATGATGCAGTTCGCGGGCCTGCTCGTCACGCTTGCAGCCATCGTGGCGCTCTCGACGGGAGCGACCGCTGCTGCAGGGGTGCATTGATTCAAGCGGCGGGCCGGACTTGTCCGGCCCCTACGAACCACACGATGTAGGGGCGAGGCACGCCTCGCCCGCTTTCAGCCACCTGGTAGATCCCTTGGTATCGGGGTGCCTTGTCGTTTAACATGTAACAGGAATGCGCTTCACCGAATCGGTCCTGGCATACCGGCGCTCCAGGGTCGTGGCCATTTCAGCGCTGATGATCGCGATCATCGCCCTTCTCGACTGGAAAGTCGCGCGGGAAATGTCGTTCAGCTTTCTTTATTTCTTCCCGATTTTCCTGATCGCAAGCTGCTATGGGCAGTGGCAAATCGCGGTTGCCGCGGCGATTTGCGCGATTCTGCGCGAGGCTATTGGTCCCTACAACCACATTTATTTCCTGCCGCGCCTGTTTCTGGCCTGGGGCTCCTATACGGCCGCGGGATGGCTGGTCCGCGGCGTCCTGTTTAATTTTCAAAAGGTGCGTGACCAACTTGTTGAGATTCAGGCGCGCGACCGCCTGCTGCGGGATTCCGAAGAACAGTTGCGCGTTTTGATCGAGACCAGCTCGGCCGCCATCCTGACGTTGGATGGCACGGGCTCCGTGGTGCAAGCCAATGACGCGGCCAGCCGGTTGCTCGGCGCGGAAAAGAACGCCCTGCTGGGCCAAAACATTGCCGGTTACTTGCCGGCCCTGGCGCAGGTACCCTCTGAACACGGGGCGCAGGTGTTTCGCACCACCATGGAGTGCGAGGCCCGGCGGCAGAATGGCGAAACGTTCACGGCTAACGTTTGCTTCTCCACATATAACTTTTCCGGAGCGCCACGGTTAACCGCGGTAGTAACCGAGCCAGAAGCCTCGGATAGCGATCTTCCGGCCGGACAGGCAGATGCGACCGTAATACTAACCAATCTCGAGCAGACGGTGCTGCGGGGTATCTTTGAGGGGCAGACAAACAAAGAGATTGCAGGCGGCCTGGAAACGTCGGAAAGTGCGGTAAAAAGCACCATCCAACGCCTGTTCACGAAGCTTGGCGCGCGCACCCGCAGCCAACTGGTAAGGATCGCTATCGAGCGGCTGGGCAACGAGTTCCAGGTGGGACGGGTGGCCAAGGCGGTGGCTTCCGACCAAAAGATATTGTCCAAGTAACGGGCGCGGCTGAAAGATGGCTTGCCCGAAAACGCGTTTGGAGCGAAATTAGTTCTGTCAGCAGTTGGTTCTACTCCTCCTTAATTCACGGGGCCGCCTGGTTAGCGGCCCCCTTTGACCAGAAGGAATCCCCGAAAAATCAAGCTTAGGCGCTGAAGGGTTAGGCGATCTGATTTGCGATTGCCGTGCTGCCCAACTAAACTAATCTGGCCATGCTGAGCTACGCAAAGTGGAAATCCCCAGGAACTCGCGGATAGGAAGATGGCGGCTGAGTCTACACCGACGGGACCCTGGAATCGAATATGGAAATTCCAGGTCTGTCGTTACCCGAGACTCATCTCTTCAATAATCAGCTTAGTAGTTCTATTTGGTTTGGCGATCGCTTTCGGTCAAGCCGTGGTCGAAGACCCCGGCGACCGCGGAAAACTCCATCTGGCGAACGCCACTGCCATGCTCTCGGGGCAGTCGTCGCCGGTCACTCAGAGACCTCCCTTGTACGGGGCAACCTTGGCTCTGCTGGCGCGAATGGCGTCTGTTTCTCCCTATCCGCAGCGATTGGACGCTGAAGAGTACGGCAACATCAACTCCTTCCCGGTTGCGTCAGGTTTATACTCCAAAAGGTTCCTTCGGCTAGTGTTGTGGGTCCAATTGCTCATTCTCATTGTTACCGCCTGGCTGGTAGTGATCACGCTACGGTTGGTGGGTGCGAGCCTCGGGTGGGCGCTTCTTGCTCTGGCTATCTTCGCCATCCTTTCGCCCGAAGCCCCGCCTGACATACTCTCTGAAACCCTGTTGACTGGACTTCTTCTAGCGCTTGCCTTGTGTGGGTTTGCCGCGTGGGTGACTGGCCGCATGAGCCCTTCGGCTCTATTGCTGGTGGGGATTTCATCGTCGTTGGCAGCTCTGAGCCACGCCGTGTTCCAGTTGCTTCCCCTGTTTTTGACGGCAGTTTTGTACTTTCCGGTGAGGAGCGCCATGGGGCGAACAAAAGCCAGACACATGGCGGCTTCCCTCCTGCTCTGCTGGCTGCTGATTGTCGGGGGAATGTCGGCCTACAATTTGCAGAAACATCGGTTCTTCGGCCTCAGCGCGGTTTTAGGGTCGGGCCTTGGCACGAAGACATGGTCTTTCATGGAACGAGCCGCTCCGGAATACCCCGGTGTCGCTCCCGTCTTTATCGGAATGAGAAATGATCTTCTTGTGCCGTTCTTCGAGCACACGGGGGTGTATTGGGGCGCCGAGGCCTGCAAGTGGCTAATGACCGAACGTGGAATGAGCTACGTGTCCGCTAACAAGTATCTGCTGCAATTCAATCTCACAGCGATCAGACACGGCAATGAGGTGTATCCGATAGAAGTTCTGAAGAGCCTGGTGCTGTTCTTCGTGCCGGCTTTTCCCTATCAGGTGCCGGGGCCCTCGCGATTCGTTTATTATCTCTGCAAGGCGCTTGTATTCCTCGTTTTTGCAGGGGCTTGCGCCTACCGGATAACGCTCTGGCTGCTCTCCGGAAGCCGGAAAGGCGGTACCGCAAAAGACCCTCGCGCCGAGTTGGTACTCGCGGCGGCGATCGGGATTTTTCTGTATGCTGCTGTGGTCGTGTGCAGCGCAGATATTGGAAGGCCCGGACAACGAGCTTCCGTCTTGTTTACCATCCCAATCGTGCTTGCTCTGACCCTGCGGAAAGATGGCGCTCTTCCAGCCCGAAAGTGAATTAGTGAAAGCGACGTTTTCCGGTTTACCGGGCCGTGAGAATGCCCGTCCGCCCGCGCACTATAAAGAGATAGCGCAAATTAATGGGTTCCATGTGCGTGGGGTCCGTCCACAATCTGGTGGGGGGATCGCCGCCGATCTGCCAGATCCGGCGGCACATTGAGAGGCTGAGCCGCTCGCGATCGCCGGTGTTGCTGCTGGGGGAAAGCGGTACGGGCAAGGAAGTGGTGGCGCGTGCCATTCACGACGGCGCGGGGGCCGGAAGTTTCGTTCCCATCGACTGCGGGTCCTTGGTGGCCCCGCTGATGGAGAGCGAGCTGTTCGGCCACGCGCGCGGTGCTTTTACCGGCGCCGCCGAAACCAAGCGCGGGCTGATTGAGCTGGCGGACGGCGGAACGGCCTTCTTCGATGAAATCGGCGACCTGCCGCTGGAAGTGCAAGTCAAACTGCTGCGCCTGCTCCAGGAGCGCGAGTTTCGCCCCGTAGGATCGCTGATCACACACAAAGTGGAGATCCGCGTGATCGCCGCCACGCATCGCGACTTGGTGCTGGAGGTGGAGCGCAAAAGCTTCCGCCAAGACCTTTTCTACCGCCTGAATGTCGTTACCCTGAGGCTGCCGCCGCTGCGCGAGCGGACCGAGGACATTCCCGCGCTGATCGAGTGCTTCCTGGCGCGCCTCGGCGCAAAACGCAAACTCACCAACGAGTGCATGGAAACACTTATGTCCTATGCGTGGCCTGGCAACGTGCGCGAACTGCAGAACTGCCTCGAGCGCATGGTCGCTATGAACTCGGGGCCGCTGCTGCAAACCGCCGACCTACCTTCGGCCCTGCAAACCCATTTCGAAGCCCGCCGGTGCGGGGTGCTTTCCGTGGCGGCCGTAGTCAACGGCGCACCGAAACCGCTGCCGGCGGCGCCGCAATCAGGTATCATTCCCTTGACGGAGATGGAAAAGCACGCCATTCTGAATGCGCTCGAATACACCAAGGGAGATCGCGCCATGGCGGCCCTTTTGCTGGGCATCGGCCGCACCACTCTGTATCGCAAACTGAAAGAGTACGGCCTCGCCGTTTGAGAATCGCGCTCGACGCCACCTACAGCGTGGGAGAAAATCTTTCCGGAATAGGGGTGTACTCGCGTGAGCTCATGCGTGCGCTGGTGGCCGCGCACCCGGGCGAGCAATTCGCGTACTGTTACCGGCCCCATCGCTACCTGCGCTCATTCGGCTCAGCGCTTTCCAAAAACGCGCATCGAACGCTGCTCTATGAGCCGCTCTTTCCGCGCGATCGCGGTTTTTTTCACGCTCTGAACCAGCGGGTTCCCGAAATCCGCTTTCGCCGGACCGTCACCACTTTTCACGATCTCTTTGTTTTGACCGGCGACTATTCGACGCCCGACTTCCGGAGCCGCTTCGCCGAGCAGGCGCGACGCGCCGCGGCTGAATCAGACGCCATCATCGCGGTTTCGGAATTTACCGCCAGGCAGGTGGAGGAACTGCTGGGAGTGGAGCGCGCGCGGATTCACGTGGTGCATCATGGCGCCGATCACGCCGCTTGCCCCGCCGCCCGCGAGCGCGAAAACATTGTGCTCCATGTGGGGGCGGTGCAGAAGCGCAAGAACATCGCGCGTCTGGTGGAAGCTTTCGAGCGAACGCGTCGTGGATGGAAGCTGGTTCTGGCCGGGTCCGCGGGGTTCGGCGCCACGGAAATCTTTGCGCGCATCGCCAACAGCCCGCGGCGCGAGGAAATCCAGGTATTGGGCTACGTTTCCGCGACGGAACTCGCCCGGTGGTATGCGCGCGCCCGGATTTTTGCATTCCCCTCTTTAGACGAAGGTTTCGGTATGCCGGTGCTGGAGGCCATGGCGGCGGGAGTTCCGGTGATCGCAGCCCGCCGCGCGGCCTTACCGGAGGTCTGCGGAGACGCGGCGCTACTGGTGGACGCGGAGAATGTCGCGGCCATCGCGGCCGCGCTCGAACATCTCATGGAGGACCGCGCCGCGGCGGAACGGCTGGTCGAGGCGGGCCGCGAACGGGCCCGGGAATTTCGCTGGCAAAAGGCTGCAACCGAAACCTGGAAGGTTTATCAATTCTTGTTAGCGGGCTGAGGCTCCTGCTGCTGGCGGGTTGAGGCTCCGCGCCGGGAACCTTATTTCAGATCTTCACTTCAGATCTTCATCAACCGCGATTTTGAGCGCGCGCAAAAAGCGCTGGTCCTGATTAGTGAACTTGATTTTCCCGGTGGATTCGAAGACGCGCTTGGGTTCCGGACGAGCTTCTGGCTCCGCGCCCTCTTCGGCATCCTCGTTTTCGTCCCGCTTGTTAAACCCGATCGTCGCCTCAAGCACCAGGAAAACATCGTAACCAGCCTGCTTGATCTCGCCGATGGCTTCAGCGATGCGATCCGAATCCGAGAGCGAATCGTTAATCGCGTTTCCGAGCTCCTGCATCAAGGCTTTCAAATGCTCTTCCAAAATCAGCCCCTTTCTCCGAGGCTCCTGGGCCCCAGAGGACCCCTACTTACCCGATGCGCGTTGCCTGCCAATCGTTACAGCTCGTTTCACTACACCGGAGGCAAGGTCAAGTGCCCGTTCCGATTGTAGTGAAACCCAGTGACGCCACACAAGTTAATAATCGGACAAAATGTATCGTTCCATTAGTAGCCTACGAGTGGCCCAGTCCCATTGGATGAATCAGTTACGTCTAATTCCTTTGCTACCATAGAGACGTGACCGCCACCCGCCTGGTCCACCAAGGATATCAGTTTGTCCGCCACGTAGTACCAGCAGTCATCCGCCCTGCCCACAGCCTCTGGCACGAGATGATTGGCTTCCTTTTTCTAGTACTTGCCGTGGTTCCGATTCCCTCCGCCATCCGCACCGTCCGCGACCTGGAACACGGCGAGGGCAACGTGATCCGGTTGGTTGTGACTGTGCCGTTTGTCATCATCATGGCCGGATACGGAATCTCGTCGTTCCGGCGCGCGCGGAAAATCTCACGGTCGTGAGCCACGAACTGGGCAAACCCGGGGAATTCCCTTACACGCGCGGCATCTATTCCGACATGTACCGCAGCCGGCTCTGGACCATGCGGCAGTATGCCGGATTCGGTAGCGCCGAAGAGAGTAACCAGCGCTATCGGTTTCTGCTCTCGCAGGGCACCACCGGCCTTTCGGTCGCCTTCGATCTTCCCACCCAGATGGGCATGGACTCCGATCATCCGTTGGCCGTGGGCGAAGTGGGCCGCACGGGAGTGGCGATCTCGTCGCTCGCCGACATGGAGCGCTTGTTCGCCGGTATCCCGCTGGGCCAAGTCTCGACCTCGATGACCATCAACGCGACCGCCGGCATTCTGCTCGCCTTCTACGTGCTGGTGGCAAAGGGCCAGGGCGCGGATCTGCGCAAACTTTCCGGCACCGTCCAGAACGACATCCTCAAGGAGTATATTGCGCGGGGCACCTATATCTATCCGCCGCGCGGCTCCATGCGTATCGTGACCGACATGTTCGCCTGGGCGGGCCGCGCGTTGCCGGAATGGAACACCATTTCGATTAGCGGCTACCACATCCGCGAAGCCGGATCGACGGCGGTGCAGGAAGTCGCCTTCACCTTCGCCAACGCCATCGCTTACATCGAAGCTGCGCTCGACGCGGGACTCGCCATCGACGACTTTGCACCGCGGCTTTCGTTTTTCTTCAACGCCCACAGCAATTTTCTCGAAGAGATCGCCAAGTACCGTGCGGCGCGGCGGCTCTACTCCCATTTGATGCGCGATCGGTTTGGCGCCAAAAACCCCAAATCTCTGCTGCTCCGCTTTCATGTACAGACAGCCGGCTCGACGCTCACCGCGCAGCAGCCGGATGTCAATGTGATCCGTACATCCATCGAAGCGCTGGCCGCGGTACTGGGCGGAGCGCAATCGCTGCACACCAACTCGCGCGACGAAGCGCTTTCGTTGCCCACCGAAGAATCGGCGCGGCTGGCACTGCGCACACAGCAGATCATCGCTTACGAAAGCGGCGTTACCAACACCGCCGATCCGGTTGGCGGCAGCGAATATATCGAGGGCCTCACTGACGCTATCGAACATGGCGCACAGCAATACCTGGACCAAATCGCCAACATGGGCGGCACGCTCCGGGCCATCGAAGCCGGCTACATCCAAGGCGAAATCCAAAACGCCGCGTTCGAATACCAGAAGGCCGTCGAGCGCGGGGAACAGGTGATCGTGGGCGTAAACCGTTTCCGCATGGAAGAGCAGCGAAAAATCCCCACCTTCCGGCTCGATCCCGCGATCGAATGCGCACAACTCTCACGCCTGCGCGAGCTACGCGCCGGCCGTGACAAGAAAACAGTAGCCGAGTCCTTAGAGCGGCTGGAACAGGCGGCACGCGGCCCGGAAAACCTGATGCCGCCGATCCTGGAAGCCGCTGCTGCTTACGCCACGCTGGGCGAGATCTCGGACCGGCTCAAATCCGTGTTCGGCGAATACCGCGAAGCGGCGTAGGGCGCGACGGCATGGCGCACGCGCGGTTTGCGCTCGCGCAGCCCCAATTTGTAAAGCAGGCGTCCCACGTGGTCGCGATCGTAGTGCACGCCAAACTGGGTTTCGATGACCGCGGCCATGCGCGCTGTCGTCCAGTGATCATCGGAAAAACCGTAAGCCATGGGCCGTTCGCGATAAATCTGCGCCACGCGGTCCAATTGCTCCCGCGTGAGGCGGCTGGGCCTACCGGTGGCCTTGCGGCGCTTGAGTGAATCGACTCCCTTGTTTGCCAGTGCACGAAACCAGCGGGAAGCGGTGGTGCGGCTGACGGAAAATTTGCGGGCTACCTTCGATTGAGAGAGGCCGTTCAGCAGGTCTTGGGCTGCCTCGAGACGTCTCTGTTCCATCTCCTCACGAGTTAAGGAGATCTGAGCGGCTATATCCATAGGCGCGCGGTAAATAGATTGGCCAGAGCATAAGTAGGATAACGCAAAACAATTAAACTGTAAATTGTTTTTTGTGGGAATCAATCAAGAACGGCAGCTTTGATTGAGTTGCGCCGGTCACAAGGATCCTCCAAAAAATCCCGGGCGGGTGAACTTACGCAAAGTGTGCGGGTTCCACGGGACGCCGCGCAGCGCGCCGAAGCGGTATGCGAAAGACGCGATGCTACACTCCGGACAAGATGCAACCTACCACCTTAACCACTGATCCACAAACGCTTACGGCTGCCGGTCCGGCCGCGCCCACCACCGGACTCGACATTTCGGTCTTGAGTGGCGATTACACTCTGGAGATCACAGTCCAGGCGCTGTCGGCCGCAAGCGGCACGCCCAAGGCGCGCGTCGTCCTCGAAGACACGGTCAACGCCTTCACGAACGCCGTTCCGGTGGTCGAAATGAACGTGCAGGGTCCGCTCACGGTTCCGGTTACGCACCTGTTCAAGAGCGATGAAGCGCCATCGCTGCGCCTCGGCACCACAAGCGCCCGGATGCGCCTGAACGTCTACACGCTCGAAGGCACCTCACCCAGCATCACCGTGCACGGCGCCATCTGGCAGTAGAATGAAACGGTCTCATGGAGGCCGTGTCCCGCGCCAACCTTCGCGTCGTTCTGGTTTCACCGCGCAATCCTTTAAATATCGGGGCGGCGGCGCGGGCCATGTTCAATTTCGGGTTTTCGCGGCTGCGGGTGGTGAATCCGTACGAGGTGGCGTTTCGCGAGGCGCGGTCGGCCGTCGGAGCGCGCGAGATTCTGGAAGGGGCGGAAGAATTTCAGTCGGTGGCCGATGCCGTGGCGGACTGCGCGCTGGTGGTGGGCACGACTTCGCTGGGGCATCGGGAGCTGGAGCACAGCCTGCGGCCCCTCGGAGACGGCGCACCGGCAATCCGCAGGCAGATGAAGCGGGCGCCGGCCGCGCTGCTGTTCGGGTCGGAAAAATTCGGTCTGAGCAACGAGGATCTGGCGCATTGCCATTGGCTGATGCGAATCACCACGGCCGACCGGCAGCATTCCATGAATCTGGGCCAGGCTGTGGCGGTTTGCCTCTACGAGTTGTCGCGCGGCGAACTGGACACAGCGGCCAGGCCAGCGCGCGCACCGAAGCCTGCGACGGCGGGCGAGACGGAACAAATCACAAATTTGCTGCTGGACGCGCTGCGGAAGAGCGGGTATGTGAATCCGGTGACGTCAGTTTCCACGGAAACCAAGGTTCGGCGGCTGGTTCGGCGGCTGGAATTGAGCGCGCGCGACGTGCCGGTGCTGCTGGGGATGCTGCGGCAGATATTGTGGAAGCTGGATTCGAAGTGACGGATGGACAGGCAAGAATGTCTGTCCTACCTAAACACCAGAGTGACGTCGACGGTGTGGTTTTTTTCGTCGATCTTGGTTGAGGCTCTGCAGTCGTTCAGATGCTCGAACATTTTTTCGTCGCGGACGCGGCCGAGGAAGTAGTCCGGATAGGCGGCATCGAAGGGCTTGCCTTCCTGGGGCGCCCAAAGCTCGCGGACGCCGGCGGTGGAGTTGAGGTCGAGACCTTCGATGTTGAGTTTGCCCATCGTGTACTGCGCGCCGGGTTGGATGCGGATCGAAACGTCCACGGTCTTGGTTTTGTCGTTGAGGGCGCGCTCTACGGTAGCTGAGACGTGCATATAGCCTTGACGCTCGATCGGCTTTTTAATCCGGTCGACGCCGGCGGCGATTTCATCGAAGTTCGCGACCTCGCCGGGTTTGAATTTACCCACCCTCAGTAGCTCGCTGCTCCTGCGCGCATAGTCCCCCACGATTTTCACTTCACCGAGTTTGTACTCCTCGCCTTCGTCGACCGTCACGCTGACAGCCAATCCCTCGTTATCGGCCGCCTTTTCGGCGGTGATCTTCGGAAACTTCACGGCAATGCGGCCGTGGGTTTCATACACCGGCCGAATACTGGTATTGAGCAGGCCGCGGAAACCGTCTTCGGTATAGGGAAAGCCGATAGCGACTTCAGCGATTCTGTTTTGCAGCGTGATGGCTGGGATGACTTTGCTTCCGGTGAACTTCACTTCCGCGACAGTGGGGATGGGCTTGGCCGAGCGGAGCACGACGCCATACTGATCGACGCCAGCGGGAGAGAGCTTGGCGATCACCTTCTCGGGCTGGTTCTTCGAGGCAAGGTATTCCTCGGTCAACGCCGCATAGCGCTTGAGAGCTTCGGTGGTGCCGGGGAGCTTGCCGTTATACATCGGGTCTTTGGATTTCAGCCAGATATTGAAATCGGCGAGTTGGATGGGAAGACCTTGAATGATGAGTGGGTAGACCTGGCTGACCTCGGTGACCTGAAAGATTGCGGTATAGCCGCTCTTATCCTGTGCCGACTCGAAGCGGTAGCTGACAGTTTCAAACACTCCGGTGGCCTGCAGGCGGTCGCGCGCGGCTTCGAAATCGGGTTTGCCGGCCGGCTGGCCGATCTTCAGACCGGAGACGGCGAGAATCTGCTGCTTGGTGTAATTGTGGTTCCCTTCAACAACCAGGGACTGGATGGGCCATTTATCAGGCTCCGCAGCCTTGGCTGCGGCCTTCTTCGCGGATTTCTTGGGAGTTTGTGTGAAGCTCTGGACTGGCGCGAGGAGCAGAACGAGCGCGAGAAAACGCAGCATCATCTTTATTCTAAGAGACGTGAGCGGAGTGGAGAGGTTGCAGGGCCGGGCGGAAAAAGCTCAACGCCGAGACGCCGAGCCGGGGCGACGAGAGGTGTTAATCTTACCCGTGAGGCTTTGCCCAGTTGGTTTGGGCAGGATTGCAGACCGGAGCGAACCATGGGAATGCAAAATCCCTATTCCTCGTATAACTACCTGATCAAGTTGAGCGTGCAGTACGGCCCATCGAATCCCTTTGGAGGTTTCCAGGAGGTATCGGGGGTCACGCACGCTTTTTTGAAGATCAGGGGTGTGCACACGGTCGGCGACGTCACGTTGAAACGCGGGGTGGTGAATTCTTCGAGTTTGTGGAACTGGATCACACAGGCCAGGGGCGAAGAGTCCCCGATCCGGCACAACGCGGTCATCGTATTGCGCAATGAAGCCGGCAACCCGGTCGAATCGTGGAAACTGAGCGGCGCGAAGCCGGTGAAGTACACTGGTCCCACTCTTAGAGGGGCAGGTAGCGACGTAGCGATGGAAGAACTGACTCTCTCCCATGAAGGGATCGAGATCGTGCAGCCTTACTAAGAAGCAAGATTCACCGCAGAGGCGCAGAGACGCCGAGAAAATCTTCTTATTTGGCCGGCGGCGCCTGTTCGAGTTCTTTAATGCGCGCTCGTACTTCTTCGGAATCGTGGGCGTGTGGGGCGATTTTGAGATAGGTTCGCAGATGCTCGAGTGCGCCAGGTATGTCTCGTTTTGCTGCGAGGAGCATGCCGAGCAGGTATTCGGCTTGGGGAGCTTCGCGCGCCATGTCGCACTCGATGGCCTGCCGCGCGCTTTTTTCCGCGTCGTCCAATCGCTTCAAGTGCTCTTTGGCGACGGCATCGTAGAGATAGATCAGCGGATCACCGGCGGGTTGGTGTGCCAGGGCAGCGCCGGTTATTTGTAGGACGTCCGCATAGCGGCCCTGGCCCAGGTTGAGGTTCGCCAGGCGCACGTAGGCCGGTATGTAATCAGCATTGGCCGCCAGCGCTCGTTCATAAGCCTGGCGAGCGTGTTCAGTATCCTGCTCCATCTCTGACAACTGTCCGAGAGAGTTCCAGGCTTGGGCGTAGTTCTTGTACTGTTTGGTGGCGTGCTCCAGGTGCTCCTTCGCGTGTTTCAGGTCACCATCAGCCAACGCCGCGGCACCCTCGGCGAAGGACTTCTGGACTTTCTTCGGCGCTTCGGAGTCGGCGAGGGGCGGAGAATCGGCACCAAGATCGCCGGGCTTGCCGTACTTCCATTGTTCGGGGTCGGCAGGCGGCTTGAAGTTGTCGGTACTGAAGATCTGCCAGTTTCCATCCGGACCGGCGACTTCGAGGACCAGAGCGAGGTACATGGGAGGGCCCTGGTAATACGACGCGCGAATGCGGTGAATGCCGCCGCTCAGGTCGACACTGCCGGTGCGCACGTGGCCTGCTGTGTGGATACCGTCGTTATCGACCACGAGATGGCCATCGATGTAGAGTTTCGAGCCGTCATCGGACGTGAGGCGGAACTGATAAGTGCCAGGAGGGTCGACGTAGAAGCGGCCGGTGTAGTCGATGGCAAATCCCGCGATGCGATCGGTGACGCCGGGGAAGCCTTCCTTGAAAACGCGGTTTGGGACGTTCAGGGACGGTGTGTAGATGGCGCCGATGGCATCCATCGCGCTGAATGCCGGGAGTGCTGGAATGCGCGGTGGAACGAAATAGATGAGGCCGCGAAGGCCGAACGGGACGACGACGGTAGTGCCGAAGGTGGGGATTTCGGACTGCGGGCGGGCGGAAGGGAGCAGGAAGAGAGCGGCCAGGGATGCAAGGGCGCGGAGGATCGTTCGCATTTTTGTGACCCGCTCACGCATTCGGGTTGACGAACATTAGTTTGGCTAGAGTGCGGAGATGGTCCAGTTCCTTGGAAGCGTCGTCGCCGGATGCTTCGCGTGTGATCCATTGCTCGGCGCTCGTTATCAACTCAGAGGCGGCGGGATGGCTGAGCGGGGATTCGGGAGGAGCGGCCGGACAGGCCACGGGAGCCTGTGGCTGCGGGTCGTGTTCCGCATGCACGTCGTCTTCAAGGATGGACGCGCACACCGCAACGCATGCCTCGCAAATGAACGCTTGCGGATAATCGGCCGGCGACGAAATCAGCTTGACTCCGTGCTCGGATTCATTCTTATGACAGAAGGAGCAATGCCGCACGGGAGCTTGCTTTTGCCGCATAAGGGCCTGCTTTTAGGGTACCAGTGGGTGCTGTTAGGAAAAATTGGCCGGGCCTTCCCGGCCCCTACATGCCAAGGTGATGGGAACTGAGCCGCACGCGCTCAGGTACTGGACGATCGAAGAAAAACGCTTTAACGGCCTCGCGGACGTTCGACCGCAGTTCATCCCAAGTGTTTCCTTGCGTGAAGATGTTTTCGGTAAGGCACTCGGCACAGAAGCCGCCGTCGCTTTCTTGGATCACTTCGACGAGGAGTTCGTCCGAAACCTGCATAGAGTCATCGTAGCGTCGGTTTGCATCAATATAACAGAGGTGTGCTCAAGGGCAATTCGGGGACAGGCAACGAAATTCCGAATCGGGCAGGCAGGCGTTTTCCGTGATAGCGTTCATCGGAATTTCGAAGCCAGTCCCCGAATTGGGTGTTGTGCGGCCTTTTGAAGCCAGTCAGGGAATTGTGGAGTATGTAGAATGGAAAAAGTGCCTTACGATCTGATTGTTATCGGGAGTGGTCCGGGCGGGTATTCCGCGGCGGTGCGCGCCGGGCAGTACGGGTTGAAGACCGCCATCATCGAAAAAGATCCTAAATTGGGTGGCACGTGCCTGCACGTGGGCTGCATTCCGACCAAGGCGCTGCTGCACACGGCGGACGTGTGGGAGCGGTTCCTGCATGCGGACGAAGAGGGAATCGTCTGCGAGAAGCCGCGCGTGGATTATCCGAAAGTCGTCGACCGGAAGAACAAGATCGTCGCCAAGCATGCTAAGGGCGTCGAGTTCTTGATGAAAAAGAACAAGGTCGATTGGATCAAGGGCTACGCGGTGCTGACGGGCGTCGGGCGCGTGGAGGTGACGGGCGAGCAGGGGACCCAGACGCTCGAAGCCAAGAACATTATTCTCGCGACCGGATCGGAGGCGCGCATGCTGCCGGGACTGAAGCCGGATCCTGTGCGCATTCTGACCAACATCGAGATTTTGAACCTGACGGCAATTCCGCGGACGCTCGCGATTATAGGTGCGGGGGCGGTGGGCGTGGAGTTCGCGTCGGTCTTCAACCGGCTGGGAACCGAGGTGACGGTGCTCGAAATGCTGCCGCGCATCGTGCCGGTGGAAGACGAGGAGATTTCGAAAGAGCTGGAGCGCGTTTTTCGCAAGAACAAGATCCGCGTGGAGACGGGCGCGAAAGTGGAGAGCGTGGAGATTGTGGATAGCTGCTGCAAGATTGCGGTGACGCTCAGCAACGGCAAGAAGGAAGATCTGGCGGCGGAGAAGCTACTGGTCGCGGTGGGGCGCAAGCCAAATACGGAGAAGGTAGGGATCGAGAACACAAAGGTCGAGCTGGATCGCGGGTTCGTGAAAGTGAATCAGTGGCAGCAGACGGCGGAGCCGGGAGTTTACGCGATCGGCGACATTGTGGCGGGCACGCCGCAACTGGCGCACGTGGCCACGCGCGAGGGAATGATCGCGGTGGCGCACATGGCGGGGAAGCCGGTGACGCCGATCAACCGCAATCGCATTCCGAGCGCAACGTATACGGAGCCGGGGATCGGCAGCGTGGGCTTGACGGAGGCGCAGGCGAAAGCTCAGGGGCATCGCGTGAAGGTGGGCAAGTTTCCGTTCATGGCGGACAGCAAAGCGACCATCCTGGGGCGGCACGATGGGTTCGTCAAGGTGGTGGCGGACGAAAAATACGGCGAGATTCTGGGCGTGCACATCATCGGGCCGGAGGCGTTCGAGCTGATCGCGGAAGCAGTGGCGGCGATGGAAGCCGAGGCTACGGTCGAGACTATGATGCAGACGATTCACGCGCATCCCACGTTGTACGAGGCGATGGGCGAGGCGTTTAATAACGTCTACGGTTTGGCGATTAATGCATAGCGTGGTAGTGGAAAGCGGGCTGCCGGCTGAAGCCGGCAACAGCACGCTGAAGCGTGCGCCACGGTGCGAATGGCGCGACCTGGGGCGTGCGGATTACGTAGAGGCATTCGAGATGCAGCGGGGCCTCGTGGAGCGGCGAAAGCGCGGCGAGATTGCGGATCAGTTTCTGGTTGTGGAGCATCCGCACACGATCACGCTGGGGCGCAACGGACATCTGGAAAATCTGCTGGCGCACGAGGACGTGCTGGCACGGGCGGGCGTCGCGTTTCATCACACGGACCGCGGCGGCGACATCACGTATCATGGACCTGGGCAGATTGTTGGTTATCCGATCGTCGATTTGCGGGAGTGGAAGCGCGATGTTGGGGCGTATGTGCGGGCCATCGAGCAGGTGATCATCGATGCGCTGGCGGATTTCGGCATTGCGGGTGAGCGCGTGCCTACGATGACGGGCGTGTGGGTTGCGGGCGCGAAGATTGCGGCGATCGGAGTGCACATCAGCCGCTGGGTGACATCGCATGGGTTCGCGCTGAATGTGACGACGGATTTGAGTTATTTCCAGTACATCGTGCCGTGCGGATTGGTGAAGCCGGTGACATCGATGGCGGCGCTGGGAGTGAGGGCGCGGAGGGAAGACGTCATCGCGCGGCTGGTGCACCATTTCGGGCGCGTGTTCAATGTGGATATGAGCGGAGAAACTGATTTATGACTGATGTCGTGATGCCCCAGATGGGCGAGAGCATTGTCGAAGGGACGCTCACCAAATGGCTGAAGAAGCCGGGCGAACAGGTGGAGCGGGACGAGCCGTTGTTCGAGATCTCGACGGATAAAGTGGACACGGAGATTCCTTCGCCTGCCGCGGGCACATTGCGCGAGGTGCTGGTGGAGGAAGGCAAGACGGTCGGGATCAATACGGTGGTGGCGCGGATAGAGGATGGCGCCGGGAATGGCGCGTCGTCCACGAAGGCGCCCGTAGCCAATGCCGCGCCTGCGCCGCCAGTATCGGCAACGGGACCTGTTCAGGCTCCGGCGGTTCAGGCTCCCGCAGCAGCACCGGCAGCGCCTGCGGCCGCGGTTGAGCCGAGGGAGCCCTCGGGGCCGCTCTCGCCGCTCGTGCGAAAGATGGCGCGGGAGAACAATGTCGATCTCAGCCGCGTGAAGGGTACGGGCGCGGGTGGGCGGATCACGAAGCAGGATGTGGAGGCGTATCTGGCGGCGGGCCAGCCACCCGTGGCGGAGCCACCCGTGGCGCAGGCTCCGGCGGCCGCGACATCGGCGCCAGTTCAGGCACCGCCTGCGGGCTACGTTCCACCGGCCACATCTTTACCGGCGAAGGTGCGGGTCGAGCCCATGAGCACCATGCGGCAGAAGATTGCCGAGCACATGGTGATGAGCCAGCGGACATCGGCGCATGTCACCACGATTCATCGCGTCGATATGACGAAAGTCGCCAAGATGCGCGATCGCCAGAAGGCCGATTTCCAGGCGCGTTACGGGATGTCGCTGACCTATCTGCCGTTCGTGGTGCGGGCGTCGGTGGAAGCCTTGCGCACGTTTCCGATCGTCAACGCGTCGATCGAAGGCACGAATATTCTGTATCACAACGAAATCAATATCGGGATCGCGGTGGCGCTGGAGAACGGCCTGATCGTGCCGGTGATCCGGAACGCGGACGAGAGGAATGTTCTGGGGTTGCAGAGAGCCATTGCGGACCTGGCGTCACGCGCGCGGTCGCGGCAGCTCAAGCCGGATGAGGTGCAGGGCGGGACGTTCTCGATTACCAACTTCGGCAGCTTCGGAAGTATTGTGGCCACGCCGGTGATCAATCAGCCGCAGGTGGCGATCATGGGAGTTGGGGCGGTGACGAAGGAGCCGGTGGTGATCGATGACGCGATCGCGATCCGGTCGATTTGTTACCTTTCGCTGACGTTCGATCACAGGCTGATCGACGGGGCGCTGGCGGATCAGTTCACGGCGAAGGCGAAATCGGTGCTGGAGAACTGGTCGGAGGAAGTGCTGTGAACAAAACAGGATTTGGGAGTTAGGATTTGGGATTTAGCATGGGATTGGATCGCGTATTTATTGAGTGCTCATCGCGGAAGCTGGAGCAACAGGTTTCGCGGATCCGGGAGTGTCTGGGCAAGCTGTCGCCGGACGAGATTTGGTCGCGCGGACACGAGAACGAGAACGCCATCGGGAACCTGGTGCTCCATTTGAACGGGAACCTGCGGCAGTGGATACTCTCGGGAGTCGGCGGAGCGCCGGACACACGGGTGCGGGACGCGGAGTTTGCAGCGCGTGGCGGAATGGAAACCGCGGAGCTGCTGGGGCGGCTCGAGGCGACGGTGCAGGAGGTGATCGCGCTGTTGGGCCGCGTGACGGCGGAACGTCTGGCGGAGCGCATCACGATCCAGAAGTACGAAGTGACGGTGCTGGAAGCAATTTTTCATGTCGTGGGGCATTTTGCCGAGCACACCGGGCAGATTATTTTCGCAACCAAGATGCTGACGGGCGAGGATCTGGGATTTTACCGGCACCTAAAAGCGGCAGCGCACGCGGAGAAGACGCCCTAAGGTAGGACAGGCATTCCCGCGTTCCCACAGGATCCAGGGCAGGATAGTTCCCGGCTTCGGTTCGGCTACTGTGCCAGAATGTTAAACTATTTATGGGCCTCGAAAATCCCACAGATCGGCACATTTCATGAACTTGAAACGCACGCATGTGGTTCTCGAAGAGGCACTGGTCAAAGACATCGACAGGTTAGTTGGCACACGCCGCCGGAGTAGATTCCTAACGGAAGCGGCCCAAGAGAAGCTGATCCGATACCGGCAGATCGAGGCCCTTCAGGCCGCAGACGGCGCATGGAAGAGCAAAGACCACCCCGAACTCGAAAGTGGTTCGGCGAAATGGGTCCAAAAACTGCGCCACGAGAGCCAACGGCGCTTCAAGAAAGGAACCGCCCGCTGAGATGGCAACGTATCTGCTCGACACGTCTGTCATCATCGACGCCCTCAACGGGAAGCGGAACCGCAACCGCTCCCTGATCGGCCTCGCCGAGCAAGGTGGCACTCTTGCCTGCTGCCCGATCAACGTTGCCGAGGTTTACGCCGGCTTGCGGCCCAAGGAAGAGCAGAAAACCGCCACGCTCCTCCACAGCTTGCAACTCTATCCCATCACTTTCCCGGTTGCTGAACTCGCCGGACGTTTGAAGCGAGACTACGGTCAGAGAGGGAAAACGCTGTCGATTCCCGATACGGTGATCGCTGCCGTAGCGCTCCATTACCAGCTTACCCTGGTTACCGACAATGCCGGGGATTTCCCCATGCCTGAACTGTCCGTGCACTCACTGCCGGATTGATGCTTGGCGGCGACTGGAGTCGTACGCCGGGGCGGTTGCTCTCGCGGATTCGAAATTGTCTGCTGTCCGCGGCTGTTACTTACACTGGATCGAACGAACCGGTGGGAGCTTGGATGCCTCGGCGGGTTTGCCGTATTCCACTACGCAAGTGGTGAGCTTCGGGGAGAGGCGCTGGGTCACCGGCTTGGCGGGTTTCTCGTAAGTGCAAACCAGGTAGTAACCGCGCTCGGAATCGGGAGTCAGATGCCAGGTGGCGCGGGAACCGTCCTTGGTGGTGACGATTTCATCGTAGACGAGTGAGGCCTGGTCCTCGGGCTTGCCATCGAAGAAGGCGACCATGGAGAGACGGGCGACGGGGCAGAGATCGGCGGCAGTTGCGGCCAGCGCGGCGACGAGGCAAGTCAGTACGAATCGGAGCAAAACAACAGCGTACTACGATCAGGCCAGGATGTTCAGCAGCGATTTCTGCATTTGGTTGCCGGCTTCGAGGCTCTTGAGGTTGGCCTGGTAGTCGTTGGCGGCTTGCAGCATGGAGACCATGGCATCGCTGAGCGAGACCGTATCCTGCTGGGGCTGGTTGAGTTCGATGGGCTGAGCCACTTTCGAAGCGGCCTGGTCAAAGGATTCCTGGGCGCGGTTGAGGCCCTGGAGCGGGGTGTCCATGCTAACCATATATCGCCTCCATATCTAACTCTTCGACCCGGGGCCGGAATTTTCTAGCTAATTTTCCTGAACCCGTATTTGATTGATTCGGCGGGGGAAAAGCTGCCGCGATAAGATTGGGGCTGGATGTCGGCCGCGCCAGTCATCTCGTTCGATCTCGTTCCTGTTCCCGCCGGCTATTTCCTCATGGGATGCGACACCGGCCGCGATGAGGAACGGCCAGTGCATCGTGTCTGGGTGGATGCGTTCCTGCTGGGCATATTCCCCGTACGGAATCGTGATTACGAGCCGTTCCTGCGCGCCACGGGCCATTCACCGCCGACACTCTGGGATGACACGGACTTCAGTCATCCCGATCAGCCCGTCGCGGCGGTGAGCTGGTTCGAAGCCGTCAAATATTGCGATTGGCTCAGCGAAAATTCGGGAAAAAGCTACCGGCTGCCCACCGAAGCCGAATGGGAGCGCGCGGCGCGGGCGGGCCGGGAAGGCGAGCTATACACCTGGGGGAATGAAGCTCCACACGTGCACGCGGAGTATGTGCGACGCTGGGGCGGAGAAGTGAAAGCTACGCTACCGGTGGGCGGCGCGCCCAATCCATGGGGCTTCTATGAACTGGGTGAAAATGTGCACGAGTGGTGCGGGGACTGGTTTCAAAAGGACTACTACGCGGCGTCGCCCGAAAAGAACCCCCGCGGGCCCACCACCGGCGAGAGGCGGGCGTCGCGGGGAGGTTCGTGGCGGCATCATGTCAAAGTGAGCCGGTGCGCGGCCCGCTCCAGCATCCCGCCACAGTTTCAATACGCGGACTACGGGTTTCGAGTGGCGTGCGATCCCACGTAACTTCCGGCGTATTGCAAGCGAGTGCGTTCCTGCGCGCTGAGGAGCCGGCAGCGCTCCAGGTAAGCGATTTCCGGTTCTCGAGGCAGTACGGGTTCGGGGGCATCGTACTGCCACCAGGCCCAAGGGCGCGACCCCGGGTCCACTAACGGAAGCAGCTCCGCTCGATGCTCATGCCAAGCCACGTGCCGGGCAACGTCGGAATCGAAGGCCGAGCCTCCCTTCGGGCCCAACAGCAGCTCCAGGTATTGTTCCAGATTGAGAACGCCGGCCATTCCGCGAGGTTTCGCGAATGCGGCGCAAGCGCATGCGCCCAAGTTCGCCTCCAAAATCCATAGTGAACGCGTCCTCGCGGGCGTTTCACCGGCTGCGATACAATCAACCGCATGCCCCAAGCCGTCACCTACGCCAATCGCGAACTGGATCTGAAACATGTGTGGCATGGAAACACGCAGCACCGCGGCCTGGAGGCGCGGCCTCCGCTGGAAATTGCCGGTGCGGAGGGCTGCTACGTGTTCGACGCCGATGGCCGTCGGTACCTGGACGGGATGGCGGGCCTTTTCTGCGTCAATGTCGGTTACGGACGGCGAGAAATCGTTGACGCCGTGACGGCGCAAATGACGCAGCTTGCCTACTATCCGCTGACGCAATCGCACGGGCCAGGGGCGCAGCTCGCCGCCCGTCTGGCGGGGATGCTTCCGCGCGGCCTCAGCCGTGTGTTCTTCTCCAACAGCGGATCGGAAGCGGTGGAAACGGCGCTCAAGATGGCGCGGCAGTGCGCACGGCTGATGCATCCGGGCGAGAACCGCTACAAAATCATCGCCCGCCATCGCGGCTACCACGGATTCACCATGGGAGGGCTCTCGGCAACGGGCCAGAGCGTGCGGCGCATCCCGTTCGAGCCGCTTGTGCCCGGTTTTCTGCACGTGCCGCCGCCCGATCACTACCGCTGCGGTTTCTGCTCGGAACAGCCCGCCTGCACTCTCGGGTGCGCGGATGAAGTGGAGCGAGTGATTCGCATGGAAGGGCCGGAAACGGTGGCCGCGGTGATTGTCGAGCCAGTCATAGGTGGCGGCGGCATTTTCCCCGCGCCGGAAGGTTACTTCGAACGGCTGCGCGCCACCTGCGACCGCTACGGCGTGCTGCTCATTGCCGATGAGGTGATCACGGGCTTCGGGCGCACGGGAAAGCTTTTCGGCTTTGAGCACACCGCCATTCAGCCGGATATTCTGACTTTCGCCAAGGGCCTCACTTCGGCCTATCTGCCGCTGGGCGCAACGGTGGCTTCGGAGCGCATTTTTGAGACGTTTCACGGAGATCCGCAGAGCGACACCAAGTTCACGCAGGTTAGCACATTCGGTGGGCATCCCAGCTCATGTGCCGCGGGCCTGGCGAATCTCGAGATTCTGATGCGCGAACGCTTGTGGGAGAATTCCGCTGCCGTGGGCGCCTACCTGTTGGAGAAGCTGCGGGCGATCCGCTCGCCGTGGATCGGCGAGATTCGCGGGCGCGGGCTGCTGATCGGAATCGAGCTGGTCACTGATGCGGCCAAAACGCCGCTGCCAGAGGCGCGCATGGTGCAACTGCTGCGCCAGATTCGCGAGGCTGGCGTGCTGGTGGGCCGCAACAACGATACCGTGCCGGGATTCTGCAACGTCTTGACGATTTCGCCTCCGCTGATTCTCACGCGCGCGCAGGCCGACGAGATTGCGGCGGCGATTGAAGGCTGCCTGGCGCGGTTGTAGACAGGGCGGGCCGAGCGTGCTCGGCCCCTACAGCAATCTACCGAAGCGGTGTAGGGGTCGGGCACGCCCGACTCGATTTCGCCACGCTAGTGTCCTGAGTTGTAAGTTCATTGAATTAGTCTTCGCCCGCCGGATCCTCCAGGGGAACGCCAGCGTTAATTCACGAGATGAATTCAGGTGGTTTTTGTGGCGCGGACTTTAGTCTGCCGCGTCGGCTTCAGCCGGCGTCTTCGCTTTTTGTCCAATCCGGCCGATCATCGGCTGAAGCCGATGCTGCAAGCTGAAGCTCGCGCCACAGCCGGGTGCCCCATACCGGGAGCTCACTTATTAAGCGTATTTCTAACTCAGGACACTAGCGCGCCACGGGCCGGTACTGGAATTTCAGAATCATCTCGCTCGGAACGGTCTCGGTGCCGCGCACGGCCGGCGCAAAGCGCCAGCGAAGGGCGGCGCGTTGAGCGGCAGTGACTAGAGAACTACTCACCAGTTGGCCGGTGGGTACCGGTTCCGCCTTCACGACTGTCCCGGTATTGCTGATCCACACCTTAACGGATACGTCGATTTGCGCGGCGATCAGTTTGCGCACCGTGTAGGGAAGCACGGGTTGCACCTGGCGTACAGGGCGCGGCGGGAGATAGAGAAGCGAAGGGCTCCCGGGGGAGCTGGGCTGAGGCGTGGCCGGCGCATCGCCTTGGGGCGACCGTGCCGGCTGATCTAGCATCGTGACGCGCGGGGGCTCGTCCTTCGACGGGCCCCGAGAAGTGGCGGCCGCCGCATCCGATGGGGGTGACGGTCCGCGGGCCGGCTGCGAGCTTGCCGGCAAAGCGGGCCTGGCGGCCGTAAGAGCTAAAACAGTTTCACTGGTTTTCGAATTTCCCGGCGCGGTGATCTCCAGGCGAAAGCTGACGTCAGCGTTGGCGGGCGTGTACGTGATGCTGCCATGGCGCAGTTGGTCCGGATCGAGATGCAGCTCCTGCTGTTGCGCATCGCCATCGCGGATGGAGAGGACTCCGTCGGTGGCTTGTAGAATGGCGGGCGAGTTCCGGTTCCAGCTCACGCGCAGATCGGCGCCCTGGCGCCCTACCTGGAGAGCCAGCGCTGGCGCGTCGGATGCTTGAGAAGCGGCCGCGCCGCCCCGGGGCGCCCAGGCCAGGTAACCCTGATAACCCACAGCGCCCAGTGCAATCATCCCCAGGGCAAACAAACCGGCACGCCACACGTGGCGATTGGGCCCGCCGCGCGCCTGTTGTGGGGCCTCGGGTTCGAAGGGGCCAGGAATCTCCCGCGGGATGGCCAAGGGCTCGAATTCGGCCCCAGTGTGCGGCTCGGGAGACGGGTCCGTGGTAGACAATGCTTGGGCGGTGGCGCGCGGAGCGGGTTTGACGCGTAAGCCAGTCAACTGCCGCGCATCGAACGGGAATTCCAGAAAGCTGAATTCCGCATCGATGCGGCCGTTGTCCCAGAAAAAGAAGCCCGCGCTCGCCGAGCCATCCGCCGCCGGCTTCACCAGAAGAAACACATTGGCCGGGTCAAAGAAGTGCGCCTGCGCGACCGCGACATCCTCCTGGCGAAGGCTCAGCCCCTCACCGAGGTGGGCGCGGTAGTAGCCGACCACGGACAGCGCTTCCGGCCCATCGGCCCGGCGTGCCCCGAGTAACCGGTCCAGCTTGCGCCGGTCGCCGTCGGACAAAATGAATTTGTGATCGGAGCGGTATTCGCCCAGGAACGGCTCGAAATCCTTGATCTCAACGATGCGGTTGGCGGCGAAATCGGCGCTGCCGTAGAGGATTCCGCCGATTTCCACGCTATGCGACGGAACCGATTCGAAGGCACGGCGAACTTCGCGGCCCAGGCTCTCTACTACGTTCAGGTGCAAATGGATACGGACGGGTGCGCCGGGAAACGTCCAGGTGTAGAACTCCTGCGCCGAAGTTGACGTTGGCGCCGCGGATTCCTCAAAGGCTGCCATGCGCAAAGGTTCGCGAAGAGAACTGGTTTGATTATACCGAAGGCCTAAGAAATCAAGCACTCAGGGGATTGCCCGATGTGCGTTGCCGTCCAAGTCCGTAACCGCGCCTGCTAAAATAGAAGGACTTCCGCCTTCGTTATGACTGATCCGAAACACCGGCTCGATGCACTCCATGACGCGCTCGCGACACGCATTCTGGTGCTCGATGGCGCCATGGGCACGATGCTGCACCGGCAGACACTCACGGCCGCGGATGGTCCGGCCCTCGACGGGTGCATGGAATATCTGGTGAAGTCGCGCCCTGAGACGGTGCTCGGGGTGCATCGTGCGTACTTGGACGCCGGGTCGGACATCATCGAGACCAATAGCTTTGGCAGTACGCGTATCGTATTGAGCGAGTTTGGGTTGCAGGATGAGGTCCACTACTTCAATGCGCAGGCCGCACGCCTCGCCCGCCAGGCCGCCGACGAGTTTTCCACAGCCGCCAAGCCGCGCTGGGTGGCAGGCTCCATGGGCCCCACCACCAAGGTAATTTCGGTGGGCGGCGGTGTGACCTTCGACCAACTTCGCCAAGCTTACTACGATCAAGCCAAAGGGCTGATCGACGGCGGCGCGGATATTCTGCTGCTCGAGACGTGTAACGATACGCGCGCGGTGAAAGCCGGGCTGCTGGGTATCGGGCAATTGAAGAAAGAACTGGGGCGCGCGCTTCCGGTGATGGTTTCCGGGACCATCGAGGCCACCGGCACCATGCTCGCGGGCCAAACGGTCGATGCTTTCTGGACATCCATTGCGCACGCGGATTTGTTGTCGGTGGGGTTGAACTGCGCGACCGGCCCGGAGTTCATGACCGACCATCTCCGCACGCTGAGCGAACTCGCGTCGATCAACGTATCGTGCTATCCCAATGCCGGGTTGCCCAACGAGCAGTTGCAATACGACGAGACACCGGAGAGCCTGGCGGCGCAACTGGAGAAATTTGTGGCGCACGGCTGGCTGAACTTGGTGGGCGGCTGCTGCGGGACGACGGACGCCCACATCCGGGCCATCGCACAGATTATTGATGGTAAGAAGCCGCGCGCAGTCAAGGCACGGCAGCATCGCGCTTATTATTCGGGCATCGAGCCGGTGGAGGCGGAGGACAGCAACCGCCCGCTCATCGTGGGAGAGCGCACCAATGTTATTGGCTCGCGCGCGTTCAAAAAGCTGATTGCCGAGGAGAAGTGGGAACAAGCTGCCGAGATTGCGCGCCAGCAGGTGAAGAATGGCGCGCATGTCATCGATGTCTGCTTGCAATCGACGGATCGCGACGAAATCCAGGACATCCCGCCGTTCTATGAGCGGCTGATCCGGCTCATCAAAGCGCCGATCATGATCGATACCACGGACGCGCGTGCGATCGAAGCCGCGCTGACCTATTGCCAGGGCAAGAGCCTCATCAACTCGATCAATCTGGAGGACGGTGAAGAGAAGTTTGAGCGAGTCTGTCCGATTGCGCGGGCCTATGGGGCGGCGCTGATCGTTGGCACCATCGACGAAGACAAGCAGCAGGCGCAGGCGTTCACGCGGGAGCGCAAACTTGCGGTTGCCGAGCGCTCGGTCCGGCTACTGACGGAGAAGTACGGGATACCGGCGGAGGACATCATCATCGATCCGCTGGTGTTCCCCTGCGCCACCGGCGATACCAACTATATCGGGGGAGCCGTCGAGACGATCGAGGCCCTGCGGCTGATCAAGGCCAAAATTCCCTTCGTCAAAACCGTGCTCGGGATTTCGAATATCTCGTTCGGGCTTCCGGCGGCGGCGCGCGAAGTCATCAACTCGGTTTTCCTCTACTACTGCACCAAGGCCGGGCTGGATCTGGCCATTGTGAACGCGGAAAAACTGGAGCGTTTCGCCTCGATTCCGGAAGAGGAGCGGCGCCTGGCGGAGAATCTGCTGTTTAACACACCGCCGGCGGACTCACCGGATGAAGAGCTGCGCCTGGCGGCCGAGGATTGGCGGCAACAGACGGTGGCGCAGAGAGGCGCCATCAACCAGTTCCACATCGCGGCCGTCGCTGAGTTCTTCCGCCATGCGGTGAAGAAAGACAAAACCAAGGCCGCGGATCTACCGCTCGACACGCGGCTGGGCAATTACATAATTGAGGGCACGAAAGAAGGCCTGGTCGAGGATCTCGACCGCAAGCGGGCCGAAGGCGCGGCGCCGCTCGACATCATCAACGGCCCACTGATGGCGGGTATGGCGGAGGTCGGGCGGCTATTCAACAACAACGAGCTGATCGTGGCGGAAGTGCTGCAATCGGCTGAGGCCATGAAAGCCGCGGTGAATTATCTCGAAGGCTTCATGGAGAAGGCCGATACGTCGAGCCGCGGCAAAATCATTCTGGCCACGGTCAAGGGCGACGTGCATGATATCGGCAAGAACCTGGTCGAGATTATTCTGAGCAACAACGGCTACAAGGTGATCAATCTGGGGATCAAAGTTCCGCCGGAGAAGCTGATCGAGGCGTTTCGCGAGCATTCGCCGGATGCCATCGGCTTGTCGGGGCTTTTGGTCAAGAGCGCGCAGCAAATGGTGATTACTGCGGGCGATCTGCGCGAGCATGAAATACGCGTGCCGCTGTTAGTTGGTGGGGCGGCGCTATCCGAGAAATACACCAATGGCAAAATCGGCCCGGCTTATGGCGAAGCGGTGTGTTACGCCAAGGACGCCATGACCGGGCTGAAGCTGCTGAATGAGATCATGGACCCGGCGACGCGCGAGTCAGTCTTGCGTGTGCACACGCATGTTGTGCCGCCGATGGAAATCGAACGGCCCGCTGAGCCCCTGGCGCCACTAACGGAGATCCGAAGCCGCAAGGTGAGTGTGGAAATTCCTGTCCCATCGGCGCCGTATCTCGACCGCAAGGTGCGCGACGTGCCGCATCTGGCCGAGATCTGGAGTTACATCAACCCGCACATGCTTTACGGTCGGCACCTCGGGTACAAAGGGCACTTCGAGAAACACCTCGCGGAACACAACGAGAAGGCGCTGGAACTTTACCACAACATGGAGGAAGTCAAAAGCGAAGCCGCGCGGTTCATGAAAGTGAAGGCTGTTTGGCAGTTTTTCGAAGCCAAACGCGCGGGCAACGCCATCAAGTTGTTCGCTCCCGGTGGACAACAGCCGATCCACACGTTCCGTTTCGGCCGGCAGCGGCGCGATGAAGGCCTATGCCTGAGCGACTACATTCTGGATGCGGCGGACGGCGTGCGCGATCATCTGGCAATTTTTGTGGTTACGGCAGGCGCAGGAATCCGCGAGCACAGCGAGGAACTCAAAGAGGCGGGGCAGTACTTCAAAGCGCACGCGTTGCAGGCGTTGGCCATCGAGACCGCCGAAGGCTGCGCCGAGTGGCTGCACCGGCGCATTCGCGAGGACTGGGGATTTCCTGACCCGCCGGCCATGACCATGCAGGAGCGTTTCACATCGCGCTATCGCGGTAAGCGCTACAGCTTCGGGTACCCGGCCTGTCCCAATCTGGACGATCAGCAGGGCATCTGGAAACTGCTCTCACCTGATGAGATCGGCGTGCACCTCACCGAGGGCATGATGATGGAGCCCGAGGCCAGCGTGAGTGCGCTGGTGTTTCATCATCCCGACTGCGCCTACTTCACGGCGAGTGAAGAGACCGAAGAAGTAATGGTTTAGCCCATTCGCTACGCTGTTTGCTGCACCGGAGTGTCGAGACAGGTCTTTGCCCGTCCCGTGTTACGCGCTGCTAGTGTCTGAAAACTGCGTTGATCTATTCGGGTCGCTAGGCTGTCAGAATGACGCGCTGTCGTCGGATCTTGCGTAGCAGTTCTATTACCTTCGGCGGGAGTTTCTCGCGTTCCAGTTTAGGTTTGGCGCTGTTTGCGGTTGGCATGGCTGATATGAGCATCGCTTCAACCTGGTCCCAGTGGCCCCGATTAGGAATCACGAAAGCAGAGAAGAAATTCCAGAAGTTGTAATGGCGCATGTTGGGGTCTCTTGCGTGCTTCAAAAGCCGACTCCGCAGTTTTACGGTCTGCCCGATGTAATATGGAACGTCATCGCGGTAGAGAATGTACACGCCCGGTTTTTGTAGATACTCATCTAGCACCCTCGCCAGTAGCCTCTTGCCGCCGCCATCAGTATCAACCATGGCATCAAACACTTCCCTGGGCCACATGCGCATGTGTTTGCCACAGATGGGATTCTTGAGGGCGAGCAACGAACTTCGGTCAGATGCCATACGCCTTCATGGTGCGGCGGTCTTGCCGGAAAAGCAATTCGATGCGGTTTTGGATTCACCGCAGATTTCAGGCACTACCGATAGCCGCGACCAACAGCGCCAATGCGTCATACTGATAACATGAAGCTGCTGATCACGATCGTTCAGGACGAAGACGGCGTGTATATCGCAGAGTGTCCGGCGATACCCGGTTGTGTCAGCCAAGGCAAAACGGAGCAGGAAGCGGAGAGCAACGTCCGGGACGCGATTCGTGAGTGCCTCAAGGTGCGTGCCGAACTGGGCATGCCACTAACGGTCCTCACGCGTGAGATCGAAGTGCCTGCGTAATGCCAATCCTGCCAGTTCTCAGGCCGCGTCAGGTTGTCGCCGCCTTCGAGAGACTAGGCTGGACGGTTTGCCGGCAGCGCGGAAGTCACATCATCCTTGTGAAGGCGGGTCACATCGCGACGCTTTCCATTCCTAACCATCCAGAAGTTGCCCGTGGAACGCTTCGCAGTCTGATTACTAAAGCAGGACTCACGGTCGACGACTTTCTACGCGCTCTGTAGCGTGTTAATCGTCCCCACCCGTCGCCCTTCAAACGCCGCAATCGCCGGCTCCTGCTTGAGGATGTAGCCCAGTTCATCCACCCCATCCAGCAGGCACTGCTTCGAGAAACCATCCACCGGAAATTCCACCGCTCGTCCATCCGGTAGCGTCAATGTCTGCGCAGCGAGATTGACCTTCAGCCGCGCATCGGGGTCCTTCTCGATCGCCCGGAACAAAGCCTGATGCACATCCGCCGCCACTGCGATCGGCAACAGCGAATTCTTCAGCGCATTATTCTGAAAAATGTCGGCGAATGACGTGCTGATCACCGCCCGAAAGCCGAATTGCGTCAGCGCCCACGGCGCATGCTCGCGCGAACTGCCGCAGCCGAAGTTGTCGCCCGCCAGGAGAATCTCAGCGCCTTTGGCACGCGACTGATTTAGCACGAAGTCCGGTTTGGGCCGCCCCTGTTCGTCATAGCGCCAGTCGAAAAAAAGCTGCTGATCGAGACCCTGCTTTGACGTTGTTTTGAGAAATCGCGCGGGAATAATTTGGTCCGTATCCACATTGTTGATGGGCAGCGGCACCACGCGGCTTTCGAAATTCGTGAACGGCTTCATAGCAGGCTCCTCACATCCGTCACCACTCCCATGACCGCGGTTGCGGCCGCCGTGAGCGGGCTGGCCAGGAACGTTCTGCCGCCCTTCCCTTGCCGGCCTTCGAAATTCCTGTTGGATGTCGAGACGCTGTATTCGCCCGGCTGCAACTGATCGCCATTCATGGCGATGCACATGGAACATCCAGGCTCGCGCCACTCGCATCCCGCGGCACGAAAAACTTCGGGCAGACCCTCCGCCTCAGCCTGGCGTTTCACTTCCTGCGACCCCGGCACCACCATCACGCGAACCTTCGGGCTTACCTTGCGGCCCTTCAGGAGCGAAGCCGCTATACGGAGATCGGAGATGCGCGAGTTCGTGCAGCTCCCGATGAACACCACATTGACCGGACGTCCCAGCAGCGGCTTGCCGCCTTCGAGTCCCATATAGCGCAGAGCTTTCTCGACGGACTCGCGCTCCAGCGGATCTGCGATTCGCGACGGATCCGGCACCGCCGCTGTGATGGGAATACCCATTCCCGGATTGGTGCCGTATGTGATCATCGGCTCCAAGCGATCAGCATCGATCGTGATTTGCTTATCGTAGACAGCGCCGTCGTCGCTCGGCAGCTTCCGCCATCGCGCGACCACCGCGTCCCAATCCGCTCCCTTTGGCGCATACGGCCGTCCGCAAATGTACTCGAAGGTAGTTTCATCCGGAGCGATAAGTCCGGCGCGCGCGCCGCCTTCAATGGACATATTGCAGACCGTCATGCGCTGTTCCATCGAGAGACCGCGAATTGCCGCGCCTGAATATTCCAACACGCAGCCCGTCCCGCCGCCCACGCCGATCCGGGCGATCAATCCAAGAATGATGTCTTTCGCCGATACACCACTGCTAAGCGTGCCGTCAACCCGCACCTGAAATGCCTTCGACGGGCGCTGCAACAGACATTGCGAGGCCAGCACATGTTCCACTTCGCTCGTCCCGATGCCGAACGCCAGCGCTCCGAACGCGCCATGCGTGGCCGTGTGACTGTCGCCGCAGACCACCGTCATCCCGGGTTGCGTCAGCCCCATCTCCGGACCGATTACATGCACAATGCCCTGCTTCTCGCTATGAATACCAAAGCATGGAATACTGAAATAGCGGCAATTCTTTTCGAGCTGCGCGAGCTGATTGGCGGCGATCGTGTCGACGATGGGGAGAGATCGATCGCTCGTAGGAATGCTGTGATCCGCTGTCGCTAGCGTCAAGTCCGGGCGGCGCACCTTGATCCCACGCTCGCGCAAACCCTGGAAGGCTTGCGGCGACGTCACCTCATGCACCAGATGGAGATCGATAAACAGCAGTGTGGGCGCGCCCGCCTGCTCATGCACAACATGGGCGTCCCATATTTTTTGGACAATGGTTTTTGGCTTACTCATGATTTAACCGATCGCGGCGCAGACCGCTTCGCCCACCTGCTCGGTGGTCGCTGGAGGTCCAGCCGGCTGTAGATCCGCGGTTACCCTTCCAGATGTGAGCACCGCTTCCACGGCAGCATTCACCGCGGCCGCTTCTTCTTTCAATCCGAAACTATACTCCAGCATGGCGGCGACCGAGCCGATGGCTCCCAGAGGGTTGGCCTTGTTCTGACCTACAATATCCGGAGCCGACCCGTGCACAGGCTCGTATAAACCAACCCATGCGCCCGACGGCTTCCGGTCGCCGATCGACGCCGACGGCAGCATCCCGATGGATCCCGCCAGCACGGCGCCCTCATCACTCAGGATATCGCCGAACATATTTTCCGTCAGCACGATGTCGAAGCGCGTCGGATTCAGCACGAGCTGCATGGCGCAGTTGTCGACCAGGATGTGGTCCAGTGAAACATCGGGAAACTCGCGCCCCATCTCGGTCACCACACGCCGCCACAATTGCGAGTTCTCCAGCACATTGGATTTGTCTACCGATGTGACTTTCTTTCGCCGCCCGCGCGCCAGGTGAAACGCCATGCGGCTGACGCGCTCAATCTCGCGGCGCGTGTAAACCATGGTATTCACGGCTCGGGTGTCCGCGCCGTTTTCCGTAATGCCGCGCGGAGTGCCGTAGTAGATGCCACCGGTCAGCTCGCGCACGATGATCATATCGGTGCCGGCCACGCGATCGTTTTTCAGCGGTGACGAGTCCAGCAGCGCGGCGTAGGCGCGCACCGGTCGCAGGTTGGCGTAAACGCCCAGCACCTTTCGAATTCCAAGGAGGCCTTTTTCCGGACGTTTTTCAGGCGGCGCGTTGTCGAACTCGGGCAGGCCCACCGCGCCCATGAGCGTGGCATCAGCTTCTCCGGCCAGCCGCACCGTCTCCTCAGGGAGCGGGCTGCCTGTCTGATGAATCGCGATGCCGCCCAGCAGGCCCTCGGTAAGCCTCAGCGTATGGTTCCACTTCTGCGCCACGTGGCGCAGTACGCGTACCGCCTCGCGTGTGACCTCCGTACCAATCCCGTCTCCGGGCAAAACAAGAATGTTAAGGTTCATGGTAAAGCTGCCATTTGCCGCATCTCTTGGAAGCAATATCAATCAGGGTGCACAACCCGCATTTCGGGGACTGGCTTCGAAATTCCGATAAACGCAATTCAAGAAAACAGTTGGCGCCCCGATTCGGAATTTCGTTGCCTGTCCCCGAAATGCCCGGCGAGATGACCCGAATTGCCCTGCGATCAGTCGCCCACCGCCTGCTTGGCCTGCGTGTCCCCGATCAGCGCGATGATCTCTTCATCCATCACACCCTTCTTGCGATCGGCCATCGCGGTGAAGCGGTGATAGAGCAAGTCCAGTTCGCTCTTCGTCAGGGAAAACCCGAGATCCTCGCAGCGCTTGTGTAATGCGTGCCGGCCGCTGTGTTTGCCCAGCACCAGTTTCCCCTCCGGCACGCCCACGCTCTTCGGGTCGATGATTTCGTAAGTGGTTTTCTCTTTCAGGTAGCCGTCCTGATGGATGCCGGCCTCATGCGCGAACGCGTTGCGGCCCACGATGGCCTTGTTGGGCTGCGGCCCGAACGTGATGATCGAGCTGAGCAGCTCACTGGCTGAGTACAGGTGCTCGGTGTTGATGCCGGTAGAGTAGGGGTAGAGGTCATTGCGGATTTTCATGACCATCACCACTTCTTCGAGCGAACAATTTCCCGCGCGCTCGCCGATACCATTAATCGTGCACTCGATCTGCCTGGCGCCGGCCTCAACCGCGGCCAGCGAATTCGGCACTGCCAGGCCCAGATCATCGTGGCAATGCACGCTGACGATGGCGGAATCGCCCAGTGCTTTCACGACGCGGCCAATGATCGCAGCATATTCCCGCGGCGCCGAATAGCCGACCGTGTCCGGGATGTTCACCGTCCGTGCGCCCGCCGCAACCACGGCCTTGGAGACTTCCTCCAGAAAGTCCGGATCTGTCCTGGCGCCGTCCTCGGCTGAGAACTCTACATCATCCACATGCTCCCGCGCGAGTTCCACTGCCGCTATGGCTTCATCCAGCACCTGTTGCCGCGACTTCTTGAGCTTGTATTTCAAATGAAGATCGCTCGTCGCGATGAAGGTGTGAATGCGCGGCCGACGCGCGTGCTTGAGAGAATGCGCGGCCCGTTCCACATCCAGCGTGCAGGCGCGCGCCAGGGCCGCCACCGTGACCCAGGGGAATTCGCGGCTCACCGCGTCTACCGCTTCGAAGTCACCGTCCGATGCAATGGGAAAACCAGCCTCGAGGATGTCGACGCCTAAATCCACCAGCTTATGGGCCATCCGGGTTTTCTCAGGAACCGTCATGCTGCAGCCGGGTGACTGCTCGCCGTCGCGGAGAGTGGTGTCGAAGATGTATACGCGGTTGCTCATGGTTTGGGTAGCCGCCTTTAGTCATCCAGCGGCCGGACCGCGAGTGGTTGCTCGGAGGTCCGGCCGGGAAGTCTCGCCGGCCGGTCCGCGGTGCGCGCGGCTCCAACCGGTACGAACCAATTATCATGGCGGATCGATGAATTTAGCAAATTTATAATGCTCATAGTGTGAATAAGTATTTGTTATGATGAGACGGCATGGAACTTTACCCGCTGCATGTGTTTCTGACGATCGCGACAGAGAAGAGCTTTTCCCGCGCGGCGGAGAGGCTCCTGCGCACACAGCCGGCTATCTCCCTGGCCCTTCAGCGCCTGGAGTTGGAATTGGGAGAGAAGCTGATTGACCGTTCTGCCAAGGACCTGGTGCTGACTGACGCAGGGCAAACCGTTCTCGAATATGCACGGCGCTTCGAAAACCTCCGCCAGGAGTTAGAGAACTCGCTCGCCGAACTGCGCGACAACTCGGCCGGCCGCCTGGCCATCGGAGCCAATGAATCCACGACGCTTTATTTGTTAGGCCACATCGCGCGGTACCGTCGCCTCTATCCCAAAGTCAAGGTGCAGGTGCGCCGCAGCCTTTCCAGCAAGATTCCCGCCGAGCTGATCGACGGCAATCTGGAACTGGGCGTCATCAGCTACGATCCCGGAGACGCTCGCCTGGTTTCGACCACGCTCTACACCGATTCCCTGGTATTTGTCGTCTCGCCCAAACATCCATTCGCGAAACGAAAAAGTACGTCGATCACGGATCTGGGCGGCGAGACGTTCATCGCCCACAATGTCGTCTCCCCTTATCGGGACGTTGTGCTGCGCGAGTTCCAGCGTCACAAAGTGCCGCTCAACATGGAGGTCGAGATGCCGACCGTCGAGACCATCCGCCGCATGGTGGAGGACAACCAGGGCGTGGCGTTCCTCCCGCGAATGTGCGTGGAAAAGGATCTCGATCAGAGGAAACTGTGCGAGGTGCGCGTGAAGGAACTGCACGTCGAGCGCAAGATCCGCCTCGTCTACCCCTCGCGCCGCGCGCTCAGCCATGCAGCCCGTGCGTTTCTGGAGGTTGTAAAGAGCCGAGTCGAATAGGATGGGAGTGTGCACATCGCTTCGCTGCTGATGTTCTGGGCCGTTGGTCCGCCTACTTTTTACCGCGACGTTCTGCCGATTCTGCAGGACCGCTGCCAACAATGTCACCGGCCGGGCGAAGTCGCACCCATGCCATTTCTGACCTACCGGCAGGTGCGCCCGTGGGTGAAAGCTATACGCGAAAGTGTCGCTTTAAAAAGAATGCCACCCTGGTTCGCGGAACCCGGCTACGGTCCGTTTGCCAATGACCGCTCGCTTTCCGAGCGCGAGATCGAAACGCTGGTGAAATGGGCCGATTCTGGCGCACCTGAAGGGGATGCGCACGATGCTCCGCCTGCGCCGCATTGGGTCGAAGACTGGAATATCCGGACCCCAGATTTAGTGGTCCAGATGCCCCGCCCGTTCCAGATACCCGCCACGGGCGATGTCGATTATCAGTACATCGTCGTGCCGACCGGGTTCACCGATGACAAGTGGGTTGAAATGGCAGAATTGCGGCCAAGCAATCGCGCCAGCGTACACCATGCCGTAGTGTACATTCGTGAGCCCGGTTCCTCCTGGCTTCGCGAAGCGAAGCCAGGAGTTCCCTATGTTCCACCAGGAGATACTCCACGAGAACGTCTCTCAAATGGTTGGACCACAAGCGACATCCTGCTGGTTTATTCTCCGGGAAGCCTGGCGGAAGACTGGGGGCCGGCGATGGGAAAATTGATAAAGGCGGGGTCGGACCTGGTGTTCCAGTTTCATTACACGCCCAACGGCCATGCCACCAGTGATCAGTCAAAGATCGGCTTGGTATTTCATCGCGCGGCGCCAAAGCAGCGTGTGATGACATTGCAACTGGATAACGATCGCTTCGTGATCCCGCCCGAGCACCCGCACTATCGCGTTTCCGCTTGGGGGACTATTCCCAACGACACCGAGCTTCTGAGCTTCTTCCCACACATGCACTTGCGCGGCGCAAGCTTCGAATACAACATCGTTGAACCGGACGGAAAGACGCGCACGCTGCTGAGAGTGCAGCCGTATAACTTCTACTGGCAGCTTTCCTACCGCCTCGCTCAGCCCTTGCCGGTGAAAGCCGGGACGAAGCTGGAGTGCGTCGCCTACTTCGACAATTCGCGCAATAATCCCAATAATCCGGATCCTGAGGACGCGGTCCGCTTCGGACCGCAAAGCCGCGAGGAAATGATGATCGGCTTTTTCGACATCGCGGTCGCACCTGGCACTGATAAGAACGAATTCTTTGTCCGGCATCGTTAGATTCTTTGAGGTCACAATTTGTGACCTCAAACGAATCCGAATCGCCGTCGACGCTGTGCGGGATCGTGAATCAGTTTTTTCAGGGTATCGAACACGAGCTTGATGTGCGCATCGTGTGTGTCGCATCTTCCTTCGAGTTCCGCTAGCTTGCGCGCCAGATTCGTGTACGTCGCGGCCACTTCACGCAGGCTTACAAAGGCGCGCATGATCGCAATGTTCACGAGCACTGCGCGGTCGCTCTTGAGAACGGAGGATAGCATCGCCACGCCCTCTTGCGTGAACGCGTAGGGCCGGTAACGCCGCCCGCCGTGGGCTGCACTTGAGGTCACAATTTGTGACCTCAAGATTTGAGACTTCAAACCTCTCGCTTCTGCAGCCTTCAACTGGAACATGAAATCGTTTGGGAATCGGCTCCGGTTGCGCTTCACTGCTTGATTGAATACTTTCGTCGGCACGCCGTACAGCTCCGCCAGGTCCGTATCCAGCATCACTTTCTGGCCGCGAATCAGATGGATCCAATGCGTAATCCGCGCAACCTGCGCCGGGTTTTGCGCAAACGGGACCAATCGTTTGGTTGCCACGTATTTACGGTGTTCTTGATCCGCTGTGAATCTCACAAATCCTGGATGCGGCGCAGCGCACCTGCGGTTGTGCCACAATTAAATTAGCCCCCAGACAAACAATTTGATGGACCCTCAACGCGTGGATCTCAAGCAAACCCTCAACCTGATGCGGACGGACTTCCCGATGAAGGCCAATCTGCCGCAGAGTGAGCCGAAACTGCTCGAGCGCTGGCAGAGCGAGAACATTTATGCGCAAGTGCGCCGCGCGCGGGCCGGCCGTCCGGCTTACATTCTGCACGACGGGCCGCCGTATGCCAACGGCGACATCCATCTGGGGACCGCTTTCAATAAGATTCTGAAGGACTTCGTAGTTAAGTCGAAGTGCATGGCGGGGTTCGATACGCCCTACGTACCGGGCTGGGATTGCCATGGCTTGCCGATCGAGCTCAAGGTGGACAACCAGCTCGGTTCGCGCAAGGCCAAGATGACTCCGGCCGAGATTCGCGCGGAATGCCGCAAGTACGCGGAAAAGTATGTGGACATTCAGCGGCGGGAGTTCATCCGGCTGGGCGTGTTCGGGCGCTGGGAAGACCCCTACCTCACGATGAGCGCTTCGTACGAAGCCGCGATTGCGCGGGCCTTCGTCGAGTTTCTGGATCGCGGTTATGTCTACAAGGGGTTGAAGCCGGTGCACTGGTGCTTGCGGGATCGCACCGCGCTCGCCGAGGCCGAAGTCGAATATGAGAATCACTCCAGCCCTTCGATCTGGGTGCGGTTTGCGCTGAAATCGGAGCCTTGGGATCCTGCCCTTGCCGGTCGCAAAGTTTTCGCGCTGATCTGGACCACCACTCCTTGGACCATCCCGGCGAACATGGCCATCGCATTTCATCCGGAATTCGACTATGTTGCGGTGGACATAGCGGGTGACGTTTACATCGTCGCCAGAGATCGGTTGGAATCGACTGCGCAGGCGTGCGGATGGGCAAACTTCACTACGCTGGCGCATTTTGAAGGCCGTCGGCTGGACGGTGCTGTGTTCCGCCATCCATTCATCGAGCGCGACTCACGCGGTATTCTCGCCGACCACGTCACTCTCGAGCAGGGCACTGGTGCTGTCCACACGGCGCCCGGGCACGGCCAGGAAGACTACGAGATTGGATTACAGTACGGGATTTCTATCTTTTGTCCGGTAAACGAGGCCGGGCGGTTCTACCACGCCGAAGGCGCCGCGGGCCGGCTTCCCGAGGAACTGATCGGCAAGACTGTCTGGGAAGCCAATCCCATCGTAATCGAGCTTCTGCGCTCCCGCGGCGCGCTGCTCGCCACCGAGAAAATCGAGCATAGTTATCCGCACTGCTGGCGATGCCACAATCCCACGATCTTCCGGGCCACCGAGCAGTGGTTCATCGGCATGGATCGCAACCAGCTTCGCGAGAGGACGCTTGAAGCCATCAAACGAGTGCGCTGGATGCCGGAGTGGGGCGATGAGCGCATGTCCAACATGATCGCCACGCGCCCCGACTGGTGCATTTCCCGTCAACGGGTCTGGGGCGTGCCGATCATCGTGTTCTATTGCGCGCAATGCCGCGAACCCCTTACAGGCCGGAAGGTCATGGACCGTGTGGTCGAACTGTTCGAGCAACACACGGCGGACGTCTGGTACCAGAAATCGGCGACGGAGCTGATTGGCGAAGGCGTGCGGTGCGCCAAATGCGGGTCGGCTGAGTTCACCAAGGAGTCGGACATTCTCGATGTGTGGTTTGATTCCGGCTCCAGCCAACTGGCCGTTTTAACTGAAGCGAATGGCCTCCAATGGCCGGCGGATCTCTACCTGGAAGGCGGCGATCAATATCGCGGCTGGTTCCACAGCTCGCTGTTGGTAGGTGTGGCGCTCAAAGGCGGCGCGCCTTATCGCGCATCCGCCACCAACGGCTGGGCACTCGACGGTGAGGGACGGGCGATGCACAAGTCGCTGGGAAACGCCATCGAGCCCGAGGAAGTGATCAAGAAGTACGGCGCCGAAGTTCTCCGTTTGTGGGCTGCCTCGGTGGAGTTCAATGAGGATGTGCGCATGTCGGAGACAATCCTCGCGCGTCTCACCGAAGCCTACCGCAAGCTGCGCAATACTTTCCGGTATCCACTCGGGAATTTGTGGGATTTTGATGCCCAGCGTGACGCCGTCTCCGCCGACAAGCTACCGGAGATCGACCAGTGGATTCTACTTCGCGCCGAAGATCTGGTGGCGCGATGCCGCCGATGGTATGACGAGTTCGCTTTCCACAAGGTTTACAGGGCGCTGTACGACTTTGCGACCGTAGATTTGAGCGCTGTATATTTCGACGTTCTCAAGGATCGGTTGTACACCGCGGCGCCGAAATCGCATTCCCGGCGGAGCGCTCAGACAGTGCTGCACAGGCTGCTGGATGCGCTGGTTCGTTTGTGTGCGCCGATTCTCGCCTTCACCACCGAAGAGGTTTGGCGTCACATGTGTCGCGAGGGCAGCGTGCACACGGCGCTATTTCCGGAGCCGGCCGAGTTGACCACCGGCATCACCGGCGAACAGAGGAAACGCGCCGAAAACTGGGACCGTCTCATGAAAGTGAGGCAGGATGTGCTCAAGAGCCTGGAAGTCGCGCGGCAGGAAAAATTCATTGGGGCGCCTCTCGAAGCTCGCATCCGCCTGAGCGCCAACGGGGACCTGTATCCGCTACTGAAAACTTACGCCGCGGATTTACCCGCTCTGTTCATCGTTTCCCAAGTGGAGTTATCACCGGGCGCCGGAGACGCCGTGCAGGTAAAGGTGGAGCGAGCGGCCGGGGCCAAGTGCGAGCGCTGCTGGAAGTACAAAACCGACATCGGATCGAATGCCGCGTTTCCCACGATCTGCGGCACTTGCTCCGAGGCGGTGGAGGAGATCCTGCATGCGTGAGTCCGGGTCGCGCGCCATGATGTACGGCTTGGCAGGCGCCGTATTCGCGGTCGATCGCCTGACCAAGTGGATCATCGAGACATACGTTTCGAAGTATGACAACCACGTCGTGATTCCAGGATTTTTCGAGATCGTGCATTCAGAAAACCAGGGTGCTGCGTTCGGGCTGTTTGCCCAATCGACGTCGCAGTTGCGGACGGTTTTGCTGATTGGCTTCTCGGTGGTGGCGCTGGTGGCCCTGGTAGTCATGCTGTGGCGAACTTCGCGGCTCGACCGCAAGACCGGCATCGCACTGGCCCTGATTCTGGGCGGCGCCATGGGCAACGTGTTCGATCGCGTGGTTCGCGAGGGTGGCGTTACGGATTTTCTCCTCTTCTACATCGGGAGTTATCAATGGCCGGCATTCAATGCCGCCGATAGCGCGATCGTGATTGGAAGCGGCCTGTTGCTGCTCGATTTCGTCAAGTTCAAACGCCAGCCGGCGCACACGCAAGATGTTTCCTGAAGTTTTTCGCATCGGCGGATTCTTTCTGCCCACCTACGGCCTGCTGGTCGCCCTGGCTTTCCTGGCCGCTCTGTGGGTGGCGGGACGCCTTGCAGCCAAAGCAGGTCTACACAAGGAAACCGTTCTCAACCTCGGGATCTATTGCGCTCTGGCAGGCATCGCCGGCGCCAAGCTGCTCATGATCGTGCTCGATCCTGCGGTTCGCGGCAACTGGCGCGAGATCTTTTCGCTCTCCACGCTGCAGGCCGCCGGAATCTTCTACGGTGGTTTTGTTGCGGCGCTGGTGACGGCATTCGTCTACATGTGGCGCAACGGACTGCCGGCCCTGAAGACTGCGGATGCGTTCGCTCCAGGGCTCGCGTTGGGACATGCCATCGGGCGCCTCGGCTGCTTTTCCGCGGGCTGCTGCTGGGGGGTGCCGACGCACTTGCCTTGGGCAGTGACATTTACGAATCCACGGGCCAACGAGTTGGTAGGCGTACCGCTCGGCGCGCCTCTACATCCGACGCAGCTTTACGAATCGCTGGGCGAGTTGATCATCTTTGCTGTGCTCTACCTGGGCTTTCTGCGGCCACACCGCGACGGCTCGGTGGTGAGCCTGTACCTGGTGCTCTACGGCATCCTGCGATTCCTTGTCGAGTTTGTGCGGTTTCACGATCAGCAATCCAATCCGCTCACGGGCCCGTTCTCGACCGAGCAGTGGATTTCTCTGGCGCTGGTCGCTGTGGGCCTCGGCTACTGGCTCTTTGCGCGGAATCGGCAGGCAATAACGGCCGTCACCTCACCGGTGACGACGAACGCGGGTTAGGGGGAGAAGGTGCCAGGTGTCAGGTTCCAGGTGTCGGGGCGAACAGTGTGCCGGAACCTGAAGCCTGCCATGGTATCCTGATGCGCTCAACGTGCCACAAGTCCGACGCAAAACTCCAAAAACGGAACTGATCTCTCCTCAGGTTGTGGAGAAGCCTGAGGCTATGGAAGAGGCTCCCAAGCCGCCCGGCACGACCGTTTTGGTGGTCTCCTACAATCGCGTGGACTTGCTGCGAAAAGCCGTCGAGGCGCTGGAGCGTTCCAAGGACCGGGAAAAAATCGAGATCCTGGTGGTGGATAACGGTTCGACCGACGGCAGCGCGCAGCTCGAAACCGATTTCCCCACGACGCGGTTCATTCGCATGCCGCGCAACTTCGGCTTGACCAAAGCCTTGAACGTGGCCTTGCGGAGTGCGACCGGCGAATTCATCCTGCTGCTGCACGAAGACACGGAAGTATCGCCCGAAACCGTCAGCTTGCTTACAGGCATTCTCGAAAATCAGGGTGACGTGGGCGCCGCCTGCCCGCTGCTGGTGACTCCTGACGGCCAGCCGGGTCCTCAAATCTCATCGCTCCCGGCGCCTGGACGCACGTCTCTCGAATGGCGCCCGGCTGATCCCGCTCTCGGTGAGCAAACGGTCGAGTATGCGCGCGGGGCGGCCATCATGGTTCGTAGTTTGTCGCTCAGGGCCATGGGGAAGATTGACGAGCGTTACGGCACTTATGGCAGCGACGCTGAAATCTGTTTTCAGGTGCGGCGGGCGGGGAAGCGCGTGCTGCTGACGCCTTCTACGCGGGTGATTCATCATGGGCGAGCGGATCTGGATGCACGTAGCCGTGCCACAATAGACGCCGATCGGATTCTTGGCATGGCCGTGTATCTGCGAAAACGGTTTGGCATCGTTCGCGGCCTGCTGTATCACATTTCAGTGATCCTCGGGGCGCTGGGGGGCCTGCTCACGCTGCGCGATTTCTCCTATCGCTTCTCGCTGTTCGGGGCGTTATTGAGCGGCCAGAAGATTGACGGCACCCAAGCCCAGTAATGTCACCCGATTTTTGATATACCACCGTTAACTACAGGTTTCCCGCGAAATCGCCGATACTAGTGCGTATGCCCTATATGCTGTGGGTCTGCTTACCTATTCTGGTGTCGCTCGGGTCGGGTACCCTTGCCTACTATGTGATGAAGGCGCGCATGGAGGCTGCCATCGCGGGCGAACGGGCCGCTCTTGCCGAAGCGCGAGCGCACCTCGACGGGCAGACCAAGGTACTTCACGAAACTATCCGGGCGACCGAAGAGGCCGCCAAACGGAGAGCGTTCGACGACTTTCTGGGCGACCTGCGCGTAGAGGAGCGCCACTACGTGCGCGAGCAGAAGGCATTATTCCTCCACAAGAGGAGCCTCGTGCTGCAGGAGCGCATCTTCTTTCGCAATATTCCGCTGTCAAGCTGGGTGGAGCACGAGATGCCGGTCGAGGAGGGCGTGGACGTCGAGAAGTTGGCGAGAACGCTCGCGGTTTTCACGCCGGACGCACTGCTTGCGCCGGATTTCAGCGGAAGAAAGCTGCTGCGGTAGACTCGACGCCGCGCAACGCTCCCTGTGGCGACTCAGCGGCTGCGTTGCGTAAGTTGGCAAGGATGCCCCGGCGGGCCGGACACGGCGCCTGGCACCTACGATGATCAGAACGCATTCTAGTTCTTCATCTTCACCGGTGGCGGCATTTCTTTGCGCGGAAGCATCTCGGCGCGGTTCGCTGCGTGGTAGACCACGGAAGCGATCACGGCCGATGCCTGCATCACGTCGCCCGGCACGGCGTGATCGTAGAGGTCCATGTTGGAGTGGTGCGTGATACGGCCGTACTCTACCTCATCCTGAATAAACTGGAATCCCGGCAAGCCCACCTGGTCGAAGGACTGGTGATCCGTTCCGCCTGTGTTTCGAATGGTGATGGTGGTCACGCCGAGGTCGCGAAAGGGCGCAAACCACGCTTCGAATACCGGCCGCATGGCATCGTTGCCCTGCAAATAGACGCCACGAATCTTACCCGTGCCGTTATCGTGATTAAAATAGCCCGATAGTTTGGCGTGCGCCGGTTTGAGCTGCATGGTTTCGGGGTCGGCAAAATTCGCCTTGACGTACGCCCGCGAACCGTAGATACCCTGTTCCTCGCCGCTCCACAAGCCCAGGCGAACGGTGCGGTCCAGATTGAGATGCAGCGCTTTCAGAATCCGCATCACTTCGATCATGACCGCGCTTCCCGTGCCGTTGTCTGTTGCGCCAGTGCCGCCAATCCACGAATCGAAGTGCGCGCCGATCATGACGATTTCGTCCGGCTTGCTGGAACCCGGAATGTTGGCGATGATGTTCAAGCCTTCACCCGAGGCGCCATCGCTGGTGGCGCGCACTTCGAACTCCAGTTTCACCGGAACTTTCTTGTCCAGCAGGCGCGCGATGCGATTGCAGTGCTCGATGGTCAGGGCGATACGCGGCGCGGGCACGGGCTGATCGCTCTGGAATGTGCCGGCCGCATCGCCGAAAACGGTTCCCGCATCGGCGTTGTAGCTCGGGACGATCGCCGCGACCGCTCCTTCCTGCGCCAGAAATTGATTGACGCGATCGCGCAGGCCGTCTTCATACTCCCAGATCTTGGCCTCGGCATCGAGCGGAAGAAGATTGAACAAGGCACGGCGCTCCTCGGGCTTTTCCGGCAGGACCATCTTCTCAATATCGAACGGCGGCAACGCGAACGGCGTGGGTGCATCCGCCTCCTTCGCCAGGTCGGCGTCGGAATAGCGTGAGGCGGGAGCGGAAGTCACAGGCGTCAGATCTCTCGGCTTTTCGAGCAGCACGATCTTGCCGCGCAGCTTGCCCTTGTACTCGCGAAAATACTTTTGTAGCTCCTCGTCGGTTTTCTTCGCATCCAAGGCATCCGAAAGCTTGAGCGGCGCGAGCACGGGCTCCGCAGTCAGTGGCCCTTTTGTGTCCGCCGACCAAGCCAGGGGGAAACCGATCAGGGGCGCGTACTCGGGCTCCTGAATCGAAATGCTGAACCTGGTCAGCCGCCAGCTTCGGCCGAACTTGCCCCAGGGCTGGATGGCCGCGTCGTCGATGCCGTATGCCTTGAGCTGTTTCACAGTCCAGTTGGCCGCCGCCGTGAATCCCGGCGACCCGGTCAGCCGCGGCCCGTAGGCATCGGTCAGCCAGAACAGATGATCCATCACCTTGGAGTTTTGGAACGCCTCCGTTTTGATGCGCTGGACGATCGCGAGATCTGCTTTGTCCTGGGCGCGGAGAGCGATCGCGAGTAGCGACAGCGTCAGTAGTTTTTTCATAAACCTCGAGAGGGATTTGGGATTTAGCCCAAGCCGCGCAGCCGTCTGCCAAATCCCAAGTCCCATCAGATTGGCAGCGACGCGGCAAGCGTCACCTGCTGATGCGTTTTGTGATCTTCAATGATAATCTTCCCGTTCTCCAGCCGCACGTCGTCCACTTTATGAAAGCCTTCCGGAGTGTGCGCATAAAACATGAGGAATCGCGACTCGATCTTGGTACGCGCCGGGAGCCAGCGGAATGTGGGCGCGCCGAACAGCGAGTTCAACTGTACCGCCTCGCGCCGCGGGACATCGAACGGCTGCGTGGCAAATTCCATCCCGCGCGCCAGCTTCTTGTTCTTCGGATAGAACATCCAACTCTGGGTCCAAGGATATTCTTGCGGCTTGAACAGGTATCCCAGCAAAAGGCGTTTCCCTGGATGCAACGCCGTGATAAACACCAGCTTGCGCGCGGGGTCCATCAGGCAGGTGGTGTGATCTCCGGAATTCGGCTCGGGCGGCGCAATGCGCACATCGATTTTGCGGGTGTGCAGCCCTGGCGCCTCAGGCCACGTGAAGTCCTTGTTGGAGGGCAGTATGTGCGGCAGCCCGCCTTCTTTTTCCGATTCCGTATAAGGGCGCGTCTTGGCACGCCGCGCTGACATGTCCACCACCGTCACACCCGGCTCCAGGAACGGCGATCCGATGGTGGCATGCTCAGCCCAGAAGACGGGCCGGTCGAATGCCAGCAGGCTCTCGAGCTCGCTCTCGACGTAGACGACGTTTTCGCCATCCACCATGCGCACCGTGCGCGCGAACAGCTCCTGGGTGAGCGGAAGCTTCGTCGCCAGCGTGAGGGTGGAGGTACGTCCGTCCCTGCTGTAATACTTCACTTCGAACGGTTTCTGATGCGCCTCGCCATGGCCAGGCAAACCAGCCGCCTCTTCCTCATGTGAGACCTCGCCGAATCCATCCACGCAGATGAAGTGGCCGGTGGCTCCATCGAATTCATTCTTTGCGCCGGCTTCGCGTGCCATGCGGATCGGGTCCCACAGGGGACTGAGTTTTTCCGGATCGTCGACCAGCACCACGCGGGCGAAGGCGGCGCCCGTAGGGAGCACCGTCAGCTCGATTGTCCCGTTCGAGAGCAGGAATCCTGGAAGATCCTCGAACGTGGCTTTCGGCGGTTGGCCAGTCTGCGCGAACACGGTCGGGATCAGGAGAAGCAACACTAGAAAACGCATGAAGCTAAGACTAACACTGCTTGCGATATACTAGCTCACCGCATGTTCTGTACCCGCTGCGGCGCAACAAACTCCGACGTTGCCCGATTCTGTTCAGTTTGCGGTGCGCCTCTCGGAATGGCAGCCGCGGCCGTGCCGGTCCCTGGGCTCCGCTATTCCGGCTTTTGGAAAAGATTCCTCGCCATGATCATAGACGGGTTCATATTCACTCCAGTCATTATGGTCATGTTCGCGTTTACCGGGGCGCTTGGCATCATGGCGCACCCGCAGGACTTCGAAGGCATGGTTGCCGCCATGTTCGGCCTCACGATGATTGCGATCATGATGCTCGTGACAGCCGGACATTGGCTCTATTACACTCTCATGGAGAGCTCGCGCTACCAGGCGACTCTCGGCAAGATCGTTGTCGGCGCCATCGTCACGGATCTCAACGGAAACCGCATCTCTTTCGCGCGCGCCAACGGCCGCTACTTCGGCAAGTGGATTTCCGGCGCGATCTTCGATATCGGTTTCCTGATGGCCGCCTTCACCGAGAAACAGCAGGCGCTGCACGACATCCTCGCCGGCACTTTGGTGATCCAGAAGTAAACCGCTCCATTTGGAGACCCTCGCACGCGTGTCCTACGATAAGAACGCATGCCAGATGTACCCGCTGTCGAGATTCACGATCTCCGCAAGCTGTACGGGCCGAAGGCCGCCGTCGATGGCCTCAGCCTCACCGTTCCACGCGGCAGCTTCTTCGGATTTCTGGGGCCGAACGGTGCGGGAAAGTCCACCACCATCCGCATGCTCACGGGCCTCATTCCGCCCACCTCGGGCACCATCGCACTGCTCGGCATGCCTCTGGCCGAGCACGAAATCGAAATCAAACGCCGCATCGGACTGGTGCCCGATGAGTCCTTGCTGTTCGACCGCCTGACTGGCGTGGAGTTTCTCGAATTCGTAGGCCGCATGTACGGGCTGGAGCGTCCGGTCGCGCGGGAACGCGCGGGCGAATTGCTGGAACTGTTCGAGCTGACCGCGCAGCCGCGCCAGCTCATCGCGGAATATTCCAAGGGCATGCGCAAGCGCGTCGCCATGGCCGCATCGCTGATTCATCGTCCCGAACTCTTCCTCATGGACGAGCCTTTCGAAGGCGTCGACGCGGTTGGCGCGCGCTTGATGAAAGATATCCTGCTCGATCAGGTCCGCCACGGCGCCACCATCTTTCTCACCTCGCACGTGCTCGAAGTTGTGGAGCGCCTCTGCGATCGTGTGGCCATTATCAACGAAGGCAAGATCGTTCGCGAAGGCGCCATGCAGGATCTGCGTTCGGCGTCCGAGACGCTGGAAGATGTTTTCGTCCGCCTGGTCGGCGCCGGCCACGAGTTTGAAAGGCTGGACTGGCTGTGATCGCCGCCATTCTCCGCGCGCAATTCCTCAGCATGCGCAGTTTCCGCCTCGACTCCCGCCGCCGCGGCGCTGTCTTTTCCATTCTCACTTCTCTCATTTGGTACGGCATCTGGATGTTCGTGGCGTTCGTGGCTGAGGATTTCTTCTCATCTGCCGTGACCGGCGAGCTGATCCGCCGCGGCTTTCCGGCCGGTTTGATGTTCGTGTTTCTCTATTGGCAGGTCACGCCCATCATGTCGGCCAGCCTGGGCGCTTCGCTCGACTTGAAGAAGCTGCTGATTTATCCCGTCCCGCACCGCAAGCTGTTCGTCATCGAGGTCCTGCTGCGGCTGACCACGTGCGGCGAGATGCTGCTGGTGCTGGCGGGTGCGGCTGTCGGTTTGCTGCGCAACCCGCGCTACGGCGGCTTCGCGGCAGCGCCGCAGATCCTTGGGCCGATCCTCTTATTTGTCCTCTTCAACCTGCTACTTTCCGCAGGCCTGCGCAATCTGCTGGAGCGCATGCTCACGCACAGGCGCGTGCGCGAGATCCTGATGCTGGCGCTGGTGTTGGCGGCGACATTGCCGCAATTGCTGCTGGCCACTCACACGCCCACCCGCAGCCTGCGTAATTTTTTCACCGAAACCCCTGGCGGATTCTGGCCCTGGACCGCAGTCTCCAATGCCGCGTTGAGAAACGGAGTGGTGATGCCGTTCCTGATTCTGACCTCGTGGGCGCTGGCCGCGCTGGTCTTCGGCCGCTGGCAATTCGAGCGCAGCTTGCACTATGATGCGCAGGACACGCTCAGCTCAGCCGCCGCGAACACGCGCACGCTCTCGCGACTCGAAAGCTTCTACCGCCTCCCGTCGCTATTTCTGCCCGATCCCCTCGCCGCGGTGGTGGAAAAAGAACTGCGCGCGCTCAGCCGTACGCCGCGTTTCCGCATGGTTTTCATCATGGGATTTTCATTCGGCCTGCTGGTCTGGCTTCCCATCACGCTCGGCAGAGGCAGTCGCGGCTCCGTGGTGGCCGATCATTATTTAACCATTGTCAGCGTCTACGCCCTCACCCTGCTAGGCCAGGTTTCCTATCTGAATACGTTTGGATTCGATCGCTCGGCCGCGCAGGTCTACTTTTCCGTGCCCGTGTCCATCAGCCAGTCACTCATGGGCAAGAACATTGCGGCGGCGCTGTACATCTTTTTTGAGATGTTGGCGGTCACCGTGGCTTCGCTGGTGCTGCGCCTCCGCGTCACGCCAGACGCCATCGCCGAAGCCTTCACGGTAACAGCCATCGTCGGCGTTTATCTGTTCGCCATCGGCAATCTCAGCTCCATCCACTTTCCCCGCGCCATGAACCCCGAGCGCGTTTCGCAAGGCGGCGCCGCCAGCCGCATGCAAGCGCTGATTTTTCTCTTCTACCCGATCGCTCTTCTGCCCGTGACCCTTGCATTCTGGGCGCGCGTAGTCTTCGACAGCCAGCTCATTTTCGCGCTGATCCTGGGCTTCGCCGCGATTCTCGGCGTGGTGGTCTATTGGATCTCGATGGAATCCGCCGTAGGCGCCGCAAATCAGCGCCGCGAAAAGCTGTTGATGGAGCTTTCGCGCAGTGAGGGGCCGGTGGCAACGGAATAGCTACGTGGAAGCCTGGAGTGATCGAACCTCACGGTTCGGTTCAGGGCCGCGGCCCATAGAAGTAGTAGTCAGCCTGATAGTCAACCGAAGCTTCGGCACCGGCATGCCGCTGGTCGCAGCCCCCTGCCGGAGCCGCGCCGCCCGCCGTGTTCACCCGCTGGATATATGTCACACGTCCGAACGTGCCTGTGCCCTCGTTAGTCTTGGCCTTCAGCAGCAGCCACGGAACGGCGTCGGGCTGCGCGGCGTTGGCACGCTGCTGCACCTGCCCGGTTACCTTGCTGCCGTCCGTTGCTTCCCACGCCGGACCCTCGTAATGCTTGCCGATTTTTGCGCCTTGTCCATTCAGTAGATCGGCCTGGGGTCTCGCTAACGCCCACTCGAACTGGGTTTGGTTGTCCGCTTTCGGCTTGCAAGCGTAAATCTGCTTTCCTTTTCCCAACGCTTTGAGCAGGACGACCTCTGTGTCAGGCGCCTTCAGGTTTTCCGGAACCTCCGGGCGCGAGATCTCAGCGGCAGCCAGGCCGAACGCGAACAGCCAAGTCAAGCTGCGCGGATTCATCGTCATGCGTTTGTAACTCAATCCCGGCGGACGCGTCCTTAGCCGTCCGTCGATGCATTGTCGCATGAGCGCCGCGTTTCAGGCGGCCACCGCGGCCTACTGCGGCCGCTGCTGCCAGAAGAACTGTTGGCCGTCGGCGTTGGCCATCTGCACGGCGGTGACGGTGATAGAATCGCTGCCAACCATGTAGGTCACGGTCTGAACCCCGGCATCCCCGTTTAGGCTGGTATCGCTCGCAACCGCTGCGATGTGCTGGCGGAGTGTGACATCCATCGGCGTAATGTCCACTTTCCAATCCCCTAGTGAGCTGCCGAATTGCAGAATCATGTGGCCGGCGGGCGTTCCCATAGCCGTCACATGCCCGGTCGTGATCTGGGCGGACAGTTTGGCCAGCTGCACCGTAGCGGCAGGATCCTCCGGCACCAGGGTGATTTGCCACCAGGCTTTGTACTGCGGGTTCGCCACGGGATATTGCAGATCGCGCATGTGCATGGCGCCGTAGAAGTTAATATCAGGATAGACCGGCGCAACAGTCACCCGGACGGAACCATGGAAGTCATAACCATTGTCCTGCGCGCAGAGCGGCGTCAGGGATAAAAGGCCAAGCAGCACAGCCGGCGCGAATTTTTGAATCATAAAATCCTCCTCTAGTATGGATAGCGACGGCGCCGAGGATAATGACTCATTCAAATCGTGAGCGGCCGCCTGGGGCAGGTGATAAGCTGGCAGTGGCCGAGGCATGGAGCAACAACCGACCGGCTCTGAGGGCGAAATTACCCAGTTGCTGCACCAGTGGGGTGACGGGCGCGATGAGGCCTTTCGGGAGCTGTTACCCCTGGCCTACAGCCGGCTGCGCGCGCTGGCCGGCATGTGCATGCGCCGCGAGCGGCCTGACCACACTCTGCAACCGACGGCGCTGGTTGGCGAATTGTGTGTGCGGCTAGCCAAGGGTAACCAGGCGGCCTGGAACAATCGCGAGCACTTCTATGCGTTCTGCGCCCGCGCGATGCGCTGGATTCTGACCGATTACGCCAAGAGCCGGCTGCGCGACAAGCGGAAGCTCGATCTCCAGCTTCCTCTGACCGAGGACATCCCATGGCTAGGCACCCGGGACGATGACATTATCGACCTGGACCGTGCGTTGTCCAAACTGGAGGCACTCGACGCCAGGAAAGCAAAAGTGCTCGAAATGCGCGTTTACTTGGGTTGCACGGCGGAGGAAACCGCCGAAGTCCTGTCGCTCTCCAAAGTCACCGTGGATCGGGATTTGACTCTGGTTCGCGCCTGGCTGTGCCGGGAACTGCGCCCGGATGCCCAGCAGCCCGCCAACCCTTCGCAGAAACCGGTGGGCTGATGGAAAAAATAACCGGCATCGGAGGTCTCTTTTTTCGCGCCCACGATGCCGCTGCTCTCGCCCGCTGGTATCAGGAGCATCTGGGCGTTACCGTTGTCCCGTCCAACTATGGAGATGAGCCGTGGCGCCAGGAGGCCGGGCCGACTGTGTTCGCGCCGTTTCCCGAGGACACTACGTATTTTGGTGATTCCGCCAAAGTCTGGATGGTCAATTTTCGCGTCCGCAACCTGGATGTGATGGTGGCGCAACTGCGCGCCGCCGGCATCTCCGTTGAGGTTGACCCGCAGATCTACCCGAACGGCAGATTCGCTCGTTTGTACGACCCCGAAGGCAATCCGATCGAGTTGTGGGAACTGGCATAATCACTCATAAATGAACCTCGATCGCTTTTCCGCCCAATCCAGAAGCCTTGACAAAGGCGGCGTAGCAGAACTCGCTGGCGAACTGCGCCGCCAGCCGCCCGGAAGCGTGGTCGTACTGGAAGGCGAGCGCGTACACAGGCTCCAACTGGCGCAGGCGATCGCCAGACAGCTCGGCTACGGAGCGAACCTTAGCGCTGAGTGGAATCTGGATGCCTTGAATCCCGGGAGCGATCCCCACGGCATCCTGTTTTTCGATGAAGCGGATGCTCTATTCGGTTCGAGAACTGATGTGAAGGATTCACACGACAGGTACGCCAACCTATTTGACCAGCTTCAATCATTTCGGGGGCTGCTTCTGATCGGCGCCGACAGCCGGCAGAGCATGCCCCCTTATTTGATGGCGAGATGCAAATTGATCTCGGTGCGGGATTACTGGCCGCCCCACGAGTAGTTCAATTCCCGGTCGGGCCAAATCGCCTTGTGGGGAGCCCAGTCGCGGCTTCCATGAGAAGGCCGACGGTGTCAGCATTTTTGAGTTGGGGGAATTCGCCAAACTTGGGCTCGATCAACTGGTCGTTCAGGAAAACTCTGCCTTCCGTGTAGTGGATCAAGCCGGACTGACCTGAGATTACGTATCCAAGAGGCACATCAGGAGGTGGGTATGTCGCCGATCAATGTGGCGAAATCCTGCATGCCCTGAGTAGTGTGGTCCACACCATCCAGGCGTGGCGAGCCGACTAGCGATGCGGCTAGGACTGCTTGCGGTCCGGTAACGGGCAGAACGCGCCTTGAGAGAAGCCCTCGGCTTCAATGCCGAACGCGTGGTCAAAACGGGCGCGATAGTTCTCCCACGCGATGGACGAGGTCAGCTCGACAAGCTGCTTTTCCGTGAAGCGTTGTCTAAGTTGCGCAAACAGTTCGTCAGAGACGTTGACCGGAGTCGCAGACATCGCGGCCGCGTAACGTAGCACCAGCTTCTCCTCTTCGCTGAGCGCGGTGCTCTTTTCAAAATCGGCCAGCGCCATCAGCTTTTCCTCCGTGACGCCTTGTTTTCTGCTCACGGCAGAACCGATATCGATTCAGAACGGGCACCCGATGAGCATCGCCGTCTTCACTGATGCCAGCGATTTCAGACCGGCATCGACGGTCCTGGCTGCCGCCTGCCCTGTTTCCATCTCAGCCAATGACCGAAGCAGCCGGGCATGATGCGCCGTGATTTTGATCGGAAGGACAACATGCCCGAGCTTTCGCCGCACCATCCAATAAACAAAACGAACGAACCAGTTGGCCTGTTGAGGCTCCACTCCTTGAATGCGTGCCATCCCTGTTGATCTCCTCTCGGGGCTGCGAATGCTCTACGGGCCCTCGATTCAGAGCGGGGCAAGCCGTAAGCAGATCTCTCTCTTTTTGAGCATATCTTTCTCGCCGTCAAATCGAAAGTTCAGGCACTCGGAACTGTGCTCCGCATAAGCGGACCTGGCGCGGTACTGGTTCCGTCAGGCACGTGATTCCGCCTTAATCGACAGCGCGAACGCCGATCGACCATGTAGCGCAGGGACACGCGCAGTTTGCGGGTACCTGCGGCAGTTGGTTTCGCCACGTGTCGAAAAGGCGCGGGTCTCCCGCCAACCCCGCGTTAGCCCGCGCTACAGGAATGAGGCTTCGAATGGGCTGCCCAACGGGCGTCCGTCCAGCCAAATCCCAAATCCTAAATCCCAAATCCAAGCGTGCCCGGCGCTTCTTCCCCACGTAATCGTATCGCAACCTAAATCATACGCGAGCATGGTTTAATGAACTCTTGAGGTGAGCCACCCAAGACCTAGATGTTGATCTTCGATCTGATTGTCATCGGTTCCGGGCCGGCCGGGCAGCGCGCCGCCATTCAGGGAGCCAAATCCGGTAAGCGCGTGGCCCTGGTGGAAAGCCGCGAAGTGCTGGGCGGCGCCTGCATCAACACCGGCACCATCCCCAGCAAGACCATGCGCGAAGCCGTGCTGCACCTCTCCGGCTTCTACTACCAGAACATCTACGGCATCAATTACCGCGTGAAAGAGAAGATCTGCATGTCGGATCTCCTGTTCCGCGTGCAGCACGTCATCAAGACCGAGGTCGATGTGACGCAGGCGCAGCTTTCCCGCAACGGTGTGGAGGTGCTCACCGGCGTCGCGAGCTTCGTGGATTCCAAGCATTTGCGCGTGACCAACTCACTTGGGCTGACGGAACTCGAGGCCAACAACATCATCATTGCCACGGGCACCAAGCCGGCCGTATCCCCTAACGTGCCGCTGAACGGCAAGACCATCGTCAACAGCGACCAGATCCTGCAGATGTCGGATGTGCCGAAAACCCTGATCGTGGTCGGCGGCGGCGTCATCGGCGTCGAGTACACCTGCATGTTCGCCATTCTCGGCGTGCGCGTGATTCTGGTGGAGAAGCGCCCGCGGCTGCTCGAATTCGCGGACTCCGAAATTGTCGAGGCGCTCTCGTATCATCTGCGCGATCATCGGGTCACCATGCGCCTGGGCGAAGAGGTAGAGAGCGTCGAGGAAGCCCCCAATGGCGGCGTTGTTGCCAATCTGCACAGCAAGAAAAAGATCTCGGGCGATGCGTTGTTGTATGCAGTAGGGCGCCAGGGAAATGTGGATGAGCTGAACCTGCAAGCGGCTGGAATTAGCGCCGACGCGCGCGGGCGCATTACGGTTGACGCCGAGTACCGCACCAGCCAGCCGCACATCTACGCCGCGGGAGACGTGATCGGCTTCCCCAGCCTGGCATCGGTATCGATGGAACAGGGACGCCTAGCCGCCGCCCATGCTTTCGGGCACGTGATGCACTCCAATCCGGCCTACTACCCCTACGGCATTTACACCATCCCCGAGATTTCTTTCATTGGAAAAACCGAGGAGCAGTTGACCGACGAGGACGTCCCATATGAAGTGGGCGTGGCGTACTATCGCGAGATCGCGCGCGGCCAGATTCGCGGCGACACCACCGGCCGTCTCAAGATCATCTTTCACCGCGAGACCAAGGAATTGCTGGGGGTACACGTCATCGGCGAAGGCGCCTCCGAATTGCTGCACATCGGGCAGGCTGTGCTGATTCTCAAGGGAACGGTAGAGTATTTCGTGGACACCGTATTCAATTACCCCACGCTGGCCGAAGCGTACAAAGCCGCGGCGTTCAACGGCCTGAACAAGCTGGCGCGTCTTTAGCCGAGGAGAGCTGCGATGGCGAAAATCGTCGGCGTAATGGCGTCGGAACGGATTGTGGCGGGCCTCGTGGAAGGCAGCCACGTCGTGGGACCGGTGCGTATTTATCCCGAGCCAGGTTCCGATTCCGAAGGACTATACGGCGTCCCTGCCGACGAAATCGGCGAACTGGTCCGGCGTCAAATCGAACTCGTCACCGGCGGCGCCCCGGTTGAGGCCGTGGGTATCGGCTTCGCCGGGATCATCCGCGACGGGCGCATCGAAGAATCGCCCAACCTGCAACAGACCAAGGGTTATTATCTGCAAGGCGCTCTCGGCACGTCGTTCCAGCGCGTACTGGTGTTGAACGATGCCGACGCCATGGCCGCGGGCATCGCGGCTACGCGCGGAAAGCTGGAAAGCCTGGTTCGCGTATGGACCCTGGGCGATGGCATCGGCTACGGCCGCTATCCGCAGGCGGAAGGCGTCTGGGAAGGCGGCCACATGGTCGTTACACTCGACCCCAAGGACAAGTTTTGCGGTTGCGGAGGTGTCGGCCACCTGGAAGGGATCATGGGCCATGCCGCCATGCGCCGACGCTTCCTGGATATGGAGCCCGATGAAGTATTCGCCGAAGCCAAATCCGGAGATGCGCGCTGCGCGGCGTTCGTGCGGCTCTGGCATCGCGCGCTGGCGGCCGGCACCGCCACCAGCATTCATCTCGATGGGCCAGGCAAGTTCTATCTCACCGGGCCCAATGCGCGCTTCGTCGATGTCGAGCGCCTGAACATCGACCTCCAAGACATGGTGCGCATGAGCCCGCTACAAGGCAGCCTGTTCGAAATCGTCCCCACAAGCGATGAGATCGCCATCGTCGGTGCGGCGGTCAGCGCTGACCGCGCGCGGTTCTCGCTGTAAATCTACTACTTAACCAGGACGACAAAGGAATCCTGCGCTGGCCAGCCGCCTACGGTGACCTGAAACGGTAACTCGGAAGTTGTCGCGGACGTCAATGTTAAATGCCTTGAGTTTGAATGTCCGGGTACTACCAGTCGATCAAGATATGCGTCGAGTTGACTCACTCGACGAGTCAGCTACTCGTCTTTGAACTCGAATGTGTCGGTATTAGTCTGGACAATCACATGCCCACCGGTCAGCGGCTTGCCCTCATGCGAGAAGAATACGGCCCCATCGGTAGATTCCCCTCCGGGCAGCCTGGTTTGCACCAGCGCGATCGCCGATGCAGCCGCGGCCGCCTTCAGCTTGGTGGATTGCACCTCGGCCAAAGCCGCCTGCCGGCGTAATTCATATCCATTCGTTGAGACCATACGTTGGATACCGTACAGTCCCGACTCATAAGCTGTCACCAGCCGGACCACGTCGTTGCGCGATCCTTTTTCGAGCAGCATGTTCACCACCTGATCGGCTGACGCCGCGTGAATCGTGGTACCGTCCGGCCGCACAAATCGAAAATCCTCCGGCCGGATGGTGTACGGCGCCTGCGACCCGTTCGAAACAGCGACCTGCAGGATGCTGAACTCACGCAAATGGGTGGGCATGTGGGCAAACATTACGGTCACACCGCGCCGCGTGAGCGTTTGATAATGCAGCCCGCGGTTGTCGAACTCGATGACTTGACTGAATGCCAGCAGGCAAAACATTGCCCCCAGCGCGCTCAAGCGCGCTCTTGCCACCATGCTTCCATATTACGATAGAAGCAAATGCCGGCTAATGATACCGAACACGTTCGGGGCCGGGCCGTCAACGGGGAATTCGCGCAGCTGGGCATCCACAATGTCAGCCGCTCGTTTCGCGACCTCGGGTCCGAGCCTCTCATCGAACACGCTATCCAGCGCCGCGAAGGCTTGCTGGCAAACGATGGAGCCCTGGTGGTACACACCGGCCAGTTCACCGGGCGCTCTCCGAAGGACAAATTCATCGTTCGCGATGAGTTCACCGAGCATACGGTGAACTGGGGACCGGTGAACCAGCCTATTTCGCCCCACCATTTCGACCATATCTACTCCAAAGTAGTCGCATTCCTCCAAGGGAATGAGCTCTTCGTTCAGAACTGCCTGGCGGGCGCCGACGCCGGCTACGCACTCACCGTCCGTGTGATCACTCAGTTGGCTTGGCACGCGCTGTTCGCCAGGCAGCTGCTGATTCGCCCGCCGCGATCGGAGGCCGGCCGCGCCGCCGCCGATTTCACGATACTTTTCGTACCCGGCTTCCAGGCCGACCCGGAGTCCGACGGTACCCACTCCGAGACCTGCATCATTCTGAATTTCACGCGCCGCATCGTGCTGATCGCCGGCACCAGCTATGCCGGTGAGCTGAAAAAATCCGTATTCACGATTCTCAATCACCTGCTGCCGGAAGAAGGCGTGCTGCCCATGCACTGTTCGGCAAATATGAGCCGTGATGGAAACGTCGCTCTGTTCTTCGGGCTTTCCGGTACGGGCAAGACAACGCTGTCCGCGGATCCCAACCGTCTCCTCATCGGCGATGACGAGCACGGCTGGAGCCATCGCGGCGTGTTCAACTTCGAGGGCGGTTGTTACGCGAAATGCATCCGTCTCTCGCGCGAGCAGGAACCACAGATCTGGAACGCCATCCGTTTCGGCACGGTTCTCGAAAACGTCAATATGGAGTCGCAAACGCGCGATCTGGATTTCAACTCCGATGAAATCACCGAAAACACGCGCGCCGCTTACCCGCTGGAGTTCATCGAGAATGCGGTGCTGCCCAGCGTAGGCGGACATCCCGACCACATTTTTTTCCTGACGGCCGATGCTTTCGGCGTGCTGCCGCCCATTTCGCGGCTCACGCCCGAACAGGCCATGTATCACTTCCTCAGCGGCTATACGGCCAAGGTTGCGGGCACCGAGCGCGGGCTGGGCAAAGAACCGGAAGCCACGTTCAGCGCGTGTTTCGGCGCACCCTTTCTGCCGAGGGCTCCTTCCATCTACGCCAACATGCTGGGCGACAAAATGCGCCAGCATGCGGCTTCCTGCTGGCTGGTGAATACCGGCTGGGTGGGCGGACCTTACGGTGTGGGGAAGCGCATGAAACTCGCCTACACGCGGGCCATGGTGAATGCCGCCCTGTCAGACGAGCTGGATGACGTGCCCGTCACTCCACATCCGGTGTTTCGTGTGCTCGTGCCACAGAGCTGCCCCAACGTCCCAGGCGAAATGCTCGATGCGCGCGGCCTGTGGGACGACAAGGCCGCCTACGATCGTGCGGCCACCGACCTGAGCGCCCGTTTTAACCGCAATTTCGAGAAGTTCGCGACGGTCGAGCACGAAGTTCGGGAAGCGGCGCCGGCGGTGTGACTCGCCAGCCCCTTACACTCCGCGATCTGCTCGCGCCAGTCTGGAAAATTCCACGAGGCAAGGTCGCGACCTACGGCCAGGTAGCTAGGGCCGCTGGGTTCCCCAAGAATGCCCGGCAGGTCGCGTGGGCTCTCCGGGCCGCGCACGGCTCGATCCCGTGGCATCGCGTAGTCGGCGCCGGCGGCGAAATCAAGCTCCGGGGACATCCGGGAATGGAACAGCGGCTGCGCCTCGAAAATGAAGGCGTTACGTTTCGCGGCCGGCGCATTAACATGCGGGTGCACGAGTTTCGATTTGAAACGGTGAAACGGCGACTCAGGTAGTGACAACGGACAGGCAGGAATGCCTGTCCTACTTGATCTTGGTTCGGGCGTCTTCGAGAATGCGCTTGGCTCGCGAAGGATTGTAAACGCCGCAGGAACAGAAGCGCGCCATGTAGGTGACGGCCTGCTCGGGAGTGCGCCGCCCTTCCTTCACCCAATCGATCATTTTCTTCGCCAGGCTGGTCGAGATCATGCCGTGGCCGCACATCGTGGTCAGCGTGAGCACCTGGCTGTTAGGCAGTTTCTCGGTCTTGCCTTCGAAACCGAGGGAGTAGCCGACGCTGTGCCGCGGAATTCCGGCGGCGTGGCAGCACTGCTCGGCACCGTCGATCGACGTCGAGATGTTGATGCACAGCCCAAGGTCGGCCGCGCGCACGGTTTTGACAAAATCCTCGGCGGAGACGCGATCATCGAAAACGGCCGCGACAGTCGTTGGCGTGTCAACGCCGTCGATCACCGCCTGGAAATCCGGCGTCATGTCGCGCTTCCAATGCGCCGTAGGCTGCATGTGGCGCGAAGGCCGCAGCGCACCGCCGTGGATGGCATCACCCAGATTGACCGGTTTGAACGGCAGTGCCATCTCGAGAAACTTCTTCAGCTTCGGAACGCTGCCCTGGTCGTTGTTGCCACGGCTGGGAATTGCAAAAACGATGTAATCGTCGTAGAAGCTGGCCGCGTCGCCGTAACGATGGAGAGTGTTGGTCATCGCAATGCCCCCGCCGGCTCCGGTTTAGACGCCTCAATTGCGTTGGTAATTCTGCCCAGCCCGGCGTTGGTCTTAGCCCGCTCCAATGTATATCCCAACCGTTCCAGGATCGGCGCCACAACGTTCTCTTCGCCGTTGCCGTCACAGCGCGCACCAATCCCTAGCGCGACTACCGTGTCAATTTGCTTTTCCACCTCGCGCACCAGCCGGATGATCTCCTCGGTACGCTCCACAGGCACTTTGATCTCGACAATCGCCGAAAGAATCTTCTCGCCCAGAATATCCTCGCGCAGCGTGCCGGAAGCGACATCCGTCATCAGCGACGTAATCGGATTCTTCTTCTCGAATGCCACGCCCGCCCTCGCGAGCGCCCAAGTCATTTTCTGGATCTCGTGGAACCACACGCCCACGCCGGGCCGGCCGAATTCGATCGTGAATCCCACTTCCCCTTCTTTGACGCGGCCGGTCACGTCGTTGGTTTTGACCTCTTCGGTACCGCGGCCCTGCACTCCCGTCGATTCATGCGGCACGCGCGGATCGGAAAATGCGCGCCGTACCACGCGGGGCCATTGCAAGTCCTCGGGCGCGAAAGCGGCGGTGGGGCAGACATCCGGCTCGGGATCGAAGCGTAGCCGCACAAGCTGAAACAGCTTGCGCAGCGTGCGCACCAGAGTGGGGTTCAGATGCTCCTGGCTCAATCCGTTGAAGCAGGCATAGCACTCCACACACTCGTTGCGGTCCACTGTCGCGCGCTTGATCTCCGGGTCAATATAGATCGCACCCATCGGACAAACGTAGGTGCAGTTTCCGCAGGCAACGCACTTATTGGGGTCGATTCTCATGATTCAATCCGCAAAGATCTTACGCGTGGCATCGATACCGCTAAATAGCAGCGCCGCCGCGACGCAAAGCCCCGATGCCACCACGAACGGCACATTCCAACCGTACGACCGCACCAGATAGGCCAGCAGCGCCGGCGAGATCGCGCCTCCTATGTTACCGCAGGTGTTCATGACGGACGAGACCGACCCGGCGTAGTCGCCGCCGATATCGAGCGGAAGCGCCCAGGAACAGCCCACCGTGATCTCCAGCCCGAAAACGGCAACGCATGTGTACCAGACAGAGGCCACCGGATTGCCCGTAAACGTGGCCGGCAGAATGGCGCCCGCGGCTATTAGGAATCCGGCGACTGCCACGCCACGGCGCGCCTTCTTCAGGCCTCCCGAGCCCTTCGCCCAGCGGTCTGACAGCCAGCCGCCGAGCAGGTCGCCCCCGGTGCCCGCGAGCAGCGGCAGGCTCGCGTAGAAACCCATCTGCTGGAGATCGAAGCCGCGATGCTGGTTGAGATATTTTGGAAACCAGTCGAGATAGACCGAGATGCAGTAGGCATAGCAGAAGTACATCGCCGAGAGAGTCCACAGCGTCGAGCTCCCTAGAATTTGCGGCCACGGCACCGAATGCGTCCGGGCCGATCGCGCGCCACCCAGCGAGGTTTCGATCAGGCTCCGCTCCGCCGTGTTCACCGAAGCGTGCTCCGCCGGTGTGTCGCGGTAGTACCAAAACCAGATCGCGGCCCACACCAGTCCGGCAGCGCCGAACACGTAGAAAGGCACCCGCCAGCCGTAGTGGAGCATGAGCCTCACCACCAGGATAGGGGTCAGCGCCGCGCCCAACCGGGATCCCGCGTGCGTCACTCCTTGAGCGAATCCTCTTTCCGCCGGCAGCATCCATCGCGATAGCGAGCGCGTCGCGATCGGAAACGCTCCCGCTTCCCCCATGCCGAACAGGAATCGGAATGCCGCCATGGAAGCCGCGCTCCACGCCAGCGCCGTCGCCGAGGTAAACAGCGACCACCAGGTCACAATCAAGGCCAGCGCGCGCCGCGGCCCGATGCGGTCACCCAGCCACCCGCCAGGAATCTGAAACAGGGCATACCCCCAACGAAACGAGCTGAGAATCCAGCCCATCGTGACCATGGAAAGTCCCAGCTCTTTCTGAATGAGCGGCACCGTGGACGCGATATTCACGCGGTCCATGTAGGTGATCATGTAGGCCGCGACGGTGAGCGCAAGCACAACGTGCCGCGTGCGCGTGGGACGAACGGAGGCCCCGGGCGCAGTCACTGCGCCGGGACCGTACCGGGCTTGCCCTTCTCAATCACGCGAAAAACGAGGAATTTCGCAGATTCCGTCTGGCTGGCGTTCTTGGAAACAGCATGCAGATGTAACGGAGGCTCATAAAACATCTCGCCCGCCCGGTAGGTCTTCTCTGGCCCGTCGTCGATCCGCGCCACGAGTGCGCCCTCGAGAACGTAGACGAATGTGCATCCGTTATGGCGGTGCGCGTCACTCGCTCCGCCTGGCGCATATTCCAATTGCTGGATGGTCACAAGCAGATTGTCGCCATCCATTTTGGGCAGATCTTGCGATGTAAGCTGAACCCGCTTCAGTTGTTCTTGTGCAGATCCTGGAACCGCTAGGCCCACAGGAACGGCTGCGGCAAACGCCTGCATTGCCTGGCGCCGGTTAATCATCGCTACACTCTATCACCGGCCGGGGGTTGCGTTTCGCCCACTACCCGCCCGCAACCACCACTTCCCCCACTTTCTCAACCGGATGCCCGTGCTCGAGCCACTCCGTGAATCCGCCCGCGAGTGGGCGCACGCGCCTTATCCCACGGCGGTTTAATCGGAGCGCCGCACGGGCGCTCGAGGCTTCGTTTGGTCAAGTGCAGTAAAGGATGATGTCGCGATCGCGCGGGATCTCCGCATGCCGGTCCTCCAATTCACCGGGAGCCATGAGCAGTGCGCCGGGCAGTTTCGAGCCCGAAGTTTGCACGTCCAGCGGATTGCGCAGATCCACAATCATGACCTTTTCACCGGCGTTGAGCTTTCGCAGCAACTCCTCCGGCGAGATGCGCGCGATGCGCAACTTACGCAGAAACCGCTGGCGCTGCCAGATGTGCCAAACAATGTAAGCGGCAAACAAGCCGACAACACCGATCCCCAGCCACCGGCCAAAGCCCAGGGCGTACTCCGCTGCCACCTCGAGCTGTTCGCGAAGCAGGTATCCGAGCAGGCTGAATGCCCCTACCCAGAGGGCCGCCCCGGCGCCATCGCTCAGCAGAAATCGCCAAAGCGGCATGCGGAACAGGCCCGCGAGCGGCGGCGCCGCAGTGCTCAAGCCCGGGACGAACTTGGCGAACACCAGCGCGCCCGCCCCGAAACGCGAGAACACGTTCTCCGTGCGCCGTACACAGGAATCCGGTTCGAGCGCCACGCGGCACAACAGATTAAGTACCGAGTAGCCGCGCTTCCGGCCCATCCAGTACCACAAGCAGTCGCCGATCAGCGAAGCCGCTATTCCTATCGCGAACGCTTGCCAGAACGAGATCTTCCCCAGTCCCGCCAGCGCACCCATTGCCAGCAAAACAGGCGTGGACGGCAGCGGCAGTCCGATCTGCTCGGCCAGCACGAATGCGAACACCACCCAATAGCCGTGCCGCAGCAGGAATTCGAGAACCTGAGCCATCCGCTAAGCGCCGCCTTTGAAGATTAGATGATCGAGCGCTGCCGCTCCAGGGCCGGCCAGTGCCAGCGCGACGCTCGCCGCAAACATTGTGAACGCGAACTCGAAACCACTCGGCAGGAAGAACCCGGCCGCGAGATGCACCTTCAGCACGGCCACCGCCATCTCGATGGCAAACAGAATCGATACCCACCGCGTAAGCAGGCCCGCAACCAGCGCGAGCCCGCCGGCGAACTCCAGAATAGCCACAAATGGCCCGAGAATGGCCGGCATCGGAAATCCCATGTGCGCAAATGCCCCGCCCACGCCGCTCAGGCCGAACACGAAAATTTTCTGGCCCCCGTGCGCCAGAAACACAATGCCGGCCGCTACGCGCAGAACGGCGATGCCCAAATCTCGTTTCTGATCGTTTTGCATTCTCTTCCCCCCTTGCCGGTGAAGCGCCTATCCCATTTGGATGCGCCCGAGCCATCAGCCGATCCAGTGATTTCAAAACGACACGCCTGATTTGTCAACCGTCGGGGGAACGAAGAGCGTCTACTGAGAACCTGCCAGGCTTACTTTCCCGAAAACTGGAAATCGTCAAAATACGTGACGCTGTCGGCCTTGGTCCAAAGCCCCACTTTGCCCGGCTGCGCGAAAGCGGAATCCTCCGCCTCGAAGACTTTACGATGATCGAAATAAACTTCGAAGCGTGATTTCCGGAAACTGACCTTCAAGATGCTCCAGGTGTGGGCCGGAATCCGGTGGCGCACGCCGTAGGTCTCGCGCGGCTTTCCCCGTGGCGACAATTGAACCCAATGCCCGTCCTGCACCCGGTACATCACGATATTGTTCTCAAGAGCGTTAGCACGTACCAGGTAGTAATTGTCCGGGTCGCGGTAGCGCCACACGATGCCCGCCACCTGATCCGCCCGCCCCGCTACTGTTTTGAACTTCACACTCAGCTCGCCGTCGCGGTAGTCCGCCTTGTTGAAAATCGCCATCGGGAAGCGGCCGCCCGTTCCGTCGGCGGAGACCTGAGCCAGTACGTTGGGTTTGCTGGGAGCGCTGGCGTCCTGCCGGACCTCCCATTTTGGTGCGCCGCCATTATGTGGGGTCACCACAGTCCAGCCCGCGGGCACCGAGCCCGGCTTAGTGGTATCGAAACGAATGATCTCCGCGCCGGCCCGCAACACCAGGCAACCGAGCAAAACGCAGATAGCCCACCTGTACGGCATGTGTGAAGTAACGCGCTGACTACAGTATTGCTTGTGCCGTTGCCCGGCGCAAATGGCGATGCCGGCCAAGAAGGGCCACAACCTCACAACTGGGAATTCTTAAGCGCTGCGCGAATCTGTGTCAAAGTGCGGGTGACTTCCGGATCCTTGCCGCCGTTCAAATCAGCCGCTTTCTCCGCCTCAACGCTGGCTTCACTCAACCGCCTGCCCGTCCAGAGCACCTCCGCCAATAGCCAGTGCGGTTTGTAGCTGTTGGGAGCGCACTCAATGGCCGCGCGCAGGCTTTGTTCGGTGTGCGGGTAATCGTTTTGACGTCCGTAAAACACCGCCAGGTTGAGCCAGGCGTTCTCGCGCTCCTCCGCGTTCTCGGCAGCGCGCTTCGCGGCTTCCAGGCCTTGCTGCCGCGCCAGACTCGCATCCGCTGGATTTGGCGACTTGCGCGCGGCGCGCGCGATGGCACGGGAATACCATAAGTCCGTCCGCATGCCGGGGGGGCGCCAGCGCTCTACTTGCTGGTAACGGGCGACGGCATCGCGTATTCTGCCGAAATAAGCCAGAGTGTTCACGCGTGACAGTCCCGCATCCACGTAAACCAGCGCCCCCGAGAACGTAAGATACACGAGCGCCACCAGGCCGGCGCCAATCATCCTCCCGGCTCGATGCCGCTCAAGCGGAAGATATTCCGCCTTTGAAGTTTGTGCCACCAACAACGCGACCGTGATGTAGAAAAACACCGCCGTCGTCGCCGTGAATACGGTGAATTGCTGGCTCACTACCAAAGCTGCGAGCGTGGCCCCCAGAACCTTCGTCACCTTGTTATCACGCGCTTTCCATGCAGCGTAAAAACCCACCGCCGTGACGGCGATAAATATTCCGGCGCCCGGTAAACCCTCGTCCACTAGCGCATCGAGGAAGATATTGTGTGGCGATTCCTGATAGAACGTCGGATACGCACGCGCCAGTTCCGCTGATTGGAATCGCGGGAACCAGATGGAAAAGGTCTCCGGCCCGAATCCCACTAGCCAGCGTGTCGCCGCCATGCGGACCGAATCGCGCCATAGCAGCGGACGTCCTCCGCCTGCCGGATCCTCTATCGACCACCGCGTGCGGCTGCGCAGTAACTGGCCAGCTGGAGAAAAATAGAAGCCGGCCAGCAACGCGACCGCGGCTAGAACTGCGACGATTTCGCGCGCCCCAATTTTAGGCCGCAACCAGGCGCTTAGCAGTATCGCCCCGCATAGCAATGCCAGGATCGCCGCGCGCGTGCCCGTTAGAATGAGCGCCGCCGTCCCCACGGCGCCCGCTGCCGCGCCGAGAATCCTCCACACCGGCGATTCCTCCACCAGAACCAGGGCCACCCCCGCAAAAATCACGGAAAGAAGGTAGGTCGCCAGATAGCTGGCATGCCCGAGCGTGCTGGGTGGCCGCACGATAGCGAGCGGACCTTCGCCGGCATGGTAAGCGCTCGGGTCAATCACGGGGTCCCAGCCGAGATATTGCAGAATGCCGTAAATCGCTATCGGAAAGCCCGCCACTGCAATCGCGCGCAATAGATGCAGCACGCGCTCGGGCCGGCCGGCGGTGTGTCTCGCAACAATCCAAGCCAGGAGCAGCACGGCGGACTGCGTGATGAGTCCGTATCGCCGCCACGCGCTCCCACCTAACGAGATCCCCCGGTCCTTCGAAACCGCTGTTGCAATTGCCAGCCACACGCTTTGCGCCACTAAAACAAATCCGAATACCCGCAGCATGGGCGATCGCACCGGCGCCTCACGCGACGCCAGCAGCGCCGCCACTGCCGCTCCCGCCAGTATCACGGCAATCTTGGGTGTAACATCGTAGTAGAGAAGCACGTACGGCGCCAGAATTAACGGGAGTAACGTTACGATGGCCCATAGACATAACGCCATATCGGCTACACTATCCCACAAGCGGGTGCCATGCCGGAATCGTTCGAGCCGTTTCGCTACTTCGATCATTTGCGCACGCGCTGGCGCCTGATCTCGGTAGCTTGCGCCGCCGCCGCGGGCCTTGCATTTCTCGCCGCCCTTCTCACGCCATCTGAATACACCGCCACCGCCCGCATCATGATTGAGCCACCGGCCGGCACAGATCCGCGCGTCGCTGTGGCCGTTAGCCCGGTCTATTTGGAGTCGCTGAAGTCGTATGAACTGCTGGCCTCCGGCGATCGCCTTTTTCTCGATTCCCTCGACCACTTCAAACTGCCGCATTCCGGGCCGATCGATAAACTGAAACGCTCGGTCCTGAAGGTCTCGATCCCGCGTAACACGAGAGTTCTCGAAATTTCGGCTACCCTGCGCAACCCGAGCGAGGCTCAGGCGCTCGCGCTCTACATCGCCGAGCAAACCGTGAAGCTTGCGCGTGAGGTGACGATGAGTACCGAACGCGATCTGCTGGCCGATGCGAAAAGACAGTGGGACGAAACACGCGCGAAACTGGAGCGCGCCGAGCGTAGCTGGGCGCAGATCGCCGAGGAGCCTGCCAGCGCCGCGCCCGATCACATGGCCAAAGTGGATGCCGCGCAAGCCGAGCGGGAAGCGGCACGGGAATCCTTGACCGCTGCCGAGAAGCGATTGCAGATGGAGCAGGCAACCACCGGCTACCGTGGCGAACGGCTGAACGTCATCGACCCCGGAGTCGTGCCCCAGCGCCCTTCGCGCCCGAATGTTCCGCTCATGCTCCTGGCCGCCATCCTGGTGGCATTGTCGGCGTCGCTGCTTTACGTGACCTTCGAATTCAACTACAGCCTGGAACGCGCCGCGGCGCCACGGCCGGTCGCGTCGCTCGCCCGCGTTAAGTCCGTCAATGATTGACGCGCGTACCCTTTCCCCACCGCGCTGGATCTTGGTTTCGTTGGCCATCGGCGCATATGCCGCGCTCGTGGCCGCCGCCCCCTCCCCTGCGTCAAGTGCGGTGCTCGCCGCGCCACTCGCGCTTGCGGCCGTGGCATGGTGGACGCTCGCCAAACCACATCGCTGGACCGGCGCCTTCATCGCGGCGGCCATTCTGTTGCCGCCGCTTCCCATTCCACTCGGCGATTCCGGTCCGCACCCGGCGCTGCTGTTCGCGGCGCTTGGCGTGTTCGCCGGCGTACTCTACCTCCGCGATTGGCGCATTACCGCCGGGCCGCTGGAGCGTGCTTTCATTTGTCTGTTCTTGATCCTCCTAGCCAGCGCCGGTCTTGCCGCCCTCTATTCCGGAGCGGACCTTGCCTTCCAGACCGTGGCGCGCGTTCTGTTGTTCGGAATCGGCGTTTACCTGTTCTTCTTCACGGCCTACATGCCATCGGATGGCGCGCCGCCGCTGGTAAAGCCGCTCTTCTATGCCGCTGCAATCTCCGCGGCGATCGCTTGCGTGGATTTCTACTACCAGCTCCCCGCCCCCGCCGGTTTCAGTCCGCAGTTCGTCTGGCTCGATACTGGCATGTACTACCGCCGAGCCCAGGGAATCTTCTACGAGGCCAGCACGCTCGGCAATTTCTGCGCGTTCTTTCTGGTGATGATCGCTATCGCCTTTACTCGCCCGCGCAAGGACACCTTCGTGCCACGTCCGGCTCTGTTCGCCGGCGGCGTGCTTTTCTCCGCGGCTTTGCTTTTCTCGTATTCACGCTCGTCGATCATCAATTTGATGGTCGCCTTGGCGGCTCTCGCTTGGATCGATCGCGGGCGTATCCCGTGGCGAAGAGCCGTTCCCCTGCTGGCAGTTTCCATTGCCGCCGGAGCGGCCGCCAGCTTTTACTTTCTACCGCAACTGGTGGAAACCGCCTGGATGCGGCTCTCCGGCTCCGTCCTCTACTTCTTTGATTACGGCGAAGCCATCTTCTCCGGCCGTTTCGAAAGCTGGCGCCTGCTGGTGCAGTTTCTGACCGACCACCCCTGGCACGCGATCTTCGGCATCGGTTACAAAACCCTGCCCTATTCGGACTACATCGGCCAGACGGTGATAGGCGACAACATGTATCTCAGCATGCTGATCGAAACCGGCGTCGTCGGCCTGGCCGCGCTCATCTGGCTCCATGTTGTGATTCTGCGCACCGCCTGGCGCGCCGCGCACCACTTCAGCCCGACTGCTTCCTTCCTCGGAACCTGGATGTTTTGCTTTTGGGCGGGTCAGATTTTTCAAATGTTCTCGGCGGATTTGCTGACCTACTGGCGCGTGCTGCCCGTGTACTTTCTTGTCCTGGCGTGGGCAGTGCGAGCGAGCAGCCCGGCTCCCGCGCAGTGAACATCCTCTTTGTCGATCAGTACGGCGACCTTGGCGGCGCGCAACAGTGTTTGCTCGATTTGATTCCGGCCGTGCAGACAGCCGGATGGACCGTGACCTGCGCGGCTCCGGGTCGCGGGCGCCTCGTCGAAAAGCTACGCGATCACGGCGCCGCCTTTTGCTCGCTTCCCGAGATTTCGCTAGCCGCCGGCCTCAAGCCGCCGCTCGATTTTACCCGCTTCGCTGTCGCCACGCCGCTGCTCGCACGCCGCATTTCCCGCGTGGCCCGCGACACGCGCGCTGATCTCATCTACGTGAATGGTCCTCGCGTGCTGCCCGCGGCTGCCTGGGCCGCACGCCATGCGCGACTTCCTCTTCTGTTCCACTCTCACAATTACTTGGCGCAGCGTTCCGCGGCCACGTTGGCCGGACGCTCGCTGCAATTTGCGAACGCTAGAGTGATCGCCTGCTGCCAGCACACTGCACGGCCTCTTCGGCCCTATATCGTGCCTGGCCGCGTGCGCGTAATTTATAACGGTGTAGGCCCGGCGGAAGCCACGCCGGTTCCCGCCTCCGCCGGCCCGCGCATCGGCGTCATCGGCCGCGTCTCGCCGGAAAAGGGCCAGCTCGAGTTCGTGCAAGCCGCCCGTCTGGTCGCGCAGACGCATCCAGATTCCCAATTCCTCGTCTGCGGCGCGCCCCTTTTCGAAAATCCCGAAGCATCACGCTATTTCGATCAGGTACGCCACGCGGCCGAAGGCCTGCCGGTCGAGTTTCCCGGCTGGCAGGAAAACATCCACGCAGTACTCGCGGCCCTGGACCTGCTGGTGGTCCCATCTTTGCGCGAGCCTGGAGCGCCCCGCGTCGTCCTCGAAGCCTATGCGGCCCGCGTCCCCGTCGTGGCTTTTGTTTCCGGCGGCATCCCCGAGATTCTCCACGATGGCGAAACCGGCTTCCTCGTCGAGCCACCCACCCCTGAAGCGCTCGCGGCAAAGCTCCAGCACCTCATCCAAGCGCCTGAGCAACTGCCCAAAGTTGCCGCCAACGCGTACTCTGCCTGGAAAGAACAATTCACCGTCGAGCGCTATCAGCGCGAGGTGCTTGAGGTCATCGGCCTCACCCAGACGCGCTCCGCAGCCGGTCTTTCGATCTGAACCGATCGCCCGTCGACGTCGACAGTCAGAGCTTTGCGGGTCGCCGCCGTAATGCACATCGCCGTCCCAGGCCGCACGTTGAGTTTGTCCATGTGCTCCAGAAAACGCCGGTCCCGCTCGAACACGCTGACCACCGCCAACCGTTCTTCGAGTTCGCCCTCATCGAGCGGTTTCAAGCCGCGCCGCCGCCGGTCGTCCGGCGTATCCACACCCACACGATTGCCGTGCGGACAAGCCCCACCGTCCCCCAGCCTTTCGCGCAGCTTGTTCTCGAAGTCAGCCGACACCGCGTGCTCCAATTGCTCCGCTTCGTCGTGGACCTTGTACCACTCCATCCCGAAAATCTCAGTGAGCATGCGCTCGATCAAATGATGGCGGGTCAGCAGCCGGTTGGCGATCGTGCGCCCGGCGCGCGTCAACGTGATCTGCCCCTCGCGCGCCACGCGAATCAGATCGTCACGCTTCAGCCGCCGGATCGCCATCGTCACCGCCGGGGCCGAAACCTTGAGCCACCGCGCCAATGTGGCCGCGATGACCGTTTCCCCCTCCGATTCCGCCTCCGCGATGGTCTTGAGGTAGTTTTCCTTCGAGATCGTGATCTTCAAGCTTCTTCGATTTTAGCGGTATAGAAGCACTCTTGCTCACGACATTTGTGCTCTCAGCGTACTCATTGCCGCTATACGCCACTCCGCCAACGCCAAGCACAGTGCCGCAGCCGCAAAGGAGAGATAGATTTCTTGTTTTTCTCTGCGCCTCTGCGTCTCTGCGGTGAATTGCTTTTTCTAGCTATGCTCAATAATCGTGACCCCTGATCTTCTCGCTCTCCTCGAATCCGCGAAAATCTACGACCTCGCCCAGCCCTATTTCGTGGGCATGCCGCATCACCCCGTCCATCCGCCCTACCTGTTCGGTCTGGTCAAGAAGCACGGTGAGTACGTCACCACTGCGGGCGGTAGCTCCGCCTCCGAAGCGCTGGCGCTCGGCGGCCACGTCGGCACGCACATCGACGCCCTCTGTCACTTCTCGCGCCACGGCAAGCTGCACGATGGCGGCGATGTCGCGCAGTCCTACACCGGCGGGCTCGAGCGCCTTTCCGTCGACACCCTCGCCCCCATCTTCCGCCGCGGAGTCTTACTCGACATCGCCTCGCTCGAGCACACCGACGTTCTCCCCATCGACTTCATGATCACACCCGAGCACCTCGACGCCGCGGCGCGCGCCGAGAATGTGGAAGTCCGCGCCGGCGATATTGTCCTACTGCGCACCGGCTGGGCGCGTTACTGGGAGGACGCCGCGCGCTTCATCGCGCAGGTCCGCGGCCCTGGCCCCGGCGAGCCCGCCGCCCGTTGGATCAGCTCGAGAGGTGCCTTCGCCGCCGGCTCCGACACCGTCGCCTTCGAATTCGTTCCCGCTCCCACCATGCCCGTCCACGTGCACCTGCTCGTTGAGAATGGCATCCACATCATCGAATGCCTAAACCTGGAGCAGCTCGCCGCCGATCGCGTCTACGAATTCGTTTTCGCCGCCGCGCCGCTCAAGATCCGTGGCGGCACCGGATCCCCTATCCGCCCTCTCGCCCTGGTTCGATAACCGCGCGCATCTCACGCGCAAATCGCTCCTCGGAGAATCGTGACGCGTACGCTTGCAACTCGCGCGGCTCAAACAGCGCCTCCATCCGCTCGAACCTCGCGATCGCCGCGGCCAACTGCTCTTCTTCGGCCGCATCATAGAACACACCACCCGTCGGATCCACAGCCGGCACGCTATCCATCACCCCGCCGCGCCGCAACGCGATCACCGGTTTCCCACTCGCCAGCGCCTCCACCGGCGTCAAGCCGAAATCTTCCTCGCCCGGCATGACGAACGCCCGCGCCCGCGCATACAACTCGCGCAGTTCCTCCTCCGACACCCGCCCGCAGAACTCGACGTTCCCTTTCGCCATCCTCTTCAGCTCCGCATACTCCGGCCCGTCCCCCGCCACGCGTAGCCGCCGCCCATTTTTCGAAAACGCGCGCACCGCGAGATCCACGCGCTTGTACGGCACCAGCTCCGAAACAATCAGGTAGTAATCCTCCGGCTGTTTCCAGTAGAACGACTCCACCGCCACCGGCGGATGAATCACACGCGCGTCCCGCCGGTACGTTTTCAGGATGCGACGCGCCGCATTCGAGCTGCTCGCCACAAACTCATCCACGCGCGCCGCCGTGCTGTAGTCCCAAACGCGCAGATAATTAGTTAGCGGCGTCATCAGCGCGCGCTTCCACGCGCTCGCCGTCCATTCGTTCCGGTACGCCGGATACAGGTCCCACAGATACCGCATGGGTGTATGGCAGTAACAAATGTGCCGCGCCGCCGATGGCGGAAGCACTCCTTTCGCCGGCCCCGATTCATGCGAAAGGATCAGATCGTACTCGCGTAGATCGAAACTCTCGAGCGCCATGGGCATCAACGGCAAGAGCGTGCGGTAGTGCCGCCGCAGCGGATTGAGAAACGACGCCGTTACCCGCCGCGCACGAATCGTCTCGCTCACCTTCTCCGGATCGTAGAAAAGTGTAAAAATATCGGCGCCCGGCAGCAGCCGAAGGAGCGCCTCCAGGACCCTCTCGCCCCCGCGCATGTTCAGCAGCCAGTAGTGAATGATCGCCACGCGCATCGAAGTCAAGTACCAGCCTAGCGGCACTCGCCTGGGTTTCGCCACAGCAGAATAAATCTGTTTTCACCGGAGTCTACGGATTCAGCATCCCTGTCCGATGGCCTGCAGATTTTACATTTCGCTCATGCACATCGCGCTCATCGCCGGCTGCGCTCGTTCGCAAATGGCTCCGGCAGAAACACGCACGCAATGGCTAACCGACCATTTTCGAAGGCAGCGCCCGATTAACTTACAACGGGACCGTCTTTTACGGCGCATTCGTTCAGGATAACTACCATAGCTCCCGAGTTCCCGAGCTTGGCCTGCAACATTTCTACCGCGTGACTTTTACTCCGGAAAAACCTGTTTCGTTCTCCGCCAATCACGAGCTGAGCAGCGCATCCGCCCTGGCAACCGCCGCTGGCCATGCAATTTTCGTTTGGGGCCCGTACACACTCGATTGCACTCCGGCCGACGCGGTAATTCGCGAGTATTTCAAGTCACACGCCTCGCCATTAAGCCCGCTACCCAATCAGAAAATGCTCGACGCCCGCATGGCCGGCGACACGTTAGTGCTCACACTGTGGGAGAGGTGATGTTCCAGTTGATTCGCGCCCTGTTCGAACACGGCAAGGCCATAAAACAAGAACGGGCCTTTCCTGAAAACCTGTCGCCTAAGTGCTGGCTTATTTTGTGCATGATGTTAAGCCAGCCCGATATCATCAATCCAAAACTCAAGGGATCACTGTTACATCTGCCCTACGCTGTAACTTTTGCAAAAATTTCATCCGGATACATCGCCCATGTCCCGAAGTTGCCCGGCTGCGTTGCCACAGGGTCCACAAGGAAACGTTGCTCAATATCAGGAAGGCCATAAAATCTTGCCTCGAAAAATCATGATTGGTCCGTTGAACCGGCTAGGAACGCCACAATTCCATCAGACGGGGCAGCGAGATGAGTCCACACGTCCCCCATTGGCGGGGATATCATAGGTCGTGGTCACTCAGGATCCGCTGCTGCTGCACACCGCGCTGATGCACGAGGGTGAATACCATCCCCTCGGCTTCTCGCTTCACGTGGCGACAAATTCGCCACTCGTCCTGCGCGCCGCGGAGGAAATTTGGGGGAAATCCAAGCGCCTGTTTCCGCATGCCTCGCTTGAGATGCGGGTGGTCGTTGCGGGCGAACAGTCCGCTTCTCCCCTGAACGATCCGGTATATCGGGCACAACAAAATTTGTTCGTGGTTGCCGTCGATAACCAGAACTTCGGTGTCTGTGACCTCGAGCGCGGCCGCATCTTTGCCTGGATGACTCCTGCTGCCGTCACTGATCCCTTCTATTGCCTTCAGTTGCTCGAATGGATGGTTTATTTCACAATCGACCACCTGTACGTTGCGATCATTCATGCTGCATGCGTCGCACGCAATGGCCGCGGCCTGCTCCTCTGTGGCCGGTCCGGCGCCGGCAAGAGCTGCCTTACTTATGCTTGTGTGAAGAGTGGCTGGACACTCGTCGCCGACGATTTCTGCGCGCCTATTCGCGGACGCAATGATCGCATGGTCATCGGGAAGGCCGAGCGCATTCGTTTTCGCCCCGAGGCGGCTTCGCTGTTTCCGGAACTCGCACAACTTCCCATAATACCGGCGCCAAACAGAAAGCCGACTCTGGAATTGAGGGCCTCCGATATTCCTGGGGTGCAGACTTCCGTGAAGTGTTTTGCCGAGTCGACCGCCTTCCTGGAGCGGAACGGAACAGACGCCGCGAACGTGTCGTCAATTCCGATCGAAGAGGCGTTGGCACGCATTGAGTCCGACCAGCCCCGCTGGAACTCTCCAGTTGCCGACGAGCAGCGTGAGGCCCGCCTCGCTATCCTCTCCCGCGGGGCCTACGTCCTCCGGTACGGGGATTTCGCCGGAGCCATCCACCAGCTCAATTTGCTGATTGCTCCCTCTGCAAACTTGTAAAAATTGACTCTCAGTCGGAACTGCCAACTCCGCATCTTACGCAGCCCGTTGCGGATAGACTCTTCGCACTCCTGAACAGTTGTAAATCTTGTGTTTCCAACGTCTAATGCACCGCCCAGGATGCGATCATGAAGATGCTTGCCTGTGCACCCCGACGATCGATTGATGTTGCGTGCGCCGCTCCCGCACCGCGCCGAATTCTACCTTCTCGGATTCCCCGTGCAGATCACCACCAACTCTCCCGCCGTGCTCGAAGCAACCGCCGAGAGTTGGGGCGGTTGGACCCGCGCGTTCGATCGCCCGCCTCTCGAAATCCGCGTGATCGTGCACTTGGACGGTCCAGTGCCCGATCACGAGCCAATCTACCGCGCCCAGCGGAGTCTATTTAGCATCACCGCGGATGCCGCCAACTTCGGCATTTGTGATCTGCAAACCGGCTACTGCTTCTCCTGTGTCACGCCCGCCGTGGCGAGCGATCCCTATTTCCGCCACCATCTGCTCGATACCATGGCCTATTTCACCCTCGATTACCGCTATATCACGATCCTCCACGCCGGATGCGTGGCCCTCAACGGCCGTGGCGTGCTGTTGTTTGGAGATGCCGGCGCCGGTAAGAGCTGCATGGCCTATGCCTGCGTCAAGCGCGGCTGGACGTTATTGTCCGACGATTTCGCCGCCCTGCTCCGCGATCCCCAGTCCGACACCGTCATCGGCAGGCCACGACACCTGCGCTTCCGCCCGCCCGCGTTCGAGTTGTTCCCGGAACTCAAGGGCTACACCAGCAGCATCACTCCGTTCGGTAAGCACATGTTTGATCTCCGCAGCGGCGCGATTCCCAATGTGCAAACAGCGTCGTGCTCCCGCGCCGAAAAGATCGTGTTCCTGGAACGCCGCGATTCGGGCCCGGCCGAGCTCTTGCCCAAAGACCCGGGCGAAGCCCTCGCCTTCCTCGAATGGGACCGCCCGCGTTGGGATCCGCCAGTCTCGGATTGGCACCGCGAGAACCTGCAGGCCATGCTTGCCCGTGGCGTCCGCACCTTGCAGTACAGCGATTTCGACGACGCAATCCAAGTACTGGAGTCTCTACTTTCATGACGAAACGGCTTTTGATCGCTTTATGCCTGTTCGCCACAAGGCCCATCACATACGCGCAGGTCGCATCAGCCACGCTTCTGGGCGAAGTCCACGATGAATCCGGCGCGCTAGCTCCCGCTGTCACCATCTTGGCGCATCAGAACGCTACCGGCTTCGTCCGCACCGCTGTCACAAATCTCCAGGGCGCCTATCGCGTTGATGAGCTGATCCCTGGCCAGTACACCGTCACCGCCGAGAAGGCCGGCTTCCAAACTCTCGAATCGAAGAACGTCGTGCTGGAAGTCAATCAGAAGGCGAGGCTCGACATGCAGCTCCAGCTTGCGAGCGCGAGCGGGAGCGTCACCATCGAGGCGCAGGTTTCGCCCGTGCAAAGTGACGACGCCACCGTCGGTTACCGCCTTGAGTCCTCCAATATCGATTCGCTCCCCCTCGTCCAGCGCAATGTAGTCAATCTGATCACTCTCGGTCCTGGGGCGATTCCCCGCCAGCTTGGAGGATTCACTTCCGATCAGGTCAACGCCGTCCAAGCCAACCGCGGCGCCAACGCCCTCAATCCGCCCGTCAACGGCGCGCGATCTTATATGAACGCCTTTCTGCTGGACGGCGCCAACGATACCGACCGCAATACCTTCGCCATCGCCGTCGAGCCGCCCATGGACTCGGTACAAGAGTTCCACATCGATACTTCTGCCGCGGCCGCTGAGTTCTCACAAGCCGCTGGCGGCATCATGGATGTCGTCACCAAATCCGGCACAATCGCCTGGCATGGCAGCGCGTTCGAATATTTCCGTAACGAAGCCCTCGACGCTCACAACTATTTCGACGATCCTACGCTTCCCCGCCCCATCTTCCGCCAGAGCCAATTCGGCGGCTCCCTCGGCGGCCGCGTTCCCAAAATCAAAAACACATTTTTCTTCGCCACCTACGAGGGCCTGCGCGCCAAGTCCGCCAAGCCTCTGCTCGCCCTGGTTCCCAATGCCACCATCCGCACGGGCGACTTCGCCGGGGGCGCGCCCCTCTTCAATCCATTCAGTCTCGACGCATCCGGCAACCGGCTGCCCTTCGCCGGCAACGTCATCCCGCCGAGTCTCATCGATCCCATCGCCAGCAAGTTTCTCAGCACCTACGAGCCGCTGCCCAATATCAACAACCCGAACAACAACTATCAGGATTCCACGCCCAGCCAGAATCACAACGACAACGTATCGGCGCGCGTCGATCACGAATTCCGCAATCAGAGCCGGCTATTTGCGCGCTACACCATCAACGACGAGCGCAACGTTCTCGCCGGCCTGTTTCCGGAGCTGCCCGATAGTGAGAATCTTCGTGCGCAACAGGCGGCCCTCGGCCACACCTGGAGCGGCGCCGCTTGGCTCAACGAAGCCCGGCTCGATTTCACGCGCTTGAAGGTCTTCGATACCCCCCAGGCTGCGTTTCACCAGGACCTCGCGGGCCAACTCGGCCTTCAGGGACTCTCCGGCAACCCCGCCAACTTCGGGCTGCCCTACTTCCAGATCGAAGGCTATTCCACAATCACCGACGCTCCCAATCTGCCGCAACTCCAGCGCGACAATCTGTGGCAGCTATCCGACGGCTTTTCCGTCACACGGGGCCGGCATACCTTCAAGACCGGCTTTCAGTGGATGCACGCCGGCGTGAATTACCTGCAAAGCAATCTGCCGCGCGGCGAGTACATCTTTAGCGGCGTATTCACCGCGTCCCGTCCGACCAATACCAGCGCTTCGGGCAATTCCCTTGCTGATTTCCTGTTGGGTCTGCCGCAGGATACCAGCCGCACCGTCGGCTTTGCCGAGGGCTACCTGCGGGACAACACCTACGCCGCCTACTTTCAGGATGACTGGCGCCTCACCCCGGGACTCACGCTGAACGTCGGTGTGCGCTACGAGTACTACGCGCCTTTCACCGACGCTCGCAACCATCTACTGAATCTCAACTACTCCTCGCTACCCAATGAGCCCCAGCTCCAAACCGTTCCCAGCGCCAGTGATCCCAACTACCACAACATCGCGCCGCGCATCGGGCTCGCTTGGACACTTCCATCCAGCCTCTGGCCGGGCCGGAAGATGGTATTCCGCGCCGCATACGGGCTCTACTACGCTCCTGAGATTTCCAGTGAAGCCTATAATCTCGTGCTCAATAACATCCGCACGGAAAATAACGCAACCAGCGGCGCGAGCCCCCTGCTGACCCTCGAGAACGGTTTCCCACAAACTTCGAGCACCGGTTTTCCGACTCTCTACGGCCTCGATCAGCACGCACCCACGCCTTACATGCAGCAATGGAACGCCGGCATCCAACAGGAACTGGGCGGCGGCATTCTTTTCGAAGCCGCATACATCGGTTCCAAAGGAACCGACCTCGGCCTCTACCGCCGCTTCAATACCCCCGCCCATGTCGAAATCGGGCAGGATCTCCCGCCGCGTCCCGGTGATCTGCAATCGCTGCGGACTTTTCCCGATCTCGGTCCCATCATTCAGGTCCAGCACATTGCGAATTCGTCCTACAATTCACTGCAACTCAAGGGCACCAAGCGCATGGGCAAGGGTCTCTCGTTCTTGACCAGCTTCGTTTGGTCCAAATCCATCGATGACGCCGACCTGCCCATCGCCGGCCTGTTCGATGCCGCCGGCGCTCAGGATGAACGCAATCTCCGGCTCGAGCGCGGGCTCTCATTATTCAACGTGGGCCGCCGTCTGTCGAGTGGATTCGTTTACAACTTGCCCGTCGCGGGTGGTTTCCTGCGGCCTCTCGCCCGCAACTGGCAAACCAGCGGCATCATCACCATGCAGGATGGCACGCCCGAGAATCCTTTCTACTTCTCAGCGGATTTCGCAAACTCCGGCACGCCCAACCGGCCCAATATCGTTCCCGGCCAAAGCATCATCCTGCCTCCTGGCAAGCGCACGCCGGCCGAATGGTTCAACGCCGCCGCGTTCAGCCAACCTGCGCCCTACACCTTTGGCGATGCCGGGCGCGATATCCTTCCAACACCGGGCGACATTATTTACGACCTGGCCCTGGCCCGAAGTTTCCATCCGCGCGAGTCCCACGCGATTCAGTTTCGCGCGGAGTTTTTCAACGCGTTCAATCACCCGAATTTCGGCATCCCCGGACCCTACCCAGATTTCGGCCCGTTCTTCGGCAGAATTTTGGCCACCGGTGATCCACGGCGAATTCAACTGGCGCTGCGGTACGATTTCTAGGGAATAGGCGTTCATGCCTGTGACCGGCACGCGAAGCGTTCTATCAACTTCCACCACGCCGCTTGCGTGGGAGAAAAACCCGCGTCTGCCGCGCGCTGCTGGCGCCGTTCTCGCCGCTCTGCGTTTCGCGGCTCCGGCGCCGGAATTGCTCCGCCGCGTCTCCGATGCCGAGTGGAAAGCCTCGTTAGCGTTCTGTGATCGTTCCAGCCTGACGCTTTTTCTCGGTGCGCTCTACCGCGACTATCTGCCGGCCTGGCTTGCTGAGCGGATTGACCGCAATATCGCGAACAACGCCGAACGCATCGGCCGGGTTCGCGCCGCCCTCGTTGAGATCGACGCCGCATTTGAAGAACGTGGTATCCAATACCTCCTCCTGAAAGGTTTCTCGCACGAGAACGATTACGCGCCTGATCCCTATCTCCGGGTCGGCTACGACATGGATCTGTTCGCGCCACCAGGCTCGCTGGAGCGCGCCCATGAAGCCCTTCGCGGAATGGACTATGTGCCGTTCGAGGGCGCCGAAGACGCCCTCGCCGATCACTACCCGCCCCTGATCCGCAAAACCGGCTGGGAATTTCGCGGCGATTTCTTCGACCCCGAAATCCCCGCATGCATTGATCTCCACTATCGATTCTGGGATCCGGCGACTGAGCACTTCGATGCTCCTGGCATCGAGCAGTTTTGGGAGCGTCGCATCGCGCAGGATGGCATCCCGGTGCTTGATGCCGCCGACCGCCTCGCCTACGCCAGCCTGCATATGCTGCGGCATCTGTTCCGTCCCCCCTTGCGCCCGTTGCACGTCTACGAAATCGCCTACTTCCTGGAAACAAAGCGTGGGGATGATGCCTTTTGGGATCGCTGGCACAACCTGCATTCCCCAACCCTACGCCGTCTTCAGGCGGTGGCATTCCGTCTGGCTGAGTCGTGGTTCGGATGCCGCATCGCGTCCGCTCCCGCCGAAGAGATTGAGCGGCTCGACGAGGACGTCTTGCTCTGGTTCGAGCGCTACGCGGCCGCGCCCCTTGAATCCTGGTTCCGCCCCAACAAGCACGAGTTATGGCTGCACCTCGCTTTCGTCGATTCGCCCAGCGACCGCCGCGAGGTGTTCCTGCGCCGTGTGTTTCCCTCAATACCTCGCGCCGTAGAGCCACAATATATTCCCGACGATCAGATTACCTGGGGCCTGCGCATCCGGCGTGGTGTCCGGTACACCACATACCTGGCCCGGCGCTTTCGCCACCATGCGCGTTCCTTGCCGCCCGTAGTGGCTCATGGTCTCATTTGGAAGGCGCGCACCTGGCGGTTGCAGGCGCCCTTTTGGCGATACCTGGCGTGCTCCATTTTATTGAACCTGGGCGCGTACCAGTTCCTGTTGCTCTACAATCTGTATCTCCTGGATCTCGGCTATCGCGAGAATGTACTCGGCCTCATCGCCAGCGCATTCACCGCCGGAAATCTCGTGGGCGTGCTGCCCGCCGGGGCGTTGGCGCATCGGTGGGGTCTCAAGAAAACACTGCTCGCATGTGTCATCGGAACAGCGATCGTATACATGCTGCGCACCGTGATAAGTGGCGAGCCCGCGCTGGTCGCAGCGGCCTTCGCCGGGGGATTGATGTTCGCCATCTGGGCCGTCTGCATGTCCCCGGTCGTCGCCGCTGTCACCACCGAGAGCGCCCGCCCTTTCGGCTTCAGCATCACCTTCGGAACGGGTATTGGCCTGGGCGTGATAGCCGGCTTGATTGGCGGCAGGATGCCTGGCTGGATCGCGCGCGCCGGTTGGGCGTCCTCTCCCGCGCGAGCGAAACAGCTCGTTCTGTTCGCTGCCTGCGCTTCCGTCCTGTTGGCGCTTTGGCCTGCGCTGCGGTTGCGTCTGGAATCGCCGGCGCCCCATGAAACGCGCTCGTATCCTGGTGGCCCGTTCATCCGCCGCTTTTTGGTGGCAATCGGCGTCTGGGGCTTTGCCATCGGCCTGTTCAATCCGTTCTTCAACGCCTACTTCGCGCGCCAGTTCCGTATGTCGGTCGAAAAGATTGGAACTACCTTCTCCATCGCGCAGGCCGTTGAAGTCGCCGCCATGATGGCCGCTCCCATTGTGCTGCGTCACCTCGGTCTTACACGTGGCGTCGCCCTGATGCAGCTTGCCACCGCCGGCGCTCTGGCTCTACTTGCTCCCGCTCATGTGGCGTTCGTTGCCGCTGCGCTCTATGCCGCCTTCGCGAGTTTCCAGTACATGAGCGAACCCGGCATTTATACTTCCCTCATGAGCCGCGTTCTGCCGGAACAGCGTGGCGGCGCCTCCGCGCTGAATTTCCTGGTGATGTTCGCCGCCCAGGCGCTTGCCGCCACCGTCGCCGGCGCCGTCGTCGCCCGCTATGGCTACCCGCCCATGCTGGCCGCCGCATCGATTCTCGCCGCAGCCGCCGCCGCACTGTTCTGGCGTCTGCCCCAGGATTCGCGGTAGCATATCACTCACTGTGAACTACTTCCTCGCCAAGACCGACCCCGAAACTTACTCCGTGGATCAACTCGAGCGTGAACACAAGACCGTCTGGGATGGCGTGAAGAATCCACAGGCTTTACGCGCCATCGCCCAGATGCGCCCCAAAGATCGCGTTTTCATCTACCACAGCGGTGGCGATTCCGCCGTGGTCGGCTTAGCTCAAGTGGTTTCCGAGCCGCGCCCAGACCCGAAATCCCCCAAACTCACAGTCATCGAATTCGAGTTCCTGACCCGCCTGGAACCGCCTACCACTCTGCATGAAATCAAGGAGTCAGGTCTGTTTGGTGACTGGGCGCTGGTTCGCCAGGGTCGGTTATCTACTATGGCGGCACCGGAATCCTTCGTAGCCTGGATAAGGAAGCGCTATCCCAAGGCCAAGATCTGAGCCGGGCGGGCTACACTTCTATGTAGTGTGGATCTCCCGAATTCCGAATTCGTTGCGAAACTCATCAAGCCTAAGTGCAATAAAAGTATAGAATTCTGAAATGAATAAGGCTTCATGGGGCTGGCAGCCGACGTGCAAAGCCAGCTAAGCTAAAGGTGTTGGTGTCCCCGAGTACAATCGGGCTGTCTACATGTTCCAGGAACTGAAGTTCCAGCTTTCCACAGCGCTCTTGACGCTGCTCACACTCGCTTCGGGTGTGTCGGCGATCATCAATTTCCAGCAGCAGAGCCGTTTCCGGCTGCCCGATGACGGCGTGATCTGGGTGGATACCGCTGCCGGAGTCTCGGCGGCGCGGGTCACCGGTCCGGCGGCGCGCGTCGGAGTGCACAATGACGACATCCTCGTCAGCATCAACGAAACACCGGTCCGCCAAGCCATTGATGTGGAGAAGGTTCTAGTCCGCATCGGGTCAAATTACCAGACCACCTACGTGGTTCGGCGTGGTGGCGTGGAAATCGAGATCAAGAAGCTGGTGGTGGGAGAGACGCCCCGCGATCCCGCTGTTTACTACCTGTATTTTGTTGGGATTACGTATCTTGTCATCGGTTTATTCGTATACTTCCGCCGCAGCACGGCTTACAAAGCGCAGCATTTCTATATCTTTTGCCTGGTTTCGTTCATCTTCTGCACCTTCCACTACACCGGTAAGTTGAACAATTTCGACAAGTTGATGTACTGGGGCAACGTGACGGCGGGATTGCTGGCACCGGTGATTTTCGCTCACTTCTGCCTGGTGTTCCCGGAGCCGCGGAAATGGTTCCGGCGACGCATGGCAGTTGCGGGGATGTACGTTCTGGCGGCTTCGATGATCGCGCTGTACCTGCTGGCCAGCTCCGGCATGCTGCGCACTTCGAGTCCGCTTATTGAGTTGCGATGGATGCTGGACCGGATGTGGCTGGCGCTGCTCACATCCGTCTATCTACTTGGTGGTCTGGCACTTACCTTAGAGTTCCGGAAAGCCGAAGACCCCGTGGTGCGCCGCCAATTGCAATGGCTGCGTAACGGAACGTTTGCCGGCATCCTGCCGTTCGCGCTCTTCTACGCGCTGCCATATCTGCTTGGATTTATTCCCACGCCGCTCATGAAAGCGTCGGTACTCTCGCTGCAACTGATTCCGCTGAGTCTGGCGTACGCCATTGTGCGCTACCGGTTGATGGATGTTGATATTCTGTTCCGCCGCGGATATGCCTACACGCTGGCAACGGTATGCGTGTTGGCCGCGTTTTACGGCATCATCATTTCGCTGGGCACGCTGGTGCAGAAGAATTTCCAGGATCTTGGGAATACCGGACTGGTGGTAGTGATGCTAGCGGCGGCATTCCTATTCCAGCCGCTCCGCAACTGGATTCAAGAGCGCCTCGACCGGTATTTCTATCGCGACAAATACGACTATCGGCTCACACTGGTGCATTTTGCTCGCGAGCTAAGCACCGAGACCGATCTTGACGCCATGCTGCACTCAGTAGCCGACCGGCTCACCAAGACTCTTTCGATCAGCCATTCGGCATTTTTCCTGAGCGAGAACGGGGAGGAAAATGGGCAGCCGCATTTCCACCTGCGGATGGGTGTCGGTCTGCGTGACCGGAACGCGCGGCCCATCACACCGCGAGACGCCCTGGACCTGAGTTTTCTGAACTGGCAGCGCGATCAGCCGTATCTGTTTTTCGAGCGCACGCGGCATCGTCTGGACGCCATGTCCGGCTCGTGGCCGGCTTCGGTACGCCGCGCCATCGAGGATCTGGATCTCACTTACTACATTCCATGCGTAGCGCACGGTGAGACGGTGGCTTACCTGGGAGTCAGCCGGACCGCGGACGGCGATTTTCTTTCGAGCGTGGATTTGGAGTTGCTGGTCACGCTTTCAGGCTACGTGGGAATCGCTATCGAAAACGCGCGGCTCTACAGTTCGCTGGCACGCAAAGCGGATGAGTACGAACGGCTGAAGGAGTTCAGCGAGAACATCGTCGAATCCATCAACGTGGGCATTCTGGCGGCAGGGCTGGACGATCGCGTGGAGAGCTGGAACACGCAGATCGAGCGTCTGACCGGCATTGCCCGCGAGAAGGCGGTCGGCCAACCGCTCGGATCGCTATTCCCAGAGGACTTAGCGGAGCAGTTCGAAATGGTGCGCGCCGATACGGGTATTCATCACATTTACAAGTATGTGCTGCGCCCGGCCGCCGGCACCATGGCGGCGAACGGATACGTGAATGGCAACAGAAGCGGAGCTTTGCGTGAAGCGACACTGAACATCGCCATTGCGCCTCTGGTTTCGAAAAACCAGGAGCACATCGGGCGCCTCATTATTTTCGATGATGTGACCGATCGTGCGGAGCTGGAAAAACGCCTGGTGCAAGCGGACAAATTGAGCAGCATTGGATTGCTGGCGGCGGGCGTTGCCCACGAGGTGAATACGCCGCTGGCGGTGATTTCCAATTACGCGCAGATGCTAGCCAAGCAAGTGGCGGAGGACGATCAGAAATCGCGCATGCTGGAAAAGATCGCGAAATCGACTTTCCGGGCGAGCGAGATCGTGAACGGCCTGTTGAATTTTTCGCGCACCTCGAGCACGGAATTCGGGGAAGTGAATTTAAATCGCGTAATTCAGGAAACCGTCTCGCTGGTGGAGCATCAAATGAAAAAGGCCGGCGTGGAAGTGCGCAGCTCTCTCGAAGCCACGCTCGCGCCCATTCAGGGCAATGCCGGAAAGCTCCAACAAGTGTTCCTGAACCTCTTCCTGAACGCACGCGACGCTATGGAAGGGGGTGGGGTGCTCGAGATTCAGACATCGCCGGGAGACGGCGGAGCACTGGTGGACGTGATCGACACCGGGCACGGAATCGCGCCCGAATACCTGAACCGTATCTACGACCCGTTTTTCACAACCAAGAGCGCGCGCAAGGGGACGGGGCTGGGACTTTCGGTGACCTACGGCATCATTCAAGAGCACGCGGGCAGTATTGAAGTTTTCAGCCGGCCGGGAGGGGGGACGCGTTTTCGCATCGAGCTTCCCTGGTCGAAGGCCGCGGCCCGTCTGCGCGAGACGCAGAGGAAGCCGGTGAATGCCTGAAACCGTCCTGGAGCCACAATCAGCCGTTACCGCGGCAAAAGGCAGAATACTTGTTGTCGATGATGAAGGCGACATTCGGGAGAGCCTGGATGCGCTGCTGAGCCTGGAAGGCTACGAGGTGGACCTGGCGGCCAACGCCACCGAGGGGACCAAACGGCTCGAGTCGCACGCGTACGACCTGGTGCTGCTGGATTTGATGATGCCGGACCGGTCCGGGATGGACGTGCTGAAGGAAGTGCGGGACCGCGATCACGAAACTCCGATCTTCATGATCACGGCATTCGGATCGACCGAAACCGCGGTGCGGGCGCTCAAGACGGGGGCGAACGACTACTTCACCAAGCCCTGGGAAAACGACAAGCTGCTGATCGAGATCGACCGCACGATCACGCAGCGGCGCCTGGTGTACGAGAACACGCATCTCAAGCGCGCGCTCAAACAGCGTTATAGTTTTCCCAACATCATCGGCAAAAGCGAGCGCATGCTGCGCGTCCTGGATCTGGTGGGCCAGGTGGCCCCAAGCCGTTCGACGATCCTGGTGACCGGCGAAACCGGGACGGGCAAAGAACTGATTGCCAAGGCCATCCATGCACATTCGCCGCGCGCGGATTTCATGTTCGTGCCGGTGAACAGCGGATCGCTGCCGCCCGACCTTTTGGAATCGACGCTGTTCGGCCACGTGAAGGGCGCCTTTACAAGCGCGATTCAGACGCGCAAGGGTTACTTCGAAGTCGCCAACCACGGCACGATATTCTTCGACGAGATCGGAACCATCGGCCCGGAGACCCAGGCCAAGCTGCTGCGCGTGATCCAGGAAAAGGAATTTCAGCCGCTGGGCTCGAACGACACGATCAAAGTGGACGTGCGGATTCTGGCAGCGACCAATGACGACTTGCGCAAGCTGGTGGACGACGGAAGGTTCCGCCAGGATCTTTACTACCGCCTGAACGTCATCAACATTCAGTTGCCGCCGCTGCGCGAGCGCAAGGAAGACATTCCGGCACTGGTGGATTTCTTCTTCACCAAATACTGCCGCGAGAACCAGAAGTACCTGGACGCCTCCAACCGGTCGGTGCTGCACTTCCAGCCCGAGGCCTTGCAGATCCTGATGGACCACAACTGGCCGGGCAACGTGCGCGAACTGGAGAATGTGGTGGAGCGCGCGGTGGTGCTGGCCTCCGAGGCATCAGTTCCGCTGGATGTTTTCCCGGAAAATCTGTTGCAAGCGAATGGCATTCGGCGCCGCGCCGATGGCGGACCGCTTCCGGCGGATGCCTCACTGTTCGAAATTGTGGCCGATTTTGAACGGCGCATTATCATCGAGGCGCTGGAGAAAGCCAACTGGAGCCAGACCGAAGCCGCCGACAGCCTGCACGTTCCGCTCTCAACGCTCAATCAGAAGATCAAACGGTTGAACATCGAGATCAAGCGGGAAAAGAGATAGGTGAAGACAGGTGCCAGGTGTTAGGTTCTAGGTGTTAGGTTCTAGGTGTTAGGTTCTAGGTGTTAGGTTCTCGCGAGCGTCGCCAAGCGGAGTTTTTCGGCGCCGGAACACCAATGGCTAAGACACTAGGTCCGAAGTCGAGTCATGCGTGAGCACCTCTGGCAAATTCTGTTGCCGAATTCTCATATTTGTTCAACGCACATTCGATCCACGGCCTCTCCTCATTCGGGACTCTCTTGTCGGTTAACACCTGCTTGAGAAGCCGAACTAAGGAGTCCACGCGTTCAGGCTGAAGTGCCCCGGGATCGGAACCTGCCATACTTCGGAGAATTTTGAGAGCGTCTGCGATCCGGCCAACCACCGGCATTACGAACAGGTCCGCGCGCGCCATCATAATTTCATCGCACGCGGGGTTTAGCTCATCCGCACGCTTGAGAAGCGAGTCGGCGCGCGCTATCCAGTTGTCAGCGAACTGTCTGCGCCATCGCATGTACAATTTCGCAAGTTGGACGTAGGCGTCGACCAGATTCGGTTCCGACGCGATCGCTTCGTAAAACCTGTCCCTTGCTTCCTGATTCGGTTTCAGTTGAGCATCGCGGCAAAGTACGCGTGCCAGTGCAGCCAACACCACCGCCCTGGTCGTTTGCAACGATCTCCAGTTATCGATCCAGTTATCGATTCTCCTATCCAAGCACCTGGCGTTTTTGCAAGTCTCTTCTATCGACTGCAAAATGGACGTGATCTCTTTCAAAGCACCGGCCGCATCGCTAAGCGAAATTAAATGCGCACAAGCGCTTCTCGCGTACAGTGATAATTGGAATCTTGTCTTGGGTGACAGATGGCGTTCGCAGTCGCGGTATGCAGCTAGTGGATCGCCTTGGCCGTTTTGACTCGACCCACCAGGTGAGTAGTCGTGATCAACGGCTGCAATTGTTCTTAACGATTGGATTGGATCACTCCAACAGGCCTCCTCGTTTACAACAAAACTCTCCCGATTGCCGCTACTCCGGCACAAGTCTGCAACGGCAATTGCAATGTTGTACTGGACAATGAAAGGGCACTCGGGAAACTCCGCGATATGGTGCAAGAGCGACCTGACGCGCTCGCTTCTGGGGCGTGCCCGTTGTACGTGCGGGTAAGTCTTGATGAGCCGGGCAACCAGTCGACTTAATACGTTGTGCTTTGCAGCTAGTACCTTCTTGAATGCATTGTCACTAACTGCGCTTCTCAACACCTCGTCGAGTACCCGGAAATGGCGAAGAGCAGTGGCTGGCTTCCCCTCTTGACAGAGCGCGAGAGCAAAGTAAAAACGCGCAATCCAGTTTGCTGGATCGACGGCCACAGCACGCTCGAAACATCGGCAGGCCTCCTCAGAACAATCGCGCGAGAAACTCCCGCCCTTTTTCCGCGCAACCCGGATTCCATCCTGGTAAAACTTGAGACTTTGCCAGTTATCGGTAAAGCTGCTTCGCCCCATACCGACAAGTATTTTGGCCGCAAGATCCCCTATCGCATTTTCTCGCGCACGATCGCCGGTTGCTTCTGCACGCCAGGCTTGGCGGCGCGCACGGAAGGGCCACTGACGCCGGCGCGTCCACCACTCGGCCTCAGCCACTGCTGCCCGTTCGCCGCAACGCACCCAACCTACTAGTTCCTCCCGGTAGGGCCGAGAAAACAGGCGCGTGATGAGTTGTGTAAGATCTTGCAGAGTTAGTTCGATGCCCCCCATCTTTATTGGATGTTCGGAAGGGGCAAAATCAGTCATCGGATGCATTTCCGGTACCGGCCGTACAACCCCAAATGCCGGCTGGTCCGTCCCCGGAATCGTATTCATTTGTAAGCCCTCGACATTAACTGCTTCTGGATGCTCCAGCAGATTGAGAATGTCTGCGGTGAGAGACCGGCTGCTGGAGCGTGCGTCATCTGACTTAGCGTTCAGGTCTGAAAACGAAACGATTGGTCCCGGACGCGGAAAAACATGTACCACGAGCCGGAACAGAAGAAACAGAGCAATCGCAAGCAAACCCAACAGGCATTTTCCGAAAAACGCTAAAATGTCGTCGACTGCCGTTTTTGGAAGCTTGCCAAGCCACTCAGTCACTACTTTCAGCACCGACGAACTTGAGTTAGAAGTCCCCCGCACGAGAACTGTCATCGTGACGCTTTCAAGCAGTCTGTTTTTCACGAATTGCAGCAAGTGATTCACCAGATCGGCTGAATTTGCTTGATTCGCAGCGGCGCGGCTCACCATATCTTGTCCATTCGCCGATAGACCTAGACAGCAAATCAGTAAAGCAGTTACACATAAATGTCTCAGCACAGATACATGGCCTCGTTACGGAAAATTATACTACGTGTAGGTCTATACCGCTTGTCCATTGTTGTCATTCAACTCTGGTTCCGTGGGTGCTGGGTTATTGCGGTAGCTGCTCACATCCGTAAGTGAATACTACCTATTCTCGCAGTGGCCTGTGCGTGAGAAGGGTACCGGCGGCCTCAACTGTATGCGGCGAACTGGATTGCGGTATGGTAGGTTTTAGTGCAGACAAGTTCTTATTTTGAGATCACTCCACAGGATGTAAAGCAGCGGATGGATGCAGGGGGACGGCTGCGGCTGATCGATGTGCGGGAGTTGTTCGAGGTGCGGCAGGCGAGCATTGCGGGGGCGGATGTGATTCCGATGCGCGAGGTGCCAAATGCGGTGGCGGCGCTGGAGGACGAAGAGAAGCCCATCATCGTGTTTTGCCATCATGGGATGCGTAGTTTGCAGGTGGTGGGATGGCTCAGGGAGCACGGCGTCGAGAATTGCTTGAGCATGGCGGGCGGGATCGATCGGTGGAGTTTGGAGATTGATCCGAAAGTACCGAGATACTAGAAGCAGATCCGATCCCGAGGCAACTCCAATGAGTGTCACCCAGAACGAAAAGGCAGCTCGGTTTCGCGCGCTCCACGAGGCACCAGGCGCGTTCGTCATTCCGAATCCATGGGATGTCGGCTCGGCGCGCATTCTCGCCGGTCTGTGCTTCCCGGCATTGGCTACGTCGAGCGCTGCCGCCGCCTCTTCCATGGGGCGGAGAGATGGCGGACTGACGAGGGATGAGGCGCTGGCGCACGCGCGCATGATTGTTGAAGCAACGGATTTACCCGTCTCCGCGGATCTGGAAAAGGGGTTCGGCGACGCGCCGGAAGTAGTGGCGGAAACTATCCGGCTTGCGGCCGAGGTGGGACTGGTTGGATGCACGATCGAGGATTCCACCGGAAACCCTGAGAGTCCTCTGTATGAGATTGAGTTGGCGGTCGAGCGGATTGCCGCGGGTGCGGAGGCGGCACGCACACTACCGTTTCCATTTTTGCTGACGGCGCGAGCCCACAATCTGCTCTACGCCGGCGCGAGTCTGGACGAGACCATCAAGCGTCTACAAGCCTTCGAAAAGGCTGGGGCCGCGGTGCTTTTCGCCCCTGGCCTGCCGGACCTTGCCGCAGTGGAGACAGTTTGTGCGGCTGTCTCGAAACCGGTCAATTTCATGGTGGGAATCAAAGGAAAATCATTCTCCGTGGCGGCACTCACCGCGGCTGGGGTCAAGCGCATCAGTTTGGCAACGTCACTCTACCGTGCGGCAATGACCGGTTTCCTCGAGGCTGCACACGAGGTGAGAGACACCGGCCGTTTCGGCTTCCTCGACAGGTGCGTGACAACACCGGAGTTGAACGAACTCATGGGGATGTGAAGACTTGCCAGGTATTAGGTCCTAGAAAAACCTACTCCTCGCGGAGGGTTGTCATAGGATCCAGTTTTGCGGCGCGGCGGGCGGGGAGATAGCCGGCTAGCGCGGCTACCGTTAGTAGCGTGATGCCGGCGAAGGCGAGTGTGGTGGGGTCGGTGGGCGTGAGGCCGTAGAGCATGCTGGTGAGCAGGCGTGTGGCGGCGGTGGCTGCGGCGAAACCGATGAGCAGGCCTGCGCCGACAAGGAAGAGCACTTCGCGCAGGACCATCCATTGAATCGTTTTCTGTTCGGCGCCAAGCGCCATGCGGATGCCGATTTCGTTGCGGCGGCGGGCGACGGTGTAGGACATCACGCCGTAGAGACCGATGGCGGCGAGCAACAGGGCGAGCGCGCCGAAGAAGCCGGAGAGGGTGGCGAGCAGGCGTTCGCGGTTGAGAGATTCATTGACCTGGGTGGCGAGGGTGGTGAATTCGAGATAGATGTTTTTATTGATGGACTCGAAGGTTTTCTTCACCGGAGCGATTAGTGAGGACGCGGGACCGTTGGTACGTAGTGCGAATGTATTGGCGTTGAAGTATTCCGTCTGGACCGATGGCACGTAGCCGGTTGGTTTGATGGGCTCGCGCATTTCACCGTACTTGGCGTCCTTGACTACACCGACGATCTCGATGAGCTGCCCGGGCTTTCCATCTGAGGACTCCATGCGGTAGCCTTTGCCGATCGGATTCACCCCGTGGAAAAATCGGCGGGACGCGGTCTCATTCACGATCGTGACCGGCGGCGCGTTCTTTGAATCGCCGGTGCTGAAGTCACGGCCGACAAGAATGGGAGTTCCGGTGGTCTGAAAATATTCGGGGCTGACACCGTTCATGAAGAGGAGCGCGTCATCGGGATTTTTCGGAGTATAGCCGTCGACGTGAATGATCTCGTTCCAGAAGCTGCCGGCGATGGGTGTTATTGAGGAATAACTGGCGGATCGGACGCCGGGAAGCGCGCGAAGAGCGGCGAGAATCTGGTCGCAGGCGTCGGGCAGCCGGTCCTTTGGGTACCGAGCGTTCTGAAAATCCACCTGCACTAGAAGGACGTTGTTGCGATCGAAGCCGGGATCCTGGGTGATGAGTTTCCAAAACGTCGCGGAGAGCAGCCCGGCGCCGACCAATAGAACGAGCGATAGAGCCACCTGGAATGCGACGAGCATCTTCCCGAACCCCAGGCGCGCGCGTCCGCCGGTGAGGCCGCGGGCGTTCTCCTTGATGGCGGCATTGAGAGGCACGCGCGTGGCGCGCCAGGCCGGGGCCATACCGAAGAGGATGCCGGTGGCGACCGCGACTGCAGCCGTGAAGCCCAAGATGCGGAGGTTCAACGACACGTCCAGAAATACGGGATTGTTACGCGCCGACAGGTATCGGACGAGCACCGCGCTTCCCCAGTTAGCGAATAGAATGCCGAGCGCCGCACCGAGTAAAGAGAGCAGAAGGCTCTCGGTGAGAAGCTGGCGAACCAGGCGGCCTCTAGCAGCGCCAATGGCTAAGCGCACAGCAATCTCTTTCCGACGCAGCGCAGCACGGGCCAGCAACAAATTCGCGATGTTAGCGCACGCAATGAACAGCACCACACCGACTACGACCATCAAGATGATTAGTGCATCACCATAGGGATCGCGGAGAAAACTCAGGCCACGGGCGGCGGGTATGGCATCGAGGGTCTTGCTGAGATAGCGCCGGCGCAGTTCACCCTGCCAGTCCTGCGGGGTAGTGGCCTGCGTAATACGGGGGGCGAGGGTTTTCAGACGGGCGGCGACTTGCTTGGGGCCCATGCCGGGTTTGGGGCGACCGATGATACCAAGCCACCACGAACTGCGGTGATCGAGCATGGAATCGGCACCACGCTCGATGGCTTCAACGCAAATCGGCGCAGCAATTTCAAACCTCCGGCCGACCATCACGCCATTAAAGCCGGGCTCAGCGACTCCGATGATGTCGAAGGGGTGGCCGTCGAGCACGATCTTCCGGCCAACGACACCTCCGTCACCGGCGTAGTGGCTTTGCCAGAAGCCATAGCTCAGGACGGCGACAGCCGGGCAGCCGCGGTGATCGTCCACGGGTGTAAGAAGGCGGCCCAGAACGGGCCGGATGCCCAGGGTTCGGAAATAGTCTCCGCTGGCGAGAAATCCCGTGGCGTAATGCTCTTGCCCGCCGGCGGACAGGTTGAAGCCTGCATCCGAGGTAGCGAAAACACCAGAGAAGACGTCTTGCTGCTCGCGAAGTTGCTCCCAGAGTGGATTGGTGAATGATTCTTCGCCACCGAAAGTGACTTGGAGTAATTGCTCGGGGTGATCGACGGGAAGAGATTTCAGCAACACGCCATCCACCAGGCTGAAGATGGCGGTATTGGCTCCGATGCCGAGGGCCAACGAGAGCACGGCGACGGCGGTGAACACACGGTTCTGGCGCATCATGCGGAAGGCGCAGCGAATGTCTTGGAGAAGGGTCTCGAAGAAGACGAGGCCACGGCGCTCGCGATAGACTTCCTTTGTTTGTTCAATGCCGCCGAAAGCGCGCAGGGCGGCGTGGCGGGCATCCGTTGGCGACATGCCTTTGCGGAGGTTTTCGTCGACGAGGAGATCGATGTGCGCACGGAGTTCCTGGTCGAGCTCGCGCTCACGAGCGCTTTTGCGGAACGTGGCGAGAATTCGTGAGAAGAGGATGCGAAGCGAGGACACGCCGAACCTCCTTTAGATCGTCAACAGGAGAATAACGTTTTGGCGACGTGCCTGTCAAGCCCACGGGCAGCTAGCGGCCGGCTTTGTGTTTCGGATGTCCCTTGACGGAGCGCTCGGGTTCGACGATGGAAAATTGCAGCTTGCGCTCGACGGTATCCACGCGTTCCAGGAGCACGCGGGCGCGATCGCCGATGGAGAACTCGCGGCGCGAGCGCTGGCCGATGATCTTGCGGACATTTTCGTGGTAGGTATAGCGATCGCCGGGGAGCGAATCGATTGGCACAAGGCCTTCAATGAACAGGTCCGCGAGTTCCACAAACAGGCCAAACTTAGTGGTGCTGATGATCAGGGCGTCGAACTCGTCGCCTACGCGGTCTTCCATGAACTTGACCTTCTTCCACTCCACCAGCTCACGCTCAGCTTCGGCTGCCCGGCGCTCGGATTGAGAAGACTCGTCGGCGACGGCGCTCAGCTCAGGTGCGGAGGAATACGTCCGGCCATCCAACGCGGCGGCGAGCAGCCTGTGCACGATTAAGTCGGGATAGCGCCGAATGGGCGATGTGAAGTGTGTGTAGGTTTCGGCCGCGAGCGCGAAGTGTCCGACATTGTCCTCCGAGTATCGTGCCTGCTTCAGCGAACGCAGCATGAGATAGCTCAGGATGCGCTCCTCGGGCTTTCCTTCGATTTTGGACACCAGTTTCTGATACTGGCGCGGGGAAATCTTGACTTCGGCCGGCAAGACGATTTCACGGCGCTGTTTGTGCCCGTCGCGCCGGTTGTCCGCGTAGGCAAACTTCTTGACCGGAATCGCGCCGACACCAAGCGAGTAGCCGAAGTGGGCCGCTACTTCTTCAAATTCCATGACGCGCTTGGGGTCGGGTGGCTCGTGAATGCGATAGATGGAGGGCAACCCGGTGGCCTGCAAATGCGCGGCGACGGCTTCGTTGGCGGCCAGCATGAATTCCTCAATGATGCGGTGGGCGATGTTGCGCGGCGCCCGCACCACTCCGGTCATGGCTCCCCATTCGTCGAATTCTATTAGCGGCTCGGGCAGATCGAAGTCGATTGATCCGCGGCGCACCCGCTTGCGGTTCAGAATTTCGGCGAACTCGCGCATCAACTCGAAGCGCGCGACCAGGGGGCCGTAACGATCACGGAGCTTGTCGTCGCCTTCGAGCAGTAGATGCACGTCCGTATAGGTCATGCGCTCGGCACTGCGAATCACGCCGCGGACGAACTTCTGCGCCACCAGATCGCCGTGGTGGTCGAACTCCATCAGGGCGGAGAGCACCAGTCGATCCAGATGCGGATTGAGCGAGCAGATGTTGGTGGAAAGCTCGAAGGGCAGCATGGGAACGGCGCGGTCAGGGAAATAAACACTCGTTCCGCGCAGTCGGGCTTCGGCATCGATGGGCGAGCCCGGCTGGACATAATGGCTGACGTCGGCGATATGCACGTGCAGGGCATAATTGCCGTTGGCGAGACGATCGACCCAGACGGCGTCATCGAAATCGCGCGCCGTTTCGCCATCGATCGTAACTATGTCCATTGAGCGAAAATCCTCGCGCCCGACCAGTTCCCAGGCCGCGATCACGCCGGCAATCGATTCGGCTTGCTCCACTACCTCCGGTGGAAAACGGTGTGGCAGATGAAACTTGCGGATCACAATCTCGACGTCGATGCCGAAATCGCCGGGCGAGCCGAGAATTTCGATCACGCGTCCCACACCGTGCTCGCCGTGCTTCGGATATTCCAGCAGCTCGACGTTGACGATCATGCCGTCGAGCTTTTCGGGGTCTGTAATTTCGACGGGCTTCGGCCCTACGCGATCGATCTGCGCGGTGGGGGTGGGGATGGCCAGCTCGTCGGGGATCTCGATCCAATCGCGCAGGCGCTCGTCGTGCGGCACCAGGTAGAAGCCGCGGCGGCCCACGCGGAACTCGCCTACCACGGTGGGATGCGCGCGCTTGAGGATTTTGACGACCTCGCCATCGGCGCGCCCGCCGGCCTCGATGCGCGCGATCCGCACCACGACGCGATCTCCGTGCATGGCGTTTTGCGCGGCGTCGGCGGGAATATAAATATCGCCGGAAATGCCTTCCAATGGCCGGTCGGAGATCAGGAAGCCATAGCCATCGCGGTGCATGGACAGGCGGCCCACGGCGAATTCGCGATTGCCCCGCGTGGCGGCGAAACGGCCGGAGCGGGTCTCGATCAACTCACCACGGGCGGCCAAGCGGGCCAGCAGGGTTTCCAACTCCGCGCGGCTGGAAATGCGGGGGCCGAGCTCGCGCACAAGCTGCTTGAAGTTGGCCTTGGCATGCGGCAAACGGGAAATGTGGTCAAGCAGGGCCGCCTCGGTCATAACTCATAGTACTCGCCCGGTGAGATTTCGCTGCAACGCTTGGGGTACGCTGTTCGTCAGATGAAGGAAGACATAACGTCATGAAGGCGGCGGATTGCACGTTATTTCTGGCGGCGCTTCCGGTTGCGCTTGTGGCTGCCCCGGTGCGGGTGGCACGCATTGGCGAACTGGATGGACAAGTCGAAGTACAACTTCACCCGTTCGATGCCTGGCGGCCGGCGGTGCGCAACCTACCGCTGGTGGAGAGGGCATGGGTGCGCAGTGGGCCCGGGGCGCGCGTCGAGATGGAACTGGATGAAGGCAGCGCGGTGCGGCTCACCGGTGACGCGATTTGTGAGCTCTCCGATTACACGCGACTCTCGACCGGGCAACGCGTAACACTTCTTTCGCTGGATCACGGTGTGGCGTATTTCACCGGGGAGCCGGATCGCCGCGACTCCTTCATACTGGCCGTTCCCGGCGCGCAAGCGACGGTGCGCGGGGGCACGCGCGTGCGCCTGGAAGCTAGCGAATCTGTCAGCCAGATCGCCGTGATCGAAGGCAGAGTGCGATTTTCTTCGCCCGTGGCCGAGCTGGATGTGAACGAAGGCCAGACGGCGCGCATCGAGAATGGCAACCACCCGCGATTCTTCTTGCGACGCGAAATCGCGCCCTTCGACAGCGATCGCTGGAGTGAGCAACGCGATCGGGCGCTCGCCACCAGCGCATCGTCCGGCCATTTGCCCGATTTGTTTTTTGGCCTGGTGGATCTCGATGCGAACGGGGCGTGGATGCAAACCGAGGATTTGGGTGCGGTTTGGAAGCCAAAAATGAATTCCAACTGGACGCCGTATCGTGACGGGAAGTGGATGTGGTATGACGAGCTGGGTTACTCGTGGGTCGGTAACGAGCCGTGGGGCTGGCTGCCGTTCCACTACGGCCGGTGGATGCAAACCAGCAACCTGGGCTGGGTGTGGCTGCCGGGCAAGGGAGTGGTCTTCAAACCGGGCGAAGTTTACTGGCTGCGCGAGGCGAACGTGGTTGGATGGGGGCCGCTCGCATCCGGCGAGACCTGGAGCGCGGCCAGCCTTCCACGACTATATTCACGGGCCAATACGACGCTGGCACATTTCACGCAGGATGCACGTGTGATCGCGCCGGTCGATCCGGCCGAGAAGCTGTCGACCACAGCGGCGGTGTTCGTGATCGCTCCGCCTTCGCCGGCCTGGGATAGCGCACGGTTCGACGCGGTTCGGCCGGTGCTGCGAGCGGGAAGTACACGGGTGGTTCCGCTTCTGCCGGGTGTGACATATGAAGGCATGGAGGCGCCCCCAGAGCCGCCGGCTCCGGACGCACCACCGATTCCACCGCAGCCTTTCGCGGCCGCGGATGCGTCGGCGGGTCCTATCGCTCCGGTCGCGGAGCCACCGGAAGCATATTATCCGGCGGCGGTTTATACAGGCATTGTGGTGGTGAATCCCCCGGATCGGGCGGCTGGTACATCCGGATCGGGTGCTGGTCCGGCAAGGCGGCCGCACCTGCCGGTGCCGCATGGCGATCCGCCGCGGCCGGAGCCGAAGCCCAAAGACGCGGATGCAGGCAAATTCTCCGGTTCTAAAACTCAACAGTGGAGAGATCGCGCGGAATACGACCTCTATCAATCGATCCTGAATGAGCACGGTTCCGCCAGGCGGCTCTCCCTGCTGACTAACTGGAAAGAGAGATACCCTGCAAGCGATTTCATCCAGGCGCGCAACGACCTGTTCATACAGACCTACTCCGCCGTTGGAAAGCCGGAGATGGTACTCGCGGTCGGGAACGAGGCGATCCACGCCGACCCGCAGGACTTCACCGCCATGTACCTGATGGCGATGAATGTGCAAAAGCTTCCCAAGCCTACTGCTGACCAGTTAGCGGCTGGTCAGAGGGCCGCCAGCGGAATGCTGGACAATCTCGACATGTTCTTCGCTACGAACCAGAAGCCGTCTAACACGTCCGACGTGACTTGGGCCGAAGCCCGCACGCATGCCGAAGCGCTGGCGCGCACAACGATAGGCTGGATCGCGCTGCAAGAAAAAGACAACCAAACCGCTGCAAGAGAGTTTACGAAGGTCTTACGTATAGCTCCCAATGCCAGCTCGGCCAATGGATGGCCCATCGACACCGCTCAAGTTTCAGCGTGGCTGGGAGCGGCGATGGCACGCGGTGGCGCGATTCGCCAGGTGAGAGTAGAAAGATAGCTGTTCGGCGAGGCTGGAGCGATACACCGTTCTGGACGCTACTAGAATAGAAGCCATGAAACAGAGGCTTCTTGCTGTTCTGGTCGCTCTGATGAGCTGGAGTCTGTATGCAGCGGACTTGCAGCTCGAAGCGGGTATGGCCACGGCCGACATCACACCGTCTTCCTTCGGGCCGATGTACGGCTATGCGAATCGCAAGTGTGGGCCGGCGAACGGCACGCATGATCCGTTGCTCGCGAAAGCGCTTGTGCTGGCAGCGGGCGATTCGCGGCTGGCGATTGTGACTCTCGATCTGGGCAGCATCGTTTCCGAGAATCTGCGGCGCGACGTGGCGGACAAGTTGGGGATTCCCGTACTGCTGCTGGCGGCATCGCACAGTCACTCGACTCCGAACTATTTGCCGTCGGAGGGAAGCGTGCGTGGTGTCACGCCGATGTCGTTCGAGCCTTCGCCATACCAGCTAGAGATGGAGAAGAAAGTGTTCGATGCGGTGCAGAAGGCCGCTTCGTCGATGTTTCCGGCACGGTTGGGAATCGGCCGCGGTTCGCTGCAACTGGGCTACAACCGCTTGTTGCTTCGCGATGATGGGCGAGTCCGGGCGCTGTTCGATAATCTGGAGCGCATCCCGTATGGGCCGGTGGACCCGGAATTCGTGCTGATGCGAGTGGAGGACATGAACGGCGCGACTCGTGCATTGCTGGTGCACTATGCGTGCCACGCGGTGGTGCTGGGGCCGACCAGTTGTCTCTACTCCGCCGATTATCCGGGCGTGATGCGGGCCAAGGTTGAGGCTGCCCTTCCGGGCGTGCAGTGCATGTTCGTGCAGGGCGGCGCGGGCGACATCAATCCACTGTTTCAAGGGCGCACGGGAAAAGAAGAGGAAGACTTGGCGGTCATGCAGAAAATGGGCGAGCTACTGGGAGACGAGGTGGTTCGCCGTTCGAGTAGTATCAAGGGCACCTCGCCCGTGCGTTACCCGATCCAATACGAAAGCGAGACCCTGAAGTTCGGCGACCGGTGGGAGAAAGACAAATCCATTGAAGTTGGGATTACGACGGTCCTGATCAATCGCGAAATTGCCATCGCCGCCTTGCCAGGTGAGCCCATGCACAAGTTCCAGACTTATTGGAAGCAGCATGCCGACGTGCCTTATCCACTGTTTTATGGGTACACCTACAGTGCGGCCGGCGTTTGGCCGGGCTACATTCCAGACATCCGGTCGGCGGCATACGGCGGTTATGGAGCCGACGTCACCACGCGCATCGAAGTGGGAGCAGGCGAAACCATCATGCAGCATCACCTGATCAATCTCTACAAACTGCTGGGCATGTGGCGCGATCAGCCAGGCAAGCCGTGATCAGTGACCTCGCGAGCGGGCTTCGGCGGCAATGCGCACATAGATCTCCCGCGCCCGGCGATAACGAGCCTGCGCGGCGCTGAGGTCGCGGGCGAAGAAGTGGTTCCAATCGCCGCCCGGTGATGTTTGGCGGATCAGGTTATCGATGAACTGGATAAAGAAATCGGCGTCGGCGGAACTTGCGCGAAGCGGAGCGCCACTCACCGTCACGTAAACCGCGCCTGTGTGCACCTGATGGCCCTTGGCGTCCATGCGGCGGGCGCAGATCCAGCCGCTTTCGGTGACGTCGAGAGTTGCGTGCAATGCTGCGGGATGTTCTGGCACGGCGGATACATCGCGGCTCGCCACAACGACGCTGTCGAGAACAATCTCAATGCGCCCTGATAGCGGCGAAGCTGCCGACCAGAGCGCGTCAACTTCCACGCGGCCTTTGCCAGCAAGGGCGATCTCGTCTCCTGGAACCGCTTTGCCGTTCACTTTCAGATCCAGAAACTCGCGATGGGCGTTGCGTGAGATGACAGTCCGTCCGGCGGCGATGCCGTCGATCCAGCCGCGATAGCTGAGCTTGCCGTCGGCCGTTCGAACGTACGTCAGTTGCGTTCCGACGGGCTCGTGAAAGTTGCAAGGGAAATCCGTGGAGGCTGCGAGTCCTGGGCGGAAGCCGCAATTCAACAGACGATAGTACGCCTGAACAGCGCTATCGCCTCCGTGGACGTCTTCCGCCAGAAAATCGATTGTGCCCAGTGCGGATTCCACCGGGTAATCGAGCGGCGCGCAGCAATCCAGTTCGTGTGGAATGTCGTTTTTCAGGTACTGCATGTGGGCGTAACCCACCACCGCTTTCTGCTGTTTCGCGCGCTCGATCACTGGATACGTGTACTCGGAGAATGTTCTTTCTCCATGCTGGAGACCCAGCAGAATCAGGTGCCCGCCGATGGCTTTCTGGTCGAAGGTCACTCCCTCGGGATCAAAGTGCCATTCCGCATCCCAGTGGAGAATCTGTCGCGGCGTCGATAGCGGCAGGTCCTTACCGTTGATCTTCGGCAGATCGCGCGGAGCGTCGCGCACTTCGCCGTTACCCATGTCGGCCAGCAGCGAGACCACGGCAAGACGATTGGTGCTCATAGCGGCGAACACCTGTTCCGGCGTGACGGTCAGCCCACCCGCTACGCCGCAATCGCAGTGCACATGGGGATCGCCGGCGAACCAGCCCCCTGGTTCAGGGCCGGCGGATGGCTGCGCGGAAAGCGCCAGCGCGCCAAGGGCAACAGCAACGCTAAGGTTACGGCTCCGCGGCGTATTTTTCGTAAGCCTCGGCGATCTTGGCCGTTTTGTAATCGCCGTCATGGATGATCACGCGATACCGGAATGTGAGCGATTTGGTTTCCAGGATCGTCCAGCTTCCATCCTGTTTGGGATCGCGCGTGAAATCGCGGAGGCCGAACGGATTCGCAGCGAATAAGCCGTAGCCGCGTGCGTGCCAGGTCGTGGGATGCCGGAAGCTCTTCGGGTGATCCAGAACCGCAATGCCAACCTCCTCACCCTCCACCTTGCCGTCGTAGTTGACCCAGTCCGCCCGTTTGCCCCAGATGGCTTTCTCGCCTTCCGCGCCCACCGAATTCACCATGTGCGCGGGCGGCGAATCGAGGTCCTTGATCACGCGGATGCCAAACGTTCCTTCTTTGGAATCGCCGAAAGTCAGCGGGCCGTGCGTGGCGTGGACGGTAAATTCGCAGTCGATGACGCGAGTATGATCATCGCCACGGAAGGCGAAAGCCTGCGTCTCCTCGCCGATCACGCGGCCGCTTGGATCCTCGAGGGTAAACTCGGCGCGAATCATGGCCGGGTCGCCGCCGCGCGCGTCGTCGATCTTCTGCATCACCATGTGTCCATAGCTCTGCTTGCCGTGATCGTGGAACATCTTGTCAAATGCCTCTTCGCCCCAGAAGTCCAGCCCATCGATGTTCCCATGCGCGAAATAGAGCGGGCGCTGGTGCGGCTCAAAGCTGGGGTCGCGCTGGCTGCCTGGCGGAACTTCGTTTCCGACGGGATATCCACGCGTCACGATGGTTCCGTGCGCGCTCCGTAGGGGCATCAAATAGGGCTTGGCGACCTTTGGATCGAAATAGTAAGTGGTGAAGGGCTTGCCGGCGATGCTCACGTCGATCTGATTTCCGTTGCGTTGGACATCGGCGGTTTGCTGGGCGCCGCAAGTCAGCGCGCACGCGAAAACGGCCAGAGAGAGTTTGCTCGTTGTATGGGTCATGGGCAGGTTAGACGTTCTCCGGAATCAAGAAGGGCTCGCGATGGTGGCCACGCAGAAGGCGGTTTGCCTCTTCGTCGCCCACCACCTGCTCGGCAGCGGGATCGAATTGCAGCGTACGTCCGAGCCGGTAGGATGCATTCGCGAGATGGACCAGCGTGCAGGACATATGCGCTTCCTGAATCGGCGCGTTCAAGTCCTGCTTGCGCCGGCTGCGTACGCAATTGATGAAATTCTCCCAGTTGTTCCCGCGCTTGGAACTGGATGGACCGGGCTGCCGCTCCTTGCCCAGCCAGGTGCGATAACACTGGTAGTCTTCCTCGTTGGTCACGGCCATGTAACCCTTCGAGCCGTAGAAAATGTCGCCCACCGTATTGCCGACCATCTCGAGCGGCTCTTCGTGACCGGGAGGTCCGAGGAAGCTCGGTATCACCTCGCCGCCGAATCCCGGAGTGCCGATGCCGGCTTCATGATTGCTGTACCAGTTGCGCACCTCGAATTCCAGCATCTTGCGTTTTCCCATGCCGTCGAACTCGAATTCGCAGTGCAGCACATTGGGCGTTTCCTGATCGTCATCGAACATGAAATGTCCGCCCATGGCTGACGCTTTAATCGGAAACCCGACGCCCAATCCCCAGCGCGCCACGTCAATCTGGTGCGAACCCTGGTTGCCGATATCGCCGTTGCCGTAATCCCAGAACCAGTGCCAGTTGTAATGGAATCGATTGCGCGTGAACTCGTGCTTGGGCGCGGGGCCCGTCCACAGGTCGTAGTCCAGGCCCGCGGGCACAGGCTCGGCAGGCGCGCGCCCGATGGTATCCCGATGATTCAAGCACAACCCGCGCGACAGATAAACGTCACCGATCAGTCCTTCGCGTATCTTTTGTATACCTTCCCGCACGGCCGGATTGGAGCGGCTGTTGGTTCCATGCTGCACGATGCGGTCGTATTTCTCCGCGGCGCGCACCATCTGGCGTCCCTCCCAGAAGAAGTGTGAGCACGGCTTCTCGACATAAACGTCCTTGCCGGCCTGGCAGGCCCAAATGGTGACCAGCGCATGCCAGTGATTGGGTGTGGCAACGGAGACGGCATCGATGGATTTGTCGTCCATCACCTGGCGCGGGTCCTTGTACACCTTTGGCTTGGGCATCCCGAGGAGGTCCATGTCCGCCAGCCGCTTGCGAACGATGTTCTCGTCAACGTCGCAGACCGCCGCGACTTCCACGTTGTCCAGGTGCGAGTACTCTTCCACGTGCGCGAACCCCTGACCACGAATGCCGCACACCGCCACGCGAACGCGATCGTTTGCTCCGGCCATACTTTACCTCCTGGAAATTGCTAGGCTATCACAGCGTGGCGCGCTGAATCGGGCTACGACAGGTAACGGATAGTCTCTTCCGCGAGTTTCCTCGTGTTCTCGAACGGATCGCCGGGCATGTCCGCCTCCATCGAGAAGTACCCGCGATACCCCGCCTGCTTTGCGATGGCGAACAGCCGAGCGAGATCGACTTGATATACCTTGCCGTTGTCGTTCGCGTAGGCACTCTTGACGTGGGCCATATTGAACACATGCTGGAACATGGCGGCCACCGCGTTGTAGTTCCACTCGGCATCCCCGCGCGGATTCATGGAATTGGCGAAATCGGGCAGGCCGCGCAAGTAGGGACTGTGAACCTTCTCAATCACCGCCACCAGGAAATATGGGTCCTCGGCGACGGGCACGTCGTTTTCCAGATTGATGACGATGTTGTGTTTCTCACCGTACGCCGCGACTTCACCCAGAGTCTCGGCCGCCAGGTTCACATCCGCTTTACCACCGGGCGCGCCGGTAATGTGCTGGCGCATGCTCGGAGAGCCAATCGCCAGCGCAATATCCACTCCCTTCTTGCCAAATGCGATGGCATCCTGCCGCTTGGCGGCGTCCGGATGGTAGAAACTGCGTCCGCCGTGACCTAGATCAACGATATGCGAGCCGGCTTTGGCCGTTGACGACCGCAGTTCTTCGAGATACGCCGGTACCGTCGAGCTAAAGTGCGACGTCAGCGGATTGATATTGTGAATGCTGAAGCGCTCGGCAACCATGGCGGCGAAATCCTTCGCGTCAATCAGTTTTTTCGTGCCGTCGTGGTTGCCAGATGTAGCCATGTAGGCGCGAAAGGGCCAGGAAGTGACGGCCAGGCGCTCGCGCGGGTCGGTCGGGAACGTCAGTTGTGGTTCGGCGGCGAACAGAGCCGCGGCTCCGCAGGCAGAGGTCTTCAGAAAAGTGCGACGCGAAAGAGCTGTCATTGCGTACAGTGGAGTATATCGCAGCCCCGGCTCATTCTTCGTCGGCCACGGGCGCAAAGCCTCCCGCGAGATCCTGCGGCTTCACTTTCTCCGTATTGAAGCGAGCGGCCCGATCGCGCATGGTTTGCAGCACTTTTTCCGCCGGCGGAAACTCACCCTGTATCCATCGCAGAGGATTGATGCGCGCCACCACGAACGAACGGAGATAAGGACTCTGCAGCCCACGCTCTTTCAGCTTGGCCACCACCGCGGCCACTTGTTCTTCGAGTTGCAGCAACAGGTCTGCGCGCCGTTCGTGGGCCTTCATCGCCGCGCGCACGGCCTCGTCGGAAAAAGTTTCGACCCGCCGCAGTACCGGATGGTACGCGCCTCCGCCGAACTTCGGCTTCTGCTCGTACGCGATTCCCAAGGTCTCGAGCGAAGCATCCTCAAGATAGAATGCGAAGCTCGATTCCGGCTCATTCGGCGATTCCTCCACAAGCCCCTTCGCAATGCGAATCACCTCGAGCGCGCGCTCCTTCAGGTTGTGTGCCTTCTCGGTGTTGAGCGCCAGAATTTGCCGCGCCACCTCGCGCTCGGGAACGATGAGCGCGGTGATGGATCGCGCGCCCAGCCGACGCATCGCTTCCAAACGGTGCAACCCGTTGGGCGTCCAAAAGCCATCATTCGGAGCCGGAACGGCGATCACGGGATCGAGGAAACGGCCGGTCTTCTCAATCACTCCGGCAAGACGTTTGTGGTGCGCTTCCGAAAGGTCGCGCTGGAACGGCGTCGGCTGGATCCGGTCGATGGGCAGCACGGCCAACACCAGCGCATGCCCGCCCAACGGATCTCGATAGGCCGCCAGCACCACGCCGCCCTCATGTTTTACTCGATCCGCAACCGGCCCCACACTCGCGCCGATGTCGGTTTGTGTGTCTGCCGGTGACAGTCCCGCGGTCAGCGGTTTGCGCTTACGAGGAACGCGGCGTTTGCGCGTCTTTGTCGTTGTCGCCTTCGCCATCCGGTTTGGCGGCGCTCTTGGACCGCTTGCGCGACTGGGCCGCCTTGCCCAGTACCACGGCCGCGGAAAGCGCCGAGCCCCACAACAAATATCGCATTTTTGACTTGGTGCGAAACGGAACTTTATTCACAGGAGGTGCAACTTTGGGCACGGCGCCTGAAATATCCACTGCGCCGGCGAGCCGCATCTTCTCCCAGTCGTAGACGAACTGCTTGCCGCAGTCCAGGCAAACCACGTAAGTATCGGAGTGCTTTTCGCTCGGGTCCGCGCCCTTGGGACGGGCGGGAGTGAGCGGAAAGGTCGTTCTCCGGTGCTGGCATCGAAATAGGAGGTTCCAAATCGTGTCGATCACCGGAATGCGCTCCACTACCAATGTAGCCCACCCTGCTACACTGGGCCAAACAGAAATGTCCGTAAGAGCCCCGCAGCGAGGCGCGCGCAATCATTACATCCTGATCGTCTTCGATAGCTGCCGCTACGATTCCTTCATGACCGCGCGGCCGCGGACGATGCGGAAACTCGGCAAGGTGGAACGCCGCTGGTCCTATGCATCGTGGACGGCGCCTTCGCATTTCAACCTGCTGATGGGCTTGATGCCGCACACCAGTCCGAAGAACGTCTATGCGTCGGAGTACTACAAGAAGGATTTTTTCAAGTTCAACGAACGGCTGGGCGCGGGCGGTATCGAATTCCGGAGTTTTGTGCCGCGGCTGTCGCTGCCAGTGTTGCTGCGCAATTTGGGCTACGTAACTAACGCCATGGTTTCGCTGCCGGTCTTGAATCCGGCGACGGCGATAAACACCGGTTTCGATAGCTACCGCCTGATGGAAAAGCACAACGACATGCGCGCCATGGTGCGGCAGATGCGGTTCCCCGAAGATCAGCCGTCTTTCCACCTGCTCAATGTGGGCGAGACGCATTATCCCTACGCGCTTCCGGATGAGCCGGAAGACGAATGGCCGCGCATCAGCGGCGTGCACGGTGTTTTCAAGCACCTGGATGAAGCCATCGTGGGCGGCAAGCTGCGCGGCAGCCGCGTGAAGATGTTCGACAAGCGCAAGCTCGAAAAGCTGCGCCAACGCCAGATCGATGCCGTGAAGTACCTGGATGGGGTGGTCGAGGAGTTGTTCGACATGGTTCCAGAGAACACTTACATCACCATCACATCGGATCACGGCGAGCTATTCGGTGAAGAGGGCTACTTCGGGCACGGGCCTATCCATCACGAAAAAGTTCTCGAAGTACCGTTTCTAGAGGGCAAGCTCCGATGAAGCGCCGTGATTTCTTCTTGTCAGTGTGCGCGCTGGCCCTGCTGATTCATGCGGCGCATCATGCGCAAGGCGATTTGCAGCTTGCCTACATCGGCCCCGGCGCAGGCTTCGCGTTTCTGGGGTCGTTCCTCACGCTGCTCACGTCGCTCGTGCTAAGCGTGGTGTCGCTCCTGTTGTGGCCGTTTCGCATGCTCTGGCTGCTGGCAAGAAGCCGGCAGGGATTGCGCAAGGCGCGAGTCAAGAAACTCATCTTTCTCGGACTGGACGGCTTCGATCCAGGCCTGGCTGAGCGCTTCATGGCCGAAGGCAAGCTGCCCAACCTCAGCCATCTCAAAGAACAGGGATCGTATAGCAAGCTGCGCACCACGTTTCCCGCGCTGTCACCGGTTGCGTGGTCCACCTTCGCCACCGGCGTGAATCCCGCCAAGCACAACATTTTCGATTTTCTCAATCGCGATCTGAAAACCTATGTGCCCGAACTTGCATCCTCCAAGGTGCGGCCACCGCATCGCGTATGGAAGATTGGCAAGTGGCGCATTCCGCTGGCCCGTCCCTCGGTTGAGATGCGGCGCAAAAGCGAGCCGTTCTGGACGATTCTCGGCCGTCACGCCATCGGTTGCACGATCCTGCGCTTGCCCATCACGTTTCCGCCGGATCACTTCGATGGCCGGCAGCTCTCTGCCATGAGCACGCCGGACCTGCGCGGCACGCAGGGCAGCTTCTCGCACTTTTCCACGCACGTCGAAAGCGGCCACGTCGAGGGTGGCAGCCGTTATCCCTTGCGCCGTGCCGGAGACCACCTGGAGGGCGATCTCGAAGGCCCGGAGAACGCATTCATCGAAGGCGCGGGCCCCATGCGTATTCCTTTCCGCATTGTGCACGCCGAAAATCCCGATCGCGCGACACTCGAACTCGAAGGCGCGTCGTACCCATTGCGATCCGGCGAATACACGCCTTGGGTGCGCTTGCGCTTTCACGGCGGCATCGGCATCTCGGTGCACGGCATCGCGCGGTTTCTCCTGACACAGACCACGCCCGAAGTCTCACTCTATTGCACGCCAATCCAGATCGATCCCGAAAATCCCGCGCTGCCCATCAGCCACCCGGCTTACTATGCAATCTATCTGTCGAAGCTTCTGGGCGCTTATTCGACTCTCGGCATGGCCGAGGACACCTGGGCACTCAACGAAGGCGCCATCGATGACGACGCTTTTCTCCAACAGGCGGAGCTCATCAAGCGCGAGCGCGAATCCATGTTTCTCAGCGCGCTCCAGCATACGCGGCGCGGCGTAGTGGCATGTGTTTTCGATACTACGGACCGCGTGCAGCACATGTTTTACCGGCATCTTGACGCCGGCGACAGCCGGGTCATCGAAGCGCTCTACCGCGATATGGATCGCCTGGTGGGCGAGACCTGGAAGCACGTGGACGAGAATACGGCGTTGTTCGTCCTCTCCGACCACGGTTTCTGCTCTTTCAAGCGCGGCGTCAACCTGAACGCGTGGCTGTACCAGAATGGTTATCTCGCGTTGCACAACGGCGCTCGCGAGAGCGGAGAATACCTGGAAGGCGTGGACTGGAGCCGCACCCGCGCCTACACTTTCGGCCTGGGCGGCCTGTACTTGAACCTGAAAGGCCGCGAGGCGAGCGGCATCGTTAATCCGCATGACGCCGATGCGCTTGGCGAGGAACTGATCGCCAAGCTCACCCGTCTGCACGACGACGAAACCGGCCAGATCGGCGTGCGTAACGTCTACGCCTCGGGGAAGTTGTATCAAGGTCCATATCTGAGCGCTGCGCCGGACCTCATTGTCGGCTACGCGGCGGGCTATCGCACGTCGTGGGAAGCAGCCGTCGGAAAAGTGACGGCGCATGTTTTCAGCGATAACAAGAAAGCCTGGAGCGGCGACCATTGCGTAGACCCGGTGCTGGTTCCTGGGGTGCTCTTCTCCAATCGCAAGGTCCAGGCCCAGGACCCGGGTATCGAAGACATGGCGGCAACCGCGCTCGATTTATTCGGCATCCAGCCGCCCGCATGGATGGAAGGGAAATCTGTTTTCCGATTTGCGCAATAGGCCGCCGCTCGCTTGCCTCGCGCTGATCGCATTCTGCGCCGGCTGCGGTATCTCCCGTTCCCAATCCAACGCGCGCCGCGTCATCGTCCTCGGCGTTGATGGCATGGATCCGCAGTTCGTCCAGGCGCATTGGAGCGATCTGCCTAACCTCGACCGTCTCCGCCACCAGGGTGATTTCCGGCCACTCGCGACCACCACGCCGCCGCAAAGTCCAGTCGCCTGGTCCACATTCATTACTGGCACGGATCCGGACGGCCACGGCCTCTACGATTTTGTGCATCGCGATCCCGCAACGTACCTGCCGTTCTCCTCCATGGCCAAGGCCGAGGACCCGAAGCACACGCTCTCGCTCGGCCCGTACCTGTTTCCACTTTCCAAAGGTCAAGTGGTCTCGTTGCGCCGCGGTACAGCGTTCTGGCAAATCCTCGCTGAACGCAATATTCCTGTGACCGTGATCAAAATGCCCACCAACTACCCGCCCATTCCTGTTGGCAAAGCGATCTCTGGTATGGGAACGACCGACCTGCTCGGCACCTTCGGCACCTTCACCTTCTACACCGACGATCCCGAAGAGATTTCGCGCAGCGTTTCCGGCGGCCGCATCGTTAAGGTGCCGATGTTCCAAAACCGCGCCGTGCTTCGCGTCGATGGGCCCGCGAACTCGCTCCGCAAAGATCACCGCACGTCATCCGTCGATCTGACCGTTGACATCGACCCACAGTCTCCCGCCGCGCGCCTCTCCGTCGGTGACTCGATGGCCATCGTCCGCGAGGGCGAATGGTCGCAATGGCTCCGCGCTGAATTCTCGCTGATTCCGCATCTGGTAAATGCCACCGGCATGTTCCGCGTCTACGCAAAGCAACTCCATCCGCGTTTCGAGCTTTACGTCTCTCCCGTGAACATCGATCCCGACGAACCCGAACTCCCTATCTCGGCTCCCGCCGGCTATAGCCGCGAGATCGCGCGCGCCACCAGCCCCTTCTACACGCAGGGCATCGCCGAAGACACATCAGCGCTTCGCCAAGGCGTCTTCAGCCTGCCTGAGTTCCTCTCGCAAAGCCGCCTGGTCTTTGAAGACGAGCACAAGCTCCTGCGCTACTCGCTCAGCCAGTTTCACGACGGCCTTCTGTTCGTATACTTCTCCAGCATCGATCAGAATTCACATATGCTCTGGGGAAAACATATGCCCGAGGTACTCGAAACTTATCGCGCCGTCGATGCCGCCATTGGCGAAGTACTTGATAACGCTGCAGGCGCCGACATTGTGGTCCTCTCCGACCACGGCTTTACGACGTTCGACCGCGCCGTGAACCTGAACACCTGGCTCGCAAAGAACGGTTACATGACGCTTGAAGGCGGTTCTAGTGACGATGAGATTCCATTTGCCCGAGTCGACTGGTCCCGGACCCAGGCCTACGCGCTCGGCTTGAACGGCCTGTATCTGAATCTGGCCGGTCGCGAAAAGCAGGGTATCGTGCCGCCGAACGCGGAAAGTCAGACCCTGCTGAAGAAAATCATCGCCGATTTACTCGCATTCCGCGACAACGGCAAAACCGTCGTCGAATCCGTCTATGCGCCGCCGCGTTCCGATGTCGCGCCGGATCTCATCATCGGTTATGCGCGTGGCTACCGCGGCTCCTGGCAGACTGCGCTCGGCGCCGCGCCCGAATCTCTGGTGGAAGATAATAAAGATGCCTGGATCGGCGATCATTGCATCAACGCGGCCGATGTTCCTGGCGTCCTATTCAGCACGCGAAAATTGACCGCGGAAGATCCTCGGCTGAAGGACGTGACGGTCTCGATCCTGCATCTGTTCGGTGTCAGGTCGCCGCCCGGCATGACCGGCCGCAACGTTATGTAGGGGAGCCACTATGAAAACCAATGTGAAGCTCAATAAGTCCCTCGTCCAGCGCGCAACCCGTATCGCCGAGCACGCCGGCTACAGCTCTGTCGAGGAGTTCATCGAGCACGTCATCGAAAAAGAGCTCTCCCACTTCGAGGATTCCGATTCAAAAGAGGAAGTAGTCAAGAAACTCAAAGGGTTGGGTTATCTGGAGTGACCGCGACCGACCTCGGCCTGGCGGCGCTCGCGACCCTCATCCCAATCAGCATTCTCGCCGGCATCGGTATCCTGCTCGTCTTCCGCTACACGTCTGATGCGGCCGCGGTCCGTCGCGCCAAGGGCGTCGCGCAAGCGCACCTGCTGGAGTTCCGTCTCTTCATGGACGATCCTGTGCTGGTGCTGCGTGCGCAGCGCGATCTCATCGTCGCCAACCTGCGTTTTATGAAGCTGATGTTGCGCCCATTCCTGTGGATGTTGATTCCCATGGGTCTGCTGCTGGCCGTTCTCGAGGCCTTCTACGGCCATGCGCCGCTTCGCGTGGGGGATGCCGCCATCATCACTGCGCAGGTCACGAACGCCGATGCGCCGTTGTCACTCCAGGCTCCCGCTGAGTTAGTTGTGGAAACACCTCCCGTGCACGTGATGGCCGAGCGTCAAGTCAGCTGGCGCATCCGCCCGCAACGCGCCGCAACGGCTGAGTTGCAGATCCTCTGTGCCGGGCAAGCCGTCACCAAGCGAATTTCGGCCGGCACCGGCATTCATTTCCTTTCCGAGCGCCGCGGATCGGTCCTGAGTCTGCTGCTCTATCCCACCGAGCCGCCGCTATCCGGCAATGAAATCGAATGGATCAAGATCCGCTACCCGCCCGCAACCATCCTGCACCTGCACTGGCTCATCTGGTTTCTCGGCGTTTCGGCAATCACGGCATTCGCTCTGCGCCGCCGTTTCGGCGCGGTGTTCTGACGATGGGCTCCGGCGCACTCAATCTGTTCACCCGTCGCAATTCCGGAAACAGCCAGGCCCACAATGCGACGATGGCAATCGTGCCCGCTCCGCCCAATACCACGGCGGGTACTGTGCCGAACCATTGCGCGGTGATGCCCGATTCGAACTGGCCCACCTCGTTTGACGCCCCGATGAAAACCATGTTCACCGCGCTCACCCTGCCTCGCATTTCGTCAGGTGTTCCGAGTTGGATCATGGTATGCCGCACGATGACGCTCACCATGTCACATGAGCCGGCGAGGACCAGAGCCGCAAGCGAAAGCCACACATTGCGCGAAAGGCCGAAGACTACAGTTGACAAACCGAAGCCGAAAACGCACCAGAGCATCGCGGCGCCCGCGCGCCGGCGCAACGGCCAGTGCGCCACCAAGACGGCTGTGAAGACCGCGCCAATACCCGGGGCAGTACGCAGAAGCCCGAGGCCGGAAGCTCCTACCTTCAGGATTTCGCGCGCATAGACGGGCAGCAGTGCTACGGCCCCGCCGAGCAAAACCGCAAAGAGATCCAGCGAGATGGCGGCCAGGATGAGCTTGTTGTTCCAAATGTAATGAAGGCCGCTCAGCAGAGCGCCGGCCGAAGCGGCGGTGCGGGGCTTCTCGATTTTCGGGATGTGGATCGCCGACATTGCGAGCAGAGCCATCAGGTACGCGAGCGCCGAGCAGCCATACACAGGGATAGCGCTGCCCGTCGAGGCGTAGATCAACCCTCCGGCTATCGGACCGAGGATTGTAGCCGCCTGGAAGGTCGACGAACTCCAGGCCACCGCGTTGGGGAAGTCCTCCTCTGGAACAATCAAGGGTAGAAATGCCTGGCTTGCCGGTCCATTGAATGCGCGCACGATTCCGTTGAACAACAGCGCCACGTAGACGGGAATGATGGATGTGAGGCTGTGCAGCGTGAGACCGAGGAGCAGGAGTGAGCACAGGGAGAACGCAGCGTAGCAGCACTGCAGAATCCGTTTCCGCGGCACTCGATCCGCTGTGTGTCCAGCCGCGAGGAACAAAAAAATCCCCGGCAAAAACTGCGCCAGGCCGACCAGACCGAGATCCAGCGGGCGATGCGTGAGCGCATACACCTGCCACCCCACGCCGACGGCCTGCATTTCCGACGACGTCGTCGTCAGGAAACGCGCGATCATGTGATACCGGAAATTGGGATAGCGGAAAGCGGCACGGGCCCGGTTTGGCGGCCGCGTCACGATTGACGGGAAACGATATACGGCTCCCGGTAATTCCGGGTCAACAATGCATTCGCCTCATCGTCCGCCAGGAAACGGCCACTCGATTGCGCCATGCGCAAGGCGTGCCCCACGCGATAGCTGATATTTGCCAGGTGACAAAACGCGGCAGACCGGACACCGATCTCGACGTCCGCATGCAGAAGCTTGTAGTCGCGAGCGCGTACGGCATCGAGAAAATTCTTCATATGTACGGCTGTCGAATCACCCCGTTCTTGCGGCTTCTCGTCGGCAACTTTTTCGTACCTTTCGGCATCCCCTGCGTCCGAACCTCGAGCGGCTTCGCCGCTCACGTTGCTGGACGTGCTCTTGAAAATCTGAAAGCCCCGGTCCAGCGTCAGAAAACCGCGATCCCCATAGAAGATGTTGCCGACATAATTCGGCCCGTGCATGCCGTTCAATCCTTCCGGCGGCGTGGGCAGGTTACGGACTTCGAACGTGATTTGCGCGTCGCCGAAATCCAGCGTGGCCTGCTGGGTGTTGGGCGTCTCCTGGTCATCCTTCCAGACGAACTTGCCGCCGGAGGAAGTTACGGACTCCGGCCAGCCCGTGCGGCCCAATCCCCATGCGCAAATGTCCATCTGGTGCACGCCCTGATTCCCGATATCACCGTTGCCGGTGTCCCAAAACCAGTGCCAGTTGTAAGCAAATTTGTTTTTGCTGTAAGGCTTCCACTGCGCCGGACCGAGAAACAGATCCCAATCGAGCCCCGGCGGAACCGGCTCGTCCGGTGTATGGCCGATGGAGAACCGCCGCCGGAAGCAAAGCCCGCGCGCGTGATAGACCTGTCCGATGGCGCCTTCCTGCAACATCTGGATGGCGCGCATCATGTACGGCATCGACCGGCTCTGGGAGCCCACCTGCACCATCCGTTTAAACTTGCGCGCCGCGGCGATCATCTGATGGCCTTCGAAAATGTTGTGGCAAGCCGGCTTCTCCACATAAACATCTTTGCCGGCCTGGCACGCCCAGATGGTGGCCAATGCATGCCAGTGATTGGGGAGCGGTAGCGAAACGGCGTCGATGTCCTTGGACTCGAACATCGCCCGCATGTCCGTATACTCCTTCGCGTCATAACCCTTTAACTTGCGCACCAGCGCTACAGCGCGCTCGCGTGCCGTCTGGTTGACGTCGCATAGTCCGGCGATGCGCGCATCGGCGTCCAGCGACGAGTAGGAATTTATGTGGTCCGTGCCGCGGCCACCGAGGCCAACGATCCCGAGGTTGATCCGGTCATTAGCGCCGAGAATCGGGAATTGCGCGGTTGCAATGGCGGCGGCTGCCGCTTTTACGAACTGCCGTCTGGCGGGTTGTGGTTCCACGAGGATATCTCCGGCGGCCCATTTTATCGCAGTACCGCTGGTTCCCGGTGTAGTATGGACTTCGATGGCGACACCACAGCGCGCAGACGAGCGCACGATTCCGTTACAAATCGATTGCGTCGTGAAACGCTTTGGCGCATTGACCGCGGTCGACGGCGTCTCTCTGGAGGTGGCTGACCGCACGTGCCTGGGACTGCTCGGCCCAAATGGAGCGGGCAAATCCACACTCATTCGCGCTATCGCCGGACGCGTCCGGCTCGACTCCGGCAGCGTGCACGTGTTCGGCCAGCCGGCCAACTCCGCAGCCGCGCGTGCCGAGCTCGGCTGGGTACCACAGGAAATTGCGCTGTATGCGTTGCTCACATGCCGTGAAAATCTGGAAGCTTTCGGTCGCTACCAAGGGCTTCGGGGCAAAGCACTGCGTGATGCGGTCGAGTGGTGCCTCACCTGGGGAGCGCTCGCGGATCGCGCCGATGTCCCGGCGAAGACACTCTCCGGCGGCATGCGGCGCCGCCTCAACATGGCCGCCGGCATCATTCACCGGCCACGACTCGTCCTATTGGACGAGCCCACCGTGGGCGTCGATCCCCAATCCCGCAATCGCATCTTTGAAATGGTGGAGGATCTCCGCAACCAGGGCACGACCGTGATTTACACCACTCACTACATGGAAGAAGCCGAGCGCCTTTGTGACTCCATCGCCATCATCGATCACGGGCGGATCATTGCCCAGGGCACGAAGGAAGAGCTGGTGGCAAAATCTTTCGGCGGACGCAGTGATGTTGTGATGCATTTCGCGGCCTCCGCTTCCAACGTCGCATCCTGGGCCGATGCGCGCGGCGGGGACGTGAAAGACGGAGTCGCACATTTCTCCATAGAGCAGCCGACCGCCATTGCGTCGCTCCTGGATGCCGCGGCGATTGACGGTCTGGAGGTGATTGACGTGACCCTACGACGTCCCAATCTGGAGTCCGTGTTTCTGCAGCTTACTGGAAGGGAGTTGCGTCAATGATAGCCGCCATCGTGCGTAACGGATTTCGCGCGCTTCGCCGCGATCGTGGAGCGCTGATTCTCTCGTTCATTCTGCCCATCGCGTTCTTTAGCATCTTCGGGATGGTTTTTGGCGGCATGCGAAACACGGGTACGCCGCGCGTGAGTGTGCTGGTAGTGGACGAGGATCACAGCAAAGCCTCGGAACGCCTGGTGCGCGGTTTGCAGCGTGAAGCTTCGCTTGTTGCAACTACACATCCCGAAACCAAGAAGGGAGAACCCGTCCCCGCCGAGTACAACGCCGCCACCGCCGAAACCGCGGTGAAGAACGGCGTCGCGCCGGCCGCGCTGATCGTCCCTCAAGGATTTGGCGCTAATCCGGTTGCATTCGGGCCCGGCGGCACGCGGAAGGCGATTCGGATTTTGCATGACAGCTCCGACCCGGTCGCGGCGCAGGTGCTGGCCGGGATGTTGCAAAAGGTGGTAATGACCTCTTTGCCCGACACCATGGCAGATACCGGCATGAAATACTTCGAGCAGTCGAGCGGCGGGCTGACCCCACAGCAGCGGAAGAACATCGAAGCCGGGCTATCGCAGTTGCGCGCACAAAGTGAGAAGCGGGACCGGGACCAAAACCCATCGGCCGCCGATAACGATAACAGCCTCGGCGGATTGGTTGCCGTGGAAGTCCGCGATGTAGTCGGCGAGAAGAAACACAGCCCGATGATCTCGTTCTACGCGGCAGGGGTCGGGGTAATGTTCCTCTTGTTCACCGCCAGCGGAGCTGGAGGGAGCCTGTTGGATGAGGCTGAAAATGGTGCGCTCGACCGCATTCTGAGCGCTCGCGTCAGCATGACCACGCTGCTCGCCGGGAAAATGACTTACTGCACGCTGCTCGCCTGCTTACAACTTACGCTCATGTTTCTATGGGGCGCCGCCGTCTTTCATCTCGACCTGTTCACCCATCTGCCCGGCTTCTTTGTGATGACCATCGCAACTTCCTTTGCCGTGGCGTCATTCGGCATGCTGTTGGCCAGCGTTGCGCGCACACGCGCTCAACTGGGAGCGATCTCCACGCTCATCATCCTGACCATGTCGGCGGTTGGCGGCAGCATGTTCCCGCGCTTCCTCATGCCGGAAATGATGCAAAAGGCCGGATTGTTTACGTTCAACGCGTGGGCCATCGACGGCTACACCAAGGTTTTTTGGCGCGATGAACCCGTTTCGCACCTGGCGCCGCAAGTCGCTGTGCTGATCGGATCGGGCATTGCGCTGTTTCTGATCGCGCGGCGCTTCGCGCGCAAGTGGGAATACGCGTGAGGATTATCGCGTCCCGAAGCAATACAGCGCGCTGCGCGTGCGTATGTAGATGCGGCCGTCGGCGATCGCGGGCGTAGCGTAGCATTCATCATCGAGTTCGTTGACGGCCAGGATCTCTTGTCCCCCGCCCGGCTTGAGAACCGTGACCACACCTGCCTGACTCACGATGAAAATCTTGTTGTCCGCAGCGACTGGCGATGCAAAGTAGCGGTCCGCAACGCCGCGCAGCCGGCCTTGCTTAAGCACGGCACCGGTCGAGGGATCGAGCGTCGTCAGCACCCCGGCATCGTTAATCATGTACAAGACTTTCTGGTACAGCAGGACGGTGGGTAACTGTGGTATGCCGCGCTGATATTTCCAGCGCAGGCCAGTTGTGGTCACATCTCCCCGGCCGGGCCGAATGGCCAGCAGGCCGTTTTCCGCCGTCATGACAGCACTGTAACTTTTCCATTCGTCGGCGGAAAGAAACCCATCCTGATTGAGATCAATGAAACGGAAGTACATCTTGGTGCGCTCGTCAGAGGCTTCCGCGAGTGAGATGCGGCCGTCTTTGTCCTTGTCGTGGGCGGCGAGCACTTCTTCAAACGGCGGAAGGTGAACCTGGCGGCCCGGCTCGTTCTCCGGGGCGTTGTAGCCGCTAAAGTAGATCACGCCATCGCCTATCACAGCGCCCGATTTCATTTCCGATGGAAGGCCGCCAGTCGACCAGAGCGTTTCTCCCGTGTCCAATAAGTACGCATCGGCGCGAAACGAGCCGGGAGCGATGATCTGAATGGGTGAACCTTCCGGCTGGTAAAGGATTGGCGTGGAGTGACCGCTGAGGGCTTGGGGCCGCGGGCGTTTCCACCGTTCTCGTCCATCATCCGTTCCTACGGCGATGACGAACGAGTCGACGGACTGATCGCAGACCAGGATCACTTGATCTCCGGCCACAATCGGCGAACCACCCATGCCATAGACATTGCGGAATGGGCCGAGGGGCACGCGCCAGCGTTCGGTGCCGTCGAATCCGTAGGACACCAGTCCGAAATCGCCAAAGAAGACATAAACATTCTTGCCGTCGCTGGCTGGAGTAGGCGACGCGGCGGTGTTCAGCTTATCGAGCGGTTCAGTACGGTTGCGAGGGCACTCGCGCCGCCACAGGATTTGGCCGGTCCCACGGCTCAGACAAAACGTGTAGAGCTTGTCATGATCGACCGCGGTGAGAAAGATGCGGTCACCGGCGAGGATCGGAGACGAATGACCGAGCGGCAGCGCCGTCTTCCAAACAACGTTGCGCCTGGGGCCAAACGTCTCGGGTAACGCAGTACTGTCCGCGACTCCCGATCCGTTCGGACCGCGGAACCGGAGCCAGTCGCCAGCACAGGCGCAGGCCGCGAGCGCGACGACGAGTGCCGGCGTCCGAGTAAGTGTTATGCGCCGCCTCCTCCAGATCCTTTTTTGGGCAGAGGCACCACCGTGACCTTGTTGGCCTCGATGGTTATTTTTTGGCGGATGTCGCCGAAAAGCGGTGACACGACGTGCAAGTCATAGGTGCCCGGCGGGAGCAGCAGACCGCCTCCGGGGTTGTTCAGCTCATCAACATATCCGAAGAATTTATCGTTGATGTAGACGGCGCCGGTATCACCGGTTGCAATGGAGATAAAGGATTCGGGTTCACCGCCGCCCAGCCGGAAACGTCCGAATGGAGGTTGTGGCTCCGGGAGCTTCTTCAGCGCGTACTTGATCTTGGTGGTTTTCTTGGGCCGCACCGTGACTTTGGTGGTGAAGTCCTCATAGCGAGGATCTTTGAACGTCACCTCGACGTCGCCGGCCGGCGCGGGATACTTTTCCGGTACCGTAAATCTGGTTGCCGGTCCTACGTACTGGCCGTTGATGAAAACCCCGGCATCGCCCGGTTTCCCGTGAGCCTTGACGTAACCGGTCTCCTGGGCGTTCGCGCAGTGGATGGCGAAAATTCCCATCGCCGCGGAGAGCAGGATACGCTGGAACTTCCGCGTTCGAATGGTCGAGTTTTGGTGCTGTGTTAGCGTGTACATGGTCTTTCGGATGCAACTCCTCAGTCTCTATCAAATGTATAGGTTACCTGGCTATCGTACTACTCGCGGCGGTGACCGCGCCATCCCCTTTCTACGATTTTCCCGCTGCGAGCGGCGCTTCAGCTTGCAGTAAGATAGTTAGTTCCGATGAAACTCAACAGTTATACGATCACGCAGGGTCGTGACCGCGCCCCAGCCCGCTCCTTTTTGAAGGCGATCGGCTTCACCGACGATGACCTGAAGAAGCCTATTATCGGCATCGCTAACACCTGGACCGAAACCATGCCGTGCAACTACAATCTGCGCGCGCTGGCCGTAAAGGTGAAGGAAGGTGTCCGCAAAGCCGGCGGCACGCCCATGGAATTCAATACCATCGCGATCAGCGACGGCATCACCATGGGTACGGAGGGCATGAAGGCTTCTCTGGTGAGCCGCGAGGTGATCGCGGATTCGATGGAACTGGTGGCCCGGGGACACATGTTTGACGGACTGGTTGCGCTGGTGGCCTGCGACAAAACCATTCCGGCAGGTGCGATGGCCATGCTGCGGCTCAATATTCCGGGCATCGTGCTGTACGGTGGATCGATTCTCCCCGGCCGGCATAAGGGCCACGACATCACGATTCAGGACGTTTTCGAAGCTGTGGGCGCGAATGCGGCGGGACGCATGAGCGACCAGGAACTGCTCGACATCGAGAACGAAGCTTGCCCGGGCGCCGGCGCTTGCGGCGGCCAGTTCACCGCCAACACCATGGCGACTGTAATGGAGCTGATCGGGCTCTCCCCCATGGGGACGGCGGCGGTTCCGCAAGTCGATCCGCGGAAAATTGATGTATGTATCCGCTGCGGTGAGATCGTGATGGATGCCGTTAGGAACAACCTGCGCCCGCGCGACATCGTGACGCGGAAGGCTCTGGAGAATGCCATTGCCGGCGTGGCCGCTACCGGCGGCTCGACCAACGCGGTGCTACACCTGCTGGCTATCGCACGCGAGGCGGGTGTGCCGCTGGCCATGGAGGATTTCGATCGCGTCAGTAGCCGCACGCCAATTCTGGTAGACCTGAAACCAGGTGGCCGCTTCGTTGCCGTGGACGTCGACAAGGCCGGCGGAATTCCCGTGATTGCGCAGCGCCTGGTGAAAGGCGGATACGTCGACGGCTCGGCGATCACCTGCACGGGCCGAGCGTTTGCGGAAGAGGCCGCGAAGGCCGTCGAGACGCCGGGCCAAGAGGTGATCCGGCCGCTGGATAAGCCGCTCAAGCCGACGGGCGGCCTCGCTATTCTCCGGGGATCACTCGCGCCTGAGGGTTGTGTGATCAAGCTAGCGGGCCATGACAAGAAAATGCATCGCGGGCCGGCTCGCGTGTTCGGCCGCGAGGAAGACGCCATGAGCGCCGTCACGCGCGGAGAGATCCGGCCGAACGATGTGGTGGTCATCCGCTATGAAGGGCCGCGCGGCGGGCCGGGCATGCGGGAGATGTTGGGTGTTACCGGAGCTATTGTCGGAGCTGGTCTATCCGAGTCTGTCGCGCTGGTGACGGATGGCCGTTTTAGCGGGGCCACCCACGGTTTCATGGTGGCGCACGTCGCACCGGAGGCGGCCAACGGAGGTCCGATTGCTGCGGTCGAGGAAGGCGACACCATCTCGATCGATGTGGATGCGCGCCAGATGAATCTCGAGATCACACCCGAAAAGATTCGTGAAAGGCTGTCGCATTGGCATGCGCCGGCTCCGCATTATGCGACGGGGGTGTTCGCCAAGTACTGCGCGCTGGTATCGTCGGCATCGGAAGGCGCTGTGACCTCAAAGTTCTGAGCGCAACAATACGCGGTCACGGAAGCCATTTCAACGGGGAGATTCTTGGGGTTGCCAGCCGGTGCGCCGACTATGAACATTCTTTTTATCGGGGATCTTTTCTCGTCCGTCGGGCGGCACTTGGTCGCCGATCATCTGGCGGATATCAAGCAAACGCAGCGCATTGACCTTGCCATCGCGAACGCGGAGAACTCCGCCGGAGGTTTCGGGGTGACTCCATCCATCGCTGAGGAATTGTTCGCGTTGGGTTTGGACGTGCTCACCAGCGGAAATCATATCTGGGACAAGAAGGAGATCTACGAGTATTTCGCGCGGCGGCCCGCCTTGCTGCGGCCCGCCAACTATGCCGCGACGGCCCCAGGCGCCGGTGTTTACGTCGCCAACGCTCGCAACGGTAACCGGTGCGCTGTGATGAACCTGCAAGGCAGAACCTACATGCCCATCACTGAGTGTCCCTTTCGCAAAGCGGACGAAATCCTGAATTCGTTGCAGGATACAAAGGTGCGATTCGTGGATTTTCACGCGGAGCTCACCAGCGAGAAGATGGCCATGGGCTGGTATTTGGATGGCCGCGTTTCCGCCATAGTCGGGACACACACGCACATTCCCACCGCGGACACACGAATCCTGCCGGGGGGCACTGCCTATCAGACTGACGTAGGCATGACTGGACCATACGATTCGGTTATCGGCGTACGTAAGGACGTGATCATCCAGCGCTTTCTCGACGCCATGCCGTGCCGCATGGAGCCGGCCAAGGGATCGCCCGAGCTCCATTCCGTCATTGTCGAAGTCAATGACGACACTGGGCGGGCAATCCAAATCCGCCGCCACACGGTGAAGGGCGATTAAATGACACCGCCGGCGCTGGATGTAGTGGCGTTGAACGTCCAGATGCTGGGCACTCTTCTGTTCTGCCTGGTTTTTCTGTTTCTCTGGCGGCAATCCGGCATCGTCTACTTCGGTTACTGGAGCCTGGCTTGGGCCCTGCAGGTGATCGCGCTGATTTGCTTGCGCATGTACCTTCTGACCACGGTGGTTTTCTGGTTGGGGCCTTATGCGCTTTTTGAGTTCGCTTTTGCCCTGGCTCTTCTGGTGGCGGCACGAGCGGGCACCTCGCCCGGCGCGGATACCTGGAAATCAATCGCGCGGATGCTCTTGGGGTTTCCGCTGTTTCTCGCCATTGTCTATATTCTGGGCTTACAGAGCAGCTTCGAAGGTTTTCAGGCGATGCACGGACTGGTGCTGGGGAGCATCTATCTGTACAGCTTCTTCGTAATCCGCAGCGGCGGTGGCGTAGGCGGCCGTCTGTTCCGGTTTTCCCTGTTGTGTTACGCTATCGCCTTTCTGCTGAATGCAGTGGTCTTCTTTTATCTCTACAATCGCGGCGGACACCCGCAATGGCCGCGCTATCTGCAATACAACAGCTTCTACGATTTCGCCCTGTTGACGCTGCTGGCGTTCGCGGCCATGGCCATGTGGATCGAAAATCAACGCGACCGCATCGAGGCACTATCCAACGAGATGGATGCCGTGCGGCGCGACAGTTTGAAGAGCCTTGATCTCGATCGTCTCACCGGCCTGCTGAACCAGGCCGCTTTAGAGCGGCGCATGGAGGGCACGGAACCGTTCTCCGGAGTAGTGGCGGTTTGCGATATGGACAATTTTAAAAGCATCAACGACCAGTATGGGCATCTTGTGGGCGACGAGATCCTGCGCAACATCGGACACCTGATGCGCTCCTCCATCCGTCAGGAGGACGAAGCGTACCGCTGGGGTGGCGATGAGTTCGTGATCTTGTTCCGCAATCAGAACCTTCCGGTCGTCACGTCCCGCATGTTGGAAGTGCGGCGCCGGTTGAACGATTTCCGGGTTCGCGGCTACGGCCCTCTGCCCATCTCGTTCAGTTGGGGTGTCTCGGAAGCCTTCGGCGGGCCCCTGCGGGAGGTGCTCGACGCTGCCGATCGCGACATGTATACCTTCAAGAAGCGCCGGTCCGTGGCGCGCCAGGAGTAGACTAAAACGTGAAGCCTTTCGATCCTCCGGTCAAAGTCTGCGCTGTCAGCTATCTCAACACCTCTCCGCTGGTCTGGGGGATGTTGCATGGCGATCAGCGTGGTGCTTTCGACCTGGAATTCCGCATCCCATCTGAGTGCGCGCGCGAAGTGGCGACCGGCGCGGCGGATATCGGCATCATTCCATCGGTCGAGCTCAACCTGCACGATTACGGCAGAGTGCGCGGCCTCGGCATCGCTTCGCGAGGAGCGGTGCGCAGCATCCTGCTGGTCTCGTCCAAGCCTTTCGACGAGATTCAAACGCTTGCCGCTGACATCAGCTCGCGGACATCGGTGGCGCTTGCGCAGATCATTCTGGGCCGGCGCTACGGCGCGGCCCCGCGTGTCACCTCGCTGGCTCCCAATCTGGATGACATGCTGGCTGCCGCGGATGCAGCGCTGATCATTGGAGACCCGGCGCTTCACCTCGATCCCGAAACACTCGATTGCCACGTGCTCGATTTGGGCGCGGCGTGGACGGAAATGACCAGCCTCCCCATGGTTTTCGCTATTTGGGCCGGGCGAAAAGCCGCCATCACACCGGAGGTGGAAGCTGTCTTCCGCTCGTCTTACGAGTTTGGACGTGCCCATCTGGTCGATATTATTCGCGTGGAGGCCACACATCGCGGCATCCCTCCGGCGCTCGCAAGGGAATACCTAACGCGCCACATCGTTTCTGAATTGGGCCCGGCCGACTATCGCGGCCTGGAACTTTTCCTCGATTACGCGCGACAAGAGCAAAATCGCCACTGCGGTTTGACACGCCGCTCAGCGCTCCGACTATAATAAAAAGACCTCCAGAGGCTTGCTCCTCAGTAGCTCAATGGTAGAGCATTCGGCTGTTAACCGAAGGGTTGTAGGTTCGAGTCCTACCTGAGGAGCCAATCTAATTCATTGAACCAAAAGCTTTTTCTGCTCGACCTGATTCGGGGCTTCGCCCGGCTCTGTACGAACTTTTGTACGAACTTTCTCCAATTCCGCCCGTTCCGCATCGAGCTTCGGCCGTTCCTCGGCTAGCCTCGCCTTCTCTTCGAGGTAACGCGCCAGACGCCGAACCGGTAGGACTCGGTGAGGGTCGCTCGATTCAAGGCAGTGCCCGAAGGGAGACGCCGCACTTGCGCCGTCTTCGAGACATAGCCTGCGATCACAACCCTGTTCATTTGCATGGTTGACTGCCTCCTGAGCGCCAGCTCTTTGCCGTGGGCGTGCCTTCGCTGCCGTTCCTCGATCTGCGTAACCGCGCCCTTTCCCTGCGAATAGGTGATCTCGACCGTACCGAGGACCGCTTGCGGTTCCAAACGGTTCTTCAGATGTGCCACCACCGTTTGCGAGTTCCCCACCCGCTGCACAACGTGCCATTTCGAACTGCCAAGAATCTCGCCCCGGTAAGCGCCCTTCTGCATGTCCGGTGTCTCGATACCGGTGGTTTGCTTCCCAAGGCGCAACCTGGTTATGGCTTCCGCCACCCGCAGCGAGTCTCCCAGTTCCTCGCGCACCAGCGCCCGCTGGATCTCCGGCGCGAATTCGTAGTGGCCCGCTTTCTCCACAATCACGCCGTTCCGGACCAGCGTCTCTATCCCGGCCTCCTGTTCCATCCCGAGCGCATGTCGCATGCCACGAACCGTGAAGCGGTTCAGCAGCATCATTTCGTCACCCGTGTTTTCCCGCACGATCTCTCGCAGTGCGTTGAATTCTGCCTGATCAACCAGCATAGTCGTAGACCTCCATTTCTTTGCGACAATCTTCAATGAACACTCTCTCCAATTCGTCCAGCAGCTCGGCGTTCTCGGGCTGCCGTCCGGGTCCTTTCATTGACCGATTTACTTTCAAAGTCTCTAGTAGCGGCACAATATTCCCTCCTTGGATCGAAACTAACTTGGCAGGCGGTGGAATCTCGGACCACGCCTTGAGCGTTGGATCGAGAAAGTACAGCATCTGGGTGCCCAGGATGGGATGCTGGCCTGCAATGAAAATCAGCATCTGTCCGGGGGCGACGATACGCTCGGAGGTATCCTTGCCGCTTTTCTTGGCAGGCTTGAGCCGTGACACCTCGTCCGGCGTCATCAGCGGGCGCTCGACGTTTTCGACGCTTGCGTTGATATGATTCATGACCGGCGCATTTCGCTTGCCACTGAAGTTGTAGGTCGCCTTCTGGATGGTTTGCGTACCCGTCATTTTTGAAAGCAGGTCGGCGGTTTCGTATTGGTTCGGCGTGAACGCCACGCGCACGTGGCAGTTGGACACGATGCTCTCGTTCGGCCCATAGGCATCGACGATCTGCCGGATGTCCTGGGTGATCAGATAGGCCTTGAGGCCATATCCGGCCATATAGGAAAGAGCGTGGGCGAACACGCCCATGTGGTTCAGCGAGGGAAACTCATCAATCAGGAACAGGAGCTTGTGAAGGTTCGCTTTCTGCGCACCCTTGTTGAACTCCATCGTCTCGGTCAGCCGGTGAATGATGATCGTGAAGATCAGCCGCATGAGCGGCGTGAGCCGGTCGCGGTCGCTGTTCGGCACCACCAGATACAGCGAGACGGGCCGTTCGTGATTGACCAGGTCCTGAATTGAAAAGTCGCTCGCCGAAGTATTTCGGACGATCAGGGGATCGCAGTACACCTGCAGAGCTGTAGTAATCGTGGACAGCACGCCCGCCAACTCCCGTTCTTCCTTGGTCAGGCACTCGATGGCCTTCTGGCGTACGACCGGATGAGTTCCCGCCGACCACCCGGCTTCGCCCTTCGGGTCGTGGCAGAACTCCGCCATGTCGGTCAACGTGTCGCGGAAGTCCGTTGACCTGCAGAACGCGTTCGTCAGGTCCGCGAGCGATGCGGTCCGGTCCTTGGTCTTCGCTTCGTAGCAGACGTGGAGGATCATTCCGCAAATGATGGATACGCCGGTGTCCTGCCAGTGCGGATCGGACGGCGTATGGGCGCCATGGGTCCGGCCCAGAATCTCGGCGATATTCTGGGCATCCGAGACATCCCGATCCGTGAAGAGCCGAACCTCAACGAGCGGATTGAACCTTGATCCGTAAGACTGCTCCACCGGGCAGAACCGGAAGCAGATGTGCCCCTGCATGGAGCGGAAGCCCGCGGTCTTCGCCCAGTTCTCGCCTTTGATGTCGTAGATGACCGCGCTCTCGTTCCATGCCAATAGCGTGGGAATCACCAGGCTGACGCCCTTGCCGGAACGCGTCGGAGCAAACACCAGGACATGCTCGGGACCATCGTGCCGCAAGTAATGCAACCGAGACCAACCATTCGGTTTCCAGCCCCCGACGTAAACTCCCTCGCTCGCATCGAGCAGGCCCGTCTCTCGAATGTCCTTCTCGGTGGCCCACCGTGCCGAACCGTGCAGGTGCTCGGCATTGGCCGACAGCCGTCGGGATCGCAGGCTGTTGGCCCCGAAGTAGAGAAAGATCGACACCGCACAACCGCCGAATAGGATCGCGATGCCTTCACCCAGGGGCCGCCGGACGGCCGGGTCGTGGGACGTGATGTTATGCAATCCCCACATGAACCACGCGAAGGGCGGATAGACAAAGGTGTGACCTACTTGGAACAGAGGATCGCCAAGCGCGGGCTGGTACTCGAAACGCATCGCAATATACTCGGTTGACGCCCAGTTGGTGAGCAGGAACAGAGTGCATCCAAGGGCCATTGCAGGCCAGTTGTACGAGCCGAGGTAACCTGGCTTAGACGGTTTGCGGTAAAGCTCTGGTTGCGTGCTCATCTAATTCCTCGCATGGGCCGTGGTTCTGGTGGTTCGTGGCAGAGCCTGCGGATCGGCCTCGATCGGCATGTAGGGCGCATCGAAAAGAATGTCCCGGTTCACCCGCACCGTGAACTTGTATCCGGCCGGCACCTTGATCGTCGGCTGGCGGTTCAGGTTCCGGCGCGCGAGCTGCGAGCGAGTCTCGCTCACTTCCGCGCCTACAGCTGCCTCCGCGGCGGAAGCCGGGTTGATCACCAGGACATTCTGGTTTCGCGCCTGAGTGATGGCGAACGCGGCATTGAACATACTGGTCAAAGCCATGCCGCCGATCAACGACCGGTAGTGATGATCCACGTCAGAGCGCAGTCCGGGATTGCCGTGAGCATCCAGACCCGCCATACCGTCGAGATCGACCGACGAAGCGTCCGGGTAAATGATCCGCGACCAGGCTACCTGCACGCCGTCTTGACCGTAAGAGATGTGCGAGTCGTACCTGCCAACGAGGCGCGAACCTTGGTGGATCAGAAGATACATGCCGGTCGCGGTGTCGTACACGTTCTGGGTAACTAGCGCTTTGACCTCACCGGGCAGATCGGAATTCAGGCCCTGCTCGAGGACCGCCGGAATTTCCCAGCCGGCTTTGATCTCGAACCGGCTGAGCGGCACCTCACGAGTCGATTGCAGATAGTCGCCGATCTGCGTTTTGTGCGCGCTCGCGAGAAACGCTTCCTTGCGCGACTGCCCATTCTGCACTTCGTAAGAGTCGTTGGAGCCAGTCGAGGTTAAATCAGCTCCTGTCGCGATGCTCCGTGGCACACCATTCAAGGCCTGAGCAGCGATCAGGGTGGACAGCGGATCGGTGCCGGGCTGAGGTACTGCCCCTCCGGGTGCTACCAACGGAGTCACACCAGAACTCCTCCCAATACTGGTTGGTGCCAGGATGGCAGCCTGCTCCTGCTGCCAGCTCATGGCCAGCTGCTGCTCTTCCGGTGTCAGTGACGACTGAGATCCAGATTGCGTCAACGATGCAGGAAAGGTTTGCATGAGACGTGGCGGAGCCTGCCTAACCACGACCCGCTCCTGCGGGAGTTGCGTGGCAGCGCTGCCGCACGGAGCGCCGGTCAGCTTACTGAACCTCGTGAGCTGGCCGGTCTGCGGGTCAACGTCGCAGCCAGGAACGGACGGAAACTGCGCCGCCATCGTTGAATTCGGTGGCACGAGCTTTCCCATCGCCGCAGCTGGCCGGGAATCCTTGAAAGACGCCATCTCCTGCCCGGCTTGCGTGGCGGGCGTAATCCGTTTCGCCTCTCCCTGCGATGCGATCTGCATCTTCGCCACGGAACGCTGGATCAGTCCATACGCACAGCCCACGATCACGACGAGCACCACCACGCCGACGATCAAGGCGGCACGTTTGCTAAGCCGGACGATTCCTGCCCACTTCGGATGCATATCGCAACCAGTGGGGGCTTCGATCGGCTTGGCAGTTGATTCGTGGTCGGTGTCATGATGGCTAGCCCTTGGGCGAACGGCTGATTTCGACCGAGAGTCCCTTGCTCTTCTTACCGGCCCCGAGCACCAGGTTGGCGCGGTCGAACAAGCGATCTACGATGTACGTCTGGTGCTGCACACGGTAGTTCGTGACCTCCCCTTTGCCATCATTTCCCACGATCAGAAGAACCGGCGCTTCCCGGTTCTTCATCTCGGCAGGCATCTGCAGGTAGGTCTTCTCCCCGTTGTCGAACACCCGCAACGGTCTGATGTGCTCGTTGCCGCCATGGATGTCGTGGCTGAAGTTCAAGCGCTCCGCTGTAACGAGCGCCGGGAGCAACTCGGCCTTTTCCGGCTGCCGGGACCTCTCGGTGAGCATGTGTTCCTGCCAGCGGCGGTTGTTGTCTTCGGCGGGATATTCGAAGGCCACGCGTGAAACGTAATCCTCAGGCTTCGAGATCAATCGGAGATAGTAGGCGCGGCGGTCGGTCGTAACGAGCAGGTTGGTATCGAGGCCTGGTGCAGTCGGCTGCACCACAATGACCGGCGTGCCATCGATACCCGTCAGAGTTGATTACGGCCGGCGCCCTGTGCGAGGACCATTCCACCCATTGAAAAATGCCTGTCAGGTCGCCCGGTTTCTCTTCGCGAACTGCTTCCGGAATTTAGCAATGTCTGCACTGGATGGAGGCCAGTTCGCATCGCATGTATTGCAGTGGAACACCAGGTCATCGGATTTCAATGCTTTTTCGAATTCATCCTGACTGAATGTAACTGTCTGGTCGTGATCGTTCGGACAAACAATTTCGAAATCCATACGCTCGCTCATGGGCCTCCTGCTGCTCGGGCACTCTGTCGTTTCGCTCGCTCGATCAGTCTTGTCAGTTTTGATGGTAGCGCGAGCCTGCTCCCTTTCCACGAAGCTCTTTCTTGGCGAATTTAGTGAGAGTGACGCCAATCGCTCGACCCGGCGCCAGAAGCCTAACAATGCAACCCAACAAATACATTTTTGGTGCAAGAGTGAGCAATTGTGCACAGATCGCTCGATATCTGTCTGCTACCATTCGCTTAATCGCCACTTCGCAGTCAGCCGTTATGTATCCGGGCAAAGCAAGTCCAACGAGTTTCGTGATCAACGAGCTCCGCGATGCGGTGGCGTATACGTTCATCAACCGACCCAAGGGAGCAATAACAGATGAGACGCTACGTGCTATATGCATTGCTTTTACCGCTGACACTTCCCAGTGCTCGCGCCGACCTCCTCGGAACTGCGGCTAGCTTTGCCGTCCTAGCCGGCTCGACCGTGACCAATACTGGCCCCACCACCATCGCCGGGGACTTGGGTGTGTCGCCCGGTACCGCAGTCACTGGCTTCCCTCCCGGAATCGTGTCGGGAACCCTACACGAGGCCGATGCCGCCGCAGGCACAGCCCAGAACGATCTCACCACCGCGTACAATATGCTGGCTGCACTGCCATTCAATGAAAACTTGACCGGTCAGGATTTGGGCGGACTGACGCTTTTGCCTGGCGTCTATTTTTTTGCCAGCTCGGCTCAACTGACCGGGACACTTACGCTCAACGCCCAGGGCAACGACAATGCACTGTGGGTTTTCGAGATCGGGAAGACGCTAACCACTGCGAGTAGCTCAGTCGTCCAAGTAATTAACGGCGGACCGGATGACGGCTTGTTTTGGCAGGTGGGCAGTTCTGCCACTCTCGGCACCGGTACGTCGTTCGAAGGGAACATTCTGGCCGCCCAGAGCATTACTCTCGATACCGGCGCTATCATCCCGTGCGGTCGCGCCCTGGCCGAAAACGCGGCAGTGACCATGGACACTAATGTCATTTCAACCGCCTGCACCGCGATTCCTGGGTGGTCCTCTTCTCAGGCCTCAGAGTTAGGCGGACAAAGCGGGACCCCCGGCGTCGCCTTAAGTAGCCCTGCCAATAGCTCTGTCAGCGATTACAGTCCATCCCTCATTCCGGAACCCAGCGGACTTCTGCTTTTGGCTACTTGTCTTGCCGCCCTGGCGTTACAGCGAAAATGGGCGCTGCGCGCCAGACAAAGCCGCATCAGCGCGCCGCCGGGGTCAGTAACGCACGCACCGTCCGATTGAGTTCGTCACCTCTGAACGGTTTGGACAGCATCAGAGAGAAAAAGAGATACAGAAAGGGGCAGACGCATCTCAGGCAGCTCGAACGGAAGGCGGGAAGAAGATTGCGCGTTTGGGCCCGCGGGCGCCGCGCGAGCGGCCGAGTTCGCCGGACTAGGCTAGTTTGCACGCATCCCTATTTGCTGACGATGCCGTCTAAGCCGTAATTGCGTCAGTGTCCCCTTTCCGACCGACCCCTTTCCGACCAACGCAGGCCGGGCGCCGGAACGTGACAGGAGAGACCACGTTCTTTGACCGGCAATTGACCACTCGCTGGGATGCGTTCGTCGAATATGCCGGCGACTTCCCCGAGCAGCTAGGCCCCAGGCACCTACTGCACTTCGGCACGGCCTACAAACCCACGCCCCAGCAGCAGCTCGATCTCCACGTAGGAGTGGGCCTGTCCGCAGCCGCCGTCGATCATTTCATCGGAGTCGGGTATTCGTTTCGCGTGCGAGCGTTTGGGCGGGAGCGGAAGGTAGTCGCATACCGGAATCCGGCGAGCCGGCACATTCACGCCGCGACCACGATAGTGTAATCGTGCCGCTCATTGGTGGTGGGCAGGTTCGGAACGCCCTCCCGTTCGCGCCGCGCCTCAATCAGTTTGCGAGCAACATCGCTCGCGATATCGAGCGCCTCGGCAACGGTTCGTCCTTGCGTAACAAGGCCCTGGAGTTCGTCGGAAGTCGCAAGATACAAACCCTCCGGCAACTCCTCAATCTGTATCCGAATCGCGAGCTCCATAGAAGTGATCCTAGCATTTCAGGCTGCGGGCCTCCACGCCTGAAACGCCAGAGCTGTCACCGCTCGTGTCCATTCGAGGTGATCGCCCGGCACCGAGCCGGTCTATTCAGCGCTCGTTTCTTCAAAGCCCGCTGTGATCAGATCCGCAACACTAAACATGCGCTGGATCCCGGAACCATTTCCCGCGATAGGGACACTTCCTCCGTTCTTCTCCAGGTTCACCTTGATGTTCGCGATCTGGGCCTCCTGAACGTGCAACGCTCTCAGGGTCTTTGTCAGTCCGGAGAGCTTCAGGGGTTTTGTCGAGAAGCGCACTGACTTAGGCGGCGCAAAGGCATGCAGCCGAAATGCGCCGCCATCCGCAACTATCTCGACCTCATATGCCCGCCAATCATATTCTCCAAAGCGGTCAATAACGACGGTTCCCCCGTCGGGAAATACCGCTTGAATCCGTAGTTCGCCCCCTACCGCGTGGATGTAGTTTCGCAATGTGCTGAGATACATGTCCGCGCGCCGCTCGATGCGAGAGATCGAGCTTTGCGGCACGTCCAGCATCTCCGCCATGTCGGCTTGCGTGAGTTGCCTGGCGCCGCGCAATTCTTCGAGGGCCATGCGTTGCAGCTCCTCCCGCACGCGCCGCTTGTTGTCCGCGCGGCTCGCGGGATCCATCTTCGCTTGCAGTTCTTTGAAGTTTCGGGCCATGTCATTACTCTCCTCGATTGCGGCCTCCGCGGCTGGCGGCTCATTCATCGCCTAACTCCCGCAGATGTCGGTCGTATATGGCATCTGCCCGCGGAACATACTCGTCATACCAGCGGTCGTTGCCGGTTTTGTCGCCGCCGATCAGCAGAATCGCCGTCCGCCGCGGATCGAAAGCATAGAGTACCCGGTACGGCGGCCCTTCATGCTGAATGCGTAACTCGCGCATATGCGCATGGCGCGAGCTCTCGACGCCCGATGAGTGCGGCATCCTCAACGTTGGACCAGCGTGTTGCAGAAGACTGACCGTGAAGTCGACACTCTTCTGTTCCGCGGCGTTCAAACTGTCCCACCACTCGCCGAATTCATCAGAGAACTCGACCTCCCATGCCACTCCTTCTAATATGTCATGAAAGGCATTATGTCGTCAACGGCATTACAGAAAGTTCAGGCTGGAAGGCGCTTGAAGGGTCAGACAATAACATGGTACGCCTAAGGCGATGGGTCACAGCTTCATCAGGACGCAATTGCTGAGAAAGCAAAATGTGATATGGGATGATTTTGACTCGACCGATCAACCTGAATTACTGCTTCACTACACCTGCCCGAATGGATTCCGCAGCATCATTGAGTCCGGCGAAATCTGGTGTACAGATATTAGAGACTTGAACGACCCTCGTGAAGGCGACTACGGTCTTGAGATTATCCAGTGCGTGGTGGCCAGAAGCAAGGATCGCGTGGGTCAGAATTTCGCTGGCGAGATTATCCGGTACAAGAGCCTGTTTGGCCTAAACGAGTCCTGGGCTCTGCATGTCGCGTGCTTCTGCTCAGCCGGGGAGCAGGCTTACATGTGGCAGAATTACGCGTGCGCTAACACTGGCTGTGCGATAGGCTTTAGTTACGACAAATTGATAGCTGGGGCTATGGGCGGAAAGAGATATGCTTTTTCGGGTTCTCTATGACCGAGAGGCCCAAGAGCGCATGGTCGAGGCGACGTTGGAACACGCTTTTGCAATGGAACTTACCATGAACCTAACTCCCAAGGATCATGAGCGATTTTGGATGGAAGAGGTGCCGGTAGCGCTAATCTCCTGCGCAAGTCGTTTCAAGGACCCAAAGTGGTGCTGCGAGCAAGAATTCCGACTTTCGGTCACTGACCCTTCAGACATTCTGAAGTTCTACTCGGGAGGAAAATCGCGAATTCGCGTTGCCCTTGCTCGTGACATGGTCAGCCGAGTGATCAGGGGAACTCGCAGCAGCCCTGATATGGAAATTCCTTCAATCCCTAACCTTCTGAGCAACCATGGCTATGCGGCCGATGTGCAAGTCGTTAACGCTCATGTCTGACGAGTCTGCCCAAACAACACCCGTTCGCAGCCTAGCGCTTCAGACCCGCTATCCTCCCATGAAACAATATTCTTATGCCCGCCCAAGACCCTTCGGCCGCTCCCACCCCTCTCGCCCGTGCCGCCCACATGCGCCATCTGGTCGACCAGCTCCACAAACTCGAGGACCGCCTGCGCGCGGGCGGTGGCAAGTCGAAAATCGAGCGCCAGCACAAGGCCGGCAAACTCACCGCGCGCGAGCGAATCGCGCAACTGCTCGATCCCGGCGCGCGCTTCCTCGAAATCGGACTCCTCATCGCCTATGACCAGTACGACGGGCAGGCGCCCGCCGCGGGGGTCGTCACCGGCACCGGAAAAATCGAGGGCCGTCCCGCCGTCATCGTCGCCAACGACGCCACCGTCAAAGCCGGCTCGTGGTGGCCCGAAACCATCACCAAAATTCTGCGCGCGCAGGAAATCGCCATGCGCAACCGCACGCCCATCGTATATCTGGTGGATTCCGCCGGGGTCAACCTCCCCTATCAGGACGGCATTTTCCCCGGCCAGTACGGCGCGGGCCGCATTTTTCTGTATAATTCACTTATGCGGCGCAAGCTCCGTGTGCCGCAGTTTGCCGCCGTCATGGGACCTTGCATCGCCGGCGGCGCCTATCTTCCCGCGCTCAGCGACATTCTGATCATGGTCGAAAAGACGAGCTTCATGGGCTTGGGCGGCCCGAACCTCGTCAAAGGCGCAACCGGCCAGGTCATTGACTCAGAATCGCTCGGCGGCGCGAAACTCCACACCGAAGCGAGCGGCGTCGCACACTTCATGGCCAAGGATGACGCTACCTGTCTCAATATTTTGCGGGAGCATTTCCGGCGCCTGCCAGAGCCGCTCTCACCCGTGAAAGGCAAGCCGCCCGCACGCCCCACCGACGAACTTTACGGCGCACTGCCCGCCGACCACCGCCTTCCCTACGAAATCGAAGAAGTCATCTTCCGCATTTTCGATGCCGACGACTATCTCGAATTCCAGCCCGCGCACGCCCCGGAAATGCTCTGCGCCAACGCCAAGCTCAACGGGCGACCCGTCGCCTTGATTGCCAACCGGCGTGGTTTCTTGAAATCTGAAGCCGGTCCGCGCATCGGCGGCATCGTTTATACCGCGTCGGCGCGTAAAGTTGCGTACTTCGTGGAAACGGCCGAGCGTCTGGGCCTGCCCATCATCTATTTGCAAGACGTGTCCGGCTTCATGGTTGGCGCCGACGTGGAAAAAGAAGGCATTATCCGCGCTGGAGCCGACATGGTCGAGACCATGGCCACAACCACCGTTCCGAAAATCATCCTGACAATTAACCACGCCAGCGGCGCAGGCTACTACGCCATGGCCGGCCAGGGCTTCGATCCCAACTTCACTTTCAGTTGGCCCACCGCGCGCATCGGCGTCATGGAAGGCGATTCCGCCGTGCAAGCGCTCTTCTCCGTCGAACTGGAAAAACTGAAGTCCGCTGGTGCGTCTCTGCCCGATGATCTGCAACAAGCCATCGAAAAAACCCGCGCCGACTACGAACGCTGGTTGGATGCGAGATACGCGGCCGCAAGAGGCCACGTAGACGCGTTAATTGATCCTTTCGAATCCCGCGATGTGCTGTCTCTCGCCTTGGAAGTGTGTATGAACAGGCCCCGCGGCACACCGCTAGCCTTGGAGACCTTATGAACTCAGCGTCTCTGCGCCTCCGCGGTGAATTGGTCTTTCCATGATCAGGATTGCCAATGGCCAGGGTTTCTGGGGTGACTGGCTCGAAGCCCCCGTCCGCCTGATCGAGCAAGGCCCCATCGACTACCTGACTCTCGACTATCTCGCCGAAGTCACCATGTCCATTTTGCAAAAGCAGCGCCAGGCAGATCCGTCGCTCGGTTATGCGCGTGACTTCCCTCCCCTGATCGGCCGCATCGCCAAACAGATGCTCGATCGCAACGTGCGCGTCATCGCCAACGCCGGCGGCGTGAATCCCATCGCCTGCGCGGAAGCCGTTCGCAAGGCCGCGCCCGGAATCAAGGTGGCGATCGTACTCGGCGACGACGTTCTCGATCGTATCGACGAATTCCTCGCCAAGGGATACGAGATGCGCAATCTCGATACCTGCGCACCGCTCGCGACCATCCGCGATCGCATCCTGAGCGCGAACGCCTACACTGGCGCCTTTCCGCTGGCCGAGGCGCTGGCCACGGGCGCGCATGTCATCTTGGCCGGCCGTGCCGCCGATCCCGCCCTCGCGCTCGCTCCCATGATCCACGAATTCGGCTGGCGCGAAACCGATTGGAACAAACTCGCGGCCGGCACCGTCGCTGGCCACATTATCGAATGCGGTACGCAGGCAACCGGCGGCAATTGCCAGGTCGATTGGCAAAACATCCCGGATCTGGCCAACATCGGCTATCCGATCGTCGAAGCCGAGCCCGACGGAACCTTCGTGGTTACGAAACACCCGGGCACAGGCGGCCGTGTCCATTCGGACATCGTCAAGGAGCAATTGCTCTACGAACTCGGCGATCCGAAAAACTTCATCGCTCCCGATTGCACCGCCGATTTCACCACGATTCATCTCGACGACATCGGCCCAGATCGTGTCCGCGTCTCCGGCATCCAGGGCAGCGAGCGTCCGGGAAACCTCAAGCTTTCCATTAGCTATACCAACGGATGGAAGTCGATCGGAACCCTGGTTTACAGCTGGCCGGAAGCGCTCGAAAAAGCGGAAGCCGCCGACCGCATCGTCCGCACTCGCCTGAAAACGTTGGGTTTGCAGTTCGATGAAATTCATACGGAGTTCTTTGGTGCGAACGCGTGCCACGGCCGGATTGCCGTGCCGTCCGATCCCCCAGAAGTACAACTGCGCATTGGAGTTCGCAGCGCAAATCGCAAAGCTGTAGACCGCTTCACGCGCGAGCTGATTCCGCTCGTGTTGAGCGGCCCGCCCGGAGCTACCGGCTACGGAGACGGCCGCCCGCTGGTGCGCGAAATCGTCTCTTATTGGCCGGCACTCGTGCCGCGAGAAGAAATCAAATCGTCTATTGAGGTGTTGGGATGAAGGTCCCGCTTTCGGAAATCGCGCACACCCGATCGGGCGATAAGGGCGATACCAGCAACATTGGCGTCATTGTTTACAATCAGAAGGATTACCCAATGCTGGTAAAGGAGTTAACTGCCGACCGCGTCAAGGCATTTTTGGGCGATATGGTTAAAGGAAAGGTGGAGAGATTCGAGTTGCCGAACCTGGGTGCATTGAATTTCCTTTTGCATGAAGCACTTGGTGGCGGAGGGACGGTTTCCTTGCGCATCGACCCCCAGGGCAAGACGCTCGGGGCAGCACTATTGAAAATGCAAATCAAAGCCAATGAGTAGACTGCATACTACATGTTGGGGCATACGGGTGAAAACGCCCGGTAATCGCGTGGAATGTCCTTTACTTTTGCCTGTTGCGCGCTTAGTATGGTCACAATGCACCGCAGTTGCGTCTCAATAGGTTGTGGGAGGTAGGGTTTGCTTAGGCTAAAGCGGCTGGAGCTGCAGGGTTTCAAATCGTTTTGCGATCGCACCGAACTCCGGTTCAACGGCGGTGGCATCGCGGCAATCGTTGGTCCGAACGGTTGCGGCAAATCGAATCTGAGCGACGCCATCAGTTGGGTGCTGGGCGAGCAGTCGGCGAAGAGCCTGCGCGGGGCGCGGATGGAAGATGTCATCTTCGCGGGAACGCGCGATCGCAAGTCCACCGGCATGGCCACGGTCACGATGACCATGCACGACCCGCAGCACGCGCCGGATCAACCTGGCGAGGTCACGATCACGCGGCGCTTGTACAGGTCGGGCGAAAGCGATTACCTGATCGACGGCCATGTCTCCCGGCTGCGCGACATTCAGGACATCTTTATGGGCACGGGCCTCGGCCCGGAAAGTTACGCCATCATCGAGCAGGGGCGCATCGGGCAAATTCTCAGCTCGCGGCCGCAAGACCGGCGGTCGATCATCGAAGAAGCCGCGGGCATCAGCAAGTTCAAAACACGCAAGCGACTGGCGGAAGCGAAACTTGAAAGCGCGAAGCAGAACCTGGCGCGGGTGTTCGACATTCTGGAGGAAGTCGGACGCCAGTTGAATTCGCTCAAGCGCCAGGCTTCGAAGACACGGCGCTACGGCGAGATGAAGACCGAGATGGACGCCAAGCTGCGCCTGGTGCTGGCGGCGAAGTTCCGGCAACTGGAGCGCGAGGCAGCCAAAGCTGCGCTCGACTTGAATTTGGCATCGAGCGAGCTGCGCACGATTTCAGAGGACGTCACGGCCAATGAGCAGGAGCGCGAGCGGCTGCAAAACTCCTGCTATGCGACCGAAGCGCGTCTGACGGCGCTGCGGGCGGAGCTGGCGGCGTTTCAAGTGGAAGCCGAGCGCACACGTGGACGGTTGGAAGCGCAGGTTCGTGAGACCGGCGCTATTGAAGAGCGCATCGCGCAGGGCGAGCGTGAAGTGCAGGAGTTGGAAACGCGGTCGAGCGCTCTCGCGAACGAGCGCAACAACCATGCGGTAGCGGTAGGGGAACTGGATGGGCAGATCAGCGGCGCGCGCGGGCGCATGCTGGAGAAGAACCAGACGCGTGACGCCCTCCAGGCGAGCGTCGCACAGCAGGAAAAATCGATCGAAGACGGGCGTATCGCCGTGCTGCGGCTGATTGGCGAGACGTCCACACTGCAGAATCAGCTTGCGCAGGTCGATGAGTACCTGGCGGGCATCGAGCGCGAAAGGGCGCGCTCGAACAAAGAGGAAGAATCAGCGTCCGTGGAAGTGGAGCGGCTGGCAAAGGCGCGCAAGGAGATTTCCCAATCCATGGCGCAGCGCCAGTTGGAAATCGAAGCCGTGAGCGGCGAGCGCCATCGCACGGAAGAGGAACTCGGGGCGCGGAAGACCGCAGCGGCGGAGCTGCGCGGCCAGATCGATACGCTGCGCACGGAGTTCTCACATCAGCAGGCGCGCAAGACCTCGCTCGAAGACATTCTTTCCCATCGCGCTTATTCGACGGATTCGGTGAAGCGCCTGTTCGGTGCGCTCGAAACCGACGCCAGTTTCCGGCCCCTGGGCCTTCTGGCCGATTTCATGGACGTGGATCCGGCATACGAACGTGCGGCCGAAGAGTTTCTGCATGACGAACTGGAATACGTGGTAGTTGAAGATTGGGACCAGGCGGAGCGCGGCATGGGATTGCTGCGCACGTCGACTGACGGCCGCGCCACCTTTCTGGTGCATAGCGGAAACGGCCGTGAGCCTAGCGGCGCCGAGCCTGCGCCCCCACTTCCCAAACTGACCGATTATCTGCGGCTGACCAACGGATTTGCCGGGCAGACGCTCGACCTGCTGCCGCGCCTGGCCAACTGCCGCATCGCGCAGGGTCACGCCGAGGCCCAGCGGCTTTCGGAAGAACATCCCGATTTCTACTTCCTGCTGCCCGACGGTCTGTGCTATCACGGCCGCACGTTGAGTGGCGGCAAGAAAACCGCGAGCGGCCCACTGGCCATGAAGCGCGAGCTGCGGGAAGTGAGCCGAACACTCGCGATTCGCGAGAGCGAACTGAACGAATGCGTCACGCGCGCCGATGGTCTGGATCGTGAAATCGGTGTACTCGAAAGCGAACTCGAGCGGTTGCGCACGCTGCAACAAGCTGGCGAGAAAGATACGCTGGCGCTCGATCACGAGATGCGCAAGCTCACCGAGGAAACCTCGCGGGCCAACACGCGGATTTCGGTGGCGCGGCTGGAACTGGAACGCCTCGGACGCGAGAACGAGCGATCGCTCGAACAGCGCGAGCGCAATCGTGAAGCGGTTGCCGAAAAGGAAGCGAAGCGCGCGGAGTGTGAACAGGCCCTGGCATCCCAACGCGAGGAGTTGGAGAAGCTCGAAGCCGAAGCCGCGCGCGCGGGCGAAGAGCATGCGGCGCTACGCGTCGAACTGGCGGGTCTTGAAGAACGCCACCGCGCGGAGCGGGCCTCACTCGAGCGCGTGGAAGCGCAGCTCGCTGAAGTCACCGGCCGCCGCGATGAGTTGACGCGCGAGATCGAGCGTCTGGGTATCGAGCGCGCACGCCTGCTGGCAGATAACATCGAGCTGGATCGCAAGTCGGCGGAATTGGCGGCGCAGATCGCGGCGGCGGAAACTGACGTCAGCCGGCTGGCATTCGAGGAGACGCAATTCCGCGAGATGTTGGCCGGTGTGGATGAAAAGCTGAAGGGGCTGCGGGCGGAGGTAGAGGCGGCGCATCAGAAGCGATCCGAGATCGAAATCGATCTGGTGAAGAAGCAGGCGGAATTGAAGTATCTCGACGAGACCAGCCGCAAGGAGCTGGGCTGCGGCGTGGAAGAGCTGATGCCGGCCGAGGAGACGCTACCCGATGGCGAGGCGCTGGCCGAGGCTGAAAAGCAATACGAAGAGATCCGCGCGCGCATCGAAGCGCTGGGTCCCATCAATCCGCAGGCGCTCGAAGAATTCGAAGAGTGCCAGCAGCGTCACGATTTTCTGAGCGCGCAGCGGCAGGATCTGCTCGATTCCATCCGCGACACGGAGCGCGCCATCCAGGAGATCGACGAGGTATCGCGCCAAAAATTCGCCGACGCGTTTGAGGCAATCAACGCGAACTTCCGCGAGTCGTTTCTGACGCTGTTCGGCGGCGGCTCGGGCGAGATGCGCATGACGGATGAAGCCAACATCACGGAATGCGGCATCGAAATCATCGCGTCGCCTCCGGGCAAGAAGCTGCAAAACGTTCTACTGCTCTCGGGCGGCGAGAAGGCGCTGGCGGCGCTGGCGCTGCTGATGGCGATTTTCCGCTACCAGCCGAGTCCGTTCTGCGTGCTAGACGAAGTGGACGCGCCGCTCGATGAAGCCAACATCGGCCGCCTGATGCGCCTGCTGCGCGAGATGTCGACCACCACGCAGTTCATCATCATCACTCACTCAAAGAAGACCATGGAATCCGCGCAGGCCATGTACGGCGTGACCATGCAGGAGCCGGGAGTTTCGAGATTGGTGAGTGTGAAGTTCGACGGCGTAGCGGCGAGTGTGGCGGCGGCTCCGGCAGCGTAGGGGGGAGCAACACTGGATTTGGACCTTCGCTGTCAGTATCTTAGCTCCTTAAGCAGTAATGTTTGCGGGAGTAGCAATGTCTAGTTTGCAATTTCGAAAAGTGACATTGTTTGGATTGGCCTTCGTTGCCGTGTTCACAATCGGTATCGCCCTTGGATACATCTTCTCGTCATTTCAGGTTGTAGGTCTACCCTCGGCCGCATGAACGGGCCCACTTCCGTTGAGGCAGCGATTCTCAAGGCACAATTCGACTATCTCGAAAGGCGTGCTGACGACTTGCAGCGCCTCGCATCGATACTCTTACTCTTCTCAACCCTATTTGCAGCCGTTGCTGGCATCTCCACATACCTCAATGTGAATCAGGCTGTTGAAAGGGCGGGCACTTTGGCCGAGAGCGCGGAGAAGCACTTTTCGGACGCACGTTCCAGAGCCGATTCCGCTTTGGAGCGTCTTGACCACATGTTGAGTGAGGTGCGAGCGAAAGCGGACGACGAGATCGCAGAGATTCGCCGGGAGTTTCCTATGTTCGGGTATATGAACCATGTGATCTCCCGGATACTAGCTGAGTTCAGTGCACTTTTGGACCAAGATTTTTTGTCGAGCAGCTCGACCGGTAGAGTCGATTTATTCAACCAGCTCTCGCCAGAGAAACGACAGCGGGTGTTTTTTTACGAAAAGTCTGTGGCGGCACTGGCAATGATGGACATGCGGGCGTACTCAGATGAGATGTCGCGGATTTATCGTGGTCTTGGACTGTTCTTCGGAAGCCGAGCCTATAGTGATGCGAACAGAGTGAGCGAGTCGGACCTTGAAAGGGCTGTCTTTTATTTTGAGCGTGCCAACAGAGTCGGAACCGAATCTGCAGCGATCTACAATGACATGGCTTTTTTTATGATTGATGGTAGACGGCCGGAATTGTGGCCTCGTGCCGAGGAGATTCTGCGAAGGAGTCTCGACTTGCTTGATAATCAACAGCGAGCGCGTCTTGAACTGTCGTACATTTTTGTTAAGCGCCGAGACTATAGCGCGGCCGAACAGATTGCACGAGAAGCCCTTAACCGCTCGAGCTGGGAAACGGGCAATGATCCACCGCGCAATGACAAGATGCACTACAACTGTGCGTGTGCCCTTGCTGGTTTAGGAAGGCTCGATGAAGCTGTGGTGCACCTGGAGCAAGCGTTCATAGATATTCGTCGCGATCTGTGTGACATCGTCAGGGCTGACTTGGCGTCGCCAGATGATGAGATTCAGAAATTGGTCACCTCCGAACTGCATGGGCCTTCTGTTACAGCCATCATAAAGCGCTGCGATATCGCCTTCGGGCGAAAGCCGGCGTGATCTCTCACGGCTCGCGTGCGATCACGAGTAAGTAGCCGCGGGCGGCGGTTTCGGGTTTGCGCCGGCCTGGCTCCCAATCCTGCACGGCGCGCGGGCTGAAGCCGAAGCGTCTCGCGAATTCGGCCTGAGACCGTCTCAGCCGCTGGCGGATCGCGAGGACGTCGACGTGCAGAGGGAGTCTGACTTCGTACCCCTCAAACTCCAGTTCGCCTTTAGCGTGCGCAACCATTTCCTTAGCCGACGGGATCAGCCGCTTGCCCAGTGCAGAGTAGTGTCTCTTCGCCATGTCAGTCAGCCAATCCGCGAATAGCGCACGCCGCGTCGTTGGCGGGATACCCGCGGGTTTTCGATCCCAACGGACCGAAAGGCCGCAGGTACCCGCAAAAGTCGCGTGTCCCTGCGCTACAGCTGCCATCGGAGCCGCGGCAATAAGATATCGATTTGACCCGAGCGCACCAAGCACCGGGCAATCCCCTGCCCCCGTTGTTCTACACTCAAGTAAATGACGATCGACGAGCCGCGATGATCCTCCGATGACAGCACGCCAAAGGCTCTCCGCTCTCTGCCTTGCGTGCGTGACCGGCTTCGCCAGTGTGAAGGCTTGGCAGGCCACACGCGAGACTCCTGGAAACTTTGTCGATATCACGGCGGCCAGCGGAGTCCGTTTCCAGCACGTGGCGTCGCACACGTCCAAAAAATACCTGCTGGAAACCATGGGGGCGGGCGTGGCCCTGTTGGACTATGACAACGACGGTCGCTTGGACATTTTTCTAGTGAACGGCGCGCCCCTGAGCGATCCCACGCCGAAAGGCACGATTCCGCAGAAAACCGGTCCGAAGGATTGGAATCGCCTGTTTCACCAGAAAGCCGATGGCACGTTTGAAGATGTGACGGAGAAAGCCGGCTTGCAAGGGTTCGGTTACGGGATGGGCGTAGCGGTGGGTGATTACGATAACGACGGCTACGAAGATCTCTACGTCACCGCGTATGGCGGCAACAGGCTTTATCACAACAATGGCGACGGCACGTTTACCGACGTCACTTCGCAGGCCGGCGTCGGCGCAAGCGGCTGGTCCACCAGCGCCGCATGGGTGGACCTCGACAACGACGGACGACTCGACCTGGTTGTTCTGCGCTATGTGCAGTGGGATTTCGACGATGTCTGGTGTGGCGAGCACAAGGAAGGTTATCGCGCGTACTGCCATCCGGACTCCTTCAAGGCGATCACGCCACTCGTGTATCACAACGATGGAAACGGCCATTTTACGGAGGTTGGACAGAAGATCGGCCTAGCCATTCCGGGCAAGGGCCTGGGAATCGCCATTGCGGACTATGACGGTGATGGACACATCGATCTTTTTGTGGCGAATGACTCCATGCCCGAGTTCTTGTATCACAACAAAGGTGACGGAACATTCGAAGAAAAAGGGCTGCTCTCACAGGTCGCGGTGGATGAAGACGGCCGCACGTTCGCCGGCATGGGTGTGGACTTCGACGATTTCAACAACGATGGCCGGCCGGACCTGGTAGTGGATAATCTCGCCAACCAAATGTACGCGGTGTACGAAAACGCGGGTGACGGCACTTTCAACTACATCACCAAAACGTCAGGCATGAACCGCATTTCCATGCTGCACTCCGGCTGGGGAATGCGGCTCATCGACTACGACAACGACGGATGGAAGGATTTGCTGATCGCGCAGGGGCACGATCTGGACACGGTGGAACTGACCAATCCGCAAATTCGTTATCGCGAGCCGATGCTCCTCGCGCGAAACACGGGCCATGGTTTTGTGGATGTTTCCGCGGCTTCCGGCAGCGTCTTTCACGAAGCGTGGGTGGGCAGGGGGCTGGCCACGGGCGACATCGATAACGACGGGCGCGTGGATGCGGTTGTTTCGACCAATGATGGACCGGCTCACGTGATTCGCAACGAAACGAAGACGGCAAACCACTGGCTCACGCTCCGGCTGGTGGGACACAAGAGCAATCGCGATGCGATCGGGGCGGTAGTGAAGCTCGTAACAGCGAAAGGAGCGCAGTACGCAACCGTAACCACCGCCAGCAGCTACCTCTCTTCCAGCGACAAGCGCGTACATTTCGGCTTGGGCAGCGAGATCCGAGCGACGACCATCGAAATCCGCTGGCCGAGCGGCATTCGCCAGACTCTGAAAGACGTTCATGCCGACCAGATTCTTCCGGTGGACGAAGCGGTCCAGTAGAGAGGCCCGCCGCAGCTTTTGGTAAGCGCGCGACAGAAGCTGGTGGATGCGCGCGTGGGCCCCCGGCGAACCGGCGCGCTGGCTGTGGGCGGCCCCACCATCAGCAGGAAGATCATCCGGCCGAAGTGTAGCAACAGTCGTGCAGCGATAGCGGTTGACACCCGGCGCCGCGCGGCCCGACCATTGTAATTCAGCGTATGGCGGCTTTCCGCGCCACCGCGGAATCACTGGAGCGGAATTCGCCTCGCCGGGACCAAATCGAACCGCGACGGAATGGGTGCGCGGGTGGAAATCGAATACGAAATGAACGGGATTGGGAAGACTGTTCTCGTGACGGGAGCCGCCGCGGGCATCGGCGCTGGAATTGCCGAACGATTTTCGGAGGCCGGTTATGCCGTCGCGGCATTCGACATCGATGGAGATGGCGCCGGTAGCATCGCCGGGCACCTGCGCGCACATGCACCGGCGATCGCGATCCAGGGTGATGTGGCCGTCGAGGCCAACGCGCGGGACGCCGTCGCGAGAACCGTCGACGCGTTCGGCGGGCTCGATGTTCTGGTGAACAACGCCGGAATCGAGGTCAGCGGATCGGTAAGCGACCTCACCCCCACTGCCTGGGACCGGCAGATTGCTGTGAATCTCCGCGGCGCTTACCTGATGTCCAAATACGCCATTGAGCGGATGCGCGGGCGCGGCGGCGCCATCATCCACATCTCGTCCGTTCACGCGTTTATTTCATGGCAAGGCTGCGCGGCGTACGACGCTACCAAGGCCGCCTTGATCGGCCTTACGAGAGCCATGGCACTCGATCATGGACGCGAAAAGATCCGCGTGAATGCCATTTGCCCGGGTTACATCGACACGCCGCTAATGGAGAAATGGCTGGCTTCTGTTCCCGATCGTGACGACACCATGCGTCAGGTGCTCAGTTGCCACCCGCTGGGCCGCATCGGCACGCCGCGCGATGTCGCTGAAGCCGCCCTTTTCCTGGCATCGGATGCTGCGTCGTTCGTCTCGGGCGCATATCTGGTAGTCGATGGCGCCATGAGCGTTGCAGGGCACTAGCGGTTGCTATTCGATCGCCGAGTCTATTACTTCAACCGACTCAGGAAGCCTTCGAGGCGAACGGGGAAGTTTGTGTTTTAGACAGGTGCCAGCCGGCGATCCTCAGCGGCATCTTTAGTGAGTTGGTACATTCACCACCAGCACCCGCTTGGGCCCTTTGCCGACTTTCACCCGCGCCACTTCGCGTTGCGTGTGAGTGTCGATAATGGAGCAATCATTGTCATCGCTGTTGCTCACCGCGCAGTACTTTCCATCCGGCGAAAAAGCGATCCAGTTCGGGCATTTTCCGACGTGAATCATGGGTGAGGTCTTCTTGGCGCCCAAGTCGTAGACGTAAACTCCGCCATCGGCGAGACTGGTGATCCAAAGCTGTTTGCCATCGGGAGACAGTGCCAACCCATGCGTGGGAGTGTTTACCTCCAACGGACAGTCGAGCGGTGGCGCCGGCGGCAGTTCCACTCGTTCGATAACTTTGCGGCCGGGAATATCTGAGATGACAAATCCGTGCAGATTAGTCAGCGCGGTATACAGGAACTTTTCGTCCGTCGAGACGGAATAGGGACGCGGAATGCCGGCTACCGGTATTCTCGCCGAGTAGTCCAGGGCTTTTAGGTCGATCACGTCGATCTCGTTACTCCCCATTGAGGACACGTACATGTCGTTGTTGTTTCCGGCGTTGAAGCAGTTGTGCGGTGTCTTGACGGGAAGTACCTTCACAACTTTTCTTGCCATGGTATCCACGATATCCACGGCGTTTCCGTCGCGGATGGGCACACCCACATAGCGCCCATCCGGTGTAGCGGCGCACTCGTTCGGCTTGCCGCTCAGAGGGATGGTATCGACGATTTTTCCGGAGGCGGTGTCGATCGTTTTGAGATTCTTCTCTGCCTCAATAGTGGTGAAGAGCCTGCGGCCGTCCGCGGGCGCGCAGAGACCGTGGGGTTGATCGCCCACCCGGATAGTGTCCACCACATTAAGGGTACCCAGATCGATGACCGAAATATCATCCCCCAGGCTGTTGTCAACGTAGAGGAGCATTCGGGATCCGCCCTCCGGCGCCGCATGAGCCGCGGTCGCCATCAGGAAAGCAATTCCCAGGGTGGATAGAACGATAGTGCGCAACAATGTCTTGGCTCCGGCTTGTGGATCAGTGTACACCCGGCCGCCTGCCTTCGGTTGGCGCTGAAGAAAATCCAGATGGATTTCAATGCAGTATTCAGCCATCAGACGGTCCTTCTTCCTCGGCGGCCAATCGGCTGAGAGGCTGCCACAACCAGCGGAGCAACGAGCTTCTCGTAAAGGCCGAACAGATGTTCCACCCGGTCGCGATCTCTCGCCTCGCTCGTAATGGGCGTTCTTCCATTCCTCGGCAAAACGGGCCGCCCGTGCTCTGATTTCGTTCCAGCTGAGGCGCATTAAATTTTCCGGCCGCGATTGAACTTATCAAACCAACATTGACCCATCAGTTGCAAATGTGGCGGGAAATTGGCTTTCTTGCAGGGCGGCGCAGCAAGTCTCTCCACAACGAAAATCAGGTCCCGTGGCGGGTTCTAGTCATTGAGACGCCAGCCTCTACAATGTATGCTGATTCTGATCATCCATTCGCGGGTGAGTGCATGCCCTACAAAGGACTCGCCATCGCCGTGGTCCTCTGCGTCTCGCCGATTCGTGTCGCGGCACAGCAGCCGGATGAGGCCGGGATCCACCTGCTGGCGCAAAAGCTGCGGAGTGCATACGGGGCCAAGGATCTCGACGCCATCCTGTCACTTTGGAGCGACAGCTCGCCGCAGCGTGCGGCAGCTCGCGACGCCACGCAAAAGCTGCTGAGCGCCGGTTCGGGTGTGGAGATCCGTGAGAGCACCGTGCGGGCGCCCGAGTTTGATGGCGATCACGCGCGCTTGCGGATCGAGCGCGAGATCACCGCCCTAGCGCCGGTTACGAAGACACCTGGCAACGGCAAGAAGAGTCTGGTTCTAGAGTGCGTCAGAGAACAGGGCGAGTGGAAGATCTGGAAGGAGACTCCCGCCACCGAAGATCTGGCCGGCCGCCTCGCGAAAACTACCACTGACAAAGACCAGGCGGATCTCCTTGCCGACAACGAGGACCTGATCGGCTCTGAACTGGCCTTGGCGCTGATTGATCGAGGCCGGGACGCTCGCAACCACGGTGACCTGAAGCAGGCGCTCAGGATTCAAGCATTGGCCAGTAGCATTGCAGAGCGTGCCGGGGCCCAGCAAGCTCGCGCCCTGGCGCTGAACAACACCGGGCTCATTTACTATGACCAGGGCGATTTTGCCGAGGCATTGAACTGGTATCAACGCAGTCTGGCGCTCAGCGAGAGCCTGCACGACGATGCCGGCACCGCCCGTTCGCTGAACAATATCGGCGCCGTGTTGATGGATTGCGGCGACCTCTCTGGTGCCTGGGATAACTTTCAAAAGAGTCTGGCGCTGGGTGAGAAGACACACAATGCGCGCCTGATCTCAAACGCCACGGGCAACACGGCGATCGTTTATGGCCGGCGGGGTGATTATCTGCAAGCGCTGGCTCTATTCAAGAAAACCTACGACAGGGATGAGCCCTCCGGAGACAGACGGGCCATTTCCATCGATCTTATCGACCTTGGCAACCTGTTCCTCTGGCAGGGCAACTATGCCCAGTCCGAGGATTATTTCCAGCGGGCCTTGGCGACTGCGGAATCAGGCGGCCTGAAACCGCTCATGGGATATGCTCTCGAAGACCTGGGACGCGTGGCCGAGTTCCGGGGCGACCTGCAGGGCGCGGTGGCGAAATATGAAAGAAGCCTGGCGATTTGTAACGAGGTGGGCGACAAGGTCTGTGCCTCCAACGCTCTGTCGTTCATCGGCAGCATCTCGTCGCAGCTGGGTGACCAGGCGAAAGCGCTTGATTATTTCCGGAAGAGCCTGGAAATTCATCAGGTCAACAGCGGCGGACAGGAGCAGGCGTTCACTTTAGCGAAAATGGCGGAAGCCTACAACCGGAAGGGTGACTTTCAAGAAGCGGCCCACATGGCGGCGGAGGCTCTGAGCCTCTCAGAAACCGCCGGACTCCGGGAAGCAATGTGGCGGGCCCACCTGGAGGCGGGGAAAGCATACCAGGGACTGCGTGAAATCGCGCGGGCTGAAAAGGAGTTTGCGCAATCCATCGCCACTATTGAAGAAATGCGTCTGAATGTTGCCGGCGCGGAATCTGAGCAAGAAAACTTCTTCGAAGACAAGCTGGAGCCCTACCACCGCATGCTCGGGGTGTTCGTGGCGGCAAAGCGCGATCGGGAAGCCTTCCAATTTGCGGAGCGGGCCAAGGCTCGCGTGTTGGTCGACGTGCTGAAGAACGGGCGGACGCAACTGGCGGGACTCATGACTGCCGAAGAGCGTGACCGCGATCGCGATTTGCGAATTAACCTGGCCTCACTGAACGCGCAGCTCATGCGCGCACACCAGGCGCCGGCCCCCGATACGGCGCTTGTCTTGCGTCTCAGCGCGGAGCTCGATCAGGCACGGCTCGCATATTCCGGCTACGAGACCGCGCTCTACGCACAGCACCCGCAGTGGAAGCTGCAAAGTGGCGCGATGGAACCGGTGACTCTCGAACAGGCCCTCCAACTCACGCCAGGAGCGGACACCGCATTTCTCGAGTTCGTTGTCACCGATGACACACTGTACAGCTTCGTATCTGCCGGCGGCGGCGTGCGCGTCTTCACTGCACCGGTATCACGGAAAAAGCTGGCCGATCAGGTGGAGCGCTTCCGGCGCCAGATTGCGGAACGTAATCTCGGGTTCCGCGCGAGTGCGGCAGCGCTTTATGGGTTACTATTGGCGCCGCCCACCCGTGAGTTGCAAAACAAGCATCACCTCATCATCATCCCGGATGGTGTGCTTTGGGAGTTGCCTTTCCAGGCTCTGATAAACCCGGCCGGCCAATATGTGCTGGATACTTCCTCAGTTTCGTACGCGCCGTCGCTCACCGCGCTGAAAGCCATGATTGAGGTCAAGCGGGGACGCAAGCAGGCCCCCGCCGGAGTGCAACTGCTGGCTATGGGCAATCCGGCTTGGGGAGGGCAAATGGAGCAGCGCGTAAAGTCGATGTATCGCGACCAGGAGCTGGGTAGCATCCCCTTGGCCGAGACCGAGGTGCGCCGGCTCGCCACCATCTATGGCGAAAAGGAAAGCCACATCTACATCGGCACGGAGGCCCGCGAGAGCCGGTTTAAAGCCGAAGCCGGCGAGGCGCATGTGCTCCATCTGGCCACCCACGGCATCTTGAACAACGCCAGTCCCATGTACTCCTACCTTCTGCTTGCCGGCGAAGGCGATGGCAGCCCGGACGATGGCCTCCTGGAAGCGCAAGAGCTGTTGCACATGCAGTTGCGCGCGGAGTTGGTGGTCCTATCCGCGTGTGAGACCGCCCGAGGCCGCGTGGGAGCTGGCGAAGGCGTCATCGGATTGAGCTGGGCTCTGTTCGTCGCCGGCGTGCCAGCCACGGTTCTCAGCCAGTGGAAAGTGGATTCCGAAAGCACCAGCCGGCTCATGGTGGCTTTTCATCAGAATCGCAAGAACGGAATGAATGATGCGGAAGCCCTTCGTCGGGCCGCACTTCTCATCCGGAAGGAGCCCGCCTATCAGCACCCGTTCTACTGGACGCCATTCATTCTAATCGGCGCCAACAACTAGACCGGGCGATCACCGGCGCCGTGCGAGCCAGCCTATCTTCTTGGGCGTTCTCGGCGCCATGGCTCGGCGGTGAAAAGTAGTTCTTCGGCGTGGTGCTACGGGCAAGGATTCCGAGCCATGCTCCCTACTCGCCAGCACCGATCATAATGAACGGTGCCCAATAGAACGGGTGTTGGTAAGCAGGGTCTTTCCGAACTGTGAGCGCGGCAGATCTTAGCGCTTGTGCGTCGTGCATACCGTTCCGGCGGTTTCGGTGAAACGCAATCATCAATCGAGTAGTGCTTTCGGAATCCACTCTCCACTGGCTCAGAACCGTCGACGGCACGCCCGAGACGAACAGTGCCCAACTTAGTCCGATAGTGCCTTCTCCGGCGCCAACCCTGCCACGGGCAGTTTCGCACGCTGATAGGACCACCAGCTCCGCGCGCAATTGCATTTGCAGCAGGTCGGCGGCTTCCAACAGCCCATCCTCCGAGCTGCCTTTGTCGCCGGCTGCCAGCAAAACGTAAGAGTAAAGTGGGCTGGCATTGTTCAAGACGCCGTGCGTGGCCAGGTGCAGGACATCGGCTCCGCCGGCTTCCGCCTTAAAGCGGCTCTCCGTGGCTTCTGGACCCGTATAAATGCGGCTCGCGTTCCTTCCATATATTTGGCCAATCTGGCGTACCTCATTTTCCGTTAGGGGCAGCCTTCCGGATTCGCTGCTGCCGTCTATCGGTTTTCCGCGGTTTTCCGATGCACCGGTTCCAGCGGGGTTGCCCATCGCTAAAAGTTTGGTCTCACCATGGTCACGCCTGCGCTGCTGCTTCACACGCGCCATCGCCTCTAGAGCGGTGAGCGAAGGGGCATAAGAGATCGAGTGGTCTTCCAACAAATAACGGCCCGCGGGACTCAAAAGCGCCTGGAATGGCAGGTCCCACAGCACATCATCCGGAACCACGATTAGTTTTTCCTTACCGCGCAGGTAGCCGGAGGCGGGGCCGAGAACAAGCTCATACAGCCGGCTGGCCGTTGCCCTAAACCGAAGATCTCGATCTGCGAGTTGCCGCCGAAACTGCTCCACCAATTCGCCTAGCTTCTGCTTCTCTATGGGCTGGACGAAAACCTGCAGCTTGTCGGACTCGCGCTCGGTCCCCGCCCCGGAAGCTACGAAAAGGAACAATTTGTCGCTGGTCACGACGAACTCGACGAATGCAGTGGTTGCATCGACAAGTTGCCGGGCCTGATCCACACGGATGGGATCCATTTCGCCACGTTGCGTCTTGATCTCCGGATGCGCTCCGTACAAATTGGTTTGGAAAGCCGCGTACTCGAGGCGGGCGTCCTGAATCTCGGATTGCAGCGACGCTTGATGACCGGGCTTGCCCACACCGGAGGGCGTCTGGCGCATAAGCCGAACATTCAGGGAGGCGAGTTTCATCCGGAGTTCCTGATCTTTCCGCCGTTCCTCAGCCGTAAGGACTGAGTCCAATTGGGGCCGCCCTGCCCTCAAGATGTCCACCAGCACTCGTGCTTTGGCTTTCTCTGCGTATTCGAATGCTTCACTCTGGTGTCCCGCCGTGACAAGCAGCTCAATCATGCGGTGATAGGACTCCATCCGATTCGCGAAGAATCCAGCTTGTTCGGACTCGCCGCCCGCCATGTGAAGGCGAATTCCCTCGATCACCGAAATGGACTTGGCGAACTCTGCCTGGGCGCGATCCAGTTTCCCAAGACCACGATATGCATAGCCGGTCTGGAGGTGCGCGCGCCACACGGGCTGGATCTGGATGCCCGAGTCCGCCAGTTCCTGGGCGCGCGCCGATATGCGCAGAGCTTCCTCGAAATCGCCTTTCAGATTGTATGCCTGTGCCAGATCGATGAGCGTGACGGCGGCTTCATCTCGTGCGCCGATCTCCTCCTGGATATGCAAGCCTTTTTGGTAAAGTTCGATCGCTTCAGCGTATTCCATGCGCTCCCGATGCACACTGCCCATTAGGGTCATATTGCCGGACGCATGCAGCTTGTCGCCCAGCGCTTCGAAGATGGCGAGACTCTTCTCGAATTTCGCGAGCGCATTGGTCAGGTCACCGTTGAATTGTTCCTCAGTTCCCAGGTTCATCAAGGCGACGCCCATCTTCTGGCGATCGTCTGCCCCCGTAGCCGCGTCCAGAGCACGCCGTGCATAAGCCTCTGCCTGTCCATAGTCGCCCTGCCTTTCGAAGATCACGCCCATATTGATCAAAGTCAGCGCGATGCCCCGCTTATTGCCGAAGTGCTCCGCGAAATCAGCCGCTCTTTTCATGTATGAGAGCGCCTGAGCATAATCGCCGCGCTCGGTAGAAAGGATCCCCAGATTGCCCACGGCGTTGAAGATCACCATATCGTCGTGAAGCTTGCCGCCAAGAACCAGGTCCTTCTGGTAACAGTCGTTCGCCAGCGAGAATTCTCCTTCGTCCTTGTAGACATTCCCAGCGTTGTTCAGCGCTCGGGCGGCGGCGCGGTCATCGTGAATGGATTCGCTGAAAGCCAGGCTTTTTTGATACCACTCCATGGCCTCCTGAAGGTCCCCCTGGTAGTAATGCACCTGACCGATGTCGCTCAGTGCCCGGGCTTGCGCCGAACCCGCGCCAGTGCTGCCCGCAATGGTAAGCGCCAGCTGGAACGCCGCCATGGCTTGCGGCATATTCCCGTGCACAAGGGCTTCGTGACCGATATCCAACACTGCAAATGCCACGTCGGAGCCCGGCAGATCGCTATTTTGGGACAGCAGGCTCTGCCGCTCAGCCTCGCTTGCTGATGCGATCAATTGTTCCGCCAGGTCCTGGGCAGCCAGCGCTTCCTTCCAGATCTTCCAGCCGCCTGGCTCTTTGACACACTCGATGACGAGAATCTTTTTGACGGGTGCCGTGGCCGCACCCTTCTGCCCCATCTCGCGGTTGGCACGAAACCGCGCACGATCTCCAGCGATGACGGGGCGGCTCGCTATCTCCTCCCGGATCTCCGAGACTGAGGCAAACAGCTTTGGTAGCTGTTCAGGCAGCTTGGCGAGCTGCGGCGAACTGTCGCTCCACAAAGCCAAAACGAGCTTAATATCTTTCTTTGCATAAGCATCCTGGAGGCTTTGTGCGAGCTGGCCCAATGCAGCGCTGTCCGCTTCCTGGGCCGCGGCTATTGCGCATAGGCCGAAGCAGATAAGCATTGCCTGCACGGATGAACGTCCTTGCGACGACATGCGGATGCCCCGCCCAGCGGGTCGTAAGCGAGATTAAGGATACACGCAATCCGGCGCCATTTCCACCGCCGGAAACTTAAGGCCTCAAGGTTTGGTGGTTCGCAGGCGTTCTACGCTGGATAGCAGCGCAACAACGGTAGAGGAGTCTGGACTCTGTTCGTGGGCCTGGCGCAACTCTCGTTCGGATTCATCCAGCGCGCCCAGTTGGGCGTAGCGAATCCCAAGCAGCACATGGAAATCTGTGCTGCCGGTTTTCAATTGCGCAATCTCAGCCTCCCCCGCCGCGCCAAGAACTTTGAATCGGACTTCGGGCGCCGGAGGCGCTGGGACGGTGAATTCGGAGCCATTGTGGCGAACGCTCAGCTGCCACGAGTAGCGCGCGCCGCGATTGAGTGCCTTCGCAACCTGCCACTCTGCGCTGTGAACCCACCCGCTCGTTGCGACTTCTTCGTAACTGTCGCTGTACAAGCTGACCCGGTACTCCGCGCCGGCGATCGGCTTCCAGCGAAAAGTTGGCCGCTGCGTCTCAACGACGATGCCCACTGGCCCAACGAGGTCCACGACGGAAGGCGCCGAGGACGAGCCTAGCAGCACGCTGCTCTTTCCAGACAGTTCAGCCAACACGGTGGGCCGTTCGATCTGCTGTGTGGTGATCGCCCGGGAAAGAGAAGCACGCAACGCTACCGGCAAGCTCTGCGCACTCGCGATCAATGTATCGCCATCCCGTACGCCGGCAGGCGGGCGGGACTGCGCCGGCCGCGCGTTCGCCTGTTGGGTGGGCGTCTCTTGGATCGGCTTTCGAACCACCAGCAACACCACTAGCGTGCAGGCCGCGGCTCCTGCCAGAACGAAAGCTCCTTTCCAGGCGAATGTTTCGCGCCACAGGCTGGAGATGCGCTCGAACCAACCCGGCGATTTCTCAGCAGCTTCGATCTCCCGCTTGACCGCCTCAATCTGGGCGAGTTCGGCTGCGCATAACCTGCATTCCTGCGCGTGTTTTTCGACTTGCGCCGCGTCCTCACCCGTCAGTTGTTTGTCCACGTATGCAGCGATCTCGTGATATGTAAGGTGAGCGGGCCTGGCATCTTCCGCATCCAAAATCGCGCGCAAGGTTTCCACTCCCGCGTATAGCTCGCTTGGCGAAGCAATTCGCGCCCGGCACGTCTCGCATTCCGCGAGGTGTTGGGAGGCCCGAAGCAGCTCAGCGGCCGCGAGCGAGCGGTTGCGATACAACGCGACCTGCTCCTCACTTAAATGTGGGGTCATTCGTCTTCCTTTGCTCCAGCGGGCCTAGGCCCGCGCCACTTGCTTTAATCTCATGGACGCAGAATCCGGACCGGTATTGGCTTCACCTTTCAATTTCTTAGCCAATCTCCTTCATGCGGCGCACGAGCCGTTTGCGTGCCGCGCTGCGGCGGTTCACCACGTCCTGGCGGCTGATGCCAAGCTCACGCGCGATGCGTGCGTCGTCCAGCGGAAGCTCGTTCCACAGCCGGGCGAACTCGATCGGCTTCATTTCAAGGCACTTAGCGATCTGCTCGATGCTCGCGACTCCCAAGTGAACGAATAACTGGATGTCGCCACCCGCGCCGTCGTTCAGGTTGAGCAGCAAGGCTTTACGGTGCGGGATCGGCAATTCACAAATCTCCGCCCAGAGCCGCTCCATGTAGTGCCGGCCTATCAGTCTGGTTTCCGGAGTCGCTTGCGTGTCTTGCAGTTGCTCCCAAGGCTTCGCTTCCTCATCCCTATCCTCTTCCTGCGACTGCACTTGTGGTTCTCGCAAGCCGGACCAATCGACGGCGATTTCCACGAACGAATCAAAGGACATGGGAGCACCGGCCGCTTGCAAAATGACCTCAGCCAACTCGCTAGTGCTCAGCCGGCTGGGATCTACCGACTGGCGAAATTTGGTTCGAGCGTCGCCAAGAGACGCCGTATTCGAAGCCGGTGGGCGGCCGCGATTGCGCGCGAATCCGCAAACCTCCTGCCCATCGGCGGTGTCCCAAAGGGCAAGTCGCGGCGAGTGCGTCATCACGTAGCGTAGCTTCATCGCCAGACTAAGCCATGCCGGCTTTTTGGACCGAAAATATTCATTACAGGCGTTATAAGCAGTGACGGCCACGTATCCGCTGAAATTTCGAACGGCTGGCTGGCGCTCCCCAGTTTTGAGGCGATCAAGCCGGGCCAGAAGCTGATAGAGAGCGTTGCTCCAAACGTCCTCAACATCGGCAATCTGGATTCCGACGCCTCCGCGACTTCCGAGTGATGCCAGTTTGAAGCTCACGATACGGCGAATGAGCGGCCCCGCATAACTCCTTACCAGAGAATCCAATAGCGCGGCCGCGCGGTCCTTGTCGGGCTCGCGCAACCACTGGTCGAGGAGCGCCTCGGGCTGCGCGGTTCCCGCCTGTTCTGTCATGGCCTGAAACGCCTGTAAACTTTGTATCACAAGATCTAAAATGATTGATCTATCAGCCGGCAATATGTGGACGCATTCTGCATCATCTGCCGCTATGAAGCTACGTTCCTCAATGGTGAATGGGAACGACCACTTCGCGGAAGACACCCTCGGAGGACGCAACATGGGAAGGATACTTTCGCACTGGCTGCTGCTGGCGCTTCTTGCGCCAGCAGCGGTACAAGCGGGACAGTTTTTGCTGGCGACGCAAACCGGTGGCGTCTGGACCCTCGAAGAGGCTGACGTTATCCAGGTCAATGGAAAAGACAAAGTACGTAGCGTGGCCCTTTCCACGACCCACCCCGATACATGGGACCCGAAAGCCATCAGCCATCTCGCAGATGCCCCTCTGGCCAGCTATTCCGCGATCATGCGCGCTGCAGATGGCACTTTGTTGGCTGGGGGCGAATCCGGCGGCTGGCAGCTCCTGCTGCCTGATGGGTCGAAAAACAAGGCTGCTCAATCCCCAGCCGAACTCTGGCGGAGTGCGGTGGTGACGGTGAAAAAAGAGCGCAAGGACAAAGCTGCTACAACCCTCGCCCTTGCTGATCTTTATGCCATCATCCCCGGGCAGGATCCTTCCTTATCGGCGGCCCGTCTGGCAACGGATGTCTCGCTTCACAAGCTTCCGGGAATGGACGAGTCCCAGGCGTTTCGCCAGATGCTGGAACTGATTCCGCCAGCGGTGAAGAGCTATTCTTCAGGCCCCGCGGCGGACAAGATGCGCGAATACGTGCGCAGCGCTATGGCTACCCGCCTTGAGAAATGGGGTGAGGGTGACGCCCCGGTGACAGTGCTCGACGAATGTCTGGCGCTGGCCAAGGTGTCCGGAGCCGCATATCCAAGCGACGCGCCGCAAGCGGATCTTCGAAGGCAGGCGGCAGAGTCCAAGAAGTGGCTCGATCGAAAGGTAGCCATCCTGCGCGCGCTGCATGCAGGCAAGCAGGCGGATGCGTTTCTGACGGCATATCGTGAATTCGAGCCTTACGACAAATCTTTTGCCGACCTAGCCGGCGAGCGCCGGGCCCATCTGCAGGAGAGCGCTCTCGCGCACTTGGATGCGGCCCGCCAATTGCGGCAGCAGGGCGATTACGCCAACGCGATCCGGCACTTGCGGTTGGCCCAGGTGCGCAATCCGGAACTGGTGGAAGCCGGCCAACTCCTGGAGGAGGTCCGGCTGGAGATTGCGCGTCTCTCCTCTCAAAAGTTCGCGGAGGCGCGCCGTGGAATCGATCCGCGTTCGCCGGCGCAGGTGCAATTACAGCGGAAGCTTCTGCTGGCAGAGCAATACATGAATGATGGCAAGCAGCAGGAAGCCGAACAGGCGCTTCATGACGCGGAAGCCATCGATAAAGACGAGCCCAAGATCACGCTGGGCCAGGCTCGGTTGGCGCTGGCGCGCGGTGATCTGGGTATGGCGCTCGCACTGCTGGATCTCTATGCAGGCATGGCCATCACGCCGCAAGATTTCGCCGAAGGGGAGAAACTACGGGCCAGCGTTCAGTACAAGATTGACAATACGCGAACCGACGTCCAGGGGCAGCTAAAAAGTCTTTACAGCGATCAGCATTTCGCCACCGCGTTGCAGGCTTCTGCGAACGGATTGAAACTGGACAACGAAGAGCCCGCATTCCTGTTTCAGGCGGGCGTCAACGCCAGCTTGCTCCGCCACGGTGACGATGCAGTTCCCTTGCTCCACCGTTACCTGGACCTTTCCGACTCGACTCAATCCAATCGCGAACAGCGACTCACCACGTTGCGGCTGCTGCGTGAGCTGTCGTCAAATACTTCTACCGCCGTCACGAAGCCCGCGGACAATCGAAGTGTCGTGAGTTGGTTCTCCGGCGCTTCGCTCGATCGCGGAGTCTTCTACGATCCCGTCAGCCTGGCCTTTCAGCCCAAGGTGGTTCGCGTCAGCGCATCCAATCACTTGAGCGTGAATTATGAATGGAATGCCGGCCAACTGCGCTCCGTGCACACAAAGTACGAAGAAAAGAAGACCGGCTCGAACATCGCGAAGCTGGCCATCGCTGGCGCGGCGGCGTCGCAGGGCCTCTCCATACCGGTAAACCTGCGGACGACGGGGCGCGAGACGAACGATTTCTATTTCAGTTATTACGATGATGCCCCGCAAATTTTCAAAGTCAGCCGTGACAACGTTATCGTGAAAAGCCAGAAGATTCCGGTCATGCTTCCTGCCTTCCCCGGTTTCGGACCGTTCGGCGGCATCGGCGCTATCGGTTCCCTTGCAAACCTAGGGCGGCTCGGCTTGATGGGAGGCGGTCTGAAAGGGCTTGCCGGACTCGGTGGACTCGGCCGCGGAATGCCGGGGCTGAGTGGGCTGAGCGGAATGCCGGGACTCAGCGCCGCCGGCGGATTCAAACTTCCAGGCCTCGGGGGAATGGGCGGTCTGGGAAGTATGGGCGGCATGGGTGGTATGGGCGGCCTCAGCTCAATGGGACAGTTCCTTCCGGGGCGGAACTACTCGGTCCATGCGGACCCGGAGGGCGGATCGACCAGCGGCTACCTCACGCTGTGGAATAGCCCGCGGCTCGACACGCGTTTGGCGTACCTGGCGACGGGAAAGCGCGTCGCGGTCGGTTTTTCCGGCAACCGCTATTTCCATCCGTTCATCTGGGATGCGATTCACTTCTTCGAGTTGGACTACGACGATCAGGGACGCGTCAGCCACGCCTGGGAGCTGGACGAGCCAAACGCGCCGCGGCTGGATTTCACGTGGGAAGGCAAGAAACTCATGAGCGTCGTCGGGCACGGTCATGCTGAAGAGATCGTTTATTCACGAAGTCTGAGCTACTCCGGGGACCGGCTGGTGAGTGAAGCCATTAATCAAGGCGGCAAGGCGTCGAAGATCCAGTACAAGTACAGCAAGCAGGGCGCGTTACTGGAGGCCGAATGCGAAACCGACAATTCGCTCGACAGCCGCTCCAGGAAGGTCGAGTTCCTGGACGAGACCGCGGACAAGGGGAGACGCTGATGAAGTTCGGGACATGGTTAATGATCGCCGCGGCTGGGTGTTGGCCTGCGCTTGCACAACAGAGCAACCCGCCGCAACGCACCATCACCAACCGGCCCGATAGCACGGTCTCTTCTGACGCGAAGCCCGCGTCTTCCGGCACTCCAACCAATCCGGCTGCGGCCTTGGAACAGTACCGGCAGGCGTGGCAGAAAATGACGCCGGCGCAACAAAAGGCCATCGTGAGCGCAGGTGGTCCCACGCCGGAGCAATACGAGCGCATGCTGACACAGCGGGGCACGGGAGCAAAGGGGGCAAACCTGCCTGCAACGGATCCCCGCGCGGCTGATTCCGGCGCTCTCGATGCGTTGAGCAAATCTCTGCAGGATCTGAACGCCGTTCGCGATGCCAACCTTTCCCTGGTACAAAAGGATGGCTGCGCGCCCGAACTGGCTTCACGGATTGCCGACCTGAAAGCCAAGCTGCGCAGCGACGAGTTTGAATTGAACGGGACGGAAGCGCCGGCTGCGCCTCCGACGGACGCACACACGCCGGAGAAGGTGAATGCAGCTAATGCGGCCGATCCTATGGCGGTTGCCAGCGACTGGTTCAAGCATCCCGCCGATCCCAAACCGACGGCGCGTCCCGACGACTCCAGCCGCACGCGTGAGGCCAGTTTGCTGGACTCCGTGCTCACCGGCACGCAAGCGCCCGTGGCGCCGGAACGGCGTTTCGACCCGAAGTCTCCCGAGGCGGAGCAGAACCGAAAAGCGATCGAAGCGGACATGGCGCGTGTGAAATCCGAGCTGGAGCAGCTTTCCAGCGCCTGCGCCGCGGCCAAAAGGTAAGGAGAAGCTACCATGCGCTCTATCATTCTCGTGGTTTCGATATGCGGAGTCCTTGGAGCACAAGAGAGTCCTGCTCCCGCTCCCCAACCGGCCGCGCAGCCTGCGCCGGCTCCGGTGGTTACTCTGGATATCGCGCCTCTCGCCGCTCCCGATCTCGAATCGCCCTATGCCTCCCCGCGCGACGCCGCGCGCCACCGCCTGCAAGCCAGCCTGACTGAGCTGCGAGCCGCTCGCAACACGCGCGCCGCCATGCAGGGCTTCACGGAAGCACTGCTGCTGGACCGGACGTACGCCATAGCCGCATTCAACTTGGGCGTGGTTGCCGCCATCGCGGAGAAGTGGCAGGACGCACTGGCGGCACTCGAAGAATCGGCGCGTTTGGATCCCAACGTCCTCGGAAAAGCGGCTGCACCGCAGATCGAACGCCTCCGATTGATTTGTTCGTTGGAGACTACGGCGGATGGCAAACGAAAGCGCCAGTACGATGAAGCTTTGTATCCCGTGCTCGCGAAGCTGCCGAAGCTGGCGCCCGCGGACGCCATTGCCACGCTGACCGAGATCGGGCGAATCGATCCCAAGCGTTGGGAAGCGCCGGCCCTGCTGGCTGCGATAAACGGCAACGGCCACGGATACGACGTGGCAGCCAAGTTTTTGGAGATCGCCGTGGCCAATGCCACTGATCCAGCGATCAAGGCGCGCCTGCAGAAAGGTCTGCACGCGGCAGAACGCGAACTGCGCTATGCGGCTGCGCGGATCAGCGCCGACGCTACTGCGGACAAAGGTGAGTACGACAAGGCCGCTGAACTATACGAGGCAGCCTGGACGGCCATCCCGGCCAGATCCTCGAACGGCATGCAGGCCGCCGCGGCGTGGCTATTGCATGACGACACGTCCCGGGCCGCGGGCGTTCTGGTGCGCCTGCGCGACAGCGGCAACGAAGAGTTCGTCGTGCCGGCAGTGGCCATGCTGAAGGAACTCGAGCCTATTGAACCTGGCGCCAAGGCAAGGTCAAGCGATGCCGGGCAGTTCTTCCGCGATGCCGGACCTGCGCAGCCGGTACGAATCTCCGACCTGGTTCCTCCCGTCAATGCGGGTGCGATGGAGATTCTGGCTCGGCCGCTGCCGGCGCTGGTACAAGATCCGGAACCCGTGCTGCTGCTGGCGGCGCTATCGGCGAATCCGGCCGATGCCGCACAGGCGAGTGCGTTGCCTGTACTCGCCGCCCCGCGCGTCGCCGGTGAGAATCCTTGGCGAGAGCTTTCTCAACTGCGGGGCGCGATGGCGCCTGCAGACCCTACGAAACCGCAGGACCATCCTATGCAGACGGCGGACATTTCCGCCGGCGCCCGCACGCATCGCCTGCTTCAGGTGATGAGCGAGCCGCCCGGCGCCCGGGTTTTCGCCAGCACCTCCTCAGACTCCATTTGCCAGACACCCTGTGACATTCAGGCGGGTCTCGGCAGCCATACGTTGCGCGTGAGTCTTCCGGGATACGAAGACGAGATCAAGGTGGTGCACATCACCGCAGCAAAAGCGGAACTGCCGGTGGTACTGAAGCCGATTCGCGGGAGTGTGCTGGTGGAAACCTCCGGCCCCGCGACCCTCAAGGTGAACGACACGACGATCGCCAATCCGGCTCCGGTCGAACTGGCGCTCATTCCGGGCCTCTACCGTGTTACGGCGGATTTCGGTGCCACCGCGCGCGAGCGCACGGTCAATGTCAAGCCGGGGGCGAAGCTGCATCTGTCCTTGCAGCCATAATCGCGCCTACTTGCTTTCGAGATATGTAAGCAGTGCCGCGATCTGGGCCTCGTTCATCCGCTTCATGAAAGCCGGCATCACCGCGCCTCCATATTGAATGCGGACCGTGACGTAGGCGCGTGTCGGTTTGCTTTTCGACAATGGCAGTCTCGGATTCTTGAATAGACGATTCAGGCTGGGTCCGAGCTTCCGCGTACTCTTCTGGTCTTTGTCGATGTCGTGGCACACGGTGCAGTTCTCCCGGAACAGGCTCTGACCGGGAGGCGTCGACGATCGCTCCCATGGCGGCACGCTTGTGTCAGCGCCGATGACCGCGCCGGCGCACAACAAAAGCCGCCACCACTTCGTCATCCTCTCAACTCCGCAACACCTGTCGCGCCTGCCTGCCGGAGACACTCAGTCGCAACGGCGGCCCGGCGCGCTTCGCAAGAAATCCGCAGCAGAATGCGCCCCGCCACCAGGACCGGCGCAGGCGCGCGGCGCGTCAGCAGGCCGCTTTCTACCAGAAACATCACGAACGTGGCTGTAATCGACCCGAACATGGTGAACTCGTAGAAGATCACGCCGTTGGCCCACCACGAAAAGATCGGCATGCCCCCGGTTACGACCGGATAGTCGTACTGTGCGTAGCGGACAAAGAGGAATGCCAGCAGGCAGAAGCTGGCGGCGCTGGCCACGGCGGTAAGCGACATGTGGGTGGGGCGATCGAGCAGCCCACCTGTAATTTCAACCGGCTCGGTCGAGAACACATCCATCTGATCCCCATCGAATCCCTGCGCTCGAAGCGAAGCGATTGCCTGTGCCACCGATTGTGCGTCAGCGAACTCAGCCGTGAGAAACATGCTTGTATTCCCAAACCGCGATGATCGGAAAAAGCTTGCAGAAAATCAGGTAGAACATGACCATGGCCGCAAACGTCGAAGCTGTGATGGAAATTTCCACCCAGGTTGGTGTATAGAAACCCGTCGCCGCGGGCAAATGCGGGCGGGACAAGCTCGGCAACACGATCATGAAGCGCTCCACCCACATCCCCACGAGCACCGTGACTCCTGAGATCGTCACCGTCGTGACCGACCGCAGCCGCCGCACACTCAGCAGCACGAAAGGCAGCACAAAGTTGCAGAACACCATGAACCAGAAATACGGAGCATACCGGCCACGGATGCGCTCTCCGAAAACACTCATCTCGGCGGGGCTGTTCCCATACCAGGTGGTGAGGTTTTCGGCCACCGTGAAATAGACCCAGAGCAGACTCATCAACAGCAGCAGCTTGCCCAGGTTTTCAAAGTGCACCGGCAGGAGGTACTCCTCGAGGTGCAGCATCCGGCGGATCACGGACATTGCCACCACCAGCGCCGCGATGCCGCTGAAAATGGCGCCTGCTACAAAATACGGTCCATAAATCGTGCTGTGCCACATCGGCGCGACTGCCATGGCAAAGTCCCAGGCCACCACCGTGTGCACGGAAACAGCAACGGCCAGGATCGTACCCGCCATCAGCTTCATGGCACGCTCCAGTGCGTGCCATTGGCGATCGCCGCCCGTCCAGCCCAGAGAAAGCAGCCTGTATAAACGGCGTCGCCAACCGCTGGAGTACTGCGACAGTTCCGCCAGATCCGGAATCAGCGGCAGGTACAGGTAGATCACGCTGCCACTTAAATAGGTTGAGATCGCCGTTACATCCCACAACAGAGGTGACCGGAAGTTCGGCCACAGCAGCCGCGAATTCGGGTAGGGAAACAGCCAGAAAAAAATCCACGGGCGGCCCAGATGGATAATCGGAAACATCGCCCCGATCATCAGAGCAAACACGGTGATGGCTTCGGCCGCGCGCGTCACCGGCTTGCGCCAACCGGCATCGGTGAGCCGGAGGATCGCCGAGATTAATGTGCCAGCGTGCGAAATGCCGATCCAGAAGACAAAGTTGACGAGGTAAAAGCCCCACATGGTGGGCCGGCGAATGCCCGCCACGCCGATGCCGCGAACTATCTGGTAGCCCCAGCAGCCCAGGCCCCATGCGCCCACAATAAAGGTTACGGCCAGTGCTAGCAGGTAGCGGCGTGAGAATCCGTTAAGCGGCCGCCACAACGTACCTCTCAAACCGTCACCACGAATCTCGACCGAAGTACCCATTTGATCTTTCTATTTCCCGCGCTGCAAATAAAATACCTTTGGCTTCGTGCCCAGATCTTCGAGAAGTCGCGTAGCCCGCCCGCTCGCAGCCAGGCGTGAGACGTTGCTCTCTGGGTCGTTCAGGTCGCCGAACGTCATGGCTTCCGCCGGGCAGGATTGCACGCACGCCGGTTGCACTCCGCCATCCGCAACGCTGCGGTTCTCCGCCTGAGCATCTCGCTTTGCCCGTTGAATCCGCTGGATGCAGAACGTGCACTTCTCCATCACGCCCGATGGGCGCACCGCCACGTCCGGATTGTGCTGCAACCCAAGCGGCTCCGGCCACTCAGGTTCAAACCAGTTAAAGAAACGCACGGAATATGGGCAATTGTTGGCACAGTATCGCGTTCCCACGCAGCGGTTGTAGACCTGCACGTTCAAGCCTTCGGCGTTGTGATAAGTCGCATACACCGGGCAGACCGGCTCGCAGGGCGCTTCATCGCACTGCTGGCAGAGCACCGGCATATACTTCACGCGGATATCGGGGAACTCGCCTTCGTAATAACGATCGACGCGAATCCAGTGAAACGCCCGTCCCTTTTCCGCCTGGTCCGGGTCCGACAGCGGCAGATTGTTCTCCGCGTGACAAGCAACCACGCAGGCCTCGCAGCCCGTGCACCGGTCCAGATCAATGGCCATTCCCCAACGATGTTCCATATCGCGTCGTCTCTACCTGTGCCCCCATGGACCTTGCTCGCGATCCACCACGGCAAATTGCACCAAGCCCCCATCTGGCCCGAGCCTTGTGAGCCGCACACGAGTCGCTCCCGTAACCAGCGCGCCAGTCGACTCTTCCCATTCCGGCGCCAAGATGGAAAGTGGATTGACGCCGCGGTTCGAAGCATATCGCCCAAAGTTGCGATGGCCTTGCCCGATCGCCATGCTCACGACTCCGGGAATCGCCGCGGGATCGGCGTAAGCTGGCGCCTCGAGCTTTCCATGTGGCGATTCGACGCGCACGCGATCGCCGGTTTTGATGCCCAGCCGCGCCGCGGTCTGCGGATCAATTTCAATAGGCAAGCTCCACATCGCGCTCGAAACCGGATCGGGCAGCTCCTGCATCCACGGAAGATGAGCGCTTCTGCCATCGTGAAATTGCACGGAGCAATATGGAAGAAATTGCAGGGGGAACTCCGATTCGTTGCCGAAGAATTTCGCCGGTTTGGGATCGAGCGCGAACGGCGCAGCTTTGGGGACGCTCGTTGCGGCTTGTCCGGCCCAAAATCCTCCACGTCGCACGACGTTGTCCCACACTTCGCCTTCCGGAAGAAGCTTCTCGACGGCTGATCGCGGCGTCGATGCGCTAAACGCGACGTTCAACTTCTTCGCCAGTTCGGCAAACACCTGCTCGGTAGCGCGCGTGTCATACAGCGGCTGGACAAACGGCGTCGCCACATTTGCCGCGAGCCCCGGCGCGACTGCCGGAAAAACGACGGACGCTCCCTCCAAACTGTGATGATCGGGGAGCAGCAGATCCGCATACGCCGCACTGTCGTTTAAGAATGCGGAGAAGCTGATTACCGTCTCGACGCGTGCAAGCTTTTCCGCCATGCCTGTTGCCGCCGGCAGCGTGTAGAGCGGATCGACGCCATCCAGAAAAACGAATTGCGCGTGTTCCAGTTGCGCCAACGCATTCGCATAAGCTGGCCGGCGGCCTGCCGGGTTGAGGGAAGGCGCCAGGAGACCGCCTTTCTGCCCCACATTGCCCAGCAGCACATTCAAGTAGCCCGCCGCCATTAGCGCCGCGAGAGAGTTGGTCTGCGGCGCGGAGGCGCCTGCAACAACCAGGGGTCTTTCCGATTCCCCCAGTTCCCCCGCCACTTGCCGGACCCGCTTTTCCGGAATCCCACACATGCGCGCCGCGCCCGCTACATCCACCGACTCAAACACATTCAGCACCTGCTGTGGAATCAATTTCGACCGCGCTGGCTTGTCACGAAGCAGCACGTTACCAAGTGCCAAGGCAAATTCAAGTTCCGTTCCGGGCCGAATGGGCAGCCACTGATCCGCACTCTGCGCCGTGATCGAAAATCGTGACTCCGCCTGCACCAGCCGCCCGCGCAGGCTCGGCCGGCCTTGCCGAAAGTGTCCAAACTGCCGCGCATAATACACCGGCGAAGCCCAGGTCCCCAGGAAGTCCGCACCAATGCCGACGGCGTACACCGCATTCGCCAGATCATAGACCGGCAAGCCGGACCATCCATACACGTGCTGCGCAGCTTTCCGCTCAAGAGGAAAATCCGTCAGCTCGAAGCTCACGGCGGGCGGCGCTCCGATCGCTTCGAGAAACCCGGCAACGCTGAGAGCCCGCGACCCTGCCTGTGGGCGCGCGAGAAACAGAATGCGTGAAGGGTCGCTGCGGCGAACGTGATCGAGCTTCTCGCCGGCCACGGCCATCGCCCGCTCCCACGATTGCGCGACGAAACCGCCACGCCCCCGCGGCCCTTCCCTGCGCATCGGCCCACGCAGCCTGTCCGGATGGTAGAGCGACTGCACCGCGGCCTGCCCGCGTGCGCACAAGCGGCCGCCACTCACCGAATCAAGCGGGTTGCCTTCCACTTTCTTGATAACCGCGATCCTCTCGCGAAAATGCTCCCTGTTGCCATCGACGACGCGCTCGACCACGCGCTCGCCCGACATCACTCGCGCAATGATGCCGCACCCGGCTTCACACTCCACGCACACTCCCGGATGCCAGGCATCTTCGCCGGGTACGATCTCCTGCTCCGGCACCAGTAGCGGGAGATAATTTTCCACCTTGCGGCCGCAGGCGCCGGTCACGACGCCCGTCGAGGCAGTCGAGAGAATCTTGAAAAAATTGCGCCGGTCCATTCGTCCTCAGTAGTGGCAGGCGGCGCAGTCCTGCGTAGCCCCATGCTCACGGTGACAAGTCAAGCAGGTTCCCATCGTGTGCTTGACGGCAAGCACGGCAACGGTTCCGCTCCCCACATCGCCGTGGCAGGCCGCGCAATCGATTTTGGCTCGGTAATGCGGTGCGTGCCGGAACCGGACGAGCGCCGATGGGCTGAACTCGTAGACGCGCTCCCATGGAATCTCGACGCCCTTTGCGGCGTAGGCTCGGACCTTCTTGACCTCCGGTTTGTCCGCTGCAAGCTTCTCATGGCACAGCATGCACTTGCGCACCGAAGGGATGCCGGCCTCAGCCCGCTGATCCGCGGTCGAGTGGCAGTCGATACACGCCAAGCCGAGCGCCATGTGCCGATTGTGGGGAAACGGGATAGGCTGATCCGCGAATGCCGCCACGGCGCAAATGCTCAACCCGGCAAGCCAGTTAGTATAGATGCTCACGTTGTTCAGGAATCTTAACTGTCCAAAGGTCTTACAAGATAACACGGCCAGCGCACGAGGCCAAAGCAAATGGGATTTTGGACTCGTTATCGGCCTGACCGAATCACCGGGTTCGCACGCCGCATCATAATCCTGAAGGAGGTATCTCAAAGAATGAAACGTTCCGCACAGGCCCATTGGTCGGGCGATCTCAAGGGCGGCGCCGGCTCTGTCTCTACCGCGACCGGTACACTATCCAAGACTCCGTATTCATTTCACAGCCGCTTCGAACAGGGTAAAGGCACAAACCCCGAAGAGCTTCTCGCCGCGGCGCACGCCGGCTGCTTCACGATGGCGGTTTCGGCGCAACTGGCCAATGCCGGTCTGAAAGCCGACAGCTTGGACACCACGTGCACCATCACGCTGGAACAGAAGGACGGCAGTTTCGCGATTACGGAAAGCCATCTCGAGTTGAAGGCCACAATCCCCGGCGCAACACAACAGGCGTTCGATCAAGCTGTGCAGGCTGCGAAGGCCGGCTGCCCGGTATCGAAGCTCTTCAACACCAACATCACGCTGACCGCGAGTTTGGAAACCGCCGGAACACGCTCCGGTGCAGCTTGATGTAGCGGGGCGAAGCAAGCGGTCACTCCGCTAGCTATCTCGCCTAACTACTTAGTATCCTCGCACACCGGTCCCAGCCACTTGGACGTGCCGTTGACGGTCATAGTGATGTTTTTGCCGTTGCTGTCGCCGCCAGCTTGAATGTTGAATTTGATGGATTCCGAGTTCAGGGCCTCGATGGTGATCGTGCCGGTCTGCTTGCCGCCCTTTCGATCGCAGTCCATGTGAATTTCCTGCTTGCTGCCCGAGGAACTCACCAGGGTGGTCTTGCAGGACTGATCGTTATTGAGCTGCAGCTTGGTGAGGTCTTCTTTCTTGACGCAGCTCTTGCTGGTGGAAGTATGGGGTCCACCCATCTGTTTGAGCATTGCTTCAATTTTGGCCCGCTGCTCCGGGGGCATCTTAGCGAGCTGGTCGGCCGGAATCTGCGGCGCGGCAGCTTGAGACAGGCCCGTGATCTGCGAGGTGACTGTGGCTTCCCATTGGCCCGGCTTAACGTCCAGGGGAACGGGCTCCGCGGCCCGTACGCCTGCGGCCGCCAGCAGGACAATTGCTAATGAAAACTTCATTCGTTTTGATCCTCCGTAATCGTGGCGGAATGAGCGATCACCCACGCCTCTAAATCTTAAACGGAACCCCCATATCCAGCCAAGGTTCCCATCAGTTGTACATCTACTCGCCATTTTTCGGACAATCTGAAGTACACTCTTGCAGCGTGAAAGCGGCGCTGTCACCAGACTTCAGCATGTCAAATCGCTGGCCCGCCGCTCGATTCACAATTTGCCGACATCAGGTTGATCATCGCTAACACTTACAAAATCGCCGAAACAACGTATTAGAGGAGAAATCAGCGGAGCAGAAAACCAGGGACGGAGACCGGAGTGCGTCCCTGTCCTCCATTGTCCGCTAAATTACGCGTTGCCCGAATTGCGGCTGAGCTTGGCGCCGCTTATCGCGAAACGGTCACGGCCGCAGGGCTCAATTGATAGCCGTCGTCCTGGGCAACCTGGACCGCCATTGAACGCAGACTTTCGTCATCGGCATCACGAGCGGTCTTGAGGCCAGGACGTTTGAAAACCTCGGCGCCGATCTGGAAACGAATCACCCAGCGTTTCTTTTCCGCATCCCAGGTCACTGCTGCCTGACTGACTTCCACCATGGCATTCCCTCCCACGGAAGATTTGGTACGCGCAAATTTCTCTGCTGGTATTATGGGCCGGTCGCGCGCAGGATTCAAGCCTCAAGGCTTGTCAGTGATCCTCGCGTCGCACACCAAAGCAGTACAGCGCTTCATCGGTTCGCAAATAAATACGGCCTTGGGAGAGTGCGGGAGTGGCGAAAGCGCCTTCACCGAGATCATTCACTGCTAACACGTCCCAATCGCGTCCGGCTCTCAGAACGGCCACTTTTCCTTCCTCGTTGGCGAGGAAAATCTTACCGTCGGCGGCCACGGGCGAGGCAGAATAGCCCCCCAGCGCCCCAGTCACGCGACCCGTCTTCAGGACACGGCCCGTAGCTGGGTCCAGTGCGGTCAGGATGCCGCCATTCTTGATGAAATAGAGGACGCCCTCATAGAGGAGCGGTGACGGAACCACGCCGGCGAAACTCTTTGGGTATTGCCAACGCTCGGCTGGCCGAACCGGTTTCTCCGGCGACGCGCCGGAATCACACTCCAGACGGACGGCAAGCATGCGTGTGGGCCCGGTGGCGTGCTGCCACCATGCGTCAAATTTTTCCTTAGTGACAATGCCGTCGCCATTTCCCATGTAGTTCCCGGCCGCGGTCATTACGTCGGTAGTGATATGGGTCGGATCGTCGGGTACGTTTCTATACTCATCCGGCGAAATCTGTCCGTCATGATTCTTGTCCAACTGTGCCAGGTATTGCGCGAAAGGACTCTCGGTATCCCCGCCGTACCCGAACGCGAAGATGGTATCTTCACCGAGCACCGGGCTGGCAACCATGGCAGGGCTTAAGCCGAGTTGGGTGAACATTCTCTTTCCGTCCGCAACCCGATGGGCACCGTACTGCCCCTGGCCCGCGGTTAAAATCAGCGGAGGCGAGCACGGCGCGTCGTATAGCAATGGTGTGGCCCAGCCCTCGGATTCCTCACGTGCGATCTTCCAGCGTGTCTCGCCATTGCGCCGGTCGAAGGCGGCGATGTAGGAACCGCGGAGCTGGTCTGCCACCAGTACGATCGAATCCCCCGCCAGAATCGGAGAAGCTCCCAGGCCCACCGTGGTGATGAAGGGACCGAGGGGGGCTTTCCACCGCAGCTTGCCGTCCGAGTCATAGGAAATCAGGCCGAAGTCTTTGAAGAACACGTAGACGTTTTCGCCGTCGGTTACCGGCGTAATGGCCGCCGGGTTGTTCAGGAGATTGCCAATCTCCTTATAGGTCCGGTTTTCCGTGCGCTCCCACAGCAACTTGCCCGTCTCGCGATTGAAGCACTGTGTGAACAGGTTTTCTTTTTCGAATCTGGTCAGAAAGATGTGGCGCTCGGTGAGCACCGGCGAGGATTTGCCCGCACGAACCGGCGTTCGCCAGATAACGTTCTTCTGCTTGCCGAACTCCGTTGGGAAGCCTTTGTCCTGCGATACGCCGGAACCATTCGGACCGCGAAAGCGGGTCCAGTCTTCGGCGGGAGCGGAGACAATGAGCATCAACAGTGCGAGAACTCGGTACATTATGGGTGGCAAGTATAGCACCGGACCGGCGGGAATTTCGAGGGATCGGCCTTGAGTTACTTTTTGGGGAAGCCGGGCTGGGCCTTGATTTCGCGAATCTGCAGGATGTGCCTTTGGGCGTGCGTTGAGATGCCCAGCAAGGCCTGATATGCGTCGACGCCCCACTCCGGATAAGCGTGGGCGCGCAGATCGTCGTCCGTGGTGCGGGCGTAGGCGAGGATGGCCGCCCGCAATTTCCGGAAGCTGGCCATCCCCTGCTGTACGTCAGTGAATCTCCCCTTCGGCTCTTCCGAGGGGCTGGTTTTCTGACGCTCGGTGCGATCGATGCCATACCAGAGCATGTCCAAGTCGCTGACCTGCTGTTTGGGTTTGGAAGGCGGCTGCTTCACTTCCTTCTGCAGGTCCGTCCAGTACTGCGGCTCAGCGACTGTCAGATGTTCGACGACATCGAGGATCGTCCATTTACCCGGCGCATAGCGGAAGTTGAGCTGCGCCGGCGAAAGTCCGGATACTTCGTCGGCCAGCCAGCTTTCCGTCATCTCCAGGTGCGCGATGACATGCTGGCGATCGTCCTTGGTCATGGGGGCACCGGCCAGATGCTGGAGGGCGAGAATCACAGTCAATACCGTAAAAGGCCGCAACATGACGGTGACGATTATAGCTCAGTGAGGGAAAGACTCGGCTTGCGGACAACTCTTCTCAACGTGGAGTGAACCAAACAAAAAGGGCCACGCTCACGGCTTCAAGATCAGCATTCTGCGAAAGCGTCGGGGGAGTGGTCGGACAGGGCCCGGTTCGGCGACGATACTGCGGCGTGGTTGAGATCATGCCTGGCAACTCGACTTCTTGTCCAAGACGGTTATAGTGATAAAGAAGTGAAGGCGCAATGAGCAGATTGGAGCAAATATGGCGCAAGCGGCAGGAAATTCCGGACCCTCAGGTTCGGGATGCCGCTGATCAGTTCGAATCAGCACGCAAACTTCTGGATGCCCAGCCAGATTCTGGCCTGCTTTTGCCACTGATGAACACCGCAGCGATCGCAATCGAGCTGTATTTGAAATGCCTCTCGGCTGAGAAGGTGTATACCGACTCCGGAGAGGGTTGGTCCAAAATATCAGCTAAGCCCGCTATCCACTGCCACGTGCTGACCACGCTGCTGGACGAAGTTGGGGGCGATGTGGAGCGTAAGCTCGACGCGTTCCGGGCCGGGTATCCTGCTTTCCGGGATCTCTCATTTCGGGATGCACTCAAGCAGTGCGAGGGCGTGTTCGAGGAATCTCGTTATCCGTTCGAGCCAGGCGGCAACTTGTCGAAATACCCGCTGAACCTTCTCATGGCCTGCTCGCGTTTACTTGAGCAGTTCGTCGCCAAGTTGCGGACCAGAGAGACGATTCAACATGCGTAAAGAAACGGATCTGCCGTGTCCTTCGTGCGGGCGCAACTTGGTTGAACCTGCGACCGTCAGTCCTGATCTAGGTTATGTGCCTGTCAAGTGCTGTGCATGTAACTTCACTGGACGTAGGGTGAATTTGGTTGTTGTGCCAGATCGGAAATATGGTGAGAGTTGGGAAGGGGTTGAATCTTTATAACTGAATCTGGCGCGGTAGTGCAAGTTGTTTTCGTGGTGGCTTCCCTGCTCGGAACGTCCGCATGGTGCGCTGGCCCCGTGCTTACACCTCAACAGGTCCAGGCTGCAATTCAGGAAGGTATCAAGTACAAAACCATAGATCAGTTCCTCGAAAAGGGCCTCAAGGGCAAGCGCGTCAAACTCGCAGGCGCCATGGCAAAGGACGGCATCAGCAAGTACGCCACATTCTTCAATGACTGGCAGGCCGTGGCCGCTGAGGCTGCCGCCGCCCGCCAACAGATGCGTGAACTCAAGGTGGATGAGGTTCAATCGAACGGGCTTCTTCATGTCCTCGTGGAGGTCCGCGGTGGCGGTATCGTCGGCGTCAGCAGGATCGATCGAGGTTACCAAGGTAAAAGGGCACACCTTGTCTTGAAGGCGGGCGAACAGATTATCCAACCGGTCGACAAGAGCATGATAAAGCAGTCGAATGAAGTTGCCGGTTCGGTCTTATGGGGTACGACGATGCGCAAGATCACGCTTGAATTCGCCTTCGACGTGTCTCCGAACGATCTCCAATCTCCTGTAGAGGTCATCCTGATAGATGGAGACGGAAACAAGCATCGCCAGACGGCTGATCTGAGCGGAATTCTGGATATCAGTTACTAGACCGCCGTCGTCCCTTCCTGCCTATGCTGCGTTGCCGTGACCGGCTCTCAAGGTTTCAAGATCAGCATTCTTCGATCGGCGTGCGATAACGCAGTGAATGGAATCTCCAGGCCGTCGCTGTCGCGGACCGACACGGCGTTCCAGCGCGGGCCGGACTCCATCGCGAGCGTCAGACCCTGGGGCAGTTTGGCGCTCGGCTGGTTGAGACGGATCTCGATGTGGTCGTCGTACGCGAATGGCGTGGCGCGGACGGCGGCGCGGGCGCGCGCAAAAAGACCGTACTTCGTAACGCTGCCGATCCAGATCGGCTTATGGCGGTAGGCCTGGAGCAGGCGCTCTTCGGCGGTGAGCTTGTACGTGATATCGGTGGGATGGACCAGCAGGCAGGTGATGTTGTTGTTCTCGGCGTTGGCGGCGACGATGTTGGTCCACTGCGCCACGGCTTTATCGACCGTTGTGGGCGTCAGGTAGCCCATGGAATCGTCGAGCGTGACGGGAATCTCGATCATGCTGCTGACCGGTGACCCCAGATGCGCTTCGCGCAGGGGGCGGTAGGCGCAGTTGGTGAGTGTGTTACCGGCGGCCCGGGTGGAATCGACCAGATAGCCGGCGGTTTCCAGCGCTTCGATGAGCCGGGGCGGATGGGCCAATTCACCGGCGCGAAATGTGATGGTGTGCTGGCCGGGGACATCGCGATCCAGCAGCTCTTTGCTGACCTGGATTTCGCCGAACACTGTTGGCGCTGCCGTGGGGCGGTAGGTCGCAAAGCGCACGGCGGGATCACCGACCGGGAATTTGTTGAACGTCTTGAGATGCGAAACCGTGTGCGAACCGACATCGAAGCCGCGGGCTCGGACTTCGCGCAGGTAAGCGGCGTTCACGGGCGTGTAGTAGCCGATGTCGGTCTCATCGGTGAAATATTTCGTGGTGGCGAAAAAGGTGCTGGTGACACCATAGTGCTGTTCGAGCGCGGCAAACACAACGGCGTTGGGATATGATTCGCGCGCGTCAATATCGTGGCTGAGCAGGAGCGCGCTATCGAGGCCATCGGGAACAGTGTGGACCAGCAGGAATGGATGCACGTTCGATTCGTAGATGGCTCGGAGCACCAGGCGGAGAACGTCACCCGACGGCGCGAAAACATTGGCCCACTCGGGCTCGGCTTCAAAGCTTTGGCCGATGGCGAGGCGCAGCGTGGAATCGCTGAAGGAGAGGCCGAGCGAATAAGCCGTGCCCCGGCCATAATAGCTGCGCACAAAAGCGGCCTTGCCGTTGGCAAACTTGCCCAGCACGGTGGCGCGGGCAGGTTCATACTCCGTGGTCCAGTTGAATTCCTTATAGCGTTTTGGATCGCCGAGTACGATGTCGCGTTCTTCGGGACGGTTGATGTAGCGCAGTGCGGCGTCGGCCGAAGGATCCTCGAAGTGCAATCCGGCATTTTTCTGGCTGACGGCAAAACCGGCCAGGCCGAACAGAGGGAAGTACTGGTCACCCTGCACGTGCGTGGCGACCAGCAGGCCGCCCAATTCGACATAGCGGTACAGCATTTCGCGATCGGCGGGCGCGAGCGCGACGTTGGTGAGAGTACCCGCGAGAATGACCATGGGCGCCTGAGCGATATCGGCGAAATTTCGCGTGGTCTCGTAGGGCACGCCCAGCATTTCGAGATCGCTCTCGACGGCTGTGACTTCGCTAGAAAACTTTTCCGAAACGGCCAGTACGGTGACGGTCGATGCCAGCTTCACCGGAGGCGTGGAGCCGAGAGCAAACGCGAAATAGGTGGCGAATACCGCGATCGAGCGTTTCATTTCCAGAATTGCTCCGCGAGTGGATTGCCCTTGAGTGCTTCCGCCAAAAAAACGAGCCATGCCGACCCGGCGATACTGGGGGCATCGGTCATCTGGTGCGGCACACCACGCGTCGCATACCGCAGGCCGCTCGACGCCAGTTGCATGGGGCGAAGACCGTCGATGATCTGGCGGGCGCGATCGGGCTGGCCTGTGCGCAGGTAGGCTAGCGCAACGCCCAGAGATCCTTCGGACCACACCAGCGGTAGATCGCGCCATTGTTTGCGGGGATTGTCGGGGAAGTAGTAGCGGCCGACATCGAAGCCAGGGAATATATGGTCGTCGAAGTAGGGACGGTAGCCGACGGCATCGCCATCGCGGGAGGCGTAGTATTGCTCCACGTTGCGCAGTGCCTCGTGCGCTTTTTCGGTTTCGCCTACGGCGACCAAAAAGAGCGCACCCCAGGATGCGCAGTCGAGCGCGCGGACGGAATCGCGCTGACCGCCGGGCGTGAAGCCCTGGTCGAACTGGCCGAGATCTTTATCCCAAGCGACACGCAGAAGCGCGGCGCGGATGCGATCCGCGGCAGCCGTCCAACGCGCATCGCCCGTGACCTGGCCCAGGGTGCGCAGGAAGAACCATGAGCTGATGTTGTTCTCGGTGCTGAAGCCGCGAGCAGGAACATCCTCGTAGTCCTCGAGGACGTCGTTCTTCTCGGGATGATAGACCAGACGTATGTTCCCGTAACCCTGTCGCAGCAGGCCATGGGCGGGATTCTCGGGCTCCGTGGCTTCGAGTGACGTCAAATACGTGGCAAGCCGCGGGGCAGCGGTTTGCAGGAAGGCTCGTTGGCGCACGCAGCCGGCATTTTCTGACGGGCATGGCGGCGTGTGTGCCAGGTAGAAGGCAAACGCGTAACCGACCCATCCTATAGCGCCAGTGCGAACCATGGCACTATCGTGATCGGATTCGTCGGGCCAGTTGTCCTTGGTGCTGTAGTTGAACCAGAGACTGCCGTCGGTGCGGACCAGGCGCGCCAGAGCTTCCAGCGTATATGCCGCGGCATCCGCGTCGCCGGAGATGACGAAACTGATTGCGCCCAAGGCGTCGTCGTAGGTGTAGGAGTGGTCGGCACCGGGATCGGGTTTGTCTGCCGTAGTGGAGCCGTAGCTGACCAGCAGGCGCCGGCGCGTCGCGTCGGGCGCGGGCACAACGCTGTTAGGAGCGACTTGACCGGCTAACCATCGCTGGCTGGCTGTGTCCCAGTCCTCGAGCGACTGCGCGGAACATGCGGCGCAGCAGACGGCCAGGACGGCAAGTGGGATTTTAGGCAGCCTGGGCATTTCTTTCAAAGCCGCGGCGCTCCATGGCGCCCCAACCCCTCTTGCCGCGCAAACCGTCGAATACTCCCTCGAGACGCCAGAACGTCAAGAGCTGGCGATAGCCGAAGTTTTCGAGCACGGCCGCGGCTAGCAGGCGCAGCAGATCGACAACGGACGGATAGCGGCGCATGGTGAACTCTTCGAGCACGACGGCACTCATCGACAACAGGACGCCGAACAGCACCGAGACCACGAAGAACAACACGGCGATTTTCATCGACACTACGCCGAGAATGATGCCGGCCACGGTAAACAGATAACCCGCCAATTCGATGGCCGGCCCCAGCATCTCGAAGACCACGAAATAGGGCAATGCGAACCAGCCTGGGCCGCCGAATTTCGGATGGAACAACATCTTCTCGTGCGTCATCAGGCTTTCGACGGTGCCTCGCTGCCAGCGATTGCGCTGGCGATGCAGTACCTTCCAGCTTTCGGGAACTTCGGTCCAGCAAACCGGCTCGGGCACGAAGACGATCAGGTATGGCAGCTTTTTCGTGCGGGAGACCCGATGCATGCGCACAATCAGCTCCATGTCTTCGCCGACGGTTGAAGTTGCGAATCCGCCCGCTTCTAAGACGGCCTCGCGGTCAAAGACCCCGAAGGCGCCCGAGATGAGCAGCAACGAGTTCAGAAAACTGAACGCCACGCGGCCGCCCAGAAACGCCCGCAGATATTCGATGGTTTGAAATAGCGGCAGAACGCGGCTGGGAGTGGCGATGCGTGTGACTTTGCCGCGCTCGACCGTGCAGCCATTCACCACGCGGATAATACCACCCGTGGCCAGCACTTTTCCGGGATTCTCGATGAACGGCTCGACCACGTACAGCAGCGCGTCGTCTTCGAGCAGCGAATCGGAATCGACGGCGGCCACAAGCGGCGAACGCGCCACGTTCAATCCCGCGTTGAGCGCGTCCGCCTTGCCGCCGTTTTCTTTGTCGACCACAGTGAGGCGGATGGGATCTCGCGACCGATACACTCCGCGAACGGGCTTCGTGACGGCGTTTCCAATGCGGCGGGTGGACTTGCAGAGATGGAACTCGTCGATCAGAATGCGCATGGTGTCGTCTTTCGAGCCGTCGTTCACCACGATGACGTCGTAGTGGGGATAGTTGAGGTCGAGCATGGAGCGCACGCTCTGCGCGATGGTGAGGGCTTCGTTGTGGGCGGGCATGATGATGCTGACTTCGGGCAGAAGCGGAGAGTTGAGCAGGACCGCGCGCGCCTCCTGGTTCTGCCTTGCACGGTGGCTGCGTAGCGCGAAGAAGCCCAGAACCATCAGGAAGAAGTAGACTGCGTTGCTGGCGCTTACGTAGAAGATCATGGACCACTCGAAGGCCTCGTACAGCCCGCGGACGAAAACGGAGGAAGCGGTCACACGGCCACCGTTTGGGCCCGAGCGGTTTGGCGCCGTTGCAGCGCCTCGAGTGCCGCCGATGCTGCCAGCACAGACCCGGTGACCATTTCTTGCTCCAGAATGTGGCGGCCATCGGCGCCAAGCTGGGCGAGCGCGTGAGCGGCGGCGGCCGCAGTCTGGGCATCCTGACCGCGCAGGCAGCGGACAAGCTGCGGCAAGGCATTGGAGATGCCGAACTTGGCAGCGATGCGCACCGCCATGGCACGTACTGCCTCCACCGGATCGTTCAGCGCGTGGAGCACTTCGATTTCGAGTTCCGGCAATCGTGGCACGAGCGGCAAAACGAGCAAGGCCGCCGCGCGAACACCCGCGTTCGGATGGCGCAGCAATGGATACACCTGAGGCAGCGGAAGAAACTTGCCCCACGCGCGCAGGACGTCGAGCGCGGCACGGGTGGAGCGCGGTTCCCCGCCCTGGAGCACGGCCGGAATGGCTTCCTGCGCCAGTTCGAGCGCATACGGACGCAAGTCTTCGGCCAGAACCATGCGCGCCACGAGCGATCCGTTCACCACCAGGTTGAACACCTGGGGCAGTTCTCCCGGCTGGAGATTGCTGACCATGTGGCGCGCGGTGTGGAGGCGCACGGATTCATCGGGATCGGACATGGCCTGTTGCAGCACTTCACCGGCGAACTCGCGCGGAAGCAAAGCCAGATTGGCGACTGCTTTCTTCCGGCGAGCCAGATTCCTGGACCGGAACTGGCGCTGCCACTGCTGGACGAAAAGAAGTTCAATTGCCAGTTGGGCGAGTCTTTCGCGGCCTTCGCCGCGGACCATGCGCAGGAATTCCACTAGGCATTGTTCCACCTCGCGCGGGTAAGCCACGCGAATTTCGCGGATGTCCTTGAGATGATCGGCTCCGGAAGCGTGCCGCCCAAGGAACTCCCGGATGGCCGGCGAGACGCGGACTGCGCGGGATTCGCAGAACTGCCGCGCCAGTTTCTTGGAGAAAGAAAACATCAGCAGGGCCGTGATGGTGGCGCACTGCACGGTGGCGATGGACATGGCGAGAGAGAGTTCGCGCGAAGTCAGACGAGGCGCGAGATAGAAGCGGTGGACGCTGACGATGGCCAGCACGTAGGCCATGCCGAAGACCAGTGTCTTCGACAACACGGCGATCCGGTCAGCGCGCTCCAGCGTCACTGCTTTACCGTGAAGTTAACGCCGAAACTGATCTCGTGCTGGTGATCGGCGCGCATCTGATACGCGCCAAACAGTTCGGCGGAATAGCCATGAGCAATCTTGACGTCCGCGCCCGCCAGATAGGTATCGGCCAGGAAAGCACCCAGCCGGTCAATAGTCAAGGTTTCGAAGGCCTCACTGCCGCGGGCATATCCACCATGCAGGATAAGCCGCCGGGAAACCTGCTGGTAATACTGGCCGAGCCAGGAATGATTTACGGAGCCGGGCGCGGTCATTGTGCGCCAATTGGTCCACGCGTTGTCGTATGTCACGGTCACCCACACCGGCTTGGTGAAATAGTAGGTGAGCTCCGGGCTGGCAACGTGCACGTCCGCGGCATGGAAGCGCATCATTTGGTAGTCGAGATCGATGGTGAAGTGTTTGGGCAGCGCGTGCGACACCCCGCCCGAGTACTCCTGGCGCGGAATGACCAAGGCGCCCGGCCCCGCGATAGCGTTCGCGCGCACCCACCAGCCGCCGAGCTTCCTCTCGACGGTCAGACCCGCGCGGCGCGTGCGCTCGTCGAACAGGCTCCATTCCTCGTATTGGAGGGTGATGTGATTTTCCTCGCCGTTGTAGCCGGTGCTCACAAAGCCCATGTTGCCGGGATTGGTGAACGAGAAGCGGTCCTGCTCGAAACCGAGGCGCACTTCGACGGGACGCGGCGGGTCGATCTCGCCGCGCAGGTCCTTGGCCTCGGAGTTGGTGGGATCGAGCTTGATCGCCCGCTGTACATGATCCTTGGCGGCACGCTCGCGATTCTGGTAGTGGCACAGGCGGGCGAGCGCCATTTCGACATCCACATCCTCGGGCGACAGCTTCTTCGCCTGCGCCAGCAGTTCCTCGGCCGCAGAGTAGTGATGCTGCCACATCTCGACGTAGGCTTTGCCGACCATGGCTTCGGCATTCTTGGGATCGCGCTTGAGAATCCGGTCGAAGACTTCGGTAGCGCGGGGGTAGTCTTTCATCCAGGCGGAGAGCCGGCCGATCTGGTTCTGATAATCCAGGTTGTCGGGGTCTAGTTTGAGCAGGCGATCATACAGTTCGCGCGCTTGCGCGAATTTCTGCTGCTTAACCAGGTCGCGAGCGGCCTTCTCTTCGTCCTGTGCGAGGATTGGCGCGGCCAGGAGCGCACCCCCGAGGATGATCCGAATGAGCCGCCGAATCATGCATTTTTCCCCAGTAGCCTTTTCATACGGGCGATCAGCTCCATGGGGCTGAACGGCTTGATCACGTAGTCGTCGGCGCCCAAGCCGAATCCGCGGATGACGTCGGTCTCCTGCTGGCGCGCGGTCAGGAGAATCACGCGGATTTCACGGGTCAACGGATCGTTGCGCAGAGCCGACAGCACCTCGAAACCGCTGCGGTTCGGCATGTTCACATCCAGGACGGCCATATCTGGTTGCCAGCTTCGGATCATTTCAAGCGCAGCGGCGCCGTCGGTAGCCACGCGGCACTCGAAGCCCGCATTCGCCACCGCTGCTTCGACCAGCGCGCGGATGGTGGAATCGTCATCCGCCACGGCGATACGCCGCTTCCCTCCGGCTGCCGGCGCCGCCTGCGGTGTGCGCCCTTGCCCGGCACGGGAAACCGCGAAGTACGAACGCAGGATGACCTCTTCGGTAGTCCACGGCGAGAACAGGAAATCTTCGGCTCCGTTGTGGACGGGCTGCAAGCGCACGAGTACTTCGCGTGGGCCGATAATGAGAACCGGCTTGTTCCATGACGGAATGGTTGTGGTGTCGGAGGAGACGTTCAATATCACCACGTCGAAGGGACGAACCGTTTCGGTATCCGGCAGCACGGAGCCCAGATCTCTTGAGAATGCCTGGCACACGTCGAGAGCTTTGGCCAGGCGGGACGCGTCGTTTTGCGGAAATCCGGCCAAGGCGAACCGTTTCCCAGACAGTGCGGAAAGCACCGCCGGAGATGGCGCCTCCTGGCGGGCAGCCAGCAAGCCCAACGCCCTGTCGGCGGATTCGGGTTGGGGAGCGGACTCGGTGGGTTGCGGTCGATCACCGGCCTGCGCCGCCGCGAACATCCCTGCCAGGCGCTTGAGCAGTTCCTGCACTCGCTGAGGCGAACCGGAGCCATTCTGCTCCAGGACCGACTCCAGCTCCCGTGCGGCCCTGGTAATCTCCGGATATCCGACCGACCCTGCCGCGCCCGCCCAACGATGGGCGGTGCCCCGCATTTCCGCTGCATCGAATCCGTCGCCAATCGTACTCATCAGCCGCTCTGCCTGCCGCGCGCCGTCAGCTACGAATTCTTTCCGGATCTCGTGCAGGGCAGAGCTGTCCGGGTCCTCCGCCAGAGCACTTGAGCCCGCGCCGTTCTGTGCGCCACGGCCACCCTCGATAAACTGTCGAACCACGGCCGGAAGCGTTCGTGTGTCGATTGGTTTGGTGATGTAGCCGTCACATCCGGCATCGTAGGCGTTTTGTTCGTCCTTCTTCATGGCGAACGCAGTCAGCGCAAGGATGATAATGTCGCGCGTCGAAGGGTCGGATTTCAACTTTCGCGTCAGATCCAGGCCGCTCATCCCCGGCAGCTGCACGTCCGTCAAAATCAGCTCGGGACGAAAATGTTGCAGGAGTTCCAGAGCCTCTTCCGCCGTGCCGGCCGTGTGCACATCAAATCCGTGCCGGGTCAGCAGCACCCGCACGACTTTCATGTTGACGGGTGTGTCCTCAACCACCAGGATGGAATCGTTCGGCATTAAATCTCCGGCGGACTAACTGACTCGGGCGCCTTCCGGCCAAGAAAATGTACTAATCGCTATCCGATGACACGCGATATGAACTCATTCTGTTCCGGTAACCGCACGGGAACGAGGATCGCGATGCGCACATTCCTCACACTTAGCGCCACTTCAGTGTAGGGAGATACCCTCAACAGTAACAAGTAAAAATGCATTTTATTTAACGGTAAAAAAGCCTGAGTTTTCCTTAGTAATTTATTACAATTTACTCTAGTTAATGCCCGCGGTAACATGTCGAGAGTCTCGACAGGTAACCGAACGAACCCAGGCCGGCAATAGTAACTTCCGTCAACTTGCCGGGCTCGGCAAACCGATGTCATGCTGCGAATTGGGGCATTGTCGGTAGTGTTTGAGGTGAAGTCACCCGGTACCGGCTTGCGGCACCTCTCCCTCCTTCAATTCGCCGGAGTTTACGAGGCACTTTCAGCAAAATGAGGCCGCACAAAGCTCTGCCGCTTCACGGATTGCTTACCAGTATTTTGGGAACAGCACTCGTGTGCGCTTGGCCCCCTACACAAGGTAAGCAGGCGGTGTTGGAGCACGCTTCGCAAATTCGGGATCTTTCGCCCACCGAAGCAGCCAAGGGGCTTTCCGTCCATCTCACGGGCGTGGTCACTTACTATGATGGCGCGGCTCCCGACCTTTTCGTTCAAGATACGACCGCGGGTATCTATGTGGATTGTGACGCTCCGCTTTCCATCGAACGCGGCCAGGAAGTCGAAGTCACGGGAGTAACCGGGCCAGGTGATTTCGCTCCTGTTGTGATTCACCCGCAGATTCGTGTTGTGGGCCTGGGCAAATTGCCCAAGCCGCTCCAACTCTCGTTCGATGAGCTACTCACTGGCCGCGGCGACTCGCAGTGGCTCGCGGGCGAGGGTGTCATCAAGTCAGCCGTCTTCGGCAAGAGGCGCCTCGATCTGTATGTCGCATCAGGCGGCGGCCAGATGCGATTGGTCGTCCTCAAATATCCGCAACTCGATCTCCAGCGGCTCATCGAGGCGCGTGTGCGTTTTCACGGTGCGGCCGGCGCCACCTTCAACAACAAGCGGCAGTTGACCGGCCTGCTGGTGTTTATCCAGAGCTTTGACGATATAGCGGTCGATCAGCTAGTGGACTCGCACACGGAAACCAATGCGTCGATTTATCCGCTGCGCCGCGCCGACCAGCTCTTGCGGTTTTCTCCGGTTGAGGGCGTGGGACGCCGCGTAAGAGTCCGCGGAGCAGTCACCATGCAGCAATTGGGACATGCACTGTTCTTGCAGGATGGTGATCAGGGCATGATGGTTCTCACGCACCAAATGGTTCGCGTGCAGCCGGGCGATCAGGTGGAAGCGTTGGGCTTTCCGGCGTTAGGCGAATTTGCGCCCGTCCTACAGGATGCGATCTTCACTCGTCTGGGTTCCGGCCCGCCGCCGAAGCCGATTCGCGCTACGGCCGACGACATCATGAAGGAAGGCGATCAAGATGCCAACCTGGTGGAAATCGACGCCCGCCTGATGAGCCGGACCGAAGATGTGCGCGGCATTTCGCTGGCGATGAAGTCCGGGAGCCGTATCTTCAATGCTCGCTTCGAGCAGTCCGACCACCACGTCCGGGAATCACTCGAAGAGGGTAGCGACCTAAGGTTGACGGGGATATGCCAGGTTGAGCCGGGTGGCGAACCTAATGCGCTGCAGTCGTTTCGGCTGATCCTGCGCTCTCCCGCCGATATCGTTGTGTTGCACCGCCCGGGATGGTGGACCCTCTCGCGAACTCGCTGGTTTCTCGGATTTCTGGCTCTGGGTGTGGTGGCGGCGCTGGCTTGGGTCATCCTGCTGCGCCGGCGCGTGCAGGCGCAGACCTTGGAGCTGCGCAAAAGCAACCGCCAACTTTCGGTGGCGCTGGACGCGGCGGAACACTCCAAGAAAATGGCTCAGGAAGCCAACCAGCTTAAAAGCGAGTTTCTCGCCAACATGAGTCACGAGATTCGCACGCCCATGAACGGTATTCTCGGCATGACCGGCCTGGTGCTCGAGACCGATCTTTCCGATGAGCAACGCGAGTTCCTGAACGATGCCCGCAAGTCCGCCGAGTCACTCCTGGCGCTGCTGAACGACATCCTGGATTTCTCCAAAATCGAGGCAGGCCGCATGGACTTGTTCCCCATAGCCTTTTCCCTGCGGGATTGCTTGAAAAACGCCGCCAGCGCCCTGACCGTCAACGCCGAACAGAAGGGACTCAGGATGATGGTCGATGTCGCGCCCGAAACGCCCGATGCCGTGGTCGGCGACCCGTTGCGCCTTCGACAGGTGTTGCTGAATCTGCTCAACAACGCCGTCAAATTCACCCATACCGGATCCATTGAAATGCGTGCAGGCTTGTACGAGCGCCGGGAAGACACTCTAACGCTGCACTTCTCGGTCAGTGACACCGGTGTGGGTATTCCGCCAGACAAGATCGAAGCCATCTTTGAAGCTTTCCGCCAGGCGGATGGATCAGTCACTCGCACATACGGCGGCACCGGACTTGGTCTGACCATTTGCGCACGCCTGGTGAATTTGATGGGCGGGCGTGTCTGGGTGGAGAGCGAGCCGGGCATGGGCAGCATTTTTCATTTCACCGCGGTGATGCAGGAAGCAGCGGAAGTCCCCGACGGGCATGAGGCTGCCGCCCGGGCCGCGGTCCACCACAACGAGCCCGTCGCTCACTCTGGACCGCTCCGCATTCTCCTGGCCGAGGACAACGCCATCAATCAGACCATCATGACGCGGACGCTGCGCAAAGTCGGCCACTCCGTCACGGTCGCCAGCAACGGGCGCGAAGCGCTGGCGTCCTGGCAGGACGGCAACTTCGAGCTGGTCCTCATGGATATTCAGATGCCTCTGATGGATGGGTTTGAATGCACCGCGGCCATCCGGGTATGCGATCAGAGACGCGGCACGCACACGCCCATCATCGCGGTCACCGCTCACGCCCTGAAAGGCGACCAGGAACGCTGCCTGGCAGCCGGCATGGATGGCTATCTGGCGAAGCCCATTCGATCTCAGGATCTGTATGCGGTTATTGCGAGTGTCATGGCCCGCCAGGAAGCACCTGTTGACGGCGTGCAGCAATCTAGCTAGTGCCGCGCTGAGTCCCGGCGGGCGCCTAATTCATCCAACGAACTGAGGCAAATCACGCTTGTTTGAAAACATTCTCTGCCAGATTCCCGATTATGATCCGGATGCCATACTACCGCTGATCGAACTCGCCATCGAGATCGCACGCGAGGGGCGTGAAGGGAGACGGATCGGGACTCTTTTTACGTTCGGCGATGAAGCCGCGGTGTTGGCGGTGTCCCGTCCTCTGATTCTCGATCCGCTCGCGGGCCATCCCGAACAGGTCCGTCACATGGCGGATCCAAATCTGCGGGGCACCATCAAGGAACTGGCGCAACTCGACGGAGCTTTCGTGGTCAGCAGTAGCGGAGTTTTCGTGGCAGCCTGCCGGTACCTCAATAGCACAGGTGCATCAGGTGTCGAAGTGCCGCTGGGGTTAGGCAGCCGGCATTTGGCCGCCGCGGGCATCAGCACGTTAACGAAGGCGATCGGACTCGTGGTTTCGGAGAGTTCAGTGGTCCGGATGTTCTGTCACGGCGCCATGGTGGCGGAAATCATTCCGGAGCTTTGGTTGCTCAGCCGGGGCTCAACGCAGATTCGCGGTCCGGTTTCGCAGGAACGCATCCGTGATCTGGCGGTAATCACACCTCGCATGGCATTTCAACAGAAGTAGGAGACGCAGGCGCAGCTCGCCGTCGCTAAGGATCGCATGCACCGCTGGGATCCGGCCTGAGCGCGAATCCCGTGGCATCGTGGACCTGAGGAGGATTTGCGCTACACGGCGCAAAAACGATCTCCGGAGGGTACTCGGGCTGTATTCTCAGGCCACCGATCGGTCTCTTCGTCACCGGTAGCCCGGCGGGGATCAGCAGGGCGACGCGGTCCTCGCTGGTTCGGTCTCTAGCCCAGATCTGGAGCGCGCCAGGGTGATCTGGCGCTCCCGCCAACGCATCCTGCGAAAGATCCGGGACCAACATGCGGAAACGACCGTCGGCCTGAAGATCCACCGCGTCTCCTACGGGGACGTCGATGACAATATCATCGCGGAGTCCCAGGAACGCCTGCGCCCACCGCGCAACATAGCTCGCGCGCAATTTGACTTCGCGCCCATAGAGCCGGTCCGATCGGATGAGTTTGCCAGCGATCCAGACACTCGCGAGGGGCTGGCAGGTGAAGATGTATTGTTGACTATTGGATCCTGCGAGCACCACATCAAGAGTCTGGAGCGCGCATCCGGGAGCGTAAAGGAGCGCTTTAATTCGGTTGGCCGAACGGCCCTCACGCGTTGTGCTGATGAAGTAAGAAGAAACGCCGTGGCGCGGTTGGACCCAACCCCCTAACTCCTCGCCATCCAGCCGATATCGAATGAAAACGGTCTCGGAAGCGACGTCGGCTGGAAGCTTGATCTCAATCTGGCGCGCGGGACCCGCCAGCGCCGGCGGAATCCAGGCTAAACAGATACCCGCCGCCAGAATCAGCGTGCGGACGAACCCGGATACCCGGCGATGCATAACGTCATCATAGCTGCCGCCTTTCACGACTCTTCCGCCTTATCAAGCTGCTTCTTGCACAATCGCCGCCATTCCGGGACGCGGCCGGCCAATCCGAGCAGCGTGCAATAGTTCATGTCGATCACCACGCGTCCGGAGAAATCCGACACTCCGGACAACTCATGCTCCAGTGCATCCGCGGCGTGAATGGCCGCAGCCGCGGTGAACGTTGTGGTCGAGTAGTCCGCGGGGCTGTGGTGAAACGCGACCGCCTTACACACCAAATCGGGCAGAGCCCAAAGATAGAGTAAGTAAGCCCCGATATCGGCGTGCGTCGCGCCGAACATCTGCCGCTCTACGTCATAGCAAGCGACACCGTCTTTCTTGACGGTGTTTAGAACAACTTCGTACTCCTGCGGGCAGTTTGCCGCCAGAACCAATTTGCCGACGTCGTGCAATAAGCCGCCCACCATGGCACTGTCGCACACTTTCTTGGGAAGGTTCTCCGCCTTGCCGATGGCGTTGGCCACCATGCCGGTTGTTGTGCTGTGGTGCTGTAACTGGCTGATCAACGATTGCGCGAGGCCGGTAGTCTGAAGCGCGGTAAATGCCCCTGTGGATAGCGCCAGCGCGCGGATGGTATCGACGCCGAGATAGACGGCAGCTTCAGCGGGACTGGCCACGTAGCGATACAAGCCGAAGAACGCGGAATTGGAGATCTGCAGAATCTTCGCCGTCATGGCGACATCCTGCGCGATGATGTCTCCCAGTTCCCGGCTGGATAGCTCCGGGTTATCCAACGATGCAATGAGCTGCGTGTGAACGGCCGGCAGGCTGGGTAAAGAAATAATGCGAGAGACCAGTTCCCGCAGCCCGGGCGAGGCCAGCATTCCGCGAATTTGCAGAGCGCGGTCGAGCGTTGATTTCAGGGACGCGGCATTACAGGACTGCAGAAGATACTGATGGGCCGTGGCCGAGCGAACTACGTCTTGCTCGACAGTGTCGGTGAGCACAATCCGCACGACACCCGGAAACCGCTGGAGAACCTCGGTCAATAGATCGGACCCGCCCACGCCGCCGACATCCGCGCGCGTAACCAGCACGTCAAACGGGGTGGCGGTGAGCTTCTCGAACGCCTCTTTCCCGCTAGTGCTGAACGCCATCAGCCACTCGGTATGCAGGCTGTCCAGCCTCTTTTTCAGGCTGTCCAGGACCTTCTGATCGGCATCCACAAACAAAATGCGCCTCGCCTGCGCATCGGCAGGGCTGGTTGCGTCACGTTCCTTCACTACGGAGGGATCGTCATTTTTCATAGCTGCACACACTATTTTATATCTGTTACATACTGGCCCGCCGCAGAGCGCCGCTACATACCGGCTTGCGCGCGCAAGTATCGCGCCACTTGCTCGTGCGTGGCGAACCAAACGCCTGGACGCGATCGCATGTGGGCGATCAACTGGTCGAGCGCCGCCGCGCGCGAACGATGCCCGGTGATGTGCGGATGCATGGTCAACACATACAGCCCGCCCTCTTCATAGGCCGAATCGAATTCAGATTGGAAAACCTGGAGCACGAGCTCCGGCGACGGCAGCGCGCCGTTGGTCCCGCCGAAATAGGCGTAATCGTCCAATATCCATCCGATGGGCAACTCAACCACGCCACTCGGTTTGCCTGCCAGCAGGATTTCGTAAGCATCGTCGCTCGCCATCAGGCTGCTGTCATAGAGGAACCCCGCCTCCTTGACCTGTTGCATGGTGTAGGAGCTGAATGCCCACGAAGGCGCACGATAACCGACTGGCCGTTTCCCCATCGACTTCGTGAGGCTCGCGATGGCGTCATTCAGGAGCCGCCGCTCCTCCGCTTCGTTGTTAAGCGCTGGAAGGTCCTCGTGAATCCACCCATGCACTCCAACTTCGTGGCGGCCGTTCGCCAAAATGTCGCGCACCATCTGCGGATGCAACAGGTCGCTGACCGCGGGAATGAAGAACGACGCGGGCACTCCGTACTTATCCAGCAGCCGGAGAATCCGCGGCAGACCGTCGATGGCGCCATACTCCCCGACCGAAAGCTCGTTTGCGCCCAGCAGGCCGCGCGCCAGCGAATGCGTGGCGTTGTCGACGTCGAAGCTGAGCGCGACCGCCACGCGCGCGCCGTTCGGCCACAATGCGGGCTTCATCCGCCTGCCCGCGCTCACGCGGAAGAACTGCTCTTTGAGCTGATCGAGACTTAGCTTCGTGCCAGGCAGCGGATCGGGCTGCTGCGCCATGCAACCAAGCGGCAGGACAACAGCGGCGGCGATCGACAGAGAGAGTTTCATGTTCTACTCCTGGCTGAAAATCTTATCGTAAGTGCCGCGGGCGAGGCATGGCTCGCCCCTACACAGTTAGCTGCGTCCAGGATCCGTCTGTAAGCCCGCTCACGAAGCCTCCGCGCTCCCTCTGCGCTCTCTTTGTCGCAAGGCGGCACACAGTAAACACCGAGCAGGTGGCCTGTGCGTCCGGAACCGGCCAGCACCGGCGTGGTGCGAATCAACCAGGTTAGTTTCTTGGGTGTTCTCGGCGTCTCTGCGCCTCTGCGGTGAAAAGTAGTTTTTCAGTTTGGAGCCACATGCGGATTCTGGCTTCGTAGGGCCCGGAAACGGCCGGCCTTTCGCTCTAGCGGAGATCCGGCCCACAATGGTATCGAAGAAGGATATGGACTACGTCAATCTCGGCTCTGCCGGCTTGCAAGTTTCGCGAATTTGCCTCGGCGCCATGACCTACGGCTCGAAGCGATGGCGGGAGTGGGTGCTCGAAGAGGAAGAGAGCCGTCCGTTCATCCGGCGCGCGCTCGAGCTTGGTATCAATTTTTTCGATACCGCCGACATGTACTCGCTCGGCGTGAGTGAAGAGATCCTGGGCCGAGCGTTGAAGGATTTCGGGCCGTCACGCGATCGGGTGGTGATCGCGACCAAAGTATTCAACCCGATGGGCGACGATCCCAACCAGCGCGGCCTCTCGCGCAAGCACATCCGGCACGCCATTGACGATAGCCTGCGGCGTTTGGGAACCGATTACGTGGACCTCTACCAGATCCATCGCTTCGATTATCAAACGCCCATCGAGGAAACCATCGAAGCCCTGCACGACGTGGTGAAAGCAGGTAAGGCGCTGTACGTCGGCGGGTCATCCATGTTCGCGTGGCAGTTTGCGAACATGCTGCACAAGGCGAATGAGCTGCATCTGACGCGGTTCGTCAGCATGCAGAATCACTATAACTTGATTTATCGCGAAGAGGAGCGGGAAATGATTCCGCTGTGCCGCGCCGAGGGAATTGCCGTCATTCCGTGGAGTCCGCTGGCACGCGGTTTTCTGGCCGGCAATCGGAAACAGGAAGGTTTTGGCGACACCATTCGCGCCAAGACCGACGACTACGCGCAGAAAATGTATTACCAGCCGTCGGATTTCACGGTGGTGGACCGCCTTACTGAGATCGCTCGCAAGCGCGGTGTGCCAAACGCGCAGGTGGCGCTGGCTTGGGTGCTCGCGCAGCCGGGTGTTACCGCGCCGATCATTGGAGCGAGCAAAATGCACCACCTGGACGACGCCGTGGCGGCGCTGCGGCTCAAGCTCGACGAAGCGGAACTGAAAGCGCTCAGCGAACCTTATCGTCCGCATCCTGTGCTGGGTCACTTGTGAGGATGGACACACTTTCGCTCAGTGAGGCGCGCCGCATTGCGCTCGCGGCGCAAGGATTTGACCGGTCGCGCCCACGCCGCGTAACGGCCCGCGATCTCGTCCGCACGATCCGCCAGCTCGGTCTGGTGCAAATCGACTACGTCAACGTGCTCGTTCCGGCGCAATACCAGGTGCCATTCTCGCGGCTGGGTCCGTACAAGAGATCCCTGTTCGACGATGTCGTCTACCGCGGCCGCGAGTTCACCGAGCAGTGGGCGCACGAAGCATCCATCGTTCCCATGGAGACCTGGCCATTGCTGCGTCACCGCATGGAGACACATCGCCCGCGGCCGTGGGGTTTCGAGAAGTTTCTGGAGAAGCATGCGGACTTCGCTGCCTGGGTGGTAGAGCAGGTGCGCGAGCGCGGCGCTCTCACAGCCGGCGATTTCCCGGTTCCCGAGGGCGTCGCCGGGCGCATGTCCGAGCTCATCCCAGGCGCGTGGCACAACAGCGTGCAGCGAGCCGTGCTCGAAGCCCACTTCGGCCGTGGCGTGATGGCGGTCACGGCCCGGCGGTCCGATTTCTCACGCGTCTACGAGCTCGCCGAGCGGGCCATTCCGGCGGAACATCACCAGCGGCGTTTGAGCCGCGAGGATGCCCAGCGCCAACTGGTGCTGCTGGCCGCTCGCGCGCATGGCGTCGCCACCACGCGCGACCTCGCCGACTACTACCGCATGTCCATGCGTGACACTCGGCCGCGCATCGCCGAGTTGGTGGAGGCGGGCGAACTGCATGAGGTCCGCGTGAAGGGTTGGCGCGAGCCAGCCTGGCTCCATCGCGATGCCCGGACACCGGCAAACATCAGAGCCGCGGCGCTGCTCTCGCCATTCGATCCAGTAGTCTGGTTCCGGCCGCGAGCACAGCGCCTGTTCGAATTCGACTACCGCATCGAGATTTGGGTGCCGCGCGAGAAGCGCAAGTGGGGATACTACGTTCTGCCATTTCTCCTCGGCGAAAGTCTCGTCGCCCGCGTCGATTTGAAGGCCGATCGCGACCAGCGCACGCTGCGGGTGCTCGCTGCCTATATCGAGCCCAAAGCGAAGCCGCCGGTAGTAGCGGATGCGCTGGCAAGCGAACTGAAGTCCATAGCGAATTGGCTCGATCTCGAGTCGGTTGCCGTCGAGCGGCGCGGAGATCTCGCGCGCCACCTGGCCGCAGCCATCGGGTGAGCGACGACGTCTGTTTCTATGGCATCGTAGAGGAACTATGCGGCTTTCCTTCTCTCGAACACCTGGCGGCATCAACCGTCGAGACCTGCTGCGGCGCGGCGGAGCGCTGGCGGCCGTGGCAGGCTCGGCTCGTGGCCTGGCTCCGGCCGCTCCTGCCACGCTTGATCTCGGCCCCAATATCTACCAGTCCATTGGCGTCCGGCCCATCATCAACTGCATGGGCACGTACACCATCATCAGCGGCTCGCAAACGCTGCCCGAAGTCAAGCGCGCTATGGAGGAAGCGTCGCGCCACTATGTTCAACTGGATGAGCTGATGGATGGCGTAGGCAAACGCCTCGCAGAGTTGACTGGCGCGGAGTGGGGCATTGTGACCGCCGGATGCTGTGCGGCCATCACCCATGTGACCGCTGCCTCGATCGCGGGCGCCGATCCCGAGCGAATGCAGCGGCTGCCCTATTTGCAGGGCTTGAAGAGCGAGGTCATCATCCCGCAGTACTCCCGCAATGTCTACGACCATGCCGTTCGGATGCTGGGTGTAAAGATCATCACGGCGAAAGACAAGGCGGAGTTCGAGGCGGCATTCAACGAACGCACCGCGATGGTCTACATCCTGGCCGGACCCGGTGACACCGGACCGATGGGTACCGAAGTGTTGTCCGCGATTGCGCGCCAGAAAGGTGTCCCGGTTTTCGTGGATGCGGCGGCCGAAGTGCTCACCATCCCGAATGTGCATCTGCAACGCGGCGCCAGCGTCGTCGGTTATAGCGGCGGTAAGTGCCTGCGCGGGCCGCAATGCGCGGGGCTGCTGCTGGGAGAGAAGAGTCTGCTCCAGGCCGCATGGGCCAACAGTGCGCCGCATCATGCTTTCGGGCGTTCGCTCAAGGTCGGCAAAGAAGAGATCATGGGCATGCTGGCAGCCGTCGATATGTGGACCCGGCGCGACCACAAAGCGGAGTGGGCGCAGTGGACCGGCTGGCTCGACCACATCTCCCAACGAGTGACGCAGATTGACGGTGTGACTGCTGAAGTCAAAGAACCGGATGAAGGGTTGTCCAATCGTTCGCCGAGCTTGTTGATCCAGTGGGATGGCGCGCGCCTGGGCATCACCGGCCAGGAATTGCACAAACTGCTACTCGATACTGAGCCGCGCATCATCGTGGACGCCGCGCGAGGATCGCGGCCCCAAAGGATGGCCAGCCAGATCTCGATCATCGCTTACATGATGACGCCCGGCGACGAGAAGGTAGTCGCGGAGCGGTTGCATGAGGTGCTGTCTAAACCGCCCAAGATCGAGGCGCCCTCGCCCCCCACCGGTGAACCGGCGAACGTAGCCGGCCAGTGGGAAGTGCATCTCGAATTTCTGCGTGGTTCAGCGCAGCACTCCGTTGTCCTAGAGCAGAAGGGTACAGACCTCGTGGGCACGCATCACGGCGAGATTCTCTCCGGCGACCTCCGTGGCACCGTGGCCGGCAGCGAAGTGCAATTTCGAACTTCGCACCGCTACGAAGGCACCCGCCTTTCCTACGCGTTCACCGGCAAGGTGGACAGGGACACCATCGAAGGCCGCGTTGCGCTCGGCGAATATGGTGAGGCCAAGTGGACGGCACGGCGGCACAAATACGCATAGAGTTAGATAATATCCACCAGGAGCCCATCCTCATGAATCGTTATCTGCTAGCCTTCGCCGTTGCCGCGTCTCTCGCCTCCGATGTCGCCTGCACCTCCCGCTCGATCGCCGGGTCGACTCTCCCCAACCGCACCATCACGGTCGCCCAATCCGGAAATGCAGACGTGGTCGGTGCCGACAGCGCTGCACTGCAAAGGGCGGCGGACATGCTACGCTCCGGTGACACTCTCGTTATCGGCCCGGGCACGTACCAGATGGACGCCAGCCTGCTCATTCCGTCCAATGTCACGGTCCGTGGCTCCGCCGGCAAAACAATCCTGCTGAAGTCTGGCGGTGTCGAGAGCGCGCTCGCCGAAGACGGCGATTATGGCGAAAGCTATCTATCCGTCGCCGAGCCCGAGAAGTTCCATCCCGGCATGGGTGTTGAAATTCTCGATGACACTCTCCACGAAGGCTGGGATGTCACGATTTCCAAGATCGTCGGTGTCCAGGGCCACATGCTGCAAATCAGTCCCACGACTGTCCGCGATTACGATCTCGTGCAAAAGCACGCGCGCATCCGGAACACCTACCCGATTCTGTGCACGGAGAACGCGGAGAACGTGACCTTCGAAGATCTGACAGTGGACGGCAACAAAACCGAAAACGCTTATCTCGACGGGTGCCGCGGCGGCGCCATCTACATGTATAACGTGCGCAACGTAACCGTCAAGAACTGCGTGGCGCGCAACTACAACGGCGACGGCATCTCATTTCAAATCTCGGACAACGTCCACGTCGTCAATGGCGAGTCCTTCGGGCAGACCGGTTACGGAGTCCATCCAGGCACCGGCAGTGCGAACTCGGAGGTCGATCACTGCCGCCTGCACAACAATGGCGACATCGGTCTGTTCCTCTGCTGGCGCGTGCGCCACGGCCGGTTTCATGACAACGTCATCGAAGATAACGGCCACTACGGCATTTCCATCGGCCACAAGGATACCGACAACGAGTTCGCCAATAACACCATCGCGCGTAACGGAGTCAGCGGCATCTATTTTCGCGAGGAGACTCCGCTCAATAGCGGCCACCGCAACACGTTCCGCAACAACAAAGTGCTCGATAACGGCGGCGCCAAGGCAGGCTACGGATTCTACATCGCCGCCAACGTGAACGACACCGTGATCGCCGGCAACCAGATCTCCGACACGCGCGGCGCGAGAGCCACCCAGCGCTATGCGGTCTACAAGGCCAAGGGCGCCGGCTCCGTGCGCCAGGAAAACAATACCGTCGAAGGTAACGCCGCCGGCAACTAGCCTAGATCAGATCCAACGCCACGACTTCGTGCAGAGCGATCGAGGGCACCTGCACCTCTACGACTCCCGCTGCTTCCGAAAAATCAGCTTGGATTCCGCCAACCAGCAGCTTCACTCCGGCAAGTTTCCTCCCCGACGGAAGCCTCAGCCGCACCTTCTGCGCACCAATCGGGATAATCTCGCGAACCGGTCCTTTCATCATCATGGGATTCGACAGATTCACCAGGTGAACGGTCAGGGATTGCTTCTGCATCCACACCGTGACCTCGATGAGACCGGGCCCTTGCACTCTCACCACCGGCTCTTCGTTGGTTGCCCACAGCACGGCATTGCGCAACAGCTTCCCGTGATCGGGGCTGAGTACTTCCCAATAAGTCCGGTCGATGTCCCACGGAAAGAAAACCACGCGACCCTGACCAACCTGCCTGGCAGTCACTCCCGGGATATCCGTCTTGAGCACGCGCGGGAATACCTTCTCCATGGGCAGATCAGGATACGCCGGGATCAATGTAAGCGGTGCGTAGAGGCCCTTCTCATGCGGCACTGCCGGTATGCGGTGGACGCCGTTGATGATGCGGCCCGCATCTTCCAGGCCCGCCAGCAGCGGATGATATTCGCCAGTGCGCGGGTCTTTTTCGATATTCAGATACGAGTTCTTGATTGGGCCTTCCACCGGGCCGGTGGCGTACAGCCCAAACAGATCGCTAAGGCCAAAGTCGCGACGCCGCACGCCCCACTCGTCATACAACGAAGTTTCGTAGGTGGCCACCAGACTGCCACCGCGCTTGACGAATTGCCGCAGTTGCTCGCATTGCTCATCGGAAAGCGCCGCAATGTTTGGAAGAATCAGCGTGCGGAACTGATCCGTGTGACCGGCATCGAGCAAACGGTCATGCACCATCTCGAAAGGAATGCGGGCTTCGACCAGAGCCTGGTAAAAGCCGAGCGTGTGATCTTCGACTTTTGCCCTCGCCTGCTCGCCACCGTAGAACGTGGCCGTCTGCTGCGAGTAGACCATGGCCACACGCGCCAGTTGCCGCTCGTTTCGCAGATAGGGTTCATTGCGATAGTGCCAGCCATAGAGTTCTTCGACGGGTTTGAGCCAGCGGCCGTCGTATAAGGTGCCGGAAAACTTGGTAAACCAGGGCCGCATCCCGTTCGCGATCCCGTTCACCACCCAAAGACGAATCTCATCCGCGCTTTGCACGGAATCCTTCCAGCGGTTATGGTCCTCCACTCCGACACTGAAAATCCCCGCGATAGCTTTGCGCCCGAGCGTGGCGCGATATTCTTTGCCGTTCTTGCCATTCGTCCAAGGTGGCGCCAGACCGTTGCGGGCTTGCCGGTCGGCGAACAAAGTAGGCGCCAGCTCACCAATCGTCTTCATATCGAGCGAACTCAGGGCGCCGCCGCCGGCATTGGCAAGGAACGCAGCGTTGGGATTAGCCTTCCGAATAGTCGCATCCCAAAGGCGCCACAGCTCGAACAGGCGCGCTTGCTCCCAAATAATGAACGCCCGCCGAGCGGGGTCTTGCGGGTTCGATGTGCGTGGCAAATCGAATCCCGTGGCCTGCTTGAAGTTCGCCTGGCAGTGCTCGCAATAACACATGCCGGAGCCCTCCCAGCGATTGCTGAAAATCCCGTCAACCTGGTATCGCTCGACGATTTCGCGCGTGACCGCCGTCATGAACTCGAAATTGTACGGCCCTAAGACGCACGTGACCCAAAGCTCCGGCGACGCCCAGTGCCGGCGCTTATTTCCGGCGGCATCCACGGCGATCCAATCCGGATGCGCCTCGTAAACATCCTGATAAGTGGCGTGCGGATCCGTTCGCGCGATCACGTTCATCCCCTGCTTGCGACAACCCGCTAGGAGTTCACCAAATGGATCGGAATTGCCCAGCCACCGGCTGCGATGATGCAGCGGAATATTGGTCGGGTAATACGCGACGCAGCCGCCTGCGCTGAGACACGCGGCATCCGAGTGCGTGCGACGAAAATAATCCAGCCAGAACCCAGAGTCGTAGGAGCCAGGATCATTTTCGGCCAGAGTGAGTTGAGCCCATCGCATGGGCTTGTCGAACCACGGCTGAGGAGCGGTCTGCGCAAACAACGGACCGGCTGCGGCGGCGGATGTGTACTGCAAGAACTCACGACGATTCATCGGCGGGGAGTATATCAAAAGGCGCTATAGACGTTGGTCTCGGCTCGATGTAACGGGCGCTAGCGCGGCTTCGTCAGACAATTTGCCTTCCGGGTGAACCCAAAGCCAAGCCAGCGCACCCGCGGCGCAGAGTCCGGCGGCGACGAGGAATGAAGCCGTCCACCCGTAATGCTCGGCGATGAGTGGAGTGAGGCTCGCGGTCAGCGTGCCGCCCAGTTGCCCACCCATGTTCATGACGCCGGAAACGGAGCCCGCAGACTTACCGCCGATATCGGCACTCACCGACCAGAAGGAACTCTGTGAGATGTAGAGCGCTCCAGCGCCGCCCGCCAGAAGCACGCTGGCCATTTGCGCGCTTTCAGCCAACGTTCCCAACGCGATGAAGATTGCACAAAAGCCGATCGCGACGGCGGCCAGGATGCAGCGGCCAACACGCTTTCCCCGGCTCTTGGTGAGGCGGTCGCTGATCCAACCGCCGAGCGGTGAGCATACGGCCATCGCCAGGAATGGCATCATGGTGTAGTAAGCGCTGGCCTTCAAGTCCAAATTGCGTACGTCCTTCAGATAAATGAAAAACCAACTGAAGAAAATGTATGCGGCGTAGCCGTAGCAGAAATAACTGAAGGTGACCGCCAGCACGTGCGGGTTGCTCAGGATCGCGCGCCAGGACCCGCCCTTGGCACTGGATTGCGGCAACCCGGATGCGATGTACACAGCCTCTTCGCTGGTAATCCATGGGTGCTGCCTGGGCGTATCGCGCGCCACGATGTACCAGATCGCGCCGGCTAACAGCCCTAATAACGCCGAGGCCCAGAAGGATGAGCGCCAGCCGTAGTGCGACATGAGGTACGCGATAAGCGGCGGCGTAACTCCCGCGCCGAATCCGACTCCGCAAAAAATGAATCCATTAGCCACCCCTCGCTCGGAGGACGGAATCCATTGCGCCACCACGCAATTGGAAGCCGGATAGACCACGGCTTCGCCCATCCCGAGACAGAAGCGGACGCCGATCATTACCGCCAACATGCCGCCAACTCCGGGTGGTAGAAACGTGATAAGGGATGTGAAAACACCCCACCAGATCACGCCGAGCATGAGCGTCGCGCGCGCGCCGATGCGGTCTGCTATCCGGCCTCCCGGTGTCTGAAACAACGCATATCCAGCCACGAAGGCGCTAAAGATCCAGCCCAGTTGCACTTTATTGAGGTGAAATTCCTGAGCGATGGTCGTGCCGGCGATGGATATGTTGACGCGATCCAGGTAAGCGATGGCGCTCACCACGAACATCCAAAAGATGAGAACCCATCGGATCCTGGCGCGCAGATATTCGATCAAATCGTTCTCCCTGGCAGGGGCCGGGCCAAATCCAAGAACGCCCGGCCCTCATGCCGCAATACCTAGATGTACGCGATCACGTCGATTTCCACCAGCGACTTGCCTGGGACGCCCGCGGCAGCGATGGTCGTGCGCACCGGCGGTTCCGGGCCGAACCGTCCCTCATACGCCGCGTTCATGGCATCGTAGTCTTTCAGATCGGCGAGATACACATTGCACTTCAGGCATTTCTCCATCGAAGAGCCGGCCGCTTCGAGCTGCTTCTGAATCTCATCGAGAACGTTCTTGGTGTGAACCGTGATGTCGCCTTCCTTGTGATAACCAACGCCAGAGATGAACAGCAGGTTGCCGAACGCGATCGTACTGCTGTATCTCGGCTTTCCCTCCGGTGGCTTGCCATTCCGATAGATGACCCTCTTCTTCCACTTCTCTGGTGAGTTCTCCTGTGAGTTTTGAGCGGCTGCCGGTTTGGCGGCGATGGCCGCGGCGGCCGTGGTTGCCGCCAGACCCTTCCCCAAGAAATTCCGTCGGTTGCTTTTCATGTTTGGTCCTTTCGTAAGTGAAATGATGGCCCCGGGGCAGAAGCCCGGATCTGTAAGAGTATCAAGCTGCGGCGCGCATTGGGCGGGATGTGACAGACTGGCTGGAGCGAGGGACCAACGGTGCAGTCGCGGTGGTGCGGATTGATTCTGATTCTCGGCATGCGCTGCTTCGCCCAGGACACGCCGACCGGCTACCAGCAACCCTATCGGCCGCAATTTCATTTCTCACCACGCGAGCATTGGACCAACGACCCAAACGGTCTCGTGTACTTCGAGGGCGAATACCACCTCTTCTATCAATACAATCCGTTCGGTGATGTTTGGGGGCACATGAGCTGGGGTCATGCTGTGAGCCGTGATCTCCTCCACTGGCAGGAATTGCCGGTTGCGCTGGGCGAAGAAGACGGCATCATGATCTTCACCGGCGGCACCGTCGTGGACGAGCACAACACCAGCGGGTTTTGCTTGGACGCCAAGCCGTGCCTGGTGGCCGTGTATACCGGACATACGCCGGAGGCTGCCGGGCGGCCTGCGCGCCAAACCCAGAACCTCGCGTACAGCAATGACCGCGGAAGGACCTGGACGAAGTATCGGGCCAACCCTGTACTGAATCTGAATGCTTCGGATTTCCGCGATCCCGACGTGTTCTGGGCGGACCAGTCGCACCGATGGGTGATGGCAGTAGCGCTGCCCAACGATCACAAGGTCCTGTTCTATGGATCACCCGATCTGAAGAGCTGGGAGAAGCTCAGCGAGTTCGGCCCGGCCGGAGCGACCGGCGGGCAATGGGAATGCCCCACGATGGTCGAGCTGCCCGTGGATGGTACACAGCACACGCGATGGGTCCTGAAAGTGGGTTTGAATCCGGGTGGATTGCAGGGAGGCTCCGGCGAGCAGTATTTCGTTGGGACATTCGACGGTACGCGATTCGTCAACGACAATCCGGCGTCAACTACGCTTTGGACCGACTGCGGGAAAGACTGCTACTGCGCCCTGACATTCAATGGAATCGCACCCCGCGATGATCCCGTCATGATTGGCTGGATGAATAATTGGCAGTACGCCGATAAGGTGCCGACCAAGCCGTGGCGCGGCCAGATGACTGTACCGCGCTCGCTGGCATTAGCGGCTTTCCCGGAAGGCATCCGGCTGGTACAGAAGCCGGTGGCAGCCGTTGCGCGCTTGCGGGACAAGCACGTTGAATGGCATGGGACCAGTCTCGCGGAACTCAACCGCGCGCTAAAAACGGCACACTACGATAGTTTCGAGCTCCAAACTACGGTGTCACACCCCCGCGCGGCAACCATTGGCTGGAAACTCCTGGTCGGGCACGGTGCCTTCACAGAGGTCGGCTACGATAGCGCACGCAGCGAACTGTTCGTGGACCGGACGCACTCGGGCGTAACCGGCTTCAGTCGCGACTTTCCGGTGCGCACGTTAGCGCCTCTCACAACCGGCGACGCTCCCCTGAGCATGACGATCCTGGTGGATCGTTCCACCGTCGAAGTCTTTGCGCAGGGCGGCCGCGTGGCTATGACCAATCTCGCGTATCCGCCGTCCGGAGCGCAGGCGATGGAGTTCTATTCGCGCGGCGAGCAGCCCGGGCAGATTACCGTTGACCTCTGGAGCTTGCGATCTACTTGGGCGCAGAAGTGATCTACCTGATGAGTTCGATTGTTACGTGAGCACTCTCTTCACCGTTGAATACCAGAGTGACCGTGGAGGTTCCGGGCTCGAGACCCGAGGGTAATGCGGCGTTGATCTGGCGTGGTTCCTCTCCTATCGGCGGAGCCAGCCAGTTGGCTGGAAGATCGGTGCCGTTCAAGCGCAGTCGGATTCCGGTCCGCCCAGCATCAGCCGGCAGGCCGGTGGCCCAGGCGGACATGCCGCTATTTTCACCCACCCGCACGCGACCGGCTTCAAGAGTTGCGCCGTCAGCGATGCGTATCAGGCGCAAGGCGGAAGACGCCGCCGTATCGCGGACGGCACGCACAGAGCCTATTACAATCCGGACCGGAACCGAATAGGGGCTATTGGCCGTGCGGATTTTGGCGTCGTGCGGTCCCGGCGCCAGGCCGGGCGGAAGTTTGCAAGCCGCCTGCCAGCCGCCTCCGCATCTCGCCACATCGATGGGGCGGGATCCGTACGCACCCACCTGCGGGTGGACGTTGTCGCAGTTGAGGCCGCCGAGCGGGCTCGTGAAGTAGAACGTCAGGTAGTCATCGCCTAAATCGAAGGTGTGGTCCTGCCGGGCGGAGTTTGCGACGCACAGAACTTCAGGAGCAGGGTCGCTGCCAGTGGGTGCGAGCCAATGGCGATATCCCGTGACGTGTGCCCGCTCGCCCAGTACGCCTTCGAAGTTCACGCGCGCGAAGCCGGCCGTGCGGCAAAAAGCGAGCAGGCAGGATAGGTTGGGTCCCACCCAGTTATCCGCCTGCCCGCGAAGTTCGTTGGTCTCGTAAAACTCCATCACCGGAATGGCGCTCGGATCGGCATCGGTGACGAACGATTCGATGCAGGCCATCTCGCGGCACATGCCGCAGACATTCTCGAGCGCGAGAAGCGGGTGCTTCAGGTGATAGAGAACGCCGAACAACAGCACGATGTCAAACGTGCCCACTTCTTTCGCGGTGAGCCGGCAGATATCGGCCATCTGGTAGCCGATGCGCGAGCCGAGAAGTTGCCGCGCTTCGAGCAGCCGCGTATTCTTCGCGGAATCGACCGCCAGGACCTCGGCCCCACGCCGCTCCATTTCGAAGCTGAACCAGCCGTCCCAGGCGCCGACATCAAGCACGCGTTTGCCCCTGAGGTCCTCGGGGATAGGAAACTGACGCAGGCGTTGCCGCTGCTGGTCGAGCGTCTGAAGCCCTTCGATCACACCGCCATCGGGCAGCTCGATCGTGTGATACCAGCCAAGGCGGGACAGGCGTGCGGCCTGGCGGCGGCTTTCCTCGATGACGCGCGCGTCGCGTGCCTCGCTCATTTCCATGATTCTACGCCGGCGTGGCCGCGCACATTCGTCAAGGCGCTGCGAGATATTCTGGGGGATTTTACTCATGCTGGTCAGAATGCTATTTCCTTTAGGCAACCCCTGCGTAGTAACGGAAGTTAGCCGCGTTGCCCCACCGTGCCACTAACCTCTCTATTTCCTCCCCTTTGCCAAGACGGCCACTCGCGCCGGCCTTTGGTAAGTTGCATGCCCCTAGCATTGCATCCGGATGTTGGAAATAACTTCCGGAGCGCGCAAGTTGGTGCGCCGGACATATTGGAGGCGATATGGCTGCTATGACTCAAACCGCGTTAGACGTGCAATGCGACGAACAAGTGCACCTTCGAGCTCAACTCGCACGAGCAATTAAGTCACTCGTCAAGGCGCACCTTTCCCACTACACAGCACGGATGACCGAAGACCCACAAGTGTCCGACTTAGAGGTCGTTCTGCACACAGCAGACGCGGAGTGGAAACAGGCACGGCGGTCATATATCGAGCATCGCAAGGCGCACAGCTGCTGAGGCCGCGCCTCCCTGGAAAACGAAACTTGAAGAAAAAATAGAGGTGAAAGGAATGGAATCGGCATCTGACGTTATGGCGCTCGAGCTGAGCGCGCCCACAGACAATATCGAAGGCATCGTGCTCACCGAGCAGCAGCGAAATGAGCTGGCTGAGCGAATTGAAAAGGTGATTTTGGAACGAAGGAGGATCGGGATCGAACGGCGTATGCAAACGAGGCAACGCCAGATGAGCAGCATCGAACGTGCTCGGGAGCGATACTGCGAGCTAGGTGAAGCCTTATGCGAGGGGCGGGTCAATGCGGGGTGACAAGCGCCCTCACAGGTTTCTGCTGTCCCACCCCATGAAGGCGCTAGCGCTCGGCATCGCCTGGGCCGCCGCACTGGGCGCGCTATTTGCCGTACTGGTTCGTAGCTTTTCCAGTTGAGGCTTGCGCAGCCGGCAGCCTCGATCTAACGTCTTCTCCGGCCAAAAAACCACAAATTCCACTTGCGCGCCGGTGCCCGTCCCCGATATAGTTATCAGATCGGGGCACGGGCCCCGTTTCCTACCATGCAAATGAACGCCAACAGCACGTCGATGATCCAAAACCGGGTCGCTGTACGCGCTGCTATTGCGTTCCCAGGCTTCGATTTCGGCGTGCCGGACCTGTTCCGGCGCTAGCTTCTCGCCGAGCCGCAGCCTAAACTTCCAGTTTTTATTTAACTGCTCGCGCGAGCATAAGTTGCCCAGGAGGGCTAATTTTATGGCTACTAGGATCGTCACCGAACGCGGCCCCACGATATGGCGATCAGTGATGGAAGCGATTCGCGGCACACAGCAGGACTTTACCGAAGGCTCCATCAGCCGGGCCGTGTTCCTGCTCGCCACGCCCATGGTGCTCGAGATGTTGATGGAGTCGCTATTCGCGATCGTGGATGTGTTCTGGGTCACGCGTCTGGGCGCCAATGCCGTCGCCACAGTTGGCTTGACGGAGTCGATGCTAACGCTGGTTTTCTCGGTGGCGATGGGCGTGAGCATGTCTACCACCGCGATGGTGGCGCGGCGCATCGGCGAGAAGGATTCGCAGGGTGCGGCCACGGCCGCCGTGCAAGCCATCCTGCTGGGTGTCTCGTTGGCGATCCTGATGGGGATACCCGGCTACTGGCTCGCCCCGCGACTGCTGGGGTGGATGGGCGCGCCGGCCGACCTGGTGGCGATCGGACATCGATATACCTCGATCGTGTTGGGCGGCAGCGTGAGCGTGATGCTGCTGTTCCTCAACAACGCCATTTTTCGCGGCGCCGGCGATGCTTCCATTGCCATGCGCGTTCTTTGGGTATCGAACCTGATCAACCTGGCTCTGGATCCGTGCCTGATTTTCGGCTTGGGCCCGTTTCCCAGGCTCGGCGTGACTGGGGCCGCCGTGTCAACCTTGACCGGCCGGTCATTCGGCGTGCTGCTTCAGTTGTGGATATTGACACGCGGGCATAGCCGCATCGTGATTCGCCGGGCCGATTTTCGCATTGTGCCGCGAGTGATTGGCTCACTCATCCGCGTATCCAGCACTGGTGTGCTCCAATTCGCCGTGGCCCACACCAGTTGGATCGCGCTGGTACGAATCATCAGTTCGTTCGGAAGCGCCGCTGTAGCCGGTTACACGATCGGCATCCGCATCTTCATCTTCGCCATACTCCCCTCGTGGGGTTTGAGTGGCGCCGCGGCTACCATGATGGGGCAGAACCTGGGTGCCGGCAAACCGGAGCGGGCGGAGCGCGCGGTCTATCTGACCGCCTTCTACAACATGATTTTTCTCGGCTTTGTCGCGGCAGTGTTCATCACCTTGCCCGAGCAAATCGTGCGGCTGTTTACCGAAGACCCGGCGGTGATGCCGTTCGCCGTGAGCTGCCTGCGCATCATCGCTTTTGGCAATCTGTCCTATGCGTGGGGCATGGTGATGGTCCAGGCGTTCAATGGAGCGGGCGACACAGTTACGCCCACCATCATCAACATGCTTGGTTTCTGGCTCTTTGAGATTCCTCTCGCCTGGGCGCTGGCATACCCGGCCGGCATGCGGGTGCGCGGTGTTTTCACCGCCATTCCCATTGCTGAGCTGTTCATCACGGGAATGGGGCTGACCATGTTTCTCAGAGGCAGTTGGAAAAAGAGCAGGATCTAGCGGGACGCGGCCGGCGCCACGTCGCGTCCATCGGGTGCGCGAATCTTGTCGGCGATGCTCTGATACCCGCCTGTGATTGCTGTGTGGAGCGCGCTCGCGCCGTGGTTATTGCCGATGTTCGGATCGGCGCCTTTCTCCAGCAATAGCGCCACCACATCCTCACGTTCCAGCGCGTGAGGCCCCCCGGCCTGTGCTAAAAGCAACAGTATCAGGACGGCCATCACGCAGTTCCCGCAGTTCTTACCAAACTTTTACGACTTTACAACAATTCAAAACGTTGCGCCCCGTAATATCGAATGGAAAGGTTGGTTAACAACATGGATTCGATACAGATCACGGCAAACAAGACGCCCCGTTACCAGGATGCGCATCTGGAGGTCGACTTCAGCCGCGGCCTGGCCGCGCTGGACGACCAACGCATCGTGCTAACGCGCAAAGAATACGAACTGCTCTCGCTGCTGGTGGAAAACGCGGGCGAAATCGTGCCCCGCGAAGTGCTGCTCAGCCGCATCTGGGGCTACAGCAATCAGATTCGCACCCGCACCCTGGATGTCCACATTCGGCGGTTGCGCACCAAGCTCGGCTCATACAGCCGGGAATATCTCGAAACCATCTTCGGCATCGGCTACCGGTTTCAACCGTTCCAGGGCAGCCGGCGTTATCAACCCTCGATGAGCGCAGCCTAAGAAGCGCTAATCCTGGTATTGCTGGATGACGGCGAGCGCTCTCTCCACGACCTTGGACCGCAGCTCGCGCGGCTCCACGATCTCGACATCGCCGCCCAGGCCGAGCGCAAATTGTACGGCTTCCTCCTCGATGTCGAAGCGCAATCGCACGCGAACGCGGTCGCCTTCTGGTGTTTCCTCTTCCAGCCGCCACCCGCGATACCTCACCTGCCGCATGGCAGCTGGGTTGACCAGGAAGGTTGCATGGAATCGTGGCAGTTTCTCGCGAAACTCGACTGCGGAGCGGTCCCAGTAACTAGCGAGACCGAACTCCGCCGGCCGTGCGCTAGGCTGATCCAGAATCGTGGCGTCCGAAATGCGTGACACCCGGTAGGTGCGCGGTTCGCCATCGACGCAAGCCACCAGGTACCAGCCGCTCCCCTTGGCGACCAATCCCAGAGGATCGCCCACGCGCTCGCTGGCGTCACATAACACCCGCCGGTAAGAAAACTTCACCTGCCGCTCCTGCCAGAGAGCATCCAGCAGCACGGGCAGACAAGCGATCGATTCCGCTGGGTCGCGCCAACCACTGGTATCGATCAGGACCCTCTGCCGCGCGAATTCGGCTTGTGGCCGCGAGCCCGCCGGTAGAGATGCTTGCAGCTTGATGAAGGCCGCCTCCGCTTCCTGCTTCAATCCGAGGTCCGCCATCAACCGCGCCGGTCTCGCCAGAAACAGCGACTGGATCTCCGCCGCGCTCAGACCGGTAAGCTTTGTCTGATACTCTTCGAGCAGGCTCCAGCCACCACCCGCGCCACGTTCAGCCACTACCGGCACCCCTGATCCGCTCAGCGCTTCCATGTCCCGCAGAATCGTGCGCTCCGAGACCTCCAGGCGTTTTGCCAGCTCGCGCGCGGTCACGCGGTGGTGCACTTGTAGCAACAGCAGGATGGAAAGCAGGCGGTCGGCACGCATACGACAAACTTTATCAGGGAAACATGACAACTGGTGTCATGAATTGTCCCTTACACTTGTCCCGCATGAAACCATTGGAAGGAAAGATCACCGTGGTCGCGGGTGCCAGCCGTGGCGCCGGACGTGGCATCGCGCTGGCGCTCGGAGATGCCGGCGCTACCGTCTACGTCGCGGCCCGAACATCGCGAAAAGGGCCCAAACCAGCGGACAAAGCTCCTGGCACTGTGGAGGATACCGCTCAGGAAGTGACGGCGCGTGGCGGCAGGGGCATTGCGATTCGCGCCGATCTGAGCGATGAAAAACAGGTTGCGGACTTGTTCCGCCGCGTGAAGAAAGACCACGGCCGTCTCGACGTGCTGGCCAACTCCGCCTGGGGTCCGCTCTGCATGCAAGTCTGGATGAAGAAGTTCTGGTCGCTCAACGGCGACCACTGGCGTGAGACGCTCGGCACCGTGAGCGCCTGCTGGCTGACCAGCGTGTATGCGGTGGGGCTAATGCTGGAACAACGGCACGGGCTCATCATTCACGTGACAGACAACCTGCATCCCGACCCCTCCGCCTGGCGGGGCAACATTCTCTGGGATCTCGGTCACGAGTGCCTGAACCGGCTGATCCTGGGCATGAGCCGCGATACAAAGAGCGCCAAAATTGCGATAGTCGGGCTCAATCCCGGCTTCATGCGAACCGAACGCGTGCTGATGCACATGCGGACCGAAGCTCAAAAGAAGCAGTTTCGCTTCGATCTGAGCGAATCACCGGAGTACATCGGCCGGGCCGTGGCAGCTTTGGCGGCGGACCGCAAAGTATTTCGGAAAAACGGCCAGCTCCTGTGGGCATGCGATCTTGCGAAGGAATACGGATTCACGGACATCGACGGCCGTTTTATCCCGCGCTTTGATCCGAAGGCGCCACAACAGGATTACCCGTGCTGAGTAATCCGTCCCGAGCCGCCCTGGGGTTTCGCGTTCACTCGGGCTGGGCGGCTATGGTGGTTGTGGCGAGACCGAACGACGGACCTCTCACAATCGAACGCCGGAGGTTGGAGCTGATAGATCACAAGATTCGCGGTTTTCAGCAGCCATATCACACCGCCAAAGACATGAAGCTGCCAGATGCCAAGGCATTCCTGGATCAATGCGCCGGAGCCGCCAAGGCTGTCGCAACGGCGTCGCTGCGAAAGGCTGTTTCAGATCTGGCAGGTAACGGATACAAAATAGCCGGCTCATGCATCCTGCTTGGCGCGGGTCGGCCCGCTGACGATCTGGCCGCGACGCTTCGGTCGCACGTGATGATCCATACCGCCGAAGGGCACTTCTTCAGGAACGCTCTTCAGAAGGCGTGTGAGTCTTGCGGCTTGCCAGTCATAGGTGTAAAGGAAAAAGAGCTCATGAGCCGGGCTTCCGCAGCTATCCAAATCTCGCCGGCAGAACTACACCAGCGCATCTCCAAGCTGGGCAAGACCATCGGCCCGCCCTGGCGGCAGGATGAGAAACTGTGCACCATCGCGGGCTGGCTCGTATTGGCGAGCTCAGCCGCGCAGCTTTCCTAGTTGCTTCTGGGCCAACCGGCTCCAGCGGGCGGTGTACCGCCTGCGATACTGTGGCGCCGTCCGGTCGGATTCGATGGCTCGTGCGTACATCTCACGAGCTTGTGCCATGTCGCCCAATCCCTCCAATGCCTGGCCATAGTAGAAAAGCCCTTCGGTGTCATACGGCCGCCGTTCGATATAAATTGCAAGTTCATTGCGCGCGTCTTGGTATTGGCGCGCGGTCAAGTATACGGCGCCCAGCTCGCGCAGGATCTCGCTTTGGCTGTGTTTTTCGTCGAGATCAATCACCGCTTGAAAATGCGGGAGCGCATCTTTCAGGCGGCCCTGTTCGCGCGCGATGCGGCCCAACTGAAAATGCGCATCGGCTTCCTTTGGGTCGATCGCCACGGCGTTTTGAAACCGTTGCATGGCTTCCGAATACTGCCGGCGCTGCTGATAAATGAGCCCTAGCTGATATTGCGCCTCGGCATCGTGCGGATTGATAGCCGCGGCTTCCAGCATCCGGCGGAAGTTTTGGCGGCTGCGCAATCCGGCGCCAACATTAGTGAACTCGCCGCGAAGATAGTAGAACGCGTAAAAAAGAAAGAATGGCGAGGCCAGCCATCCGAGAATGAATCGCAGTGGCCCCCACAAGAACGCCGCGGCTACCAAAGGAATCCACGACAGGCAGACGGCGCCGGCCGCTATACCGCTCTCCGTTCCGAATACGGTTCGGATTGCGAAGAACATCAGCACCGCAAAGTAAAGGTATGCTGCCACCGCGACCGCACCAACAACCGGAAGCGGAGCCACCCAGGCAGCCAGCACCACCGGTATTTGCGCCGCGGTCCATGCCATCGAGGTGCACGTGAGCAGTGAGGAGTAGTCGCGCTGGAAAACGGCGCCGAACGCGCCCATGCGGCCGATCAAGTTCGTTACCAGCAGTGTTCCTGGAACGTAAATGGCTGCCAGCACCAGTAGCGGCGAGTAGAAGCTGAATGACAGCGCGGGCCGGGCGTGCGCTCGTGGAACGGGCGCCTCGTCCGGCTCAGCCTGAGCAGGCTGTGTCACAACGGCCGGCGCTTGCCTAGCGGGAAGCCTCACGCTGAACTGCAGCACCAGGGAAGCAGCCAGCACCGCGAATGTGGCAAATAGCAGGCTGCCACGGTCCAGAATCCCGCTCATCGCCAACGCCGGCCGCCAAAATAATCGAAGAAGCAGCTTGAAATTTTCGACAACCATGAACGGTCTCAGGATAACAGGGGCGGCTAGCGTTGCGATTTCAGGTGGCCACGGTGTACAACTGAACCGACAAGGAGCACTCTTCGATCAATGAAGACCGCAATCGTCTGTTCCTGTTTTTTTCTGTCCGTTCTCAGCGCCCAACAGCCGCTGACCAACGACACGCTCGTGAAGCTGACCCAGGCCGGGATCGGAGAAGACATCATCGTCAGCATGGTGAGCCAGCAGCCAGGCAAGTACGCGGTGGCCGATTCCGATATTGCCACCCTGAAGAGTAGCGGCGTCTCGCAGAAGGTTATCGCCGCACTGATTGTGCGCAGCAGTTCGGGAAGGTCCCCTGTCGTCGGCGGCGCCATTACTCTGTACGATGCGAATGGTACTCCCGTACAGATTGCGGTTGCGCCGAACGCGGGCAACCCCGCGCCCATCGTGCTCCCCACCAAGACCGGTCCCATCGGCGGCGTGCTGATGACCAATGGTCAGACTCCGCAGCGAACCGTCTGGGCCACGCTCGGAAACGCCCTGATGGTCGCGGGCAACACCTTGTCACTCAACACAGCTGTCGTGCTGACCGACGCCAACGCATCCGCCGCAAAACCCTGGTACTGCAAATCGCTGCCTTCCAGTGGAACCAACATGTACACTTGCAGCCTGAACGCCGCGGCCGTGCTGACCGCTTATACCGAGGGCATGTTTCTCTTGTTGAACCCCGGAGCCAGCAACACTGGATCGAGTACCCTAAGCGTGGATGGCGTCGGCCTTGTCTCCATCCTGCAAAAGGACGGAAGCAGCCAGCTTGCGGCCGGGCAGCTGACCACGGGCCGGGCTGTGTGGATCTGGTATGACGGCCGCAGCTTTCGGCTAATGTACTAAACCGTTTTATTCATTGCGCCGCGGTCAAATCGACGCTCGCCGCCTGCAAGCCGTCCGACGTGGCTCGCACTTGGATCGGCCCCGCTTGCCGCGCTTGAGACCTGACAATTAACAGAGCCATCCCACTGAACGCTTTTCGATGATCCGCCTGGAACGACTCAACCGACGCCGCGTTGCCGTTATCCACTGCGGCAATCGTTCCTGGACCCTCAAGGCGGAAATGCACCAGATCATCGGCCAACGGGCACAGATTGCCGTCCTTATCTTCGATACGCACCGTGATGAACGAGAGATCCTCTCCGTCGGCGCGGATCTGCGCTCGATCCGGTGTGAGCCGGATACTCGCCGGTCTTCCCGCCGTATGAACTTCGTCGCTGGCCACCTCTGCGCCGCCTGTGTATGCGACGGCGCGCAGCGTTCCTGGCTGGTAGGGCACCTCCCACTCCAGGCGAAACTTAGACGTGAACTTCCGCGCCGGCGTGACATTCTGGCCCACCGGAATGACGACAGTATCGGTTCCCCGCTTCTTCCTTCCCAGCGACTTCCCGTTAAGAAACAGTTCGACTTCCTCGGCGTTGGTATACGCCATTACCGGAATCATTTGGCCTTCCCGTCCCGGCCAATTCCAGTGCGGCAGCACGTGAACCAACGGATCCGAGGTCCACTCGCTCTTGTACAGGTAGTATCGATCCTTGGGGAAACCCGCCAGATCCACGATTCCGAAGTACGAGCTTCTCGATGGCCACTCCTTGCGGCTGCCGTAAGGCGTGGGCTCGCCCAGGTAATCGAAGCCCGTCCACACGAACTCGCCCAGCACGTTCGGCAAGCGCTCTTGCGCTGCGAACTCGACGTCCGGGCACATCGCCCAGGGCGGAGCAACCGTGTCGTAACTCGACACTTGCAGGGAAGGGTCCTTCTCGAAGCTCGCCAGCGGCAAATGATACACGCCGCGCGAACTCACACACGAGGCCGTCTCCGAACCGTAGATCACCCACTTGAGGTGCTCATCCTGGATCTTCGCATAGTGCATCGGCTGATAATTGAAGCCCTTCACATCCACTTGGTCCGCAAAATGGTTCTTGATAGCGTCCTCCCACTCGTTCATCGCGGATGTTGTGGGCCGCGTGGAGTCTTCCTCGTGCGCAATGCCGCTCAGCATTTTCGCCGTCTCCCACCCGTTCGCTTTGTTCTGCTCGGGAATCTCATTGCCGATGCTCCAAAGAATGATGCTGGGGTGATTGCGATCGCGCCGGATCATGTCGCGCATGTCGGTTTCCGCCCAGTCGGCGAAATATTTCGAATAGCCATTGCGTTTTTTGGGAATCCGCCACATGTCAAACGCCTCATCCATCACCACTAGGCCCATGCGGTCGCAAGCTTCCAACAGCTCCGGCGCGGGCGGATTATGACTCGTACGAATGCCATTTACGCCCATGCTCTTCATGATTTCCAACTGGCGCTCGATCGCTCGCCGGCTCACCGCCGCCCCCAGCGCCCCCAGGTCATGGTGATTGCAGACTCCCTGAATCTTGAGATGGCGGCCATTGAGGAGAAATCCCTGTTCGCGCGTGAACTCGATCGTCCGGATGCCAAATGGAGTCACGTACCGGTCGAGCACTTCGGTTCCCTGTCTGACTGTGGTCACTGCCTGATAAAGATACGGCCGGCTTACGTCCCACCGCTGCGGGCTCGCGACCGTCAACTTCAGTGGCACAGCGCTTGTCTGGCCCGCGGGAATCGTGGCATCGGCTGATTGCCGGCTCACCTGTTTGTTCGACGCGTCGAGGATGGCCGTTTCCACGCTCACGCTTGCCGCTTGTGCGCTTTGGTTGCGAATCTCATTTCGAATCGCGACCGTAGCGCTCGCGTTTGAGACCTCAGGCGTCGTGATATAAGTGCCCCAATGCGCCACGTGAACCGGCCCGGTGCTGACCAGCCACACGTTGCGATAAATTCCCGCGCCCGGATACCAGCGCGACGATTCATCCTCCGGTGCCAGCCGCACAGCGATCACGTTCTCTCCGCCGAAATTCAGGTGCGGAGTGAGTTCCAGTTCGAAGCTGCTATAACCGTAAGGCCGTCCGCCCAGCTTGTGGCCGTTCAGCCAAACCGTGGAGTTCGACATGGCGCCGTCGATTTCGATGCTGTAGAATTTGCCGCGCCCGTCCGTGGGAATTGTGAAATGCTTCCGGTACCAGGCCGTGCCGAAGATCGGAAGACCACCGGTTTCAGGATTGTATTTTGAATCGAACGGGCCCTCGATGGCCCAATCATGCGGCAGATTCAACGCGCGCCAGGCCGCATCGTCGAAATCGGCCTGCTCCGCCCCCGAAGCGTCGGCCTTCAGAAAGCGCCAGCCTTCGTTGAAGGATGCGCGCCGCTCACCGGCGGCTAAGGCGGGCGTCGCCAACATCGCAAACACCAATAAAATCGTACTGCACCGCGTACAGAGCCTAGACATAAGACAAACTCCTCGGGAACTATGATATCGGATGTAGCGCAGGGACACGCGCCGTTTGTGGGTACCTGCGGCCGTTCGGCCCTTGTAGCGCCGCTGTCGGACGATGCCGGGCTAACTAGATAAAAGCCACGTCAGGCGCGATGCAGTGCTCCGAATACGCCACATACCCGCTGCCCTCGTTTCGTACGGCATATCGAATGCCCGGCGGAACCAGAAACACATCGCCCCGTTCAAAGGGAAGGCACGGCAGTGCGTTCTTACACTCCGACGAGTCGGCGATCACGATGGCGCCACCGCCGCCATTCATGCGCAGCAGGACGGCCCGTGTGTCATCGTGCGTCAGCGCGGTTTCTTTTCCGGGTTCGATCACGTAACGCGCCGCCGTCACAAATGAATCGCATAGCAACATCCGTTCCCCGCCCTGTACACCAACCGCGTGAATCCGCTCGAAGTTCTTCTCTCCCAGACCCGTTACCAAACGGTTGCTTCCAGGAGCCTCAATTGCCCGCAGCACGGGCTCGGCATGGGCACGATCAAAATCGGCGGGAATCTTCTTACCTAAATTCTGGTCATGCAGCCGGTCTACCATGTCCGTGGATACCGTCGCATACTCCTCGAGTACGCAGCCGATAACTGTGTGCACCACTCCGAGCTCCGAAATGATAAAAACGTCTCCTGGCTCCGGCACGAATCTGTAGCGCTCATACGCAGGGTTGGGCTCTCCATTGAACCACCGCTCGAACGAGTTTTTCTCGTAAATCCTCTTCCAGTCGTCAAAGTCACAGAGGAAAATGTATCCCCCCGGTTTGACGCTCACAATGTGAAACACCTCGAGCTTGTGCACCACATGGCGTTGGAAGCTAAAACCCTCGCGCTCGTTTTGGAGGAAGATCGAATACCCTACCGGCGTCGCAGCCTTCACTGCATACGACTTGTATTTGAGAATAAAACCAAGCTCTTTCTGAAATTGAGCAATTCGCCGGGCATCCGGCCCGGGCATGGGCTGGCTCATCGCTGTGAGCAAAATTGCCTTGAGTAACTCCTCCAACCGTTCCGTCTGATCGATAGGCAGATCCCGATGCAGGAATTCCCTCAGTACAGGCAGACTCTGCAGTCCCCGTGCAATGATTCGCTCCACACTCTTGAGTGCCTTGGGATCTTCCAAGTGCGCTTTGACATCCTGCGATAACTCAGTATAAGTTCCCATAACTAAGTTCCCGAAAGCCGTCTTGCTGAGCCGCGACCATAGGGAGCGGTTGCCGCCCCACAATTACCTACCGCAAGCGGCCGCATAAATTCTCGCTACCTTCCGAATCCGTTCGTGAATCAACTCTACCGGTGTGTTGCGAATTCGACGTGCCCGCACCGCATCGTACTCCTCCGGCAGGTATTGACTCAGCAACGTCAGGGGAGCCGGGGAGGCCGACAGATTTGCAACCAGCAGCTTGAGTTCCCGTTGCACTGCCTCATCCGGCCAATAGTACCGGCAGCGGTCACTATAGCTGTAGCGTCGCGCCAGGCTCAGTTCCTGTTCATCGCCACGATAATAAGGTCTCCAATGTACCGGATTGTGCAGCATGGCCCGCTCCATGGCTTCAGGCACTTGGGAAGGAGTAATCCCCCGCGCCTTGCCGAGCCACTCCCTTTCAATCCAACTCAACGCAAAAATGGCTTCCCGGAAAGCGAACGTCAGCCACGGCCCCACCTTCAGTATGGCGAAGTGATCCTCCACCATCTCGCGCAGCGCCGTTGGCGGCTGGTAGTCAGTGGAGTGTGCCTCATACACCAGCGACGGAGACGCGGGAAGGCACTTACTCAGAGGCTGAGCCTTCCGCTTGTCGTACTCAAACACGGAGGCATCGCCGAACTCCACCCCAGGTTGCACCACCAACCCAACCACTCTTTCCCAGGCCGCACTCAATCCGTGTTTCAAGAACGCCGCACGAAAGCTTTCGAGCGTGCGCTGCGCATCCGGGACGCGAGTCACTACCGGAGCCATTCCTGGCCCCTGCTCGCCGCCCGGAACAGGCACCTCCGTGCCGATGACATAAATAGGAGCCGGCGACCCGTCTCGCAACTCCTGATGCGTTTTCTCGGCAACCTGGCATATGGCGGCCGCCCTTTGCGCGATCACTTCATCCGCGAGCGCCTGATTTGGGGCATCATCCGCGCATGCCATGCTCGCATCCAGATGGATCTTGCTGTAACCCGCGATAACACTGGCCCGCACCAGCTCACATGCCTTTCCAACTGCTGACTCGGCCGGCTCGTTCCGCCACGGATAAGGACCCAGATGGTCGCTGCCCAGCAGAATGCGGTTGACCGGAAAGCCTGCGCGCTTGCCTATTGAGTGTACAAAAGCAACAAACTCAGTTGGTGTCAGCGCCGTATACCCGCCGAACTGATTGACTTGATTTGACGTAGACTCAATGCAGAGTACAGACCCGTCTTCCAGTGCCTGCTGCATCGATGCTTCGAGCACCCACGAGTTAGCGGAACACACTGAGTACATCCCCACTGGCTCACTCGCGCGGTTGCGCTCCACTACCCTCCGCAGCCAGGCGCAGGGACTTTGAACAGTAGGCTCCATTGAAACTCGGGGCGCTCTTATTCGAAACCGCCCGTGCCCCCCACAGCGCTCACGGCACGAGCCCCGGCAGCGACGCCCGCGTGCGCCGACTCCTCGATCGAACCGCCTTTGAGAAAGCACGCCAGAAAACCGGCATCGAAACTGTCGCCCGCGCCGGTCGTGTCAACCACGCGAGCCTTCACTGCCGGCACGCGGAACCGCGTTCCCTCCGCGTACACGATCGCGCCGCTGGCTCCGAGCTTGACCGCCGCAATCCGCACTAGCTTCGACAGTTCGCGTGCCGCTCGTTCGACATCGCGGCAGTTCGTCAGCCGGAGCGCCTCGATCTCATTGGGAAAGAAAATGTCTGTATACTTCAACACTCCGCGGATTCCCGAATCCCATTTCTCCGATGGATCATAATTGCAGTCGAGCGACGTAGTCAGTCCGAGTTTTCGCGCCTTCCGGAACAGACCGGCGGCTCCTGGATGAAGATTTTCCAAAAGAAAGTACGCGCCCACGTGGAGGTGGCGGGTGCTCCGCAAAATGGTATCCGGCACGTCGCGCGCTCGCAATAACGCCATGCTTCCTGCGTATGTGATTCCCGCGCGCTTCGCTCCCTGCTTGCACCAGATCGTCAGTCCTGTCTTCACCTTTTGACGCCGATGAAGAGTCCGCGTGTCCACGCCGGCCCAGCGCAGCCGCTGTTCCACGAAATGGCCGAAGAAATCGTCTCCCACGATTCCCGCAAAACCCACCTTCGCACCCAATCGCGATAGATTGAAGGCAAAAATCGAGCTCGATCCGCCCAAGACCAGATTCATGTCTGAGGCCAGCTTCTCTTTCTCAAACTCCAGGCGCGCGATCCCGTCGACCAGCAAATCGGCATTGGCCTCGCCCGCCACCAGGCAGTCCAGCGGGCGATCAGCCTTCATGAATGCGAACTCCTTGCACAACACGAGTGATCACAGCACCCGGACTGGGATTGTCTGGATTCAACCCTGACTGAAGACTGAGGTGATAGGCGAAAAGCTGCGGAAAAACAATCTCGAATGGGGTTCGCAGAGAATCGGGCAAATCTCCGGCCATGGCGGGCACGATTTCCGCGAACGCCGGCCCATCCTCCGGGCTGATCACGACCATCCGGCCGAGCTGTTTGGCTCTTAGTTCATTCAGCAGGTCCTCTTCGTAACGTCGCCGCAACGGGTCTGTCGAGAGGATGCTCAGAACGAACGTATCCGGGCGGAGGAAGCTCATCGGTCCGTGCCGCAGCCCGAGATGCGTCTCCGGCATCACGGGAATCCGGCCCGCGCTCATTTCGAGAATCTTTAGAGCAGCTTCCTGCGCCCAGCCCATCATGGGAGCGGATGCCAAAATGACAACCCGGTTGACTTCATCGGCTGACAACGCCCGCGCTCGTTCCTCCAGTTCGGCCAATCTTTGTTTTACTCGCGCGCATACATGGGTGAGAACCTGGCCGATCTCCCCATGGCGGCCAAGACACATCCCGGCAAGCACCAGATTGGAGAATGAGCTTGTCATGGCCAGGCTCCGATCGTTCGTCCTCGGATCAAGCACGATAGGCGTGACGCCCGGGCATTGCGCCAACTGGCCTTGCGCATTACACGTGATCGCAACATGCCGAACCTGAGGACAAAGCCGTTGAATTCTGCGGACCACTGCCACGCTCTCAGGACTGTCGCCCGATCGCGCCAGGGAAACAAGAACTCCCCCTGGGCCAAAGTGAGGCTGGGGATCCGCCAGAAGATCCGTAGTAGCAACCGCGCGGGTTGCGGGAAACGCACCCTGAATAGCCAGACCCGCATACGCGGAGCTCCCTGCGCCCGCAAACACAAAGTCAGCATCCGGCGAAACCCAGCCATATCGCCGTAAACCTCCAACGACACGATCGAACGTATCCGGCCACAGCTCCGGCTGCTGGCTGATCTCGGCGTGTGTAAGCGCCCCCTGCTTAATGGCGCGGTCTGTTTTAGTCACAATTTCGCTGTCCACTGCGTATCTGTCCCAGAATTTTAGGCTTTCTCAAAGAGTCTATCAGAGCCGTCGGGCGGTGCGAATCTCGGCGTCTCTGCGTTCCGGCGTTGAAAAGTAGTTTTTCGCGCTTCGTCGTGTTAAAGAGACAGTATACTGAAATACATTACGTTGACCCGCCGTCAGATCATTTACCAAATCGCCGCGCTCGCGGGGTTGAAAGCTCGCGGTGAGAGCGTCTTGAATGTCGCCTACGCCGGATCGATGGCCTCCGTGATGGAAGGCGAGATCAAGCAGGCGGCGCTCGCGCAACTGGGCCTGTCGTTGCAGGGCCGCGCGCAGGGCGCCAGCGGACTCGCACAGCTCATCGTAGGCAACGCCATTCATGCGGATGTTTTCATCTCGGTGACTCCCAGCCCCATGGAAACGGTTCTGAAGGCGGGAATGGCTACCAACGCGGTCCCCATCGCACACACCGAAATGGTGATCGCCTACTGCCCCAGCAGCCGCTTCGCGCCCCGTTTCGAGGCGGCGGACAAGTCTAACGCTCAATCCTGGTGGCAAATCCTCCAGGAGCCGGGCCTGCGCTTCGGCCGAACCGATCCTGTCACCGACCCGCAAGGCCGCAATATCATATTTGTCATGCAGCTTGCGGCGCGCCTCTACAAGCAGCCCGATCTCGTTCGGCTCATTCTCGGACCGGACGTCAACCCCGAACAGATCTTTACCGAGCCCACCGTCCAAGCGCGCTTGCAGAGCGGCCAGTTGGATGCGGCGTCCGCCTATAAGATCCAGCCCGCGCCGTTCCACCTGCCGTATGTCACCTTGCCGCGGGAAATCAATCTCGGCGGCGGCTCGTCTGGAGCTTACTCGCAAGCGAGCCTCACGCTGAACAGCAAAACCTATCATCCCGAGCCGTTGGTTTATTACGCCGCGGCACTCAAGCAGGCGCCAGATCCTCAAGCGGCTGCGCGGTTCGTCGAATGGCTATGCGGAAAATCGGCGCAAGAAATCTTCAGCCGTTCCGATTATGATCCACCCGGCGATGCCAAAGTGTTGGGCGCCACGTGACCCGGCGCTCTATCTCACGCTGCGGCGTGGTGCTCTTCGCCCTCGCGCTGCTCTATCCCCTCACTGGATTGCTTTCTCGCGTGGGCCCTTGGCGCTGGGATGATGCGGTCGCCAATCCCACTCTCTCATCTATTCGTGTGTCTTTGCTCTGGACTGGCGCCGCCATGTTGATCGTGTTGCTGGTGGGCACGCCGGTTGCGATCTACGTCGCGCGCGCCGCTCCGAAGGAACGCCTGTGGTGGCAGAGCATCCTGATTCTCTCCATTCTGCTGCCTCCGCTGGCGTTGGGGATCTTGCTCTCTATGGCGTTCGGTCCAACGGGTTGGATCGGCCAATGGCTAGAGCATGCCGGAATTCGCTTGAGCAACAACGCGCTCGCGTTCGTGGTCACGCAAGTCTACGTCAGCATCGGCTACTACATTCTGGGAGCCATCGCGGCGTTCGGCTCCATTCCCCCGATGCTCGAAAAACAGGCCGCTTTGCTCGGCCAGACGCCATCGCGTGTGTTTTGGCGCGTCACCTTTCCATTGGCGCGGCTGGGACTCGCTGTCGCTTTCAGTCTCGCCTGGGTCCGTGCCCTGGGGGAATTTGGCGCTGTCGTCGTGACCGCGTATTATCCATCTGGAATGCCAGTGCAGCTCTGGGTCAATCTGCAGAGCTTCGGTCTGCCCGCTGTCATGCCGCTGCTCCTGGTTTTTCTAGTGACCGCGCTGCCTCTGCCCTGGATCGCCCATCTCCTGGCGCAACGCCGCCCACATGCTTGACGCCTACATTCTCAAACGGCGGCGCGATCTGACGGTCGACGTTCACCTGAAGATCGAAAAGGGCGGCTCTCTGGGGCTGTTTGGAGCATCCGGCGCCGGGAAGAGCACAGTACTTTCGTGCATCGCCGGCATTGAGCAACCGGATCACGGCAGTATCCGCTTTGGTGGCATCCAGTTGTTTCCGCCGCCGTTGCCCCTGCATCTGCGGCCCGTTGGATACCTGACTCAAGAGCCATATCTTTTTCCTCATCTGACCGTGGCGCGGAATATCGCCTTCGGGCTGGGTCGCGGGCCCACGGAAAATGAGAATGGCTGGCTCGCGGACTTGCGCGCAAGCCTTAGCCTGGACGACTTCTGGAACGCACCGGCGGCACGTATCTCCGGCGGTCAGGCGCGAAGAGTGGCGCTCGCGCGCATGTTGGCGCGGCGCCCGCCGCTGGTTCTGCTCGATGAGCCGTTTGCCGGCCTTGATCGGCAACTCGCACGCGAGCTGATCGAAGGCCTTCTGGCTTGGAAAAACAACCTCGGGTTCACCATGATCGTGGTGGATCACCAGGCTTACGTCCTGGAGCGGCTGTCGTCTCACGTAGCCGTCATTGAGCGAGGCCAAGTGATTCAGCAGGGCGATTGGGAGCAAGTGCGCACCGCGCCGGCCACCGATCTCCTCCGAAAGCTGCTCGCGCCGCTCTAAAACGCCTCATACCGAACTAAGCCACCTGCTTTCCCGCATCGCTCGTAGTGTATCCTCCCAGTCCCTCGAGTTCCCGCCGAAACGCCGTCCGGCTCAACGTATCTAGCAGCAGCTGCACGGCGGGCAATGCCAGGTGCGGCTTGCGAATCACCAGGTCGTAGCGTTCACCAATGAGCGGCACAAAGTCTAGCCCGAATATCCGCGCCGCGGCCCGCGTGGCCACGCAACCATCCGCTTGTCCCACGCGAACTTGCCAGGCCGCTGGAAGGTGGCCGTACGCGATCTGGCCGTAACCCGTCACTTTCGCGATAGGAATTCCCAACCGCTTCAGGCTGGAGTCCAATAAAATCCGGCTGCCGGATCCCGCTTCCCGATTCACTAGCGTGACACCTTTGCGTGCAAAGTCGCCGATCTCCCGGATCGACTTCGGATTGCCCTTCGCCACGACAATTCCCTCTTCCCACATGGCAAATGTAATCACTGAAACCGTTCCCCGGGGAAACAGTTTGCGCACGTGCGGCAGGTTGGATTCGCCGGTGGCTTCATCGCGCAGATGCGAACCAGCCACGTGCACCAGGCCTTCTCGCAGCAGGACCAGCGACTGCGAGCTGTTGCGATGCGCCAGCACCAGCTCGACATTCCCTTTCCGCACATGCCTCGCCAGCACCGTCATCGCCGGGTCGCAGCCGGCCATCAAAAGCCGATGGCCGGCTTCGCCTTCCGCGCCAAATACCTGCACCCGCGCCTTGCGCGCATCGGCCCCCTTCCCGCCAGCGTGCACCACCACTGCATCCGCGACGGGCAAATGCCACGCCACCGGCGACGGATAAACTCCCATGATGCGCTTGTCCACCTGGCAGAGCTGGACCGGCAATCCCGGCTCCACCGCCTGGCCGCCGGGCAGCATTTCCACGTCCTCGGTGATCACCGGCGCCGGCGAGCCATCATCAAGAGAAAACAGCTCTTCCACTCGAACCTCGAGCGTCTGCGCGAGGCGCAGCGCAACTGCTGTATTTGGAACATATGCTCCGGCTTCGATGGCGTAAATCGTCTGGCGGGTAACGCCGCCTGCTTTGGCCAGTTCCGCAGCTCCGAAGCCTCGCGCTTGCCGGATCTCCGCTAAGCGATTCTTTACTTTCATAAAAGACAGTGTCCATTCCAGTTTACACGCCCTTTTGGCTCTGCTACTATGTCTTGTTTACAAGACAATAGCTTTTTTATATGACAAAACCCCTTGTACTCCTTTTTTGGGCCGCGTCCGCGATGCACGCGCAGGACGGCTTTTTCAGCGAATGGCTCGACCGCTCCGATCAGGCGAAAGCCGACCAGCCCCGGTGGATGACGCCGCTCGCCACGGTCACGCCTCGGCTCGAACAAGAGTTTCGCGCCGACTTCCTGGTGGAGCAGATGGCAACCGGGCACGATCTTGCCAACTACGATGGCGGCAAGGGGCTCGAGTTGATTCCCAACGAGCGCGTGGAGCTGCTCATCAACCTTCCGCCTTACCTCGAACACAACAACGACAAGATCCACGACGGCTGGGGCGATTTTTCCTTCACTGGCAAGTATCGCCTGCTCTCCGCCAACGAGGAATCCGGCAATTACATTCTCACCGTGTTCTTCGGCGCCACCGTTCCCACCGGGACTTACACGAACGGAGCGAAGGCGGCCGTGCTGACGCCGACCATCGCCGGTGGAAAGGGGTGGGGCAAGTTCGATGTGCAAAGCACATTCGGGGCCGGCTTGCCGCTCAGCCGCATAAGCGGGCTTGGACATGCTCTGGCGTGGAACACTGCCTTCCAATATCACGTCATGCAGAAGCTGTGGCCCGAACTGGAAGTCAACTCCACGTTCTGGAAAGAGGGCGACAATAATGGCAAGAAACAGACGTTCGTAACTCCGGGAATCATTTTCGGCCGCTTCAAGCTCCACGGCCGGCTGGTGATGGCTCTAGGCGGAGGCTTTCAGATCGCCGCTACGCAGTTCCACCAGTACAATCACGCGGTGATCTTTACTATTCGTTTCCCGTTCTGACTATCAGTCGGGGAATTCGTAGCACCCGATATCGGACGCGGTCCCTTGCGGCCGCTTCTCTCCGTCCATATCCGTCGTCACGGCGGCCAGCGTTTGGCCGGCATCGATCGCGGGCGAGCCGGCCAGGAGGTGATAATTGCCCGCTGATGGATTCACGAAAAGGCTCGCCAGGGTGGCTACGAACGAGTGCGCTTCGTGGCCTTGCGCCTGCCACTCGGCCAGCGTGTAGAACGTGGTCCCGTCATCCGGCGTGATGGCATAGGTTCCGCCGCCAAAGATGTTGTAGTCGCTGTCGGTGTTGGCGACGTCGGTCGCACCTGTGTACTGGATGCCGCCGTGGCCCGAGTTTTCGTTGTAGAGGATATTGTCCCGCACGGTATTGCCGCCCACGCTGGAACTCACCACCAAGTCCCAGCGGCCGTCGGAAGCCATGTCGATGGTGTTGTTGTAAACCAGGTCTCCTACGGGACCAGCCGCACCATCCTGTTTGAACATCGTGATCCCGGATGCATGATTGTTGTAGAGCAAGTTGTTCTGAATCGTGGAGAACTGCACCCCGTCCAGGTTAATCGCTCCTCCGCCCGCAGACCCATTGTTGTAGATGACATTGTCCTCAAGGAGCGCGCCAGTGATGATTCCGACGCCGCCCTGGCTGACGTCCGCATTTAGCTGCACGCCGGCCCCAGCATTGTCGTGCAGCCAGTTGGCGCGCACGATAGGCGACTGACTGCTGTTGGAAATATAGATGCCGTGCTGCGCTACGCTGCCGTAGCATTCATTGTTCCGGATCAGAGAATTGTTGGAGAAATCCGTGAAGATGCCCCACTCGGCATTGTTGCCGTACACGCCGTTCTGCACGGTCACGTTGGGGCTATTGTCGATGCGTATGGCGGCTCGGTTGGCGTTAAACGAGCGCAACCCGTCGAGCACGATGTACGACGAAAATGTAACGAAGATCGTATCCCGCACGCCGCTCACCGGCAGGATTTGGGCATTTTGTCCCAGGGCCTGGATGGTAATGGGATTCGCCGCTGTTCCATTCAGGCTATCGACGGTGAACGCGTTGTAGCTGCCGTCGGCTACGAAGATCGTGTCGCCCGGTTGCACGATGGTCAGCGCCTGGCTGATCTGCCGGCAGGGGCTCGTCTGTGCGCAGGAGTTGTTGTCGTTGCCGCTGGGGGAAACGTACCATGACGCACCGTTCCCGGCTTTACAGCCCGCGCCCAAGGTAGCGTTGATGATGCGCTGAACATCCACAACGTTGCACTGGCCGTCGCCGTTCAGATCTCCGTTAGTGCAAGGGAAAATTCCCAGAGCCTGGTCAATCGCAAGTTGGATATCAATAACGTTGACTAACCCATCAGCGTTGAGATCGCACGCGCTAACAAAGGCCGGTGCGGCCCTAAGATACGACGCCCATGCCGAGAAAATCAAAGCGTGAATGATAAAGCGCCGGCCCGTGACCATACTCGTATGCCTGTGGGTGTCATCGTAAAGCCTGCCCCCAATCGAGCGAAATTGCAATGCTCGCAGTGGTTAGCTATCGGACCCATGTTTACCCGGACAATTTTTCGGAAACTTTCGGCTCTTAAGTGGCATCTCAGTCGCAGGGAGCAAAGCTGCATTCGTGTTTACGGTTGCACGCACGCTGATTACATCCATCGCTTTACCTCTGGCGTTACTGTGCCAGAACGCACCTTCCAGCGACCCAGTGCAGCCCGGCACAAAGAGCGATAGCTCGTCCTCGAGCCACGAGGAGGACCATCCTCCCAAGCGAATTCTTTGGGTCATTCCGAACTTCCGCACCTCCCCCACTCTGGAGGAGTACAAGCCGCTCACTCCCAAGGAAAAGTTCAGGATCGCCTCGTTGGACTCCTTCGATCGTGGTACGGTTGCCCTAGCCGCGGCATTTGCCGGGGAGGGACAGCTGAACAATTCCACACGCGCATTCGGCCAGGGCGTGGCGGGCTATGCCCGGTATTTTGGAACGTCTTACGCCGACTTCGTGATCGGCGACTACATGACCGAGGCTATCTACCCCACGCTCCTGCATCAAGACCCACGCTATTTCCGTAGAGGCGTTGGAAGTGGATGGTCGAGATTCGGCTATGCAGTGGGTCAGATTTTCTGGACACACAAAGATTCCGGGGGCACCCAGTTCAATTTCTCCGAAGTTGTCGGCAATTCCACCGCGGTGGCCATTTCCATGGCGTACTATCCGGATAATCGGACCGCCGCCAACGCAATAACGGGACTCGGTACGCAACTCGGCGTGGACACCGCATCCAACATCCTTAAGGAGTTTTGGCCGGATCTCGAGCGGAAGCTATCGAGAAAGGACGGGGCCTCGAGGGACTCCGACGGCCGGTAGCAATTCCGATGCTTGTCACCGCCCTGGTGGCGCGCTCACTACCCCTAGTTCGTTTCTGATGAAAGTTCCGTCTTGACAGAACGCAAGCTCGGAAACGATCAACATTACCAGTATGGCGATGCGCTTGTAGGAGTTCACGCATTTAGCATCGCGAGATCCGGTTTGCAAGGCAAGCGACTCGACCCGGCTGTATAATCACCACGTGCTCAACCCACTGACCCGCCGCGATGCCGGCAAATCGATACTCACAGCTCTTGCCGCTGGAGCCGCGTTACCCGCTGCCACCAAGCAGCCGCTCGGTTTTCAACTCTACACGATTCGCAAAATCCTCAAGGATCATGCGGCCGAAGCGCTGGAGCGGCTGTCGAAGATTGGATACAAGACCATCGAATCGATTCGCGGTGACAACGCGCTCGTGTTGCCGCTATGTAAGGAGTTCGGCCTCCAACCGGTGAGCTGCCACTTCGACACGCCGCTAGTCACGGGCAACTACGACGCCTGGAAGGATAGCGACCTGCCGGCTGGATATACGTGGGAGAAGGCTGTGAACGACGCGGCCGCGGCGGGATTCAAGTACATGGTGGTTGCTTATTTGCTGCCGGCCGAGCGCGGCTCGCTGGATACGTTTCGCAGCTACGCCGACAAATTCAACAAGGCCGGCGAAGCCGCGCACAAAGCGGGCATGCAGTTCTGCTATCACCACCACGCCTTCGAGTTTGGACCCAAGGACGGATCGCGGCCCATCGACGTGTTTCTGGAGCGCTTCGATCCCAAACTGGTGAAGTTCGAAAGCGATGTTTTCTGGGCGAGTGTAGCGGGTCAGGACCCGGCCGAACTGCTGCGGCAGTGGAAGGGGCGGGTCGCGTTGGTTCATCTGAAGGACAAAGCCCCCGGCCTCAAGACCCACCATGCCGAGAATCTGTCGCCTAACGCATTTCGCGAAGTCGGACTCGGGGTGCTGGATTTTCCGGAGATTCTGGAAGCGGCACGGGAATCGGGCGTCGAGCGCTACTTCGTCGAGCAGGACGAGATGGCAGAAGATCCCGTGGACAGCCTGGCGTACAGCCTGCACACGTTGGAGAAGATTGGGTTCTGATGTCATGTTGACGGTATCCAAGCTCCGAGAGAACCTCTACGGCATCCTCGATCAAGTGCTTGAAACTGGAACGCCAGTGGAGGTATTGCGGAAAGGCCGAGTACTCAGAATTGTCCCGGGAGCACACCTACCAAAGCTCGCGCGCCTGAAGAAGCGTAGGGCCTACCACGGGGATGTTGATGAAATTCTAACGATGAGTTGGCTGAAAGAGTGGAGCGAGCCAAGGTGATCTGCCTGGGCGCGTGCGTGACCGGCTGATCGTCATTATCGCAGCTCCCCAATCCGATGCAGCTTCATGAGATTGGTCGTGCCCGGTCTTCCGATCGGTTGGCCGGCGACGAACACCACCACGTCGCCTGTATTCAGGTAGCCGCGATCGATCAGCAGCCGATCCATTTGGGCCATCATTTCGTCCGTCGAGCCGACTTCCGGCGCGAGGACGGGCTGCACACCGTAGTGAATCAGCAACTGTCGCGCTGCGATTTCGCTGGGCGTAATGGCATAGATGCGGACCGGCGGGCGGTAGCGCGAAACCAGGCGCGCGCTGGAGCCGCTGGTGGTGAACACCACCACGGCGCTGGCGTGCGCGTCGCGCGCGGCCCGATAGGCGGCGTCCGCGAGGATTTCGGCGTGCGGCGGGTCGTCGTGGCGCGGCAACTCATGAAATCCGTGCTTGTTGATGGATGCCTCGGCCTCGGCCGCGATGCGGGCCATGTAGGCGGCCGCTTCGGCGGGATATTTTCCGACGGACGTCTCGGCGGACAGCATCACCGCGTCCGTGCCATCGTAGATGGCGTTGGCGACGTCGCTGACTTCGGCGCGTGTGGGTGAGCGGTGCTCGATCATGGATTCGAGCATCTGAGTTGCGGTGATGACGAATTTCCCCGAGCGGCGCGCGCGGCGGATGATGGATTTCTGAATCGGGGGCACGCGCTCGAGCGCCACTTCGACGCCCAGATCGCCGCGCGCCACCATCACGCCGTCGGCTTCGGCGAGGATGTCGTCGATGTTGTCCCAGGCGGCCGGCTTCTCGATCTTGGCCACGACGCGCGCCGGCCGGCTGCCAATATGCTGCTTCAGAAGCGCCACGTCCGAGGCTTTGCGCACGAAGGAGAGCGCGATCAGATCAACTCCGGCGCCGAGAGCGAACTCGAGATCGGAGAGGTCCTTTTCAGTGAGGGAAGGCGTGCTGAGCTGAACGCCCGGCAGATTGATCCCCTTATGGCTGCCCACGATCCCGCCCGACACCACCAGAAAGCGCACGCGTACTCCATCACTTTCGATGGCACGCAGCTCGACGGCGCCATCGGCCAGCAGAACGCGGTTACCCGGCTTGACGTCCTCGGCGAAGCGAGCGTACGTGGTGGAGCAGCAGGCAGCGTGGCCGATGACCGGCTCCGTGGTGATGGTGAAATCCGTTCCGGTTCGCAGCTCGCAGCTTTCGCTGGCGCATTGGCCCAGACGAATCTTGGGACCCTGCAGGTCGAAAAGCAACGCAGCCTGCCGGTTCTGTTGTGCAGCGAGGGTGCGAACGGCGGAGATGCGCGTGGCGTGTTCGTCCAGCGATCCATGTGAAGCATTGAGGCGAAAGATGGAAACGCCCGACGCCATCATTTCGCAAAGGATGGTGGGCGAGTCGGTGGCCGGGCCCAGCGTGGCGACAATTTTGGTGTTCGACAACTCGCGGGTTACCATGGTCCATTCTGACATTATGCCGATTGTTCAAGTTGTCATCCTGGCGTTGATCCAAGGCATCGCGGAGTTTCTGCCCATCAGCAGCACGGCTCACCTGATCGTCGCGCCGTGGCTGTTGGGCTGGAGCGATCCCGGCCTAACGTTTGATGTCGCGTTGCACGTGGGGACGCTCGTGGCAGTGGTCGTCTATTTTTTCCGCACATGGGTGCAAATCATCTTGCACGGATTCGGCATTGAGTGGGGAGACGATGAGATGCTGCGCCAGAATCCGCGGCTGCTTTGGCTGCTGGTGCTGGGCACGATTCCTGGCGGTGTCATTGGATTTCTATTCGAGAAACAAGCGGATAGCACTCTGCGCAGCCCCATTCTGATCGGAGCGATGATGATCGCGTTGGGCCTCGTCATGTGGGCGGCGGACCGGTGGGGGGCACGCAAGCGAGGTCTCGGAGCGGTGTCGTTTGCGGATTCGCTAGTCATAGGTTGCGCGCAAGCGCTTGCCATTATTCCGGGAGTCTCACGCAGCGGTGCTACGATCACCGCGGGCTTGTTTCGCAACTTAGATCGGGTAGCCGCGGCGCGGTTTTCATTCCTACTTGCCACTCCAATTATCGCGGGCGCGGCCGCAAAGAAATTTTACGATGTGCTGAAGCACGGGGGCATTCCGGCGGATATGCATATGCCATTCTCGGTGGGAATCTTGGTGAGCGGGCTCACGGGGTTGGCGGTGATTGCCTTCTTCCTTCGATATTTGCAGCATCGCAGCTTGAACTTCTTCGTTTACTATCGGGTGGTTTTTGGCATAATAGTGATTGCTCTGGCTATCGCCCGCCCGCCAGCGGGATGAAATTTCTTTCTCCAACCGAATCTAAACGCCTCAACGAGGTGCTGGGATTCGTGTTCCTCGCGTTCGGCCTGCTGGTGCTGTTCAGCCTGATCTCTTACCGGACCTACGACCCTTCGTGGAATACCGCGACCAGTAGCGCCCACGCGCCGCAAAACCTGGCCGGATATGTGGGTTCGTACCTCTCGGATCTGCTTCTGCAAACATTCGGACTGGCCGCGCTGCTGATTCCGGCGGGGGTGTTTGTACTGGGTTGGAAGTGGATTCGCTCCGACACGATTGTAGACCCCGGCGTGAAGCTGGCCGGTTTTCTGATGCTGGGATCGAGCTTGTGCGCGGTGCTGGGAGAAGGGCCGGAGTTTCACGTTTTCGGTCTGCCGGCAAGCGGCCTCGTGGGCATGCTGCTGGCGCACGCGCTGGTGGCCGCGCTGAATCGAGCGGGCGCGGTACTGGTGACGCTGACGGTGATGGTGGTTTCTGTTTACCTGGTTTCAACCTTCACGCTTTCCATGCTGCAAGGGTGGCTGGCCGCTCCCATGGCCTGGCTACAGGTTCCACTGGCCGGCATCCGAGAGTGGCTGGAGGAGCGCCGTAAGCGCAGGATCGAGCGACGGCGTGAGAGAGCGCGTTTGAGAGCCGAAGAGCGGGCGGCGGCGCGAGCCGCGCGGCGGCAACCGGTGGAGGCGATGGTGTCGGACCCCGAGCCGCTGCCCATGGTGATCGAGCCGGGCGAGCAGATGCCGGCGCAGCCCGCTCTCGATTTTGCGCCGGAAGACATACCGATATGCCCACTCGAAGAGCCAGCCGCTTCGGCGGTCACGAAGCGATCGGGGCCCCGCGCGGTCCCAGAGCCGCGGCACGTATCGACCAATTTCCGCCTGCCCACGACCGCCCTTCTGAATGAGTCGCCCGGCCGCACAGCCTACGATGAGCAGGAGCTGAAGGACATCGCGGCGCGAGTGAAATCGAAATTCGAAGAGTTCAACGTGCTGGGATCGGTGGTGCAGATCAATCCCGGTCCCGTGGTGACAACCTTCGAATTCAAGCCGGAAGCCGGCATCAAGTACACGCGCATTACCACGCTGAACGAAGACCTGTGCATGGCGTTGCAAGCCGAATCCATCCTGATCGAGCGTATTCCGGGGAAGCCGACGGTGGGCATCGAGGTTCCCAACACGCGTCGCGAATTGATCAGCTTGCGCGAGGTATTCGAATCGGAGGAGTTCGCGGGTTCGCATTCCCACCTCACGATTTCGCTGGGCAAGGACATCAACGGGCGCATCAAGGTATCGGCGCTCGATTCCATGCCGCACCTGCTGATTGCCGGATCGACCGGATCGGGCAAGAGCGTCATGATCAACTCGCTCATCATGTCGGTGCTCTACAAGTCGACGCCGGATGATGTGCGCATGATTCTGGTGGACCCAAAGCGGCTGGAGATGGGGCTCTACGAGGGCATTCCGCATCTGTTGACGCCGGTGATCACGGATCCGCGCAAAGCCACCAACGCGCTGCGCAACGCGGTGCTGGAGATGGAACGCCGGTTGCGCGTGCTGGCGGAGCAGGGTGTGCGGAACATCGACCAGTACAACAAGAAGATCCGCAAGCTCCAGCAGGAAGTGCCGCGCGATTTGTTCGAAGAGGCGGCGGACGAGCCGCAGCCGCTGCCGTACATATTGATCCTCATCGACGAACTCGCCGACCTGATGATGATTGAGGGCCGCAACGTGGAGGAATCCGTAACGCGCCTCGCGCAGATGGCGCGCGCGGTGGGCATGCATCTGGTGCTGGCCACGCAGCGGCCGAGCGTTGATGTTATTACTGGCCTGATCAAAGCCAACTTCCCTGCCCGCATCAGCTTCCGCGTGGCCACGCGCGTGGACTCGCGAACCATTCTGGACGTGATGGGCGCCGAGCACTTGCTGGGCAAAGGCGACATGCTGTTCCTGCCGCCGGGATCTTCGCGGCTGACGCGCGTGCACGGGGCCTTCGTCACCGAAAACGAGATCAACCGCGTGGTGGATTTCTGGAAGGAGCAGGCCGCTCCCGAGTACGACCAGTCGCTACTGCTGGCGCCACCGGCGGAAGAGGGCGAGATCTCCGATGAGGAAGGCGACGGCTTGGGCGAGCAGGACCCGATGTACGAAGAAGCGCTGCGCGTGGTGCTCGAAATGGGCAAAGCATCGACCTCAACGCTGCAACGCCGCCTGCGCCTAGGCTACGGCCGCGCGGCGCGCATACTCGACATGATGCACAGGGATGGCATCATCGGGCCGCCCGACGGCTCGAAGCCGCGCGAAGTACTGAAGCGGCCGGAGTGGTTGCGGGAAGTCGAGGGGCAAGTACGGTGAGGTTCGCAGGCCGTCATCTATAATAGATAGCAGGGTCGCTTGTGCCTGCCACTATCGACATAGGATCGCTGATTGAACGGAAAGCCAATGTGCACGGCGGCCGGCCTTGCGTGGCTGGAACCGGCGTGACCGTGCGGCGAATTGCCCAGTGGCACAAGCTTGGGTTGACGCCCGAGGAAATTTCAGCAGCCTTCGGGCACATCTCGCTAGCCCAGGTTCATGCCGCTCTCGCCTACTACCACGCCAATCGATCCGAAATCGATGCGGATCTGGAGATTGAGGAATCAACGGCCGCCGACATCGAGAGCCATCACGCCGGCGAAATCTCACGCTAGCTCGTGAGCCGGATCCAACTTTATATCGATGAAGACGCTATGCATCTCGCTCTGGTTGGCGCTCTGCGGGCGAACGGCGTCGACACGATCACGGCAGTTGACGCTGGCTTGATCCAGAGTCCGGACGAGCTCCAACTGGAGTATGCGGCCGAGCGCGCGCGCGTCCTCTACAGTTTCAACGTGGCAGATTTTTACCAACTCCACACGGCTTGGATTGCCGCGAATAAGCCTCACGCTGGAATGATTCTCGCGCGACAACAGCGTTATTCGGGAAGTGATCAATTACGACGGCTGCTTCGCTTGGTCGCCGCCACATCACACGAGGATATGATGAACCGCATCGAGTTCCTGAGCCGTTGGGGCTGAAATCATCGCCCGTACGCTACCTCCGGCGTAACGATGTCTTCCTTCGCCTGCGGATCACCGGCTGCCGGGCCGTGCCAGACGCTGCCGCCATAAGTGGTGATGTAGATCTTGGAAGCGTCGAGTGGATCTGGAATCACGCGGTGGCCCCATTTGAAGTTGAAACCGCGGATACGCTGCCAAGTTTCGCCGCGATCGGTAGAGCGCCAGGCGGAAGAAGAGAAGCCGCAAGCATACAGAATGTCCGGGTTGCGCGGATCGATCGTTAGATCGTAGACGTACTGATCGCGCGACAGCGTATTGCGCCAGGTCGCGCCGCCGTCGGAGGAGATCCAGATGCCGCCGGAAATTGCCTGCTGTTTGGATGGACGGCCCCAGGCTGCGAGATATAGTCGCGCGGGATCCTTTGGGTCAATGGCGATTCCGTTAGGGCCGTTCACACCGGTGGGCAACGCGATCCTGGTCCAGTGTGCGGCGGCGTCGGACGAGCGGTAAAGAGCGCCGTCGTTGCTGGTGCCGAAACTGCTATCCTCGCTGCGGCGCGCCAGGACGACATAGAGCGCACGATCAGGGCCTTCGGCCAAGCGCCAGGCGAATGGTTCGTTCTGGGGCAGGCCGTCGTTCCTGAGCGCCCAGGATTTTCCGCTGTCGGTGGATTTGAAAACGCCGCGCCCGAAACCGGTGACGTACAATACGCGCGCGTCCTCGGGGCTGGAGGCATCCAGCAGGATGTGAGTCGCGGCGGTCTGCGGCATGCCCTTGTTGGAGACGCGCCAGGTGCGCCCGCCATCGTCGCTGACCACGACACCTCCGTCGTACGTGGCGGTTGACCTGTGACGCCACATCTTGGGGCGCGGCAGATCGTGGACGCCGCTCACGGCGGCCCATACGCGGCCGCGAACTTTGGGGTCGAACGTCATCCAGTAGGTTGTGTTTGTCCACCGGCGCGGAACGGTTTCCGTCGAGCTGATCCATCCACGCCCGCCATTTTCGCTGCGAAACAAGCCGATGTCGGTGTACGTGATGAATACTCGCTGGCGATCGAACGGATCGAAATGCACGCCGTAGTTGGTGGTGACGTCAAGTCCCGTCGTGGTATTGGATTGGTCATCGAGACGGTGCGCATAGACGCCTTCCCAGGTCTTGCCGCCGTCGCGAGTGCGCATCGTCCGCCCCATATCGGTAGCAACGCAGAGATTCGGATCGACGGCCGCCACGGCGACATGCAGCGGGTTCTCGCCCCATGACGGACCGAAGCGTCCGGTGATCCAGCCGTCATGAACATTCTTCGCCGGTTGGCTGGACGTTTCCTGCCACACGAGCGTCCAGGTGCGTCCAGCGTCGGTTGTTTTGGCCACGCCGAAATAACGCTCGCCGCCGACTGTGAGCCTGTTGTAGGAGAGATAAGCAACGTTGCCTTGACTGGCGCTGGTGGCAATGGCGCGCAGGTCGGGTGACTCGCCGGGCAGCTTAGACTCGCGCCACGATGCGCCACCATCGTCCGACACAAACACACCAGTCTCGGCGACGGCATAGATGACCGGCTTGCCGCCGGCAAAACCGAGACCAGCATCGAGAAGTGAGGTCGCGGCAAGCGGCGCGGGGCCATTCTGCCAGGTTCCTGCCTTGCGGACGGCCACGGATGCGTAGCCAATCACGTACACCGTGCGATCGCCGGTGGGTGAATTGGGATCGATGACGATGGCCCGGCCACCGCCGTCAAGATCGGCCGACGGCTTCCAGGTTTTGCCCCAGTCTTCGGAGACAAACAATCGCGTCGCACGATTCCGCAGCATAGCTGCGTACAGAACGTGCGAATCGGCGGGATCGACGGCCAGAGCCTCGACTTCTCCAGGCGTGTCGGCGGAACTCGCGATGTAGTTTGTGCCGTGGTCACTGTTTTGGAAAACGCCGGTGACGGTAGACGGATCGGGATAAACGAGCCTCCAGGTATCACCTGCGTCCGTGCTGCGCCAAAGCGCTCCGCCGCGGCCATCGGCGCGCTCTCCCGCGGTGCGTGTGTAAACGGTTCGGGCATCGCTCGGATCGAAGGTGAAGCCCTTGGCGACCTGCCCGAGGTTGAACATGCGCCAGGAACTGCCGCCATCGTGCGAGACGTAAGCGCCGGTCATGTCGCAGGCCACAAACACATCGTTTGGGTTTTGAGGATTGATGGCGGGGAAGAATTGCGCGCCACCTCCGCCGGGGCCAATGACCTCCCATGCGTCATGACGATTGGCGCCGGAGACGGCCGCCAACATAACCAAAACGGACAGAGCAATTTTGCGGGACAAGCTTTGTTATAGCGCGAACGGCATGTTCACGCCAAAGGCGCTCGGGCCGGAGAGGTCCTGAGCGTTACGGCATTCTGCTGGCCGCTTATCCGCTCAGGATTTCGAAAGCTCGCTAGTGGTCTGTCGCGGCCAGAAAATGTTAGGGCACCGCTTCCTGCGGTCGCGGCTTGGCAAGGAGGTGGGTCATGTTACGACAGGCCGGCAGCCGCCTACTCCGCACTCGCCTTGTGGCCTAACTTCTTCTCCAAATACTCCTGGTACTCTTTCTTCAGCGCCGGGTCGGTCGGGCTGGGATAAATTTCGCTCGACTTGTACTTGCCGGTGAGCAGCTTCATTTTGGTCCACTCGTCGTGAATGTGGGTTATGTCCGCTTTGTCCAGGACCTTTTGCACCAGTTGCGGCGGAATGAAGTATACGCCTTCGCGGTCTCCGAAAACGACATCGCCGGGCATCACGGTGGCGCTTCCGATGCGAATGGGGACATTAACGCCGGTGAGCATCACATTGCCGATCGGCGTGGGATGCGCGCCACGAGCGTAGAGCGGCATGCCGATGGGAAAGATGCCTTCGAGATCGCGAACAGCTCCGTCGACCACCAAGCCGGTTTTGGTCTCGGCGTAAATGGCCGTCGCGAGATTGTCGCCGACGATCGTGCCGTCTTCGATTTTGCCGAAAAGGTCGACAACCAGCACGTCGCCGGGTTGCAGAGAATCGATGACGCGCTGGTTGGCGTTGTCGCGTTCCCTGCCATTGCCGCGCGCGCGAGCCTGCGCGTGCGCCTCGGAGACATCGGCGACATCCGGCCGGTAGGGCATGAACTGCGCCGTGACCGCGCGTCCCACCAGCTTCTTCTCGGGATGCAGGATCTGCCAGTTGCCTTCGTACTGATTGCGAAACTTCGCGCCAGGCAGCACGGCCCAGACTTCCTCCGCGGAGAGATCCTTGCACTTTTCGAGTAGCGCGTCAGGCACCTTGGGCCGGCCGTCCTCGAAGCGGTCGAACGGATTCTTCTGCGTATATTCGATCAGCTGCTCTTTTGTGAACGTGAAGACTTGCGCGGCGGACGGCGCCGGGAAGGCAAAAGGCAAGAGGCAAAAAGCAAAGGGCAAAAGTTTCATGCGCGCAATTTATCACAGGCGCGGACTACTTGTCCGTTAGCGCGGCCACACCGGGGAGTTCGATGCCGGCGAGGAATTCGAGGGATGCGCCGCCGCCGGTGGAGACGTGGGAGATCTTGCTGGTGACTCCGGCGGATTTCACGGCTTTTTCCGAATCGCCGCCGCCCACCACGGATACGGCGCCGGATTGCGCTACGGCTTTCGCGACGGCGACGGTTCCCTTGTCGAAGGGCGGTTTTTCGAATACGCCCATGGGGCCATTCCAGATGATGGTCTTGGCGCCGGCGATCACTTTCGAAAATGCGTCGATCGTCTTCGGGCCAATGTCGACGCCCATCTTGCCGTCCGGCACTGTGTCAACGACCTCGTTCGGCGCGCCTTCTTTCAGCTCGGAAACCACTACATGGTCGACCGGCAGCACCAGCTTAGCGCCTAATTTCGCAAGCAGATCGCGGGCGAGATCGAGCTTGTCATCTTCCACCAGCGATTTGCCTACAGGCTGGCCTTGCGACTTCAGAAACGTATACGCCATGGCGCCGCCGATGAGCAGCTTGTCGACGATCTTCGCCAGGTTCGAAATCACTTCGATCTTGTCGGAAACTTTCGCACCGCCGAGAATCGCGATGGAAGGGCGCGCGGGGTTCGTGGTCACCATGCCGAGATATTTCAGCTCCTGCTCCATCAGCAGGCCGGCCGCCGCCTTGGGCACGAAGGCAATCATGCCAACTGTTGACGCGTGGGCGCGGTGCGCGGAGCCGAAGGCATCGTTGACGTACAGATCGCAAAGCGCGGCGAGTTTCTTCGAAAAGCCGGGATCGTTCTTTTCCTCTTCGGGATGGAATCGGAGATTCTCCAGCAGCAGCACAGCTCCGGGCGCGGGCTTCATGGCCTCGACTTCCGGGCCAATGCAATCGGGCGCCATTTTGACTGGGCGTCCCAGCAGCTCCTGCAAACGCTGCGCCACCGGCTTCAGGCTCATCTCGGGATTGGGCTTGCCTTTCGGGCGGCCGAGATGCGAAGCGAGAATCAGCCCCGCGCCGTGTTCGAGCGCGTACTGAATGGTGGGGAGCGACGCCTTGATGCGCTTGTCGCTGGTGATTTCCTGGCCCCCGGACGCGAGCGGCACGTTGAAATCCACACGAATGAAAAGACGCTTGCCTTTTAGATCGAGATCACGGATGGATAGCTTGGACATGAGTTCCTCAGAATCATTGTAGTGAAAGGCCGCGGGTGTCCCGTAGAACCGGCGGTACCCCCGTGCTACAGGTCTACAATCTGTACATGTCCATTCGATCGGTGACCGTCCTTGTTCCGCTCATTGCCGGGTCACTGGCGGCGCAGCAATCATTCACGCTGGAGCAGGTTACTGGAGCGCCTTTTCCTGACAATCTTGTGGCGTCACCCACGGGCGGCAAGGTCGGGTGGCAGCTCAACGCGCGGGGTGCGCGCAATCTGTGGGTGGCCGCGCCGCCGGATTATCGAGGCCGGCAAGTCACCAGCTACACCGAAGATGACGGGCAGGCGATCGACCAAGTGCAGTGGACGCCCGATGGACAATCACTCATCTATGTCCGTGGCGGCGATTTCGACATGGGCCGCGACATTCCCAACCCGCGCAGCTACATCGCCGGAGCGGAGCAGGTGATCTGGATGGTTTCGTCGGAAGGTGGCGCAGCGCGCCGATTGGTGGAAGGCCACTCCCCGGCCGTCTCTCCTAAGGGCGATCGCGTTGCCTTCATCCAAAAGGATCAGATCTGGATGGCGGCGCTCGAAGGCGGCGAGAAACCAACACAAGCGGTGCACGCCCGCGGTAAGGCGGAGTCGCTGCGCTGGTCGCCGGACGGGACGAAGCTCGCATTTGTCAGCAGCCGTGGTGATCACAGTTTCATCGGCGTGTTCGAACCTTCATCGAACGCCTTGCGCTATCTTGACCCCGGCGTGGACCGCGATCTCGAGCCTGTATGGTCGGCCGATTCCCAGAAAGTCGCTTTCATTCGGGCGCCAGCGTCGTACGTAACCTTCGGACGGCAGCGGACGGGAGAACCGTGGTCGATCCGCATAGCCGATGTGAAAACCGGTCGCGGCCAACTCGTATGGAAAGCGGAACAGGGACGCGGCAGCGTGTTTCATGGCATTGTGGCGCGCGATCAGTTGATGTGGGCGGGCAAGCGTCTGGTGTTTCCGTGGGAACGCTCCGGGTGGGTACACCTTTATTCGCTGGAGGTGACGGGTGCATCCACTCTCGGCACACCGCTCGACCTCACACCAGGCGAATTCGAAGTCGAGCACGTGACGCTGACCCCTACCGGCCGCGAGCTGGTGTACTCCTCCAACCAGGCGGACATCGATCGTCGCCATCTCTGGAAAATCGCGGCGGATCATCTCGGAGCAACTCCCATCACCAGCGGAGAAGGCATCGAGTGGTCGCCCGTGGTGACCAGTGACGGCAAGGCCATCGCCTTCCTCCGTTCCGGCGCGCAGCAACCGGCGCGTCCGGCGATCACCGTCGAGTCCGCCGCACCCAAGGATCTCGCACCCGACGCGATTCCCGCCGACTTTCCGGCCGATAAGCTTGTCATGCCGCAGGCCGTCATGATCTCCGCCGCCGACGGCATGCAGATCCACGGGCAACTGTTCGTGCCGGTCACCATGCGCGCGGGCGAACGCCGGCCGGCCGTGGTTTTCTTCCATGGCGGATCGCGGCGGCAGATGCTGCTCGGCTGGCACTACATGTATTACTACAACAATGCCTACGCAATGAATCAGTATCTGGCGAGCCGCGGATTCATTGTGCTCTCGGTGAACTATCGCAGTGGCATCGGGTACGGGCTGGATTTCCGCGAGGCGCTCAACTATGGCGCGCGCGGAGCGAGCGAGTTCAATGACGTGGTGGGCGCCGGTCTCTATCTCCGCGGCCGCCCGGATGTCAATCCCGCGCGCATCGGCCTGTGGGGCGGCTCATATGGCGGCTACCTGACCGCCCTCGGTCTCGCACGCGCGTCGGATCTGTTCGCGGCCGGCGTGGACTTCCACGGGGTGCACGATTGGAACGAGGTGATCGGGAATTTCACGCCCTCGTACGATCCGCAGAAGCAGCAGGACGACGCGCGCATCGCGTTCGAGTCATCCCCCATGGCCGCGGTGAAGCAATGGCGCTCGCCCGTGCTGCTGATTCACGGCGATGACGACCGCAACGTTCCTTTCACTGAGACGGTCATGCTGGTGGAGGCGTTGCGTAAGCAGAACGTGCAGTTCGAGGAGCTCATCTTCCCCGACGAGGTCCACGATTTTCTGATGCACGCGCATTGGCTCGCGGCTTACCACGCTTCCGAGGATTTTCTGAAGCGGCATTTGATGAAGTGAGGGGCAACACGACCGACTCTTTCGCTGTTGAGAGCACGATGGTCGTTTTCGTCCGTACAACTTCCGGTGATCCTTTGATCGAGACGGACAACAGCTCATCGAGGTGCTGCGGGCCTCGGCAGCGCACTTTGAGCAGGTAATCGTCGTCGCCGGTCACGTGATGGCATTCGGCAATCTCCGGCGTTCGACGGACGCGCTCCAGAAACGCGGCGCGACCCTTCGGCCGGTCGAGGACTACGGAGACGAAGGCCATTAGCGGATATCCAACAGCCGCCGCGTCCACGATCGCCGCATATCCTTTGATCACACCGTGCCGTTCGAGGCGGCGGACACGGTCGGCCACCGCGGGCGCCGAGAGCCCCACGATCTCCGCCAGTTCCGACCAGCAGACACGCCCGTCCCGCATCAGCTTGCCAATTACTTTCGATTCCAATGTATCTTGCATAAAATTCTTAATATAGTAAACTATACCGCATGGATCCTTTTGAATCCACATGCGGCATTTTCGCCAACGAGGAGCATTTCGCCGGCTTCCTGAAGGCGTTCGAGCACGGAACTTGGCCTAAGGCGGACTGGAATCACGATGCGCACCTCACCGTCGCGGGCTGCTATTTGTTCGACTATCCGCTCGAAGTTGCGACCGACCGCATGCGCTTGGGCATCCGGCACTACAACCACTGCGTTGGTACGCGCAATACGGATCACAGCGGTTATCACGAGACGCTAACTGTGTTTTGGATGGCGATTGTCAAACAGCGCCTCGCTCAGCTTCCGCTCAAGACTCCGCGATTAGAAGCTGTGCGCACAGTCGTGGAAGAACTGGGCCCGCGCCGGGATTTGTTCAAAGAGTATTACGGGATAGACGTGGTGAAGTCCGTGGAAGCGCGCCGGGCGTGGGTGGAACCGGATCTGAAGGCGCTGCCGTAAAGGGCCGTGACTATACAGGCAGCAATTGTAGGTCGGGAGCGATTCGCCTAAGATCGGCTGCGTCGCTGGTGACGAGGACCTGCCCAGCCCTGCGCGCACAAACAACGACGTGGGCATCGACGACGTCGGCCGTCGCGGTTCGCGCCAATAGGAGACCGACAGCCGTGGCATCCGGTCCGTTGAGCGCGATGAGGTCCGTACCGGCTTGTCGAATGAGCCGCGAGAGCCGAGCCTGCCGGGCAGGGTTGCGAATGGCTTGTGCCAGCGCCGTCGCTGGGATCGTGATCCGCATCCCACGTTCTGCCGCGCGCGCGACCAATGCCAGCACCCGCCGATCGTCGGTCCAGTGCAATCAGACCACCAGCGTCGAAGGTGACGCCACTCACGCAGCCTTCCCTTTTCTTGGGACCCTCTTGCGCTCCCGCGGAGAGAGAAACGAGTCAGCCCATTCGCGTTCTTTTTTGGTTAAGGGTCCACCGGTTTGCCGCAGTGCGTCGTTCAGCATCTCTTTCCATCCCGCCGCGTCGTGCAGAGCAACACCCACGGCGTGCTGCACGAAAGCAGAAACATTTGGCGCCTGTCCCGCTGCTACCAGAGCGCGAATTTCCTTAACCTGATCGTCGTCAAGGGTGACGGTGATCTTTTGGGTCGCCATGCCAAATTACCATACCACTGAAGTGATCGCAGTCATGCTACCAGGGCAATACACCAATAAGCTTCAGGCCTAGCTCCGAAAGCACCGCGGGGGCTCCCGGCTCAGGATCAACTTGTCCGGGCAGACCTCGCCAGTAATCGGGGGCTCGTCTTGTCAGCCACCACGTCTTCATCGACTCGCGAAGTTGTGCGTCATCGGTAGCCAGCGCCATGGAAACGAACGCCGCGACCCTTGGGCGGTTCGACAAATTGGTTGCAGTGCCGTGCGGCAGCTTGGTGGACCACAAAATGACGTCGCCCGCCTTACCCTCGATTTGTGTCGTCTTCTGGTGATCCAACCCTGGATTGAAGAAATCAAAATCGTCCCAGTGCGCGTACCGTTCAAGCCACGCGTCCAGGTTCTGATAAACCTCAGGCAGGCACTGGAAACCACCCGCATCGCGGCCAACGTCGGTCAATAATACAACGCCCTGCAACAAACCCGGCCCCGGCACCCTCGGGTCAGCGTCCCAGTGAATGGTTCCGTGACTGATCGTCGGAAAGCCGGGATGGACTGGGGGGCGAAAAATACAGCGGTTCATGTCCACTCCGAGCCGCTGGTTTCCATAGAACTCCGTGAAGACCTGGTAGAGATTCAGGGACTGCCGGATGTCCCACAGCGATTGGGCATGGTGCATCGGGACAATGCCGTCAAGCTGCGGTGCGCCGCCATACCATGTCGCGCGGTCAGCAAGGTCGGCGCCCACGAACGCGGCAATCTCATGAACTGCATTGCCCGTGATGTTTGCAGGAACCACGTTTCGTACCACCATGTAGCCCTCAGCCTGGAATTGCTGCCGATCGTGGTCCTTGATCCATTGACTGGCTGGGGGGTCCAGCCTTTGTAGGGAGGACTCTAGACGGCCTGATATCACGGGAAAGATTCTATTGTCTCACTACCTCTGCGTCCAATTAGCCTGACAACCGCCCGGAAAGCTCCTTCCACAAACACTAGTCCTGTATAATCGTTCGCGGCCTTTTCCTTGAAGGAGGAAACCACTATGCGAATGTTGCTGAGAGTATCGATTCCTGTTGATGCCGGAAATGCCGCTGCCAAGGCCGGAACCCTGGGTTCCACTGTCGAACAGATTTTAGCTGACCTCAAGCCGGAAGCGGCGTATTTCTTCGCGGACGAGAGGGGAAACCGGTCGGCCTCCATCGTTTTCGACATGAAGGACACATCCGAGATTCCGGCGGTGGCGGAGCCGTGGTTTCTCGCGTTCAACGCAAAAGTCTCGTTGCGGCCGATCATGAACCCACAAGATCTCGCCAAGGCCGGTCCATCGATTGGCAAGGCTGCTAAGCAATATGGAAAGTAGGCGTGGGAAACGTTGTAGCGATCGGAGTGCCGTAAGCCAGGCTGCATTGCCGTTCAGGGCCCTGATTCTGTGGTAAGATTAATGCCCATCGCTGATCGAAGGGGATGCTGTTTGGGCGATCGGCGTGTTGTATTTTCCACCAGGCGGACGCCGTAACGGGGACGATCGGCACCGCTGGCTACGAACAGCACTTCTGAAACGTCAACCTGATCTCAAGAGGAGACTCACACATGCGAAGTATGTTCAGCCGTGCTCTGGCCGTTTTGGCAATCACCACCGTGGCCGTTTTGGGCGCCGACAATTCCATTGGCACCTGGAAGGTCAACATCGCGAAATCCAAGTACACACCCGCGCCAATCCCGGTGAAGAGCCTGACTTCGGTGCGGGAAGCGGCTCCGGACGGCGTGAAGGTCACGAATACGGGAGAAAAGGCGGATGGCAGCGCGATCAACGCTAGCTATACGGCAAAATACGATGGCTCCGCGGCTGCGGTCACGGGCTCGGGATCACCGTATGACAGCATCTCGATCAAGCAGGTGAACGCCAATAGCTTCACTTACGAAGCCAAACAGACGAATGGAAAGTATCACGCCAGTGGACGTTCGGTGATTTCGAAGAACGGCAAGACCATGACCATAACGGCCAAAGGCACAGACGCCAATGGCGCGGCGATGACGCTGAAGCTGGTTTACGAGAAGCAGTGAGAGAGTGAATCACTTCTGCAAGAAGAAATTGCCTACAAACAGCGCGTCGATTCCCGATGAGTAAAAGCTCCGCACGGCGTCGCGGGGGGTGCAGACTAGCGGCTCGCCGAAGAGATTGAATGACGTGTTGTAGAGCACCGGCAGGCCGGTCTTCTTGCCCGCCGTGTGGAGCAGTTTCCAATACAGGGGATTGTCTGCCTCGTCGACTGCGTGGACGCGGATCAGGTCGCGGCCCAGCAGCGCGCTCTTGAAGCATTCGCGATAGTGTTCGCGCACGCGGCCGGCCGTGGCCAGATAGCGCGCGTTCGGGCCCACGTCGAAATATTCGCTCGCCAGCTCGGCGGGCACCGATGCCGCGAATTTGCGGAAGCTTTCCCGGTGCTTGATGTAGGCGTTCAGATTCTCCGCTGAGTACGGATCGTGCGGCGAGGCCAGAATGCTGCGGTTGCCGAGCGCGCGCGGGCCGAACTCCATGCGCCCGTGCATCCACGCCACGATCTTGTTCTCGCTGAGCTGCGCGACGGCTGTATCGATCAGCTCTTCGGCCGTCAGCAGGTAGCGGAAGCGCAGTTTGCAGTTCTCGATCACCTGTTTGATCTGCTCGGCGGAATAGCTGGGCCCCCAGCACAGATTCCCCAGCGAAACGCGGCCACGCTCGTGATACAGGCCGTGCCAGGCCTCGAACACCGCGCCCAGCGCCGTGCCGGAGTTTCCTCCCGCCGGCTGCGCAAACACACCATCGAACTTTCCAGAGGCTTCGAGCGCGCGCACCAGGAGCGCGTTCATGGCGAGGCCGCGGAACCGGACTTGAAGAAGTTGCCGTAGGGGGGCCGTGAACCTTGTGCCCACGGCGCTGGGACCTACCACCTTGCGCAATAGGCATTCCACGGCAGCTTCCACGGGCTTCCACGGGCTGCTGCTTTCAGCCGCCAACCGCGCTAGAATGATCGTCGAGATGGATCGTGTGCCAACACAGCCCGTCAAAGACCCGCCCAACCTGATCCGGAACGGTGCGTTCGCTCGATCGTCTATTGAGCCACACCGACCCAGGGCCGGAGGAGGAATCCGAAGAGTTCGTTCGCCGCATCTATGAGCAGCGTCACGCTGACCTCTCCTCCGATTGCAACGGCCAGACTGGTCGTTGATACAGACGTCGCCAGCTTCATTTTTAAGTGGCATCCTGGCACCTGCGCATAGGAAAGCGTTATGGGCATTCCACGACAAGTTCGACGATAACCGCCCATCCGAACGGCACGCTATCGTTGCCGTAGGATCGCTAATCCAGTGTAGTGGCCTGCAGCGATGTCACAGATGTGAACGCAAGCTCTGGAGTATATCTCAGACCCAGAATCGCCAGTCCGGAGGCTGTACCAAAACTGTCTGTGGGCGCGAAATAGACAATGCCTTTCCTTCCTGCTGTAAACGGCCACCGGTTGGCAAAGATGAATGCCGTGTGAGTCATTGAGCCCATCATGAATGTGTCGGTACCCAATATGCTTCCGTCTTTCTCCCTAAACGTAGCGGATATCTTGACGGTTTCGGAGTCAGAGTTTGCCAAAGCTACACCCATGCCGTATCCGCCCGTGTTATCGAACGACAAGATCTGATCGCCCGCGATCTCGGACTCAAACGGCACCGCCGCCTCGTTCCCGTTGCCGTTCGAAAACACCGCAAAACCGCTAATGTACGCGGAGGTGCTTGAGTCAAATTGGGCCCACCCCTCGATAAGGGAACCTGTTCCTGTCGTCTCCAGCACAATTGAGCCCCCTGGATTCAGTGCGCCTTGGACGCTGGTGTTGTCCCCCAGTCCTTCAAACGAAAACGACTGCGGGTTTCCGTCGTCGCCGTAGAAATTCAGGGAATACACCGCGTCCTTGCTCTGCGACAGGTTGATGATCGTGATCGTGGACTTCCACCCGTCGCCATCAGCCAAATGGGTAACGATGTTTTCCCCGGTGCCCACCTGTGAAGCGATCCTCGGTTCAGGCTTCGCTGGATTGTGCATTGCGTTAGAAGGGCTATGTCTGGGTATCTGTTGCGGAGATGCGGAACCCGCTAGCGCAAGGAGCGACGGCAATAGGATCGACCATTTCATATGTAGCCTCCGGGTAGAATCCGATTCGTGGTTCTACTTTCCTAGAGTACCCTAAAGACCTCGCGGTCGCCGCTAGCGTGGACGGCCGCTCCCTCTCACTTCTGCAAGAAGAAATTGCCTACAAACAGCGCGTCGATTCCCGATGAGTAAAAGCTCCGCACGGCGTCGCGGGGGGTGCAGACTAGCGGCTCGCCGAAGAGATTGAATGACGTGTTGTAGAGCACCGGCAGGCCGGTCTTCTTGCCCGCCGTGTGGAGCAGTTTCCAATACAGGGGATTGTCTGCCTCGTCGACTGCGTGGACGCGGATCAGGTCGCGGCCCAGCAGCGCGCTCTTGAAGCATTCGCGATAGTGTTCGCGCACGCGGCCGGCCGTGGCCAGATAGCGCGCGTTCGGGCCCACGTCGAAATATTCGCTCGCCAGCTCGGCGGGCACCGATGCCGCGAATTTGCGGAAGCTTTCCCGGTGCTTGATGTAGGCGTTCAGATTCTCCGCTGAGTACGGATCGTGCGGCGAGGCCAGAATGCTGCGGTTGCCGAGCGCGCGCGGGCCGAACTCCATGCGCCCGTGCATCCACGCCACGATCTTGTTCTCGCTGAGCTGCGCGACGGCTGTATCGATCAGCTCTTCGGCCGTCAGCAGGTAGCGGAAGCGCAGTTTGCAGTTCTCGATCACCTGTTTGATCTGCTCGGCGGAATAGCTGGGCCCCCAGCACAGATTCCCCAGCGAAACGCGGCCACGCTCGTGATACAGGCCGTGCCAGGCCTCGAACACCGCGCCCAGCGCCGTGCCGGAGTTTCCTCCCGCCGGCTGCGCAAACACACCATCGAACTTTCCAGAGGCTTCGAGCGCGCGCACCAGGAGCGCGTTCATGGCGAGGCCGCCCGCCAGACACAGATTGCCGCCATCGCCGGCCATACTCAGCACCGCGCTTTCGATGGCGTGCTGCAAGCCCGCGGCCAGCCGGGGGCGCTCGGGTTCCGGAATCGTCGCACGATCCTGAAGCCCGATGCGCTCGAAGAACTTGGCGCTGAAGCCGCCGTGGGTCATCCGCTCGGCATCGAAATACGAGCGGTCGAGACTGGGCCAAATGCTGGCGGAACACTGGAGGATTTCCAAAAACAGCTCGCGGTGGCCGTTTTCGCCCGTCGCCGAGAGCCACTGCACCTTGTGCTCATCCGCATTCGCGTTGAAGCCGAGCAGCTCCGTCACGCGGCCATAGAGTTCTCCCAGGGAGTCGGGCGCGTACAGCTCCTTATCCAAGCGCAGCAACTGGCCGCCCTCGGCATGCCAGCGCGAGCCGCAGCGAAAATCGCCATGCCGGTCGAGCACCAGAACGGTTGCGTCCTCGAAGGGAGACGCATAAAACGCCGAGGCTGCGTGCGCGCGGTGATGGTCGATCAGCGCCATCCGGCTTTTGGGGAAACGCGAGCGCAGCTTCAGGTGCAGTCCGCTTTCCGTCGCCGCCGGAATGGGACGCGCTACGGCCACGCAATCCACATCCTCGGCGCGCACTTTGGCGAGCGCGAGGCACATTTCGATGGATTCCTCGGGCAGCTCGCCGCGCGGTGCACGCACCCGCCGCGCCAGTTTCGACTCCTCCACAGCCGCTACCAGGTGGCCGTCCCGCAGAATAGCGCTGGCGGCGTCGCTCAGAATTCCACCGATTCCCAGCAGGATCATTTCTTCCCCTGCTGCGCTTTCTCGATCTTGGCCCAGGTGTCGCGCAGCCCTACCGTGCGGTTGAAGACGAGCTTGTCAGGGGTTGAGTCCTTATCGACGCAGAAGTAGCCCAGGCGCTCGAATTGATAGCGCGTGCCCACGGCGGCGCCGCGGAGCCCAGGCTCCAATTTCGCGTCTGGCACCAGCTCCAAGGATTTTGGATTCAGATTCACGGTGAACTCCTGGCCTTCCGGCACGGCATTCGGATTCTCCACCGCAAACAGGTTATCGTACAGCCGGACTTCGGCTTCGATGGCGTGCGCCGCCGAGACCCAGTGAATGGTCGATTTCACTTTGCGGCCGTCCGGCGCATTGCCGCCATGCGTTGCAGGATCGTAGGTGCAATGTATCTCCACCACCTGTCCCGTGGCGTCCTTCACTACGCTTTTGGCCGTAATAAAGTAGCCATAGCGCAGCCGCACTTCCTTGCCCGGGGACAGCCGGAAATACTGCTTCGGCGGATCTTCGCGAAAATCATCCTGCTCGATGTACAGCACGCGCGAAAACGGCACCTTCCGCGTGCCCGCGCTCGCGTCTTCCGGATTGTTGGTCGCCTCCATCTCCTCCGTCTGACCCTCAGGATAGTTGTCGATCACCACACGCAGCGGCCGCAGCACGCCCATCACTCGGAGCGCGCGCTTGTTCAGGTCTTCGCGAACATGGTGTTCGAGCAGGCCGAGCTCGATAGTCCCGTTCGTCTTCGAAACCCCAATGGCACGGCAGAAATTGCGAATAGCTTCCGGCGTATAGCCGCGCCGGCGAATGCCCGTGATGGTCGGCATCCGCGGATCGTCCCACCCGTTCACGTATTTTTCCTGCACCAGCGTCAGCAGTTTCCGCTTGCTCAGCAGCGTGTAAGTAAGGTTGAGCCGGTCGAACTCGATCTGCTGCGGATGATAGATACCCAACTGTTCGAGATACCAATCGTACAGCGGCCTATGATCTTCAAACTCCAGGGTGCAGATCGAATGCGTGATGCGCTCGATCGAGTCCGATTCACCGTGCGTGAAGTCGTACATCGGGTAGATGCACCATGTGTCCCCCGTGCGATGATGTTCCGCGTGCAGTATGCGGTACATCACAGGATCGCGCATGTTCAAGTTGTGAGCCGCCATGTCGATCTTTGCCCGCAGCGTGCGCGCGCCATCGGGAAATTCGCCTGCTTTCATGCGTTCGAACAGTTCGAGGTTCTCTGGAATCGACCGTTTACGCCACGGGCTTTCGCGCCCCGGCTCGGTGAGCGTGCCGCGATACTCACGCACCTGGTCGGCGGTGAGATCGCAGACGTAAGCTTTGCCGGCCTTGATCAACTGCACGGCCCATTCGTAGAGCTGCTGGAAATAGTCGGAGGCGTAGAAGAGGCGATCTTCAAAATCGCCGCCCAGCCAGCGCACATCTTCGATGATGGAATCGACGTACTCGGTCTCTTCCTTGCTCGGATTGGTATCGTCGAACCGCAGGTTGCACTTGCCGCCGAACTCCGCGGCCAGGCCGAAGTTGATGTTGATCGACTTGGCGTGCCCGATGTGCAGATAGCCATTCGGCTCCGGCGGAAACCGCGTGTGCACCCGGCCGCCCCATTTGTTGGTCTTCAAATCGTCGAGAATGATCTCGCGGATGAAATTCGAGGGCCCGGTTGCGGCAACGGCCTCCGGCTCGGTCTTGTGATCGATGCTCATAGTTAAATTCTATTCGCGTGGATTCGCGTTAATTCGCGGCCACGGTATTTTGAAGCTTCTGGATCGCCTGCTCGATCCGTTTGAGGCAGGTTTCCTTGCCCAGCACTGCCATGGTCTCAAACAATGGCGGAGCATTCTTGCGCCCGCAAACGGCTACGCGAATAGGCTGAAACATTTGGCCAGCCTTTACGCCAAGCCCGCCCGCGGCCGCGCGCAACGCAGCTTCCAGCGCATCGTGAGTGAACTCGACCGTTGGCAAAATCTCCCGCGCCTGCTCCAACACTCGCAACGCCATGGCCGCGTCGCCCTTTTGCGGGATCAGTTCGGCTGGGTCGTAGGGCGGCAGCTCGTCCACGAAGAAGAAGTCGGCGACGGTTGCCACATCGCACAGCAGCTTGATGCGTTCCTGAATCAGCGGCGTCGCGGCGCGCACCTTTTGAGGCTCCGCGGGCACAAATGTCTGCAACTTGGCTGCCAGCTCGTCCACGGGCATGGCGTAAATGTACTGCGAGTTCAGCCAAACCGCCTTCGGATCGAACGGATCCTCTTCCGTAAAATTCACTACTGCATTCGACTTGTTGATCCCCTCGAACGAAAACGCCGCGATCAGATCCTCGCGCGACATCTTCTCCCTGTCGTCCTTCGGTGACCACCCCAGCAGGCACAAGAAGTTGATGAACGCCTCGGGCAGAAATCCGGCATCGCGATAAGTCGTGACGCTCACCACCGGCCCGTGACGCCGTTTCGAAAGCTTGGTTCCATCCGGCGCAATCAGCAGCGGCAGGTGCGCAAACGTGGGCGGCTCAACCCCGAGCGCTTCAAAAATCAAAACGTGCTTGAAAGTGTTCGTCAGATGGTCCTGCCCGCGAATGATATGGCTGATGCGCAGATCCGCGTCATCCGCGCAGGAAGCCAGATGATAGGTCGGCGTCCCATCGCTCCGCAGCAACGCGAAATCCTCGATATCGGCCGTTGATTTCGCCTGTTCGCCATAAACGCCGTCGCGGAACTGAATCTCGCGCGCCGGATCGCGTGGCACTCTGTAGCGCAGCACAAACGGCTCGCCCGCCGCCGCCCGCCGGTCGCTTTCTTCGCTTGTGAGTTCGCGCATCCCGGCGTTGCACAGCCAGGCCGCGCCCGCGCGCGACTTCTCCCCTTCCTCGCTTTCGGCCGGAGTGAAATCACGATACGCCATACCTTTTTGGAAGATCGCCTCGGTCATGTCTCTATGCAGCCTCAGCCGCTCCGACTGCCGGTACTGTTCATCCCACCCCAAGTCCAGCCACTGCAGCCCTTCGAAAATCGAGTCGAGCGACGCCTGCGTATTGCGCTCGATATCGGTATCGTCGATGCGCAAAATCATGGTGCCGCCGTGACGGCGCGCGTATAGCCAGTTAAAGATAAATGTGCGCGCGCTCCCGATATGCAAAAATCCCGTGGGAGACGGCGCAAACCGCACTCTGAGCATGGGAAATTTCAGTATAACAAGTCCACTCAGGTATCGTAATGTATACTAATAACGAGACAGATGGAAAAAGGGGCTCGATGAACGTTTCGACGGTTGATCTCCGATATCGAACCAAAGACATCCTCCGCGCCGTCGAGCGCGGCGAATCCGTCACTGTGTTGCAGCGCGGCAAGGAGAAGGCGCGCATCGTGGCTCCAGCCGCCAAATCTAGTGCGGCGAAACTGCGGAAGTCCGAGGCGTTTGGCCTGTGGAAAGGCCGCAAGGATCTCGGGGATGTCAGCGCCTACGTGCGCAAGCTGAGACAGCCGCGTGATCTTTGATACTGACGTCCTCATCTGGTTCTTTCGGGGCAACCGGCGGGCCGCGGACTTGATCGCTACCCAGAACAGCCCGGAAATGTCGATTGTGTCCCTGATGGAATTGTTCCAGGGGGCACGCGATCGCGCGGAACTCCGGATCATCCGCCGCTTTCTTCAGGAACACGGCTTCCACGTGATTCCACTGAATGAGCCAATCAGCCACGTGGCCGCAACCCTGATGGAGGAGCACGCTCTAAGCGGTGGCTTGCAGGTCGCCGACGCGTTGATCGCGGCCACCGCGCGCGAGACTGGATCGCCACTCGCGACCGCCAATGTACGGCATTTCCGAAGCATTGCAGGACTGGATCTCAAAGTGTTTCACCCCACCGCCCGCTGATCCACCGCTTCCTCGCTCGCGCTACAATTCCCTCTTATGCGCATCACCGCGATCGACACTTACATCGCCGGCAATCCCTGGAAGAACTGGCTCTTTGCGAAAGTCTCCACCGACGAGGGCATTCACGGCGTCGGCGAAGGCACGCTCAACTACTTCGCCAAGACCATCGAAACCGCCATCCATGAATTGAGGCCGCTGGTTATCGGCATGGACCCGTTCCAGGTGGAGATCATTTCCCAGCGCCTCATTCGCGACGTTTATTCCGAAGGCGCGCAGATCCACATGTGCGCTGTGGCGGCGATCGAAATCGCGCTGTGGGACATCATCGGCAAGGCCACCAACCAGCCCATCTACAACTTGTGGGGCGGCCGGTGTCACGAAAAGCTGCGCGCATATGCTAACGGATGGTATCGGGGTCCACGTACTCCCGCGAGCTTCGCCGAAAAAGCCAAGAAAGTTGCCAGTCGTGGCTACACTGCGCTGAAGTTCGATCCCTTTGGCTCAGCCTGGCGCACGCTTTCGCGCTACGACTTCGATCTTTCCGTGGACATCATCCGCGCCGTGCGCGACGCCGTCGGTCCCACGGTCGACCTGTTGATCGAAGGCCATTGCCGGTTCAACGTACCCACTGCCGTAGAATTCGCCGAGGCCATCCACCAGTTCCGGCCCGCCTGGTTCGAGGAGCCAGTGCCGCACACCAACATCAACGCCATGGTCGAGGTGGCGCGGCGCAGCCCTGTGCCGATCGCCACCGGCGAGAGTCTCTCCAACAAGCAGCAGTTCGCCGAGTTGCTGAAACACGATGTCGTCAGTATCCTCCAGCCGGAGCCGTTGAATCTAGGCGGTTTGTTCACGGCTCGCATCGTGGCCGGAATGGCCGACGCTCACTTCGCGGTGATCGCGCCGCATAGCGCGCAAGGCCCGGTGTGTTCCTCGGCCTGCGTTCAGCTCAATGCCTCTATCCCTAACTTCTTCATTCACGAGATCTTCGACGAGTTCAACGAGCCCTGGGAGAAGGAAATCGTCACCCATCAGGTGGAAGTCGTGAACGGCTACATAGAGGTTCCGGAGCGCCCCGGGCTGGGCGTTGATCTCAATGTGGAGGAAATCCACAAACATCCGTATCGGCAAGAAAACTATCTGCCTTTGTTCAAACCTGGCTGGGAGCGGCGGGAGCCGCAGGCCGCCGGTTGAGATCGCGTATTATTTCCGTGCCATGTAATTTTGTAAGGTGTATGCCTGGCCAAAAATTACGTAGTTAACTCGCATACCTTTGAATTTTCAGAGAGTTAGCTATTGGTAGTTGCCTTGCACTAGCCAGACCAGTTGAAGTGGCGCGAACCGGCGGGCCTCGCACAGGATGCTGAGAAGCACAAAGTGCGCACCGCCGGTTTTTTATTTTTCCAGCTCTACTGGAATGCCGCCGCGCTTCAAGGCAGCCCCGACATCCTCAGTTCGTAATCGCGAAGCGTCGTAGTCAACCACGATTTCCTCGGTAGCCGGCTCGACCCGCACGCGCATGATCCCGTAGATCGAATGCGCTGACGCAATGCGCGGCATCCACTCTTCGTCCAGGGGTCGCTCCAAGCGGAATCGGATCTGCACTTTGGTCATGTGACTAGCGTGGAACCTCGCGCGTACCGTCTAATTCGTCAAGTAATTCTTGAATGAGCGCTTTGCGGCTACCATCGGCTGCGGCATGAGATTGAATCCATGCGCGAAGCAGCTCAGTGACCGGCGCGGCTACGGCTTCCTCGGCGCCTGGCTCAAAGCGCAAAGGGATCTCGGAGCGGCCAATGGCTTCAAGTAATAGTTCAGGAAACTTCATGCACCGGTGCTTCCGCGAGCTAGTTGAATGGTGGCGTAGTGGTTCAACGGCCCCGAACCCCTGCCGAGCCCCGGTGCCGTCCGAATGGCCTCCGTTACGAAAGCTTTGGCCCGTAAGATTGCCGGTTCAAGCAAGGCTCCCATGGCCAGTTCCGCAGTGATAGCCGCCGAGTAGGTGCAGCCGGTACCGTGCGTGTGACGCGTCGCGATGCGGGTGGCACGGAACTCGCGCGTCAACCCCGTAGTGAAGAGGACGTCCACGGCGTCACCCTCCAGATGCCCGCCTTTTAACAACACTGCCTTCGCACCCATGTCATGAAGCCGCCGTGCCGCCTTGTGCATTCCGGCCAGATCGCGGACTTCTAGACCGGTCAGCGCCTCGGCTTCGGCGAGGTTCGGGGTCACGAGCGATGCTCTCGGAACCAGTTCGTCGCGCATTGCCGGGAGGGCATCGTCGTCTGCCAGAGCACGCCCATGCTGGCTCACCAGGACCGGATCGACCACCAGTGGGAAGCGGAAGTCAGCTGCGGCTCGCGCGACGGCTTGCACGATGGCACGATTTCCCAGGGCTCCCGTTTTGGCCGCGGCCGGCGGGATATCGTCGAGCACGGCGCGAAGCTGATGCAGCACCAGAACCGCAGGCAGGCACTCCACCCATTCCAGCGACACCGTGTTCTGCACGGTGATGAGCGTGATCACTGCTTCGCCGTACGCGCCCAGTTGATGGAAAGTTTTGAGGTCGGCCTGAATGCCGGCGCCGCCTGAAGGATCGGAACCGGCGATGGTGAGAGCGACGGCAGGCATGGATTAGGGCTACGATTATCGTACCGCGATCGTCACCCCATCCTGGCTGGCGGCTGTGCCGACGCGCAGCACCACGGGCACAAGTCCGGTCGTCTTCAGGCTTGCCGGGACGCGCGCGTTCACGAGAAAGAGTCCCACGAACCCCGGAGCCTCACCGGTGTACAGAACATTGGCGAGCACGCCGCCGATGGTCACGGTAACCGGCAGCACCGGCTGCAAAGACGACGCCACAGCAGGCTGGCCGTCAACGCCCGCCGGCTGCGTGAGACCTTCGCCAGTGGCATAAAGACTAATCACCGAACTACGCGGGGCGGAATCGACCGTCGAGTTCAACGTCCCATCCTGGTTCACCGCTTCAGCCAGTCCGGTGCCTGCGCTCACCGTGAAAATGGCGGGCGCCGACGCAGCCACAGGCACCGTCACCTTGCCGCGCGATTGCCCCTGGTAGATCACTTCGACATCCACCGTACTTGCTCCCGCAATCTCGTAAGGCGCCTGCGCGTTGATCTCGCTATCCTGCGCATAGAACAGCGCCGCCGCCTGGCCGCCAAATAGTACCTGTGTTTGCACCAGCTCGGTGGGGAGGGCGCCCGATGAACCCAATGCGCCGTTAGCGGGAGTTACAGGGCCGATGCCCAGTCCAAAGATGGAGACAATTTCGCCTGGCGCCACAGGGCCCGCGAGCATGCTGGCGGCGCTCACCACGGCGGGTGGCGTGCTCTGTTGTCCCACTTCCGTCGTAGTCCCCGCTGGAGCCAGCCTCCGCACGCGATTGTTCCCCGTATCCGCAATCCAAATGTTGCCGGTAGCGTCTACCGCCAGCGCGGTCGGTGCATTCAGCACCGCGGAGAGCGCAGGTCCCGCATCGCCGCCGAAGCCGGCCGCCCCGTTACCGGCGATGCTGCGGATCGTGCCATCGGGGGTGACGACGCGAATGCGGTGGTTGCCCGTATCGGCGATGTAGATACTTCCCTGCCGGTCCACTGCGACTCCGCCGGGCGAATTGAGCTGCGCGGCGAGCGCCGCGCCGCCATCGCCGCCGAAGCCGGCCGCGCCTGTACCGGCGATCACATCCTGGTGCCCCGCCCTGTCGATTCTGAAAACCTCGTGCAGATCGGCATCCGTTATGTAAAGGACGCCTGAAGTATCGACAGCCACGCCGTTGGCCGCCATCTGCGCCAGCGTAGAAATTGTTTGGTCGCTCCGGATCTCGCGCAGCCGCTGATTGCCCTTGTCAACGAAGTAAATGGCGCCGTCAACACCGATGGCCATGGCGCCCGGTGAAAAAATCTGCGTCGAAGTCGCTGGCAGCCCATCGCCGTTGAACCCCGGGACCGCGATTCCGGCCACCGTCACGATATTGCCCGACGAAACGATCGCCTGGATACGGTCATTGTTCTGATCCGCGATGTAAACCATACCGGAGCTGTTCACCGCCACGCCGCCTGGCGCGCTCAGTTCACCAGGGCCCGAGCCGAAAGTTCCGTCCCCCGCAATCGTGGTGATGATCCCGCTGGTATCGACCTTGCGAATTCGCGCGTTTCTTTGGTCGGCGACGTACAGTGCGCCCGCCGCGTCGAGCGCGAGGGCCACGGGTCCGTTCAGGCGCGCTGCTGTCGCCGGCCCGCCATCCCCGCCATACAGGTACAAGCCGCCGCCCGCGATGGTGGAGAGCTTGAGCGACGGCGTCAGTTCTAACACCTGTGATCCGGCGGCGATGAACAGATCGCCCTTGCCGTCCGCCGCAACATCGCGGCCGGCGCCGGGCAATGTTTGGATCCCACCCGAGGGCGCGAGTTGCTGAATACGCTGATTCCCGCTGTCGGCTACGTCCAGATTTCCAGTGCTGTCGATGGCGAGGCCGGTGGGAACATTGAGCTGATTGGGAAGCGTCGCGCCGGGAGCGGTGGTGCCCAGCACGGTCGTGATCATGCCGGACGCAAGAACTTCCCGCACACGATTGTTGCTGCTGTCGGCGATGTAGAGGTTGCCGGCGCTATCGAAAGCCAGACCAGCGGGATAGTTAAGCTGCGCGGCCGTGGCTGAGCCACCATCGCCCGAGAAACCTGCGGTGCCGGTGCCCGCGATGGTGCTGATCGTCCCATCCGACGCAACGCGGCGCACGCGATGCCCGCCGAATTCGGAAACGTATAAATTGCCTGCGGCATCCAGCGCTACGTTGCGCGGGGCGAGAAATTTCTCCGTACCGTTAACCGTAGTTATGGTACCGTCGGGCCCGATCTTGCGCACGCGATTGTTGCCCAAGTCGGCGATGTACAGGTTACCCGCCCTGTCCACCGCGATTCCGTAGGGTGTGTTGATCCGCGCGGCAGAGGCCGGCCCGCCATCGCCGTAGAACCCCGGGAATCCGTCGCCCGCTACTGTGGAGATCGTCCCATCGGTGGCAATCTTGCGGACGCGGTGATCGTTCGCGTCGGCGATGAAGACGTTGCCGGTGGAATCGACCGCTATGCCCTCGGCGTCACTCAATGACGCCGCGATCGCAGGATCTCCATCCCCCACCGCACTGCTGCCCGCAACCGTATCGATGGTGTAAGAGGGAACCGAACCCGTTGTGCCCGCACACAACTGGGCGGCAAGAATCAGCCCGAAGGCAATCAGCCTCATGTCTTACTACTGAAGTGAACCCACCCTAAAGAAAATCTCGGTTAGTCCGATGAGCTATATGTGATCGTCTTCCGTTTCCTCATCCTTACAGTGTTCGGTCTGGCCAGTCTTGCCGCCGAAACCATCCATCTGAAAACGAGGGATTTCGAGCCGCCTGCGGATCGAAGTGAGTATCTCTCCCGGCCTGTCCAGCGCCGTACGACCGGGATTTCTCATTACCTGGTTCAGTTTCAAGCGCCGGTGAGCGCGCAAACGATCCAGCGATTGCATACGCGCGGAATTGTCGTAACCGGTTATGTGGGCAAATCGACCTTGATGGTGGCCGCGCCGGACGATTTCTCGCTTGCGGGCTTTCCGGTCCGCTGGATTGGCCGCCTGGAACATCAGGACAAGATCAGCCCGCGCATCAATGAGCAGTTGGCATCGGGACACGCGCCCGGTGCTTATGTCGTGGAATTCCACGCCGACGTGAACATGCAGGAAGCCCGCTCCATGGTGCGGGAACACAATTTGCATCTGATCGAAAATCGATATCTCGCCTCGCATCACCTGCTGGTAACCGGCGACTTCAGCGCGCTCTCCCGCCTGGCCGCCTGGGACGAGGTCGCATACATCTTTCCGCCGTCGCCCGAATTGCTAACTGGCAGACATGTGTACGCGTGCGGAGGAGCCGCGGCGGCCGAAGGTACGGCAGTGGCGCAGTACTCGGGTACGGGCTATCCGTGGAATGTCACCGGGACCAACGGCCTGACGCTCGGGTACTTCTTTTCGCAGTTGACCGAGAAGCTTCCGGCTAATTCATCGCAATCGGAAATCCTGCGGGCGTTTAATGAATGGGCGAAAAGTGCGAACGTCAGTTTCACCAGCGCTCCAAATGCCCAGGCGCCGCAAACCGTGAACATTCTTTTCGCCACGGGCGCTCATGGCGATTCGTATCCGTTTGACAGCCCGACCGTGCTGGCTCACACGTTCTATCCCGCGTCGGTGAATCCGGAGCCGATCGCCGGCGACATGCACCTGAATGATGACGAGCGCTGGCAGGTTGGAGCTGACACGGATCTGTATAGTGTCGCTTTACACGAAGCGGGCCACGCGTTGGGGCTGGTACACGTGGACGATCCCAACCAGGTGATGTATCCCTACTACCGCATGCACACAACGCTGGGGACGGGCGACGTATCCGTGGTTCAGTCCTACTACGGCGCCGCCACCGGTTCTACACCTTCACAGCCGACGCAGCCCACGCCAGCGCCGCTCACCCTGACGGTGCAGAGTCCGGCCGCTAGCTCCACAACTACCGCAGCCACGATTTCGGTCTCGGGAGTTACGGGCGGCGGTGTAGCACCGGTCGAGGTCGCCTGGAGCAGTGCCAGCGGCCAGATCGGCAACGCCCTGGGTTCCACCAACTGGAGCATCACTTCCATACCGCTCACCATGGGCGCGAACAATATCACCATCACCGCATTCGACGCGGCGAGTCACACCGCGACGCAAACGATTTCCGTGACCCGGCAAGCGCAGCAGGCGCCGAACTCGCCATCCGGGCCCGGCACGCCTGGCAACACGACGCCGCCGTCGCTGCGCATCACCAATCCGGCATCGACGATCGTTTCCGCCACCGCCAGCAGCATTACATTCCAAGGCCTGGCTTCGGACAACGTGGGGGTCACATCGGTCACTTGGTCCACGAACGCGGGCGCCTCGGGAACAGCCATAGGCACCCTGACGTGGACGGCTCCCAACATCCCGCTACTGGTGGGAAGCAATACGGTCACCATCCGTGCGTTCGACGCCGCCGGCAATTCCGCCTGGCGCGCCGTTACGGTAGTGCGGAGCGGGAACTAGTACGTCGTCCCGAAAGTACCTTCAACTATGTCTGCCCTTGTGGCGCGCGCTTTAGCGTGCCGAGTCGAGATTCATCTCGGCCTTCCGCTCAAGTTAGCTCAAGCCAATCACGCCAGGCTAAAGCCCGGCGCGGCACGTTAAAACGTGCGCCACATCAGCAGGCATAGCCTTACTCTGAGGAACTTTCGGGACGATGTACTAGTTCAGGCCACGAATGCACGCGAATCAATCGCCAGGCCCATCGGCTATTGCTTCGGGAAATTCGCGTTCGCCTTCACTTCCAGGATTTGCAGCGTGTGACGGTGCGTATGTGTCGTGATCAGTACGATCCACTGATAGCCGTCCAGCAGTCCAAACGCCGGGTGCTCGAAGAAGTGATCCCGTAGCGCGTCGTCGGTGTGCTCGACGTAGCCGATGGTGCGGTCGCGGCTCTCCTTAAAGTGATCCAATAACGCCTGCTCCGTGGCCCAGCGGTGCGTGGGACGCAGGATCTCCGGAGCTTGGGCCTTGTGACTGCGATCCACTACTCTTTCCCAGATAACCTCATCCTTACCTTTCACTTCCGCCCGCTTCTCGGGCTGCGCGGGAGACTTCATGAGCCGTTCCGTCACCAAGCCCAAAAGCGTGTCCTCGGAAACGGCAATGTGTTCTGCCGTTTCAGCAACCGACCACACTTCCGGCGCCGGCTTGAAATTCCACTGGGCTTCAGACAAGCCCGCCACCGATTCGAGAAACAGCTTGCGCGTCGCTTGCAGATCGGTGATCGCGCGCTCGCGCTCTTCTTTGGTGAGACTTTGCGTGAACGCCGGCGCAGCGGCCAATAGTAACGCAATTGAAACAATCCACGCTTTCATCGTTTCCTCCTCTAGTAGGGCTACCATTCTTCTTTGAGTACCTCATAGAAGATTCGGATTCCTTTTTGAAACTCGGAGATGGGAATATGCTCCTGGTCGCTGTGCATGGAGCCGGCTGTGGAAAGATCCAGCACCATGGGGGTGAGGCCATAGGCAACTACCCCTTTCACGCGCAGTTTGTTCGAATCTGTTCCGTGCGGAACGAGCATGGGGGTGACGATAGCGTCCGGGTGGACTTTCCGGATGGCGCGCCCAATGGCCTCAAATAGCGGCGTGCGGCTGTTGGAAGCGCCGGGATCTTCGGGTTCGTTGATCACTTCAACCGTCACGCGCGGATCGTTGATGCGCGCCTTCATGTCCGAGATGAATTCAGGCGCGTTCACTCCCGGCAGCAGGCGGCAATCCAACGTGGCTTCAGCGGAGGACGGGATCACGTTCACCTTGACGGGCGAACCCACCCCCGAGGTCAGCGTGGTCAGCGAAACCGTGTTCGCCTGAATGGCGGCGGTGTATCGGTTGGCGGCAAGGGGCTCGCCGATGGTGCGGATCATCTCAGCGACCACGGGATGCGGCTTCGCGGGCGGCAGGGCCATAGCTTTCTGGAGCGCCGCGAGCAGTGTCACGTTGGCGTTGTCCGGAATGGGCTGCGAGCCGTGTGCCGCGGTGCCATGCGCCCGCACACGCAGCCAGAGTGTTTGTTTTTCCCCCACCTCGATGCCGAACACCAACTTTCCCGGCGCCAGAATGGAGCGTGTTCCGAAACCGCCTTCATCCAGCACGTATTCCGCATCAATATCCGAGAAATGATTCGCGATCATCCACCGGATGCCGTAGGTTCCGTTGTTTTCCTCGTCGGCGGTTGACAGCATGACAACATCGCGTGGCGGCAGGATGCCGGACTTCTTCAGTGCAACCAGTGCCATCATCTGTTCGATGCCGATGCCCTTCATGTCCATGGTGCCGCGTCCCCAGATCTCACCGTTCTGGATAACCGCGGCAAATGGGTCGAACTTCCAGGCCTTTCGGTCTACCGGCACGACATCGAGATGGTTCAGAAGGAGCAACGGCTTTTTGGAGCGGTCGCGCCCGGCGACGCGCGCCACAAGATTCGTTTGGCCGCCGGGACCGCTCGCGTAAAGTTGCGCGGAAATGCCGCCTGCGGTGAGGACGTGCTTCACAAATTCGGCAGCTTCGGCGGTATTCGCCGGGGGGTCGATGGACTGGATGCGCACGTATTGTTGCAGTAGATCGAGGGCAGTCTGGCCCACCTGGTCCCAATCCGGTTCGGCCGCGGGCAGGACGGCGGCGATCAGAAATAATGTTGCCAGCACAAGGGCCGGGCGTGCCCCGCCGCTACGGTTCCCTCGATAGGCTCGTGTAGGGGCCGGACGTGGCCGGCCAGATTTCGTCACATATCGCAATTTCATATTTTTACTCCGGAACTCCGCTTAACACGGGATGGATGCCTGTTGCGCGATAGGCTTCGAGCAGCGCACCGGCGGCGGGGCTATAGCGGGGCGGCTCGCAGCGGGCGCCATCCTCCAGCTCGACGATCTGCCGGTAGCGCTCCAGCAGCACTCGGCTGCGGAAGACGCCGCCGATGTGGCACACAAGCATCCCCCCGCCCGCCCGGAACAGCCTGCGGCCCACCGAGGTTGCGAGCGTCGCGAGCTGCTGCGCGGCATTGACGAGGATGTCGCGCGCTACCGGATCTCCCGCGACAGCTATCCTGTCCACCAGCTTCGCCAGCGCGGCCACTCGCGGCCGAGGCCAGTCCGGGGTGTAGAGGCTGTGCAGCAGCTCGTTGGCGTCAGCGGCGCCTGTGGCTTCGAGCAGCGCAGCACGCAGCGCGGTCTGCGGTCCCCACCCCTCCTCATAGCGCAAAATTGCTCGTAGCGCCTGGCGGGCGATGTCGAATCCGCTGCCTTCATCGCCAAACACAAAACCCCAGCCGCCGGCCCGCGCCGTCTCCCCGGAAGCGTTTCGCCCGAAAGCGAACGAGCCCGTTCCCGCGTTGACAGCGACGCCCGGATCGCCGCCGGTGGCGCCCGAAAGCGCGATGAGCATATCGTGTGTGACGATTAGCTTTTGCGCGCGCAGAATCTCCGCCAGGATCGGATGCTTGTCGGCAGGGCCTCCGCTCATGCCGAAGCAGGCGGCTTCGAATTGCACACGCGAGGCATCGATTCCTGCTTGCCCACACGCCAGCGCCACGCTTTCCATCACGGCGCGAGCCAGCCTGGCGCGTCCTTCGGCTTCGCCCACGTGATTGCAGGGGCCCCCAACGCCGGCTCCCAAGACTCGCCCGCTCTCGTCGCCGATGAGCGCCTTGGTCGACGACTTGCCCCCGTCCACTCCCAGAAATAGCGCCATCAGTCCGAGGGAGGCCCGCCTCGTACAGGCCCGCCGGGGGCGCGATCGTTGCGGTAAATCACGCCCTCTTTCATCACGAAGAGAACCTTCTCGGTTTGATGAATATCTACTGTCGGGTCGCCGGGAACCGCGATCACATCGGCGATCTTGCCCGCCTCGAGCGTGCCTAGCTTGTTGGCGAGCCCAAGCAGGTCCGCATCCACCGAAGTCGCCGTTCTTAGCGCATCGATGGGCTTCATCCCGAGGTTCACCATCAGCCCGAACTCGACGGCGTTCAAGCCGTGTGGAAAGACACCGGCGTCGGTTCCGAAACCGATCTTGACGCCCTTCTCCAGGCCCTTCCGGAAAGTCGCGCGGATCGCGTCGATGGCGGTTCGCGCCTTGGCGGCGATCTCGGGCGGCATGTAATGGCCGCGCTCCAGCTCCTGGCTGAGCCACCAAGTGGCGGCGAGAGTAGGGTTCCAAACGGTGCCACGCGCCTTCATCATGTCCAGAGCTTCCTCGTCCATGAAGGTGCCGTGCTCGATGGAGTCGATGCCGGCGCGGATGGCGCGCTTGGCGCCGGTGGCTCCGTGGGCATGAGCGGCAGTCTTGCGGCGCAGAGCGTGCGCTTCGTCTACCAGGGCATCAAGCTCCGCCTGCGTCAACTGCGGCGTGTCGACGTCATCGGTCAGGGAAAGCACGCCGCCGGTCGCGCAAGTTTTGATGACGTCCGCGCCGTATTTCACATTCAGCCGAACCGCTGTGCGGGCTGCGTCCGGACCGTTGGCGACACCGTCCTCCGGCCCTGTCTCTTTGCCGAACAGCCCGTGCCGAAAACCGGCGCTGTCATCGCAGTGGCCACCGGTCGCGCCAATGGCATGGATCGAAACCAGCATCCGAGGGCCTGGAATCTTCCCGTCGCGGATGGCGTTGCGCAGGCCGACATCGATGTAGTCGGAGGACCCCACGTCCCGGACCGTGGTGAAACCGGCCATCAGGGTATTGCGCGCGTACTCGGTCGAATCCAAGGCCAGCTCGGGGACCGTCTTTCGCAGGGAGTTGATCTGATCCTGCTTCCAGTCGTCAGAAGCCTGCTGTGACAGGTGCGTATGGGCGTCCATGAAACCTGGCAGAAGTGTGGCATCGCCGAGGTCGATGATCTGCGCCCCGTCGGGAATAGCCGCACCGGCTCCCACGGCCTGAATCTGACCGGCTACCACCACAACTACTCCTGGGGTGGTCAGGCGGTCGGATTTGCCGTCGAACATGCGGTTGGCCTTCAGAACCACCGGGCCCGCGGCGCAGCCGGCGGAGGCCAACCCCAGGAGGAGAAAGCAGCTAGTGACCAGGCGCATGGAAGCTAATGTAACACCCGCCCGCCCGGCCAGTCGGCGCGGCTGCTTACCAAAATTGGTGAGAGAAAAGATATAGCCCTCTTACTTATTGGGTGTATTCGGGCAAACAGGCTGTACGGTGACTGCGTCGAGGAAGCCGTTTCTCCGGGTTTCGTAGCCGCCCGAAGCAGAATTCTTGAGAATGCGAGCAGAGGGTCACATGCAGAATAAATGGTTTTCATCCTGGCGCGGCGACGAGGGTCCCAACGGCCCTGTCAACGGCACACCCGAGCCACTCACTAGCCGACCGGAAGAGGAAGTCCGCGAAACCAGAGCAGCGGCGGGAGTGGGAAGCAATGGCTTCGCCGGTTCCACGAGCGAATTGCAGGCATTTGACGAAATCTACCGTGCCGCCGGCATTAAGGGCCCACGGTTGGGTTACAGCATCGGAAAAGTGATCGAGATGCTGCAAAACGAGCACATCCGCAACCTCACCACGGAAACCAAACGCGCCTCACTACTGATGGCGCTGGATGCCGCCGGCGTGCAGGTGGATGAGGTGTTGCAGGATGCGACGCTGCGCCAGCGCGCCATCAATTCCTATGAAGCCATCCAGCGAAAACACCTGGAGGAATACGAAGCGCGCAAAACCCAGGAAAACTGCGCGATTCAGGCGGAAATGGATCGGGTGGCGGCCGAGTATGCGGCACGCATCAGCAACAGCCTGGAAGAAACCACCCGGGAAAAAGATAACTTCCGGAAGTGGCAGTTGAAGAAGCAGAACGAAGCGCAGCGCATTTCCGAAGCGGTGGCGCTTTGCGTGACGCAGGCGGGCCCCAAGGTAGCGGCGGATTCCATGTCCGCGTTTCGTGAGTTGGCCAATGCCGTCGATCCCGCGTTCGTCAACCGCGGATAAAACGTTATGGTACTTGCAATTGGAGTAGCCGCCGTGTTCATGGTGTACATCAGTAACCGCAACGCGTCGCGGCGCATCGGCCGGATCGATAAGCTCGGCCTGGCGGTATACGCGCACAAAGCGCGGTGTGAAGAGACGTTCCCGTTCGACTACCTCAGCCGATAGGCGGTAGCCGACGTGGGCCGACCGAAAAGAGCAAACATGAGTGCAACTGAACAATCGCCCGTGCTAGGTCTGGACATTGGCACTAGCCACATCGTGGCGGGGAAAAGCTTCGACCAGAATTTTCAGTACGAACGGCAACTCAACGCCTTTGTGACCATTCCCTACACGAAGATGGCGCAGGGGCTACTGAACAAAGAGCGCATTCCGCACGCCGTACAGGGCGAGGAGATCCTGATTTTCGGCAATGACGCCGAGCAGTTTGCGGAACTGTTCCATGTGGAAGCGCGGCGACCCATGATGCGCGGCCTGCTCAACGCGGGCGAAGCCGACGGCATGCTGGTGATCCGGCAGATCACGACGCGTTTGCTGGGCCGTGCCCGCAAGCCGGGCCAGACGCTGTATTTTAGCGTGCCGGCCCCGGCGTTCGGAGTGACCGACGATAACTTCACATTTCACGAGACCACGCTCCGGGAATCGCTGCGCGAGCTGGGCTATGAGCCCAAGAGCATCACGGAAGGCCTGGCGGTGGTGTATGGCGAACTGAGCGATTCCAATTTTTCCGGCATCGGTGTCAGTTGCGGCGGCGGGATGTGCAACGTCTGCCTGGCGTATCTCTCGGTGCCGGTGATCAGCTTCAGCGTCCCCAAAGGGGGCGACTACATCGATGCCAGTGCCGCGGCGGCCATCCGCGATCTCGGCACCAGCGTGCGCGTCGAAAAGGAACGCGGCTTCCGGTTCAACGGGTTCTTCGAGAACAAGGTCTACCACGCATTGAGCGTCTACTACGACGACCTGATCCAGACGCTGGTGAAGGCGATGCGGGACGCCTTCTCGAATGCGGCACACCTCCCCAAACTCAAGAATCCCGTGCCGCTGGTGTTGAGCGGCGGGACCGCCATGCCGGCAGGTTTCCAGGAACGCTTCGAGAAGGCTCTGCACGCAAGTGAATTCCCCGTTGCCCTATCGGAAATCCGCACGGCGCAAGATCCGCTGCATTCAGCCGCGAAAGGCACGCTAGTGGCGGCGCTGTGCGAAATGTGACCGTAGCCTTCCCGAGAAGATCTCGACCATGTCAATGCAATAGAGCGGTAGCTCGAAGGACAATGCGATTGCTTTCACGTTGAGGCAAGAGCACCTCGTTTGGGTCCGCCGCCTTCGCGCGCGCGAAACGGCACTGACTCTGCGCCGCCCCCGTCCAGCGATTGTCGTGGCAAGGCTTGCTTTGAGCACTATAGCTCTAGTACGGGCAGTAACACTGTTAGCGTGCAACGCCGCGCGATCTCCGCAAACTGCTCGTACTAGGAATTTTCAACGTTTTGTTAACGACTTCTTAATGCCCTCCGGCCTAGGCTGATAGTTGGAACCGCTATGCCCTATAACCAAGCCTGGCCGGAACAGCTTGTTTTGCGTCTGGACGAGCGCAGTCTACGCGGGCTGGCCAAGGGGCATCGGGCTGACGGCGACCTTCAGGTGTTTGTGCCGTATACGTGCCCGGAGCTGACCATGGCTGCGCTGGCTCAGGCTGCCGCACTCACGCGGAACCTCACTGCGCATATCACGCTGTTCGCTGTGCACGTCGTGCCCTATCCCTTGGCGCTGGATAAGCCGGATGTCCCGGCGGCTTTTCTGGAGCAAAAACTGGCCGCGGTGGCTGGGGATGCCGGCACGCAGGCCGATATTCGCATCGTGTACACCCGGGACCCGGACGCCGGCCGCGAGCAGATTCTGCCGCCCCACTCGCTCGTCGTACTAGCCACGAAGAAGCGCTGGTGGCCAACGGCGGAAGTGAAGCTGGCGCGGGCACTGGCGCGAGCTGGCCATAGTGTGGCATTACTTGGAGTCTAAGGAATCAAATCATGTTGCTGGATTTGTTGTTCATCGCCATTGCCGTTCTGTTCTTCGTCGTAAGCTGGGCGTACGTTCGCGGATGTGACCGTCTATAGGAGGCGCCTCATGGATTATCTGATTGCTGGTGTGATTTCGTTGGCGCTGGCGGTGTACCTGGTGTACGCGCTGTTGCGCCCAGAGAAGTTTTGACGGGAGATCGTTGTGACTGCTAACGGACTATTGCAAATCCTCGTGTTCTTCTTAGCGATCCTCGCGCTGACCAAGCCGATGGGTGCGTTCATGGCGCGGGTCTTCGCCGGGGAGCGCACCTGGCTGTATCCGGGGCTGCGGCCGCTCGAAGGCTCTATCTATAAGCTCTGCGGCATCAAGGAAGATGAGGAACAACGCTGGACCGGATACGCCGCTTCTCTGCTAATGTTCAGCCTGGTGAGCCTGCTGCTCACTTATTTGATTCAGCGCATACAAGGGTGGCTGCCGTTCAATCCGCAAGGATTCGGCACCGCGCACGCCGCGCAGGGCGCGACGGCGATGACGCCCGACTTGGCATTCAACACCGCCGCCAGCTTCACCACCAACACCAACTGGCAGGCCTACACGCCGGAGACCACCATGAGCTATTTCACCAACATGGCCGGCCTGGCCACCCACAATTTCTTTTCGGCCGCAGCCGGAATGGCGATTGCGATTGCCCTGGTCCGCGGCTTCGCCCGGCATTCAAGCGAAAGAATCGGCAACTTCTGGGTGGATATGACGCGCGCGACAGTTTACGTTCTGCTGCCGCTGTCGGTGGTGATTGCGCTGCTGTTTGTATCGCAAGGCGTGATCCAGAATTTTAGCCCTTACACCAAAGTGTCCACGGTGGAGGGCGCCGCGCAAACCATCGCCCAGGGACCGGTAGCCTCGCAGGAAGCCATCAAGATGCTGGGCACCAACGGGGGGGGGTTCTTCAATGCCAACTCGGCGCATCCGTTTGAAAATCCGACTCCGCTTTCCAATCTGATCCAGTTACTTTCTATTTTCGTCATTCCGGCGGGCCTGACGTACACGTTCGGAAAAATGGTGAAGGATACCAGGCAAGGCTGGGCGATTTTCTCGGCCATGAGCATCCTGTTCCTGGCGGGCGTGTTCGTGGCCTACCCTTCCGAACAAGCGGGGAATCCGATTCTCGCTTCGCTCGGGATTGAGAACCGAGCGACTGCCACGCAGCCCGGCGGAAACATGGAAGGGAAGGAAGTGCGCTTCGGCATCGCCAACTCGGCGCTGTTCGCAACGGTCACAACCGACGCGAGCTGCGGCGCCGTGAACAGCATGCACGATAGTTTCACGCCGCTCGGCGGCCTGGTGCCGCTAGTGAATATCGAACTGGGTGAAGTGGTGTTCGGAGGGGTTGGCGCGGGCATCTACGGCATGCTCATGTTTGCCATCCTCTCGGTGTTCATCGCCGGATTGATGGTGGGGCGAACGCCGGAGTATCTGGGCAAGAAGATCGAGCAGAAGGAAGTGAAGATGGTGATGCTGGCTGTGCTGGTGTTGGCCGGCAGTATTCTCTTGTTCTCCGGCACGGGAGCGGTTATTCAATTCGCCAAGGATAGCTGGATCAATCCGCTGGGACCGGCCACGGCTAACCTGAGTAACAACGGTCCTCACGGACTTACAGAGATCCTCTACGCATACACCAGTGGCACCGGGAACAACGGCAGCGCCTTCATGGGCCTCAGCGCCAACACGCCCTGGTTCAACATCACAATCGGGATGGCCATGCTGATCGGCCGGTTCCTGATGATTATTCCGCTGCTGGCAATCGCCGGAAGCTTGGCCGGCAAGAAGCTTGTGCCTGCATCGGCGGGCACGTTACCAACGAGTGGGCCGCTGTTTGTCGGACTGCTGGTTGGTGTGGTTGTGATTGTCGGCGCGCTGACCTTCTTTCCCGCGCTCACGCTCGGCCCGATAGTGGAACATTTTCTAATGATGCGGCACCAGCTGTTTTCCTCGCTGATCTTGCCGGTCTGGAGTTAAAGTATGCTCGTGGAGAGTCAAAACCCAACGGTCAACATTCTGCCGACGAAGCGCCGGCGAGCGCGGCCGTTGTTTGATCCGCCCATTGTCAAGCGGGCTTTGTGGGACTCGGTGGTCAAGCTGAACCCGAGGACCATGATGAAGAACCCGGTGATGTTCGTGGTGGAGGTGGGCGCGGCGTTGACCACGGCGCTGGTCTTGCGCGACTGGCGGGCGGGGGCTTCCGATCTCGGTTTCACCTTTCAGATCACGCTGTGGCTCTGGTTCACTGTGCTATTCGCCAATTTCGCGGAAGCCATGGCGGAAGGCCGCGGCAAGGCGCAAGCCGATACTCTGCGCAAGACCAAGACCGAGACCGTGGGGCACTGCCTGAGGAATGGCGGTAAATCCGAAGACGTCGCCGCGAGCCAACTCCGGCAAGGCGACATCGTGCTATGTAACCCCGGCGATATCATTCCGGGCGATGGTGAAGTGATTGAAGGCATCGCCAGTGTAGACGAATCAGCGATCACTGGCGAGAGTGCGCCCGTAATTCGCGAATCCGGCGGCGATCGCAGCGCCGTCACTGGCGGCACCAAGGTGCTCTCGGATGGAATCAAGATCAAGATCACTTCGAATCCGGGCGAAACGTTTCTGGATCGCATGATCGCCCTGGTGGAGGGCGCGCAGCGGCAGAAGACGCCGAACGAGATCGCGCTCAATATCGTAATCGCGGGGCTGACGCTGGTTTTCCTGCTGGCGGTGGTGACACTTCCGCCCTTTGCGCAATACAGCGTATCGGCAACACACTCGGGCAAGGTGCCCAGCATCGCCGTGCTGATTTCACTGCTCGTGTGCCTGATCCCGACGACCATCGGCGGGCTGCTTTCCGCTATCGGCATCGCCGGCATGGATCGTGTGATGCAGCACAACGTGCTGGCCATGAGCGGCAAGGCGGTGGAAGCGGCAGGCGACGTCAATACCCTGCTGCTCGACAAGACCGGCACCATCACGCTGGGCAACCGGCAGGCCGTGGAGTTCATTCCGGTGGATGGCGTTGCGCCCGCTGATCTGGCGGATGCGGCGCAGCTTTCGAGTCTCGCCGACGAGACGCCGGAGGGCCGTTCTATCGTCGTGCTGGCGAAAGAGAAGTATCAGCTTCGTGGCCGCGAGGTCTCGGAGCACGAAGCCAAGTTCATCGAATTTTCAGCACAGACGCGGATGAGCGGCGTCGATCTGGACCACCGCAGCATCCGCAAGGGCGCCACGGACGCCGTGATCGAGTTCGTGAAGGAGCATGGCGGAACCATCCCGGCGCGGCTTACCGAAGTGACGGACCATATCGCACGGTCGGGCGGAACGCCGCTTGTTGTCGCCGACGGGCCGAGAGTCCTCGGCGTGATTCACCTGAAAGACGTGGTCAAGGGCGGCATGCGCGAGCGTTTCGATCAGCTTCGCGCCATCGGCATTCGAACCGTCATGATCACCGGCGACAATCCGCTGACCGCCGCCGCCATCGCCGCCGAAGCTGGAGTGGATGATTTCCTGGCGCAGGCCACCCCTAAGCAGAAGATGGATCTCATCAAGAAGGAGCAGGCGGGCGGACGGCTGGTGGCCATGACCGGTGACGGCACCAACGATGCCCCGGCGCTGGCTCAGGCCGATGTCGGCCTGGCCATGAATACAGGCACCATGGCCGCCAAAGAAGCCGGCAACATGGTTGACCTGGACAGCAATCCGACCAAGCTCATCGAGGTAGTGGCGATCGGCAAGCAGTTGCTGATGACACGCGGCGCGCTCACCACGTTTTCCATCGCCAACGACGTCGCCAAGTATTTCGCGATTTTGCCGGCGATGTTTTCGGTCACGTATCCGGCCATTGGTGCGCTGAATGTGATGCGGTTGCACAGCACCGAAAGCGCCGTGCTGGCGGCCGTGATTTTCAACGCGCTCATCATCATCGCGCTGATTCCGCTGGCGCTGCGCGGCGTTTCGTACAAGCCCATGAGCGCGGCGGCTCTGCTGCGCCGGAACATTCTGGTGTATGGAGTGGGCGGCATCATCGCGCCATTCCCGGGGATTTGGATCATCGACGTGATTCTGGGATGGCTGCATCTGGCTTAAGGAAGAAAAAATGTTGAAACAATTGTTACCCGCGGTGCGAATGACTCTGGTGCTCACGGTACTGACCGGACTGCTCTATCCGGGGCTGGTCACGGGAATCGCCAAGGTGATTTTTCCACATCAGGCCAATGGCAGTCTCGTCGAAGTGAACGGAAAGGTGATTGGTTCCGAGCTGATCGGGCAGAAATTCACCAAGCCGGAGTATTTCCAGGGCCGACCATCCGCCGCAGGAGATGGGTATGATGCGGCAAATTCCGGCGCATCGAACCTGGGACCGACAAACCAGAAGCTCGTGGATCGCATCAAGGCGGACACGGAGAAGTTTCGCAAGGAGAATCCGGATTTCACGGGACCGATTCCGGCGGACCTGCTGACGGCATCGGCGAGCGGCCTGGATCCCGATCTAAGTCCCGCATCCGCGGCGGCCCAGGTGGCGCGCGTGGCGAAGGCTCGCGGCGTTGGGGCCGCGCAGGTTCAGGAGCTGGTGGAGCGCTCCACGCAATCGCGCCAACTCGGTTTCCTGGGCGAACCGCGCGTGAATGTACTGAAACTCAACCTGGCGCTGGACGATAAATATCCCATCAAGCGATAGACGAGGGGCGCGGGCCGGGGCCGATAGGGCACTGTGGGCGGGCGGGAATGTCCGTCCTACGGACAGCGTGTCCTGTTGTAAACTAGCGCGTAATGGCTCCTGCGTACGCTCGGGAACTGCGGATTCACACCCCTGACGGACTGACCAAAACCATTCAACTACAGGGGGATCGCATTACTGTCGGGCGATCCAGCACGACGGAGCTGTGCTTCGCGGACGATGCCGGGTTGTCGCGGCAGCATCTGGCGTTTGAGCGCGAAGGCGACGAGTGGAACATCCACGACCTGGCGAGCAAAAACGGCACGCTACTGAACAGTGTGCGGCTCAACGGCGCGATGCGATTGCGCCCAGGCGATCGGGTGGCGGCCGGACACCTGGTGATGGTTTACGACGATCCGGACAACAAGGCAGTGTCTGCCCCGGTCACCTTTGTCCCCGGAGCGGAAGGTGAAAGCCCAACCTCTTCCACGGTGGTGGTGGACCTGAAGAAGCTGCTGGGCGGCAAGACAGTAGACACCACCGCGGTGCAAATGCGAGCGCTGATCAAGGCCGGCGAGGAGCTGAGCCTGCAGAAGGAAAAAAAGTCGCTAACCGAGCTGTTTCAGCTCATTTTGGATCTCTCCATCGAGGCGGTGGGCGCGGAGCGTGGCATTCTGATGACGCTGGAGAATAACGACGAGCTGGTGGTGCGAGCGGCAAAGGGCAGCACATTTCGGATCAGCACGACGGTGCGCGACCGCGTGGTGAAGACACGGCTCTCGGTGCTGGTGCGGGACACGATGCTCGACGAAGCATTTCGCGAGCGGCAGAGCATCATTGGGCAGAGTGTGCGGACGCTGATGGCGGCGCCGCTGCAAACCAAGGACCGCACCATCGGCCTCATTTACGTGGATTCCCCATCGCTGACGCGCGTCTTCAAAGAAGACGACCTCAACCTGCTGACCTTCATGGCCAACACGGCGGCGATCCGCATTGAACATGAGCGCCTGGCGGAGATTGAGCATCAAGAGCGGATGATGGCGCACGAACTGGAACAGGCCGCGGAGATTCAGCAGCGGTTTCTTCCCGCAAAAGCGCCGGCCGTGGCGGGATTGGATCTGGCGGGACACAACGCGCCTTGCCGTACGGTGGGAGGCGACTACTACGATTTCTTTCCGTATGAAAACGGCCGCGTGGCGATGGTGCTGGGCGACGTTTCAGGCAAGGGGATGCCGGCATCGCTGCTGATGATGAGCTTACAGGCACGTGTACAGGTGCTGATCGAGGAGCCAGAGAACCTGGGGGCGGTGCTGACGCGGCTCAATCGGCTGACAGCGATCAATTGCCCGAGCAACCGTTTCATCACGTTTTTCATGTGCCTGCTGGACGGCGCGACGGGAGAGCTGGTGTTTGCGAACGCGGGGCATAACCCGCCGCTGGTGATGCGGGCTGGCGGCGAGGCGGAGTGGCTCGAGGCCAGTGGATGCGTGCTGGGCGTGATGCCGATGATGAAATATGACGAGTCGCGAAACTGCCTGGGAGCGGACGATGTGCTGGTGGTGTTCAGCGACGGCGTAACGGACGCTCTGAATCCGCAGGGTGAAGAATTCGCCGAGGAACGGCTGGCGGAAGCGGTGAGGAAGCATCGAGCGGAGTCATCGGCGGCAATCCTGGAAGGCGTAAACCAGGCTATCGCGGACTGGTCGGCGGGGACGCCATTGCCGGACGATCTGACCCTGCTGGTGGCGAGAAGAAAAACCTAACCGGCAAAAAGACTTCACCGCCGAGACGCAGAGACGCCGAGAGAAACAAAAAGAAATCCAATCCACGCTTGCGCACCGAGAGCGCAGAGAAAACAGTTTGGGCACGCGGGTTTAATGCAGCAGCGATTCTCCAATCCGACAGCGCGGCTGCTGGCCGGGCTGGTGATCACGCTGGCGGGAGTGGGGGCGTTTTCCTGGTATGCGCTGCATCGGATCGCGGGACTGAGGGATTTGCAGACGCAGCTGGTTGAGCGCAATCGCCGGGATTCGCTACAACTGCTGCGCATCGAAGACGATTTGCATTCTTTAGCTCTGGCGATGCAGGAATTGGTCAACGGCGATGAGCCGTATGGACCGCTGGCTTATCGAGTCCCATTCAATCGCCTGCGTGCGGACCTGGAGGACGCATTGCGGAAGGAAAGGGAAGTAGCTCCGGGCGAGCGCAGTCCAGACCGTCAGGCGTACTTCGCGAGGTCTCTGGTGCTGTTCTGGAACTCAGTAGACCAGATGTTCGCCATGGCGGCAAAAGGCGAGAATAAGAAGGCGCGCGACCTGGTGCACACGTCGCTCGAGCCGCAGCAGGGAGCCATCGCCAATAACGTGGCACGCCTGCTGGTGCAGAACAACGAGGCGGAAGAGCGCGCCGCGGTTCGGGTTCAGCAGATCTATGCGGGCGTCGAGCGCAACGTGTATTACTTTCTTGCGGCGGCGCTGATCGTCATCGCGCTGACGAGCTTGTATCTGATCCGGTCGAACCGGCACTTGTTTGAGCGGCTGGCGCGGCTCTCGGCGCAACGGAGCGACCTGGCGCGCAAGCTCATCAGCATGCAGGAGGAGGTGCTGCGGTCCATCTCGCGGGAGCTGCACGACGAATTCGGGCAGATTCTGACGGCTATTGGAGCGATGCTGGCGCGGGCAGCCAAACAGGAGGCGCCGCCGGCTTTCCGCGAAAGTTTGCAGGAAGTACGAGAGATCACGCAAGCCACGCTGCTGAAGACGCGTAGCCTATATCAGTCGCTGCACCCGGCGATTCTGGATGACGGCGGACTGGAGCAGGCGCTGACCTGGTACATTCCGGTTTTCCAGAAGCAGACGGGGATCGTGGTGCATTACACGAAGACCGGCGCGAGCACGATGGTGGCCGATGGCGTGGCGATCCACGTGTATCGCGTGGTGCAAGAGGCGCTGAACAACATGGCGAAGCATGCGAGATCGCAGCAGGCGTGGGTGCGGCTGGATTTGTCCCAGCATCAGTTGCACCTGGAGGTAGAGGATCACGGGGTGGGCCTGCCGGAGGATAAACGCGGAGGCATCCGGCGAGGCATCGGAATGGTGGCGATGCGTGAGCGGGCGGAGCTGCTTCGCGGTAACATCGAGTTTCTGAGGCCGTCCGAAGGTGGTACGCTAGTGCGGCTGGATGTGCCGCTGGCGCCAGCGGGTTCAGGCGAATGACGAGTTGGAAAGGCAGTGGCTGGAGCTTCCGGCCGGAATATCCGCATGAGTGAAATTACGGTTCTGCTGGTTGACGATCACAGCCTGGTGCGAAAGGGTTTCCGGCGGATGCTGGAAGACGACGCGGAGATTCGCGTAGTGGGCGAGGCCGCGGACGGGAGCGAGGCGGTGAAGCTGGCGGGGGAACTCAAGCCGCGCGTCATCGTAATGGACATGGCCATGCCCGGCCTGAACGGCATGCAAGCCAGCATCGAAATCCTGAAGATTCTCCCGGAGACAGCGATCCTGATGCTCAGCATGTACTCGGAAGAGAACTACGTGCGCAATGCGCTGGAGGCGGGGGCGAAGGGCTACATTCTCAAGGACGCCATGGACATCGATCTGGCGGCGTCGATCAAGCAAGTGGCCGCGGGCGAGAAGGTACTGGCTCCGGGACTGCTTTCCTCTACGCCCGAGCACGACGCCGACCTGGACAAACTGACGAATCGCGAGAAGCAGATCCTGCAGTTGATCGCCGAGGGGAAGTCGAATAAAGAAATCGCAGCGCTATTAGAGCTAAGCGTCAACACGGTTTCGGTGCATCGGGCCAATCTGATGGAAGCCCTGGGCATTCATCGAACGGCGGAGCTGGTGCTCTACGCGGTGCGCAAGGGGTTGGTCCGGATTCCGTGACGCGGCGGGATCTCATCCTCGGAAGTCCATTTTTATTTGGTACGGGCCGGATGCGGGCGGCGGATCGCCCTGGGCTGGCGTTTCGCCTGATCGAAGTCACGCAACCCGCGGGCATCGATTTCGTGCACAACAGCGGCGCGTTCGGCGGCAAGTACCTGCCGGAGACGCTGGGCCCGGGCTGCGCATTTCTCGACTACGACAGCGACGGCTGGCAGGACATCCTGCTCATCAACGGCATGGATTGGCCGGGCCACAAACAGCGGCGCACGACCATGCGGCTCTATCACAACAACCGGAACGGCACATTCACCGACGTCACCAAGCGCGCGGGCCTGGATATGGAGATGTACGGGTTGGGTGTGGCGGTGGGCGACTTCAACAATGACGGCTTCCCGGACCTCTTCATATCCTCGGTGGGACAGAGCCGGCTGTTCCAGAACACGGGCAAAGGGACGTTCGTGGACGTGACCGAGCGCAGTGGCATCGGGAACCGGCAGGGCTTCAGCACGTCGGCCTTGTGGTTCGACTACGATCGCGACGGGCATCTGGATCTGTTCGTATGCAATTACGTGAAGTGGTCACCGGCACAGGATGTTTTCTGTAGCCTCGACGCCAAACACAAATCGTACTGCACGCCGGAGGCGTATCGGGGCGCGACTTCCTGGCTGTTTCACAACCGAGGCAACGGAACATTTGAAGATGTCACGGCAACCAGCGGCATCTTCGACAGCAGCTCGAAGTCGCTGGGGGCGGCCATGCTGGATCACGACCAAGATGGCTGGATCGACCTGTTTGTGGCCAACGATACGCAGCCCAACAAGCTCTACCAGAACAAGCGCGACGGGACATTCGAGGATGTGGCGCTCAAAGCCGGCGTGGCGTTCAGCGAGGACGGCAAGGCGCGGGCGGGCATGGGAGTGGACGTGGCCGACTATGACAATTCGGGCATTCCCGGCCTGGTCGTCACCAATTTCGATAACGAGATGCTGGGTTTCTACCGCGGAACCAAGGGCGGCTCGTACATTGACGTGGCGCCGCGCTCGAATATCGGAAAGCTCTCGCAGCGCAGCCTGGGTTTTGGGTGCTTCTTCTTCGACGCGGACCTGGACGGGCTGCTGGACCTGCTGGTGGTGAACGGGCACATCGACGACACCGTTCGGAACGTCCGGGCCGATACCAACTACGAGCAGCCGCCGCACTTGTTCCTGAATCGCGGAAGCGAAGGGTTTATCGATGTGGCGACGGAGGCGGGAGCGGAGTTCGCGCGTCCCAAGGTAGGGCGCGGAGCGGCGTTCGGCGATATTGACAACGACGGCGATCTGGATGTGCTGATAACGACGAATCAAGGCCCGGCGCATCTTTACCGTAACGACCAGCTTGCCGGGAACCGCAGCATTCGCATCCGGCTGGTGGGAACCAAATCGAACCGCGACGGCATCGGTGCGACCGTGCGGATGTACCGAGGCAGCCAATCCAGTTGGCGGATGGTGAAAAGCGGATCGAGCTATCTGTCTCAATCGGAAATTCCGCTTACGTTTGGTATGGGCACGCGCGACAAGGCGGAACGCGTGGTGATTCAGTGGCCCAGCGGCCGCACGGAGGAATACAAGAACATTCGCGCGGGAAAACGGTACGAGTGCGTGGAAGGCAAGGGAATCAGCGAGGCGGCTTGAGGAAGAGCCTCACGCTGTTTGCGGGCTGATGGGCGCCCGCACTTCGACGTCAGTGCCGCCGGGCCCTGAATGGATCTGCAAGCGTCCTCCAACCTGGCGGGCTCTCTCGCGCATTCCGGCAATGCCAACACCGGCGTTCGGCGTGGTTCCGTTTCCATTGCCGGAAGCGCCGGGGATTCCACAGCCATAATCCCGAACTCGCAGGAGCACTTCGTTGGGATGCCGCACAATGCGAATCATGGCGGAGCGGCTGCCGGAGTGGCGATGGATGTTGGTGAGACTTTCCTGTACGACCCGAAAAAGAGTCAACTCCAATTCGCGTGAAAGCCGGCCAAGATCCGGCGCAATGTCCAGCCCGACTTCGATCCTGCTCCGGTGCACAAATCCTTCGACGTACCACTTGAGAGCGGAAGACAGGCCCATATCGTCGAGCACGGGCGGATGGAGGAGATAGGAGAAAGTGCGCAGCTCGCGAATGCACTGTTCGCCGATCTCGAGACATTCAGTGAGCGCTTTGCGCGCCGGCTGATCGAGGAGATTTGCGGATTCGCTCAGCACACCCAGATTCATGCACATGGCGGCGATGCTCTGCGCCGTGCTGTCGTGCAGCTCGCGCGCCAGCCTCCTCCGCTCTTCATCTTGTACATGCAGCAGGCGGCAGGAAAGTGTGTCGAGCTGTTCCTCGGCGCGTTTTCGCTCGGTGATATCTTCGACGACCACCACAGCGTGGTACGGATTGTTGCCGCTGTCGCGAAGAAGCGTGGAGCTGATACGCGCCCAAACCAGACCACCATCCTTGCGCACGTACCGTTTTTCGATCACATAGCTCGCGATTTCACCATTCAACATTTGCCGGAATGGCTGGGCACACCGGTCAACGTCTTCGGGGTGAGTGATATCGAGGAAGGTGAGGGACTCCAACTCCTCTTGCGGGTAGCCGGTAATTTCGCAGTAAGCACGATTGGCTTCGACAAAGCGTCCTTTGAGGTCAACGAGGAGCAGACCCGTAGCGGAGTGCGCAAAAGAATTGCGGAAGCGCTGTTCACTCGCACGCAGTTCTCCTTCGGCGTGTCTCTGATCCGAAATGTCGGAAATGAAACCGACCATGCGGATGAGACTGCCGGCATCGTCGGTGTAAAAGTATCCCTGGTCTTTGACCAGCAGGTAGCGGCCGTCCTTGGTCCGTATGCGGTACTCCTGACGATAGGGCTCCTTGGTGTCGAGAACACGGCGAATCTCCGCCCAAACATCTTTCTGGTCGTCAGGATGGACGAGCTCCATAAACCGTGCCAATCCGCCGCTCAGATCTTCCTCGGAGTACCCGAGGATTCTCTGGTAATCGCCTCCATAGACAACGTCGTTTGTGGCGGCGTCCCAATCGTAGAGGATCTGGCCACTGGCGCGTACGGCGGCATCGTAGCGGTTCTTCCAAGCCATCACGCTGCCGAGGGCACGCTTCTGTTGCGTAATGTCGGAGAACGAGCAAATCACCTCGGTGACGCTGCCATCCGCAGCCAAGCGCGGTTGCGCATCCGCGAGCAGCCACACGTGGTCCTGAGTTCGCGAGCGAAAGACGCCCACTACCGCATTGTGCACCAATTGGCGTGTGGCAATGGCGCGCGAAACGGGTCGATCCTTTCCTTCACAAGGCGACCCGTCTTCATGGACGGTCTGCCACTCCGGATCGAATGCCGACCGGCCCACCAACTCGCCGACCCCGAGGAGGTCGAGAGCCGCCTGGTTACACATCCGGATCTCCGCTGAGGGTCCGCAGAGCAACAATCCAACGCGCACGGCTTTGAACAGAGACTCAAAGCGCTCGTTGCTTTCGTGCAGGGACTTCTGGATGCGCCTCCACTCAGCGTCACCGGCTGCCAGCGGGTCTCGCTTCCGGCCCTGGTTTTTGGGGGAGGCCACGCGCACCGCATCGGCAAACGGCCGCGGACGCCGGACCGTCATTTTTCCCATGGATGAAATCGTTCTCTTTTTCAAGCTGCTGTCAGAAGCACGGGCTGGCCGCGCGTAATCACAACTGTATGTTCGTAGTGCGCGGCCAGGCTGCCGTCTTCGGTACGAAACGTCCAACCATCCTTATCTAATCGCGTGCGACCGTTGCCGGCAGTAATGACCGGCTCTATGGTGATCACCCGGCCTTCGGTCAATCTGGTGCGAGCGTTACGATCGGCAAAATTCGGGACTGCGGGGGCTTCATGAATAGTGCGACCGACACCGTGGCCACACAGCTCGCGGATCACGGAGAATCCAGACCTGCGCACCTCACGCTCCACCACGCGGCCGATTTCGCGAACGCGATTGCCGGCGCGAGCCACCGTGAGTGCACGGCGGAACACGCGCTCGGCGCAGTTCGTCAATTCGCGGGCGGGAGCGGAGACGGGCTGAACCTGAATAGAAACGGCGGCGTCAGCGAAGAAACCGTCCTTTTCCGCCACCAAATCGAGCTTAACCAGATCGCCGGGGTGGAGGACGCGATCGCCGGGAATGCCGTGCATGGCCTCATCGTTGACGCTGATGCAAACCTCCGCAGGGTAGTTGTAAACCAGCGGCGGGGCGGAACGCGCGCCATTCTGTTGCAACACGCGCGCTCCGATTGCGTTCAATTCCCGGGTGGTCATGCCCGCGCGCAAGCTCTCCGCCATGACACGAAGCGCTCGCGCGACGATGCCGCCAATGACGCGCATCTTCTCCAGTTCGGCATCTGACTTGATCGACACCGCTGTCTATTGTACGAAATTCATGAGAGGCGGGCCTGGGATGGTATATTGCCCTCTGATGCGGATCGCCGTGATCGGCCTGGGCTTCATGGGTAGCACCCATTTGAAGGCCTGGAAAAACATTCCGGAAGCGCAACTCTGTGCCGTGGTCTCACAAGATGAGAAGAAGCTGGCTGGAGACTTAAGCGGCATCCAGGGGAACATTGGGGGGCCGGGCGAGAAAATGGATTTCTCGCGCGTGAAGAAGTATCACCGGGCCGATGAGGCGCTGGCAGACACGGAAATCGACGCGGTGGATATCTGCCTGCCCACGGACCAGCACGCACCGGTGGCTCTCGCCGCCTTACGAGCGGGTAAGCATGTGCTCGTCGAGAAGCCCATGGCGCTGGACGGAGCGACCGCCGACGAACTGCTGGCGGAGGCGCTCAAGAGCGGGCGCGTGCTGATGACCGGGCAAGTGCTGCGCTTCATCGGCGCATACAGGAAGACGGCTGAGCGAGTGAAGTCGGGTGCGCTGGGGTCGGTGCGATCGGCGCTATTCCGCAGGCGATGCGCGGCCCCGGCGTGGAGCAAGTGGTTGGGAGATCCCACAAAAAGCGGCGGCGGCGTTTTCGACTTGCTAATTCACGATGTAGACTATTGCGTCCACCTGCTCGGCAAGCCGGCGGCGGTGTCCGCGACAGGATACGAGAAACTGGCACGCGGCATCGATGTCATCGCGGCCGAATTCCACTATCCGTCGATCGGCAGCGTAGTCATCACGGGTGGCTGGCATCATCCGAAGTCCTATCCATTCTCCATGGAATTTACGATCGTGGGCGAAGATGGCACGCTCGATTACAGCTCGGAAGGACGGCCGTTGGCGTTTTACGGCGCGGACGGCGAAAAGCAGGCTGTGGATGCCGGCGAAGCGGATTTGTTTACCGAGGAGTTGCGTTACTTCACGGATTGCGTGATACATGGCAAGAAGCCCGATCTGTGCCCGCCGGAGGAATCGGCGCTAGCGGTGAAGCTCACGCGGCTCATGGTGGAATCGAGAAACAACAACGGAGAGAGAATGGCATGCAAGTTTTGAGAGACAGAGAAATTGGCGTGATGTTCTGGGCAGGACGCGAGCCTGGCGAGACCGTGCGCGAGTTGAAGGCTCTGGGCGCGCGCTGCGGCCAGATCGGGGTGGCCGGAGACGCACCACTAGCGGGCACCGCGGCGAAATGGAAGGCGGCGCTCGCAGCGGAAGATTTCCCCGTGGTCACGGCATTCTGCGCATACAACGGCGAAAGCTACGCCGACATTCCCACAGTGCAGCGAACGGTGGGCTTCATTCCGCGCGAGACGCGCGCCGAGCGTGAACAGCGCACTTACGAAGTCAGCGACTTCGCTCGCGAAGTGGGCATTCCCAGCATCGCGACGCATATCGGATTTGTGCCCGAGGACGACACCGATCCCGATTACATGGCGGTGCGGGGGATGGTGCGGCGGGTTTGCGATCATGCCGCGAAAAACCATCAGACCTTCGCTTTGGAAACCGGGCAGGAATCGGCGGACACGCTTCTGCGATTTTTGATCGACGTGAATCGGCCGAACCTGGGCATCAATTTCGACCCCGCCAACATGATCCTCTACGGCACCGGCGATCCAGTGGAAGCGCTAGGCACGCTCGCCCAGCATGTGCTGTCAGTTCACTGCAAAGACGGCGACTGGCCGCCCAAGGGCGTGCCGGGCGCGTTGGGCGAAGAGAAGCCGCTGGGCCAGGGCGCGGTCGGGATGCCGCGATTCATTCAAAAACTGAAGGCCGTCGGGTTCAAAGGACCACTCAATATCGAGCGCGAGGTGCCAGACGCGGCGCAACGGTTGAGCGACATTGCCATGGCCGTGAAGCTTCTGGAATCGCTGCGCGGATGAAGAGACGGCTTCGAAGCGCCGAGTGCGGCAAGCGGCGCTAAGCTGGATCTTACATGCAACTTCTGACCGGCCCCGCCGGGTCGGGCAAAACCTTCAGCGCACTGGAGACGCTCCGGGAGGCACTGCATCGCGGGGAAACGAGCGTGCGTCTGCTCGTCCCCACAGCCACGATGGCCCAGCACTTGCGCGATGAACTGGCGCGCGAGGGCCTGGTCTTTTCACCCCGAAGTATTCAGACGATCTCGCGGTTCATAGAGAGCTGGGTGGCGGATGTTCCTGAAGTCTCAAGTGCACTGTTTACGGTTCTGGTGGAGAGAACCGTTCACCGCCTAAATCTTCCGGAATTTCAGAAGGTCGCGCACTGTGCGGGATTGCACGCACGACTGGCGGCGGTGATCGACGAATGCGCGTCGGCTGCGTGCGATGCTCGATTGCTCCGGGAGCACTTGACTGACGGGCTAGGCCGCGCGGTAGCGCGCGTCTTCGACGAAATCAGCGGTGCGCTGAAAGAGCGGCGTCTGGCATTGCGGTCTACGCGCCTGAGCCTGGCAGCTGCGCGCGTGGAAGAGACTGGTCTGGGAGCGGCGAAAACGATCTGGCTCGATGGTTTCTTTTCGCTGACAGACCCCGAAATCGCCCTCGTTCAAGCGATGGCAAAACACGCGGATGTCACTGTAACGCTGCCCACGGACGGTATTTCCGCAGCTACACGTGCGCGGCTGCTGTCCATCGGTTTCAAGGAGCGGAGGCTCACGCGCCAGCGCGTGCCGCCGGCGCGGGAACTGGTGGTCGCGCCTGGAACAGAGCGCGAAGTGGACGAAATCGCGCGGAGAATCCTGGAACAGGTGGAGAGCGGCCGGCTGTTTCGTGAGATGAGCATCATTGTGCGCGCACCGGACATTTACGCTCGCTTGTTGCGCGCTACTCTTGAGCGCTTCGGCATCCCGGCTAAATTCTACTTCGACCTGGTGCTGACGGAGCAGCCCGCCGTTCGCTACCTGACGGGAGTGATCGATGCCATGCTGGGCGGCTGGCAATTGGACGAGACGTTGACGGTGATGAAGCTGGCGCCCGGAGCGGGCTTCTCCCTCCCGATGGATCGTTTCGATTTCGACGTACGCAAGCGGATGCCCGGCGCCGGCCTCGGGGCTCTGCGCGAACTGGCGGCGGCCATCGAAAGTGCGGATCGGCGCCTCGGACGCCTGCTGGACAGTTTCAGTGAGGTGGACAAATGGCGGACACTGCGGTGGAAGCCCGCGGAATGGGGCGCGCAGCTCGCGGGCTTACGCGCGCTCTACCGGCCGTCACGCCTACGCGACGGAGTGGGTCACGAAACAGTGCTTGAGTGGCGATCGCAAGCTCAGGCACTTGACGTATTGGAGAAGGCAGTGATCGATGCGGGCCAGGCATTCGATGCATCGATTCCGCTCTCGCTGGATGAGTTTTGGCCCGCCGTCAAGGCATTGCTCCGTCTGACGCCGCTGCGTCTAATAGACCAACGACGCAACGTGGTGCACGTGCTCAGCGCATATGAAGCACGGCAGTGGGAGTTGCCGGTGGTGTTCGTGTGCGGCCTGGTGGAGGGCCAGTTTCCGCGTTATCAGGCGCCTGATCCTTTTCTACCACAGCACATGCGTCGCCGGCTCAAAGAGCGCGGACTGCGTATTCGGACGACGGAAGACATCGAAAACGAAGAGCGGTTCCTGTTCGACTCCGCGCTCCATCGCGCGACGGCATCGGTCGTGATGAGCTATCCGAAAAACGACGCGCGCGCCGAACTGAACCTGCCCTCTCTGTTTCTCGATGCGGCGCAAGTGCCAACCGAAAGCCGCACCGTGCGCGTGCGGATCGCGCAGCCTTCGGCGGCGACTACGGCAGCGCCCATTCGCTCGCCTGACCTTTTGCAGATCCTGCAACAGAAGCACAACGAGATGCGGCCCACCGCTCTCGAAACCTATTTTCAATGCCCGTTCCAGTTTTTCGGACGGCACACGCTGAAGCTCGATGGCGCACCAGTGCGTCCCGAGAAGCGTTTGGATTTCCGTCTCCGGGGCACCATCGTGCACCAGGTGATCAAAGAGTGGCTGGAGGCGCGCGGGCCGATCGAACCAATTTTTGAACGCGTTTTTGTAGAATTTGCGCAAAAGGAATTTGTCGTCTCGGGCTACGAGACCGAGTTCGTGCGGGCGCAAATGTTGGATGATTTGCGCTGCTTCGCGACAGCCGAGCGATGGCCCGCGGACTGTCATAGCCAGGCGGAGGCGTCCTGCCGGTTCGAGCTCGAAGACGGTCTGATGATTCGCTGCCGCGTGGACCGGCTGCTGCAGGATTCCGAGGGCCGCGCATTCGTCATTGACTACAAGTACAGCTCCAATTTGCGCGAGTACGCCGCGAACGAAGACCGCCTACAAGGGCCGCTTTATTGGCTGGCGGCGGAGCGCGGCTTTCAACTCAGCGTGGCCGGCGTTTACTACTGCAGCCTGCGCGATGGCATCCGTTACGCGGGCTGGGGCGAAAAGCCAGATTGGCTCAAGGCGAAGGTTGAGCCATTCACGCCGGACTGGCTGGCCACGGCGGTTGAGCGCAGCATGTTGGCGGCGCGCGCCATCGCACAAGGCCGCGTCGCACCGGAGCCAAGCGATCTGGGGAAATGCAGGTACTGCGATTTTCGGGACGCCTGCCGGTACGCGGGAGCAGAGGCCGCGATCGCGGAGTGCGCCGAGTGAATTTCACCCCGCGGCAACTCGATGCGGTGAACGTCGAGGATCGTGGCGACACGTGCGTTGTCGCGGTGCCGGGCTCCGGAAAGACCACCGTCCTGGTGGAGTATTACAGGCGCCTGGTGGTTGAAAAAGGCGTGCCGCCGCAGCGCATCCTGGCCATCACCTTCACGGAAAAAGCCGCGCGCCACATGAAGGACAAGCTGGCCGAATCATTCCGCGAAACGCCAGAGCTTCGCCGGCAGCTGGAGCAGGCTCACGTTTCCACGATCCACGGTTTCTGCACGCGCTTGCTGCGTGAGAATTCTATCGCCGCGAGCCTCGACCCCGAGTTCCAGGTTCTGGATGCGCGCCGAGCAACCATCCTGCAACGGCAAGCGGCAAGGGATGCCCTGGACCGGATGTTCGCCGAGAAAGCGGACGCGATGCGGCGGCTGATCCGCGGCCTCGCCTCGCCGGATCTCGCAAAAGAAATTCCCGATATTTACGACGCGATGCGCGCAGCCGATGTCGAGCCGTCGCGGCTGCGCGGCTTTCGGAGGAACGGGGCTCCACTCGCGGAGGTGAGGCGCGCTGTTGCCGAAATTGATAAAGAAAAGACATTCGGCTGGAAGCCGGCTCAGGTGACCAGGTTGCGTGAAACGCTGGAAGCGGCGCGGTGTGTGGCCGAGCTGCCGGATTCACCGGTCACGGACGAGCATTTCCGCGTTATCGGCGATTTCCCCACCAACCTCAAAGGCATCAAACAAGGCAGCGAGAGCCACACGCGGCTGATGTTCATAAAAGACACCTTACTCGACGAGGCTCGCCGCACGCTGGTTACGGAGTACTACTCCGGTGAGCGCGACACGCTGATCGAAGTGATCGAATGTTTTGACCGGCTCTACAGCGCGCGCAAGCGACAAATCGGAGTGCTGGATTTCGCGGATCTTCAGGCGTTCGCCGTGCGGTTGCTGGAACAGGATGCCGTGATCCGCGAGCGCCTGCGAGACCAATTCGAGTACGTGCTGATGGATGAATTTCAGGACACGAACCGGCTGGAGGCCAAACTCGTGAGCCTGGTTCGCAGTGCGGGCCGGTTCTACGCCGTGGGCGATATCAACCAGTCCATCTACGGTTTTCGTCATGCGGAGCCTGAAGTCTTTCGCACGTATCGCGAGGAGGTGCGGGCACGCGGCGAGCGAGTGGTCGAACTCGATGAGAACTGGCGCAGCCGACCAGAGATTTTGAGCGCCGCGGAAAAAATCTCACATGGAGCGCAAGGCATCGATCCCCTGCCCCTCATCGCGAAGAGACAGTTTCCGCTCAAGTTCGAACCCTCAGTCGAAGTCCTGGCCGCGATTGCCGGTACGCAAGATGCTGCGCTGGAACTGGAAGCCCTGTGGATCGCGCACCGCATTCGCGATCTCGAAAGATCGCTACAGCTCACGCGAGGCCCCGCGCAATTCGGGGATTTCGCTGTGCTGTTGCGGAATTCTGAAGTGGTTCCAGCTTTCACGCGCGCGTTCGATCAAGCCGGCATCCCGTACCTGCTGAATCAGGGCAAGGGATTTTTCGAGACGCGCGAGGTAGTCGATCTGACAAGACTGCTGCGCGCGATCGACAATCCGCGCGACGAAATCAGCCTGGCCGTGGTGCTGCGCTCGCCATTCGCGGGCGTCTCTGACGAAGCTCTGCTGCGGCTGAAAACAGGGGGCAACCTGGGCAGCGCGCTACGGCGGCTCGAGCACACGGGTGCTGCGTTTGACGCGGAGGATCTCGTCAAGCTGCGCCACTTCCGTGAGCAAATGCTGCATTGGCGGGAGACACGTGACGTCGCGGGTTTCGACCGGCTCTTGATGCGGGCCATGGACGAAACGGGTTACACCGTCGCTCCGGGCACGCGGGCCGCGGCGAATATCGAGAAGTTTTTGGCTCTGGCACGTGAGGCCTCATCGCGGCTCACGTTTCGGGAGTTCGTTGACGAACTCGAGCTGATGCGCGAAGCCGACGCGCGCGAGCCTGACGCACCGCCCGAGGACGCCGTCAACGCGGTGCGCATCATGACCGTTCACGCCGCGAAGGGTCTCGAGTTTCCCATTTTGTTTCTGGCGGCACTTCACAAGGGAGTTGCAGCGGGATGCGGTGCACTGGCTTTCTCGCCGAACCTGGGCCTGGGAGCAAATTGGATGTACCCGGGCACAAGCGAAACCAAGCGCGATAGTTTCCTGAAAGCTATTGCCGACGAGGTGGACCAGCGCGAGGCCGATGAGAGTGACCGCCTGCTCTACGTCGCGATGACGCGTGCCGAGGAACACCTGGTGTTCACGTATTCGAGTTTCGGCAAGCCGCAAAAATGGGCCGCAGCGCTTGAGAATGCGTTGGGCCTGGATCTGCGAACACCGCAGCAGAGAGTCGCGCAGATTGAAGCACCCGATGGCGAGCGCTTCGCGCTGCGGATCTTCACAACCGATCAGCCGCCGCAGGCCCTCGCGCGCCGGGAAGCCGAATCCACAAAGGTACCCGTTCCGCTCTTAGACCGCCCCGCAGTGATTGGCCAACACGATTTTGCCGCTAGCGTGACCTCGATTGCCCGGTTCGCCGAATGCCCGCGCCGCTATTACCTCGAGCGCTACGTTGGCTGGCCGGGGAATGCTCCGCGCGCTCTGCCGAACATCGACGAAGACGATGCGGACCAGGAGATCAGCGCGAGCCAGTTCGGTCTGGACGTCCATGCGCTGCTCGCCGGCCAGACGGTCGCAGAGGCAACGCCAGAAGCGCGAAAGCTCGTCGAGACCTTCCATTCAAGCGAACTCGGCCGCCGTGCCGCACGGGCCACCCGCAGCGAGCGGGAATTCGATTTTCTGATGGCGGTCGAGGATGTCGTACTGCGCGGGCAGATCGATCTTTGGTTTGCAGAGGCCGGCGAATTTGTGCTGGTGGATTACAAGACGGACGAGGTCAAAGCGCGTGAAACGACAGCCCGCGCACAGATCTACGCGCCGCAATTGCGCCTGTACGCGCTGGCTCTGGAGCGCATGGTGGGGCGAACACCGGCACGAGCCTATGTGTATTTCCTGCGGCCCGGCGTTGCCGTGCCAGTTTCGCTGGAGCGTTCCCTGATCGACGATCCCGAGGCGTTGGTTCGCGATTTTCGCGAGGCGCAGTCCAATGTCAGTTTTCCGCTCCGCGAGGGCGACCACTGCACACGCTGCCCATACTTTCGAGGTTTATGCCCGGCCGGCTCAGGGGCGCCCAATGTGCTCCCTGCGCAAGCCATCGATAGTGGGGATATGGCCGCTGATGAGGCCGGAATCGGGTGAAGCGAAAAATGCCTCCGCTGATTCTCGACCTGTCGCTATGGTCGGCAGACCTGGTCAACCTTGCTTCGGAGATACAACGTATTTCTAGTTACGCCGACTCTTTCCACATCGACGTAGCCGACGGCCACTTTGCACCCAACCTGTTGTTCTTTCCGGACCTGGTATCGGCGATCCGTAAGTCCACGCTGAAGCCATTGCATTTACACCTCATGGTGAGCCATCCCGTCAGCATGGTTGGCCGTTTCATCGACGCTGGCGCTGACCTGATCAGTATTCACGTTGAGAGCGATGGCGTAGCTGGAGCGATCGGCGAGATCAGTTCGGCGGGGCGGCGTTCAGGCTTGGCAATACGGCTCGACACGCCTGTTGAGGCGCTGCGAGAACACGTTGGCAAGGTGGATCACGTAATCTCCATGGGCACACACCTCGGAGTTAAGGGAGCAGATATTGCGCCGGAAGCCTGCGATCGCATGCGAGCGATTCGCGGTCTTTTCGAGGCAGGACCCGAGATAAAGCTGTATGCCGACGGCGGAATTCGCGGTGATTCGGTTCCCCGGCTGAGGGAGGCCGGAGCCGACGCAATCGTTCCGGGGTCTTTGATTTTCCAAGCAGACGACAAAGAAGCCACGCACCGCTGGCTCAAGTCTCTTTAACCGCCGTCACGCGGACCGTTTTTCCAACAATGCGACCGAATCGACAATCGTCTGCACCACCCGGTCGTCGCCGAGCGTGGAGTTGATCATGAGGTGGAAGAGGTGCCGGGCCGGCCACTCGAGGTCGAAGTATTGCTTGATGTAAGCGGCGCGGTCACGGTCCACGGTCTCGACCAACTCGATGGCTTCCGCCTCGCTCTTGCCTGTTTTCTGTAGTCGCTGTATTTTTTCCTCGATGGGAGCGTAGATAAAAACGTGAAAGACCTCGGGACGCTCGTGGAGGTAGTACGCCGAGCCGCGTCCCACGATGACGGAATTGCCGGTTTTGGCAGCGTTCGTGACCGTTCGCTGTGTGTATTCCCGGATGCACTCGGCATCCACCATCTTGAGCCGCGGAGCGTTCAAGCTGCCTTCCAGGCTGCCGCGCATGAATGACTTGAACAGGCGGTAGCGCAGGGGATCTTTCCGCTCCTCGCGCTCCTCCACCACTCGAGTCTCGCAGTCCATCAGGCGGGCAATTTCTTCAGTCAGTAATTGGTCCCACAACTTCCAGCCCAGCCGATCGGCCAGTTTCTTGGCGATATCGGGGCCACCGCTGCCATATTCGCGGTCAATTGTAATTACTCGGATCATGCATTCCTCATCGGTTTTACTCCATCACGACCGGTCCGCCCCGGGGATCGTTCTTGCGCACGATGAACGAGAGCAGAAACATGATGCTCGCGCCAATGGCCAGCAACAAGTATGTATCGATGTAGGCCAGAGTCTGTGCCTGCGCCTGCATTCCCTGGTAAATCAGTCCGTACGCGTGCGTCTGCGCATCGGCTGAGCTGATTCCGGAGTGAACGAGCTGCCGGCTGAGACCGGCCACCTGGTTCTGAAACGCCGGATCGAATCCTGTTGTATGGGACGACAGCATGGACTGATGGAACTGGGCGCGGCGCGCCAGCACTGTGGTGACCATCGAAGTTCCAACACTGCTACCAATATTGCGCATAAAATTCACCATGCCCGAAACGCTGTTGCCTTTCTCCGGCGGTATGTCGGAGTAGGCGATGAGCGAGATGGGCACGAACAAGAAACCCAGGCCGGATGATTGCGCGACTCGCAGCCACATGGCCGACCGGAAGCTAATCAACAGGTCCATGCGCACGGTGGAGTAGTACATAGCGATGGCTAGCAACAACCAGCCGAAGGCCACGATGTACTTCGCAGCGATTTTGGTAGTGAGTTGCCCGACCACGGGCATTTCGAACAACAGCAGCACCCCGCTGGCGGAAAGAACCAGGCCGGCAGACTGCGCTGTGTAACCCAACAGCGTCTGCAAAAACTGAGGCATCATCACAAGACTGCTAAAAAGTATGACGCCCAGAATGAACATCATGAGATTGGCGCTGGCAAAACTGAAGTACTTAAACAGGCGGACATCGATGACCGGGTCTTTCTGCCGCCACTCCCAGACCACCAGCGAGACCAGGCACACCACTGCGACCAACGCGAGAGTGACGATAAAGTGCGAGCCGAACCAGTCATCCTCCTGGCCTTTGTCGAGCAGGATCTGCAGAGCACCAATGCCCAGCGAAAGAAGCGAGATACCGATGTAGTCCACTCGCACGGCGGCGCCCTGCACACGCTTCAGGTAGGGCGGATCCTCCACCATTCGGTATGCCAGAAACATGGCCAGGAGCCCGACGGGAAGATTGATGTAGAAGATCCAGCGCCAGGTATAGTTGTCCGTGATCCAGCCGCCGAGCGTGGGGCCGATGGTCGGCGCCATGACAGCCGTGATTCCATAAACCGCAAAGGCCAGGCCGCGCTGATGCGGCGGGAAGGTATCGGCCAGAATGGCCTGTGCCATAGGCTGAAGTCCGCCGCCGCCCACTCCCTGCAGGATGCGGAACAGAATCAGCATCCCGAGGGTCGGCGCCGCACCGCACAACATGGAACTCACGGTAAACAGGAAAATGCAGAGAATGAAAAAACGCTTTCGCCCGAACAGACCCGCCAGCCATCCGCTGATGGGAAGAACGATCGCGTTCGAGACCAGATACGACGTGAGCACCCACGTACTTTCATCGTTACTGGCTCCCAAGTTGCCCGCCATGTGCGGCAAGGCGACGTTGGCGATGCTGGTGTCCAGCACCTCCATGAAAGCGGCCATGGCGACGACGACCGCGATGAGCCACGGATTGAACTTCGGCTTCCAGGGAACCGGGCTCGCCGGCGCAGCGATTGTCGTCTCGGTCAGCTCGGCCATGTTCCGTTACTCGAGGTAAACTTTGGGATCGACCGACATGCCGGGCCGCAGTCGATGATCGCTGTTTTGGCCTGCATCGATGTCGATGCGGACTGGAATGCGCTGTACCACCTTCACGTAGTTGCCGGTGGCATTCTCCGGAGGAAGCAGGCTAAGACGCGAGCCGGCGGCGCCCGCAATGCCAGTCACGTGGCCCGTGTATTCGTGATCGTACGCATCCACACTGAACTTGACCTTCTGGCCCGCCTTCATCTTTCTTAGCTGCGTCTCCTTGAAGTTCGCGGTCACCCAGATGTCGTCGAGTGGAACCACCACAAGAAGCTGCTGTCCCGGCGAAACGTTCTGGCCAACCTCCACGCTCTTCTTGCCCGCGATCCCGCTAACGGGCGCGACGATCGTGCAATAGCTGAGGTTGAGCCTTGCCTGGTCGAGCAGCGCCTTCTGCTGCGCGAGTTTTGCCGCCGCGGATCTCGCCTTGGACTGGCTGATGGCAATCTGTTGTGGCGCCGTCAGGGCCGCTTGAATGGTGGCGTCCGCCTGGCCGATCTTCGCCTGGGCCTGCTGAATGGCCGCTTCCGCCACCGTGATATTCTGCTGCGCTTCGGCCACGGAGGCCGTCCGGGCAGCCAGCGTCGCCTTCGCCGCGGCAGCCGTTTGAACTGCCTGGTCGTACTGTTGCGCCGAAATCTCATCCTTGGCGACGAGCAGCTTGTAACGTTCCACGTCATCCGCAGCTTTCTTGTAATTCGCTTCCGCCTCATTCACCTGAGCACGGGCAGTCTCCAGACGTGCCCGCGCGGCATTGAGCTGGCGTTCGGCTCCTGTCAGCCCGGCGCCCGCGTCCGCATGAAGAGAACGCGCCGATTTGAGGGTGCTTTCGGTGTTGGTCGAAGTCACCGGGATGTCAGTCCGGGACCCTTCCAGAGCCGCTTCCGCGTCGGCGAGGTCGGCTTCGGCCTTTGCCACCGCCACCTCATAGTCGCGAGGGTCAACCTTTGCCAGGACATCGCCCTTCTTCACGAGCTGCTCGTCTTCCACCAGCACCTCGTTCACTTGGCCACTAATGCGCGCGCTGATGGCATTGAGGTGGCCATCGATCTGCGCGTCATCGGTGGATTCGTAGGAGCCGAAGTAGCGCCACAGGAAATAGCCGCCCACAGCGAACACCACCAGCACAATGGGCACAATGATGCGCGCCGGACTGCGCCTGGGTCGTCTCGTCAAACGTCGTGAAGGGAAATCAGTTTTCTCCTCCTGGACCGTCGTCTCAGCCATCTCACTTCACCTCGATGAATTTCTTGATCCCCTGTTCGGCGAGGCCAAGCGCCCGCGCCAGCTCCACCTTGGCCAGGTTGTGGGCAAAGCGGGCCGCAATCGTGCTGTCGTTGGCCGCTGCCACGGACTCTTGCGCCTGCACGACCTCAACGGTATCGGCCACTCCGGCGGCGAAGCGGTCCCGGGACTGCTCGAGCGTCTGGCTGGCCAGTTCCAGGTTGCTTTGCGCCACCGCGACCTGGTCCGCCGCCGTCCGGATGTCCAGGAAAGCAGCTCGCACCTGATAGTCGATCTGGCCGCCGAGATCGGCGAGCTCGTCGGATCGTTGTTTCAACGCTGCCTTGGCTTGCTCCATGTCTCCGCGAATTCGCCCGCCATTGAAGATGTTGAAATTGAGGGCGCCGGTCAGGAGGAAAACGCCATGTGAGTTGTTGAGCGACGGACCCGCGTCCCCGTAGTAGCCGTCCAGATTGACTGTGGGGTACCACTCAGCTCGCGCCGCTTTCAACGACTCTTGCGCGCCCTGCACGAGCTTCATCGCGCCTTGGTAATCGGGCCGTTGTGCGAGTGCCGTCCGCAGCGCCTCATCCTGCGTCAGACCCCCGAGAGGCGCGAATGGCACGGTGTCGGCGATGTCGAACGTTTGACCGGCCGCCAGTCCGATCACCCGCCCCAGCGCAAGTTTGTCCTTCTCAAATTGATTCTGCTGGGCCAGCAGGCGCTGCTGCTGCGTCTTCAGCTCCACCTGCGCCCGCAACACGTCAATTCCCGGCGAGGTCCCCGCCTTCTTTTGATCCACAGCGCGGTTATAGATGGCTTCGGCCGTGTTCACCTGCGCCTGGACGGATGCCACACGGGAAGCGTCGGCGATGATTTGCAAATAGGCGCTCGCTACCGCCTGCACCACCAGATCGCGCGCGTCCTCGACCGAAAGCCTGGCTGCTTCCTCACTCGCACGCGCCGAGCTGAGATTCTTCCGAGCATTCCAATCGAACACCTTGGCGGACACATTGGCCTGCGCGGCTGTGTAGTGGAACGGCCCCACGATCGTTGGTATCCCGTGAAAACCAGGGATAGGCGGAAATGTGACGTTGAACCCAATTGTCTTCAAATTCAATTGCTGTTCCGTCTCGCCCAGCGAACCCGCGACCTGCGGCAGCAAGGCCGCAAGCGCGCGTGTCCGCTCCGCCCGCGCAGTCTGGCTGCTGGTGTCGCGTGTCAGCAGCCCCAGGTTCGTCTGCAAGCCCCGCCGGATGGCGTCATCAAGCTTCAATGCCAGAGGGGTCGCCGACGCACTGCCCGCAGGGACGCTGCCCTGAAATTGGCTGCTCTGCTGGCCGCTCATTGCAGCGGCGAACAGAAGTCCGAGGCCAAGCGACGCGTAAAGGCGCCGGGTCCGCGGGCGTAGATGAATGTGTCTCACTGGCATCTCCCCTGCTACAGTAGTCCATTCTTGGGAAGCCCACAAACGGAATACAACTTCGATGCACGGACGAATCAGCAGGATGCAGTCCCTCAAGAGGGTAAGGGCCGCGTCCACCGCTCGGGAGATGCCGCCGTCAGGCAGATTTGAGCCTGAAGGTTTTGGGAAGCGGCTATAATCAATAGACCGGCTCCTCCGGGCGGTTAGCTCAGTTGGTTAGAGCGTCTGCCTTACAAGCAGAAGGTCCGCGGTTCGAGCCCGCGACCGCCCACCACGAAATCTGTACTTTATAGGTCCACTGATATGGAACTTCCGAACAGTTCCGAACAATTTAGTGCGAGGTTATGGCGAAGCAGCGCCGCTCCGTCGACAGCGCACTCGTGTCCACTGGACGGTTTCAATCCACGCTGCCCACGCGGGCAGCGACGACGTGTGGGAGATATGCAAGCCCACCGTATCGAAGTTTCAATCCACGCTTCACGCCGGCGGCGCAGAGCAATTTCAACTCCGCGAACCAGCTGATGATCCAGTCGAGCACTTACGACGGATCTGGGAACCAGCAGGTGGTCGGCGCGTATAGTTTCAAGTATGACGGCGAGAACCGGCAAACCAGCGTTAAGATTGGGAGCAGCACGGCGGGCACGTACAGTTACGACGCGGACGGCCGGCGAGTGACGAAGGTGAGCGGGGGCGCAACGCGGGTGTACGTGTACGATGCGCAGGGCCAGCTCGCGGCCGAATACTATTCGGGAAATCCACAGGATACGCTGTGCCAGCCCTGTTCCCTGACAGCAGACCACTTGGGGAGCACGCGAGAGGAGACAGACGGAGCGAGTGGCCAGGCGGTAGCGTGTCATGACTATTTACCGTTCGGCGAAGAGATCCCGGGCGGCATGGGAGGGCGAACGGCAGCGTGCTTCACGGCGGCCGACGCCCTGACTGAGAGGTTCACCGGCAAAGAACGCGATACGGAAACCGCCAGCTCGGCTATGCAGGGCCTCGATTTCTTCGGGGCTCGGTATATGTCCAGTGCGCAAGGGAGGTTCACTAGCCCGGACTCTATCCAATCGCCAAGGAACGATTGGTCGATCCGCAACAGTGGAACATGTATGTGTACGTGCGGAATAATCCACTCAGCAATGTGGATACGGACGGCCAAGCCTGCACAGCGTTGTACATGAACTCTGATAGTGGTTTCTGCGCGCGAGCAAGTGAATACGGCAAAATCGACGCGATTTCAGCCGTTCAATCTCAAACACGGTTTTTTGCTGCGGCAAATGCAGTTTCGCAGGGGCTCGCGGATGTCGCTACTCCGTTAAGCGGTTTACTTGTGTCGGGCCAGACCGCTTCCTTCTTGGAAGGTATGGGACAGAAGCTGGAGAAACTGAACCAAACAGAATCGGGTCAGATTCAAGCGGGTACGCTAAGCGGACCCAATCTGGATCAGCAAATGGTCCATAACGAACAGAGCGCGGTACAAGACCAACTTAAGGTTCTGGGAGAGGGACAGACGGCTTTTGTCCAGATAGCTCCAGGCATGCTTCGCCGCTATCATCGAGCATTAGGCGTGCTAAAACGCTCATTTTGGGTGGGATAATCCCTGCCCTCGGTTGCGTCGCGTTATAAGCAGAAAGTCCACGGTTCGAGCCGCACTCACCTAACAGGAACTCCATCATATTGCCTTCAGCAGCGTCGAAAAAGTTTGGAGGAAGGCCGCTCGAATCGAACCCGGAATCATGAATCATGCATCAAAGGCTTTGGGAGGGGACTGGCATAGGCAATGACCGCGGAACCGTTGGATACCACACGATTACTGTTGCCCATCCACGCTGAAGATCACGTCTACGGCACGGAATCCGCGCCTTTCACGCTGGTCGAGTACGGCGACTACGAGTGCCCGGACTGCGGCCGGTTGTTCTCCATAATTCACGAATTGCAGACGACGCTCGGGGAGCGGCTGCGCATCGTCTACCGGCACTATCCTTTGGGCGGGATTCACCCCGAGGCGCAGGAAGCCGCGGAAGCTGCCGAGGCCGCCGGCACGCAAGGCCGCTTTTGGGAGATGCACGATCTCTTGTTCCAGAATCAAAACGCGCTCAAGCGCAAGAACCTGCTGGCCTACGCGGGGAACTTAGGGTTGGATACCGACCGGTTCAGCCGCGAATTAAAGAAAAGGGTATACGAGGATCGCGTCCGCGAAGATTTTCGCCGCGGCGTCCAAAATGGCGTCTACAAAACTCCCGGACTGTTCCTTAATGGCGTGCGGCACGACGGCCCTTGGGACCGCGATATTCTGCTCGGAGCCTTGACCCAGTGAGCTGGCTCAGTAGCCGCCAACTTTCGACCACAAAATACAGCCGGCAATCACGGTAAGCGCGAGCAACGTGAGAAGCGGGGCCCACACACTCAGCTCTGTCGCAAAGTAGTAGGCGTGATGGAAAGGTGCGGTCGCCGGAGGAACGCGGCCGGCTTTCCCTTCAAGCAGTGCCATGTTTCAACCTCCTTCACCAACTTGAAACAGGGCACGCCGCTATCCAGCAGCGCAAGAACTGACAAGTCAAACCACTTCAATAAATGAATGGTCTTTCGCCAACCGTACTACTGCGCCAATTTGCGCGATTTCGTCAAAACACGCAGCGTCCGGCTCGGCTATTTTGCGAACTCCAGAAGTCCGAATGTCCCCGCCACCATCTTGCGCCGTGGCCTCTCGCCTGGCGCCGGCTCAGGAGCAGGCTCGAATTCCGCGATCGCCAGATACACGTGATGCGTCTCGGTATCGAGCGCCATGGTCCTCGCTCCAGCTTGCGTGGTGGCGTTTTCCACTACCGTGTAATTATCCGGCGAGTCTTCGTGGATGACGCTCAACGTGCCGTCTCCGCATGAGTTGAATACAAGTTCCGCGCCCGGATCGAATGCGGTGGCGTCGATTCCATTTCCGATCGGCGGCGTCGCCACTACTTTGCCTGTATCCGCGTCCATCACCGCCATCATTTTGTTGTGGCAGCCCGCGAAGATGCGCCGGTGCGCTCGATCCATCGCCATGCCCGATGGCGATTCACAGGGCGCCAGCGGCCAGCGATGCGCCACCGTGAGCTTTCGCGAATCAATGTCGAAAACTTTGTTCGTATCTTCGATATTGACGTAAACGTGACCCGCGCCATCCGCCGCGGCGAATTCCGGCTTACCTTCGAGGGCCACAGTACCCGCCACGGTTCCCTTTTCGGCGTCGATCGCCGTCGCGTCGGAGCTGCGCCCATTAAATGCGAACACTCGCTTCGAGCCCGGATCATAGATGATGGCATCGGGATTCTTGCCCGCCGGCACGTCCTGGCCGATCTTGTTGAACGTTTTCAAATCGAAGATCGTGACCGTGCCGGCCTGGCCGTTACTGATGAAGCCTCGCCCAAATTCCGGAGCCAGCGCGATCCCGTGCACGCCCTTGAGATCGGTGATCTTTCCCACCACCTGACTCGACTTCGTATCCACAACATCCACCTCGGTGCCGTGGGAAACATATACCCGGCCGCTGGCTCCATCAGCGATCAGATAGTCCCACCCGCCTTCACCGCCAATAGTGATTTTTTGTATCCGATGATAACCATCCGCTGCAAATGCCGCAGCCATAAACAGAAACGTAACAATGCTCAGTCGCACAATCCCTCCTGGGTCCGTAACAGTGTATTACACGGAGGTGCAAAAGCGTTGTAACATTGCCAAACTATGCGAACCATTCTATTTCTTTCGATCGCAGTGCAATTGATTCCCGCCTCCCTGGCGCAGGAGACGCTGCACGTCACGCCGGCAAATGTGCAATGGGGTTACTTCGCCGCGGACGCCAAGCCCGTCCTCACTGTAAAGTCCGGCGGCGTGGTGACCATGGATACGATCTGCGCCATCGACGAACTGGAGCAGCTCGGCGCCGCGCCCGACGATCCCATGCGCGAACTGAAAGAGGTGGAAGCGAAGGTCAAGGACAAGGGCCCGGGACCGCACGTTCTCACAGGACCCGTTGCCGTTGAAGGCGCCATGCCTGGCGATGTGCTCGAGATCGAGATTGTCGAAATCCGCCTACGCTCACCGTATGGCTGGATGATGATCGAGCCGGATGCCGGTTCCCTGCCCGAGGAGTTTCCCTACTTGCGCTCGAAACTGGTGCGGCTGGACGACCAGAACAAGGTTGCCGAGTTCGCTCCCGGCATCCGCATCCCCGTGCGGCCTTTCTTCGGTGTTCTCGGCGTTGCGCCACCCGAGGGCCGCTTGAGCAGCGGACCACCGGCCTACAATGGCGGCAACATGGATAACAAGTGGCTTGTAGCCGGCACGAAGATCTACCTGCCGGTTCAAGTGCCGGGAGCCCTGTTTGCCGCGGGAGATGGCCACGCCGCGCAAGGCGACGGCGAAGTCTGCATCACAGCAATTGAAACCAACCTCACCGGCGTCTTCCGCCTTACCGTGCGCAAAGACATGAAGCTCCGCTGGCCGCGCGCCGAAACTCCCACACACTACATCACCATCGGTCTGCATGAAGATCTCAACGAGGCTGCGCACCGGGCCACCAAGGAGATGATCGACTATCTCGTGACGGAACGCGGTCTGTCCCGCGACGAGGCCTACATGCTCACGAGTGCCGCCGTTGACTTGCACGTCACTCAGGTTGTGGATCACGTGAAGGGCGTGCACGCTATGCTACCCAAGGCCATTTTTACTGATGGCCGTTAGGGTCTTTGAGTTGTAAAATTTTAGAACTTACTTAGTCTTGGTTTACATGTACCACTTGCGCCGGCGCAAAGCCGTTGAACCACGTAGCCGACGCATTGCTGTAAGCGCCGATGTCTTCTGAGTAGACCAGGTCGTCTATCTCCAGCCTCGGCAGTTCCTCGGATTGCGAAATCGTATCCATGCCATCACATGTCTGCCCAAAAACCGTGACGATCTCGGTCTCGCCTTTGCGAAATGCTTTGACATGATACTGGCAGTGATCGAAGATGATGCCGGAGAAAGTGTGATACACGCTGTCGTTGATGTAGTAACAAGTCTTGCCGTCGCGCACGGCTTTGCCGATGACTCGCGCAATCGCCGTCGCCGCCGTGGCGACCAGAAACCGGCCGGGCTCCGCCAAAATCTCAACGTCTTTGCTGAATAGCCGGTCGATCTCCGTGTTGATCTTCCCGGCGAGCCTGGCAAACGGCTTGACGTGCTCGTCATAATGAACCGGAAAGCCGCCGCCGATGTCGAGGATCTTGATCTCGTGCCCGCGTGACCGCGCCTCTTGCATCACCGCCGCCGCCATGTTGAGCGCCTGCACGAAATTCTCGAAATTCGTGCACTGGCTGCCCACGTGAAAACTCAATCCCTCCACCACCAGCCCGATGCGGAACGCCTCCAGGATCAGATCCACCGCTTCGCCCGTGTCGCAGCCGAATTTGGATGACAGCTCGACCATCGAGCCCGTGTTGGGAACGCGCAGCCGTAGCACCAGCCCCGCGTGCGGCGCGTAACGTTTGATTTTCGCCAGCTCCTCGCGATTGTCATAAGTCAGCAGCGGTTTGTATTGATCGAGTGCCTCCAGCGTCTCTTTCGGCTTGATGGGGTTCGCGTAAATGATTTTGTCCCAGATGAAGTCCTGCCGCGCTTTTGCACGCAGCCGTTCGATGTTCTCGTGCACCAGCAGAAACTCCGGCAGCGACGCCACATCAAAACTCGCGCCTGCCTTGTAAAGCGTGCGCACAATCTCCGGCGCCGGATTGGCCTTCACCGCATAGTACGCCTGCACCTTTGGCAGGTGGCGCCGGAAGCTCGCGTAGTTGCGGCGGATGACCTCGTGATCGATCACGACGATCGGCGTGCCATGCCGCTTCGCCGCGGCCAGCAGTTTCTTCTTGGTCATCGGTCAGACGGCCGGCCGCGACCCGTCGAGCATCGTGACCTTGTTGTGCGCGAAATACTCCTTGGTCAGCGCCTGCATCATCTTCTCGCGCTGATCGTACAGCCGCCGCAGCGTGCGCGGTTTGTGGCGGGCAAGCGCGTAGCTCGTCAGCAGCGGCATGGCAATCGTGGTGTCGGTATAGCACACCACAGCGTCGGGCAGACGGTCCGGATCCACCTTGCCCCAGCTCACCGCTTCGCTCGGCGTCGCGCCGCTCAACCCGCCTGTGTCCGGCCGCGCGTCGGTCACTTGCAGGAAAAAGTCCTGGCCGAATTCCTTGATCCGCAGCACTTCCTGAATCTGCGGCTCGGTTTGCAGCATGAAATTCTTCGGACTCCCGCCGCCCCACAGCACCACGCCGCTCCTGCCACCCGAGCGCTTGGCCGCCAGCACGTACGCCGTGGTCTCGTTGACATCGATCGCCGGATTGAGCCGCAACTTGTTCCCGCGCAGCTCCACACCCGCCACGTTCATCCCGATCGTCGAATCGCCCGGCGAAGACGTGTAGCACGGCACGCCCGCGCGATAAGCCGCGGCCAACACCGAAACGTCCTTCAGCCCCGCCTTGCGCTCCCATTCTGCCGCGTATTTCCCCAGCAGATGATGCAGCTCCGCCGTCCCCATCTCTTTCTGAAATTCCGGCTGGACGAGCATGTTGCGCAGGATCTCGTCGGTCGCCATGAGGCAATCGCTATAGCCCATCAACACGTCGTAGACGCGCACGATGTCGTTATCGCGCAGCGCTGTGTCGTCCATCTTGAAACTGCCGGAGTGCACCGGGTAGTTCAGCGCGAAATGCATGTCGTGGTAGAGAATCGCGCCGGTCGAGACAATCCAGTCGACAAAGCCCGCCTTGATCAGCGGCACAATCGACGAGCACCCCAGCCCCGCCGGCGTCAAAGCGCCCGAAAGGCTCATCCCGATCGTCACATCCGGCTCCAGCATCTTCCCGGTGAAGAGCTGGCAGCTCTCTCTCAGGCGCGCGCCATTGTAGGCCAGAAACGCGTTGTCGATGATGTCGGCGAGCTTTTCCTTGCCCGTCAGGTTCTTGGGTAGGATGCGTTTGCCCGCGAGGTACTTGTCGCGATTCGGGCACTTTTTCTTCTTCATCCAGTCCGGCATCTCGGACATGTCTTCGCGATAGCGGCGGTGATGGTTGGTAGTCTTGGCCATGATTTCTGTCGAAAAGTTTCTCTACTACTGTAAAACACGCCGGCCGAAATAGACAGATTTCGCGATCACAATTATGCTCGACGTATGGCGCTTCCACGCACCGCACCCGTCGAGACTCCCGCATCGCTCGGTTACTCCATGCCCGCCGAATGGGAAACCCACGAAGCCACCTGGCTCGCGCGCCCCAACCACCCCACCGACTGGCCCGACAAGCTCGACACCATTCGCTGGGTCTACACCGAGATCATCCGCAAGATCACAGCGGGTGAAATCGTGCGCCTGATGGTCAATTCCGCGCTCGAGGAGAGGAAGGCCCGCCGCTACCTGAGCCGTCCCGGTGTCGACCTCAGCCGCGTCCAATTCATCGTCCATCCCACCAACCGCTCATGGACCCGCGATAGCGGCCCGCTCTTCGTCCGCCGCTCGATCGGCAGCAAGCTCGAAACCGCCATTGTGCACTTCCACTTCAACGCCTGGGCCAAGTATCCCGACTGGCAAAAGGATCGCCGCGTGCCCGAAACCGCAGCCCGCGTGCTCCGCAAGCCGTTATTCGACGCGCAAGTGAACAGACGCCCGTTCATCCTCGAAGGCGGCGGCATCGAAGTCAACGGCCGCGGTACCCTCATCACCACCGAGGAATGCTACCTGTCGCGAACGAAACAGATTCGTAACCCTGGCCTCGGCCGTAACCAATTTGAAACCGCCCTGCGCGAATATCTGGGCGTGACCAACATCTTCTGGCTCGGCAAAGGCATCGCCGGCGACGATACCCATGGCCACATCGATGACCTGTGCCGCTTCGTCAACGCGAAAACAGTGGTGCTGATTAAAGAGGACAATCCCAAGGATGCGAATTACCGGCCACTGAAAGAGAATTGGGAAAGAATCCGGGACCTCCGCCTCGAAGACGGCTCAAGACCGGAGATCGTCGCCCTTCCCATGCCGCAGCCCCTCTTCTTCGACGGCTACCGTCTCCCCGCCAGCTACGCGAATTTCTACATCGCGAACTCGGCAGTCCTCGTCCCCACCTTCAACGATCCCAACGACCGCATCGCCCTCGGCATCCTCGCCGAGTTGTTCAAGGACCGCCAAGTGGTCGGCATCCACGCCGTCGATCTGGTCTTAGGCTTCGGCACGCTGCATTGTTTGAGCCAGCAGCAGCCGGCTGAGGGAGAATGAATGCAGGACCTAAGCTGCTGTGAATGACTCTTCAAAAACGCGGGTGCGTCGCCGTTTATACACATTCGCGTTCGTGCTCGTGACTGCCTTGGCTGTCGCACTCCACTTCATCACCGGCGTCTCGGTTCGCCTCTCGTTCTTCTTCATAATCCTTGGGTGTCTGGCGAACGGGATCTTCATTTTACTCGGTGAACGGAACGAACAGAGAAAACGACAGAACCGCATTGATTGAGTTCTCACAAGGCGAAGTACAGGTACATTCTTCTCTCCGGGGCACAGAACCTACCGAACTCACTGCCCGGCCTTCAACGCCACGTTTTCCCCCACATACAACTCAATCGCGATCCTGCCCGAGTCTTCCAGCCGATGGTACTCCAACGCCCCGTCGCTCCCTCGTTTCTGACTACTTCTGAGCGGAACCTCCGTGTTGCCAACCTTGAGGTGCACACCCTTGAGTCCCACCTGCATCGCCCCGCCATCGCCGATTTGCACGCCATTGTAGCTGACCTCGCCCGACGCTTTTGATCCGGCCGTGGCCACAACCGCACCGCTTACCTCAATATCATGGGCCAGCACAAAATCAATCGGCCCCGCCGTCTTCGCACTCAAGTCTTCCACCGAAATCAGCGATACGGGCGTTCCCTCACGCAGCATCGGTTGCATCAACCTCGCCGCCGTTTTCGGCACGTGTGTCGTCAATTTGCGAAAGACGAACTCCTGCGCCAGATTGCCTGCCGCCCTGCCGCCAAACCCGAGTAGCACGTTATGAAATAGCCGCAGTCCGGTTCGCGAGCTGGCCGGATAGTACAGGGTTGAGATCTCACCGGCCGCCAGACCACCCAGAACATCGGAATAGTCCGGCTGCCAATGCCCGTTATCACCCTTGCAAACGAACGCGGTCGCGATCGCATAGAGGAATCGCCTGCGGACGCTGCCCGTGCCCTTGTAAAAGTACCGTGGGTCCTGATGAAAAACCGCTTGCATGAGCACGCCGCCAATGATGATGCCGTTTACCGCATCCACGTAGTCGGCCCCAAAACGCTTCCCGTAGCCTTCCATCCCCTGCCCGAACTCGTGGTAACTGTTCCGCGCTTGCTGGATTCCCGCGGTGATCGCGCTGGATGCGATAGTCACCGGATCAAACATGGTCTTCCAGCCAAGCTGAAATTTCTGCGCGGCAGTCAGTGGAGCCGCATTCGGTTCATAACTGATGAAGTAGTTCGGAAACACGCCGAGCAGACGCTGCTTCTCCTCGGCTTTCAGTTGCTCGGTCGCTAATTCATGTTGCGTAAGACCAACATCCATCTTGGTGGATGCGGGGGCCACCTGAAGGACAGCAGAAACCGGTTGATTCTCGCCCGAACCGACCACCACGTTCCCCGACTTCCATTCCGAGAATCCAAGGGCGGCGATCGTGATCGTGTAATTTTCCGGCGCCACACCGGAAAAGCGGAAAGATCCGGCTTCGTCTGTGATCGTTGTTCGCGGGCTTGTGGATGCCGCAGGTTCCAACGTGACAACCGCGCTCACGACTACCAATCCCGAGGGATCTTTCACCGTGCCACGGATGGTTCCCGACGCCTGAGGGCTCGGCGTGCCCCGCGCCTGCGCAGCAGCAGGTTGGACGGAGGCCAATCCCGGAACAAATATCATCCAAAGGCCCGCCAACAGCCAAGGAAACACCGGGCGACTCGCCTTGCGCTCAGCCATATAAGGCCAAACTTGCAGTGAAACACGCCACCGAGAGCGTCGTCAAGCAGAGGATTTCTCGCTCTCTGTTGGGAAATCACACCTGAAAGGCGTCGTCGTAGTCCGCGACGGAAGGTTAGCGGCTAAATCGTACTTCAGTGGGCAAAGAGGGACAGACGCCTCCGTCCCTCTCGCATCTTACGTCTTTATTCCAGCGACGCAATCCCCAAGTAGAGACCCGCAAACACCACGCCGGCTACCGCCAACACTGCCGCCCACGCCAGTACGGTTTCCAGGAGCTGCCGTGCGCTCACGTGATCTTGTTTCCAGGTTGCACTGACACTTGGCATCATATGCGCCCCCCTTTGCGGATGATTGTACACCTTACCAGTATAAAAAGATCTACAATTCTGTTAACTTTTGGCCCTGGGTCATTTCCCCCACCCGCCATAGGGCGGTCTCTAACCCGTTGCGTTGCCTCTACCCAGCGCTGGCCCTTGGGATGCATGCAGACAGTCTCCGTCGGGGGAAAAGCCACATGCCCGTGCAACTCGCTGAGCGCCGAGCCGCACCGCCCAAAAACACAGGCTTCCTCCGCGCGCCTCGCGACTACTCACAGCGCCTGCGCCGTGCATTCCAGCTTTCGTTTTTCGCGCTCAATGTCTGGATCGGCGTCCAGTTCGTGCGCTTCGTCCATCATTACGAAACGGGAGGAAGTACGGCATGGGCAGCAAGGCCCGCTGGCGTCGAAGGCTGGCTGCCCATCGCATCGCTCATGAATCTGAAGGTACTGGTCGAGACTGGCCGCCTTCCGCGCGTGCACCCGGCTGGAGTGATCCTGCTCATCGCTTTCCTCTTGATCTCCTGGCTGTTCCGCAAATCATTTTGTAGCTGGCTCTGTCCTGTGGGCACGCTTTCCGAGTACCTCTGGCGCATCGGGCGCGACACGTTCAAGAAAAATTGGCGCATCCCGCGCGTCCTGGACATCCCTCTGCGCGCGCTCAAATACGTTTTGCTCGGCCTGTTCGTCTACGCCATCGCCGGAATGCCGGTTTCCGCGATCCGCGCCTTTCTCGAAGGCCCCTACGGCTTGATCGCCGAGGTGAAGCTGCTCAATTTCTTCCGCTATCTCGGCATCGGCGGAGCCATCACGCTGCTGGTGCTCGTAGCGCTCTCGGTCTTTGTGCAGAATCTCTGGTGCCGCTATCTGTGCCCCTACGGCGCGCTGCTCGGCCTGTTCTCCATGGCCAGCCCACTGCGCATCCGCCGCAATGCAGCCCTGTGCATCGATTGCGGTAAGTGCGCGCGCCGATGTCCCTCGCGCCTGCCGGTCGACAAACTCCTCTCGATCAAGTCGGCGGAATGCACCGGCTGTCTCGAATGCGTGGCCTCGTGTCCGGTCGACCAAGCGCTCATACTCGCCGCTCCAACAAACCGCGCCATCCCCGCGTGGGCGATAGCCGGTGGAATTGCAGTGATGTTCTTCGGACTATACGGATGGGCCTCGTGGACCGGACACTGGCAGACCAACCTGCCGGATCGTGTCTACATGGAACTGGTGCCGCGCGCGAACGAATTCAGCCACCCATGAAAGGAACGCCATGCAAAAACGCTGCTTGATGTTGATGATCTATCTCTCCTGGGGCATCTACGCCGGCGGGCTGGCCAATCTGGCGTGGCGCGCGCAGTGGGGGTTCGCCCTCGCCTGGCTGGTGGCCGCGCCGCTCGCATTGTGGTTATACATCGTGAAATTCCCGGCGCTCTCACCCTTTATGGGCTACGGCCGCATCACCGATGAGCCCAGCCTGCTGACCGGACGTGCTCCCGCAAAAGTAACGCTCTACACCGCACTCGGCTGTCCGTTCTGCCCCCTGATGGAGCAGCGTCTCCATGATCTGCAAAAGGGCCTCGATTTCGAACTGCACAAAATCGATGTAACGTTGCGCCCTGACCTGCTGGCCAGCAAAGGAATCCGCTCCGTACCCGTGGTGGAAGTGAGTGGCCGGCTGCTCATCGGTCTCGTCACAAGCAAGGATCTTGCAGCCGCCATCGCCGAAGCAGGCGCACCCGCCGGAGCTGCGCGTTAACCGCACACCAGGAAGGTGTAAATAAATCGATTTCATGCGGTCCGTTGGGGCAGATCGGGCGGGCACATGCTCGGCCCCCGCGGCCCCTGCATCGGCTTGATCGTCCGGCAGAAACGGCGAGCCTGTATCCCGCGATGTTTTGGCGTTTGATGCCAAACCGTTGCCCGCACTTTCTTTGAATGCCATAATGACCCATCAGCCATGCGTGTTGTCGAGCTGCTAGTCATCTGTGCCATCTTGCCGTATTTGTTGTGGCTGTCATTCGGAAATGGGTTGCCTACAAGCATGTTCCGTTGGCTGCCATTTGTGGCAGCCGGTCTTGTCATTATCCATCTGTTCGTGGAGAGAGCTCGATGGCAAATGGGTCCTGTGTATCTGCTCGTTATCCTCGTATTGATATCTTATCCATGGTGTCATTCTCACAACTTTCGGATACGACTCACATTCATGGTTATGGGATGGGCCGCCGTACTTCTTCTGTTAGGATCGGCGACTGTGGCGGGCGGGGTCCTGTGGCCGGTTTTTGAATTCGTACCTCTTACGGGACCCTATCCAGTGGGATCAACCAGCGCGCATTTCATAGACCACAGTCGTCGGGATCCCTACTCACCGGACAAAATGGCTGACCGGGAGGTGATGATCCAGGTGTGGTATCCGGCTGAGACAACCGGCGGGTTCCGCCGGGAGCGGTATCGGGATGGGACACGAAGCGACTATCAAGATTCGTCCCTGGCGCTTGTTGAGACTCGCTCCTTCGTGGACGCCCCGATTGCTAACGCGAAGCCCACTTACCCCCTGCTCCTCTTCACCGGTCCCTCTAATCGTTTCCAGAACACTTTTGAAACGGAAGAAATGGCCAGTCATGGTTTCATCGTCGTAGCGATCGATCATCCCTACGATTCGGATCTGGTCGTCTTTCCGGATGGACGGCGAGTCACAGCGAGCAAGGAAGCTTGTCTTCTCGATTTTGCGTCCGACGAGGCACTGGCAATTTCGCGGCCGAAGGTGGAACGCCGCCTCGCGGTGCGCGTCGCCGACACCCGCTTCGTGTTAGATCAACTGGAACGATGGAACGGATCTGACCGGACCAGCCGATTTTTCGGACGCATCGACCTGAACCATATTGGCATGTTGGGACACAGTTTCGGGGGCGCCGTTACGGCGGAGGTTTGCCGAATCGACCCCCGAGTGCGGGCTGGAGTGAATATGGATGGATCGATGTTTGGAACATCCAAGATCAACGGTGTGCCGAAGCCGTTCTTCTTCATGTTCGACGCGTCAGCGCGCCCAACGAAGGCAGAGTTGGAATCTCCAGACAGCAGGGCTCGCAGAGAGGCGCGCGAACTGCTCGGAGACTTCGATGACATCGATCGGAGCATGAGCCGATACGGCGGCTATTTCTTCCAGGCCCCCGGCCTCGAACATATGAACTACACCGACTATCCGCTATATTCTCAATGGAAACCGTGGTCCGGGGCCGGCAAGATCGACATTAGAAGGGCTCACGAAATAACCAATCGGATTACGCTCGCGTTTTTACGCCGGGAACTGCTCAACGACAGCAGTGTTTCCGTGGAAGCAACACTCCGTGACTTCCCGGGGGCGGTTTTACGCCGGCAATCACCGCCGATCGGCGCCGACCACGGATCGGAATATGCCATTCCTTAACCTGACAGAGAAAACTGGGCCACGATCGCAAGAGCAATCCAACTCTGCATACAGGCAATAGGAGCAGAAGTTCAATGTTGCTTGTCCTTCCACTAGCTGCCTACGCGACATGGCTTCTCATATTTGAACGCCTCTACGTCAGCCGAAGGGAAGCGGCACTAACGGCCGCCGCCTGGTGGACATTGCAACTGGTTGTGCTGACGGAGACACTTTCCTTTGCTAGCGCGCTCGCGCAGGTCCCGTTGGCTGTTGCGTGGTTATGCACAACGCTCCTTTTGACGGTCCTGCTCGTTGTCACGAGAAGAAGGCCACTGCAAAATCCTGCCGGTACAGGCCGGGAAGGTGTCGTTCCATCGTTGTCCGCGTCGACGCGCTTGGACCGCCTTATGATCGCCGCAATGTTGCTGATCGGCGGTTTAGTGGGAATCACAGCGATCGTGTCCCCGCCAAACGGCTCCGATCAACTTCAGTATCATCTTCCACGTGTCGTCGAGTGGGCCAGCCGTCATTCCGTTGCCTTTTTTCCGACGCACTACTATGTGCAGCTGTTTGCTCCGCCGCTCGCGGAATGGACGATGTTGCACTCCTACGTGTTGGCCGGAAGCGATCGCTTCGTCAACTTGGTCCAGTGGCTCGCGTTTGTGGGTAGCGGAATTGGGGTCAGCTTGATCGCAAAGGAACTCGGGGCCAAGGTCCGGGGCCAGATCCTGGCAGCTTTCCTCTGCATAACACTGCCACAAGGAATACTAGCGGCATCCAGCGCCAAAAATGACTGGGTTTTGTCCTTTTGGCTTACCGCGGTGGTTTTCTTTCTTTTTCGTTGGCATCGTGAACCGGATTGGCTGAGCAGTTGTAATGTCGGCATCTCGGTAGGGGCGGCTCTTCTCGCGAAAGGGACAGTTTATGTCTTCTTGCCTCCGATTATAGCTGCCATCTCAGTCGGTGTCTTGCGTACTAAGTGGCGGATTCTTCTCAAGCAATCGCCTCTGGTTGTGGCTGTGATCGTTCTGATGAATGGAATGCAGTGGGCGAGAAACTATAGCCTGGGAGGGTCGATCATCGGCCTGTCTGCACCTGATGTCGCCGGCAAAGAAAAGTACACTGTGGATCGGTTCAGCCTACCTGGCATTGTTTCCAATGTACTTCGCGAGTTGGCCATGCACCTGCAAACACCGATTGATGGCCTGAACGACCGTGAGACCAGGGCCGTACGTGCGGTGATCACAATTCTGGGAGTCGATCCCGACGACCGCGCATTCACAAACTACACTAAATTCCAGATCCCGCATCAATATTTCCACCGCGATGAGTTTTATGCAGGTAATCCCTTACATTTGGCGCTGGTAGTTTTCGCGTTCGCCGCTTTGCTCATCTCATGGCGACGCGCCCCGGTCGCACCGGCCGTCCTTGCCTTGGGCATCGCCGGTGCATTTCTCCTGTATTGCAGCCTTTTTAAATGGGAGATCTGGTGCGCACGCTTGCATCTCCCTCTTTTTGTGACCGCATCCGCCGTGGTCGCCCTGGTTATTCACTCGCGCTTTCCCAAGCTTGTGCTCCCAGTCGCGGTGGCGGCGTTTGTATTGGCACTCCCACCGGCCTTTTGCAACGGTTTGCGTCCTCTTCTGTACTCTGGAGGACTCCACAACTGGAAAAGCAGGACCAGCATCTTTTTTCGAAGCCGTGCCGAACTCTACTTCACCCAGCAGGCAGAGCTGAAAGATATATACATACCGGCGGCGCAAGCGATAAGGAACGAAAGATGTGACGATATCGGAATCGACACTTCAATAGTGCCCTATTCGCACGAATATCCTCTTATGGAACTTGGTAGGAGTCCGGGGCTCGAATCCAAGTTTCGATATCTGGATGTACATAACCTTTCTTCCAAATACGCTGATCGTTCCGATTTTCTCCAACCCTGCCTGGTTATTTGTCCGAGTTGCCGCGGCCACCAGGAAAAGTCGGAGGAATATCTACCGCGTTTCCCCATAGCTCGCACGTTTGGGGACCTGGTGATTTTCAGCCGGGCGCCGGCGACTGTGACCGGCCAACCGCTCCAAGGGCGTTAGGCCCTCTTTTACAGCCCATTGACCGCATCACATTGAAATAATTTTACTTAGAGGGCAACTTCTTGCCTCAAAGGCCCGGCTTTGTTAGTACTGGTACCAGCCGTCATAGGTGTATCATTCAATGCCAAAGTTTTGTACAATTGGCGAAGAAATTAGAAAGAACCGGTTTCGCCTGGTCGTGTTTCCGGCGCAACGCGCAGATTATCAAGACGATGGAACAACAAGAAGAGCGCAATCAGGGCGAGAGGACGCATCTTTGGTACGCGGTTCGCGTCCGGTCCAACCATGAGCGGGTGGCTGCCGCCCACCTGCGGGAGCGAGGCTACGAGGAATTCTCCCCGTCTTATCAAGTTCAGCGGCAATGGTCAGACCGGACCAAGACGATTGAGCAATTCCTGTTTCCCGGATACGTATTCACGCGCCTAAACCCCCATAACCGGTTGCTGGTTCTCACGGCTCCAGGGGTTGTTGGATTGGTTGGTTTCGGCAAGTCACCAACACCGATACCCGATCAGGAGATCGAGAGCATTCGCACGATGGTCCGTTCGGGTCTACTCATGAAGCCGTGGCCGTTCCTGGAGGTCGGCCAGAGGGTACTGATTGAGCGAGGCCCCTTGTCGGGAGTAGAGGGGATACTGCAAGACGTCAAAGGCAAGTTTCGCCTGGTCGTGTCGATCTCCCTGTTGCACAGGTCGGTATCGGCGGAGGTCGACCGCACCTGGGTGCGGCCCATAAAACCTTCCCGATCGAAACCGGTGCTTATTGATCGTCCGTGTCCAGTTTGAACGGGAGCGCGAGAACAGCTAACATGCTTGCTATGGTGAACCGCAGCCGATCTGGCGTTTCTCTGCTTTTTGTGGCCCTCAGTTTTTCCGTATCAGCACAGCAGCCGGGCACGGGTGCGGGTCAAACTACCCCGCAAACTGGAGGGGCTGTGAGTGCAGGCCAAGCGCAGCCGGCGGGGGAACTGCCCGCCGATATCAGCCCCACTTACACACTAGGGGCCAATGACCAGATTCTCATCCGGGCGCCTGGGGTCGACGAGATCAACGAGCGGCCGTTCCGGATCGATGCGGAGGGGTTCCTAAGCCTGCCGGTAGTCGGCCGCATCCGGGCAGCCGGGCTGACCGTGCATGGACTCGAAACGGAAATCACGAATCGCCTTCACGAGTTTTTCGTCAATCCCCAGGTGTTCATCTCCGTCACCCAATTTCAGCAGCCGCCGGTATTCTTTCAAGGCATGTTTTTGCGTCCGGGCATCCTGACTCTGCGGGGCCGCCGTACCTTGTTGGAAATGCTGGCGGTTGTGGGCGGCCTGCAACCAAACGCCAGCCGGCGGATCAAGATCAGGCGGCATTTGGAATCCGGCCCTATTCCGCTCCCCAACGCGGTTGAAGACCCCGACAGGAAAACCAGCACGGTCGAAATCAGTTTCGCCAGCCTGCGGGAGAACGTAAATCCCGCAGAGGACATCGTCCTTCAACCCTACGATGTCGTCACGGTGGACCGCGCAGAACCGGTATATGTCGCCGGCGAGGTGCTTCGCCCTGGAGTCCTCGATCTGGGAGAGCGCGACTATCTCACCGTGACTCAGGCGTTGACGATGTCCGGGGGCTTTACCCGCGATGCCAAGCGAGCGGATGTGCGCGTTCTGCGTCCCATCTTAGACACCAACCGGCGCGCGGAGATCTCCATAAATTTGAATGGTATCTACGAGGGGAGGGTGAACGACTTTCCATTGTTACCCAATGACCTTCTGTACGTTCCCCGGTCAAATACCAGGACCATTCTGACCGGATTGGTACCCATCGGGCTTTCCGTGCTCAATCCGTTCATCTATCTGGCAATACAGGGAAAATGAAGACTGGGTCGGGCTGTTACGCTATACTGTCTCTTCAACATGAGAGCCCCTAGTACGAGGCTGCGAGTCAAGCAGTGCTTGTCGCCGCTGATCGCAGTTCTGCTGGCTGCGCCTTCGAGTATCACGGCGCAGCAGCCCGCGGTCCCGGCACCCGCTGAGACCAAGCCGGTTACACCATTGCCGATGGTGCAAAACCTCAAGGTGGTTGCGCTCGCCGGAAACGGAGAGATGAACGATCTCGAGCGGAGAGTGATGGCTCCGCTGGTGGTTGAGGTTGTCGATCTGCAAGACAGGCCCATCGAAGGTGCGGAGGTGGTGTTTCGTTTTCCCTTGCGAGGCCCGAGCGCGGTATTTGCCGACCAAAAGAGCGCGAAGACGGTGCGGACGAACGGGCAGGGCGAAGCCGCCGCGACGGGGTGGACGGCCAACAACGAAGTGGGAAGCTTCCAGGTGCACGTGACCGCAACCTATGGCAATCAAATGGGTGAGACCACCATTTCCATGTCCAACGCGGAGCGGGTGCCTGACGCGGTGCTGAACAGGACCGGGAAGCGAAAGACCCTGTGGTCTTCCAAGTGGTTCAAGATTGGGCTCATTGCCGGCGGGGCCGGGCTGGCCGCGGGCATTGTCCTGGCCACTCGGGGCGGCGGCGGAAGCACCAGCACGCCCACCATCACCGTGTCTCCAGGCTCTCCTAGCGTGGGGGGCCCTCCGTAGAACATGCGTCCGTCATGGAGTTGGATACGCCGCCGGATCGGTCGAGGCGCGGTTTTGCTTGCGGCGCTGGCCGTACCGTCTTTCGCACAGCAGAGTAACTTCACATTCAGTTATGTGCTGGCCGTGAACCAGAACACGGTGCCTGTGCAGCCGGGGGGGATCATCGCATTTCCGGCCACGCCGCTGAACTCGGTGTCGCAGGCCGCGCTGAACATCACAAACACCGGCGGCCCGGCGGAAGTCCAGAACGTTTCGATCAGTAGTGGCAGCGCTTTCTCGCTGCAAGGCCTGCCGGCTTTTCCGTTCCTGGTCAACACGCAGCAAACGCTTCAAGTGTTGATCCGCTATCAACCCAGCGGAGCCAGCACGGACACGGGCCAGATTCAAGTCAGTCTCGGCCAGCAGGGCGCGCAGATAACATTCGGTCTGCAGGGCACACTGAGCGCCGCAAAGCTGGTCTATCAACTCACTGAAAATGGCCAGACAGCTACCGTGACTCCGGGCAGCGCCATCACTCTCCCCGACACTAATGTCGGCCAGTCGAGCAGCGCAAACTTGACGGTTGAGAATACCGGAAATTCGAGCACCACGATTGGCTCGATCATCCTGAACGGGCAAAATTTTGCGCTCAGCGGCACCCCGGTGCTTCCAGATACTCTTGGGCCGAACGCGAGCTTTACTTTCAAGATCACGTTCACACCCACGCAGGCCGCTGTCGTGCAGGCCAGTCTGGCGATTGGCAGCGATTCATTTACTTTGACCGGGCGCGGCCTGGGGGCCAACCTGGCGTTCGCATACACGATGGCGGGGACCACGGCGACACTGGGGACGGGCGATTCGGTCGTCTTTACACCGGCGATGGTGACGCAGTCAGAGAGCGCTCAGTTCACCATCAGCAACACGGGCACGGTTGCCGCCAACATATTCAACATAGGAATTGTTCAGGCGAGCAGTCCTTTTTCAGTGTCCGGACTGCCTCCTTTGCCGGTGAACATTGCGCCCAACGCGCAGGCCAGCTTCACGATCACATTCGCCCCCACGACGGTAGGCTTTACGACCGGCACTCTCCAGGTGGGGAACACGACCATCGGGCTGATCGGCTCAGGCACGGCGCCTCCGGCGCTGCCGGCTTACACCTTCAGCGGTCCCACGGGCGATGTTGCAGCCATGTCTCAACCAAGCGTCGGGTTGAAGCTCTCCAAACCGTACCCGGCCGCAGTCTCGGGAACGCTTACGATTACGATTTCGAGTGATCTAACGGTCGATCCCGCCGTGCAGTTTTCCACCGGCGGGCGCACCATAACATTTGTCATACCAGCCAACACGACGGAGGCCATCTTCGCCGGTCAAGGGCCACAAATTCAACTGCAAACGGGGACCGTAGAGAGTACGATCACGCTGACGCCCACTTTCGCGACCCAAGCCGGCGGCATCAACCTGACGCCCGCCTCACCGGCCACGCTGCAATTCTCGGTGGCTGGAGCGGCGCCGACTCTCATTTCCGTGCAGGTGGGCAGCACTACCAGCAACAGCTTTGTGCTCACGTTGGTGGGCTTCACGACGACACGTTCGCTGACCACGATAGCAGTGCAGTTCACGGCCGCGGCCGGCTTCAAGATATCGGCGACGCCAGTGAACATCGACCTCAGCCATGTCGCCACGGCCTGGTTTGTCAGCACCGCGTCGGTCGCTTTTGGCGGACAGTTTCAAGTGACAGTTCCCTTTACCTTAAACGGGACCGTGGCTACGGGCCAGACTCTGATTGGCAGTCTCGCCGGTGTAACCGCAACGATCGCCAATTCGACCGGGACTTCGAATTCGGTGCAAGCCAACTTTTAGGGGTGCGACCTATGAGTGTCATCGAACCAGCGCCTTATCTTTCCGTCGTTGTTCCGGCCTACAATGAGGAAAACACTCTGGCGACCGTAGTCCGGAAGCTAATTCAGCTGCCGGAACTCCTCGAAGTGGTCATCGTAGACGACTGCTCGAAAGACCAGACGCCGGAAATCGCGCGCCAGTTGTCCGCCGAGTATCAACAAGTCAAAGTTGTCCGGCATGCGGTGAACTCGGGGAAAACCGAAGCCCTCAAAACAGGATTCCAGCACACCACCGGCGAAATTGTGATCGTGCAGGACGCCGACCTCGAATACGATCCGACGGAAATTCCTGCATTGATTCAACCGATCATTGACGGCCATGCGGACGTCGTTTACGGTTCGCGATTTTTGGTTCGGAAGACGTCGCGTGTGTTGTATTTCTATCACTACCTCGCGAACCGGACGCTGACCTTTGTTTCGAACCTGTTCACCAACATCAATTTGACTGATGTCGAGACCGGCTATAAGGCATTGCGAGGCGACATCATCAGAAACATGATCATAACGTCGGAACGGTTCGGTTTTGAGATCGAAGTCACGGCTAAAGTCGCAAAATTGAAATGTTCCATTTATGAGGCTCCGATCAGCTACTACGGTAGAACGTATGAAGAAGGTAAGAAGATCGGGCCGTGGGACGGGATTGCGGCCTTCTGGTACATTATCAGATACAATCTGTTTTGCAGTGTGGAATCCAGCTTTCGAAAGGTTCCTGCACTAGGGCCACAGCATGCGAAGTGACTCTTTAGGCAGTTTGGACGATCACGCCGAAGGTGGGCGAGTAATATGGCGACCGAAACCGTAACTATCCCGGAGGATCGTAAGGTCGCGCGAACGGCCGGATTGGACCTGGTGCTGCCGGAGTGTGAAAAAGGGATCGGATCGGTGATTTTGAAAGCCGATTCGCCTCAATTAATTGACGCAGTGCGGGTAGAGCCGGTCACTTTGTGGCCGGATGATCGTGGGTACTTCCTGGAAGTCCAGCGCATGGGACGCGGACTGGCGGCTCGCTTTCCGCCAGAGTCCACGCAGATTTCAGCGGCTCTCAGTTACCCCGGCACCATCAAAGCGTTTCATTACCACATGCACCAGACCGACTGTTGGGCACCCATCACGGGCTCGCTCCAAGTAGCACTAGTGGACCTCCGCATGGGTTCACCGACTTATGGCGCGCGCAATACCCTTTACGTTGGCGTTCTCAGGCCGTGGCGGATTCTCATCCCACCCGGAGTGGCTCACGGCTATAAGGTGATCGGACCAGACCAAGCGATGTTGGTATATCTCACCGACCGGTTCTACGATGCCAAAGACGAAGGCCGCATTCCCTACAACGATTCCCATATTCACTACGATTGGGAGATGCAGCACAAGTAAATCCGTGCTGAACCTGGTTCGCGCGTGAAACTTCTTGTCACCGGCGGAGCAGGATTTATCGGGTCAGCATTTGTCCGGCTGATGCTGGACCGCGAGGACGCGCCGCGGATCGTGAACCTCGACAAGCTGACCTACGCCGGCAACCTGGAAAACCTCGGATCTGTCGCGGGACACAGCCGCTACCGCTTCGTGCGCGGCGATATCTGTGATGGGCCGCTGGTGCACTCTCTCATCGCGGAAGAGCGGCCCGATGCCATTGTCCACTTTGCCGCCGAGTCACACGTAGATCGCAGTATCTTAGCGCCCGATCCGGTTTTCGACACCAATCTGCGGGGAACGTTCACTTTGTTAGAAGCGGCACGCCAGCTTCGGGTACCGCGATTCGTACATGTGTCGACGGATGAGGTTTACGGCAGCCTGCACTCACCCCTTGAAGCTGATGAAAACTTCCCGCTGAATCCGAGCAGCCCTTACTCGGCTTCGAAGGCCGGGTCAGATTTGCTGGCACGATCTTATTTCACCACTTATAGGGTGCCAGTCATTATCACGCGCGCATCCAATAATTATGGACCTTATCAGTTTCCAGAAAAGCTGCTGCCTTTGATGATCTCGAATGCTTTTGAAGGGAAACCTTTGCCGGTATACGGCGATGGACAGCAGGTACGCGACTGGCTTTATGTGGATGACCATTGCCGCGGCGTTCATGCCGTTCTCCGGAAAGGACGAGAAGGCGAAATCTATAACATCGGCGGCAATCGCTCTTTGCCGAATATCGAGGTCGTGCGCAAAATTCTGGCAGCCACGGGCGCTTCCGAATCGTTGATCCAGTATGTTGAGGACCGGCCTGGCCACGACCGCCGCTATGCGCTTTCCAGTGCCAAAATCACGAAGGAGACAGGCTGGTCGCCGCAAATGGTCTTCGAGGAGGGGCTGGCACACACCATCGATTGGTACCGGCGGAATTCGGCGTGGGTGGCGCGCGTCAAATCAGAAGAGTATCGGAACTACTACGAAAGTAACTATGCGGGCCGGAGCGAACACACCGATCCGGCGACTTAGCTCTCCAGCTTGTACTTGGTAGACGCCAGCCCGTACAGCGGCCGCCAGAGCAGTCGATTGACCGTGACGACCACAAACGACATGACCACGGTAGCTCCGAGCAACAGGCCCATGTTACCGCTGTCGGTGGCCTGGCTGATCAGCGCGCCTAATCCTGTGGTCGAAAGCGTCTGGTTTTTAAAGTGCACATACTCCGCCACCACACTTGCATTCCAGGCTCCGCCCGAGGCGGTGACGAAACCGGTGATCAGGTAGGGAAAGATTCCGGGTAGAATCAACCGGCGCCACCGCTCGACTAAGCCTAGGTGGTAGATGTCACAGACTTCCTTGAGATCGGTGGGTATGGCGCTGGCACCGGCTATGACATTGAACAGGATGTACCATTGCGTGCCCAACAGCAGGAGCAGGATAGAGGCGACACCTAGCCCTCCACCAGCACGAATTAACACCAGCACTAAGATGGGGAACAACGCTATGGCGGGAACCGACGCAGCGATTTGGGCCACCGGCTGCACGAAGGCCGCGAGCCTTGGGCGCAGGCCGATGAAAACGCCGGCGGGGACGGTCCAAAGTCCGGCGACCAGCAGTGTAAACTCCACGCGAAGGAACGTTGCTCCCGTACCCCAGAGAATGTTGCGTATTTCTTGATGAGACAGAGCGACCAGCGTGACGATCATTCGCGTAACGGCAAAGAGGATACCCAACAAAGCGGCAGCCGAAGCCGCAAAGGCGAGTCCCCTTCTCAATTCGCTTGTCTGGCTTGTGTGCCTGCCGGAAGCTCGCGCCCTGGCAAAATGCAGCGTCAAAGCTTCGCGCACAGGCATCCAGGTGGCACGAGTCACATGCGACACCACTTGCGACCGCCGGAGTAGATCGAGAATCGGCGAGCGCGGCGTCTGGGCGGCTTCCACCTGTTCGAATTTGAACTTTTCACTCCAGGCGATAACCGGCCGCCAGACGAGTTGGTCGATCAGCACGATCACTGTGATCATGACGGCAAGACCGCAGAGAGTCGCGCGTTTGTCATCGGAATCGGAAGCGGCCTGCAAATAGGAACCGAGACCGGGAAGGCGGAGGTCGCGTTTCCCCAGAACGAACATCTCGCAAGCCGTCAGAAAGTACCATGCGCCCGCCACTGACATCATGGAATTCCAGACCAACCCGATGGCGGAATACGGCAGCTCGAGTTGAATGAAGCGTTGCCACCAGCTCAGGCGGTAGATGCGTGCGGCCTCCAGCATCTCGCGCGGGATGCTCTTGAGCGACGAGTAAACGCTGAAGGTCATGTTCCAAACCTGTCCTGTCAAGATCAACAGAATGGAACCGAGCTCGATTCCCAACTGCTTCGTGGGAAACAGCGCCACCATCGCCATCATCACCGGCGGAAGGAAGCTTAAGACGGGGATGGACTGCAAGATATCGAGAAGAGGGATCAGCACCCGCTCCGCTTTCGCATTGTGCGCGGCAATGGATGCGTAGACCAATGTGAAGGCCAAGCTGAAGCAGTAGGCGATGGCGATGCGGGCAACTGAGAACAGAGCATATTTCGGCAACACGGCCGGGTCGAGCTGAATATCAGCATGCGTGCCCACCGGACCCGACCAGTAGTGCGCCAGCGACAGAAGGCCGTAAAAGAGGCCCAGGATTGCGGCGAGAATGGGCAAATCGCGCACGAACGACGTGAACCTGGTTGGGAGGGTGCCCCAGGGCAGCGCGCCCCACGCCGCTCTTGCAGGCTGCGCCGCCATCAACTTTCGGATCCGCCCTCTCCTGCTGCGACAGGAGCTGCGGGCTGGTCGAGCGTCAGACGGCCGGTTCCGGAATCGTAGGTGAAGATGTCGCTGGAGCGGCCCCAATTCAAGACCGTCTCCATCTGGCGCTCCACCTCTTCGCCGGCGAAGTGCTCGTCCAGAATGTCGCGGAAGAATTCGAGCGGCATGCTGTGATCGGACTTGTTCACCAGTGCATGATGAATCTGCTGGAGCAGCGGGATATGGGCCAACACGGCTGCGCGGAACAACTGGCGCTGCGTGGCCATATCGGCTTCGGCGAAGGCCTCGCCTTCCGGCGTGATTTCGGCCTCGCCTTTATCCGACTTGGCAAAACCGAGCAGCGTCGTCGCTTCCAGGATCGGCAGCAGGTCGTCCACTTCCATGCGCAGCTCTTCGGCGATGCGGTAAAGGTCCTCGCTGCCGCCGTGATCGTGAAGCAGCTCGAGGAATCCGGCAATGCCGCCCAGGCGCGCGTGTGGAAGCATCTGATACGCCGGCTTGGCGGGGCCGACAGCGAGCGGTGCGGCCGCGAGATCCGGCTGCGTCATGAGTTTGTAGATGTAGTCGACGTACAGAAGGAATTCGGCGGAGTGCCGGTCCCGGTATTGTTTCAACGGAACGTGAAAATCCGCGCGGATCCGCGCCGGATTGCGGCCCAGGACGATCACACGATCGGCGAGCAGGACGGCTTCCTCGATATTGTGCGTGACGATAAAAATGCTCTTGGTAGGGATTTTCTTGCCCAGCCAAAGCTCCATCAGCTCGCTGCGCAGGTTCTCGGCGGTCAACACATCGAGAGCCGAGAAGGGCTCATCCATGAAGAGAATCTCGGGTTCGACGGCCAGAGCGCGCGCGAATCCCACGCGCTGCTTCATGCCGCCGGAAAGGTCTTTGGGATAGGCGGTTTCAAAACCTTCAAGGCCCACCGCTGCCAGCGTCCGGATGGCGCGCTCGCGCCGTTCCTCACGGCCAACGCCGCGCGCGAGCAGCGGGACTTCCACGTTATTGAGGACGGTGAGCCACGGAAACAAAGCGAAACTTTGGAAGACAATGGCAACGTTGGGGCTGGATTCGCTCAGTGGCTTGCCGTGCCACAGAACCTCGCCGCTCGAGGGCGCAGCAAGTCCGGTTAGCATGCGTAAGAGCGTGGACTTTCCCGAACCGGAAGGGCCGAGCAACGCGATGATGGCGCCGGGTTCTACCGACAGATCGGTCGGCGCGATGACTTGCACTTCGCCGCCATCGGGTCGCTCGAAACGCTTTTCCACTTGCCGTGCCTGGATGATCGGCTCAGCCGGTGGAGCCGCGTGCTCTATCACCTCGGCCACGCTCTCCGCCGGCTGCTGCCCGGAAAGCTCGTCCATCAGGCGCTGCCAGGCCTCCTCGGGCAGTTCGTCGAAGAACTGCAGGCGCTCGCCCGGATTCATCTGTTCGACGATCGCATTCATTTCCGGCCCAGGGCGCGAATGCAGGAGAACGTAGGTGTGGTAATAGGGCAAGACAGCCGCGAGCCTGGCCGCGAAATCAAACGGGAGCCTGCGGAACAGCTCTTGCTGCTCTTCAAAAGGGATGTCCATCAGCAGGCGCGCGGCATCCGCGGGGTCGAGCGGCCGCAACACCCCCAGAGCCTGCTCCCAATGTTGCTGGGAGATCATCGCGCGCAGCTTCTCTGTTAGCGGGGTGGTCATCGAAGCAAACCAACAGCCTACTACAGTTGTGTCACAGAACTGTTATGGACCGGCCTGGCTTTCCTTGGCTTCTCAGGACGAGCCCCACCTAGTTACAAACTACTAGTTAACAGTATGCGGCAGTTCTCCATATAGAATCTGGAAAAAGAGAGGTTTATCTCCTAAACTTTACAAATGAATTTAGCATCGCGGTGCGGCCAAAGGGCTGAAGGCAAGACCATCGCGAACTACCTCTGGAGGGAAAACGGCCATGGGGAGACTGGGCGTGCTGATATTCGTTATTCCGAGCCTCTGTGTGCGGGCAGCATCATACTCGGCTTGCGATGTGAATCAGGATGGGGTCGTCAATATTGTCGACGTGCAGTTGATTGTAAATCAAGCCCTCGGGCTTTCCCCTTGCACTGCTGTCAACATCGACGGCAGTTGCGACATCGGCGCTGTCCAGCGTGTCATCAACGCAGCCCTGGGGCAACCCTGTAATACCTCGGGCCAGGAAGTCACTGCCGGCTTGGTGGGCTACTGGAAAATGGACGAATCCTCAGGGACCGTCGTACATGACTCTTCCGGTTACGGATACGACGGAACAACGGTCAACGCCACCGGTGACTGGTCCTGGGATCCCACTGGAGGCAAAATAAATGGCGCCTTTCATAAGTATTCCGGCACCAATCCAATTACAATCCCGAATAACAGTCAAATCAACTTTACGGGTGATTTTAGCGTTGCGCTCTGGATCAAAGCATCTTCCGGCGTGCAGAACTTCATCTGGAAGGCCAACACCGTAGGATTTCAAGGGTACGGAATCGGGCTCAATGGGAACGGAAGCCAGGTCATCGCGTATTTGGACAGCGCCATTTGCCTGGGCAATGAACTCGTTCCAGCCGGCCAGTGGGCGCACATCGCCGTAACCAAATCCGGGCCGACATTGACCATCTACATCAATGGCGTCGCCGACACGCCCTTTTCGGTGCCGGCTACCATTACGGCGACAACCGCACCGCTGATCGTAGGTTTAGGCGGCTTCATCGATGATGTCCGTCTGTATAATCGCGTGTTGTCTAGTGCGGAGGTTCAGACGATTATGGGGTCCAATGGCTCGTACGTCGGGGCTACACAGACCGTTCCACCGAACATCGCCTCCTTCGCTGCCAGCCCTTCTCCAATCAATGCGGGCCAGCCAGCAACCTTGACATGGGCCGTCAGCGGCGCGACCGCCGTCTCCATCGACAATGGACTAGGTGCTCAGAGTTCCGTTACGAGCGGCACTGTTTCTGTTTCACCAACCGCCACCACGACCTACACCTTGACCGCCACAAATGCCGGCGCTTCCACTACTGCGATTGCCACTGTAGTAGTCAACCAGCCTCCCCTACCACCGTCTACTAACGTCATCATCACTTCGCCCGCGGCCAACAGCGTCGTCTCGGGGACCATCAACCTAACCGTCGATATTACCGGCCTCTCCGGCGTAGCCAGCGTCAAGTATTTCCTCAACCAAAGAGAGATTTTCAATGCAGGGGACCCGGTGGGGCCCATCGCGAGCCCATATAGCTATTCGTGGATTACAAATAATGTCTGGGATAGCTGGTCGCAGCTCACTGCTCAAGCTCTTGATTCCTCCGGCAACGTCCTGTCCACCAGCGCGCCAGTGCCAATCCAGATAGCCAATGGCTCCTACACACTCGCTCAGGTGACTCCCGCCCCAGGGCAGACGATCACGGGGGCTGTCACGTGGAATGTTAGTACGAATGCGCCTCCGGGCACGCTGATTAAGTGTTTCGTCGATGGTGTCCAAGCGAACCCTGGTGGCGCGCCTTTTATGTACGATACCACGCAGCTACCCAACGGCTCGCATGACTTTCACTGTGTCATCGCTCCGCCCCAATCAATCAACGTAAACAACGGGAATGGATATCAGACCCCCGTTGCCATGTCTTCGACCTTCTTTTACGTTGACAATGGCAGAACGCCGATGCAGCTACAGGCCAACTACAGAATACTTTACATGACCCCTGGCCAGGCCCAGAATCTCACCGCGCAGTTAGTTTACACTAATGGCGATAGGACGCCCGTGTTGCCGGCTTTTTACATCGATAATTCTTCAGTTGCGACGGTAACTGCCAGCGGCACTGTTACGGCCGTAGCTGACGGCGTGGCAAACGTCAACGTCACTGCCAATGGGAAAACCACGACCACCCAGGTAATCGTAAGCAATGCCAACATATTGCCTCACTTTTCAAAAAGTGGTGACATTTTAACTGTCTATGACCCGAATAACTCTTTGTTCGTCAGAACCCTCTTCGGTGGACCTCTTCCGAATTATGATCTTGACCCCAAGAAAACCGGTGATCCGAATATGATCGCAGAGACGAACGCAGCCGCGATCAATGTGCTGACGGTAGGTATCTATTCTAACCCAGCCGACCAGTCTGGATGGAATCCAAGTAACTATTCTAATCAGAACACGTTCGCTAACTTCAAACAGCAGTGGGATGCTACGGACGCGCAGAGCATGAGCGATCTTACAGCAAATGACTGGAGCATCTTGTTGACTGGCGACGATATCGCGCGCTCAACGAATGAAATGATCGACAGTATTTTTGACCCTTACTCCACACAAAAAATTCAATACCTGCTGAATTATTGGAAGAATTCCGGCAAGGCACTTGGGATCGAAATGATAGACGAGGCAGACGGAGATTGGGGTTGTGATCCGCTCGCCTCCGCAGCAGGCTACTGGAATAAGTGGAGCCCATCGTTTGTTACCAGCCCGTTCATCGGCTTGGAATCGATCCTGAACGGCGTGCCTAGGCCGAACATAGCATGGCCCACCCTCGGTATTGGCGGACCAGTTTGTCTGCAAAATTGGCAAGGCAATCCTAACTTCGCCGACTACACAAGCTTGTACTGGGATCGATTGTGGGGGACTGATCCGTATCCGGACGGAGATTCCAACTACGAAGTGACCAGTTCTTTTGAAAACAAGTATGTTGCGTCCTTGCCGTTGATTCAGCGGGACAAGCCACTATTGGTTTTGGTCGGCTTCTCCGGTCCCTCATGGAACAAAAACGTCACCGGTACCGGCTTCGACCCGGCTGTCGATACGCTTCTGCATCCGGCGTGGACTCCAACGCAGGTTTCGGATCAGATATTCCTGGACATAGCCAAGGGCGCCGCCGGAGTGCGTCTATATCAACTTGAACACTGGGCTGACGCAGCCATAGTTTGGCCTGCCGGTACTCAGTTTGTGCAGGTTGGGACCAGCCCGCACCTGGGCATTCCTCGTTGGGCAGCGATGTCAGCTGCTTTCAATCTGGTGAAGAGCCTAGAGCCCTATGTGTTGTCTCCCATGACAAATGCCCCCGACTTAGGGCCATTCGTTGAAACCGGAGCCCATAGCGGTGCGGCTGGGAATCTGCTAATCGCAATTAACACTCTGGATAATCCGCAGACCATTGCTGCGGACTTAACGCCATACGTCACCGGCTTCGCGGTCACCCGCTACCGCTTAGTCGCCTCGTCACTTGCCACCCAGAACCTGGGCTCCGTGACAAGCGATCAGGTCACCTTGAACCCCGGTGAAGTCGCGGTGTATGTGTTTCCCAGCCAGTGACCGGCTATCGGGCCAGCCAGCCGCCGTCAACGACGAGGATGGAGCCGTTCACGTAATCGGAGGCTGACGAGGCCAGGAAAACCGCCGCGCCTTTGAAATCATCGGGCACGCCCCAGCGTCCGGCCGGAATCCGTGAGAGGATAGCCGGATTGCGAACCGGGTCGGCGCGCAGCGCAGTGGTGTTATCGGTGGCGACGTAGCCGGGCGCGATCGCGTTTACCTGCACTCCCCGTGGCGCCCATTCGTTAGCGAGCGCCTTGGTAAGCTGGCCGATGGCTCCTTTGCTTGCGGCGTAGCCTGGAACCGTGACGCCGCCCTGGAAGGTGAGTACCGAAGCAGTGAAGATGATCTTGCCGGAGCCGCGTTCCACCATGCGCTTTCCGATTTCGCGGCTCAGGATGAATTGCGCGGACAGGTTCGTTTCCAATACCTCGTCCCAGTAATCGTCCGGATGCTCCGCGGCGGGCTTCCGGTGAATGGTGCCCGCATTATTCACCAGGATGTCGATTGCCGGGAGGTCGGCCGTCACTTGTTGAGCGAAAGCGTGGACCGCCTGCCGGTTCGCGAAGTCTGCGGCGTACCCGAGGAAGTTGCGGCCGAGTGCGAGTACTTGCTTCTCAACATCGCTGCCGTGTGGCTCCAGAGAGCGGCTGACGCCGACGATATCGGCTCCCGCCTCCGCCAGCGCCACCGCCATGGCTTGGCCAATACCGCGCCGGCAGCCCGTCACCAGGGCGATCTTGCCATCCAGCTTGAATTGATCCAGGACGTTCACCGCTCAGTGCCTAGTTTCATGCCTCTCGCTTTTTTAACATCCCAATAATTGTACATAGCCACGCGACGGCCGCAAAAAGGAGTAGAATTGACGTGATTTCGTATCAGACGGCACAGGTACAGTGTAAGCGAGCATCGTGCTCATCGGATCATTTCCGGAGCGAGCGAACAGCTTCTTTGAGCGGGAGAACCTGGTGATCCGCACACCCAAGACGCGCGAGCCCCATAAGTGTCCCCGCAGTCGCGCCTTTCCGCCGTTTTACCTGGCGGTTTTTTGCGCTTGTTTTCCAGCGTTGGCAAATGGGCAGACCCAGGCGGAGACCGCCGACAAGAACGCGTCTGAGATGACCTCGCACGATGTACCGGCAACATTCAAGGCGAAAGTCAATCTGGTGCTGGTGCCGGTGGTGGTACGCGATGGCCAGGGCCACGCCATCGGAAATCTTCAGAAGGCGGATTTCCTGCTCTTCGATAAGGGTAAGCCGCAGGTAATTACCAAATTCTCGATGGAGAAGTCGGGCGGGCAGGCCGCCAAAGACGCGGAAAGCACCAAGTCCGCGGAGAACGTTCCGGGAGAGCAGGCTCCGCCGGTTTTGCCGGAGCGTTACACGGCCTATCTCTTTGATGACGTCCATCTGGCATTTGGCGACCTGGCACGCGTGCGGGATGCGGCGGACCGTCACATGGCTGCACTCGACTCGATGGCCCGCGCCGCTATTTACACGACCTCTGGCCAGAGCACGCTCGATTTTACCGATGATCGCGCGAAACTGCATGAGACGCTGCTCAGCCTCCGCCCGCGGCCCGTGTCCAGGTCGCCCAGAGGCATAGAGTGCCCGGATGTCAGTTACTATCAGGCGGACCTGATCTTTAATAAGAACGATCCGCAGGCATTCCAGGTCGCCACACAGGACGCGATGGTCTGCATGAGTTTGCCTCCGCAGATGATCTCGGCAGCGCAGTCGGCGGCTCGCTCAGCGGCGCAGCGCGCGGTTACGGACGGCGACCACGAAACCCGCCTTGCGCTATTGGTCTTGAAGGAGGTCATCCGCAGAATGTCTGCCATGCCCGGGCAGCGGGCCATTGTTCTGGTGTCGCCTGGATTCATCACTTCGTTCGATCTCATACCAGACACGGCGGACGTCATGGAGCGTGCCATACGCGCCAGCGTGATCATCAGCGCTTTGGACGCTCGAGGCCTCTACACGGTGATTCCCGGCGGCGACGCCAGCCAACGAGTAGCGAATCCTGCAACCGTGCAATACAAAGCGCAGTACGACCTCGACAGCGCGACCCAGGAAGCGGACGTGCTGGCGGAATTGGCCGATGGCACCGGCGGTACCTTCTTTCACAACAGCAATGATCTGGATGGCGGATTCAAACGCGCGGCCGCGGTCCCGGAATACTCCTATGTGCTCGGCTTCTCGCCCGAGAACCTGAAATTGGACGGAACCTATCACAAGCTGAAAGTCACGCTGAATGATGGCAACAAGGTCACCTTGCAGGCGCGCCGCGGCTATTACGCCCCCAAGCGCCTCGATGACCCCGCGGAAACGGCAAAAGAGGAAATCCAGGAAGCCCTGTTCTCGCGGCAAGAAATGCACGACATTCCGGTTGAGCTGCACACGCAGTTTTTCAAATCCAGCGAGGACAGCGCTCGCGTGGCCGTTATCATTCGTGTGGACGTGAGACACATTCACTATCGAAAAGTGGATGGGCGAAATCGGAATGACCTAACCGTTGTCTCCGCGCTGTTCGATCGCAACGGAACCTACGTCACGGGGAATGAAAAACACTTAGCAATGCGCCTTCGCGATGAAACGCTCGAAAAGAAGCTCGGATCCGGCCTTACGCTGAGGACCAGCTTCGACGTAAAACCTGGCACTTATCTGGTTCGGCTGGTCGTACGGGATGCCGAAGGACAGATGATGTCCGCACAAAATGGGGCTGTCGAGATTCAGTAGAGGGAGAGAATGTATGACATTTCGCCGCTTGCTGTTGTTTGCCGCAATAGTTTGCTGGGCGGGTCTCGCGACACATGTTCCGCGGGCAAACGCCCAGGCCCCGGCTGATTCCGGCGCCGTGATCCGAACGGAGACCCGGCTGGTTCTGGTGGATACGGTAGTCACCGATAAGAAAGGCGAGTACGTCCGCGACCTCACTCAAAAAGACTTCAAGGTTTGGGAGGACGGCAAAGAACAGCCGATCAAGAGTTTCTCGTTCGAAGCCGATCCCAGCTCCCCGAACAGCAACCAGAAACATTACCTCGTGCTGTTCTTCGACAACTCGACGATGGCGCCCGGAGACCAAATACAAGCGCGGCAAGCGGCGGCGAAATTCATTGACTCGAACACCGGGCCGAACAAGCTGATTGCGATCGTCAATTTCGGCGGCAGCGTGCATATTGCGCAGAACTTTACTTCCGACGCCGCGCGGCTGAAGCAGGTAGTGAGCGGAGTGAAAATGTCGTCGGTAAATCCCAATGCAGCACCGGTTCAGGTGGCTTCGGTCGGAATGCCGCCGTTGGGCAACGCAGAAGCTGATTTTGGCGCACGCAGCGTGATGCTCGCCTTGCGCAGCATGGCCAAGAATCTCGGCACGGTTCCGGGGCGCAAGATTCTGATACTGCTGACGGCCGGCTTTCCGCTGACGGAGGAAGTCAGATCGGAACTGACCGCGACTATTGACGCGTGCAACCGATGGAACGTGGCGATTTATCCGATTGACGTACGTGGGCTGGTCACAGGCGGGCCGCCAATTGCCTACTCCACACCCGCGGCGCCAGATCAAACGGTCTCTGCACACTTCCCTTCGCTGCGCTTGCTGCCAGCCAGTTTTAGCTCCTTTGGCGCGTCCTTTATGCCGCAACACGGCGGAGGTGGGGCTGGCGGTGGTGGTGGGGCTGGCGGCGGAGGTGGAGCTGGAGGCGGCGGGGGTCACGGCGGAGGCGGAACTGGCGGCGGCACGGGTGGTGGCACCGGTGGAGGAAAAGGCGGGGGAACTGGCGGCGGTACCGGCGGCGGCGGTGGAGGAAAAGGCGGGGGGACTGGCGGCGGTACCGGCGGCGGAAAGGGCGGCTCTGGCGGTGGCTCGTCGACTGCCAACTCATACATCAACAACCCATACACGCAATCGCGGCAGATTGTCCCGATGACATTTCCGCCGAGCGCCACAACCAATCAGGAAATCATGTACGCACTGGCGTCGGGCACGGGCGGCTTCGTCATCATCAATACCAACGACTTGCTCGGCGGGTTGGAGAAGATCGGCAAGGAGCAAAACGAATACTACATTCTCGGATACACCCCCGCTGACGCGCCCGAAGGAAGTTGCCACACGATCCGCGTGAAGGTGGAGCGCGGGAATACGGTCATCCGGTCGCGCAGCGGCTATTGCGATGTCAAGCCAGTCGACCTGCTGGCGGGAAATCCCAGCGAGAAGGATCTGGAGAATCGCGTGAACGGCACCGCGCCGGGGAATGTCACGGCCTCCATGCAGGTCCCGTACTTCTACACCTCGCCCAACACGGCGCGGTTGAATGTCGCGATTGAGATTCCCACAAGCGCAGTCAATTTCGACAAAGTGAAGGGGAAATTCCACGGCACCGTCAATGTTTTGGGCATCGCCTACCGGCCCGACGGAACTGTGGGTGCCAGGTTTAGCGATGCCGTGAAGGTGGATCTGGAAAACAAGAAGGAGCTCGAGGCGTTCAAAGAGAAGCCGCTCCTGCATTATGAGGACCAATTTGAGGTTGCATCCGGCCAGTACACACTGAAAGTCGTATTCAGCTCCGGCGGGGCGAGTTTCGGCAAGTTGGAGGCGCCGGTCACTGTCGATCCCTATGATGGCAAGCAGCTCACTCTGAGTGCGGTGGCGCTCAGCAAAGAATTGCACCGCGTGAATCAAATGGACACCGGGCTCGACGCCGAATTGTTGGAAGGCCGCACGCCGCTCGTGGCGCAGGGCATGCAGATTACTCCGAGTGGTTCGTACCGGTTCAAGACGACTGATGTCGGCGCGCTTTACATTGAGGTCTACGAACCGGCTCTTCTGGGGACCACTCCGCCGGATGTCGGCCTTCAGTTAACCGTGGTGGACCGCAAGACGGGTGAGAAAAAGCAGGACACCGGGCTGATGAAAGTACCCACGGAGAAACTCGCTAACCCGATGATCCCGGTCGGCCTGAAGCTGCCTGTAAACGCTCTAACCGCGGGGTCCTACCGCGTCGAGTTGCAGGCGGCAGACTCGGCTGGCCTCAAGACCGGCACTCGCTCCGCGGACTTCGAAGTGGAGTAAAACAGGAGCGCGCTTCACGCTTCGTCGTACAGCAGGATGGTGTAGGTCTTGGACACCAGCGTATTCTCGATCGTGGGCCAGACGCGCTGGTGCGTAGGCGTCGCGACCCAGGCTTGGCGCTGTTCCTCGCTGGCGAACGTCAGCTCAAAACGATAGTTCGCGCCCGCGGGGGCTTCGCCCGCCAGGGCCGACCGCAGCTTGAGCATCTTCACATCGAGGAATCCTGGCTGCTTGCTCGCCGCCGGGCGGAAGATGGTGTGGAAGTTGTGCAGCATCTCCTGTTCCTTCGCGGGGTCCACCGCCAAGTCGACGTGCAATTGGATGGGACGGCCTTTGTCATCGGCGTGAGTGGCTCCAGCGAACGCTCCAGCCAGCATGCTTTGCAAACAAGCTCTGCGCTTCATCTCTCGCATTCTACGATAAGTAAAGATTCTTTCCACGTTCCGCTAAATCGATTCTCGTTTTCCGTACCGGGCCTGGCACTGGTACTTGCGTTGTTCGCTAGAGCCGCGGCAGTCATGTTATACTTCGAGGGATTTACCTCGATCCACCACTCAGGACAATAGTTGCCATATTCATACCTGTTTCTGCTAGGACTAGTTCCGGCACTGGTGAGTTCCGCTCTAGTTGCCGTCTTCCCAATGTTGCGGAAGCCCCTTCCAGCTCTCACGTTAGGGCTCATCAGCTCCGCGGCTTTCTTCCGTAGAGAGTTTCCCGCAGCGGTGCTTTTGACGGTAATTATTTGGGTGGCAATTCAACTGATCGGTCGAATTCCGGCCAAAGCTCCGCGGGCTCGGGCGTTGCGATGGAAATACTCGTCCGCTTTATTGATCACCATCTCGGCCTGGTTCTTCCTAATGGATTTGTTTTTTCCTTCGCGGCTGAGCGGTCGGCTATTCGGCATTACCTGGATCATCTATGGCCATCAGATGATCCTGTTCCTCCGGCTGACTAGCCTCCTCTGGGAGTTCGGCATCGGACGCGTAAGCTCTGTCCCTGGGCTGGCCTATTTCCAATGGGTATTTTTCCCGTGTACCCTGGAGTCGCTTGTGTGGCGCTTCAGCGACTTTCAGAAGCAGTATCCAGTTATGTCTTCTGCAGAACGCCCTAAGCTGTCGAGTGCGTGGCGGTCTTTGGGCCTGCTGGCTTGTTTTCAGATCGGTGGGGCTGTGTTGCTGCAGAACGAAACCGATTTCTTTGCGCCAAAACCGCACGTGTCGCTGACGGAAAGCCTATACAAGGCATTCCTGATAGGCCCTTGGTTGTTTTACGGTCTCAACGCAGGCGCCGCCAACTTACTGCGGACCACTGGCCGCCTGTGGCAAGTCGAACTGCCCGAGGGTTACAACAAAGCATACGGCCGAGTCAATATCTCGGAGTTCTGGGCGCACTTCAACATGACCGTTACTGCTTTGGTCCGTGACATGGTCTTCTACAATCGATGGGGCATGAAAAAAATGAACCCCTATTTCAATGTTGTTGTAGTTTTTGTGCTCATCGGCCTCTGGCACAAATCAGATCTCCACTACCTCAGTTGGGGACTTCTCAATGGTCTCGGTTTCGCCGTGTATCTTTGGTGGCGCAGCAACCCACACCTTACTGGAGTCAGCGAGCGGCTGGGCATACCTCAGCGAGTATCTCGCATCGTCTCCGCGACACTGACGTATGTGTTTGTTTGTTCGACCGATTTCATGGCGAGCAAACTCGCCCTCCTGGCGCAATCATAAGCCGGTTTTTCACTCCAGGCGTGTGGTTCTGAACACTCAGGAAATCGCTCGAACCGGTCTACAGGCCGCGGTCAACGGACGGCTTGATGTGCCCTCAGATCCTCTGCCTTAGCAGATCCCGGTTTCTTCCCGGACGAGCGCGGGCCACGCTTTTGGATCCGGACCGTGTTGCGCTAGAAACGCCAGCACCACGCGTTCCAGTCCGAAGGCCACGCATCCCGTATGTGCAGCGGCCCCGTTGTGGGAAATCTCGAAGGATCGGCCGAAGAAGTCCTGGTGGTAATTAAAAGAGCCGATTGCGAGATCTTTCCCCGAATACGGCAGGGTTGCCAGAATCTCATACTTCAGATCAAATCCAAGTTGAAAAGCCGCCATCGAAGCATAATCTTCGATGAAGAACGGGTCGGTTGCCGTGCGGATTTCATAGGAGAGTTTCCAATTGTCCAGCAGCGCCGTTACCAGAGGGACCGCGTGTTGACGTTGCGCCAGAACCCACTCCCCGGCCCCCACAAAAACCACCTCTCGCATGGTGAAGTCCCAGAGTCGCTCCAACCCGGTCAGGTTTTTTGACTCATAACGGAAACACTTGCCGACCGCTGTGATGGTGCGCGGCTCGGCCAACTTGGCATCCGCCAGCGCCGCATAGTAGTGGAAACATACCGCGGACGAAAGCAGGCATTCGACGCCTGACACACTGTCCGCCGGGTAGGAAAGACGCTCTCCATCCCACTGAGCACCTCTGCTAAATCGCTGGATCGCATCCAGGTCCTCCCGCACGTGTGAGGTCAGCGTCAGGGTCGCGGCGAACGAGCGAATATAGCGGCAGCGATCCATTACACCCGCTCCAACAAGGGAAGGAAACCTGTACGGTGCCGGCCCGAAAGGCCGCAAAGCCTCGGTCAGCTTACGGTCGAAGTATTCGAGCAGAGTCACCATGCGGGGACCCAAACCCCATCGGCCCTGCCCGTAAGAAATCAGCTCTCCGGATTCCAAAAGGGGTGGATGTGGATCCTGTGTAAATCGTGGCTCCACCTCGCTTTTTCGGCTGAGTAGTAGCTTGCTGGTTCCCGTCGGCTGCGAGCATAGTTTCTGGGCGACCGTGGCAATACGCTCCGATACCAGCGCCGCCTCACTCTCCCGTCCTGTCGCGAGACGGAACCGAACCTGGTTCCGCTCGTGATCCAGCTCGTACGAAGACGCCGACTCTGAAACGTACGCGAGTTTCTTCAGGAACTCCTCGCGCAGCTCCGGCGGAATCTGTACGGGGAGCGGGGCGCTTTCCGCCATCACTTTAGCGGCCCCCCTACACTGTCGATAGCCAGGGCAATGCCTTTGATATCAATCAGCTCGGGTAGCATGTACGTCGGAAATGTAATCCCAAATTCCGTTTCTAGTTTGTTGACCAGGAGCATGTGCCCCAACGAATCCCAGCCACGTACGCCCCCCAATCGCAATTCCGAAGTCGCAAGCGAAGGTGGCAGCTGAAACAGCGCCTGTACCACGTCGACAATCCGATTCTCAAGGTCTATCGATGTCTCGCTCTCCACTAGTCCGCCTCCAAGGATATGGGAAGTTTAGCATGGACATGACCGCCGTGGCGGCTGAGCACTAAACCCAGTACGCCTAGTACTTTACCGCGCAACCCCAAAAACTGGGACGTCGTGGAATGGAAAAGGCGTCGTTCTAGGCTGCATAGATCTTCGTCCGCCACGGTCGCGCAGGAACAAGGAAAAGCGTAGTATACTCGCTAAGACCGGAAGGAACTCCAGGGTCGGACTGTATTCCTCCGGCGCTGACGGCAAACGCGCCAGTGTCGTGTTGAAACAATTAGGGTTAGCATGGCTGAAAGAGTCGTGAGCACGTCAAAATTAGCCGATCCGACACGGCCACCTATAGCGGTTGTTATCCCCAACAAGGGGCGTGCGGAGTTGTGCCGGGCAGCGATCGAGTCGTTACAGGGTCAATCACTTCCCGATTGGGAAGCAATCATCGTTGACGACGGCTCCACCCCCGCGGAGTTGGAATGCATTCGAGCCGGTATCGCCGATGATCAGCGGGTGCGTTTGATTCTGCGGGATAGCCCACCTGCGGGAGCGAATCACTGCAGGAACCTAGGGGTTGACCATGCGCGAGCAGACCTGATCGTCTTTCTGGATTCCGACGACATGCTGTCTCCTGGCTGCCTGGCAGCGAGGGCGGCTGAGATGGCAAAAAGGCCGGACCTGGCTTTTATCGTTTTTCCGCACGAACATTTCAACGTACAACCCGGCGACATGGATGATCCTTGGGTGGTGCCTAGTGAGGACCAGCATCTCGACCGCTTTCTGATGGGGTCACCTCCCTGGCAAACGGCGGGACCGACCTGGCGCCGTTCTGCCTTGAAAGCCGTTGGCCCGTGGGACGAGAGTCTGCCCTGTGGACAGGATTGGGATTTTCACGTGCGAGCGCTGGTGCTACAGCTGCCTCACACAGCCGTTCCGCAACCACGTTTCTTTCACCGCATAACAGGCAACCACCGGGAGTGTGTGAGCAATTGGGCGTTGAGGTCCTCCGCCTCCGTTCATGCCCGGCTGAATATGACGGCCAAGGCTTGCGGTCTGCTGCGGAACAGTGGTTTGTTAACATACAAACGGGAACAGCTATTGGCGCGATTGTTTCTGCTGACGGCCGAGCAATTGGTTCAGTACGGGGAACGCTCAACCGCGAGCCGGTGGTGGGGGCGCGCCCTGGAACTCGGGCTGATTTCACGCCGTCAATATCATGAGGGCAAGGTTCTGTTTCGGCTACACGGCATTCCCATTTTGCGGAGCGCTTTCCGGTTGTACGCTCACTGCTTCTGGCCGCCGACGCTTCGCCATCACTTGACTATACAGGCGGATGGCTAACCGTCCGCGTGTCTGATCTCTCAGGTTCCACCTTGACATGCGCGGTTGTGGCTCCACAGGAAGGAGTGTATTCCGAAACGTTCATTCGCGACCACATCAACCGTCTTCCTTGCCGCGTCATACCCGTTTTCGGCGTGCATGGCGGAATCGAGGTCAACGGCCGCCGTATTGGCCCGAAGGTGGTTTCGTTTCTCTCATCGCGCCGTGTTTCACAAATACCCGAAGTATTGGTCAGGTGGGCTGATCGGACGATTGACGCACGGCTAACCGCCGTGTGGAAGCGGTGCCAAGTCGACGTCATACTGGCGGAGTACGCGACTACGGGCGTGATGGTGGCATCGAGTGCACTCGCCGCAGGCGTGCCGATCGTCGTCCACTGCCATGGGTTTGACGTGTATCACGATCAGATTTTGGAAGCGAACCGTGCCGCGTATCAACAGTTGTTCCGTCTCGCCGCCGGGTTCGTGGTGGTTTCCGAAGACATGCGCGAACAGGTGGCCCGTCTGGGGGCGCCCAGCAACCGGATTCACTATAATCCGTGCGGAGTCGACACGTCCGTTTTCACGGCGGCGGATCCGGGCGCGAACCCGCCAATTGCCGTCTCGGTCGGCCGGTTTATTGAGAAAAAGGCCCCCTGGGCGACGATATTGGCCTTCGCAAAGGTTCTACGTCAGATCCCTGATGCGCGGCTTGTCATGGCGGGCGAGGGTCCTCTGCTGAATATGTGCAAACAACTGACCTTGGCGATGGGCGCCCAGCACGCCGTCAGTTTCGTAGGGAGACAATCGCACGAACAGATCGGGCCACTCATGCGCACTGCGCGCGTTTTCGTGCAACACAGCGTACGGGCTCTGGATGGGGACAGCGAGGGAACGCCTGTCGCCGTGCTCGAGGCATCCGCGTCGGGATTACCGGTGGTCGCAACGGCGCACGCGGGTATCAAGGACGTCGTGCTGGATGGTGAAACTGGCTTGCTGGTCGGCGAGCTCGATGTCGAAGCGATGGCTGACTGCCTGCATCGGGTGTTCAGTCAGCCTTCGCTCGCGCAAAAGCTCGGCGAATGCGGAAGAACGTACATCGCAAATAACTTCTCCATGGAGCACAGTATTTCCCGGCTGCACACGATACTAAGAAACGCTTCGACTAAGTCCTGACAACCAGAGTTGGCGCTCCGGCGTCCGCCGCACAGGATAGCGTCTGAGTTGCCATGATCACTAGTGGTCTGTCGGGGCAAGAACGTTAGTACCGCTCCCTGTGGTCGCGGCTCAGCAAAGCGCGTCAAACACTGAGCCGTGACCAAAGGGAGCGGTTGCTTCATGCGAACGAACTCACTACGCCAGGCCATTAGGCGCGACGATCAGCCATGTTAGCAAACCTTTTGAAGCGTGGGCCAAGCATCGGGGCCAGTTCCGCAAAAATCGATAACCGGAGGGCGACGGCTACGCCCAAGTAACTCACCATACCGATTGGCACCGTCACCGAGAGAATCGAGAGCGACCGAAATGCATGGCTTTCCATGGTTCGGCTCACTAAGTAAACAACAATAAACATGACTCCAGTTGTGAATAGATAGGGAAGCAGCGCCCTAGCGAACGTCCTCACGGGCAGGCCGATCAATCCGAACGGCAAGCGGAACAAGGGATAGGCAAGCAGTGCCATGACGAGGACGTACGAGATAGCAACGCCGTTGATCCCCCAGCGCAACCCAATATAGAAGCCACCCACGATCAAAGGACTGACGGCCAAGCCCCAGGCGAACATCATGTCTGTTCTCCCCTTAGCCATAAAAATTTGGCCGGTCGTAGTGCCAAGTGACTGCAGCATGCCGACCGGCGCGAGGATTTGAATGAGCAGAACGACGGGCAGCCACTTCGGGCCGAGCCAGACTCTTACGAACGGCTGCGCGACGGCCGCAATTCCTGCCATCATCGGAAAGCTGACAAACGCAATCGCGCAGGACGCCCGCAGATAGGCCTGGCAAAACCTTGGGTGATCACTCTGCATCTCCGCCAACGCTGGGAACAGTACTCGCCCCAAAAGTTGCGCGACATTCTGAATCGGGTACACCATGATGGTGTAGGCGAACTGGTAAAAGCCAAGTGGTGTTGTGCCCAGATACTTACCGATGAGTATGTTATCGGCATTTCGCGCAAAGTAATTGACTAAGTTGTATCCGGAAAGTCCGGCGCCGAACGACAGGATGCTTCGAATGTGCTTCCAGGCAAAGGACATTCCCGGCCACCACTGCGCAATCAGGAATATACCTACGGTACTGACTGCCGCGTTGGCCAGCGACGAGGCCACCAGGCTCCAGACTCCAAAGCCGGAGTAGGCGAACGCAATCGCCACGCCGAGGCTCAATGCAGCCGATGTGATCTCTATGATCGCCAGCTTGCGAAAAGACATGCTTCGCGTGAGCAGGCCCGCATGTATCGCCGTCACGTTGGTCAACAGAAAACCAATCGAGAGAACCTGAAGAAGGGCGATGAGTTGCGGCTGCTTGAAGAACATGGCAAACAGAGGAGCAGACCCAAAACAAGCCAAACTTGCCGCACCACCCAATCCCATATTCATCCAGAACAGGCTGCTCAAGAACTGATGGTTAATATCCCGGCGCTGCACAACAGCGCTGCTGATGCCGATCTCCCGAAAAAGGGTGATCAGGCCCATGGCGATCTGAGCTAGGTTCATCAAGCCATAGGCGGCAGGGCCCAGCTTGCGAGCCACAATAGCCGTGTTGATGAAGGACAAACCTTGGACGCTGACTCTGGATAGCGCTGACCAGAACGCTCCGGAACCTATCTTGGCTGTCAAGCCCGCCTTAGGGGTTTCCATTTGATCTAGTCGAGCCGGCTCTCTGGAATATCAGAGGTAAGGACGCTCAGTCGCAAGCTAATGCCCCCGTCGTAAGACCGGTGCTCACGGGGGCGTTGGTAGGCAGCAATCCGTTCATTATACCAGGAGCGGAAACTGCGCCAGCGCTCGCACGCTATTGCCGGACACCTCTATTTTTGGCCAGGATTGGAGCTGTCTCGACGCGCAGGCAATTCCAAAGGGGATGGATCACTGGGGTCATATTTCGCGCCGAAGGCTTGGCGCACCATGGCAAGTCGTTCTCGGCGGGATGACCGCGAACGATCGGAATCTCGCGTCACCTTCGACAGCACGCGGTTGTAAACGCGAGCTTTCAGTGATCTCGAAGAGGAGCGTGCTCTTGGCAAGGGGGTTGGGAATTCAATCCTGCCCAGTACGGCGTGGCAGTAGTCGCCCACGTGCCAGACATTCACACTCTTCAAGCACAGCACCTCGCGCCCGATATCAGCGGCGAATCGGCCGATTTCCCTCCATGTGATCTGTTCATCGATCGGCTGAATTTCCTCAGGTTGATGGAGACGTTGCCAGGCCAGCATCCATGGCGAGGGGAAACTAAGAACGACGCGGCCCGTGTCGGACAATACCTCGCCGACGGCGGCATGCAGATTGCCGCGAGCGGCGGGCTCGATGTGTTCGTACACATCCATCAGCAAGACGCAATCAAAGCGTTCGCCAAGCGATCCAGGCAGCAGCAACTGCTCCTTGAAGGTTAGATTCGGCCGTTTGAACAGCCGCGTGGCGATCTCAACACTCTTGGGACTCACGTCAAGGCCGAGGACCTTCGCGTGAGGAATGATGCTCGCGATTCGCCAACTGACAAAACCGATGCCGCATCCGACTTCGAGAACCGAATTGCACGGAGTGGGCAACCATTCCGTCAGCATCAGCCACGCCGCCTCCACGCGGTCATTGCCGTCAATGAAGTCGCGCAACTTTCGACGGGTCTGCGAATCGTAGAATTCACGAATATCCTGACCGGTTGGGCTTCGAAGTTCAGAGGACACGGGTTTGCTCCAAAACTGTAATCGTCACAGCGCTCCGGCTGGGGACACCGGGCCACTGGGGGGTTGCGGGCAGCGGTAGATCGCCAGATGGGTGGAACCGCCGCGGGTAATCTAATCCACTATAAGCGATAGTAAGCCAGCATTAACGTTGAATACAAGCACCGACGGAAAGCGCGCAGCCCTCACCTGGCCGATCTTCCAGGCCGGCTCCTGCCCGTTTGTGGAGTTCCCTGCAAGGCCGGTTTTGGGGCACGCTAAAGGCATGAGTACGCTATCTGCTTTATCGAATGATCTTGCCGCGGCAGTGGAGCGCGGCGGGCGCGCCGTGGTCGCCGTCCATGGCCGCCAGCACATGCCCTCGAGCGGTGTGTTGTGGCGGGCGAATGTAGTGGTCACCGCGGAACACGCGCTCAAGCGGGAAGAGGAAATCACCGTCACCTTGCCCGACGGCCGCAACGTGGCTGCAACCCTCGCGGGAAAAGATGCCGGCACCGATCTCGCTGTTCTGAAGCTGGAAGCAGGCGATGCGGGCGCGGCTGAACTAGGCGACGGCGCCAGTCTGAAACCCGGCCACGTCGTCATCGCCCTTGGGCGCTCGAGCGAGCGCGGCGTGAACGCCAGCCTCGGCGTGATCAGCGGGCTGAGCGGCGCCTGGAGAACCTGGCGCTCCGGCCATGTGGACCAGCTCGTGCGTCTCGACGTCGCCCTCTATCCCGGCTTTTCCGGCGGGCCGCTGGTGGACGTCGAAGGCCGCGTGCTCGGCATCAATACCTCCGGCCTTTCCCGCGTGATGCCGGTGGCGATTCCCATTTCCACCGTGAATCGCGTTGTTCAGGATCTGTTGGAAAAAGGGCGAGTCGCGCGTGGGTATTTGGGCCTCGGCATGCATCCTGTGCGGCTTCCCGACGGGCGCAGTGGCGTTATAGTGATCGACGTGCAGACCGACGGTCCCGCAGGCCGCGCGGGCCTGCTCATCGGAGATGTGCTGCTGCAATTGAACGGCGCACCGGTGACCGACACCGACGACGTACATGCCAACCTGGGCCCGGCGAGCGTCGACAATAAATTGAAGGCATCCATTGTTCGTGGCGGCGAAAACAAGGAAATCGAAATCACCGTGGGCGAGCGCCCGAAAGGAGAGAGGTGACATGCCGGCATTGCTTGCGGAAGGCTTATCGCAAACTGCCGAGCGCGTGCGGCAGTTCACGGTGCAGGTGGAAGGCGTCGGACGCGGCGGCGGTTCCGGCGTAATTTGGAGCGCGGATGGCGTTATTGTCACGAATGCGCACGTCGTGCGGCGATCCGGCGCCAAGATCACACTTGCCGGCGGGCACCGGCTCAGTGCCACGATTGCGGCACACGATCCTCAACTCGACCTGGCCCTGCTCGATACCGGCGCCAAAGATCTCCCCGCGGCAACCACCGCCGATTCCGATTCGCTGCGCGTGGGCGAACTGGTGCTGGCGGTGGGAAGCCCTTACGGGCAGCCAGGAACCGTGACCGTGGGCATTGTCCACGCGGGCGAAACGCGGCGATGGATTCAGTCTGACGTGCGGCTTGCGCCCGGCAACTCCGGCGGTCCGCTGGCCGATGCGCAGGGCCGTGTGATCGGCATCAACACCATGGTCGTGAGCCGACTGGCGCTCGCCATTCCGAGCAACATCGTCGCGCGTTTTGTGGCGCGGCGTGGCAAAGCGGCTCGCCGCTTGGGTGTCACTGTGCAACCGGTCACTGTTCCGCAATTCGGTCTACTGATTCTAGAGATCGATGCGGACGGCCCTGCACAGCACGCCGGATTACGGATCGGCGACGTCCTGACCGGAGCCGGCGGCCGGCCATTTGAAGCGCCGTTCGATCTGGCGTTGGCACTCGATGCCGCGGACGAAAGCTTGGTTCTCGATGTTTTGCGCGGTGGCCGGCCCGCGACGTGCGAAGTGGATTTCGAACCGCAACCGGCGGGAGCGGACGTGGGGTAGTGCGCATCCTGGTCGCCGCCGAGACGGCTGTCGCACGAGCTGGTCTGGAGGCTGTCATCGCGCAATCTCCGGCATTCTCGCTCGCCGGCAGCGCGGATCCGGCTGCTCTTGCGGAGCGCATCCGCGAACTGCAACCCGACGTCGTGTTATTGGAGAATCGCGGCGCAATGGAGGACGCGATCGAGCCGCTCCTCGCCTCCGGACCCATCTTCGTCCTGCTGACCGGCCGCGAGGACGCCGCCACGATCCTCGCGTCCCCTCACTCCGGACCTCGCGCGGTGCTACCGCTCGACGCAGCCGCTGCGGAAATCCTGGCCGCTATCGCCGCCGTGGTGGAAGGACTCATCGTCCTGCATCCCGATCTGCTGGCTTCAATGTCCATCGCCGGGCCGGCGCCGCAAACGCCGGCGACCGCGGACGCTTTCCTCACTCCGCGCGAAATAGAGGTCCTGCGCATGCTCGCCGAGGGACTCGCAAACAAAAACATTGCGTGGAAGCTCGGCATCTCCGAGCACACCGTGAAATTTCATATCACTTCGATCTTTACCAAACTCAACGTCTCCAGCCGCGCCGAAGCCGTCGCCACCGGGATGCGCCGCGGATTGATCCTGCTGTGACCGAGTTTGATAGCAGATTCCCCGGAGATTCTTTGTCGCGGCCTGCTCCACGAAGCATTTCCCGGCTTCGACAGACGGAAGTCCGGTAGTAATACAGGTCTGATGATTGCGCTTATAATCTACGCAACTTCGTGCTGTTCCGTGCGACGGTTTCGGACGATCAGTTGACGGAAAGTAACCAGACAATATGCCGCAACCATCACCAGCACTAGTGCTATGCCAGCAAGTAGCACCCGCGGAGCCCCATTGTAGGCGGCCGAATTGAACCATACGTTGACCGTGTTCGAAGCGTATCGGTTCGCCGGGGAAAGATCTGGAATGGTGGGGCCCGGTTGGTGCAGGATAATGTTCCGAAAGTTCGATGCGGCGCCCGTAATCATATCCAGCGCTTGCCCGCCGCTCAGCGACCACACCATGTCTCGATCTCTTCCCTGCACAGAGGCAAGTTGCACGCGAAAGAACCAGTTTCCAATAATCGACGATGCCGAAAGTACAAAGCCCCAGGCGAGTGCAAATGAGAGAATACTGCGGCGGATAAAATTTTCAGTCATCGATTCCCAAACGACGCACGCAGGCAAAGCAAGGACTGGCGCAATTGTTATGAGATATTTTGGCCCCCAAGCCAACGTGAACGCGGCAAGCTTGGCGTGGAGGAGCAGCCACAATCCCGAGAGCACGGCCACGAAGACCGCTTCCGGCCGGTAGGCAGTTCGGAATCGGCGGAAGCAAAGCACCGACAACACCGCAAGCGGAAAGTACACGAAGACACTTTTACCCGGGCTGAATAACATATATGCCAGCCCCAGCGCGAGATTACCCGTCAACGCATTAGCCGGATACTGAGCCGTCTGTACCGGCGATAGAAGCCAGTTGCCGGTCCGAAGAAGGTTGTAATAAGCCTGCCAAGCCGCGAACGGGAGAAGCACCGCCCCTCCCAGGAGTACAAGGCGGATCATCCGCGTACGATCCCGCCAGAAGAGAATCGTGACATACACCCAAAAGGCAACTAGCGCTAGCACCATGGATAGCCGGGTGATCACGCCACAGCCAAGCAATGTGAGGGCGAGCAGAAAGAGGCGGGTACTGGCCGTCCTTCGAAACTGCATCATGGCCAGCATCGCCCCTGTCAGCAGAGCCATGCATAAGACGCCGTCGAACAGGTTTCGTGAGTAGGTCCAAACAAAAGTACAGAATGTGAAGGCAAGAGAGGCGGCCAAAGCCGTCGTCAGCGATTTGTCAAATACTACACGAAGCAGCGCATACAGCAGCACCGTTGTTATTGCGCAGTAAACCGCCGGTACCAAGGCCACAAAGAATCCAGTAACATAGTCAAGCCTTCGGCTGTCCAATCTAGGCGCGAGTGCCTTTTCCAGCCCGAGGTTGAAAACCGCGACCGGAATGAGAAAGATTGTATTCCCGATTTCATGAGAAGCGTAGGTACGACCGTTAGGACCTACCGTAAAAATCCCCTTCGGCGGGTCGCTGAAGCTAAGCGAGCCGTGTGTCACGATCTGCCGCGCAACCATGTAGTGGTATCTGGCTTCCGAGGTATCGAACCCTGCTGAGGTCATCACGAAAACCGAAAGGACCATTAGAAACAGGAGCAGCAATTCCCGCCTGAGCGTCGCCGGCCTGAGAACCGCGTCCTGCTTAGAGGGAGTCTTCTGCTGCTCGACAGGCATCACTCTAGAATACCCACTCTTCGCCGGATTGTGCCGAATGTTTTGCCTCTGCGCGATAGCCTGGTTCGAGCGGCCAGCGCAGGCTGCACGTCATCTTCAACGGATTCGGCGCTGACGATGTGCAGGATGACGGAATTACGTGCCTGATCCTCCTGCGACCCCAGTTTGATAGTCTTCTAGTGAACAGGAGGCCCCATGAACCATCTGACCCGCCGCGATTTTGCCCGAGGCGCCAGCCTCGCCACGGCGCTCAGCTATTCCCGAATTCTCGGCGCGAACGACCGCGTGCGTGTGGGCTACATTGGCCTGGGCAACCGCGGCGATCAGGTCCACGATGCGTTCCTCGAACACGGCGACTGCCACACCGCAGCCGTCTGCGATCTCCGCGACGACTATCTGGATCTCGCCGTGAAAAAGTCCCGCGCCACACCCACGCGGTACAAAGAGTACAAGCAGCTCCTCGAAAACAAAGACGTCGATGCCGTGGTCATCGCTACGCCCGATCACTGGCACGCCCTGATGTTCATCGATGCCTGCAACGCCGGTAAGGACGTGTATGTCGAGAAGCCGCTCAGCTTGACGGTGGTGGAAGGCCGCAAAATGGTGCAAACGGTGGAGCGCACCAAGCGCGTCACGCAAGTCGGGACCAATCGCCGCTCCTGGAGAACTTATCAACAGGCCGCCGAATTCGTTCGCTCCGGCGGCATCGGCCACGTCACCGTTGCCCGCTGTTTCCATATTCACAACGAATGGCCGAACGGTCTCGGTCCGGCTTCGGATGGCCCCGCGCCAAGCGAGTGGGAGTGGGATCACTGGCTGGGTCCCGCGCCCAAGGTGCCCTACAACTCGAATCGCGCCTACTACAATTTCCGCTGGTTCTACAATTACTCTGGCGGCCAGCTCACGAATTTCGGCGTCCACTATGTAGACGTGATTCGCTGGTGCCTGGGGCAGGATTCACCGCGCAGCGTGACGGCCATCGGCGGAAAATACGCGGGTATTCACGACAATCGTGAGATCCCCGACACTCTCGAAGTGCTGTGGGAGTTCGGCGGGCCGACGCTAGTTGTCTTCGAGCAGTACAACGCCAACGCCGCGCCATCCAATGCGAAAAACTCGGAGATCGAACTGCGTGGCACCAAGGGAACTTTGTACATCCGCTACGAGAGTTGGGAAGTGGTGCCCGAGAAAATCGGCGATGCCTACGAGGGTTACGATCAGGCTAAAGGCTACGGCAATCCAACCAATCGTGCCGGCGGCGAGCGCGTGTCCAAATCCCTGAAAACCGTCATCGAACCGAAGAGCGTCCAAGTACCCGTCACCTACGACACCACGGGCCACGCCCGCAATTTTCTGGATTGCATCAAGAGCCGCGCAAAGTGCAATGCTGACGTGCTGATCGGCCACTTATCTACTGTGCCGTCGCTCATCGGCAACATCGCCCACAAAACCGGCAGTTACCTGACCTGGGACGGGGAAGTCGAGCGCTTCACCAACAACCCCCAGGCCAACGAGTTCCTGCAATACGAATATCGCGCGCCGTATAAGCTGTAGCGCGGGGATACCGCGGGGTTGGCGGGATACCCGCGGCTTTTTCTAAACGTGACGACCCGAACCGCGCCACCAATACGCAACGCCCGGGCCGGTAGTGCGCTAAAAGTACGTTGATCTTGGCGGCGGTCTTTTCACTGGCGAAATTGTTTCGAATGAACCACCCATTCCTGTAGCGCGGGGCTAACGCGTTGTTGGCGGGATACCCGCGGCTTTTCTCAGGTGCCTACCTCACAGCCGCAGGTACCCGCAAACGGCGCGTGTCCCTGCGCTACATCCCTCCATCGACGTTCCGCGCCATCGATCAACCCAGAACTAGCGCAACGCCCGGGCCAGCCACTCCTGCTCTGCTATCATTTGATCCATCATGCGAATTTTGTTCCTAGGAGCCGTTGCGACGGCTGTCTTGGTGCACGCCCAAGCTCCCGTGCGCCTGGCTATCGCGGGCTTGAATCATGGTCATGTTTCCGGATTCCTGAGCAACGCGGCCAAGCGCACGAGCGACATCCAGATCGTCGGCGTTTACGATCCCGACTCCGCGCTGCTCGCCAAATACGGCAAGGCGAACCAATTCCCGGATAGCGCACTATTCACTGACTTGCCCAAGATGCTGGATGCGGTCAAGCCCGAAGCGGTTGCTATTTTCAGCGATACCTACTCGCACGCCGCCATTGTCGAAGCTATCGCCCCGCACCACATTCCCGTCATGATGGAAAAGCCGCTGGCGGTCGATATGAAGCAGGCGCACGCCATCGAAGCGGCCGCCAAGCGGTATCAGATTGCGGTGATCGTCAATTACGAGACGACTTGGTACCCCAGCCACGGCGAAATCTGGAATCTGATTCACGAACTCAAAGCCGCCGGCGACATCCGCAAAATGGTGGCCATGGATGGACACGAGGGGCCGAAGGAGATTCACGTCCAGCCCGAGTTTTTCGCATGGTTGAGCGACCCGGTCAAGAACGGTGCCGGTGCGCTCTTCGATTTCGGATGCTACGGCGCCAATCTGATGACATGGATGATGGACAACCAGCGTCCCCTCAAGGTGACCGCTATCGTGCAGACCGACAAGCCTGCGATCTACGCGCACGTCGACGACGAAGCCACTGTTCTGGTGGAATACCCAAAGGCGCAGGGCATCATTCAAGCGTCCTGGAACTGGCCCTTCAACCGCAAGGATTTTGAAGTTTATGGCGAACACGGATACGCCATCGCCACCGGCGGTGACGGCCTGCACGTCCGCCTGCCTGGAGAGGACACCGAGGAAACGCGCAAGCCCGCTCAGCGTAAGCCCGAGGAGCGCGATTCCATTTCGTATTTGGTTGGCGTGACCCGCGGCCAATTCAAGCCCTACGGCCTCTCTTCGCTCGAAAACAACATGATCGTGACCGAGATCCTCGACGCCGCCCGCGAATCGGCACAAACGGGAAAGACTGTGACGCTGCGGTAGGTCTCCCGCGATGCCATCTGCGAACGTGGAGCTACTTCCAAAAACTGCGCATCCTCTCGTGATCCGCACTGATTTTGAGAATCAGCAAGTCTGGAAGACCATCTGGAGGCTGATACGCACGCCCGTTCCTGTGCCCGGTGATACGCTCCACGCGTTGGTGGAGCGACTTGAGGACGCTGCTTTTCGGAATTGTAGTCAGGAAGATCTCCTGGCACGTGTGCCCGGCGACTACAATCACTCGTTCCTTATTGTCGCGGACAGTACCGGAATGACCCATCCGGATTTCCCGCTTCTCGTCATCGACTTGAGTGCAGATCGGGGCCGCAGTTTCCGTGCCGTCCCATCTGCGATTCAGAGCATCGAGAATAATCTATCAATCGGCAATATGGCCTTCTCTGAATTCGCCAACGCCGTTGACCACCATGGAATATTTCGCGGCTTTCCGAGCCCCTGGGACCTTGTACTCTGAGTTCGAAAGTCTCATGGGAATCGCCCGCGCGGTAAAATCGAGTCCATGCGGTTCACCTCATTGCTTGTGCCGCTGTGGATGGTAGGCGCCGCGTTCGCTCAAGACCCGCAATTGCATGCGCTAGATGCGACGTTGGTAACTCTGCACGCGCACGCCGCTGAGGCAACCATCGAGACCTCCGGGGCACGTCCCGAACTGACGGTCGCCAAGCACCAACTGAGGGACTGGGTTGAGGCGCAACTCAGCTCGCTGAAAGAGCTCGGACACGAGGACGCCCTCGCGAATCAAATCAACAAGGCGCGAGAGGCCGCAGGAGTGGCGTCAGTAAGGCCATTCTTCCTCGCTCTCACACTCCCAGCGCCGCTTCCTCCCGATGCAAGAACCACCGGTCAAGCACCACCCCGCGCGTGAACCACTCCGCGGTTAGCAATCGCCGCGCCAGAAATGTGATCGCTGCTGTGGGCAAGTGACTGCCGATGCGCGTAGCCCAGTGTGACTCTGTCTTTCCGAATCGCTTCAACAACAGATCGCGGTAAAGTTCCAACCGTTCCGGGCTGAAGATCCCTTGCGCCGCGCCGATCGCTCGCGCCGCCATTAGGCCTGATTCAATCGCGGGGCGAATCCCTTCCCCGCTCTGCGCGTATGCCAGCCCCGCGGCGTCTCCGATCAGCACCACCCCTTCGTCAACCAGGTTGCGCGGCGTCCTGCCATACAGCAGATAGGCATGGCCGTGCATGGGCGGGATCGGCTCGATGCGAAGTCTCTCGCGCTCCCGCAAATACTTCAGGAAGCCCTCGACATGCCCCGCCAGCCCGTGCGCATCCATTCTGCCCAGCCCGATGTTGAGCACGTTCTCTTTGCGAAAACACCAGCCGTACCCTTTCATATCGGGGCAGAAGTAAAGCTCCGGAATCTCCGCGCGCACAGCGCACGCCGCGGCCTGGCGCGAATCCATGGCGAACTCGACCTCCCGCGCCGCCACCACGGTTTCCCGATTGACCTTGGCTCCCAAAAACCGCGCTACCGGGCAGAACGTGCCACCCGCCCCCACGAGCATCGGTGTCCGAATTTCACCATTGACAATCCACTCTCCGCGCGAACGTTCCAAACGCGTGAAAGTCCGCCCCAACAGTAGCCGTGCGCCCGAGCGCCTGAGCAGGTAGTCGTCAAACTCGCACCGGCGGATCCCGTAACTGACCGGGGCACGGTAATGTGTTTCCAATTCGCGGCCGCCCATCGAACCAACGCGGAATCCTGTGATGGGTTGCAAAACGCGTCCTCGAGCATACTCGTCAGGCTGGATTTTAAGTTCGTCCAGCACCGGTAGCGTGATCCAGCCGCCGCAGACTTTATCGCGAGGGAAAGCCGCCTTATCCAGGATTGCGACTCGCAACCCGGAATCTTGGAGGTTCCAGGCGCAGGAAGCGCCGGCCGGGCCACCTCCCACAATCAGGACATCGCATGCATCCATGTCGGTCCTTGTTGCTGCTGAACTTCGTATAGATGCGCGCGCGTCCAGGGAATGTGCGTCGATTCCGGCCCCACAAAAACAATCTGGAACAATTGCAGTGTGCCGACTCGAAAGGCTACCAGCGACCCCGCGAGGTACAGCCGCCAGGCACGCACAAAGCTGCCATCGAACATCGACGAGATTTGGGGTGCGGACCGGTCGAATCGTTCCAGCCAGTGCCCCAGCGTCTTGGCATAGTGCAGGCGCAGGTTCTCGACATCGCAAACCGAGAAATCCCACGGCTCGAGGACCGTCATGGCTTCCCGCAAAGTGGGAGCGTACGCGCCCGGAAAGATTCGCTTCGTGATCCAGGGACTCAGCGGCGCGGAAAAATTGCGGCCGATGAAATGCAGAATGCCTCGCCCGGACTTGCCCAGAGTGCGGTGGATGACTCTGCCCAGTTCCGTGTATTTCCGGATTCCCACGTGTTCCAGCATGCCAATCGACGCGAAAACGTCGAACCGCCCGGACATGTTGCGATAGTCATCCTCAATGAATTCCACCTTGTCGTCCAGTCCCTGTTGCCGGGCTTGCTGGCGCGCGTGGACGATCTGCTCGTGCGACAGATTGAAGGCTTTCACGCGCACTCCGTAGTGCTTCGCCATGTGCAGCGCCAGCGCGCCCCACCCGCAACCGGCTTCGGCCACCGTTTCGCCAGGCTGGAGTTGCAATTTGCGGCACACATGATCCATCTTGGCCGTTTGCGCTTCTTCAAGCGTGGCCGTCGGAGTTGGAAAATACGCGCATGTGTACAGCAACTGCCGGTCCAGCCATCGTTTGTAGAAATCTGTCGTCAGATCGTAGTGATGGTGCACGTTCGTGCGGGAACGCCGCGGGCTGTTAGCCTTGAATCGTTCGACCCAGCTCGACTTAAACCTTGTGAGCCAGCCCCAGGCTGCCGGGCCGGGCCACGAATTGTACGCTGCTTCGAGCAGTGTGACGAGATCGCCCTCCACTGCCATCTTGCCATCGGCGTATTCGTCACCGAATCCGATTTCAGGCTGAAGAATCGTTCTTAGGAGCGCGACCCGATCTTGGAAGAGAAGCGTTCCTACCGGCTGCGCGTTAGTTGGTGAAATGGATGCCCCGCCTTTTATTGCGAGTCGTATGGGCGGGTTTCCCGTGGCGCTGAGAATTCTCTGGAGTAACCACCTGTCGATGGAAGAAGAGCGCGGTACGAGCAACATCGCAACGTCCTCCGATAAGATTCTACGCAAATTTTCTGAGCAAAAGATGTTCCACGACGTAAGGCTACTGAGGGAATATACCCAGATCCTCATCAGGCTCGGTGCGTCACATCGCGCTGTGCGAGCCTGGCTATCCATCCTAAGTTGTTGAATATAAAATGCTTATCTTTACGGTACGCGCTTTGCACCGTGGTTTCTCGAATCGCAGCCAAAAGGAGATCAGAATGAAGACGCCAGTTGTTTTGTTCCTGGTGACCACGGGATGCGCACTCTTCGCCGTCGGGCAATCGACAAAGGAAGTCAAGAAAGTCCCCGTTAGCTCGACCCGCGCGGATTCTGGTGCGGAAATGTTCAAAGCTTACTGCGCCGCCTGCCACGGGATGGACGGCAAGGGCGCCGGTCCGGCGGCGGAAGCGCTGAAGACACCGCCCGCTGATCTAACCACGCTGACACAGAAGAGCGGTGGCAAGTTTCCGACGGGCCGAGTTGTACACGTCCTTGAAGGCGCCGATGAAATTCACGCACACGGCAGTTCCGAAATGCCGCTTTGGGGACCCGTTTTCCACTCGCTCTCGCCGGGCAACGATTCCATCGTGAAGCTGCGTATCTCGAACCTGTCGAAATATATCGAGTCGCTGCAGAAGTAGGCTAGGACTCGGGCCGCGCCTCACGAATCCAAAAGACGGCAGCGGCGCCGGCGGTGAGAAACGCCACCACCGCCAGCGCTACGAAAACTCCACCCCAGCCAAACCGAACCGAAACGCGTGCCACCGCATCGCCCGACAGCACCCCACCGAGATACCCAACGCCGTCAATGACGCCGGAAGCGGTGGAGGCCCCCTGCTTACCGCCGAAGTCGAGGGCGATGGCCCCCGCCAGAAACGAGTAGGGCCCAATGATCAGGAAAGCAACCAGGCTCACCAGGATCACAGGCCAGGTGCGCGATCCCGCGAACGATCCCAGCCCCAGCCACAAGAGCACGGCGCCACTCATCGCCAGACCAAAAAAGGTCACTGAAGCCCGGCCGCGCGCGCCCAGCCGGTCACTCAGCCAGCCGCACAAGAGCACCGAGACGCCGCCCAGCAGCGGAAACAGAGCGCTTTTCTCGGCGGCCTCGGCGGTGCTGAGTCCCGCCGCTTGCGTGAAATAGGTCGGGGTCCACAGGCCGAAGGTTTCGCGCACGAGCGTGGTACCGAGCGACAGCACGCACACAATCCAAAAAATCTGACTGCGCAGGAGCGGGCGCAGCAGTTTCTTCAGGCTTTCCGGGGCCGGGCGTTCGCCTTCTTTACCGAAAAGGTTTGCCGGATTCGTCTGCGGCTCCGCCGCTCCGATTTGCGCGGGCGATTCGCGCAGGAGCAACGCGCAGATGACGAAGATCCCGCCCAGCACCGCCGCCGAGACCACGAAAACGGCGCGCCAGCCAAGGTGCCAGGCGATCAAAGCCGCGAGGAAACGCCGCGAGAGAGCGTCGCCGAAAAGGTAGCTCAGGCTGACCAGTCCCATCACGGTGCCGTAGCGACGGTAGGAAAACCATTTGGATGTGATCTTGACCATCCCCGCCCAGCCCAGTGACTGCACCAGCCGGTTGCAGAACCACGCCAGCGCGAAAATCGACATCGAACTGCCGGACGCAAACAGCAGAGTGCAGACCACCGCGAGTCCCATACCGGCGAGGAAATTTCGCCTGCCCCCGAGGAAATCCGCCAGGCTGCCGCTAGGAAACTTTCCGATGGCGTAAGCCAGCACGCCGAATGACGCAATGGTTCCGAAGCGGATGCGGAGCGCGTCTGGTGAGCCGCCCTTGCGCGCCATATCCGCAATGATCATGGGAAGCGTGACGGATAGATTCGAGCGGCACAAATAATAGCCCGCATAGCCCGCGATCAGCAGCGTGATGGTGAGGGCCTGCCACCGTGCCATGCTCCTGCGCGGGCGGGCTCCAATGGCGGCGGGAGTGGTTGGAGTCACGGTCAGGTCATTGTAGCGTGGCACAGATTGCGATTTGGTTACGGTGGCGGCGGTACAATTGGGCCGGAGGCCTCTCGTGTATTGCCCACAATGCAGGGCCGAGTTCCGCGAAGGTTTCACGGAATGCTCCGACTGCCACGTTCCGTTACTGGCTGGGCCACCGCCGCCAGAGCCACCCAGCCGTTTCGATCCTTCTCTTGACCCGGTCATCGTTTTCGTAACTAACGATCAGATCCAGCTCGCTATGGCGAAGGGGCTGCTGGAGGAGTCGGAGATTCCGTTTGTCGTCCTGGGCGAGATCGCCACGCTGGTGGCGGGCGTCGATCCGCTTCTGTACTAGTGGGTCGAGATCCAAGTGCCGCGTGACTGCGAAGCGGAAGCCAGGGATGTTCTGGGAGCAGTCCTTCAGCCGGCAGAAAGCCCGCGAACCCGGAGCTAGAATAGGAAAGTGATCGCCACGATGCAGGACCTGCTGGTGCTGACCCGAGCGGATTTCGAGCGCCTTCCCGATGAGGGGCGTTGGGAGGTGGTCGAAGGGAGGGCGGTACTCGTGCCACCGCCGGAAATTCCGCATCAGATAGTGAGTGCCAAGCTCAACCGGCTCCTGGATGAAAAAATCGAGAAGCTGGATTACGGCTTTGTCGTTCCTGCGGTGAGCGTGTTTATTCCGCGTGAACCGAGCCCGCTCGGCGAGATCCAGACCCGCACGCCGGACCTCATTGTTTCCCGCCATCGGCCGCGCCGCTATTTCGAAGCCGGCGAACCGCCGGACCTCGTCATCGAAATCCTATCTACTCCCCGCGGCAATGTTGAGCGCACCGAGAAGCTGGACGACTACGCGTTGGCCGGCATAGGCGAGTATTGGATTGTTGACCCCTTCAAGCGCGCCGTGGAAATCTACCGGCTAGCGGACGGCGTGTATCGCGATCCCGAAATCATCTCTGACGGAACCATATCCGCGCGCGCATTCCCAGGCCTGGAGATCGAGATCGCACGGATCTGGCCCAAGTAGTACCTCTTGACATGATCCTCATTCAGGCTGTCTGCATTGTCACCGGTTCCGCGGCCGGCATTGGGGCGGCGTGCGCGGAGCAGCTGGCTTCGAAGGGCGCGCACGTGGCGATCAACTACACCAAGAGCGAGCGGGAAGCGCGCGAAGTGGCGGCGGCTTGCGAGCTGAAAGGCGGACAGACCATTATTGTGCAGGCCGATGTCTCTTGCGATGAGGACTGCCGGCGGCTCGCCGGGGCCGCGAAAGAAAAATGGGGCCGCATCGACGCGCTGGTAAACAACGCCGGCACCACCAAGTTTGCGCGCCATGACGACCTCGACGCGCTCCAGGCGGCCGACTTTCAGCGCATCTTCGGCGTCAACGTGATCGGCGCTTTCCAAATGGTCCGCGCCGTGGCTCCCGCGATGCAAAAGCAAGGTGGAGGCGCGATCGTCAACGTCTCATCCATCGCGGGCATCATGGGCATGGGATCTTCGGTTGCGTACGCCGCGTCAAAAGGTGCACTAAATACGATGACACTTTCGCTCGCGCGCGCTCTGGGCCCGGCGATTCGCGTCAACGCGGTCTGCCCTGGCTTCGTGGAGACACGGTGGCTGAAATCCGGACTGGGCTCCGAGTACGAGGCCAAGAAGAAGAACTACGAGGCCATCACGCCGCTGAAGGCTACCGTGGTGCCGGAAGACGTCGCCGATGCGGTGGTCTGGCTGCTGGAAGGCGCGGATAAGGTTACCGGCGAGATCATCACCGTGGACAGCGGTGTACATCTCGGGGTGATGCGGTAAGCCCAGGGCTAATCCAGGCTCCCCTGCTCGATCACGACGTTTTCACGAACAATCAGACGGTGCGGGGCCATCTCACAGAGCTTGGGAAGCACGCGATTCACGTGTTCCTCGAAGTCAACGAAAATAATCACCACCGGCAGATTGCCGCCGGCGTCCACCAAGTGTGACGTATGGACGTGATTCCGGCCGTTGAATCCGGCTACCGCGTGAAAGGCGCTCGCGCCGGCGACAGACTCGGCACGGAGCATCTGAAGAATTTCGGAATGTAGCGGCTTCTTGTGCCACTTGTCGGACTCGTTCAAATAAATAGTGACCTGTACCGCGGTCTTCATGTCCGTCAAACTCCTACAGGCTGCGCGCCAGGACCGCTCCCAGAACAACGGCCATCAAGGCAAGCAGGTTCGACGCAGCGATGTTCAGGATCGAAGCAAGCCATTGGCCCTGCTCCATCAGCGCGAAGGTTTCGAACGCGTAGCTCGAATAGGTAGTATATCCGCCGCAGAAGCCAACAGCGATCAGAAGCCGCCAATGCGGATCGGCCAACACGCGTTCGGTGGTCCAAACCAGGAAGAATCCCAGTACGAAACTGCCGGTGATGTTGATCACCAGGGTGCCGTAAGGAAATTCCGGCGACAGTAGCCTGGCGACGTACTGTGCGACGAAATACCGGAGGTTTGCTCCTACGATTGCGCCCAGTGAGATCCAGAATATAGTTTGCAAGGCTGACTCCAACCAACAGATTTTGGGTAGGAGTCATCAGCCCGCGGGCGGTTATGGCGAACTCCATCGCCGCAACTCCATGGTAGCGCAAAAGGAGTTGAGACCATTTCGAGCCTCCGGCGCTAGACCCGCCGGTTACAATCCGCCTGGAGATGGCGCATGGTCCCGCTGCTGCTGAATGTATCGGGCGATAGCGTCCACGGTATCCAGCCAGACGCCATTGGCCGGATCACCTGCATACTGCAGAAACTGATCCAAAACGGAGGCGTCGGTGATCTGGTATCCAGGCTTGCCGATCTCGTGGCCGGTGAAAACCAGCCACCCACCGTTCTCTGCAGCGACGAGTACCCATTTTTTCATGTCATCAAAGCTCATTCCGTCACATTGCGGCGAGAGCACCTGCGCGAAATCACAGAACATGGGACCGTTGGCAGCCTCATCCCGAAACCCCCGTCCGACCCGAAACTTCCTGGCGACGAGCGGCACGTAACTCTGAGTCCCCGTGCCCCTGCCGATGAATTTCTGGCCGCACGGATAAGCAAACGTTGACGGCTTTACGCCCAGCAGACGCTGGGTTTCGGCGTTGGCCTCGTCGATTTCCTGCTCCATCTTGGCCATCGTGTAGTCTTCAAGATCGTTCTTCCCGACCCACGCGTAGTTGCCCGTGCAGGGATGAGACATGGTGTGATTACCGATTTCATAGCCTTTCGCCGCCGCGTCTTTCCACGCGTCCAGGCGCCTTTTCATGTTCGGCGGGTTTACATAAAAGGTCACTTTTGCATGGTAGCGGTCGAACAGCGCCAAGCCGACATCCATCTGGCTGTCGCGGGCGTCATCGAAGGAAAGGGTCACCGCCACTCGCTTGCCATTTGGCCAGTGAAAAGGATGATCTCCCGAGGCGTGGGATGAGGCAGTTTGCGGCGCCAAATGGGCCGGGGCGCCGAAGCCGAGCAACAGAAGCGTACACAGGACACGTCTCATGGCCTGCATTATAGTCCGGCCGGGCGAGGCCTCGGCAAACAAAAACGCCGGAGACCCTTTCGAGCCTCCGGCGTCCGAATGCTGCTGCTTTTGTAGCTTCTTACTCGGCCAGCGAATCCTCGCCGCCCAGGTCTTCCGAGAGGCCACTGTCGAGATGATCGGGTGGTCGAGGGACACGGGCCGAACGGAAGTATGCCGTCGCATAAGCGGCTGCCCAGAGTATTGACGGTGCAACGACTAGCGGATTGCTGGTATATGAATCAACGAAAAACCCCTTCAAATTCCACAACGCAACAGCAACCGAGAGTACAGACAACATAAACCAAACAGCATGGCCCACTCTGTTGTTTCGCGTGGAGACGCCCCAGATTCCTAACAAGCCTCCAACGAGAGATGCAATGCACAAGGCCATCAACATCGCCCGCGCATGCTGCATCGCGCCTGCGTCCAAATTGCATCCCCAGGGTCCGCGTGGTTGCCCTAAACAAATTGCTTGCATTCCATACTCCATACATGCAGCGAGCGGAGCTACCAACAAAAAAACCATGACCCAACCGCATAGAGTTAGCAATTTGCTTGACGGCAGGAATAAACCTATGAGACCAACCACGCCAAGGGCCACGTATTCAAAACTGACGAACCGAAGAAGGCCTTTCCCGAAGATGCTCATAGAGTCCATATCGAGGTAAGGGTAGCAACTAGCGTTAAGAAAAGGAAAAACGCCGGAGACCCTTTCGAGCCCCCGGCGCCTGAATGCTGCTGAGATTTGAAATCGCTTACTCGGCCAGCGTGTCCTCCGCACCCAGGTCTTCCGAGAGACCGCCGGTATACTGCACGCGCGTTTCCTCGTCGTAACCTGGAATGGCTTCGAGCGGCGAAGGCTCCACCACGGGCTCTTCCACCACGTCCTCGCCCGCGATCTTGACTTGGCGGTAATACTCCATGCCGGTGCCGGCGGGAACCAGGCGGCCCATGATGACATTCTCCTTGAGGCCGCGCAGGTAGTCCACCTTGCCGTTGATGGCGGCTTCGGTGAGCACGCGCGTGGTCTCCTGGAATGACGCCGCGGAGATAAACGAATCAGTGGATAACGACGCCTTGGTGATGCCGAGCAGAATGGCTTTGCCCTGCGCGGGACGGCCGCCGGCATCCACCACCCGTTGATTCTCGCCCCGGAACTTGAACTTATCGACCACTTCCTCGGGCAGGAACTCGGTATCGCCGATGTCTTCCACCTTCACCCAGCGCATCATCTGCCGGACGATGACTTCCAGGTGTTTGTCATTGATGTTGACGCCCTGCAGACGGTAGACCTCCTGGATCTCGTTCACTAGGTACTTCTGCAGTTCTTTCTCGCCGAGCACGTCCAGGATGTCGTGGGGATTACGCGGGCCGTCCATCAGAGGCTCACCCGCTTTCACCCGCTCGCCTTCCTGCACGTTGATGTGCACCCCGCGCGGCAGCGAGTATTCGCGCTGCTCGCCATCGTCGCCCACCACGTAGATCTTGCGCTGCCCCTTGGTCACCTCGCCGTATTTCACGGCGCCGTTGATTTCCGCGATGACCGCGGTTTCGCGCGGCTTGCGCGCTTCGAACAACTCGACCACGCGCGGCAGACCGCCGGTGATGTCCTTGGTCTTAGTGGTTTCACGCGGGATCTTTGCCAGCACATCGCCCGCGTGCGCTTCTTCGCCGTCACGCACCATCAAGTGGGCGTGCGTGGGCATGAGATACTTCTTGGCTTCGACGCGGCCCTGGCCAGAGTCCGGCCGTACCACCACCATCGGCTGCCGTTTCTCATCGGGCGAATCCACCACGACGAGCTGCGACATACCGGTGACCTCGTCCACCTGCTCCTGCATGCTGATGCCTTCTTGCAGATCCTTGAAATGCACCGTGCCGCTTACTTCAGTCAGGATGGAGAACGTGTACGGATCCCACTCGAGCAGGACCTGGTTGGTGCGCACCGGAGCGCCCTCTTCCACCAGAATGCGCGCGCCGTAAACCACGTCGTAGCGCTCCTTCTCGCGGCCTTTCTCGTCGACCACCACGATCTTGCCGTTGCGGTTCATGGCGATCAGCTCGCCGGCCTTGTTGCGCACGCTGGTAACACCGTAGTTCACGAACCGCGCAAAGCCATCGGATTTGGCATCCTGAGTGGATTGCTCGGAAATACGGGTCGCCGTTCCACCGATGTGGAACGTACGCATGGTGAGCTGCGTTCCCGGCTCTCCAATGGATTGCGCCGCGATCACGCCGACCGCTTCGCCGCGCTCCACCAGGCGCCCGGTTGCCAGGTTGCGTCCATAGCACGCCACGCACACGCCGCGCTTCGATTCGCAGGTCAGCACCGAACGGATCTTGACCCGCTCGATACCGGCCGCCTGAATCAGCCCGGCCAGATCCTCGGTCACCTCGTGGTTCACACCGATGATCAGGTTGCCTTCGAAATCGCGCTGGTCTTCGAGCACCACGCGGCCCACAATGCGGTCGCGCAAGGGCTCGATGATTTCGCCCGATTCAATGATCGACTCGACGAAGATGCCTTCGGTTGTACCGCAATCGTTCTCGGCGATGATGACATCTTGGGAAACGTCCACCAGGCGGCGTGTGAGGTAACCGGAATCCGCAGTCTTCAAAGCGGTATCGGCCAAACCTTTCCGCGCACCGTGCGTGGAGATGAAGTACTGCAACACGTCGAGGCCTTCGCGGAAATTCGCGGTAATGGGCTGCTCAATGATCTCGCCCGAGGGCTTGGCCATCAAGCCGCGCATACCGGAAAGCTGGCGGATCTGTTGTTTCGAACCGCGCGCGCCCGAGTCGGCCATGATGTAAATCGGGTTGAGGTAGCGGCCGGTGCGGTCGTCCTCTTCCATGGCGGAGAACATCTCGTCGGAAACACGCTCGGTGACCTTCGACCAGATCTCGATGATCTTGTTGTAGCGCTCACCGTGGGTGATGGCGCCGTCCTGATACTGGTTTTCGACCTCGAAGACTTCCCGCTCCGCTTCCTTCACCAGCGCCTGTTTCTCGCTGGGGACGACCATGTCGTCAACGCCGATCGAAATACCGGCGCGTGTTGCATACAGGAAGCCGAGATTCTTGATCTCGTCCAGCATCTGCACAGTGATCTGCAAACCGAACTTCAGGTAGCAGTACTGCACGAGCTGGCCGAGGCCTTTCTTCTTGAGTAGTCCGTTGATGAACGGCATGTCCTCGGGCAGATGGTCGTTGAGGATCACGCGGCCGACCGTGGTGCTCATGTATTGCTTCACGTATTCGGCCGGCTCGGTGTGCAGCACGTTCTGGTTGTCGAACGCTTTGGTCAGCTCGATGACTTTGCCGGTGTAGCGCAATTTCACCGGCGTGAGCGTTTCCACCTCGCCCATTTCGAGCGCGATGAGAACGTCTTCGACCGATGCGAATGTGCGGCCTTCGCCTTTGGTGCCCGGGCGGGCTTTGGTCAGGTAGTAGCAGCCCAGCACCATGTCCTGTGTAGGAACGGCGATTGGTCCGCCATGCGCCGGAGACAGAATATTGTTCGACGCCAGCATCAGCGTGGATGCTTCGATCTGCGCTTCGGGCGAAAGCGGAATGTGGACGGCCATCTGGTCGCCGTCGAAATCCGCGTTGAACGCCGTGCAAACCAGCGGATGGATCTTGATCGCCTTGCCTTCGACGAGCACCGGCTCGAACGCTTGAATACCGAGGCGGTGCAGCGTGGGAGCGCGGTTGAGCAGAATCGGATGGTCTTTGATGACCTCTTCGAGAATGTCCCAAACCACGGGGTCCTGCTGCTCCACGAGCTCCTTGGCCTGCTTGATGGTGGTGCAATGGCCGCGCTGCTCGAGCCGGTGATAGATGAACGGCTTGAACAACTCGAGCGCCATCTTCTTCGGCAGACCGCACTGGTGCAGCTTCAGCTCCGGACCAACCACGATGACCGAGCGGCCCGAGTAATCCACGCGCTTGCCGAGAAGGTTCTGGCGGAAACGGCCCTGTTTGCCCTTGAGCGTATCGGAGAGCGATTTGAGCGGCCGATTGTTGGCGCCGCGCAGCACGCGTCCACGGCGGCCGTTATCGAACAGTGCGTCGACAGCCTCCTGCAGCATGCGCTTCTCATTGCGCACGATCACGTCCGGCGCATGCAGCTCAATCAGCTTCTTCAAACGGTTGTTGCGGTTGATCACGCGGCGATAGAGATCGTTCAGGTCGGACGTAGCGAAGCGGCCGCCATCCAGAGGCACGAGGGGCCGCAGTTCCGGCGGAATCACTGGGATCACGTCGAGAATCATCCACTCCGGCTTGTTACCCGACTTGCGGAAGCTCTCCACCACGCGCAGCCGCTTGGCGAATTTCAGCTTCTTCTGCTGCGACGCCTCGGTCTTCATCTTTTCGCGAATGTCTTCACTCAGAAATTCGACGTCGACCTTCTTCAGCAGCTCCTTGATGCCTTCGGCGCCCATCATGGCGACGAATTTTTGCGGGAACTCCTGGTCGAGCTGGCGCTTGCGCTCGTCGCTGATGACTTCGCCTTGGCTCAGGCCCGTCCCTTCACCCGGTTCGACCACCACGAATGCTTCGAAGTAGAGGACGCGCTCCAGCTCACGCAGCGTGATGTCCAGCAAATGCCCGATGCGCGACGGCAGTCCCTTAAAGAACCACACGTGCGAACAGGGGCTGGCCAGTTCGATGTGCCCCAGCCGCTCGCGGCGCACACGCGCCAGCGTCACCTCGACGCCGCACTTGTCGCAAATCACGCCACGGTGCTTCATGCGCTTGTACTTGCCGCACAAGCACTCCCAGTCCGTCACCGGGCCGAAGATGCGGGCGCAGAACAGGCCATCCCGCTCCGGCTTGAAGGTGCGGTAATTGATCGTTTCCGGCTTGGTTACTTCTCCATGAGACCAGCTCCGGATTTTTTCCGGAGACGCCAGACTGATTCGAATCGAATCAAAGTCCGCAATCATATTGGTTCTGTCGTACGGAGAGGATCGCAAAATAACCTCCAGATCTTTTAAAAAGCCCCAAAATCTCTAACGCCGAGACGCAGAGAGCGCCGAGGCCGCAGAGAACATCACCAGGATTTTCTCGGCGTCTCGGCGTCTCGGCGTTGTAAGCGTCAGTCCGCCGCGAGCGCCGTATCTACCGGCGTTTCCCGCGGCTTCTTCATCAATTCCACGTCCAGGCACAACGACTGCAACTCGCGAATGAGCACGTTGAATGATTCGGGTACGCCCGGCTCGATGGCCGCCTCACCCTTGACGATGGCCTCGTAAATCTTGGCGCGGCCATAAACGTCGTCGGATTTAGCGGTAAGTAATTCCTGCAGAATGTACGCGGCGCCATAAGCTTCGAGCGCCCAGACTTCCATTTCTCCGAAACGCTGTCCGCCGAACTGCGCCTTGCCGCCAAGTGGCTGCTGCGTGATCAGCGAATACGGACCGATGGATCGAGCGTGAATCTTGTCGTCCACCAGGTGCGACAGCTTCAGCATGTAGATGTAGCCAACCGTCACCGGCTGCTCAAAGGCCATGCCGGTCATGCCGTCGAACAACTGCGTTTTGCCCGAGGTCGGCAGCTTGGCTTCGGTGAGTTGCTTCTTGATTTCGCGCTCGGCCGCGCCGTCGAACACCGGCGTGGCGTAGTGCAGGCCCAAAGCGTGAGCCGCCCAGCCGAGGTGGGTTTCCAAAATCTGGCCCACGTTCATGCGCGAAGGCACGCCCAGCGGGTTGAGCACGATTTCCACCGGCGTTCCATCCGGCAGGTAGGGCATGTCTTCATCGGGAAGAATGCGCGCGATCACGCCCTTGTTTCCGTGCCGGCCGGCCATCTTATCGCCCACTGAAAGCTTGCGCTTCATGGCGATGTAGACCTTCACCAGCTTGATCACGCCCGGCGGCAGTTCGTCGCCCTTGCGCAGCTTGCCGATTTTCTCGTCGGTGATTTTTTCGAGCACCGCGATCTGCCGCGAGGTCATCTCCTCGATGTCGTCGATCTGCTCGTTCAGGCGCACGTCCTTGTCCTTCAGGCGCATGCGCTTCAGATCGCGGGATTTGACCCCTTCGATGAGGTCCCGCGTAATCGGCGTGCCTTTGGTTAGCAGCCGCTTGTTGGTTTTCTCGTCGTGCAGGTCGGCCAGCAGTTCTTTGCCTTCCAGCAGCGCCGCCAGACGCTTGGCGCGCTCGTCATGCAGAATGCGCTTTTCGTCTTCCAGGTTGCGCTGCAACCGCTTGATCTGCTCTTCTTCGATGGCTTTGGCGCGCTCGTCCTTCTCTTGCCCCTTGCGGGAGAAGATCTTGCAATCCACCACCGTGCCTTCGATCCCCGGCGGGCAGTACAGCGACGCGTCTTTTACGTCGCCGGCCTTCTCGCCGAAAATCGCGCGGAGCAGTTTCTCTTCGGGAGTGAGCTGTGTCTCGCCTTTAGGCGTAACCTTGCCCACCAGGATGTCGCCCGGCTTTACCGTGGCGCCGATACGGATGACACCGCTCTCGTCCAGGTTGCGCAGGAACGAATCCGCGATGTTGGGAATGTCGCGCGTGATCTCTTCCGGTCCGAGCTTGGTGTCGCGCGATTCGATTTCGAATTCTTCGATGTGGATCGAAGTGTAGTAGTCATCCTTGACCAGCTTTTCGCTGACCAGGATGGCGTCCTCAAAGTTGCAGCCGCGCCACGGCATGAACGCAACCAGCACGTTCCGGCCAAGAGCCAGCTCGCCCTTATCGGTGCAAGGCCCATCGGCCAGCACCTGCCCCTTGGCCACGCGCTGTCCTATATAAGCGATGGGCTTCTGGTTGATGCAGGTGTTCTGGTTCGAGCGCTTGAACTTGGTGAGCTGATAGATGTCGGCGCCCACTTCGCGTGAGAGCTGGCCTTCATGCGCGCCACCCTCCACGCGCACGATGATGCGCTCGGAATCGACCGAATCCACCACGCCGGCGCGTTTGCACAGCACTACCGCGCCCGAATCCCGCGCCGTCACGTGCTCCATGCCGGTTCCCACGTAGGGGGCATCCGCACGGAGCAGCGGCACTGCCTGGCGTTGCATGTTCGAACCCATGAGCGCGCGGTTGGCGTCGTCGTTCTCGAGGAACGGAATCAGACTCGCCGCGACGGATACAAGCTGCTTCGGGCTGACGTCGATGTATTCGATCTCATCCCTCGGCTTCAAAACGAAGTTGCCGGCCTGCCGCGCATTGCACAAGTCGGGCACGATGCGGCCCTTCTCGTCCAACGCGACGTTGGCCTGCGCGATCGTGTATTTGTCTTCCTCCCACGCCGAGAGGTATTCGCAGTGCGCCTCGTACTCGGCGGCCTGCTTTTTGGCGCTCAGATCGCGGTTGGCTTTCTCGATGTCGGCGCGTTTCACGATGTCGCCGACCTTGTAATCGGTGTCGCCCGGGTTCAGGATCTTCACTTCATCGATCACCACGGCCTTGATGACCTTGCGGTACGGGCTCTCGATAAAGCCGAATTCATTGATCCGAGCGAAGCAGGAAAGCGACGAAATCAAACCGATGTTCGGGCCTTCCGGTGTCTCAATGGGGCAGATGCGCCCGTAGTGCGTGGGGTGCACGTCGCGCACTTCGAATCCGGCGCGCTCACGCGACAGTCCGCCTGGTCCCAGTGCCGAGAGACGCCGCTTGTGCGTGATCTCCGACAGCGGATTGGTCTGATCCATGAACTGTGAAAGCTGGCTCGATCCGAAAAACTCGCGGATCGCCGCCATCACCGGCTTGGCGTTCACCAGATCGTGCGGCATGGCCGTGGACATTTCCTGGTACACCGACATCTTTTCTTTAATGGCGCGCTCCATGCGCACCAGGCCGATGCGGAACTGGTTCTCGAGCAGCTCGCCCACCGCGCGCACGCGGCGGTTGCCCAGGTGATCGATGTCGTCCACCACGCCGATGCCTTTGCGCAACTTCAACAGATACCGGATGGTGGCGTAGAAATCTTCCGCCGTCAGCGTGCGATCGTCGAGCTTGGTGGCGTCCGCGCGATCGAACAGCTTGATGTTGAACTTCATGCGGCCCACGCGCGAGAAGTCGTACTTGCGCGCGTCGAAGAACATCCCCTGGAACAACTGCGTAGCGGTGTCGAGCGTCGGCGGATCGCCGGGGCGCAACTTGCGGTAGATCTCGATCAGCGCCTCGTTCTGCGTTTTAACGGCGTCCTTCCTGATGGTCGACGAAATCACCGTGCCCACATCGTCGCGTTCGGGGAAGAAGAATTCGAAGCTTTCGATGCCCGCTTCGATCAGCTTGGCGATAGCGGTGGTGGTGAGTTCCTGGTTGGCGTCGATGATCACCTCGCCGGTCGACATGTCGACCACATCGGCGGCGATGTAGGCGCCTTCCAAATCGTTAGGCGCGACCTCGACCTGCTGGATCTTGGCCTTCTGGATTTCCTTCATCAGCGAGGACGTGATCTTCTTGCCCTGGCCCACGACCGTCTCCCCGCCCTTGGTATTGATGGCGTGCGAAAGCTTGAGCCCGATCAGGCCGTCATCCACCACCCAGTACAGCTTCTTGTCCTTGATGTTGATCTTGTCGATGCGGTAAAACGTGCGTAGAATCTGCTCATCGGTCTTGACGCCCAGCGCGCGCAGAAATACCGAGCCGTAAAACTTGCGCTTGCGGTCGATGCGCACGTAGAGCAGGTTCTTGTTGTCGTACTCGAACTCCACCCAGCTTCCGCGGTAGGGAATGATTTTGCCCAGGAAATAACCCTGCGCCGGAACGCGCTCGAAGAACACGCCCGGGGAGCGGTGCAACTGCGATACGATCACGCGCTCCGTGCCGTTGATGATGAACGTGCCGTTTTCCGTCATCAGCGGAATTTCGCCGAAGAAGACTTCCTGCTCCTTGATATCGCGGACGCTCTTAGCGCCGGTTTCCGGATCTTTGGCGTAAACCGTGAGCCGGATCGTCACCTTGAGCGGCGCGGCGTACGTCATGCCGCGCTCCTGGCACTCCACCATGTCGTACTTCAACTGCAGGCCGACAGGGTCGCCGCACTTATTGCAGAACGTGACGACGTTTTTGTTGAACGTGCCACAGTGGTCGCAAAGCACGTCGCCCGCGTGGAAAGGATCAGTGCGTATGGTCGCGCCGCACTGCGGGTTGCGGCAGGTGGAACGCAGATGGTGCAGCCCTTTCAGGTTGCCGCACTTGCACTCCCAGTTGCCGATGGAATAATCCACAAACTCGAGCTGGCTCACGCCGCGAAAGTCGGAGATAGGGAAAACCGAGTTGAACACCGTCTGCAGGCCTGTATCTTCCCGCTCGTTGGGAAGCAGGTCCATTTGCAGGAAGCGCTCATATGATTGCTTCTGAACTTCGATCAGATTCGGAATCGGGATCGAAGTCTTAATTTTGGAAAAGTCTACCCGCTCGGGGGCGGCGCCATTGCGCTGACTATTCATTCATTGCTCCTGAGGGCCGAAAAGAAGCCTGACTCATCAATCGAGTTAAAAACCAATACCGCTAGCAAGCTGCGGGATGCCGGTTTCCCGCAAGATGCCAGAACTCGTGAAGCACGCGAAGGGATGAAACTGTACCCGAAAAAAATCGGCCACGCTGACTGGCATCTGCGCGGCCGGAGTTTGCAACGGAAGAGAAGGAACCACTTGAGACGGACTTATCCCACACGTTGGCTGCGGATCTGAAAAGGCACGCAAAGATCCTCTGTGCAGTCTCGCTCGCACTGCAATCAAAATGCCAGAATTCCAGATGCACGGTCACCAATCCGGGGTTTAATCCGGTTGACACTGAATCCCAAGATTTAACTTTATCAGAACCTTATACTTCCGTCAAATGGCAAACAAGGTGCCCGGTCTCCCGTGCTAGCCCCGGCGTCCCCGCCTTCCTAACACCTAGCACCTAAAACCTAGCACCTGTTTTCTTACTTCACTTCGACGGTTGCGCCCGCATCCACAAATTTCTTCTTGATGGCCTCAGCTTCATCCTTGCTGACGCCTTCTTTGACCGGTTTGGGAGCGCCATCCACCAGGTCCTTGGCTTCCTTGAGGCCGAGACTCGTGACCTCGCGTACAACCTTGATAACATTTATCTTATTGGCACCAGCCGCCTGCAGGACGACCGAAAACTCGGTCTTCTCTTCAGCCGCCGGAGCCGCCGCCCCCCCGCCTCCACCGGCCACCATCACCGGCGCCGCTGCTGCCGCTGAAACTCCCAGCTTCTCTTCCAGCATCTTGACCAGTTGAGAAGCTTCGAGCAGGGTCAGGCCCTGAATCTGATCCGCTATTGCATTGATGTCCGCCATTTACTGACTCCTCGTTTACTTGAACTTGTTTTCCTTGCAACCCTGATCGATCACCACCGCGAGGTTTCGACCCACCGTGTTGATCACCGTAGCCAGCCGCTCGGCCGGAGCGTTGATCATGTACAGCAGCTTGGCAAAGATCTCTTCCTTCGACGGCAGCGAAGCGAGATCCTGGATCGACTTCACATCGATCACGCGGCCCTCGACCAAACCAGCCTTGAACGTGAATGTCGGGTTCAACTTCGCGTATGCCGTGAGCGCCTTCGCCAGCGCCACCGGGTCGGCCGCCGTGTATGCCAGCGAGGTCATGCCCTTCAGTTCTTTCAAGACCTGCTCGGCTGGCGTGCCTTCCGAGGCCTTCGCCGCGACGTTGTTCTTCACCACGCGATATTTGCCGCCAGCGGCGCGAACCGTCTTGCGCAGCTCGTAGTCCTGGCTGACACGCAGCTTCTCATAGCCGGTCACGAAGAGGTTCTTCGAGGCTTCCAGCTCCTTGCGCAGCGTTTCGGCGTCCTTCTTTTTGTCTTCTCGTTTTTTCATACGGAACCTCGCGCCCTAGCTCGCCGCCTTGACGGTGAATTCGGTCACGTCAATCGAGATGCCCGGGCTCATGGTCGAGCATAGGGTCGCGCTCTTGACGTACTTGCCCTTGGCCGCCGCCGGTTTGGCTTTGACCACCGCCGAGATCAGGCTGGCCGCATTTTCCACGAGCTTATCGCTGGCGAAACTGGTCTTGCCCACCGGCGCATGAATGATGCCGGTCTTGTCCACGCGGAACTCAACTTTGCCGGCCTTGACCTCTCTTACAGCCTTGGCCACATCCACGGTCACGGTGCCGGTCTTGGGATTCGGCATCAATCCGCGCGGCCCGAGAACCTTGCCGAGTTTGCCGACCGACCGCATCATATCGGGCGTGGCCACCACGGCATCGAAATCGGTCCAGTTTTCGGTTTGGATCTTGGTGACCATCTCCTCGCCACCCACGAAATCGGCGCCCGCCTCTTCGGCTTCCTTCTGCTTATCGCCGCCGGCGATCACGAGAACCTTTTTGGATTTGCCGAGCCCGTTCGGCATCAGAACCGTGCCACGCACCATCTGGTCGGCGTGCTTGGGGTCGACGCCAAGCCGCAAGTGCACTTCCACGGTTTCGTCAAACTTGGCGTACTTGATTTTCTGCAGGAGCGGAACCGCCTGGTCTAGCGTGTATTCGCGCGCCTCGACCTGTTTCGCTGCAGATTGATAATGTTTCCCTGGTTTCCTGGCCATATTTCCTCATTGGTGCGAACGGTCCGCAAAACGCACGAACCTCCCACTGAGCCTAAAATTGGGGCTTTGGACAGAATACCACAGCCTGTGGAGATTTGGGTAGTGGGGCCGAACGCTGGTAGTGGGCTACTTTCCGGCAATCCCAAAGACAATAGCCGTTCCGCATACTACCTGAAGGCTCACCATAAATACAAACCACGCCGCCCGAAGGCGACTAATCGGGAACGTGTCCTCATGCAGACGCCTATTTCGAAGAAATCCTCGCGCAACTTCCACAGGGGGATTCTTTTTTCTGCCGGCAGTGCCCTGTTCAATTGAACAATCATGCGCAGAAAACAGGAAGTGCTGATTAAGCCGTAAATAGCCCCAACTACCATGAGGACCTTCACTGTTGTACTAAGCGACATCTACTTAGCCTTTATGCCGCTCTTTCGGCCCTTCGCTCTTTGGCTTCCAATGCGGCACCATGTTCACCACATCCCAAAGCCGATCCGCCACGTCAGCAGCCAGTGCTGGCTTCACCTCACGCTTGGATGGCGCGGCTTATACCCTCACCCCGCCAACTCCACCTCGACCTCGCGAACCATCGATGTCGGCGACCGCTCAACCGACACGCTGTCCCAATAGATTCGAATAGCCTCTTTTGCTCGTGCAGTCAGTTCGTCGATAGACTTGCCCGTCACCAGAATGGTTGGCAGCTCCGGCACGAAGGCGCTATAACCTGCCTCATCGCCGTCGATCACGAGGGAGTACTTCCTGGTCATTGCTCAGACTCCTTAATACCAGTTTGCCGCAAAATGGCTCGATAGGTACCCGGCCGAACATCATCTCCCAACTGGCCCGACACCACCGTGATGCGGCCGTCAGAACTTCAAAATACTCGATGATCGCCGGATGTTCGCACGTGCCGCCAACCTGCTTTCTCCAGTGTCTTGATCAACTCGCGAACTTGGACCGGCACTCTTGGAGGATACCCGCTGCTAACGGGCCTGGTCCAGGGTATAGCCGCGTGCCTCGACCGAAGTTGCTCACCAAAACTTCGCGGGAATATTTGGCGCAGCGCCCACAGACGAGTCCATTGGACCGATCACGGAAGTGATCGATAACGCCCGGAATATGATCTTCACGATCAGCAGCGTGCCCGTGGAGTCTCAGCTTGGCGGTGGCCGGCTTTGCAGCTCTGGGCCTGTCGCTAAGAAAGCTCAGCTAGCCGTTTACGCGCTAAACGAGCTGCCGCAGCCGCAGGTCGATTTCACGTTGGGATTCGAGAATTTGAACCCGGCGCCTTCCAGGGTCTCGACGTAGTCCACTTCGGCCCCGTCGAGATAGAGAAGGCTAGCCTGGTCGACGAAAACCTTCAAACCGTCATAACTGTAGGTCTTGTCGAGCATGTTCGGCTGGTTCTCGAAAGCCATCGAGTAGCTGAAGCCGGAGCAGCCGCCGCCCACTACAGCGATCCGCAGCCCGGCCGGTTTCGGTTCCTGGCTGGCCAGGATCTCTCTTACCTTGTGTACGGCGTTCTCGGTCAATTGCACCATCTGTGCAGAACCCCCTTTAATTCGTTACGATTATAAGCTACCACACTAGCAACGCGTTACCAACCAGGCAACCGTTATTGCGGTAGCGTGTTTGCTACCTTTTGGATGGGATAGCGGACCTGAGGTTGCAAGGGAATTTGCTGTTGGCCTAGCGGGTTATCCATCATGGGAGCATAGCGCGATAGATGTAACCGGACGCGGGCGGGGTGCGTACGCATCGGTGTATGGGCATAGCGACGGGCGCCCTCCCCCTTCCCGCGTTCGGTAGCCGCGCAGCGGTCAGGAAACGAGTGGACTACGAGAACAGCCAGGAAGGCGCGCTGGTGCGCCGGGCGCAGGCGGGCGATGAAGCTGCGTTCCGGGATATCGTGGAACGCTATCAATCTAAAGTCTTTTCCATCATTCACGGCATCATCCGCCAGCGCAACGACATCGAGGACCTCGCCCAGCAGGTTTTTTCGAAGGTCTACTTTTCCATTCGGAACTTTGATTTCCGGAGCTCTCTGATCACTTGGATCTACAAAATTACGGTGAACGAGTGCTTTGACTATCTGCGGAAGAAGAAGGTCCGGAAGCTGGTTTACGAGAGCGATTTGAGCGAGGACGAGGTCCGGAGGGTGGAAAATACGGAGCCGGCGGTGGACCGGCAGGTGCCGGTAGACCAGAATCTGGCGCGGCGGGACTACGTGGTCAAGCTGCTCACGAGGGTTTCCGAGGAGGAGCGCACGCTCCTGCTGCTAAAAGAGGTTGAGGGTCGCTCAGTGGAAGAATTGGCCACCATGACCGGGATGAACGAGAACACAATTAAGGTAAAATTGTTTCGCGCGCGCCAGAAGCTAGTGAAGGCGGCGCAGCGTTTGGATCGTGCCCCGGTCGCAAGCTGAGGGGCGGCTACAAGATTCCTGAAGCGGACGGAGATCCGCTCAGGGAAGTTGGGTCATAATGTTTTGCTGAATAAGGGAAGAAACGTATGCATCAAGTGATTCTAGATCGGCTCGAAGAGCACCTCGCCGGTACTCCGAGTTCGCGAGAATTCACGGCACATCTGGAGTCCTGCCACGAATGCCGGACCGAAGTTAGCGAGTTGCAGGAACTGTCGAGCGCTTTGCTGGCTCTGCGCGGCTCGGATGAGATTGCGCCGCCGGCCGGATTTTACGCTCGTGTGTCCCAGCGCGTCGAACAAGAGCGTCCGCGTTCGTTTACCAGTTTGTTTTGGCTGGATCCCGCTTTCGGTAAGCGCGTAGCCTTTGCGTCAGTGATGACTCTGGCCGTCCTGGGCAGTTACCTGATTACTCGTGAGACCGAGTATTCAGCGGGACCGCCGGATCCCGAGATCATCATGGCGCAGCATGCACCCGCGCAAGATCCGGATGTGATGCTGGCGACGCTCGCGTCGTACGAACCGTAGTCCGAAGGGCGAGCCGTAATCCGATGGGGACATACAGCGCAGTACGGACTATGCAGCATCCGAGGACTGCTTTCTGTCTGACGATGCTCGCTGTATTCCTGTGCGGCGCGGCAGCGGGCGCCCTGGTCATGAACTACGGCGCGCACAGAGGATTGCATCGCGCGGCTTTCTGGACCGACCCCGGCAAGGAGATCTCGATCCACAGGCTGCAAAAAGAGCTGGACTTGACGCCCGCGCAAACCGAGCAACTCAAGATGTTGCTCGACGATTTCGCCCACTACTATCGCGACGTTCTGGCAACCGGCAAGCGCAGCATTTACAAGATCCTCAACGACGAACAGAAGCGCAAGTTCGATCGCCTGTTGAACGAACCCCAAGGCTAGATAGAATAAGGCTTGCGGAGGTTGTGTATGCGAGCCGGTTTCCTCCCGCTATTCATGCTTGCCACCGCGGCTTACGCCGCCACCGCGCCGCTCACCATCATCAAACCGGTGATCAGCGACATGGAGGACGGGCCGGCCGTTGCCTCGAGCTTTACTTTCGTCCCCGGACAGTTCATTTACTTGAGCTTTCATATTGGTGGCTTCAAGGCTTCCGAAGAGCAGAAGATTCACTTGTCGTACAAGACTGACGTGTTCGATCCCAAAGGCGTGCGCCTGATTGAGACCATGGCGGACAAAGTGGATACTCAGCTCGCGCCGGAAGACAAGAACTGGAAGCCGATAGTACGGCAGCAGTTTCTAGTCCCTCCGATTGCGCCCACGGGCACTTACAAGATCACGGTGCAGGTGACGGACGATCTGGCGAACGGCGCCGCGACCGCGCAGGACATTCCGTTCGAAGTCCGCGGCCGCGCGGTCGAGCCCAGCGATACGCTGTCCATTCGCAATTTTCATTTCTATCGCGGCGAGGAGGATCGCGATCCGCTATCCATCGCCGCGTACAAACCCGGCGACACGCTGTGGGCGCGATTCGACATCGTCGGCTACAAGTTCGGACCGCACAACAGCATCGATGCGGATTATGGGATTTCTGTCCTGGCGCCGAGCGGAAAAGTGCTCTTCACGCAGGAGAAGGCCGCGGAAGAGAAGAGCTCCTCGTTTTATCCGAAGGCGTACGTACCCGGCTCCATGAACTTGAGCTTGCAGAGTAACATTCGGCCGGGCCAGTACACCATCGTGCTCACCGCGCGCGATCACACCGGAAACCAGGCCTGCGAAGCCAAGGCCGATTTCACGATCGAGTAGAGCTCCGCGACGACTTAGTCTTCATTCCACCTGTGTCAGTTGTAAGCTACACTGGCTCGCATGCGTCTACTAGCCGCGCTCGTTGCTCTCCCAATAACCGTCATGTCAGGCCCTGATGCTGCCACGCCTGGGCCGCTGCCTACGATCACAAAGAAAGTATCCGCGTCCGGGTGGAAGACTATGTCTGGCTTCTTCCCTCTCTACTATGACTCGCCTGCGGACAAACTCTACCTGGAGATAGATCAGTGGAACCGGGAGTTTCTTTATCAGGTTTCCCTGCCCGCAGGCGTCGGTTCGAATGACATCGGCCTAGACCGCGGTCAGCTCGGCGACACCATGATTGTTCACTTTGATCGCCGGGGGTCCAAGGTTCTCCTGATTGAGTCAAACTATGATTTCCGTGCGTCCTCTTCGAATCCAGTGGAGCGATCCTCGGTGGAACAGGCTTTCGCGCAGCCGGTGATTTTCGGCTTTACCGTGGAGGCGGAAGAAGATGGCCGAGCCTTAGTCGATGCCACGGCATTCTTTCTGCGCGACGCACACCACGTCGCGGCGACGCTCGCCGCCAGTAAGCAAGGCAAATACACGCTCGACCCAGGCCGCAGTGCCCTTTATCTTCCACGCACCCGCAATTTTCCCAAGAACACTGAGGTAGAAGCCACTCTCACATTCGGTACCACCGATCCTCCCGGCGCGTGGGTTCAGCAAGTCGTGCCCAACTCAGACTCAATTACTGTGCGCGAGCACCAGTCGTTCATCGAACTTCCCGACGATGGGTTCCGCCAGCGAACCTTTGACTCGCGGAGCGGCTATTTCGATATCGAGTATATGGATTTCTCCACTCCCATTAACGAGTCAATCCACCGCCGCTTCATTGCCCGGCACCGGCTAAAAAAGAAAGATGCTTCGTCTGCCGTCAGCGAACCCGTGGAGCCGATCGTCTATTACCTCGATCCTGCGACGCCAGAGCCAATCCGTTCCGCTCTTCTGGAAGGCGGAAGCTGGTGGAATCAGGCCTTCGAGGCAGCCGGGTTCCGTAATGCCTTCAAGATGGCGATGCTTCCCGCCGATGCCGACCCGATGGACGTTCGCTACAACGTGGTTCAGTGGGTGCACCGTTCGACGCGCGGCTGGTCTTACGGCTCGAGCGTAATCGATCCCCGAACTGGAGAGATCATCAAAGGTCATGTAACGCTCGGCTCGCTGCGCGACCGGCAGGACTACCTGATCGCGCAGGGCCTCATCGCGGATTATGAAAATGGCAAGCCGGAGGACCCGCGCATGGTCCAACTGGCGCTTGCGCGTTTACGCCAACTGGCGGCGCATGAAATCGGCCACACGCTTGGCCTCGCCCACAACTATATTGCCAGCACGCATAACCGCGCTTCCGTGATGGATTACCCGCCGCCCTATGTCACGCTCGATGCGAACGGCGAGCCGGATCTCCGTGATGCCTACGCGAACGGGGTCGGAGAGTGGGATAACGTGGCCATCAATTTCGGCTACCGCGAGTTTTCGTCGGGCGCGGACGAACGCGCCGAGCTCGATGCCATCATCACGGGAGCGGCTCGCCGCGGTCTGATCTTCCTCAGTGACGAAGACGCGCGGCCGCAAGGTAGCGCGCATCCTGCCACGCATCTATGGGACTCCGGGACAAATGCCGTCGACGAACTGAAACGGATTCTGGAAGTGCGCGCAGCTGCGATCAAGGGCTTCGATGAGCGGCGCATCAGGCCCGGTGAGCCCATGAGCAGTCTTGAAGATGTCTTCGTACCGGTCTATCTCTACCATCGGTACCAGACCGAGGCCGCCTCGAAGGTGCTGGGTGGACTCGACTACACCTACGCGCTTCGGGGCGACGGCCAGAAGGTGACGGAAATCGTTTCGCCGGATGAGCAGCGGCGGGCTCTTAGCGCGCTTCTTCAAACCCTGGATCCGCAAGTTCTTCAAATCCCGGAACGGATCCTGCGGTTGATTCCGCCGCCCGCGCACGGGTACGCCCGGGGCCGGGAAAACTTCCACGGCCGGACGGGACTAACTTTCGATCCACTGTCGGCTGTTGAGTCGGCCGCCGACTTAACCGTCAGCCTCATCCTGCTCCCGGAGCGTGCCACACGCCTGGTTGAGTACCACGCGCGCGACGCGAAAAATCCCGGCCTGGACGAAGTCATCGACCGCCTGATCGCCGGCACCTGGAAATCAGTCCGTACCAACGGCGAAACTGCCGAGGTCGGCCGGTCTATTGACAATATTGTTCTTTACCGGCTCCTCAGCTTGGCGTCGAATGATGCCGCATCGGAGCAGGCGCGCGCAATCGCGTTCGCGAAAGTCGATGATCTCCGCCGGTGGGCAAGCGCCCGAAGCGTCCCGGATACATTACAGCTGGCTCATCTTCGCTTCGCCGCACACCAGATCGACTATTTCCTCCGGAACCCAAAGGAGATTCGCGTGACAAAGCCGGCCGATCCACCCGATGGTTCACCCATAGGCGACCTTGAATACTGACTCAGATAATCTCCGTCGTGATCTGAATCGCCCTTCCGTTTCCCCCGGCCGCGCGCGATCACACCGGAAACCAGACCTGCGAAGCCAAGGCCGATTTCACGATCGAGTTGAGTCTCAGCGTCCAGCCGTCTTTTTCCCGGCGTGCGGTTTCATGCGGGCTATGTGCGCCGCCGTGAACGGATTGTCCACCGTCACGCCGGAAGGCTGGCCGACCGGGAACATCTGGTCGATGGCCGCACGGAAATCCTGGTAAGCCGTGTTCTTTCCGGTGAGTTGCAGGTAAGTATCGGCGAGGGTCGCGCCGGCGGCCTGGCAGATCTTGTCCCATCCGTTAGCCAGTGGTCCGTTCAGCCAGTTGAGAAACAGCACGGAGCAGCCGTTCGATGCCGAATCGGTATCGGTGGCATTGTTGTTGCTGACCCAATCCGGCCGGTCGTTGGTGTCCAGCCAGGCGGCCGCGGTTGAATACGCATCCAACACTCCCGGATACAGAGCTTCCGCCAGCACGCGCGAAAGGCCTTCACCGTTGGACGCACCGCAGTTCCAGCCGCGGTTCTGCACCGCCTCGAACACCTCGACTTCCTCGGCGATCACCAGAGCGTTGGTGATATCGGTATTGACCTGCGGATGGAACTCCACGTCACAATACAGATCGGCATCGATACAGTTGTGATGGTAGGCACCGCCGCTGCCATCCTGATTTTGGGATAGCGGCGCCACGATGATGTTGCAGTGCTGCACCGGGACATTGAAATAGCCCGAGAGTGTTTGCGCGTCCGCCTCGCACTTCTGCAGCACGGCATTGCCCACCTGGTGCCCTTGCGCGCCCAGCGAGGTGGCGGAGTACACATTGAAGTTCGCCGTGGAACCAACGGACTTCACGGAATAATCGAAATGTGGATGTTTCGCGGCACGAAGCTCCGCGGCTGCCTTTGGGTGAAGAAATACACGATTGGCCACTTGGATCGCCTCCTTGATGGCAAATAGTGTGGCCAGGTCCCGCATTATTTCGCGTTGATCGCGCAAACTGCTGATTTCACGTCGTAAATAAAGCTGAGACGGTCTAGATGAGGTTTGCCGCGGCTGTGGCCGAATGCTACAACTGCGGTATGTCTGAGTCGTTGCTCGTCGGCCGCCGGCCGCTTGTGATTGAAGATGTGGAATACGCCGCCCGGTTCACGGCAACCGTTGAGTTGGACGATGGGGCGCGCGCACGTATTCGCAAGGGACGAATCGCGCTCGAAGAGCAACTCGCTCGCGGCGCGAGCGTTTACGGCGTCAATACGGGCGTCGGGGGCAACATCAAGTTCGCGCTCACGGAGGACCAGGCCGAGCGGCTCCAACACAATCTCATGCGCCACCTTTCCTGTGCTACGGGGCAGCCGCTTCCCAGGGACATGGTCCGCGCGGCCTTGCTGCTACGGGTGGTGACGTTCGCGACCGGCGCCTCGGCAGTTCGCGTGGAGCTGGTGGAAGCGCTTCTCGAACTGCTGAATCGCGGGATCACGCCGGTAGTGCCGCGCTATGGATCGGTGGGTGCAAGCGGCGATCTCATGCCCTCGGCCTACATTGCTCGCGCTCTGGTTGGAATGGGCGGAGTTGAGTATCTGGGCCGGCCCATGGCAGCGCTCGAGGCGCTGAAGCTGGCGGATCTCGAAACGTTCCGCTTCGCTCCCAAAGAAGGCCTGGCGCTGATCAACGGCACCACCGTGATGACCGCTGTGGCCACGCTCGTCTGGGTGGACGCTCGCCGTGTGCTGCGCGCGCTGCTGGCGGCGATCTCGCTCTCCATCGAGGCGCTCGAAGCCGGCACGGAACCATTCGCCGCCTGGGTGCAGGACGCCAAGGGTCATCCGGGCCAGATCGCGGTGGCCGAGTACATTCGCTCGCATCTGGCTGGCAGCAAGGGGGCGGGCGACTCCGCCCGGCAAAGCTGCTACTCGCTGCGCTGCCCGCCGCAGGGGCTGGGACCAGTTTGGGAAGCGCTGGAAGATGCGCGGCCGCTCCTCGAGCGCGAAATCAATTCCGCCAACGATAATCCTCTGGTCGATCCCGAAACCGGCATGCTATATCGAGCCGGCAATTTTTACGGCGGCCACATCGCGCGCCTGCTCGACACGTGGAAGATCGATTTCGCCGTCATGGCGAATTGGGGCAACGCGCTGATGGCCGTGCTGGTGGACGACCGATTCAGCAATGGGCTTCCCTCCAGCCTGGTGCCGGAGCCGGGCGTGAATTCCGGATTCAAAGGGATGCAGTTGAGCGTCACGAGCCTGGCGTGCGCGGTACGCCAGATCGCCGGACCGAGCTCGATTCACTCGCTGCCGACTGAAGGGTACAACCAGGATGTGGTGAGCCTCGGGATGCATGCAGCGGTCACCGCAATGGATGCACTCGAATGCGTACGGAACGAGACGGCGATGCTGTTGCTGGCCGCCGCGCAAGCCGTCGACCTGCGCGGAGCTCCGGAAAAACTGGGCGTGCGCAACCAGCGCGTGCACACGGCCATCCGCCAGGTGTCGGATTTCCTCTCGCGCGACCGTGCATTGGAACAGGACGTGGCGGATGCGGCCGCGCTGATCGCGGCGGGGAAATTGGAGCTGTAGCGCACGGACCGGCCCGCAACAAAAGCCGCGTTATTCATACCTCAGCGCCACCATGGGGTCGACCTTCGTGGCGCGACGGGCGGGAATGTAGCCGGCGAGCAGCGCCACTGCCGCCAGAATTGCCGAGACTCCGAAGAACGTGATCGGGTCAAACGTACTCAGGCCGAATAAGAGCGAGACAAGCACCCGCGCCACCCCGGCCGCCAGTATAAGACCGGCTGCGATACCGATCAGCACGGGCCGCATGCTCTCGCCCAGCACCAGCTTCAGCACATCTTCCCGGCGCGCGCCTAGTGCCATCCGTATACCCACCTCGTGCGTGCGCTGGCTGACAGCGTAGCCCACCATTCCGTAGATCCCGACCGACGCAAGAGCGAGTCCCAGAATGCCGATGATCGCCGAGCCGATGGCAGCCATGCGCGACATGACGAAAGCTGGTTGATTCGAGAACCCAGCCCGAAAATCGAAAACCACGGCTTCGAGATGTGGATCTACCGCCGGCAGTTCCTGGTGCAGGGCCGCCGTTACAGCGCGCAGATCGCCGCTCGTGCGTACCAGGATCTCGCCTACGAAGTCGCGCCTCACCGGCAGATATATGGCGGTGTCGTCGAACTTCTCCAGAAGCCAACTCCGGATGTCCTTAGTGACGCCGATCACGACACTGGAAGATGAGTGCGGATGCAACTCACCGGAAAACGGAGAGCCGCCGTCGGGAACCTCGAAACTCATCCGTTTGCCAATGGGGTCCTGACCGGGCCAGAATTTCAGGGCGGTACGTTGGCTGATAATCACGGGGGCGCCATTGAAATCGTCGACCTGCCGAAGATCCTCCTCGCTGAAGTTACGGCCTCGCAGAATCGGAATCCCCACCGTGTCGAAGTAATCGGGAGTGACCAATGTATAGAGCGACTCGAGGCCATGCTGCGCGTCGATGGTCCGCCCCTGGACTGCGACCGAGACGAAACGAACGCCGCCAGTTAGCGGTGCGCGCGAAGCCACGCTGACTGATCTCACTCCCGGAATCCCTTCGATCCGTCTGATCATCTGCCGGCGGACGGCCTGCGACTGCGCCGGATCCTGGTTCGACGCGCGCGTGTGGAACTCGATCCCAATCAGCCTTCTGTAATCGAATCCCAAATCAATGCCGAACGCGCGATGCGAGCCTCTAGCGAGCAGGCCCGCGCCAATCAGTAAAACCAAGCTGACGGCCACCTGCACGCCTACCAAAAGGTCGCGCAACCCGGATTTGCGCAGCCCGCCGAATACCCCGCCCTCTTCTTTCAGGGCAGAGGTGAGATTCGGCTTCGATGCCTGCAACGCGGGCACGAGACCGAACCCGATGGCCGCCACCATGGAAACGAGCAGCATGTAGGCGAAGACACGCTGATCGGGCGCAAGGTGGAGCGCGATCGTCACCCAGAACATCGGGATCGAATCCGAAATCTGGAGCATGAGCAGATGCAGAACCCACCACGCCAGCATTAAACCTGCGCCGCCGGCCAGGACGCTGATGAGTGCGCTCTCGGTCATGAGTTGCCGGACGAGGCGTCCACGGCTCGCGCCAATCGCCAGTCGAATGGCAATCTCTTTCTGTCTCGCGGCTGACCGCGCCAGCATCAGACTCGCGACGTTGGCGCAAGCAATCAACAACACCAGGCTCACGGCTCCCAGGACAAACGCGACGGGCGTCCGGAGTTCTTCTTCCGAGTGCCCAAACGGGGAAGCCGTCGTGAGGACAATATGATCCTTGCTTTGCCTGTTGGTCGGTGTTTCATCGGGATACAAGTTCCTCAGCCGCCGGAAGAGTGCTTCCGTCTCGGCTTCCACTTGCCGCGACGCCAGGCCGGGCGCCAACCTCCCGTATAACGAGCAACACACCGCGCTGCGATCATGCAGGAGATCCGCGCCAGGCTCCACGCGATCGCGCATGGCGAGCGGCACCCAGACAGATGGAACGATTGGCTGGGTCCCCGTGAAATCGCGCGGCGTAATGCCGATCACGGTGAACGCCACGTCGTTCAGGATGAGCGTTCGTCCGAGGATGCCGGGGTCTCGCGCGAATCGTCTCTCCCAGTAGTTTTCGCTGAGCAGCAGCACGGGGTGCGCACCCGGCTTGTCATCCTCACCTTGAATGAAATCCCGGCCCATGACCGGGCCGACCCCCAAGACCCGAAGATAATTCCCAGCAACAAGCTCTCCCAATACAGGCTCGGCATTCCTGCCCATCAGAGCTTCCGGAAAATAGAAGCCCGCCGCACCGGCGATTCCGCCCTGTTTGCTGGCCGCGGAGGCCGGCACACCCGTCATAGACAAAACGGACGAAGTTAAGGCGGTCAAGCCGGAAAATGCACGATCGTTGTCGCGCAAATATATGTAGTCGGGATATGAGAAGCGGTCCCCTAGTCCGGCGCGAGAAACTTGCAACACCTGCTCCGCATCCGGCACTTCCAGCGGCCGCAGCGCGACCGCATTAAATGTTGTGAAGATGGCGGTGTTCACGCCGATCCCTACCGCCAGCGTCAGCACCGCGACCAGCGTGAAGCTCGGGTTGTGCATGAGCATGCGCACGCCATAGCGCAGGTCTTGCGCCAGGCGGTCGAGAGAGCTCCACCCCCACATCTCGTGGCTCTGCTCGCGCAGCAGCAGCGTGTTGCCAAACTGCCGCTGTGCCCGGTACCCAGCGTCTTTCGTTCCTCCGCTCGCGCGCGCCTTCATCTCCAGGTGGAAGCGCATCTCGTCTTCGAGATCGCGGTCAAATTTTCGCCGGAACAGCACGAACGCGAGTCTGCGCAAAAGTTTACTCATATCGCAAGGCCACCATGGGATCGACGCGCGACGCGCGACGCGCCGGAATGTAGATCGCGGCCAGCACCACCAGCAACAACAGTAACGGTACACAAACAAAAATCGGCATACTGTGCACGCGGTAGCCCTGGAGGGTGGCTGCGAAAAGTGTGGGCAGAGGCGCCGCAAGCGCCAGGCCCACCGCCGCGCTTACCAGCGCAAGCAGCATGCCCTTGCCGATCACCGATCGCAGAACGTCACCGCGTTGCGCCCCCAAAGCCATGCGGATGCCGATCTCGTTGGTCCGCTGGGCGACGGCGTAAGAAATGACGCCGTAGATTCCGACCGCCGCCAGCAGCAGCGCCATGGCGCCAAAGATCGCCAGCAAGGTGTCAAACACATAATCTCCGCCGTCGTTTTCATCAATGATGCCGGCGATCGTGCGCACGCTCGCGATGGGCTGATCCGGATCGACGGACCAGACCGCGCTCCTCAGCTCCGTCGCTAGCGAGCTCCCATCACTGGCCGCGAGCGCCACGATTTGCGGGTTGGTCACCGAGGGAGCCTGCAGGAATGGCTCATAGATCTGCTCGTCTTCTTCTTTCGGTCCGTATGATGTTCTAATGTTGCCGACAATTCCGACTATCTCGCTCCATGCCGGCTTAGCCGGGGCATCGTGGTCGATGCGGATGTAGCGCCCCAGCGGGTTCTGCCCGGGAAAGAAGCGTTCGGCGAACACGCGGTTGATGACAGCCACTCGCGAGGCGCTCGCCGTATCCGATTCACGGAATATGCGGCCTTGAACCAGCGGGATACTGAGCACTCGGAAGTAGCCCGGACTGACGCCGAAATATCGCGCCTTCGGCCGTTCCGCCGCGGGCAAAACCGCTTGACCCTGGATGCTGAAGGTATCCTTGCCGGCATTGAATGGGGTGGCGTCCGCCACTGCGGCGGCCTCGACGCCGGGCGACGCTCCAAGCTTCTCCACCACGCTTTGCGCGAATGCGAGGACGCGCGCGGGTTCCCGATAGCGGGCATTCGTGAGCGCGACGCCGGCCGTCAGGACACGCTTCGGATCAAAGCCATAATCGCGGCTGAGTTCCTCCGCTGTGGCTTTGATGATCAAACCCGCACCCGTCACCAGCACCATGGCCAGCGCGATTTCGCTGCCGACCAGCAGGTTGCGCCCCCAACCGCGCCGGAGATCGCCTGCCCGGCCCCCCAACCGCAGCGTCCTCTGGGGGTCAGTGGCCGAAACGCGGATGGCCGGCGCCAATCCGAACACCAGCGCCGCGCCCATCGAAATCAAGCATGTAAAGGCCAGCACGCGTTGGTCGAGCACCATGTCGCCCGCTGTCGCAATGACGTATTCATTGAAGTCGAGCGTGCCGCGCAGAACAGGAATGGCCCAATACGCTCCCAGCAAGCCGGCGCACCCGCCAATCAACGCAATCAGGACGCTCTCCACCAGTAACTGCCGGATCACTCGCATCCGTCCAGCGCCCAACGCGGTTCGAATTGCGATCTCCTGCTGTCGCTTGGCGGCTCGTGCCAGCAGAAGATTGGCGATATTCGCGCAGGCAATCAGAAGAACCAGCGCTACTGCAGCCATGAGCAGCGTAAGGCCCGCTCGAATGTGTTCTTCCTCGATGGCATACTCCTGAAGCGTCATGACGTTTGCGCCCCAGCCTTTTTCGGATGCCGGATAGATCTGCTCCGCGCGATGCGCCAGTGTGGCCATTTCCGCACGCGCCTGCTCAAGTTTGACGCCGTGTTTCAAACGGCCGAAGAGCATGAGGTTGCGCCGGTCGCGGGCCTGTGGCTGCGGCTGCTCGGAGGAGACCACCAGGGGAACCCACAACCTTGGAAGAAACTCCGGCTGGCGAAACGCGGCAGGCATTACGCCCAACACAACGTACTTCTCTCCATCAAGTGCGACGGTTTTCCCAACGATATTCGGATCCGATGCACAGCGCCGCTGCCAGAGGTCATGAGCCAGTACCACCACGCGATCGTTGCCTGGCTGTTCTTCGCTCGCTAGAAATGTCCGCCCCAGAAATGGTGCCACCCCGAGCGTACCGAAGTAGTTCGCGGTCACCCGCATTCCCGACAGCCGCTCCGGCTCACCCGTGCCCGTAAGGCTGAAATCGTGATACGGGTCCGCCGCCGCCAGATCCGCGAACACGTGATTTGCGTTCCGCCACGCCAGAAAATCAACCTCTGAGGCCCAGCCACGCTCCAGTGCTCTCGCCGGGTTTGTGGAGACTACGACGACCACGCGATCAGGATCAGCCACCGGAGGTTTCTTCAGCAGCCAGCCGCTGATGATGCTAAAAATGCTCGCATTGACCGCGATGCCGAGTGCTAAGGTCACCGTCGTAACGACAGTGAATCCCGGATTCTTGCGCAGCATGCGCGCGCCGTACCGCAGATCCTGCATCAGCGTCTCCAGCCAGACCCATCCCCACATGTCTCGACTCTCTTCGCGCAGCAACGTTGTGTTGCCGAACTGCCGCTGGGCTGCGTAACCAGCGTCTTTCGTTCCGCCGCCGGCGCGCGCCTTCATCTCCAGGTGGAAGCGCATCTCTTCATCGAGTTGGCTGTCAAACCTCCGCCGAAATAGCAAGAACGTCAATCGACGCCAAATCTTACTCATATCGCAGCGCCTCCATGGGATCGACCTTGCTGGCATGCCGGGCGGGCAAGTACGCAGCCAAACCAGCCACTGCGCCCAACACCGCCGGTGTCACGACAAACGTGACCGCATCCAGTGCACTGATGTCTGTCAGCAAACTCTCCATGTAACGCGTCAGCGCGGCGGCAGCGACCAGACCGATCCCCACGCCACCTAGCGCCAGCAGCAGCGCCTTACCCATCACCATGCCGGTCACCTGCCGGCTCTCGGCTCCAAGCGCCATGCGAATTCCGATCTCGTGCGTCCGCCGGCTCACGGCATACGCGCTGACGCCGTAGATTCCAATGGCCGCCAGCACGAGCGCGATAGCGGCGAACAATGAAAGAAGCATCAGGTTGGCGCGGCGCGGTGCGAGCGTAGTCTCGGCCCTCTGCTCGAGCGTCATCATCCCGTCGATGGGCTGCTCCTTGTTGAGCGCCCAAATCGCCGCGCGTACGGCCGGCGCCAGTGCCAGCGGATCTCGCACAGTCCGCACCGCAATGCCGGCAAATGACCAGTCGGCCTGGCTGAACGGGCGGTAGATCTCGGGATACGGCGCGTCGGCGAGTTCCTCGTGCCTGGTGTCTCCCACAACGCCCACGATTTCGCGCACCGCCGGAGTACCGAGGTCGGCAACGCTGATTGTCCGGCCGATCGGATTCTGGTTCGCAAAGAATCGCCGGGCTACGGTCTCGTTAATGATGGCCGCACCCGCGGAATTCTTCCGATCGTGGTCATCGAAATACCGGCCCTGCAACAGGCGGATGCCCATGGCTGCGAAATAATGTGGCGTCACCACGTGAAATCCGGCGACGGGTTGCTGGCCGTAAGGCAACGGCGGCTGCCCCGGGATCGTGAAGCTTCGGTGCGCCGACATTCCCGTGAGCGGCGGCGCATTGATGGCCCCCGCCGCGACCACACCCGGCAGCGCCTCGATCCGCTCGATTACCGGCTTGACGAACGCCGCCATTCCGGCGGAATCTTCAGTGCCGCTCGATCCCATCAATTGCAGAGTGAGCACGTGATCGGTGCGGAATCCGTAATCGCGCATCTCCAGGCGTAGGAAGCTGCGGATCAGCAGCCCCGCGCCCGCCAGCAGCACGAGCGACAACGCGATCTGGGAAACCACCAGTCCACTGCCGACGCGCATCTTTCCCCGGCTCTCGGTAAGACTTCTTCCCGACGATCGCAGCGTCGTGTCGGGCGAAGCAGACGCCGAAAGCGCCGGCACCACGCCAAACACTGCACCCGAAACCATCGAGAGCAGAAGCGCAACCATCAGTACGGGCATGTTGATCCAGGCGGCCGCGTGTGCCGGGTCCAGCACGGACGCAACGCTCGATGGCAGAAGCGTAACTAAAGCTCCCGCGCCCCAGAAGGCAAGCCCTACACCTGCCGCGCCTCCGAGCAGAGCCAGCAACATGCCCTCGGTGAGGAGCTGCCGAACGAGGCGCACTCTCCCGGCTCCCAGCGCCAGCCGCACCGCCATTTCGCGCCCCCGGGCGCTGGCGCGCGCTACGAGAAGATTCGCGACGTTGGCGCACGCGATCAGCAGCATCACCAGCACCGCGCCTTGCAAAACCCACAAAGACTTCTTTACTTGGCCTATATAAAAATCGCGAATAGGCCACAACTGGACGCCCATGCCGGCATTGCTATCGGGATGCTCGGCGGCCAATTGCCTGGCCAACGCATCCATCTCCGCCTGCGCCCGCTCCAGCGTGACGCCGTTTTTCAGACGCGCCACAAGCCGCAGCACATGCGTCTTGCGATCTGTAATGAGATCCCCGAGCGTCAGCGGAACCCACAGCGCCGTCGCGCTGGAGGGATGCCCAAACTCGGCCGGCATGACTCCCACCACTGTGTAGGCTTGATGATTGAGCTGGATCGACCGTCCGATGATCCCTCGATCGCTTCCAAACCGTCGCTGCCAGACCGCCTGGCTCAGTACGACTACGTGATCTTTTCCGGCTTGGCATTCCTCGGGAAGAAACGTTCGCCCCACGAGCGGCTTCGTGCCCAGTAGCGGAAAGAAATTGCACGAGAAGTCGTAACCAAACACGGCTTCCGGATTGGCCGTCCCCGTGAACGTGTAAACGTCGTCCCACGAGTAGCCGATGTCTGCAAATGCGTGATTGCGCGCTTTCCAATCGGCGTAGTTGGCGCCGGCCACCGTGTTGATGTGGTGTTCGTGGGTGCTCCATTCCCAAAGGGCCACGAGTTGGTTTGCGTCGCGATAAGGCAACGGGCGCAATAGCACCGCGTTCACCACGCTGAAGATGGCCGTGCTCGCGCCGATCCCCAAAGCCAGCGTGCACACAGCCGCGAATGTGAATCCCGGATTCTTCCGCAGCACCCGCGCGCCATAGCGCACATCTTGCAGAAGCGTCTCCAGCCACATCCATCCCCACTGCTCGCGGCTCTCCTCGCGCAGCAGCAGCGGGTTGCCGAATCGGCGCCGCGCCACGTAACCCGCGTGGGCCGTTCCACCGACCGCCCGCGCCTTCATCTCCAGATGAAAGCGCATCTCATCATCGAGATCGCGGTCGAACCGCTCACCGCGAATCAGAAACAACAGCTTGCGCCAGAGCTTACTCATATCGCAGAGCCTCCATCGGGTCGATCCTCGCAGCGCGCCACGCCGGAATGAAACTGGCCAGCGCGGCTACACCGCTCAACAAAGCCGCCACGCTAAGAAATGTGAGGGGATCATTCACGCCAACTCCGTACAGCATGCTCGAAAGAAACCGCGTCAACAGTAATGCCCCGCCCGTTCCCAAAACTACCCCAGTCGTCGCCAGCGCCATTCCTTGCCGCACCACCAACCCGAGGACTTCGGCGCGCTTTGCGCCCAAAGCCATTCGAATCCCGATCTCATGCGTGCGCTGGTTGACGGAATAGGACATCAGCCCATAGATGCCGATCGCCGCCAGCCCCAACGCAATCGCGGAAAAAAGGACCACGAGCGACGTCTGAAATCGCCGCCTGGCCACTGAATCGTCCACCACCTGCTGCATGGTTCGAATCTGGAAGAGCAGCTGGTCTTTGTCCACTGCCATTACCGCGTGCCGCAGGTCCGCCGTCAGCGCCGCGGGGTCGACTCGAGTCCGTACCGCCAGCACCAGATACGGGACGGGCGACTGCGCGAGAGGTGCATAAACTTCCGGGCGCCCCGCTTCCACCAGTCCGTCCTGCCGCACATCCGCGACAACGCCGATCACCTGCCTCCAGACGGGATCGCTGCCGTCGTCGAGCCTGACCCGCTTGCCCATGGCGTCTTCATTCGGCCAGTATTGCCGCGCAGCCGCCTCGTTGATCATGGCCACCGGCAGCGAAGTTTCGTTGTCCGACCAAGTGAAGGCCCGGCCGCGAAGCAATCGCATTCCCATCGCCCGGAAATAATCCGGCGTGATTTTTGGCCTCTCCGCTTCAATGTCCATCTCGCCAGGCTGGACCGGGTGGCCTTCAATAGAAACGTTGCCGGCGTCGTTGCTGAGCATCGGCGCTGAGTCCGCTCCGCCCACACATTCCACTCCTGGAATCGATGCGATGCGGTCCATGGCCTCGCGGAAAAATGCCGCCTGCCGCCGAGGTTCCGGATACTTCTCAGGCGGCAAGCTGATGAATGCTGTCAGAAGATTCTTCGTGTTGAACCCGGGGTCGATCTCTTGCACGCGCATGAAGCTGCGAATCAGCAAACCGGCGCCGGTCAGCAGCATCAATGCCAGCGCCATCTCCGTAACCACCAGAACGCTGCGCAGGCGAGTGCGCGTGAAACCGGCAGTCAGCCGGCTGCCAGATTCCTTGAGCGCATCGTGCAACTCCGCCTTGGAGCCACTGAGCGCCGGTCCGATGCCGAAGATCAGTCCGGTTCCCATCGTCAGCGCCAGGCTGAACATCAGTACGTGCGCATCAATGGTCGTTTCGTTCAGTCGCGGAATATCCGGAGCCAGCCGGATCAAAAGTTCCAGGCCCTGATACGCGAGCACCAGCCCGGCAACGCCACCGCAGACGGCCAGCAGCACGCTCTCCGTGAGCAACTGCCGGATCAAGCGCGCGCGTCCCGCTCCCAACGCCTGCCGCAAAGCGGTTTCCCGTTGCCGCGTGGCGGCACGAGCGAGCAGCAGATTCGCCACATTGGCACAAGCAATCAACAGCACCAGGCTGATCGCACCAAGAAGCAACAACAGCGCCGGGCGAATCTCGCTCCCCACCTGCTGGCGCCATGGCGCGACCTTCACGCCCAGGCTGCGATCCTCCCAATGCCTCTCTGCTAATCCATGATTGACGGCTTCCATTTCAGATTGAGCTTGCCCAAGCGTGACCCCAGGCTTTAAGCGCGCAAAGGTGTAATAGTTGTTGCTGACGCGCTCGTCCCGGCTTGGATCGGGAGCCGGCGGCAGCCAGGCATCAATGCTGTAGGATGCAGGAAGCTCCGGCGGAAATCGAAAGTTTGGAGGCATCACGCCGATCACGGTGTAACTCTGCCGGTCGATATCCACCGCGCGCCCGACCACTGTGCGGTCAGAGCCAAAGCGCCGTTGCCACAGCCCGTAGCTCAGAATAATCACGTGATCGTGGCCGGGCTGATCTTCTTCTGGCAGAAATGCACGGCCTAGCGTCGGCTCGACTCGCAACACCTGAAACAGTCGCGATGAAGCCACTACACCAAACAGCGACTCCGGATGATCGCCTCCGCCGAGGTTGATCACCCAGGTTCGCGCCGTGGCCATCTCTTCGAACGAGTTACTCTCGCGGCGCCAGTCCACAAACCGCGGATACGCTGTCCACATGCCCCAGCGGTTCGCGTTCGCATTGGTGGACCAGAGCTGCACCAGGCTTTCCGATTGCGGGTAGGGCAGAGGCCGAAGCAGGACGGCGTTCACGACGCTGAAGACCGCCGTAGTCGCGCCAGTCCCCAGAGCCAGCGTCAGTACGGCAACCATCGCGAAGCCCGGGCTGCGCCGGAGCATGCGCACGGCGTAGCGCAGATCTTGCAGAAGCCTCTCCAGCCATACCCATCCCCACTGCTCGCGGCTCTGTTCGCGCAGCACCAGGGTGTTGCCGAACTGCCGCCGCGCCACATAATCCGCTTCGGTGGTTTCCCCGCTCGCCCGCGCCTTCATCTCCAGGTGAAAGCGCATCTCGTCTTCCAGATCGCGATCAAATCTCCTCCGAAACAGCAGAAATGCGACTCTGCGCCAGAGCTTACTCATATCTCAACGCCACCATCGGATCGACTTTCATCGCACGCCGCGCTGGAATGTAGCCGGCCAGCAGTGCCACGGCCGCCAGAATCGCCGAGACGCCGAGGAATGTCGGAGGGTCAAACGAACTCAAGCCAAATAGCAATGACACCAGCACCCGTGCCGCACCGGCTGCCGCCAAGATCCCGATGACGATCCCGATCAGCACCGGCCGCATGCTCTCGCCAAGCACCAGCTTCAACACATCTTCCCGGCCCGCGCCCAACGCTATGCGCACTCCGATCTCATGCGTGCGCTGGCTCACGGCGAAACTGACCATGCCATAAATCCCGACCGACGCCATGAGCAATCCCAGGATGCCGATGATCGCCGACCCGATAGCGCCCACGCGCGACACCACGAATGCCGATTGATTCGTGAACGCCGTCTGGGAATTTTGAATCACAACTCTCAGGCTGTTGTCGATCGCCCGCACTTCGCGAATCACCGCGGTACTGACCGCATTTTCGTTCCCGCGCGTGCGAATCACAAAGCCTCCCGACGTACGGCTCATTGGAAGATAGAGGCAGGTCTCGTCGAACTCTTCAAGCGACACACTCCGCACATCCCCGGCGACACCGATGACCGTGCTCGAACTGGAATGCGGATATTCTTCTCCAGCCCAGTGGCTGGAATCCGGGCCGAAACCAAAGCTAATGCGCTTTCCGATAGGATCCTGGCCCGGCCAGAATCGCCTCGCTGTGGCTTCGCTGACGATCACCGGACTCGCATCGAAGTTCAGATCATCGCGCGCTTCCTGCGCGGCGAAACCGTGGCCGCGCACAATGGGAATCTTCATCGTGTTGAAATAATTAGAGGCGATCCGGTTATAGACTGCGTCCTGGGCATCCCTTCCCGTCACCAGATGGCCAGCCGGGCTGACTGAGATGGTCCTGACACCGCCAGCCAGGGGCATCCGCCCGGCGGTCACTGATTCAACACCGGGCATTGCTTCCAGGCGCTCCAATAGCCGCCGGTGAATGGCCACCCGGCTCGCCGGGGTAAGTTTCATTCCCTCCGGTGCGCCCACGTCAATTGAAACGATGTTGTGATAGTCGAATCCAAGATCGACCGAGAAAGCCCGCTGCGATCCCCTGGCCAATAATCCCGCGGTAACCAGCAGAGCCAAGCACACGCCCACTTGACCGATGACGAGAACGTCACGCAAACGTGATCCGCGCATGCGGTGACCGAGAACAGTGCCTTCCTTTTTGAGCGCCGGCGTCACATCGGCCCTGGATGCCGCGAGCGCGGGGGCCAGGCCGAATGCGACGATAGCGACGACCGAAAGCAGCAGCAGGTAAGCGAAAACCCGATGATCCGGCGTCAAATGAAACGCCATGGTTCCCCAGTAAGTAGGCATTGAGGCCACCACTTGAACCACCAGGAAGCGCAGCGACCACCAGGCGAACAGCAGGCCCATGCCACCCGCCAACAAACTGATCAAAGCGCACTCCGTGAGCAGTTGCCGGATCAAGCGTCCGCGAGTCGCGCCAATGGCCAGGCGGACGGCAATCTCCTTTTGCCGTGCGGCGGAACGGGCCAGCAGCAGGCTGGCCACATTGGAGCATGCGATCAGCAGCACAGAACTGACTGCGGCAAGCACCAGTGCAGCGATCGCCATAAACCCGGCATTTGGCGCGCCGAACGGCGAGCCTCGCTCCAGTTCAATGCGATTTGGGGGAGCGCCAGTCTGATTTTCGGACTCGGGGAATTCCCGGCGTAGCTGTGATGCCAGCGTATTCATCTGGGCTTCGGCCTGCCCCGCTTCAACGCCTGGCCGCAGGCGCCCATAGACGCGACAGCACACGCCGGCCCGATCACTCAAATCTTTAGCGTCCGGATCAAGGCGAACCAAAGATGTCATCGGCAGCCAGAAATCCGGCACGGTTGGTGCTGTGCCCAGAAAATCGCGCCTTGTAATCCCAACGACCGTGAAAGCAATGCCATTCAGGTTCAGGTTGTGCCCCAGAAGTCCCGGATCTTTCCCGAACCGCCGCTCCCAGAAGTTGTAACTCATGAGTGCAACCGCCGGTGCGCTCAGGTTGTCTTCCTGAGGACCGAATGTGCGCCCGACGGCCGCATCCACTCCGAGCATCTTGAAATAGTCGCCGGAAACCAGCGCGCTTTGCGCGACTTCTCCACCCCCGCCAGTAACCTGCGCAAATCGAAAGCCCGCCGCACCGGCGATGCCTCCGCCCCTGGCTGGAGGCGGCGTGGATACTCCGGTCAGAGAGACTCCTTCGAAGTTGATGGTGGCCAGATCGGAGAAGACCTGGTTGTTGTCCCTGTAGTAAACGTAATCGGGATAAGAGAAGTGCTGGTGAGGGCTCGTGCTGCGAGTCACTTGCACCACGCGCTCCGGCTCCGGCACGTCAAGCGGGCGTAGCGCCACCGCATTGAAAGCCGTGAAGATCGCCGTGTTCACGCCGATGCCGACTGCCAGCGTCAGCACCGCGATGAGGGTGAAACTTGGATTGTTCACAAGCATGCGCACGCCGTAGCGCAGATCTTGCAGCAGCGTTTCCAGCCACACCCATCCCCACTGCTCGCGGCTCTCCTCGCGGAACAGAGTTACGTTGCCGAATTGCCGCCGTGCGGAGTAACCCGCTTCGGTGGTTTCCCCGCCCGCGCGCGTTTTCATCTCGAGATGGAAGCGCATCTCGTCTTCCAGATCGCGGTTAAATCTCCGCCGAAACAGCAGGAATGCGAGTCTGCGCCAGAGTTTACTCATAACGCAGAGCCACCATCGGATCGACCTTCATCGCGCGCCGCGCCGGAATGTAGCCGGCCACCAGCGCCACCGCCGCCAGAATCGCCGAGACGCCGAGGAAAGTCAGAGGATCAAACGTACTCAAGCCGAACAGCAGTGACACCAGCACCCGCGCCGAGCCGGCTGCAGCCACGAGCCCCACTCCGATTCCGATCAGCACCGGCCGCATGCTCTGGCCGAGCACCAGCTTCAGCACGTCCTCCCGCCGCGCGCCCAGGGCGATGCGTATACCAACCTCATGCGTGCGCTGACTCACGGCGAAACTGACCATGCCGTAAATCCCAACCGACGCCAGTACCAGTCCGAGAATGCCGACGATCGTTGCAAGAATCGCGGCTACACGGGAAAGAAAGAACGACGGTTGCATCGAGAGCCCCGACCGGAAATCAAAGACAAACGCCTGTAGGTCCGGATCTACCGCCGGCAGCTCCCTGTGGAGCGCGGCCACCACGGGGCGCGGGTCGCCGGCCGTCCGCACCAGTATCCTCCCCGGAAAGTCGCGCGTAACGGGAACATACAGGCAGGTGTCATCAATCTCCTCCGGTTGCACGCTCCTGATATCCTTCGCAACCCCGATTACCACGCTGGAAGTGGACCGCGGATTCAGATCATTGGGGACCAGGCTGTCAGCGGGAATCTCGAAACTGATCCGCTTGCCGATGGGATCCTGGCCGGGCCAGAATTTCCGCGTCGTATTCTCGCTCACGATCACGGGAGCTCCGTTGAAATCGTCGCCGCCCCTGGCCTCCTGCTCATTGAATTTGCGGCCCCGCAGAATCGGAACGCCCACTGTGTCGAAGTAATTGGGCGCAACCAAGTTGTAATGCGACTCCAGCGCGTGCTGCGGGTCGATGGGCCGTCCGTCGAGGCCAACTGAGACGTTCCGAACCTCACCTATCAGCGGCGCGCGGGAAGCCACGCTCACCGTCGTCACTCCCGCAATTCCTTCTATACGTTTGATGACCTGCTGTTGGAGCGCCCGAGCCTTCGCCGGATCCCCGTGGGAATTCACGAAGTGAAACTCAATTAGTTTTCTGTAATCGAACCCCAGGTCGATGCCAAACGCGCGCTGCGACCCTCTGGCGAGCAGCCCTGCACCAATCAGCAGAACCAGGCTCACCGCCACCTGAACCCCTACCAAAAGGTCGCGCAACCCGGATTTGCGCAAACCTCCAAACGCCCCGCCTTCTTCTTTCAGCGCCGACGTGAGGTTTGGCTTCGACGCCTGCAACGCCGGCGCAAGACCGAAACCGATGGCCGCGACCATGGAGACCAGCAGCATGTATGCAAAGACCCGATGGTCGGGCGCCAGGCGCAAAGCGATCGTCACCCACACCGTCGAGAATGCCTCTGAAATCTGCAGCATGAGCAGATGCAGCACCCACCACGCGAGCACCAGGCCTGTACCACCTGCCAGAATGCTGATGAGTGCGCTCTCGGTCATGAGTTGACGGATGAGCCGCCCGCGGCTCGCGCCGATCGCCAGCCGAATGGCAATCTCTTTCTGCCTTGCCGCTGACCGCGCCAGCAGCAGACTCGCCACGTTGGCACAGGCGATCAGCAGCACCAGGCTCACGGCTGCCAAAACAAACGCCGTCGGCGTTCCCAGCCCATCCGTTCGGCCAAATGGGGAAGCCACCATGAGGTCGATATGATCCGTGCTCTGTTTTCTGCGCGCGTCCGCATCGGGATACAGCTTCTTCAGCCGTTGGAAGAGCCCGTCGGTCTGGGCTTGCGCTTGCTGTTGCGTCACGCCGCCTGCCAGCCTCCCAACCAACGCGCAGCACTCGCCGCGCCGGTCGTGCAACACATCTGCGGCAGGCTCCAGCCGGTCTAACACCGTGAGCGGAGCCCAGACAGAGGGAACAATAGGCCCGGTACCCGCGAAATCGCGGGGCGTAATCCCGATCACGGTGAACGCCACATCGTTCATGATGAGCGTTCTGCCGATCATGTCGGGATCACGATCGAACCGCCGCTCCCAGAAGTTTTCACTGAGCAGCAGGACCGGGTGAGCGCCCGGCTTGTCATCCTCACCAAGAATGAAGTCCCGGCCCATGACCGGGGCAACACCTAGAACGCGAAAATAGTTCCCCGTCACCAGCCAACCGAATACCTGCTCGGCATTCTTGCCTAAAATGGGTTCCGGAAGACTCATGCCCACGGCGCCGGCGATTCCACCTCGCTTCTTCAAGTTGAAGGTAGGCACGCCACGCATGGAGAAATTGAAGGAGCTCAGGGCAGTCAAGCCAGAGAACACGCGGCTGTTGTCGCGCAAGTAAATATAGTCGGGGTAGGCGAAGCGCGAATTGCCTGGGCCGACATCTACTTGCACCACCCGCTCCGGCTCCGGCACATCCAACGGCCGCAACGCCACGGCGTTGAAAGCCGTGAAGATCGCCGTGTTCACACCGATTCCCACTGCCAGCGTCAGCACCGCAATCAGCGTGAAACTCGGATTGTTCACGAGCATGCGCACGCCGTAGCGCAGATCTTGCGCCAAGCGGTCGAGTGGGCCCCATCCCCACATCTCGCGGCTCTGTTCGCGCAACAACGTGGCGTTACCGAACTGCCGCTGTGCCGCGTAACCCGCATCGGTGGTTCCGCCGCCCGCGCGCGCTTTCATCTCCAGATGAAAACGCATCTCGTCTTCCAGATCGCGGTTAAATCTTTCGCGGCGAATCAGAAACACCAGCTTGCGCCACAGCCGCGTCATATCGCTCTCCTACGCCGTCTGGATCACCCGCGTGATCGCGCGCATCACACGCTGGAACTCGGAAAGCTCGCGCTCCAGTTGTTTGCGGCCCGACGCTGTCATGCGATAAAAGCGCGCCCGCCGGTTGTTTTCCGATTGCCCCCACTCCGCCGACACCCATCCCTGAATTAACAATCGTTGCAGCGCCGGATAGAGCGAGCCTTCTTCCACCTCCAGCACGTCCTCGGACATCTGATGGATGTGTTCAGCGATCCCGTAGCCGTGCATCGGCCCTCGCGCCAGCGATTTGAGGATCAGCATGTCCAGCGTACCCGGCGGAATTTCGGTTCGACGGTTGTCGCGTGTTCCCATAGTTTATCTATGGGACAGTGTAGGCCGGCCTCACGCCGCTGTCAATAGGAATTGTAATGAGGGTGGGTACTAGGTCTGGAAGTACGTGACCAGCGCGCCTTCGCCGCTCACCGAGGCGTCGAGGAAATAGTCCGCTACGCGCAGCGAGTTAGTGGCGTCTTCCGATGCCAGCAGGAATTGGTCAGCCGGACCCTGCGCCGCAGGTGCGTTGAATTGGACCATCACACCGTGCAGCGTGGTCTGATTCAGGCCCGCGCCGCCAAGGAAAACGTTGCCGGTCAATCCCGGAATCGTGGCCACCAGGATGGCGCAGGCGCGCACTGTTAGGTCTGTCGAGAGTGGCACTGGCGTGCCCGCGGAAGCCACCGTGACTTTGCCCAGAAAAGTCGGCTGCATGGCTAGTCGAAGATCACCGTGATATTGGTCGCACCCGAGGTCACGACACAAATGCCGGCGCTGAACGTCTGATTGAATTCCAGGCTGAAGGGGTTCGCCAAAGTGGAAGGCAGCGTGATCACGCCCGCCGCGCCGGACCCCGGCGTTCCGCTGCACGAGGCCGCCGCTACGTTATACAGCTTCACCGTCGCGCTCACCACGCCGGTGCCCACCACGATGCGCCGCAGAATACCTGGCGTTCCTTTCACCGTCGTGGTCGCCGCAGAGGTAATGTTGCTGCCGGAGGAGCCTGCAAGCACGGGCCGGCCCGAAGTATCGGTGGACAGCGCGCGCAGGTTCGCCCCGTCCGATCCGCCCACCAGCGCGCTCACCGTCGGAGCAGCGCTGCCCGCCGGACCGGCGTACAGCGTGGGCAAACTGTTCACCTGGCTTCCGCGCAGCAGTGCCGCAATTGTTCCGCTGGTGAATGCGCTGGCGCGTACGCGCGCGTGCGACGCTCCCGCCGCGCACACCATCACGTAGGGGCCGTTTGCCGCCACGCTGGTCACATATTGCGCCGTGTTGGGAATTTCGAAAAAGGTGGCCACCCACGTCGTGCCACCGTCGAACGACAGTTCCGGCACGACCGTCGCAGTCCAGGTTCCCGAAAGGGTGACACCAGCCCCGCGCTGCCCGGTCAGCGCCACTTGCGCCGTCCCGTTGAGCGCTGTAATACTTTGCGACGCTGGAGCCGCGTCCGGAGTCGCTACCGGAGCGTTCCCGGATACGTTGAGTTGCGCCAGCGCCACAGGCGCGCACGCCAGCGCGCACGTAAGCGCGAGACTTTTTCCCACGGCTTACTGGTACGCCACGACCGTGCCGGTCATGCCCGTGCCGCCCGCCGACCACTTGATCCCGCTGGTCATCTGCGAGCCGTACAAAGGAAACGTCACTTGCGAACTCGCGGGAATCGAGAAGGCGCTGACCACTGTGACCGGAGTTCCCTGCCCGTCCGTGATCGTAACCGTCTGCGCGGCGCCGTTCGTATTCGTGACGATCACGGCGATGACGCAGGACGTGGTCGAAGTCAAAGAAGCCGTGCTCGTCGGCACCGACTGCCAGGCCGGCGTGAACGCCGTCGTGCCGCACGCCGTCTTGGGCACCGTTTGCACCTGCCCGATGACATTCGCACCAGTGGGAAGCGAGCCGGTGACGTTGAATCCAGCGTTCGAAATCGACCCGGAGATGGTGAGCGGGGTCATGGACGCCGCTCCCTGCACGGTGATGACGTCCGCCGATGGCGTCCCGGCCGTTCCTAAAGCCGGCTGCTTGGCCGCGGTCGCCGCCCCAGTGGGGAGAGATACGGTTCCTGCGATGTTGTTGATATTCCAGGTGCCAGATTGGGTCGCCGTCACGGCGCTGCCCGGACCGCCGGATTGTTGCAACTGAGCATAAACGGGCCCGAAGATCCCCGCCGCCACCAGCAACAGAAACAACGAGGCCAGCATGTAGAACCAAGTCGAACGCTTCTTCATTTTGTTTTCCTCGAAAGCAGAAACTTCCACCACGGCTTCCGAACCATCTGGCTCTGCCCGGACAGTTCCAGCAGCGCCCGGAACGCCGCAACTTCCACTGCGCGCCGCTCCTCTTCCATAGGCGGCACGACGATGCGTACTTCCTCGCTGCTCTGAACGTCACCGGCGGTATGAATTTCGATGGGTGTGCTGGTCTGCCGGCGCAGATGCCGCAAGAGGGCCCGCTCCAGTTCGCCGCCGACGCCATCGAGCAGCGGCCTGATCGCGTCAGGCGGTTCCTCGATCCGGATGGTCAAATGAGGATGGTGGCTGGTGAGATGAAAATCATGCCGCGCGAGCTGGCCGCGCAGCGCCTTGGCGGTCGGGCCGTCGCCTGCAATCAGCACACGCATGTTACCTCACGAAACGCACTTTCACGGTTCCCGTTCCAGAGGTGCTTTGCAGGTAAGCGATTGTGCTGCCCGGCATGAAACGGTAGGGGTTGGGAGTGGCGTCGCGCCAAAATGGGGCGCCGGAGAGCGGGGCGACAATGGCCTCCTGCACGGAAGTGGAGATGATGTCTTGATCGGGACGCGAAAGATCGGTGCGGATATTGATATCCACCGCGAGGGTGTTGCGCACGGCGACATTGTTGCAGCCGAACGGCGCCACGATGGGCGTCCAGTTTTGAGGATCTATGTCAAGGTCCTGGATTTCGAAGGGGGCAGGCATGGGAGAGGCCGGAAGGCGTTGCTGATCCCATGCTAGTGAGGCGGCGGGAAGTCCCAGCAGGCCGAAGTTGCCCAAGTATTGGGGAACAGTTGCTAAAAATTCTTCACCAGGCTGTGACCGGCAGGCGGCGTCAGCGAAGAAAGATCGCGGCTCCGCACTGCAAAGCGGCCGCGCCGGCGGCGCCGGTGAGGGCAGGAACGAACGCCGGAATCGCGCCACGCCGTTTCCATTCGCCATGCACAGCGTGAAATCCGAGATAGAAGAAGGTGCCGCCGGCAATGGCGAGCGGGTAAGCGGTCCAGCCCTCCCCTAGAATGGGGGCAAGTCCGAGAGCCGCGGCCCCGCCCACGAGCGTCACTCCTTCCGACAACAGGCACCACGCGAGAGCCGACCACCGCGACCGGACAGCTGCGCGCAGAAGCGTGCCCAGTGCGATGCCCTCGGGAATTTTGTGCAGTACGAAGGCGACGGGCAGCGCCAGGCGCACACCCGGCAGTGAGGCCCACTGGGCGGTCACAATGCTCCAGCCGTCGAGCGTGCTGTGAATGGCGGCGGCCAGCACCATGGGTGTGGCGAAGCCGTGCAGGGCAGTGGCGCAGCTTGCGTGGTCATGATCGCCAGCGCAGGACGGGCACACGGGAAACAGGTAGCGGTTGGTCACGCGCAGCATCCCGTACCCGGCGGCGAACAACAGCGGTCCCGCTGCCCAGCCCGTAGCGGCCACCACTTCCGGCAGCACGCCGAAAAGCGAGATGCCCATGAGCACACCCCCGGCGAAGGGCACGATCACGCGCGTGGAGCGGCCGGTGCCTTCGAGGGCGACGCCGAGGACCGCGCCCAATAGGGCGGCCGCGGTCGCAAGTAGCGCGACCCCCATGGCTCCGGATGAAAGCAGAGTGGGCAAGACTTCAATGTAGCGGGTTTTCGAAAGGGCGGGCTACTCGATGCGGAGCGCTTTGTTGTTCCCAACGCGCACCAGCTGACCCTTGAATTTCAGTTTGCCGTTGACGATTCCGTCCAACGACCGGTGCAGAGGGTGGTCAAACATCACGAGATCTCCCTCTTCGAGGCCCAGAAAGTCTTCCACGCTGAAGCGGGCGCCCTCGAGCCGGCTGTCGAATTCCACCACGGCGTCGCACAGGAACCGCAACATGCGCTCCTGCTCGGCTTCACTGGATTCAGCCTTGCGCACGGACCATTGCTGCTCGAATTTCTGGCGCATCATCTTGATGATGATAGCGGGCATGGCCATGTTCATCATGCCGGTGGAATCGCCGGTGCGGACCTCGATGCCCACGGCGACCACGGCTTCATTGGGCGCGAGCACCTGCAGAAGCTGGGGCTCCTTCTCCATGCTCTCGATCTTGAAGTCGATGCTGGTGACGCCCTTCCAGGCCTCGGTGAGATCGTGCAGGATGATCCGGAACAGAGCGTCGAGCAGGCTCTGCTCGATCTCGGTGATTTCGCGCTGTACCACGGCTGGATTCTTACCGTTGCCCCCCAACAGCATCTCGAGGACGGGAAAAATAATGGAGGGATTTAATTCTAGTACGGCATTGCCTTCGTACGGCTTCAGACTCAGCGACGTGATGCACGTGGGTGAGGGCAGGCCTTCCAGAAATTCTCCGTACGAAAGCTGCTCGACGCTCACCAGGTTGACGGTCAGGTAAGAGCGCAGGTAGGCTGACAGGCTGGACCCGAGATTGCGCACGAAATTATCGTGCAGCAGGTGAATGGCGCGAAGTTGGGACTTGGCAATGCGGTCGAGGCGCCGGAAATCGAAGCGGATTCCTTGCTTCGCCGGCGTGGGGCCCGCCTTGCGATCTTCGAGGTTTTCAAAGACCGCGTCGATTTCCTGTTGCGAGAGTTGACGGTTCACGGGACGGCGCAGACCTCCTGGTTATTCATCGCACGCCCCAGGCAGATTCTTTAGGCCTCAGCATCCTCAGCCCAGAAAATTGAAGAGGCTGGTTCTCGGCACCATGCCGCGGGCCTGGAGCGCAGCCTGCTCTTGTGTCTGGCTCTCGGTGAGCTGGGTGGAGGCCTGGGCCATGTCGGCGTCCTGTTTGCCGCTGAGGGCCGTCTGGTAGCTCAGATTCATCTGTTGCGAGAGGTCGCTCGCCGCCTGAATGCGATTCTGGGCCGCGCCGTAAAAGCCGATCTGCTGGTTGAGGTAGTCGTCCGCGGTGGCCAGCGCAGTCAGCTGGGTCTGAATGCCGGTGACATCGTTGTTCTGGAGCGCCACGCGCAACTGGTTCACGGCCGTGAAAACATTATCGACAGCGGGCGTACCGTCGGGATTCTGGTCATCGAAGATCTGTTGCGCGGTCAGATCGACGCTGAACGTGTTGCCCAGAGGATCCTGGACCTGCCGGGTGGCCTGTGTGACGGTCAACTGTACGACGCCGCCGCCCGTGTCGGGGTTTACGGTATCGGCCTGGTACGGCTCCGACGTGTAGGCGTCGCCGCCGAACACATAGCGATTGCCCACCTGTGTATTAGCGATCGAGATCAGCTCGCTTTGGATGGCACCCACCTGTTGCGCCAGCTCGGTCCGGGTTTGCGCGGTCTGGGTGCCGGTTACACCCTGCGCGGCCAGGGTGCGCGCATTCTCGACCAGTTGCTCCGCGGTGGAAACGGCCTGCTGGGCGGTATTCACTTGCGTGGTGACATCGCTCAAATTGGATTGCACCTGATTGTTGCGGCTGATGTCGGCGCGCAGGCTCAGGATATCGCTGACCTGGTCGGGCGCATCGGAAGCATTCTGAAACTTGAGCCCGCTCGAGAGCTGGCTTTCGGCCTGCTGCATGTTGTTCTGAATCTGCGCCAGATCGGCCAGGAACATGGCTCCGGAAGGATCAATACCTGAGATCATATGGTTTCCCCTATTCCATGGTCTTTACCGCGCCCGATCAGCCCGTGGGCTGGAGCAGGTTCACGGCGGTTTGTGTCAGGCTGTTCAAAATGGTGAACAGTTGGGCGTTCGCCTGGTAGGCGTTCTGGTACTGGACCAGCAAGGCCGCCTGTTCATTCAGGTCGACACCGGAGATCTGCTGGCGCGTGCTTTGCGCCTGCGCCACAACTTGCTGCTGGATGCTCTGCTGGTCGTTGGCGTCCGAGAGTTGCTGGCCCACGCCCGCCGCCAGATTGCCGAAGAACTGCACATAACTCATGTTGTTGATCTCGTCGGCGGGCTGCTGCGGATTGGCGAGCGCGGCCAGATTGAGCGCGGCGCCGTTACTCACGTAGGGCGGGCCGGGATCTATGGCCGCGAGCGTATCCGGAGTCGCCGAGGGGTCAATGGCGAGCGTGGCAGCCACATTGGTGGCGTTGGTGGTGTCGTAAGAAAACAAAGCCGAACCAGCCACCGGAGGGGGCCCATCCGAGACGTTGCCGTCAGCCAGCAACTGGTTCACCCGATCGGCGAAGCCCTGCGCGAGTTGATTCAAGCTGCCGGGTTGGTTCGCATCCCCCAACAATGACGCCAGAACGTTGTTGTGCGTGTCGATCTGCGCGCCCAGCTGGCCGCCGGTGATCTGCTGGGTGACGTCCCGGCCCGCGGAATCGAAGATGGTCGCGGTGGGCGGAACTCCGGGGCTGCCGAGCGCCTGGGCGGGTGCGGCGATCACATCGGAGATGTTGTACTGCTGCTGATTGACGACCAGCGGCGTCTGCCCCCCGGCGAGCACCGTCACCTCGCCGTCCTGGCCGACCGTATAAGTGAAATTCACCAGGCTCGAGAGGCTCTCGAGAGTGTTGTGGATCTTGGCGTCGAGCGAGGCGTCGTTGTGATCACCACCGGAGATCTGGCTGTTGTAGTTCTGCAATTGCTGGGCGTCCGCGTTGATCTGATTTACAGTTTGGCCGATCTGGTTTTCGGTGTTCTGTTGCACCTGCTGCAGGCTGGTCACCGTGGTCTGGAAGCTCACGACCACCTGTTGGGCGCTGGTCATGACCGCCTGGCGGGAGGGCTCGCTCGCGGGATCCTGGCTCCAGGCGGAGAAGCTCGAAAACAGATTTCCCAGGGCGGCAGGAATGCCGTTGGCCGCCGAAAGATTCAGGGCGCTTTGGACGTCAGTCAAGCTCGAGGATTGCTGGCTGGCCATGCCGAGCGAGGTCTGCGCGCGTTCCACGGCCTGTTCGGCGAACTCGTTACGCGTGCTTTGCACACTGCCCAGCGTCACGCCACCATCCAGCCCGCTGGCCGGATCGAAGGGTTGCGCATCCAGATTCTGAACCTGCTTGGCGTAGCCCGGAGTCTGGGAGTTGCTGACGTTGTTCGACGTGACGGTGAGCGCCTGGTTGAAAGCCCTCAGAGCGCTTGCGGTAGTGTAAATAGACGAAAGCAGCGACATAGTGACCTCTAGGCTTCCACCGAAACACGCCGGCCCCCGGAAACCAACGGCGGCACCCCTCCGCCCGTAGGCGAGTATGCTTGGCCCCCCGGGCCTCCGAGAGCGCGTCCCCAATCCGCACAGAACGTTCCGGCGCTCACATGAAGCGCGGCGTGGATGCGCAATTCCGCCTGGAAACGCTCGATGGCGCGATGGGCCTCCTGCCCGCGCGACGTGGGATCAGCGGACCAGCGGGCGACCGCGGCCTCGATGTGTGCCAGCGATCGCGCCAGCGATCCGTGGCAGGCTTCGAGTGCTCCGAGGCCGGTACGAGCCGTGCGATCCCGGGTAGAATGCAAGTCCTCGCGCGCCAAATTCACCAGCTCTTGCGGAGCGCCGTCCATCACGCCCCCTTTTCGCTCCCGGCCAGTGTTTCCGAGACCAGCGCGCGGCTGGTGGCGAGCGAGCTGGGCTGGTAGCGGCCGGCCTGATAATCGCGCGAGAGCGCCGCCACCCGTGTGGCGCGGTCCGCGGACTGCGCGGTGAGCGTCGCACCCAGCTTGCCGGCAAAACCCGAGAATTCGACGCGGTCGCCACTGGCTGGTTTTCCGGGCTCTGCGCCGGTCAGACCGGCTTGCCGCGTAACGGACCCGGCCGGAGGAGCCGCCGCGGCTGGGGTTCCCGTGAGATTGGTATCTAGCACCTTCATTTTGGTTGCACCGCGCGCGCGGAAGCTTGGGGCGCGCTACTGGAGATATCGGCAGATTCGGGACCGGGGTTTAGTGGCCCGGAACGGCGCGGCCCGGCGATGGCTTGCTGCATGAACTTCCCGTGGATCTTGAGCAGCAGGCGCACCTCGCCGGTGGCCAGGCCCAGCCGGGAGGCGATCTGCTCCGGCGACTCCCCCCGGCGCGCCAGACGCAGCGCCTGGCTCCGCCGGCTCAGGTTCATGCCGGGCCGGACGGGAACGGCCGAGGCCTCGACTGGCGCGCCGGGGGGTGCGGTTTCGATCGGCGCGGGTTCTTGGGAGCGCGCTTCGATGTTTTCCGGCGTCCGCTCGCCCGCGTGCGCGGGCGCGGGCAGCCCCAGCCGTCGCTCGGCCGCGCGAATTTCGGCTTTTAACGTGCAGAACAGATAGAGTGCCAGAAGCAGCGCCAGTCCCAGCCCCGCCACCATCACAACGGCCGGGATTGTGAGATTCAACATAGCGGCCGCCGGCATTTCATGCGCTCCAGTGCAGCCATTACCGCAGGCTCCGCAGCCGGTCCTGACGGCTGACAATCTGGTGAATCCGCACCCCGTAGTTGCCCTCGATCACCACGACCTCCCCGCGCGCCACCACACAGTTGTTCACTACTACATCGACGGGCTCGTTGAGCGAACGGTTTAACTCGACAATGGACCCGGTGGTGAGTTTGAGGACCTCCTTGATGGGAAGCTGGGTTCGGCCGAAGGAAACACTAACGGGCAGCTCCACATCCAGTAGCACATCCATGGTTTTGGTGGCTGCGGGCGTGGCCGGCGCCAGCGCGGACGCGATCACGCCGGCGACGGGATCCGGTGCCGGCGTGCCGGAGGACGCGGGCGGACTGGCTAAGGCCGCGAGCAGACCGGCACTCAGGCCCACTGCCAGGCTCAGCTCGCCGTCGGGAAAGCGTAGCGTGACCCCGAACCGTTGCGCCGCCAGGCCGGCGACCGGGCGTTCTGCGCCGCGCTCGCAGGCAACCTCTTTGCCTAGCACGGCGCCCATACTCTGAGCCGTCGCGGCCAGCGACTGGCTGAGGATTTCCAGGTACGTGTTGCGCGCGTCGGCCGGCTCGGCGGCGTCGATGCCCGCGGCGCGCAGCGTCCGCTCACCTAGTGCGAGCCAGCTTTTCTCCGGGGCTGTCACCCACATGGCCGGTTGCGGAATATCCTGGAAGCCCTGTTCCCAGCACAACTCTCCCTGGACGGCGGAGCTTTCCCCGGCGGGTGCGGGATCCGGGGCAAACTGCGCCTCGGGCCGCTCTTCGGTCATGGAGTCGATGGCCGCAGCCAGAGCGGCCGTCCATTGCTCCATCAGCCAGCGAGCGTGTTCATCCATGGAGTCGCCGTTGGGCATGGTCATATCCCCCGCTCAGTCGGCCAGCGCCGGGCCAGATAGGTGCGCAACCGCAGAATGGCCTGCGATTTCAGTTGCGAGATGCGCGACTGGTGCAGATGGACCACTTCGGCGATCTCCCGCAAGGTCAGCTCCTCCTGGTAGTACAGGCTGATCACGGTGCGGTCCATGGCCGGCATCTGTTCGATGCCTTCCGCCAGCACCCGTTCCAGTTCGGCGCGCTCCACCAGGCGCGAAGGCAGGTGCTCGGCGTCATCGGCGATGTACTCAAGCAGATCCCGGCCGGCTTCACCCGCCGATTCCAGCGCGGCGATAGACAGGCCTTGCAGATCCGCCAGCCAGGCGTGGTATTGCTCGAGATCCATCTCCAGCTCGCCGGCAATCTCCTCTTCGGTAGGCTCGCGGTGGAGGCGCTGGCCCGCGGCTTGAATGGCGGCCTCGACCTGCCGGGCCATCTTGCGCTTCTGCCGCGGCGCCCAGTCGAGGCCGCGCAGGCTGTCAAGAATGGCGCCGCGGATTTTGTATTCCGCGTAAGTCTTGAGCTTGACGTTGTGCTGGGGATCGAAATGATCGATGGCCGCGATCAACCCCACCACGCCGGCCGAGATCAGATCGTCCAGGGCTACGTTGTCCGGCAGGCGCTCATGGATACGCCGGGCGATCAGCCGCACCTGCGGCAGGTGCTCGAGAATTAACCTCTCGCGCTCCTCCGGGGTGGTTTCGGGTGTGGTGGGATAGCCGGTCATATGAAGATGGGCGGCGTCATGCGGCGGCACGCGACTCCGCAGCCTCAGAAGAAAGCAACAGATCCGCAGAAGAAAGCAACAGATCCGCGATGCGGCCCTTGGTGGCGGGCTCGAGGTGCTCGGGTACCTGCTGTCCCGCCGTCAAAAAGGAAACCGGTTTTCGCGTGCGCGACGCTTCGTTCAGCACCGGACCCAGCGTCGCGGTCTCGTCCAGTCTGGTGAACAGCAGCTTGGCGGGCCCGAAAATTTCAAATCGTTCCACCGCACGAGTAATATCGGCGGATTTCATGGAGGCCGATAGGACCAGGTGGGTGTCGATGTCCGGGCGCGACTGGAGGAACGCCGCGAGATCCGCGCCCTGATCCATGTCGTCGGCCGCGAGCCCCGGAGTATCGATCAGGATCAGCTCCTTGCCGCGATGCAGCGCCAGGGCCTGCGCGAGCGCGCGCGGCGTTTCGGCGAACTCGAACGACACTCCCAGGATGGCGGCATACGTGCGCAACTGGTCGGCGGCGGCGATGCGATAGTGATCCGCCGAAATCAAAGCCATGGGCCGGCGCGCCGCCAGGCCGTAGGTGACTGCCAGCTTGGCCAAGACGCTGGTCTTGCCGGATCCCGGCGGGCCGGCGAGCGCCACAACGCGCTCCGCCGCGCCCTCGCGGCCGAGCGTGGCATCCACGGTAAGCCGGCTTTCGATCTCGACGCGCGCGCGGGCGACCGCCTGACGGAAATCCGCGGCAGGGCCCAGATGTTCGGCCACGGCTTCGGCGATCTGTTCGGCGAGGGGTGGAGCTACCTCGGCCTCGACCAGCATGGTGTAAATGCGGGCCGTCTGAGTCGACGGCGCGAGCCAGCGCGGAGCAGCCCAAGCCGAGTGCGCCATGGAGCGCCGCATGCCATCTATCTGGCGGCGGAGTTCGGCCAGTTCCCGCGCCAGCGGATCCACGGCTGCTGGCGGGAGCGCGGCATGGGCCGAGGCGCCCGGGGGTACGGCGAGCGCCAGTACCACTTCGTACTCTCCCAGATGCCGCGCCTCCATGGGCGCCTTTCTCGATTGCACCAGCAGCGCTTCCGGGCCCAGTTCCCGGCCGCCCTCGGCCAGCGCGTCCTCCACGGTAGCTGCGAAAAACGATTTTACGAACATCGGCGCATCCTCCTTGTTCTAACCCCGCCATGGCCCCGCCTCGTGCCACCGCTCCCCGTCACGGCAGCACCCCGAGGGAAACCACCCGCACACCCGGGGGCACTTCGTTGTGCGACAGCACGAACAGATTGGGTAACGAGGCTTCCACCATCTGCCGCAGGAAATAGCGCGCCCCGGCGCTAGCGATGACGACCACTGGGGTTTCCGGCTGCACCAGCTTCTGAGACAGGCGTTGCAGCAGGTCCCGCATGACTTGCGGATCGAGCGAGAAGGAGCTCGCCTGCTCGCCGTGCTCGGTGGTTTTCTCGATGGCCTGCTCGGCCACGCTCTCGAGGAAGTAGGCCGCCAATTCGCCGGCCGCGTTCAGGTAAGGTTTCACGATGGAGCGGCGGATGGCCTGCCGCGTATACTCGGTCAGCAGCACGGCGTTGCGGCTGGTGGGCGCGGCTTCGCCCAGCGCTTCCAGAATGGTGGCGGCGTCGCGAATGGAGACGCGCTCGCGCAGCAGGTTCTGCAGCACGCGTTGTACGGTGGCGAGGGGCAGCAGTTTGGGCACCAGGTCTTCCACCAGGCGTGGGCTCTCGACTGCCACGCGGTCCAGCAGCTTCTTGGCATCCTGGCGCGAGAACAGCTCGTGCGCGAAGCGCCGCGAAATCTCCGACAGATGCGTGCCCAGTACGCTCACGCCGTCGACCACGGTGTAGCCGGCCGCGCGCGCGTTTTCGGCGGCGCCGGACGGGACCCAGTAGGCGGGCATCCCAAAAGCCGGGTCGCGCGTGGCCTGTCCGTCGAGCGGTTTCTCGGTGCGCCCGGCGGCGATGGCCAGTTCGGCGCCTTGCGGCAGCTCATAGCGCGCGATCTCCGCGCCCTTGAGCAGGATCACGTATTCGCGTGCGCGCAAAGCGAGGTTGTCGGTGACGCGCACAGGAGGCAGCATGTAGCCCAGGTCAGTGGCCAGTTGGCGGCGAATGCCCGCGATGCGACGCAGCAGCGGCGAGTTGAGACCGCCCTCCGCCATGCTCACCAATCCCAACCCCACTTCGACCGCCAGCGGCTCCACCTTCAGCAGCGCTTCCAGGTTCTCGCGGGCCGGCTCGCGCTCGATGGCCGCGCTCTTGGCTTCCACGGCGCTCCTCCGGCGCATCCGCCAGCCGGCCGAACCCAGGCCCGCACCCAGGAGAAGGAAAGGAATTTTCGGCATCCCGGGAAAAGCGGCCATGGCGATCAGCACGCCACCGGCCAGCATGAGGGGTTGCGCCGAGCCGAATACCTGGCGGCGGAACTCGACCCCCACCCGCGCATCGGCGCTGGCGCGGGTGATGATCAGGGCACCTGAAATCGAGATCATGAGCGCCGGGATCACAGTGACCAGTCCGTCGCCAATGGTGAGCACGGTATAAGTTTCGATCGCGCGGCGGAAATCCATGCCGTTCTGGAGCACTCCGATCAGCAGGCCGGCAATGATGTTGATGCCGGTGATGAGGATGCTCGCCACCGCGTCGCGCTGCGTGAAGCGCGAGGCGCCGTCCATGGCGCCGTAGAACTCAGCTTCGGCGGCCAGCTGCTTGCGCCGCCTGCGCGCTTCGGATTCATCGATCATCCCGGCGTTCAGGTCGGAATCGATAGACATCTGTTTGCCCGGCAACGCGTCCAGGGTGAAGCGCGCGGTCACCTCAGAGATGCGCACCGCGCCATGGTTGATGACCACGTACTGGATGGCGATTAGGACCAGGAAGATCACGGCGCCCACGATGTAGTTGCCGCCCACTACGAAGTTGCCGAAGGCCTGAATCACTTCGCCGGCGGCGCTGGTCCCGGTATTGCCGTCGAGCAGGATGAGGCGCGAGGAGGAGATGTTCAGCGAGAGGCGGAACAGCGTCAGCAGCAACAGGGTCGTCGGGAAAACATTGAACTCGACCGGGCGCAGGATGTACATCGAGACCATCAGGACCACCACCGACAGCATGATGTCGGCGACGATCAGGAGGTCCAGCATGAAACCCGGGAGGGGTGCGATCAGGGCCAGGATAATGGCCAGCACGGCGATGGGCACGGCCATCTCGCTCCAGCCCACGCGCGCGGATGCCGCGGGCGCCAGAGGAATCGCTAGTGCTTTCGCCTCCGCCATGCGCTTTCTATCGCACCCCCGGCAGGCGGCCGTGCATCAGCCGGTAGAGATAGGCCAGGATCTCGGCCACCGCACGGTAAAGATGCGCGGGGATCTCTTGGCCCACCGCGGCCGAGCGGTATAAGGCCTGTGCCAGTAGCGGATTCTCGATCACCGGCACCTGGTGCTCCACGGCTTTGGCGCGGATGCGCAGCGCCAGATAGTTCTTGCCTTTGGCCACTACCACAGGAGCAGCCATCGAATCGGAGTGGTAGCGGAGGGCCACGGCGTAGTGCGTGGGATTCATGATGACAGCGGTGGCTTTGGGAACCTCCTTCATCATCTGGCGGCGCAAGAGGTCACGCTGCAGACGCCGGATGCGCTGCTTGGTCTGGGGATTGCCCTCTGACTCTTTTGCCTCTTCACGGACTTCCTGGCGGCTCATGCGCAGATCCTTTTGGTAGCGCCGCTTCTGGCGTATCAGATCCACCAGGCCGAAAACCAGAAACAGCATCCCCGCCTTCCAAAGAAGCTGCTGGAGCGAGTGGGCCACCAGATGCACGCCCGATTCGGCCGTGCCCAGGGGCAGCCAGAAGAACTGCACGAAGCCGTCGCGCGCGATCACATATACGGCGTAGCCCACCAGGGGAATGAGCAACACCGCCTGCATGGCGGAAGGCAGATTCTGACGAGGCAGCTCACGCAGTTTGCGGCCGGGATTGAGGCGCTGCCAGTCGGGCGCAAGCTTTTTCAGGCTCACTCCCATTTTGGTGGCAGCCAGTTGCGTCCCCAGGGCCACTGCCAGCAGCACTCCGGCGCCCAGTCCCAGGGGCACGAAAACACGGATGGCCGCGCCCCTGACGAGGCCGACCAGCTCACTGACGCTCTCGACCGGCGCGAAGGCGCGGCTAAACAGCCAGCGCATGGCTTCCCGCAGCTGAGCAAAGAAAGCCGGGCCGCCGGTGGCGAGAAGCGTGGCAAACGTCAGGAACTCGAAGGCGCTCACCAGCTCGCGCGAGACCGGAAATTGCCCTTCCTTCCGCGCCTTTTCCAGGCGCCGGGGAGTGGCTTGCTCGGTTTTCTGGGAAGTGTCCGCCATGGGATGTCAGCTCCCCGCCAGGTGAGCCGCCACACGCAACGCCTCGCGCATGCCGGCCGCGTAGATGCGCGGATAAAGCGCCGCCACGGCGGCGAGCGTAGACAACGCCACCAGCATCTTGGCCGGAAAGGCCAGCGTCACCAGCTGCAATTGCGCGTTGAGCCGGCCGATGAGGGCCAGCGCCAAATCCACCAGCGTGAGCAGGGCCACAACCGGCAACGCCAGGCGCACGCCGCCCGAGAAGATTCCCGAGGCCAGGCGGACGACCGACTCGCCAGACGCGCGGCTCACCATGAACCATCCAGGTGGATGGTTTTCCAGACTGCGCGCCAGCACGCGCAGGATCTCCCGGTCCATCCCCATGGCGAAGAACAACATCCCGGTGATCAGCTGCGCCACAACCAGGAGCACGGTGGCATCCGCCTGGGTGGTGGGATCAATGGTGGATGCATAGCCATAACCGGCCTGCAGCCCGGCAACCTGCGCCATCATCAGGAACGTTTCCGTGAGACACGCCACCACCAGCCCGACGGACATCCCCAACGCCGCTTCTGACGCCACCGCGACGACGCACCAACCGGCAGACGGGTCGACCGGCAGCCGCGGCCACTGCCCATAGAGCGCCATGGTGAAACCGAGCGACAGCATGACGCGCGCGGCGTCGGGACCGGGCTTGCCGCCGGGCAGGGGGATAAAGGCGAAGAATCCCGCCACGCGGCTGAGGACCACCAGAAACGAGATGAGGACAGACGAAGACATCAGTGTGTGTAGCGGCCCAGGTCCGCGAACAGAGTCACGGTATAGGCCATCAGCTTCTTGAGCATCCAGGGCATTAACAGCAGCGTGCTGGTGAGAAACACGGCCAGGCGCGGGATGGCGTTGAAGGCGGCGTCCTGAATGGAGGTCACAATCTGCACCAGGCTGATCAGGATTCCGGCAGCCAGGCCGATGAGCAATAAGGGGGCGCTCATCCACAGTGTCGTAATGAGCATCTGGCGGAGCATCTGCACCGCGAAATCGGGCGTCATGGCTGGGTATTCCTTGTCATTGATAGAAGCTCTGTACCAGCGAACCCACCACCAGGTTCCAGCCGTCCACCAGCACGAACAGCAGAATCTTGAGGGGCGCTGAAATCATCACCGGGGGCAACTGCACCATGCCGATCGAAAGGGTGATGGAGGCCACCACCAGGTCGATGATGAGAAAGGGCAGGTAGAGTACCGCGCCGATCTGGAAACCGGCCCGCAGTTCCGACAGAATGTAGGCCGGAATCAGCACGGTGAGATCTACCTCAGAGGGGTTGTGCGGCGCCGGCCGGTGAGAAGCCTCCAGAAACAAACGGATGTCCCGCTGCCGCGCAAAGCGCAGCAGGAAGGTGCGCAGCGGCTGGGAACCGGCATCCAGAGCCTGCTGATAGGTTGCCTGCCCGTTCTCAAAGGGCTCCCAGGCTTTGTGATAGATCTCCGACCCTACCGGCTGCATGATCATGACGGTCAGAAACAACGCGAGGCCCACGAGCACCTGGTTGGAGGGAGTGGTTTGCGTGCCGAGCGCCTGCCGCAGGAAGTGCAGCACCACGGTCAGGCGGAGAAACGGCGTGACCGACATGACCGCCGCGGGCACCAGCGTCAACCCCGTGAGCAGCAGCAAAATCTGCATGGGCGCGCCGAGGCTATTAGGGAAACTCGGGTGAATGCCCAACAACGGAGCGGGCGCCGCCCACACGCGCGTGCCTACGCTGAGGGAGACGGCGATCCAGCTCCCGATGCGCCGCTTCATGCGTGCTCCGCCGCCGCGGCGCGCATCGCCGCGGCCGGCGGTGCGGCAGTCGTCCCTTCCATCAAGGCCAATCCGGAGGGCGACTGCGCAATCAGAACGACGCGGTCGTCCACCCGTACCAGATGCAGCAGATGATTAGGAGCGAGCGCCAGGCGCTCCATCGATTCCAAACGGCGAGTTTTCCGCCTCAGTTCAGGCCGGAACCACCCGCCTCTTCCCTTCTTGCGCAGCCACCAGAGCGCGGCCCCCAGAACGGCTACGACCGCCAGCACGGCGGGCATCGGATCCATCATTTCCACGGCTTAGTCCTCGATTTTGAAATCCGTGATGCGGACGCCGATGTTGCTTTCGATGAGCATGATCTCGCCGTAGCCCACCAGCTTCCCGCCCACGTACAGATCGATGTTTTCGCCCGCCGACCGCATCATGCCAATGACGCTTCCCGCTTCCAGTTCCAAAAGCTCGCGAACCGAGAGCACTCGCCGGTCGAGTTCAACTTCGACCTCAACTGGAACATCGGCGAAACGCGTAATTTCGTGTAGGGTCATCGCCTGAATTAACGGATCAGGTTAATAGTGTCCTGGCTCAGCTGATCCGCCGTATTGACAACCTTGGCGTTAGCTTCATAGCCGCGCTGGTAGACGATCAGGTTGGTGAACTCGGTGGCGATATCCACCGTCGAGGATTCCAGCTGGCCACCTAGCACCTCGCCGCGGCCTCCGGTGTCGGGAACGCCGATGGCTGGCTGCGCGGTGATGGAGCTGGCTTCGTAGTTGTTATTGCCCACGGCGAGCAGGGACGAGGGGTTGACGATTGACGCTACCGCCAGCTGTCCTACGACAGACTGTTGCCCGTTGGAATAGTTGGCGAGAATCTGGCCGTCAGTTGCGATACCCACGTTCACCAGTTGCGCGGCTGCCTGGCCGTTCTGCGAGACCGAGGAAACCGCCGAATTCTGTGCGAACTGCGTAATCAGCGGCTGCTGGTTGGCGTCATAAAGATTCCAATTGAGGTTCAAGTCCGCGGCGCCGTCGGTGAGGCCGGTGGCGGCAACGGTGATGGGCCCGGCCGAGGCTGGCGGTGTGATCAGGTTGCCGTTCTGATCGAAGTTGACGGTGCCGGTGGTGAGAACGGTCGGCGTGCCGGCCGTCCCGGAGGTGAGGTCCTGCCCCGGAATGCTGACCGAATAGTTCCAGGCGCCGCCGGCGGTCTCGGTAAAGCTCGCGGTTAGGACGTGCGAGGTGCCGAGTGAGTCGAACACCGTAATGGGTGTGGAAAAGGTAGCATTGGTCGAACCCACGGTGGCGGCCGCATTCAGGTTCATGCTGGCTGAAAACTGTGTACTGGCGATGGGCGGCTGCAAGGTGCCGATCGGCACCTTGATATCCGTGATGGGCCCGTTCGTGTCGAGAACCCCGTTTACCGAAGTCCATCCTTGCACCGAGGCTCCCGAAGCGCTCAACAGATTGCCGTTGGCATCTACATTGAAGTTCCCCGCACGAGTAAACAACTGCGCTCCTGTGGGATCGCTGAGAATGAAGAATCCCCCGCCTTGAATCGCCGCGTCGTCCACCCCTCCGGTGGATTGCAACGCTCCTTGGGTGAACTGGCGCGTGGTCAAGGGTGTGCCCACGCCGAAACCCACCTGTGTTTCGCCCAGCCCCGCTCCGAGCGACTCAGTGACCAGATCCTGGAATGATACGGTGCTGGCTTTGAACCCGGTGGTGCTCAGGTTGGCCAGGTTGTTGCCCACGACATCGATGGCCGTGGTATTGGCGCTCAATGCCGAGAGCGCGGCGGAAAATGAAGTGAAGGGCATATAAAGGTCTCCTCGTTATGGCAAAGTTTCAATTGTTAGGGCGTTGTGGTTGGCGAAGTCGCAGGCGGTGTGGTGGTCCCGCCGGCGCCCGTCGAGCTACTCAGGTCGTTGGCAATCGCTTGCACGTTTTGGGCGATCCCGACCATCTGGTCGACCTGCGTGAACTGCGCGAGCTGGGTGACGAAAGTGGTAGAGTCGGTCGGATTCATGGGATCCTGATTCGCCAGTTGGGCGACCAGCAGGGTAATGAAGGTTCCCTGGGTGGCCAGGCTCGAAATGCCGCTTGGGTCTGAGCCGGAAGTGCCGGCGCTGGACCCTGTGGTGGCGCCGGACTGGCTGGGCGCGGAGTTCTGCGCGGTGAGGCTGTTCGCCGGAAGCGTGCTCGTGATATTCATCCGTTTGTGCTCCTGTTACCTAGATTCGGCTGCTGGAAACTGGTGGCCAGTTCTTCCATCCATTCGGGCCGCGGCTGGTCCCGCTTTTGCTGGCCGTGTCCGCGTTCTTGCTCCCCTGGCCGCTCCCGCTGGGTATCGGGGTTCGGCCCGGAGCCGCCGCGCTCTGGAGCCGCCGCCTGCTGCGGGCGCCATATCTCGGTTTCAAACCCATGCGCGCCCAAGCGATCCACCAACTCGGGCAGCCGCGCGCGCATGGATTCGGCCATCTCCGGATCGGCCGAGTGCACAGCGACGCGTATCTCGCCCCCACGCTCGCTCAGGCGGACCTCGACTGCGGACTTGTCATCAGCGCTCAGCCGCACCGCGATGTCCCGCGCGGGTCCTGTTTGAGGTGCGTCGGGTGGCGCGGCCGCGGGACTACGCAGGTCGGGGGATGCCTCGGCCCGAGAGGCGGATGTTGCCGGACCCTCGGTTTGCGGCGCACGCGGTGGCGACAGTGCGAATCCCGCTTCCTGGACCTCTATATGACGTCCGGGCGCCGCCGGAGGAGCAACGGGCTGTTCGGCGCGTGGCATCGCAGATTCCTCGGGATGCTCACTATGCTGGCCGAGCGGTACTGGCTCATCCGCTCCTGGTGTTCTTTCGCTCTTCGCTGGTGCAGCCGCTTTGCTGGTTCCATTTCCGGCCGTCGCCGGGAGTGTTGCCGCTTCAGGCAGGGCCTCAGAGGAGGCGCCGGCGGCGGGCATCCGCCCGGCCGGGAGCGCCGGCCCCGTGGTAACGACCGGTTCAGACGGCTGCTCCGCGCTCCGCGCGACCAGCCGCGCCCCAAAAGCTATCTCTTCCGGAGACGGACTCGCGCTGGTCGCATCAGATTCCGGTGGCGGGCCTTCGGCCGCCGGATCCGCGGCGGTGCCGGACTCTTGGGCGGCATCAGTGGAGGATGCGTGGTTGGTGGCGCGCAGGGCACCGGAACCGGGCGCCACGGCGGTGACAACCGGCGCGGGATGGGCGTTCGCCTTCTGCGGCTGTTCCGTGGCGAGCGGTTGGGGCGGCGGCGAATCCGAATGGCGGAGTGTAAGAGGTCCGGGCTGTCCAGGTATCGCATGGCTGGCCCCGTCCGCGTCGAAGTGACTTCCCGCCCGCGGTGAGCTAGCCGTAGTTGGCCCTGGCTCGTGTTCCCCTGGCGCTACCGCGCCGGTGATGGGTCCGAGCTTGGTTCGCGCCGCAGTGAGCATCGTGATGGCGGCCGCGGTCCCTCCAGCCGGTGCCAGCACAGAGTCACGCCGGGAACTGGCCGACGTTTGGCCGCGCGCACGCGTCAACGAAGAGCCGGCCGGTGCAGGCCCGAAGCGCGCCGCTGGATTCATGGATCCCGGATGCAGAAGAACAGGTGAGTCTTGGCTTGAGGTCTCGGCCGCAGTCGCCTGGAGGTCGCTCAGCATGCCGGAAAAATCCAACGCCGAGGGTTCAGCAGACGTATCCGGGCCGGTCCCCGGCAACGGGAGATCCACCTTCTCCGGGACGACGGCGCCAGCGGCGCGTGTGGGGTCGTGCCCCGCACTTGAGGCGGATGGCTGTTGAGACGCTGCGGCGGATCGAGACACCGCCCCGCGGCCCGCGCGGGCCCCACTGCGAGGAGTCAGGCCCGCGGCCGGTGCAGCGGAATCGGGAGCCAGTAGAACCAGAGGAGAGCTAGGCGCCGAGACGTTCACGCGGGAGACAGGTGCAGATCAGGAGCCAAAGGGGGTTTACCCCTTTTTCAATTGGTTAGCCGAGGGTGGCACGCGGCAAAAAAGTGCCGCTGGCCGGGGATCGACAGGATCTTGGCGCCTCGCTCTAGTTTTCTTATCGGCCCGGCTGCATGAATTATTAGAAACTTATCGCGGAAACTGGGTTCGGCGCGGCAGTTGCACTGCGTGGAGGCGGGAGTTGCCATGGACCCACTCACGATTTCGGCGGCTAGCGGTATGCGGGCGCGTATGGACTCGCTCGACATGCTGGCCAATAACCTCGCCAACGATTCCGCCGGCGGCTACAAGGTCGATCGCGAATTCTACAGCTTGTATGTGGCGCCGGAGGCCGCGGGGTCCATGCCGGAAGCAGACACACTGCCGGTGATCGAGCGGCCGTGGACGGACTTCTCACAGGGCGAATTGCGCGCCACCGGCAACCCTCTCGATGTGGCGCTCTCGGGCAAAGGTTTCTTCACTGTCGCCGGTCCCAGCGGGCCTCTCTATACGCGTAACGGCAGCTTCCGTGTCTCCGCCTCGGGGCAGATGATGGGGGCCGAGGGGTATCTCTTGCAAAAGGTAGGAGGCGGCGGCCTGACTGTAGACCCTGCGCGGCCGCTTGCGATCGCACCCGACGGCACCGTAAGCCAGGACGGAACGGAGGTGGGGCAACTAGCCATCACGGACTTTTCCGACCCGGCAGCGCTTGCCAAGCAAGGACACAGCTATTTTCAGTTGGCCGACGCCAGTGTCGCACCAGCCACGGCCACCGGTTTCGAGCTCCGCCAAGCAATGACGGAGATCTCCAACGCTACGGGCGCAGAAGGCGCCGCGCGCCTGGTGAATGTCATGCGGCAGTTCGAGATGCTCAAGAAGGCCGCCAGTCTGGGGGATGAAATGAACCGCCAGGCTGTGGAGCAAGTGGCCAAGATCTAGCACGGGTTTCAGGAGGTTTTTCCATCATATGATACGGGCCCTTTACAGCGCCGCCAGCGGTATGACGGCGCAGCAGTCCAACCTGGACAACATCGCCAACAACCTGGCCAATTCCAACACGAACGGCTACAAGACGCGGCAGGCGCAGTTCCAGGATCTGCTGTACCAGAACACCACGCAGCCCGGCACCGCCGCGGCGCAGCAAACCGTCTATCCGAGCGGCCTGCAGGTTGGCCTCGGGACGCGGCAGGCTTCGAACGAAATCATCTTCACTCAGGGGAGCCTGCAACAGACGCAGAATCCGCTCGACCTGGCGATCCAGGGGAACGGCTTTTTCCAGATTCTACAGCCCTCGGGCACGCTCGCCTACACGCGCGACGGATCGTTTCACCTGGACCGCAATGGCAACGTGGTCAACAACGACGGCAACTCGCTCGTGCCGCAGATCACGTTGCCGCCCAACTCTCAGAACATCAGCATCGCCGCCGACGGCACGGTCAGCTTCTCGACTCCCGGCCAGACGGCATCGCAATTGGGCGGGCAGATCCAGCTCGCGCTTTTTCCCAATCCCGGCGGCCTGAACGCGGTGGGCCATAATCTGTACCTGCCGACGGATGCCTCGGGCGATCCGACCCTGGCCAATCCGGGCGGGCCGGAGGGCCTCGGCACGCTGCTCCAAGGCTACGTCGAGCAATCCAACGTGAGCGTGGTCACGGAATTCATCAACATGATCGTGGCGCAACGGTCGTATGAGGCCAGCTCCAAAGTCATCAAGGCCGCCGACGAAATGTATCAGGACGTCAACAACCTCACACAATGATCCTCACGGTGGGGCTGTGGACAGCAATGGCCTGCGTACCGGTGGAAGGCGACCGTATTCTGGCGCGCGATGTGGCCCAGGCCGAGCCGGCCTTCGCCCGATGGCCGCCGGACACCGACCTCGGTTATGCGCCCGCGCCCGGGCTGCGGCGCGTTCTGCGCACGGCCGAACTGGACCGCCTGGCCCGCCGCCAGGGGATCGAGGCCGGCTCCACGGCTGACCTCTGCGTCGAGCGCCCCACGGCCCCGCTCGCTCCCGATGCTTTGCGGGCTGCGCTGTTGCGCGCCGTGGGCGACCCGGAAGCGAGTATCCAGATTCTCGACTGGAGCCGCTATCCGGCGCCGCGGGGCGCGCTCGAATTCCCGCGCGCGGCGGTGGTCCCGGAGGGGACAGGCGCCCCGGTCCTTTGGAAGGGGTTCGTCAAATATGGCGAGCGCGGGCGATTCTCCATCTGGGTGCGGGCACGGATCGAAGTCCGAGGTCCGCAAGTGAGCGCACGGGAAGACCTGGCCGTGGGCCACCGGGTACAATCCGGCCAACTGCGGCTGGACTCCGTCACTTTGTCACCCTTTGGCGCGCAACCGGCGCGCACGCTGGACGAGGTAGTGGGGCGCCTGCCGCGCCGGCCGATTTCCGCCGGATCGCCGGTATTCCCCAGCCAGTTAGAGGTTCCGCCGGAAATTCACAGCGGTGATGCAGTCACGGTCCAAGTAACCAGCGGGCGAGCCAGCCTGCGACTCGAGGGTGTCGCGGGTGGCGACGGACGCCGGGGAGATTTCATACCGGTGCGGAATCCCGCCAATGGGCGGACCTTTCGCGCTCGCGTGGAAGGCGTGGGAAAAGTGGCGCTGGCCGTCCCCAGTGGACCGGAGCAGCCGCCGCCGGGAGAAAAATAAGTGGTTCACAAGGTATTGACGCTGGCTGTGTGTCTGGGTCTGACTTGCTACGCCGGAAATTCGGGGAAGAAAAACCAGAAGCCCCCGGAGCCGAGTCCGCTTGACCGTTACATCGCGGAAGCCATGCGGAGCGCCGCTGCACCGGGCGAGACCGCCCCCGGTTCGCTGTGGTCGGCCGCAGCACCGATGCTGAATCTCACCAGCGAACTCCGGGCGAGCCACGTCAATGATGTAGTCACCATACTGGTGGCGGAGTCGGCCTCGGCGGCGACCACGGGAGCGACCAAAACCGGGCGCACCTCATCCGCATCGAGCGCCATCAATGCGCTCGGAGGCGTCACCAAAAGCACCGGCGCGTTAGCCAATCTGGTCAACCTTTCAGGAACCACGGCCGTCAACGGGCAGGGCACCACGAGCCGGGACATCACCTTCTCCACCACCCTTACCGCGCGCGTCACACACGTGCTGCCGAACGGCTACATGGTGGTGGAGGGGTCCAAAGATATCGGCGTCAACTCCGAGCGGCAGGCGATCACGGTGCGCGGGGTGGTACGGCCGGTTGACGTGTCCACCGCAAATATCGTGCGCAGTGACCATCTCGGGCAGATGGAGATCCGGCTCAACGGCAAGGGGGTCGTCGGCGACGCCATCCGGCGCCCCTTCATCCTCTACCGGCTGCTGATGGGATTGTTGCCTCTATGAGAACCACCCTCTGTGTGCTGAGTATGCTGATGCTGGTCAGCTTACCGCTCCGGCCGGCGGAAGAAACCGAGGCCGTTACTCGTCTCAAGGAACTGGTCACACTCGAAGGAGTACGCGACAACCAGTTGCTGGGCTATGGGCTGGTGGTGGGTTTGGCAGGCACCGGGGACCGTCAGCAGAGCCAGTTTCCGTATCGCAGCCTCGCTAACCTGCTGCAACGCATGGGCGTAGTGGTGGATCCCACGGCTATTCAGGTGAAGAACACCGCGGCGGTGATGGTCACAGCAACGCTGCCGCCCTTCGCCCAGCCGGGTATGCGCATTGACGTCACCGCTTCGTCGATGGGCGACGCCCAGAACCTGCAGGGCGGACTGTTGGTGATGACGCCCTTACAGGGAGTGGACGGTGCGATCTATGCAATGGCGCAAGGACCGGTGGTAACCGGCGGATTCGTCGCGGGCAAAGGCGGGACAACCCAAACGGTAAATCATCCCACCGTCGGCAGGGTGCCAAACGGCGCGATCATCGAACGGCTGGCGCCATCCCGGGCGCCCCAGACCCCCATCAAACTCCAATTGCGTGAGGCCGATTTCATTACCGCGTCTCGCATTGCCAAGGCCGTGAACAACCGGTTTGCCGCCGGCACAACGCCGATCGCGCACGCCGAAAACGCAGGCCTGGTGTCGGTTGCCCTGCCCGCCGCGTTCGCCTCCAGCGCAACCGATTTCGTCGCCGAGATGGAAACCCTTACCGTCACACTCGACCGCGCCGCACGTGTCGTGGTGAATGAACGCACCGGAACCATCGTACTGGGCAAAGACGTGCGCATCGGCCCGGTAGCTATTTTGCAAGGCAACTTAACGGTGGAAATCAAAACCACGCTGGAGGTTTCGCAGCCTGGTCCGCTCGCGGCGGGAACCACACAGGTGGTGCCGGATACCGCGGTAGGCGTGAAACAGGAGAAAGCACGTAACGTGGTGCTGAAGCACGGCGCGACGGTGGAGGAACTGGTCCGGGCCCTTACCGCCATTGGCGCCTCGGCGCGGGATGTCATTGCCATTTTGCAGAGCCTGCATGCCGCGGGCGCTCTCGAAGCCACGCTGGAGGTGATCTGATGACACCTATCACCGGCGCGAGCGGACTCCTCGGTACCGCCCTGGCGCCGAACCAAAAGCCAGGGGAAGATCCGCGGCGCGTTGCCGCGGCGGCCGAGCAATTCGAAGCGCTTCTTATCGGCCAGATGCTGAAATCCGTGCACGAATCGGACCAGGGGGGGTGGACCGGCACCGATAACGACGACGCCGGCGCGCCAGCCATGGAGCTCGCGGAGGAGCAACTGGCCCAGACGATGGCGAGTCACGGGGGCTTGGGGCTCTCTCACCTGATCATGCGCGGGCTCAGCGCGAAAACTCAGGCCGGAGCGGACACATCGGCGACAGCTCAGAAGCTCCAACCCTGAAGCGCGGACTCGCGGGAGTTAGCGGCCGGATCCCAGACGAGCCGAGCGGTTTTAGGGGCGGGCGGCGCGGGTACGGCAGATCGGTGGGCCGCAGGAGCAGCCGGCGCGGGCGCGGAGGCCGATACGCCTCCCCACGCCTCGGCGAGTGACCGCGCCAGACCGACTACTTCGGCTAGCGGAGCATCCGCTTGTTGGAAGTTCGCCTCGAGCAGGCGGCGTTGCATGTAGTCGTAGAGTGCGGCCAGGCTCCGGCTGAGTTCCGGAGCACGGGTGTGGTCGAGCGTGGCTGTTAACTCGGCAAGAATCTCCACTGCCTTCGAAATCGCTGCCGACCGTCCCCGAATGTCGCCCGCGGCTAAGCGTGCGCGTGCGGTTTCCACAGCCTCGGATGCACCGGCGTAGAGCATGCGCACCAGTTCGACCGGATCGGCCGAAAGGACCCTCTGAGTCAGGTACGCCTCGTGCGCGCCGTTCGTCATGTTGTTGCCTCCAACACCGCATATCGGCTTCGGAGCGCAGGGTTTGAGCCAATCCCGCGGCCATTTTCGCGAGGGCGCCGCTAGTCCCCTGAAATCACCGACTCAGCGATGCTCACTACCTGGTCGGCGGGGATCTCGCGGATCACTTGCCTGGTTCTTCGGTGGACCAGCCGGACCGTGGCGCGCCGGGTGCGGCGTTCAAAGGCCAAGGTCAGCTCGCTCTCTTCGCCGTACAATTCCGCGGCATTGATAGCGTGTACGGCCTGTATGAGTTGCACATTCTCGGCCTGCTGTTCGGCGGAAACCGACGTTGGCGCAGGGGCCGCGATTTGCGGAGCGTTATGCAGCGGTGCCACATCCATAATGCTTCCTCCATCGCCGTACGGAGCGATCAGCGCCTGGGGTGGAGAGCCAGGCTGCGGGCTCCCGGCCCTCACTCATTCTTATCGGCCGTAGAAGCCAGGTTTTGGGTGGGCCCGACAGCAGTAGGGGCTATGGGCTCGGAGACGGACTTGGGTGCCTGCGGGCCGCCCACCCCGTCGTAGGCAGCTCGTGCGTGCACGAAATCGCCCTGATAGCGGGCAATTAATGGTGCGAGCAAACGGGCGCCGGCAGCCAGATTCTGGCGCGGATCAAAGGGGTCGGCCAGATGCAACTGATCCATGGTGGCGGGTGCCAACTGCATGCGCCCCGCGGCGCCGGCTGGTGATAGGGCGCAGGGGCGGCCTTGGGACTTCTCCGCCACCAACGCCAGCAGCCACTCGGGTTTGACGCCGGCGGACTGCGCTGCTTCAGTGGCCAGCGGCCGCAGCTCCGTGTCGGCGAGGGCGCCGCACTCAGCACCAGCGGCCGCCACAGTGGGCGCTCCGAGCGACTGCGGAGGGGGCAGGAAGAAAACCGGGGAGACGAAGAAAGCATCCGCACCTGCCGGTGAGGACGTCTGCTTGCGCACTGCAGCGCGCTGCCGCTCGAGCGAGGGCTCCATCAGGGCCCCGACCTTGGTTTGCGGCGGCTCCTGCCCCAGCAGCGCCAGCGTGATCCAGCCTATCCTCAGCATGCGCATGCGCCATAGATCGGCAAAGCGGCCACGTGCCTTGCGGGCGGCGCGGAAATAAATTTTTTCAAAGATCCCGCCGGGCGGGCCGAAGAGAAATAACGGGAGGCCTTGCCGGTGAATCCGACCCGCCAGTGCTACATGATCGGGCTCCAGCCGCAAGAATTGGACTGGGTCCGGCTTCTCGTCAAGTTATTGCGCCATCACGATCCACTGCCTCCTGAGCTGGCGCGCCAAGCGCTCCGCTACGTGGAACAGATCGCCGCGTCAGGCGAAGCAGCCGCCGGAATGCCGCCGGCTGTCCGGCAACAGCAAGGCTGAGGCGCTGCGGCCTCCGCGGGCCGGGACCAGGCGGGCGGCGGCGCTCCGCGAGCGAGCGGGCCGTACGGGCGAACGGGACGGCACGAGCGGGCGGGGCGCGCGAGCGGCAGGATCGTGGCGGCGGCAACTTCTTGCCGTCACCGGTGTGGCTATCCCGTCCGTTGTCAGCATCAGAACATGGCCATTTGAGTGCCTTCTCCAGAGTGCTATGCTGGACGGCCTCGCCTCGCACATTGAGCGTTACATGGATCTCGTGGGCGCTCGCCAGAAGCTAGTGGCTTCGAACATCGCCAATGCCGACACCCCCGGCTACAAGACCAGGGACATCGATTTCCAGCGTGAATTCCAGAGCGCTATCGATCAGGCTCCGCCGGCCGTCATCGAAGTGGCCGGGCTCAAGATCAAGAACGACGGCAACAACGTCAGCATGGATCGCGAGTCCCGTCTGCTGGCGGAGAACGCTTTGCGCTTTAACGTCGCCACCGAATTCATGCGTTCCGAGATCCAGACCTTGCACGAGGCCATCCACGAAGGGAGCAGCTCGTGAGTTTATTTTCCGCCCTATCGGTTAGCGCTTCCGGCATGTCAGCCCAACGCACACGCGCCGAGCTGCTCACCGAAAATCTGGCCAACGCCGAGACGACACGCACGCCCGAGGGCGGGCCCTACCGGCGCAAGGACGCGGTATTTGCCACCGACTACATTGTCTCGCCGTTTGCCTCGGTGTTCGAAGCGCAGTCGAGCGCCACGGCCGCCGGGGGACTCGAGGGCGTGGGTGTCGCCGACATCGTGGTTGACAATCGCGACCCCGAACGCCGTTATCTGCCGGGACACCCCGACGCAGACGCCCAGGGATACGTCGCATTTCCGCGCATGAATCCGGCCGAGGACATGGTCGACCTGATGGGCGCGGCCCGCGGATATGAGGCCAACGTGGCCGCGGTATCAGCCATCAAAGATATGATCCAGCACTCGATCAATCTATTCCACTAATCCGATGCCGGTTTCCTTCGCACCCATTACGAGCGTCCCCCCGGTAGCACCGGACCTGGTCCCCGCCGCCCCGGCGGGCGGAACCGGTTTTCAGGGCGCGCTGGAGAACGCCATCCAGAGCGTCGAAACCAGCCAGAACGCGGGCGCGCAAGCCGTCGACAACTTCCTCTCGGGAGAAGGCGGAGAGCTGCACTCGACCATTCTGGCCGTGCAGCGTGCCAGCCTGTCGTTCGATCTTTTTCTGCAAGTGAGAAACAAAGCCGTATCGGCCTATCAGGAGATTATGCGCATGCAGGTGTAAGTTCACCTGACCCGCCCCGCCGATGGATCAAATCCAGAAACTTATCCAAAGTCTCAGCCTGCGGCAGCGCATTGCCATACTCCTCGCCGCCGCGGCGGTGGTGGCGGGCGTACTGGCCTTCTCTCACTGGCGCCGCGAAAGTGACTTCCGGCCGCTATATACGGCGCTCGCTGCCGAAGATGCCGCGGCCGTGGTCGAAAAGCTCAAGCAGTCCGGAGTGGAGTACCGGCTCGAGGACAACGGAGCCGCGGTGTTGGTGTCCGCATCCAAAGCGGCGGAATCACGCCTAGCCCTGGCCGCGGCCGGGCTGCCCAAGAGCGGACGCATCGGGTTCGAGCTGTTCGACAAAAATAATCTAGGCGCCACCGAATTCACGGAACACATCAACTACCACCGCGCGCTCGAAGGTGAACTGGAGCGTTCGGTGATGTGCCTGGGTGAAGTGGAGCAGGCGCGCATCCATATCACTCTCGCCAAGGACTCCATCTATAGCGAAGAGCGCCAGCCGGCCAAGGCCAGCGTGCTGGTGCGGCTCAAGCCGGGCGTGCGCCTGGCGGGCGCCAACGTCACCGCCATCAGCTATCTGGTGGCGAGCGCCGTCGAGGGCCTGGCGCCGGAGGCGGTCTCGGTCGTGGATACGCAAGGCAATCTGCTCAACCGGCCGCGCCACAGCCTGCCGGGCGAAGGATCGGAGCCCTCGGAAGGCTTGCTCGACTTCCGGCAAAGCGTGGAGCGCGATCTCTCCCACAAGATCAGCGCCACTCTCGAGCCGCTGCTGGGCGCCGACAAATTCCGCGTGGGGGTCTCGGTCGATTGCGATTTTTCCAGCGTAGAGCAGAGCGAAGAAATCTATGACCCCACTCGCTCGGTCATGGTGACCTCCCAAAAGACTGAAGATGTCAGCGGGGGCACGGGCGCGAACGGAGTCCCCGGCACCGCGTCCAATCTGCCCCGTCCCACGTCGCGCCCCGGTACCATGCTGGCCGGGGTGTCACGGCGCACCGAGAACATCGCCTACCAGTCGACGCGCACGGTGCGGCGCACGCGCTTGCCACAAGGTGCAGTCAAGCGCATGTCGCTTGCGGTTCTAGTGGACCAGGCTGTTCGTTGGGAAGGAAGCGGAAAGCAACGCCATCGCGTGCTTGTCCCGCCAGCTCCCGAGACACTCAAAACCATCCGCGATCTGGTGGCCGGGGTTTCCGGCCTCGCGCCCGACCGCGGAGACCAGCTCACAGTGGAGACGCTGCCGTTTGAATCGACCCTGCATCCCGAAGGCGAGCAGGAAGAACCATCGGTCCGGCCGCCGGCACCGGCGCCGCCAAACCCGCCCGTCGCGCGCTGGCTGGAAATGTTGCGCGATCCCAAGATTGCGGCCGGCGCCATCGGCGGCGCGCTCCTGGCGATTGGGGCGGCAGTGTTCCTGTGGATGCGCAGCCGCAAAGGGCGGGTCACGGCTGAGGCCAATCCGGCGGTTGCGTCCGCGGAAGCATCCGCGCTTACCGCATCGCTCGACCAGCAGATTCAAGCGCGGCTGGCGGAGCAGGCGGAACTGGAACACCGCATGGAGCAGGAGGCGCTCAGCTCCATCAAAATGCCCAAGGTCACCACCAAGAAGGCCGAAGTGCTGCTCAAGCAGGTGCGCGAGCAGGGCAAGAAAGACGCCAGCATCGGCGCGCACGTTCTACGCTCCTGGATCGGGGATATCCCGCAAAAGAAAGAGTACTGATCTGACCAAAGAAGGGGTAGATGGCCGCCGTCGCTGAAAAGGCTACCGAGAACCTGACCGGCATTCGCAAGGCCGCGATCCTGCTGGTGGCGCTGGGAGACCAATCCAGCGGGGATTTTGTCCGCAGCCTCTCGGAGGAAGAGGTCCAAATGGTCAGCCGCGAGGTGGCGCGCATCAACACCATCACGGCGGATCAGGTCGAATCGGTCGTCGAAGAGTTTTACCAGATGAGCGCGGCGCGTGACTTTGCCCTCAAAGGGGGGCTGGACTACGCGCGTAATATGCTCAACAATGCCTTCGGGCCGGAGGCAGCCAAGAGGCTGGTGGACCGGCTCATCAAAGCGCTAGGGGCGGAAGCGGTCAGCCTGGACGCGTTACAGAAGGCCGATCCGCAGCAGCTGGCGAAGTTCGTGCACAGCGAACATCCGCAAACCATCGCGCTGGTGTTGTCCCACTTGGACGCCCCGCAGGCTGCGGCGCTGCTGGTCTCGCTGCCTCCCAACCTGCGAGCGGACGTCGCCATGCGCATGGCCAACCTGGATCAAATCTCGCCCGAGATCGTGCATAAAATCGCCGCGGTAATCGGCCAGAAGCTGAAGGCTCTCGGGGAATTTAGCCGTGAGTCGTATGGCGGAGTGCGTGCGGTGGCGGAGTTATTCAACCGCCTGGATTCCATGACCAACAAGGAAATTCTGGAAAATATCGAACAGCAGGACGGGAACCTGGCGGAAACTATTCGCCACCTCATGTTCGTTTTCGAGGACATCCTCATGATCGACGAAAACGCCATGAAGGAGCTGCTGGGAAAGGTCGATCGCAAGCTGTTGACGGTGGCGCTCAAAGGAACCAGCGAGCAATTGAGAGAGCATTTCCTGAAGGCCATGTCGCAGCGCGGCGCCGATATGCTGCGCGAGGACATGGACGCCCTCGGTCCGATCAAGATCCGGGACGTGGAAGCCGCGCAACAACAGGTCATCGCGGTGGTCCGCCAACTCGAAGCCGACGGCGTCTTGAGTTTGAAGGGCGCGGCGCCAGGAGAACAGTATGTCAGTTAGGGCGCTGGTGCGGCGGCAATCCACCGAAGGCGAGCCACTCGTGTGGCCGGCGGTGGGCGAAACGCTGCCGGGCGCTCAGAGGATGCGCCCCCCTGGCCCGGCGGAAAAGGCGCTCCACGAAGTGCCCAACGCGGGCGAGCCGGATCTGGCGGCGGTGCGGCAAGCCGCGTTCCGCGAGGGAGAAGCGGCGGGGCGGGCGCAGACACAGGCCGAGGTACGCCCGGTGCTGGAGCAGTTGTCGCGCACCGCCAAGGAACTGGCGGCACTGCGGCCGCGCCTCCGGGAACAGGCCGAGGAGGATCTCATCCGTCTGGCGGTCGCCATTGCGCGCCGCGTGGTGCGGCGCGAGCTGACCGTGGATCCGCAGACGATCACGGGCCTGGTCAAGGCGGCGCTGGAGCAACTGGCAGCCGGAGAGACCGCCCGTTTGCGGGTGCACCCCGAGCACGAAGCTATCGTTCGTGGATTTCTGGCGGACGCCGGGCGCGGGTCGATTACGGTTATCGCGGACGGTGCGCTGGCGCGGGGGAGCGCGGTATTTGAGACCGCGCGGGGCGATCTGGATGCCTCCGCGGAAACGCAACTGGCGGAGATCGAGCGCGGGTTGACCGACCGGTTTCGGAGCTCGCGATGACCCACGATGCTATCGATCTCAATCCCTATCTGAAGCGCATCCCTACGCTGAACCCGCTCGAGCGTTCCGGAGCAGTGGTGGGGCTGGTTGGATTGCTGGTCGAATCGCGCGGCCCGGCGGCCGGCATCGGAGACTTCTGCGAGATCCAAGCCTCGGACGGGCGACCGGTGCGCACGCAGGTGATCGGGTTTCGGGACGGCAACCTGCTGTCGATGCCGCTCGAGGAGACCGGCGGCATGCAACTGGGCGACCGCATCGTGGCGCGCTCTGAAGACGCCCGTGTGGCTGTGGGCGATGCTTTGCTCGGCCGCGTGCTGGACGGATTTGGCCGGCCCATGGATGGCGGAGCGCCCATTGCCGCCGCGGACTGGTACGACCTCTACCATACACCGCCCAGCCCGCTCGAGCGCGAGCATATCACCGAGCCGCTCGAAACCGGCATTCGCGCCATCGACAGCCTGCTGCCGTGCGGCAAGGGGCAGAGGGTGGGAATTTTCGGCGGCAGCGGCGTGGGCAAGAGCACGCTGCTGGCCTCCATGTCGCGCAATCACTCGGCCGACGTGACCGTGATCGGCATGATTGGCGAGCGCAACCGCGAGGTGCGTGCGTTTCTCGAACAGGAACTGGGCGAAGAAGCGCGGCGGCGGGCGGTGGTCGTGACCGCCACCTCGGACCGGCCGGCTCCGCTGCGTGTGCGGGCGTGCTTTGTGGCCCTGGCGGTGGCCGAATATTTCCGCGACCAGGGCGCCAGCGTTCTGCTGGTGCTCGATTCCGTCACGCGGCTGGCGATGGCGCAACGGGAAATCGGCTTGGCCGCGGGGGAGCCGCCCAGCCAGAAGGGCTACACGCCTTCCGTCTTTCATCTGCTGCCCAAAGTGTTCGAGCGCGCGGGCAACTTCGCGCGCGGCTCGATCACCGGCTTTTTCACGGTGCTGGTGGAGGGCGACGATTTCAACGAGCCGATCTGTGATGCGGTGCGCGGCATTCTGGACGGGCACATCGTGCTGTCGCGGCGGCTGGGCGACGCGGGCCACTACCCGGCCATCGACATCCTGCAATCAGTCAGCCGGCTGACTTCGCGGGTAGCCAGCACGGAGCAGCAGGCGGCGGCGCGCAAGGTGCGCGAGGCTCTCTCTACGTATCAGCAAGCCGAGGACCTGATCCAACTGGGAGCATATGTAGCCGGCACCAATCCACGCCTCGACTCCAGCATTCGCGTGCGCGAAGGCTTGCTGGATTTTCTACGGCAGGAGGCGCACGTGCGGGTGCCGCGGCAGGAGACGGTTTCGCAGCTGAACGCGCTGGCAGCCGCACTCGCCTGAAGCCGCCATGCAGAATTTTGGATTTCGGCTGGAACGGATTTTGAGTTGGCGCCGGAAGGAGTTCGAAGCCGAGGAGGCACGGCTGGGGTTGCTCGTGGCGGAGCAGAAACGGCTGGAGGCGGCACGGCGGGAGATTCTGGCGGCGTGGGACCGGGCGGGAACAGAGCTGCTGGCCAGGGGCCGAGTGGACGGCGGCGATCTAGCGGCGCTGGGCGGCTTTCGCGTTCGGCTGGAGAGAGATCTCGAGGCCAACGCGCGCCAGCGCCAGGAAGCCGCGGAACGGCTGGCCGGCCAGCAAGCGCGGGTGATGGAGGCGCATCGCCGCGTCCGGCTTCTCGAAAAATTGCGCCACCGCAAACTGGAGGAGTGGCGGATCGCATGGAATCGGGAGTTGGAGAACTTCGCCGGCGAATCTTTCTTAGCGCGTTGGCGTGCACACGGCTAATTGGCGAGGCCCCGGGCCAGGCAATCTAATGCTTTGGCGCGCTCCCGCCGATGAAGGACTACAGGAGAGAATAGATGCCCGTGGACGTACTGATCGTGGATGATTCCGCCGCTATTCGAAAGATTCTGCAACGGGTTTTAGCACAGGCGAATCTGGGGGTCGGGAAAGTGTATGAAGCCGCCGATGGGCGCGAGGCCATGGACGCGGTCAAAGCGCAGCCGGTGGGTCTGATTCTTTCCGACATCAACATGCCGAACATGGACGGCCTGCAGTTTTTGAGCGAACTCCGGTCGCACGACCAATGGAAACATGTCCCGGTGCTGATGATCAGCACCGAGGGGAGCCAAACCAAGGTCATGGAAGCGGTCCAATTGGGAGCGCAGGGATTCGTCCGCAAACCATTCACGGCCGATCAGATCAAGGAAAAGTTAGCCGGCATTCTCTAGAATGCGCCGGGCATCACATCAGGAGAAATCATGCCACAGGAGCTAGATCAAGGAAAGGTGGTCGCCGCCATCCGCCAAGCCACGGGAGACGTCTTTTCCACCATGCTCGGCGTGGAGCTCACGAGCCTGGACGCGTACCGCCAGCCGTGCCGGCCTGAGGCTGCGGATGGGGTGATCGGGCTGGTCGGGCTGACGGGAAGATGGACGGGAACAGGCAGCATTGCCTGTACCGGGGAATTGGCGCGCAAGATCTCCGGGCAATTCCTCATGTCGGAGTTTGCTTCGGTCGACCAGGAGGTTCTGGACGCCATGGGCGAAATTACGAACATGATCATCGGGAATTTCAAGAATGCCCTGGAAGAAGAAACCGGTCCGCTGGGAATGAGTATTCCCATGGTCGTTTTCGGTCACAATTTCACGGCCGGCATCACCCACAGCGCGGATTGGGTGGTGGCGCCGTTCGCTTGCGACGGCGGAAGGTTGGAAGTGAAGGCTTGCCTATTTCCCCAGCCGGAGAAGCAGTCCCACCGTCGGCCCGCCTCCGCGCCGGACGAGTAATGGGGCTGCCGATCAGGAGAACATATGCCAGAACAATTGGATGACACAAAGATGGCGGGGGCCCTTCGCGCGGCCACTGAAGAAGTATTCTCGACCATGTTGGGTATCGAGGTGGCTGCAGGCGAACCGTACCGCCTACCGAGCAAGCCGGAGCCGACGAATGGCGTCGTTGCTCTCATCGGACTGACCGGGAAATGGGTTGGTACCGGGAGCGTCTTCTGCACGGGAGATTTTGCCCGCAAGATCTCGGGGCAGTTGCTGATGTCGGAGTTCGCATCGATCGATCAAGAGGTGTTGGACGCGATCGGGGAAGTAACCAACATGATCGTGGGTAGCTTCAAGAATTCGCTCGAAGCCGAGGTTGGGATGCTCAATATGAGCATTCCGGTCGTGGTCTTCGGCCATAATTTTACTGCGACCAGCATCCATCGTACAGAATGGCTGGTCGTGCCCTTCGAGTGTGGCAGCGAGCGGTTGATCGTCAAAGCGTGCCTGGCGCCGCAGACCGAACACCAACACCGGCGCGCCATCGACGTGCACGCACCACTGTCGCAAGTCGTCGTCTAGCCGTGCGCAGCCGAAGATCACGGCGCCTTCCACCTGGGCAGTGATTGGCCGCACGGCATGCATTTGAGCAATTTCCCGCGGCCCTGATATAATACCTACAGATGGCAGGTAATTCCGCCCGCACTGGCGGGCCGCTCATTGTACCGTTGTTCCCCGTCCTCACATCTTCGTCTTTTCGCGCAATCACCCGGTCGTTCCGCGACTGCGCGGCTATCCATGCATAACCTGAAGTATCCTGCGATACGCGCTAAATGAAAGTCAGCGTTCCCATCGTCCGCGGAATCGAAAGCCTGTTCGGCACGCGCGACGAAAACATCCGCTTACTGGAGTCTGGACTGCAGGTCAGCACTCATCTGGTCGACAGCTCGCTCGAAATCGAAGGCGAACCGGCCAACGTATCGCGCGCGGAGAGCATTCTCGAAGATTATGTGGCGCTGGTACGCGAAGGTCACGTATTCAACAACGGCGATTTGAACAGCTATTTGCGCGTTTGTACGGAAGATTCGGAAGTCAGCCTGCGGGCGCTCGTATCCAGCGGACGGCAGCGCACCTTCGGCAAAAAACTGCTGGCGCCTAAGACGGTAAACCAGCGCCGCTACATGGAAGCTATCGAGCGCAACGATCTGGTGTTCGGCGTGGGACCGGCGGGAACGGGAAAAACCTACCTCGCGGTAGCCATGGCCGTCTCGGCATTGATGGCGAAGCGGGTAGCGAGAATTATCCTGACTCGTCCGGCGGTCGAGGCGGGCGAGCGGCTGGGGTTTCTGCCGGGAACACTGCAAGAGAAAGTGGACCCGTATCTCCGTCCGTTGTATGACGCCCTTTATGACATGCTCGAAGCCGACAAGGTGGAGAAGCTGCTGGAACGCGCCGTGATTGAGGTCGCGCCCATTGCCTTTATGCGCGGCCGCACACTCAACGACAGCTTCATTATTCTGGACGAGGCGCAGAATTCGACCGCCGAGCAAATGAAGATGGTGCTCACACGCCAGGGCTTCAGTTCCAAGATGGTGGTAAACGGCGATGTCACGCAGATCGACCTTCCAGCGGGAAAGCGGAGTGGCTTGCTGGACGCTCTCGAGGTTCTCAAAGGAGTCACGGGTATCAGCTTCATCAATTTTGACGAGCGCGACGTGGTGCGGCACAGCCTGGTGCAGCGTATCGTCAAAGCCTACGAGAAATACAATGAGATGGTAGGCGCGGGGCGGCAGTTGACGCTGCGACTGTCCGGCGAGACGCCGGAAGCGCCCGCTGAGCCGGCCGCCGTAGAGAACGGAAACGCGGCCGAACTCCCTACCGCCTGAGGCGTTTCCATGCCTGACTCCGAAACGTTGGTGTTGTTCCGTCGCATTCCTTCCGGCTTGGATCGCCGCGCGATCGAGGCTTTCGCGTGGGAGCTGCGCGACCGGGTGACCGGCGGCCGCGAGTTCCGCTGCCTGATCACGGGCGACGCCGCATTGCGGCGGCTCAACCGCCAGTTCCTCGGGAAAAATTATCCCACCGACGTGCTTTCGTTTCCGGCAGGGCCCGGGGCGGGTGAACTGGGCGAGCTGGCGATATCCGCGCAGCGCGCGAGCGAACAGGCACGCGAGTTCGGCCACGCCGTGGAAGAGGAAATCCGGATCTTGATGTTGCATGGTGTGCTGCATCTCACAGGCATGGATCATGAGCGCGATCGGGGAGCCATGGCCCGCGCTGAGATCGCATGGCGCAAGAAGCTGCGGTTGTCCGCCGGCTTGATCGAACGAGTAAGCCCATGAACTATGCCCTCTTCGCCGGGACGCTCATCGCGGTGGCCCTGCTAACGGCGGCCAGCGCCGTGCAACTGCTCTACCTGGAGAGTCTTCGCCTGCGAACACGCGACCTTCCGTCGTTGGAATTCTTTAAGAGCTCGGTGGAAGAGAAGATCGGCCTCGAGACGGATCAAGGCGCACTTTCGTTCTCGCTGATCAAGCACGCGACACTGGCGGTCCTGGGGGTGCTGGTGCTAGCGAACCTGCTCGCCGGCGCGCCCACCTGGCAAGTCCTTCTGGAAGCGTGCGTCACGGCCCTGTCACTCACGCTGGCGGCGGGTTACGCCATACCGCAGATCCTGTACCGGCGCACGGGCGGCAAGTGGCTCGTACCGCTGATTCCACTGTTGCGCATGCTGGCGGTAGCGATGAAGCCCGCGGCGGCAATTTTCACCTTTTTCTACTCGCTGATCGAGGCCGGCGACCAGAACGGCCGGACCGAGGAGGCGGCCACGCCGGCGGAGAATATCGAGGCGCTGATCGAAGCCGGCGCCGAGGAAGGCCTCATCGAGGAAGAGGACCGCAAGCTCATTCAATCGGTAGTTGAGTTCGGTGACAAGGTGGTGCGCGAGGTCATGACCCCACGGCCCAACATCGTCGCCATCTCCGCCAACGCCACGCTCGAGGAGTTGCGCCAGCTCGTTATCAACGAGCAGTATTCGCGCATCCCCATTTTTGAAGGCTCGATCGACCAGATCCTCGGGTTCGTTCACGTTCGCGACATGTTCGAGCTGGAAGAGGACGAGCGGGCGCGTCGCAGCGTGAGAGGGCTGACGCGGCCCATGCGTTTCGTGCCCGAGAGCAAGCCGGTGCATGATCTGATGCGGGAGATGCAGCAGGACGGCGCGCACATGGTGATCGTGGTGGACGAGTACGGCAACACGGCCGGCCTCGCCACGATGGAAGATCTGGTCGAAGTCATCCTGGGCGAGATTCGCGACGAGCATGAACCGAGTTCCGATGTGACTGAAGACGGCGAGGGCGGCTACATTGTCTCCGGTAATTTCGACCTGGCGCGGTTGGAAGACATGCTGGAGTTCCGCCCGCAGGAGGAGATTGAGTCCACCACGGTTGGCGGCCTGGTCACGGAGTGGTTGGGCCGCGTGCCCCAGGCCGGCGAGTTCGTGGAGCGCGACGGCATCCACATCGATGTTCTGGCCAGCGATGATCGGCGCGTCGAGCGGGTGCGTGCACGCAAATCGCAGGCGGTAAGCGCTTGAGCGTGGTGGATCCGGCGGTTGAACCCGGCGACGCTCCCGGCTTCCGCTCCGGGTTCGTCTGCATCCTGGGCCGGCCGAATGCGGGCAAGTCCACACTGTTGAATGCGCTCGTTGGTTCGAAGATCTCCATCGTCGCCGACAAACCGCAGACCACACGCACCACCATTCAGGGCGTCGTGACCACCGAGCGCGCGCAAATCGTGTTTGCCGACACGCCCGGGATTCACCGTGCCGACTCGACCATCAACAAGCGCATGATGTACACGGTGCGCGCGGCGCTGAATGACCGGGATTTACTGGTGTTTGTGGCCGACGCGGCCCAGGAAGTTACGGCGAGGGATGTGGAGGCCGCGGATCTGCTGAACAGGACGAAGACTCCAGCCATTCTGGCGCTGAACAAGATCGATCTGGTGAAGGACAAATCCCGGCTTCTGGGCCAATTGGAGCGATATCGTGGCCTGCACGATTTCGCGGAGTATGTTCCTATATCCGCGCACACCGGTGAGAACCTGGACAAGCTGCTCGACCTGATTGTGGCGGGTCTGCCCCAGGGGCCAGCCTACTTTCCCGCGGATCATATCACCGATCAGCCGGAGCGTTTTCTGGCGGCAGAGTTGGTGCGCGAGAAGATCCTGATCGAAACCCGCCAAGAAGTGCCTCACGCGGTTGCCGTCATGATAGATAAATGGGAAGAGACCCCCAGACTCATCCGCATCTTCGCGACTGTTTACGTTGAAAAAGAGGGCCAGAAAGGAATCGTCATTGGCGCGGGTGGCGCGAAGTTGAAACGCGTCGGCACGCTGGCGCGCGAGGAGATGGAGCGATTCTTCACCAAGAAGATTTTTCTCGATCTGCGCGTGAAGGTGCAGCCGGAGTGGCGCGAGAAGCCTGCCTTTCTCGACGCGCTCGACTGGCGTACAATGGCCGGTAAAGATGAAGTCTAACTACATCACGTCCATCGTTTTCCTGGCTGCGTCGCTTGCCGTGGGGATGCGCGCACAGGTCTATGTCCGCCCGGTTCCGCAAATGCCGTTCGCTGACAAACAAATGTCTGACGACTTGATTTATGACAACGTGAAGCGGCGGCTGGCGGAGGATTCTGACGTCAAAGGCGGCGGTCTCGACATCGACGTGAAACAGGGCGTGGTGACGCTGCGGGGCAAGCTGGAAACGCAGAGGCAGATCGACAAAGCCACCAAAATCGCGAAAAAAGTAAACGGCGTTAAGAAAGTCGTCAACGAAATTCAGCTTTCCCTCAAGCCGTAGATGCGGATCACCCGGAGGCAGTTCGCCGTCTCGGCCGTCGGCTCGATGAGCGGCCTGATGCTCGCGCAGGAAGACACGGGCCCGCTAATCGAGCGCGTGGCCGCAGGATTCCGGTTCACGGAAGGCCCCGCCTGGTCACGCGAAGGCTTCCTGCTGTTCAGCGACATTCCCAACGACCGGATCATGAAATATATGCCGGGCGAGAAGCCAACCGTGCTCCGCGAGAATTCCAACGGAGCGGTTGGCAACGCGTTCGATGCGCAAGGCCGGTTCTACACCTGCGAGAGCCGCACGCGGCGCGTGATGCGCATGGACAAGAAGGGCGAGATTCAGGTGTTGGCCGATAAGTGGGAAGGCAAACGGTTCAATGCGCCCAACGATATCGTTGTTCGCCACGATGGCCACGCCTATTTCACCGATCCGGCCTTCGGCGCCCAGGCCGACACGCGGGAGTTGGACTTTTTCGGCGTCTATCACGTCGCGCCGAAAGGCGAGTTGCGGCTGATCGCAAAGCCCGAGGGCCGGCCCAACGGCGTGGCGTTCTCCCCCAACGGACACGTGCTTTACATCACCAACTCCGATGAGCACAATGTGCGCGCGTACGATGTAGACCACAACGGAGACGTCTCCAACGAGCGCGTGCTGATTTCCGGCGTGGAGGGAGTGCCGGATGGCGCCCGCGTGGATGAGAAGGGAAATCTCTACGTGACGGGCACCCGCGTCTGGATTTACGACACGCAGGGAAAATTGATCGGGAACCTCGATTTGCCCGAGACGCCTTCCAACTGTGCGTTTGGAGACAGCGACCTCCGCACGCTCTATATCACAGCCCGTACTGGTTTGTACCGCTCACGGCGCGAAGTGAAAGGAGCGTTGCAGTATTAAGCGTGCCACCCGAGGCAGGCGCCGTTATCCTGCGCGCCCCATTCTGGGCGTGGGCGCCATCATCCTGAAACGCAATCGTGTGCTGCTGGTGGAGCGCGCGAGGGCTCCGTTGCAAGGTTACTGGTCGCTGCCAGGCGGAGTTTTAGAGACCGGTGAGCGCCTGGAAGAAGGGGTGTGTCGCGAAGTGCTGGAAGAGACGGGGCTCGTCGTGAAGCCTCTGCGGGTGGTCGAAATTTTCCAACGCATCATGCGCGACGCGAGAGGCCGGGTGGAATACCATTACGTGCTGGTCGACTACTTGTGCCGCGTCGCGGGAGGTGTGCTGCAAGCGCGGGATGACGTGAGCCGCGCGGAATGGGTGTCGCGGTCTGGGCTTTCCCAATACAAGATTACCGAGGGCACGCTGCCGGTGATTGAAAAAGCGTTCCGCGAGGGATGACAATGCGGACCACCAGCGCTGGCGTTCTGGAATTCGAATCCCTTCGTGATCTCGTGGGGCGCTACATCTCAAGCCCGCTCGGGCGTCGGGAACTAGCGAAGGTTCAACCCCACACGGATCGCGACCGGCTAGACGAGGAACTCGGTGAGGCAGAGGAAGCTACAGATTACTTGAGGGCGGCGTCGAAGCCCCAACCGGCCGCACGCGGATCGGCCATCCGCATCAATTTCAGCTCCATTCCGGATTTAGCGGCGGCAGTCCACAAACTGCGCATCGAGGGTGCGGCTCTAGAGCCGAAAGAAATTTCCGACGTGCTCGGGTTTCTCGATCGCGCGGCGGATGCGAGGTCGATCCTCAATAGTGTCGCCGAGCGCTTTCCGCGTCTCGGCCGGCGCGCACAGGCCATCGGAGAATTCCGCTCGCTTCTGAACGAACTCGCGGGCAAGATCGAGCCCGACGGCACGATCCCCGACCATGCCAGTGTGGCCCTGGGCCGCCTGCGCCGCGATATCGAGAAGCAAAAAAAGTCAATCCAAGACTCGCTCGAGCGCTTTCTGCGGGCTCATCACGAAGAAGGCGTGTTGCAGGAAGAGTTCGTGGCGATTCGCAACGAGCGCTTCGTCGTGCCGGTGATTGCCGGTCAAAGACGCAAGATCGATGGCGTCATCCATGGCGCCAGCTCCAGTGGTCACACTCTATTTGTCGAACCACTCGAAACCATCGACTTGAACAATGAACTGGTGCGCCTGATGGAAGAGGAGATGCGGGAGGTGCACCGCATTCTGCGGGAACTTACGGAGCGATTGCGCGGGTATGCGGAATCCATTCTCTGCACCTTAAACACCATGGGCGAGCTCGAACTGGTATTCGCAAAGGCACGCTTCGCTACTGAGTTCGATTGCGTGCGTCCGCGATTCAGTCCCGGGAATGCGCGCCGTTTGGCGCTGAAGGACGCGCGGCATCCGCTGTTGGAGGATGTTCTGCGACGCCAGCAAAAACGGACCGTACCCATCAGCCTGCAACTGGACGCTGCGTGCCGGACACTGCTGATCAGCGGTCCGAACACAGGCGGCAAGACGGTGGCTCTGAAAACGACGGGCCTTTTGGCACTAATGGCGCAGGCGGGATTGCCGGTGCCCTGCACGGAAGCGGAGTTTCCGATCTTCGAGCAGGTGCTGGCGGATATCGGCGACTATCAATCCATCGAGCAGAGCCTCAGCACATTTTCGGCGCACATCTCGCACATCCGCGAAATGATTCTCGATGTCACGCCGGACTCGCTGGTTCTGCTGGATGAAATCGGTTCCGCGACTGACCCGGAAGAAGGCGGCGCACTAGGCGTGGCAGTGGTGGATCATTTTCGCTCGTCCGGCGCTTTTACGCTGGCGTCCACACACCTGGTGGCGCTCAAAATCTACGGCGCGAACACCGAAGGCGTTCTCAACGCCTCGATGGGCTTCGATGAAGACACGCTGGAGCCGACGTACAAGCTGCATGTGGGGCTCCCCGGCAAATCGGCTGGCCTCGACATCGCGGCGCGCCTGGGAATGCCGGAATCCATCATGCGGCGCGCGCGCGATTCCATGAGTGACCGGGAACGCGACATAGCGCGGTTTCTGAGCGAGCTGCACCGGCGCGTTGAAGAAGCCACGGCGCGCGAGAAACGCCTCGCCGAAATGCAGGCGGAAGTGGCCGCACGCGAAAAGGAGCTGGCGCGCGAATGGGAGAAGCGCGAATCGGCCAAGCTCAAGGAACTGGAACGGCGGTGCGAATTGGTGCTGGCAAAATTCGAGTCCACGGCGCAGGAGACAATTGAGCGACTTACCCAAACCGCTGAGCGGAAGAAAGCGGCTGATGTGGCGCAGCGCACCGTGGCCAAGGCCAAGCGCGAGTTGCGCGAGGAGTTCGAGACCACGGTGCTCGCCACGCAAGATGATGCCCGTCAAGGCGAACTGGGACGGCGGCCCAAAATCGAGGAAGGCGCGCGCGTGCGTTTGCAAGGGGTTCGCGAGCCGGCCCGCGTGCGGCGGGTGCTCGGCCAGGACCGCATCGAGGTTGAAGCCGGCTTCATGAAAATGCAAGTCTCGGTGGACGATGTGATCGAGGTACTGCCACCCGCCGACGTGGGCGCCAAGCTACCGAAGAATATTAGCTTCCGCCCCGCGCCGCAGTTGAATCCTTTGGTGCAGGAGATCAACGTAATCGGTGAGCACGCCGAAGAGGCCTCCGAGCGTGTGGAGAAATTCCTGGACAGCGCTGTCATGGCCACCGCAAGCCGCGTGCGCATCGTGCATGGTCACGGCATGGGCGTTCTGCGCAAAGCCATCTGGAAGCTGCTGGCTTCGAGCCCGCACGTCGAGAAATATTACGCAGCCGCGCAGCACGAAGGCGGAGCCGGCGCCACCATCGTCGAGTTAAAGGGCTGAGAGCACCTCTCTGGCGTGGCCTTCGGGCTTGACGCCGGTGAAGATTTTTTCGATCTTGCCGTCCTCACCGATAACGAACGTCGTGCGCGCCACGCCGATCACCTTCTTGCCGTACATGTTCTTCTCTTTGAGGACGCCGTAAGTGTCGGCAACCTTCTTATCGACGTCGCACAGCAGCGTAAATGGCAGGCCATGCTTTTCCTTGAAACGCGCCTGTGCGCGCGGCGTGTCCGGTGAGATGCCCAGCACTACGGCGTCCTTCTTGTTGAATTGCTTTATGGCGTCACGAAACTCGTGAGCTTCCGTGGTTCAGCCTGGCGTGTCGGCCCGTGGAAAAAAATAGAGGACAACCTTCTGACACTTGAGCTTGGAGAGCTGAAAGGGCTCATCGGTGTCGGTCTGGAGCTTGATTTCGGGAGCTTTGTCGCCTTCTTTGAGCATGAAGGTAGATTTTACCCCAACTTCTTCCGCAGCAATTCATTCACGACCGCCGGGTTCGCCTGGCCGCGCGAGGCCTTCATGACCTGCCCAACAAAGAATCCAATGACAGTTGACTTCCCGCCGCGATACTGCTCGAGCTGCTTTGGATTGGCCGCGATCACCTCATTCACGATCTTCTCAAGCGCACCGGTGTCACTGATCTGCTTCAGCCCTTCCCGTTCGATGATAACCGTCGGCGCGTCGCCCCTCGCGGCCATTTTCGCGAAGACTTCCTTCGCGAGTTTGCCGCTGATCTCGCCCTTCCCTTTCAGCGCGAGCATTTCCCCGAGATTCTGAGCGCTGACCGGCGACTCGGCAATCTGTTTGCCCTGCGCCTTCAGAGCTGCGGCCAGATCGCCCATCACCCAATTGGCCGCTTCCTTCGGATCTCCTGAGATCTTTGCGGTTTCCTCAAAGAACTCGCTGACCGCGCGATCGGCAGTAAGCCAATTAGCGTCGTACTCCGACAGCTTGTACTCGGTGATGAAGCGTTCACGCTTCTGGGCGGGCAATTCCGGCATCGCTGCCCGCACGCGCTCGCGCCACGCATCGCTGATGCGGAGGGGCACCAGGTCCGGCTCCGGAAAATACCGGTAATCATGCGCTGACTCCTTGCTGCGCATTCCAATGGTCTCGCCGGTGCTCGCATCGTACAGGCGAGTTTCCTGCACGATCCGGCCTCCAGCCTCTATCACGGCAACCTGCCGCGCGATTTCATAATCCAAAGCCATTTTCAGAAACCGGAACGAATTCAGGTTCTTGACTTCGGCCTTGGTTCCGAACCTCTCCGCACCCTTGAGGCGCACCGAGACGTTGGCATCACACCGAAGCTGGCCCTTTTCCATGTCGCAGGCCGAAACTTCCACGAACTGCATCGTCTGCTTCAGCTCGGTGAGAAATGCGTAGGCTTCGTCGGAGCTGCGCATGTCCGGCTCGGTTACGATCTCGATGAGCGGCGTCCCGCAGCGGTTCAGATCGACATAGGAATAACGATCGGAATCGCGAAACCCTTCGTGAATGCTCTTGCCTGCATCGTCCTCCATGTGAACGCGCGTAATGCCGACGCGTTTGTGCGCGCCATCGAGAGCGACATCCACCCAGCCGTGCCCGGCGATGGGCTCATCGTACTGTGAGATCTGATAGCCCTTGGGCAGGTCCGGATAAAAGTAGTTCTTCCGCGCAAAGCGGGATACCGGCCGAATGCTGCAGTTGAGCGCCATAGCCGCGCGCATCGCCATCTCCACGGCCTCGCGGCTCAGCACAGGCAACGCGCCGGGCAACCCGAGGCAGACGGGACAGACGTTTGTATTCGGTGGCGCGCCAAAACTAGTGGGGCAACTGCAAAAAATCTTCGTGGCCGTGGCCAATTGCACGTGCACTTCCAGGCCGATCACCGGCTCGTATTTGGAAATCACTTCTGGCGGAGCGAGTTCCGCGACGGGAGCAGGCATTGCAACTATTATAGGAGAGCGGAGCAGCCGAGGTCGGGGATGTATACTGGAGATTCAAGCCTTGAAACGCGCCTCATCTAGCGTCTCGCCAAAACAGATATGAGTTCTGTCGCTCTCGATACCCACTTGCACAAAGCCATCCGTTTTTATCAGGCATCCATCGGGAAAAAAGCTGTCATGGCCATCACCGCGGTGGTCTTGTTCGGCTACGTGATCGGGCATCTGGCGGGCAATATGCAGGTTTATCTGGGCGCGCAGCAGATGGACCGCTACGCCGCCTTCCTGCATTCGATGCCGGTGCTGCTGTGGGGAGTGCGAGCGCTGCTGCTGGTTTGCGTCGTCCTGCACATTACGGCGTCGATTCAGCTCACAATTCTCAAGCAGCTAGCGCGGCCCATTGGGTATGCAAAGAAGGATGCGATTGGGTCAAACCTAGCATCGCGCTCGATGATCTGGAGCGGCGCCATGATTGCCGCGTTCGTCATCTACCACCTTTTGGATCTGACGGCAGGCGTAGCCAACACCGTGCAATACCAGGAGCTGCACGCATACGAAAACCTGGTGTACAGCTTCCAGCGCGTCCCGGTATCGGCTTTCTACATCATTGCGATGGTGTTGCTGGGCATGCATCTCTACCACGGAATCTGGAGCATGTTTCAAACGCTGGGGTTCAGCCACCCGCGCTATACGCCGCTCATAAAGCGTGCGTCGGCGGTCGTGGCCGTTCTCATCACGGCGGGATTTATCTCCATTCCCATCGCAGTCATGACGGGTGTGGTGGGTGAAAATCTCTGATGGAACTCGATTCGAAGATTCCTTCCGGGCCGATCGAACAACAATGGGACCGCGCTAAGTTTGAGATGAAGCTGGTCAACCCGGCGAACAAGCGGAAGTACAACATTATTGTCGTGGGTTCCGGCCTGGCTGGAGGCTCGGCGGCGGCTACGCTAGGGGAACTCGGCTACAACGTTCAGTGCTTCTGCTTTCAAGACAGCCCACGGCGCGCGCACTCCATCGCTGCGCAAGGCGGCATCAACGCGGCGAAGAACTATCAGAACGATGGCGACAGCATCTATCGCCTGTTCTACGACACCGTGAAGGGCGGGGATTTCCGGTCGCGCGAGGCGAACGTTTACCGCCTGGCGCAGATCAGCGTCAACATCATCGATCAATGCGTGGCGCAGGGCGTCCCGTTCGCGCGCGAGTACGGTGGCACTCTGGCCAATCGTTCCTTCGGGGGCGCGCAAGTGTCGCGCACGTTTTACGCGCGCGGACAGACCGGCCAACAGTTGCTGCTGGGCGCTTACCAGGCGCTCGAGCGCCAGGTGGCGGCAGGAACAGTGAAGATGTTCCCGCGCAGCGAAATGCTGAGCCTGGTCGTGGTGAATGGCAAGGCGCGCGGCATCGTCACGCGCGATCTGATCACCGGGAAAATCGAATCGTACGCCGCAGACGCAGTCGTGCTCGCCACCGGTGGATACGGCAACGTCTTCTATCTCTCCACAAACGCTCGCGGTTCCAACTGCACGGCCATCTGGCGCGCCTACAAACATGGCGCGGCGTTCGCCAATCCGTGCTTCACGCAAATTCACCCCACCTGCATCCCGGTGTCAGGCGAATATCAATCGAAGCTTACACTGATGAGCGAATCGCTGCGGAATGACGGCCGCATCTGGGTGCCGCTCAAGCCGGGCGACAAACGATCACCGGACCAGATCCCTGAATCCGAGCGCGACTACTATCTGGAGCGGCGCTACCCGAGCTTCGGCAATCTAGTACCGCGTGACGTGGCATCGCGCAATGCGAAAGCGGTTTGCGATGAAGGACGCGGTGTAGGCGAGACTGGCCTGGGTGTTTACTTGGATTTCTCGGAGGCCATGAAGCGCCTGGGCGTGGATAGTATCCGAGAACGCTACGGCAACTTGTTCGACATGTACGAGCGCATCACCGGCGAGGACCCGTACAAGGTTCCCATGCGTATCTACCCGGCCATCCACTACGCCATGGGAGGGCTCTGGGTCGACTACCAACTGATGAGCAGTATTCCGGGCCTGTTCGTGATCGGTGAAGCCAACTTTTCCGACCACGGCGCGAATCGCCTGGGTGCAAGCGCCCTCATGCAAGGCCTGGCCGACGGCTACTTCATCCTGCCGTACACTGTCGGCAATTATCTGGCAAGCAACAAATTCGATAAAGTCGAACCCGACTACGCCGAGTTCAAGCGCGAAGAATCCGAAGTTGCGGCAATGACGAACCGCCTTCTTTCCATCAAGGGCAAGCGCACCGTCACTTCATTTCATCGCGAACTCGGAAAACTGATGTGGGAGCACTGCGGTATGTCCCGCAACGCTCAAGGCCTCGACTTCGCTACAGGCAAAATCCGCGAGCTGCACGACGAGTACTGGCGCAACGTGGATGTGCTCGGCGGCGCGGAAGAATTCAATCAAGCGCTCGAGCACGCCGGCCGCGTGGCCGATTTCTTCGAGCTCGCCGAGCTGATCTGTCTCGATGCGAGTCATCGCGCCGAATCCTGCGGCGGGCACTTCCGCGAGGAATATCAAACACCGGACGGTGAAGCGCTGCGCGACGACGAGCACTATTCCTACGTGGCGGCTTGGGAATTTCAGGGTATTGGGCAAGCGCCCGCGCTGCACAAAGAACCTTTGGAGTTCGAGTACGTGCATCCCTCGCAACGGAGTTACAAATAGCGATGCGTCTCACGCTTCACATCTGGCGTCAGAAGAGCGCGAACGAGCCGGGCCGCATGGTCCAATACGAAGCCCGGAATGTGAACCCGGACATGTCGTTTCTCGAAATGCTCGACGTACTGAACGAAGAGCTGACACTCAATGGTGACGATCCCATCGCTTTCGACAGCGACTGCCGAGAGGGCATTTGCGGTATGTGCGGCTTCATGATCAATGGCGTCGCACACGGCCCGCGGCGCGGTACTACGGTATGCCAGCTTCACATGCGCAAGTTTCGGGATGGTGATGTGCTGCATCTGGAGCCGTGGCGAGCGCGTGCGTTTCCAGTGATCAAGGATCTGGCCGTTGACCGGAGCGCGTTCGACCGCATCATTGCCGCGGGTGGTTTCGTCTCGGTACCGGCGGGCAGCGCGCCCGATGGCAATGCCATCCTGGTTCCCAAGCAGAAAGCCGATATTTCGATGGACGCAGCCGCCTGCATCGGCTGCGGCGCGTGCGTCGCCGCTTGCCCGAACGCATCGGCCTCGCTGTTCACCGGCGCGAAGATCACGCACCTCGGCGTGCTGCCGCAAGGCCAGCCCGAGCGTTACGAACGCGCGCTGCGCATGGTAGCGCAGGCCGCGGCGGAGACTTTCGGAAGTTGCACCAACATTGGCGAGTGCGAGGCCGTCTGTCCCAAGGAGATCAAGTTGGAAGTGATCGCGCGCATGAACCACGATTTCCTCAAGGTGAGTTGGACCAGCCGCGGCGCTTCCGTTTCGCGCGGCGGCGATTAAAGGACACACATGGATTACACCTACGAAGACATCGCCAAAATGATAGATCACTCGCTGCTGAACCCGACGCTCACTGCCAGTGATCTCGACCAAGGCATCCAGCTCGCCCTGGCCTACGACTGCGCGAGCGTTTGCATTCTGCCGTATTACCTAAAGCGCTGCGCCGATCGGTTGCACGGCAGCACGGTGAAAGCCAGCACCACTATCGGTTTCCCCCACGGCGGTCACACCACCGCGGTCAAGCTCGCCGAGGCCCGTCAGGCTCTGGCGGATGGCGGCGAAGAGCTCGATATGGTCGTAAACATCAGCAAAGTGTTGAGTGGCGATTGGAGCTACGTTCGCGATGATATCCACGCCGTCATCGATACGGCGCACGAAGCCGGTGAGAAGGTCAAAGTCATCCTCGAAAATTGCTACTTGAATGATGCGCAGAAGATTCGCCTGTGCGAGACCTGCGGTGAGCTAGGCGCGGATTGGGTCAAGACATCCACGGGCTACGGTACCGGCGGCGCCACGCTGGAGGATCTGCAATTGATGCGCAAACATTCGCCGCCGCGCGTGCAGGTGAAAGCGGCCGGCGGCGTCCGCGATCTCCAGATGCTTCTGCGCGTAAGGGAGATTGGCGTTACGCGCGTCGGAGCTTCGCGCACCGCGCCGATGCTGGATGAGTGCCGCCGCCGGCTGGGACTCGACACGATCCAAGCCGCCGTTAGCGCGAATCCCGCCGGATACTGACGCGTCCGCGCGCTGTGCCATACTAATCCGGATGATGAAATTAGGTTTTGTCACCGCCATCTTGCCGGAGTTGTCACTTGAGGAAGTCGCCGCATTCGCGAAAGGAAATGGTTACGAATGCGTAGAGGTGATGTGCTGGCCGAAAGGCAAAGCTGAGCGCCGCTATGCCGGCGTCACCCACATTGATGTAACCGGGTTCACCAAGGACAATGCAGCGCGCGTGCGCGATCAGATGGGCAGCACAGGAGTGGCCATCAGCGGCCTCGGATACTATCCCAACCCGCTGGCTCCGGATCCTGCCGAGGCGCGCGTGTATGTCGAACACCTTCGCCAAGTCATCCAGGCAGCGAAACTGTTGGGGCTGAGCGTCGTCAACACCTTCGTCGGGCGCGACTGGACCAAATCCGTCGACGAAAACTGGCCGCGCTTTCTCGATACCTGGCGGCCGCTCATCAAATTCGCCGAGGATCACGGCATCAACATCGGCATTGAGAACTGCCCCATGGCCTTCACCAAGGACGAGTGGCCCGGTGGCAAGAATCTCGCCACCTCGCCCAAGATCTGGCGGCGCATGTTTGAAGACATTCCCAGCCGGAGTTTCGGTCTGAACTTCGATCCCTCGCATTTCATTTGGCAGCGCATGAATTACTTGAAGCCTCTGCGCGAATTTTGCAGCCGCCTGTTTCACGTGCACGCCAAAGACGTGCGTCTCGATCAAGACCGTCTGAACGACGTGGGTATCATGGCGCATCCCAACGATTTCCATACGCCGAAAATTCCCGGCCTGGGCGACGTCAACTGGAGCCGGTTCTTCTCGGTGCTGACTGACACCGGCTACGATGGCGCGGTTTGCGTGGAAGTTGAGGACCGCGCCTTCGAAGGCTCGCTCGAAAAACGCAAAGCCTCACTCATCCAAAGCGCGCGCTACTTGAGACAGTACATTCCATAACCATGTCTAACTACAAACAAATTGAGGAACAATTTACAAAGCCACTGAACTTACATCGTCGTCCCGTGGCCGTTGCCTTTCGCCAGGATCCGCCCGCCGGAGTAGAGAAGTTCACAGGCACGCAACCCTCCGGATGCAGTTTCTGGCGCATCGCCGCCGAAGGCCGTACCTTCTACACTGTTCCCAGCGATCATTACAATTGTCCGGTCGGCAGTTACACGCACAACATCGCGCTGCCACGCGAACGCGCTCCGGAGCTCGAACAGATGCTGGGTCTGATGGCCGGCGCCGGATACCTCAAGATGGAAGACATTCCCGGCGTCTTCCGGCTCCCGCAATCACCGCCGGTAATCGTTTATGCGCCGCTCGGCGACTCGCCCTTCGAACCTCATGTTGTACTGTTCTCCGGCCGCCCGGCCTCCGTGATGCTGCTCGAGGAAGCCGCCATGCGTGCCGGTGTCGCAGCGCAGTTGCCCATGTTCGGACGTCCCACCTGCATGGCCATACCCGCGGCGCTTTCACAGGGAACGGTGGCCAGCTCCGGATGTATCGGAAACCGCATTTACACCGGCCTGGGCGAAGACGAGCTCTATGTCGTAGTGCCCGGCAGAGATCTGGAACGCCTCGCAAGTGAAATTGCCACCATCACCGAGGCCAATGCGCAACTCGCCCAATATCATCAGCAACGCCGCCAGTCGCTGACTCTCTGAACGCTCACATCCGCGCTTTTGTGGTCGATAAGGAATCTGAGGAGACTACTGTCTCCCGGGAACCAACATGCGAATCCGCGGAATCCTCACCTTAGTTATTACCACGCTCTCTCTCGTTTACGCGCAACTGACCCAAACCTTCAACGATCCCCAGGGCCACTTCACGTTGCAACTGCCGGTGGGCTGGCGGGCCGTCACGCTCAATCCGGATTGCATCCAGATCTCAAACGGCGTCGCTTATTTGACGGTGATTATCTCGAGCGGAGATCCTGGCATGGCGATGAACGCCGTAGCTCACCAGTTCGCCAGGCAGTGGCACGGGTTCGAACAGATCAGCAGCAGCGAGGTTCTTCTCGCGGGCCGGCCGGCGAAATCGATGACGTACGCGGGCATCAATCCTCAAGGCGCCGCAGCCAGCCTCAGCCTGATCGGGATGAACGACAGCAGCCGCACGTATCTCATCATGACGTCCACCACGAAGGTGGAATTTGCGCACGCGAGCCGCACGTTGGATCAAATTGAACAGAGTTTCCACATCAACGGAAGCGCCGTGGCGCCAGCGCAGCCTGTGGCGCCGGTTGCGTCACCTGCGCCTCCGAGCCGGCTACCCGCCACCCAGGTGGAACGCGCGAAGGCGCAACCGGCCGCAATTGCGCCGCACGCGCCGAATGCCAACTACTACCGCATGAAAAAGGTCGCCATCGTGGACGAACACGGTTTCGAGCGGCCCATGCAAGCGCTGACTCTGCTCGTCCCAGTGGACTGGCAGTTTCAAGGAAGCGTGGAATACAACGCGAACACCGCGCTCCGGGCGGAAATCGTGCGACCTCATGGCGCCGATGAGCGCGGTTCAGTATCTCGAACGTTATGTCGTGCCCGGTGTGCGTCGCGGCGCAAGCGTGGTCGGCGTGGAGCCTATGCCGGAAATGGCGCAACAGTTACAGCAACAAGCGCGTGAGGAGGAAGCCACAGCGGCGCGTCAGGGAATCCGCGGGCAGATCCGCGCCGATGTTTCGCGGGTGCGCCTCACTTACAACGCGGGCGGCCAGGAAGTGGAGGAATGGCTAGCGGCGGAGACCGTGGTTACCGGAATGATGGGGCCGTCCTTCAACATACGCACGGGCCGCACGGGCCAGGCGATGTATTACGATTGCGGCGGATATCTCGTGACAGCGATGCGCGCGCCACAAGGCCAACTGCAAGCCATGGAGAAGTTTTTCCTGATGATGCTCTCGACCATCCGGCTGGATCCTGCGTGGGAGAGCCGCGTCACGAATGTCATTGCGCAGATGAATGCGGACGATTCGCGAGCGGCGATGCAGCGCTCGGCCATCGCAACGCAATACGGCCAGGATACGTCGCGCATGATCAGTGAGGGGTATCAATCGCGCAGTAAGATGCAGGACAGCGCGTTCCATAAGTGGGATCAAGCAATCCGCGGCGTGCAGACCTTTCGCAATCCGAACACAGGCGACACCGTAGAGCTGAGCAACGAGTACGGGCATGCCTGGGCTGGCGGGGGGAACCAGTACATCCTGAGCGACCATGAAGGTTTCAATCCCAACGTGACAGTGGGAGGAAACTGGACTCGCCTGGAGGCTGTGAACCCGTAGCCCGCCAACAGCGCCATCCACATCTCATCACGAAGACAAACCGGTGGTAACGTTTAGGAGAGCCGGAGAGTTCTCCATGCGAATCGCCACCGATGAAATCGCCGGGGACGCGCCCGTGCGCTCGCCGGAAAAAAGCGGCGCCACAAGAGTGAAGTCTTTGGATGCCCTGCGCGGCTTCGACATGTTCTGGATCATCGGTGGCGGCGAGGTTGTGAAGGGGCTCGCCAAGGCTTTGGACACACCGATTCTGAACGCCTTTGTCCCGCAATTGGAACATGTCCGGTGGCAGGGCTTGCACTGCTGGGACCTCATCTGGCCACTCTTCATGTTCATTGTGGGAGCCGCGATCCCGTTTTCGATTGAGCGGCGCAGAGCCGCCGGAGCGACCAGCCGCAGCCTGTTTTTGCACGCGCTCTGGCGTTCCGTGGTCCTCTTTTCCATCGGCACGGTCACCCAAGGAAATCTGCTGGCGTGGGATCTCTCCGTCTTCCGTCCATGTTACAGTGTGCTGCACGGCATCGCGGCCGGGTATCTGATTGCCGTGATCGTGGTGCTGACGGTGCGCCCGCGTGGCCGTGTGATCGTGCTCGGTGGATTTCTGCTCGCTTATTGGGCGCTGCTGATTTTGATTCCTGTTCCCGGCGTGGGTCGCGGCGTCTTAACGCCAACTGGCAACCTGGCCACTTTTGTGGACCAGGCGTTGCTCGGCCGTTTCCATTACGGAGAGAACACGTGGTTCCTCAGCTACCTGGGATTTGCATCCTCCGTTCTGTTAGGTGTCTTCGCCGGAGAACTCCTCGCCTCCGCCAGACCCACCAGGACTAAAATACTGCTGCTGGTCGTTGCGGGCATGGCATGCATCGCCCAAGGAATGCTCTGGAGCATCGAGTTTCCAATCATCAAGTTGTTGTGGACGAGTTCGTTCGTGCTGGTCTCGGGCGGAATCAGCTTCCTCATTCTGGCGCTTTTTTACTGGATCATTGATGTGCTGGGCTATGAGCGGTGGGCGTTCTTCTTTATCGTGATCGGAATGAACTCGCTCGCAGTCTATGTAGCCAAGATACTGTTCGACTTCCGCCTGATCGCGGATATCTTCGTCGGCAAGTTGCTGCCGCGACTCGGTCGCTGGGACGACTTCGCGGAAGCGGTGGTTACGCTTGCCGTGATTTGGTCCCTCTTGTTCTGGATGTACCGCAAGAAGTCATTTATCAGGCTGTAAGTACCCGAGTTACTACGCCAGTAGCTTCCGCACGACTTCTCCCTCCACATCCGTCAGGCGGAAATCGCGGCCCTGGAAGCGGTAAGTCAGGCGCTTGTGATCCAGCCCCATTAAGTGAAGCGCGGTAGCGTGCAAGTCGTGGACGGAAATCGGATCTTCCGCAATGTTGTAGCCGACGTCGTCTGTCTTGCCGATCGTCACGCCTGGCTTGATACCGCCTCCGGCCAGCCACATGGTGAACGCACGGGCGTGATGATCGCGGCCCAGGAATTTTGACCCACTGCGCGCTTCATTCATGGGCGTCCGTCCGAATTCCCCGCCCCAGATGACCATGGTCGAGTCAAGCAGGCCGCGTTGCTTCAGGTCGGTCACGAGGGCGGCGGAGGCGCGGTCCGTATCACGGCAGAGGCGCGCCAGCTTGTTTACGATGTCCTCGTTGTTGCTGGCGCCGTGCGTGTCCCAGCCACGATGGAAGAGTTGCACAAAGCGCACGCCGCGCTCCACCAACCGTCGCGCCAGCAGGCAATTGTTGGCGAACGAGGCCTTGCCTGGTGTCGTGCCGTACATTTCGTGAATGTTGGCGGGCTCTTTCGAAATGTCGGCCAACTCCGGGACGCTGGTCTGCATTTTGAAGGACATCTCGTATGCGCCGATGCGGGAAGCGATTTCGGGATCGCCCACGTCCGTCTGATGCGCCGTGTTCAAAAAGCGAAGCGCATCGAGCGAGCGGCGGCGAGTCTCAGAAGTCACACCGTCAGGATTGGACAAAAACAGCACGGGATCTCCCGAGCGCCGGAATTCAACGCCCTGGTAATCCGAAGGCAGAAAACCACTGCCCCAGCAGGAGCGTCCCCCATCCGGCTGACTCTCGCCAGAGAGCATCACCACGAAACCTGGCAGGTCGGCACTTTCGCTGCCGATACCATATGTCACCCAAGCCCCCATGCTCGGCCGTCCCGCGATTTGATGGCCGGTGTTCATGAAAATCTGCGCCGGCGCGTGATTAAACTGTGTGGTGTGCAGCGATCTCACAATGGCAACATCATCCGCGATCTTGGCGAGATGCGGCAGCAGGACAGAAAGCTGAGCACCAGAGTGACCGTATCGCGCGAACGGATGCGGCGAACCGAGCAGCTTCGGAACGCCCTTGATAAACGCAAACCGCTCGCCCTTGATAAGATCCTCCGGGCAGGGCTGGCCGTCGAATTTCGTGAGTGCGGCTTTGTAGTCGAACAGATCGAGCTGCGAAGGGCCGCCCGCCATGAACAGAAAAATCACGTTTTTGCACTTCGCCGGAAAGTGCGGCTTCTTCGGCGTCATCGCGGTGTCAGCGAACAATCTGGGAGTCAAGAGCGAAGTGAGCGCGGCCGCGCCAATACCGAATCCCGCCTGGCCGAAGAAATGGCGCCGCGTAGTCTCGAGTAATCTCCTTTGCTCGTCCGTCATGGATTTGTCACTCTTTCGTAATCGTCTCGTCCAGGTTCAGCAGGACGTTCGCCACCATGGTCCACGAAGCGGTTTCCGGGGCGCCGCCGACTTTCTTAGCTTCGTCCATGTTGGCGGTGAACCGCGCCTGCTCATCAGCTTGATATTTCGCGAGGTAATTCAGCTCTTCAGGTTTTGCGTGACGGCCGGTAGCCAGAAGGTAACCGTAATCGATGCGGGAACGCGCGTCGGAGCCGCCCTCCTTCGCCAGGCGCGTGGCCATAGCGTGTGCCGCCTCCCAGAACGCTTCGTCATTCAAGAGATTCAACGCCTGTAGCGGCGTATTCGTCCGCGTGCGACGCACTGTGCACACCTCGCGGCTGGGAGCGTCGAAATTGACTTGCGTCGGATACGGAGCGCTGCGCCTCGCGAATGTGTAAATCCCGCGGCGATATCGATCCTCGCCTTGGCTCACCTGATAAACGTCGTCATTGTACGGCATGTCCCAGATGCCCGGCGGCTGCGGTGGAAACACGCTCGGACCACCGATTTTCCCGCTGAGCAACCCACTCGCAGCGAGCACCGTATCGCGCACCATCTCGGCCTCCATGCGAAAACGCGGCCCGCGGCCGATGAGCCGATTGTAAGGATCTTTCGCGAACAACTCCGGAGTCACGTTCGACGACTGCCGGTACGCAGTCGAGGTCACAATCAGGCGGTCGATCGCCTTCATACTCCAGCCGCGATCCATGAACTCAGTAGCCAGCCAGTCGAGCAGTTCCGGATGCGACGGTTTCTGCCCTTGCGTACCGAAATCTTCACTGGTTTCTACGATTCCGTGACCGAAATACTGTTCCCACATCCGATTCACTGCCACGCGCGCGGTGAGCGGGTCGTCTTTGCTGACAAGCCATCGCGCCAGACCCAGGCGATTCGGCATCTCGCTTTCGCCGAGCGGCGGCAGGACAGCAGGAACGTTGGCATAAACCTTGTCACTTTTTGCGGAGAAGCCGCCGCGAATCCGAATGAAATCGAAGGGCCGATCGAAACCCGGCCGTTCACCCATCACCAAGGTGCTGGTTATTTCCAGTTTGTCCCGTTCTTCACGGGTCTTCTTCAGCTCAGCGCGCGCCGCCTCGAGCGAGGGTGTGACGCTGAGAAAATGATCTCGCAGCTTTTCTTCCTGCTCCTCGCTGCGGCCGGTCTTCCCGAGCAGGGTTCGCAGCGAATGGCTCACGTTCACAATGGTGGCGGGATCACTCACGTCCGTAGCGGATAGCCGGAAACTCCCCACGCTCTGGCAACTGAATTCCGAATCCTGCACGATCGTCAGCCGAACCCGCGGCGCGTGCAATGGTTGTGGCAACACGACAACTAACTGGCGCGGCAGGCGCTTGTCTTCACGCGATGCATCCACCATCCAGACTTGCCCGCGCTTGTTGTCGAGTGACCGGGTGCCCGTGTCGGCTGCGAGTTTCTGCACGGTCACCGGCACCCAACCGGAACCGGCCGGCACTTCCACCTGGATCTGCGTAATGTTGAAATTGCCGTAGGCATCGCGGCCGGGCCCCCCGCGTGGCAGTCTGGCATCGGGCAGCGCTTCCAAGCGAATGCCTGACGCCTCGCCGCCCGGAGGCGCAAACTCGATCATGTAAGCTTCGTTGCGTGGCGACGTGCCGCCAGCGAAGATCCGGCCATCCGATTCGGCGGTGAGCGTCGTTCCAGCCGCGGCCGACAACGTGCTCGGATTAATCACCCGCCATGCCTGCTCGGCATTCAGCACCGCCGTCTCCCACTCCGACTGCTGAGCCTTCAGCTGCGGCGTGAGCGTGGTGGTCTCGTTTAAGAGCGCGCTAATTCGTGCTTCGATCGCTTCACGCTGTTTTTTCTGTTCCGGCGTCGGCATTTCCAGCACCGGCTCGATGTAATAAGTCGAAGTATCTCCCGTGCTGATCTGCTTTTTCTCGCCGTTGTTGAAGAAGGCCATCATCGAATAGAAGTCCTTCTGTGTAAACGGATCGAACTTGTGGTTGTGGCACTGCGCGCATCCCAGCGTGCTGCCGAGCCACACGGTCGCCGTCGTCGCCACGCGATCTACCTGCACTTCGAAGTAAGACTCGTCCTTATCCACGCCGCCTTCTTCATTGAATTGCGTGTTGCGATTGAACCCGGTCGCGATGCGCTGATCTTCGGTGGCGTTGGGCAGCATGTCTCCGGCAATCTGCTCGATGGTGAACTCGTCGAACGGTATATCGCGGTTCAGTGCGTTGATGACCCAATCCCGATACTTCCAGATGCTCCTCCGATCATCTTTTTCGTAGCCGTTGGAATCGGCGTAGCGCGCCAAATCCAGCCACCGGCGTGCCCAGCGTTCTCCGAAATGTGGTGAGGCGAGCAGCCGATCGACCAACCGCTCATAGGCATCGGGCCGTGTGTCCGACAGAAACTCCGTTAGTTCCGCCGGCGTCGGCGGCAGGCCAATTAAATCGAGCGAAACACGACGAGCCAGCGTCTCTTTTGAAGCCTCTGGCGAATAACTCAAGCTTTCCTGCTCCAACCGCGCCAATAGAAAATTGTCGATCGGATTCCGCACCAGCGCCGTGTGCTGCACGGGCGGTGGAGCCGGCTTCGCGGGCTTGACAAACGCCCAATGTTTAGCCGGCGCCTGATCATGACCAGCGACGTTGTCGGGCCATTCCGCACCGGCGTCTATCCAGCGCTTGAGCATTGCGATCTGCTCGGGCATGAGCGGTGTCCCGTTGAACGGCATCCGCGGTTCCCCGCCCCGGCCTTCCACACGTGTAATCAGCCTGCTTTTCTCGCTCGCGCCCGGCGCAATCACGCGCATCGCCACCGACTTCACATCCAGCCGCAGTTGCCCTTTCGGCTGCGCGCCGCTGTGGCAACCGTAGCAGGACGAGCGAAGAATAGGCTCCACGTCACCTGCGTAATCCACGTGGGCCGCCGGCATGGAGTCGATCCACGCCCGAATGAGCGCCACTTGCTCCGCAGGCAATGGCGCACCCGCCGGGGGCATGCGCAGCTTGGCGTCGGTGATCGAAATGCGCTGATAAAGCAAGCTGCGATGGCTGTCGCCGGGTATGAGCGCCGCACCCGAGTTTCCTCCACGCAGCGCGCCATCCAGGCTGTCCAACCGCAAATGCGCCTGCGGCCGGTCAGCACTGTGACATGCCACACATGACGCCGTAAAAATCGGCCGGATTTGAGTTTCGAAGTTTGGCTGATCGGAGGCCGCCAAGTGCATGCCGGCCAATACCAACACGGCCGCGGTTCGGACTACTAGTGCGGAGCCAGTTGTCAACTTAGAAACGAGTCTAGCACCTTACAGCGTTTAGTCCACTCGCAGAGACTTGACCGAGTCGATGCGCGCCGCCCTCCACGCAGGCAAGGCTGTCGCCATGATGGCGACGCCAAAAACGAGTGCGATCACCGCTGCAAATGTCAGCGGATCCGTAGCGCCAACGCCGTAGAGCAGGCTGGCCAGGAATCGCGTCACCGCAAGCGCGGCAAGAATGCCCGCGCCCATACCATAAAGAGCGACGCGCAAACCCTGCAGCAAGACCATGGAAACAATGCGCCGCCGCGTAGCGCCAATCGCCACGCGCACGCCGATCTCAAACGTCCTCTGTGTGACCCAGTACGACACTAGCCCGTAGATGCCGATCGCCGCCAATAGAATCGCAGCCCCCGCAAAGCTGAGGAACACGCGAATGGTAGACCGAAAGTCGGCAATCGATGCAGAAACGACCTCCTCCAACGGCTGCACCTGGCCCACGGGCGCATTCGGATCCTGCTCTTCCGCCAGACCGCGCAGCGCACGCCTCAGGTTTGCGGAACCATCCCGCGCTTTCACGAGCAGCGTCATCGCCGCGATGATCTGCCCATCCGGCTCCACGGATTGAGCATAGGGCATGTACATGGCGCCCGGAACCCCTTGGGGAAGGTATTTACTGAGGCTGTACTGGCGTACGTCACCTACCACGCCGACGATCGTTCTCCATTGCCTTTCACCGGTGGTTTTAATGTGCTTGCCAATTGGATTTTCGCCGGGCCAGAAGTATTTCGCGGTTGACGCGGTGATCAACAGCACACCCGCCGCACTTGCGCTATCCCCTTCCGTGAATTCTCTGCCGGCTAGCAGCGGGACCTTAAGCAGGCGGATATAGGCCGGGCTGACGGCGCTTAGCCAAAGAAGCGGAGCGGGATGGTCAACCGTCTTGGGATGTCCTTCCACGTCCACCGCCAAGGTGCTGGTTCTGCCATCTAACGGAACAGCGTTGGCGATCTCAGCACCCTCGACGCCTGTGAGGCCGCGCGCGCTATTCAGGATGCGATCGTAGAGAGCGACACAAGCCGGCCTCTCTTTGCACACAGATTGGTTCGGGCTGATACGCACGGTGAGAATATTCTCCGGCTGAAAGCCCGGATCGCCTTCAGACAGCGAATACAAGCTTCCCGTCAGCAGCCCGGCGCTCACCACCAGCACGACAGTCAACGCCACTTCGGCGCCGATCAGCCAACTTCGAAGCTGCGTCCAGATAATCGCGGTAGACCGCTGGCTGCCGGTTCGAATGGATTGCGCAAGATCGATCTGCGACGCACTCAAAGCCGGAGCGATCCCGAACGCGAATCCAGTAAACAGCACGAGCAACGCCACGGCGCCGCCAACCTGCCAGTCGATAGCCGCTTGTGCCAAGCCTGGCGTCGCCGGCGGCAGGACCGACTTGAAAATGGAGAGCGCGCTCATGCCCAGGAGAATCCCCAAGCCGCCGCCCACCGACGCCAGCAAAACACTCTCGGTCAGCAACTGTCGCACTACTCGCAAGCGGCCTGCTCCCAGGGCGATGCGCAAAGCAATCTCCCTGCGCCGCGTAGTGGCACGAGACAATAGCAGGCTCGCCACATTCACGCACGCAATCAGCAGCACAATGCCCACTGAAGAGAGCAGGATGATCAATTTTCCGCGAACATCGCCGACTAAATCTATTTGCAACGGAATGGCCGCGGCCTCTGCGTTCCAATCGCGCGCCATGGGATAAGGGAACGTCGATCGGAACTGCGTCACCAGCGTCCGGATTTCTGCCTGCGCCTGTTGAAGGGTCGCTCCGGAGCGAAGCCGACCCACCAACGGCACGAATTCAGTCCCCCAGTACTCCAAAAAGTTTGATGAGTCCAGCCGCAGCGGTATCCATGCCTCTACTCTCGCCGACGGAAAGCTGAACTCCGCAGGCATGATGCCGACAATCTCGCGATTTATGCCGTTCAAACTGATCACGCGGCCGAGAATCGCAGTATCCGCGCCGAACTTGTTCTTCCAGAGAGCATCGCTGATAATCACCACGCTGTCACGGCGCGGTGCATCCTCCTCCGGCTCAAACGCTCGTCCGCGGGCCACCGGCGCCCCCAAGACCGAAAACAAATTCGCCGAAGCCGCACTCCCGAATATCCGGATCGCTTCTCCCTGCCCCGTCAGGTTGTAGTCCGAGCCCACGCTCGCCGCGGCAACATCCATCGTGCGGCACTGTTGCTGAAACACGGGAACAGCCGCACGGGGATAGATGCCGGTGACACGCACCAACCGGTCGGGCTGGAGATAGGGCAACGGCCGCACCAACAATTTGTCAACCAGGCTGAACATGGCCGCGTTCCCGCCGATGCCGATCGCCAGTGACAGTACCGCGATAGCAGTGAACCCCGGGATCCGCGCGAACATGCGCGCTGCGTACCGCAGATCTTGCATCAGCATTTCCAACTTGACGAAACTCCACATGTCGCGGCATTCCTCCTGCGCCAGCGCGGTGTTGCCCATCTGCCGGTTGCTGAGTTCGCGCGCGGCGTGGGGTGCCAAGCCGGCGCGGGCATTATCGGCTTGCTTCAGCAATCGATGCGATTCGATTTCCTCCGCCAGCTCACGATCGAGCTGCGCGTGACGCCATCTGAATGCCAACCGGCGCCATCCGCGAGCCAGCAGCTTTGGGAGCGAGGGGCTCATGCCATGTCGAGAACTTTCTGAATCGCACCCACCATGCGCGTGAATTCCTCACGCTCGGCGGTGAGCTGTTTTCGCCCGGCCACCGTCAGCGTGTAATACCGTGCGCGCCGGTTATTCTCCGAAGCTCCCCATTCGGCCTTTACCCAGCCATTAAGCAGCAACCGTTGCAGTGCCGGATATAGTGAGCTCTCACCGATCTGCAGCACGTCTTCGGAAACCTGCTGGAGCCGATGTGCGATTCCGTACCCATGCATCGGTCCTGGAGTCAGGGTTCTCAGGATGAGCAGGTCCAGCGTGCCGGGAAGCAGTTCAGCGGGATTCGGACGCCTTCCCATCGTCTATCGATGGAAGTATCGGCCGTTTCGTCCATCTTGTCAAGCCGGACTAATCCGACTCCCTATCCGTTCAGTCTGTCGAACTATCCATTCAGATAGTCCAGCCCGCTACCCTGTCGTGCTACTCCGCGCAAATGTCTTTTATCCCAATGGAATCTGCGGCGGCAGACGAATGGCACGTCGCGTGCCTTTGCTCAAGGTGGAGTGTTGGAGGAAAGAGCAATGAAAGCCAAAGCGGCAAGTCACATCAATGAAAATGCGAACGAGGCAATATTGTGGCAGGCCAGCTCTGATCCTTCGCCCGCTGTCACACCACGCGAGCGCTTGCACCGGAATATTCAACGGCTGCGTTCTCTCGACCGGCAACTCCTGGGCGATTCACGGACGGAAGCGGACCTTCTGACGACCATCGAGCTCATTGGTTTTAAGATCCGTCACTTGGCCCGCCAGATGCAGGAAGCCGAACAGTCCGCGACAACCGCACCGATTTCCGGGAACACCCCTTACCCGGAGTCGTCCGTTTGCTGAGCCACACCGTAAGCGCGCAGCACGTCCTGCAAAGTCACCACGCCCAATAGGTCCCGCAAATTCGCACGGCTGACAACCGGCAGCACGTTGACCTTCGTCGTTCCCATTCTTTCCAGCGCTAAGCCCAAATCGTGATCCAGGTGCAGATGCGGAAACTCCTCCGCTGTGGGCAAATGCCTGGGAAAACTTTCCCCAAGCACGTCGGCCACTGGTTTGTCCGCCAAACCGTGCGCGATAGCGTCTTCCAGCTTCAACTTCGAAATCATTCCCCAAAGGCCGGAGTCATCGGCTACTGGCCACGCATCCATCTCGCTGCTACTGACGCGTTCGGCCGCCGCAACCAGCAGCGTGTCAGGATGCAGAACAATCGGAGCCGGCTGCATGGCTTGTTCCACACGAACGTGCCGGCCGGCCGCTCGCCCCGCAGAGCTCGGCAGGTGTACTCCATCCTGGTGCGCCAGCGCTTCGTAAATCGGCTCTCTCTGCAGCTTGTACGAGATGAAAAATGCGATCAGGTTCGAGATCATCAACGGCACGATGATGGCGTAATCTCGGGTCAGCTCAAAAATCATGATCACCGAAGTCAGCGGCGTCCGGACGATTCCGGCGAAAGCCGTTCCCATGCCAACCAATGCGTACGCGCCTGGGTCCGCCGTGTACCCCGGAAACAGAGCATGCGCCACGCTGCCGACGGCGCCACCCATCATCGCGCCGATAAATAAACTGGGTCCGAAAATGCCGCCTGCGTTCCCAGATCCGTAGCACAACGCCGTGGCCACCAGCTTCAGCACCGCCAGCAGCACCATCGTCTGCAGAATCAGGTTGCCGTGCAGCGCCTTCTCGACAATGTCGTATCCTACACCCAGCACTCCTGGGACGAAGAATCCCAGGATCCCCGTTCCCAACCCGCCGGCTACAGGTTGCAGCCACACGGTCGACTTCGGCATTCGCATGAACTGCGCGCGAATCCACAGCAGCAGTTTGACGAAGCAAACCGAGCCCAGCCCTCCCACCACGCCCAGCACGCCGTACACTCCGAATTCCGCTGGATGAATTAGTTGATAGCCGCCCGCGTGAAAAAGTGGATCGTCCCCCAGCAGCAGATGCAGCACCATCCACGACGTCGCGGAGCTGAGCACCACCGATCCCAGCACCGGCGCGTTCATATCGCCCACAATTTCTTCGAGCGAAAACAGCACCGCCGCGATCGGCGTATTAAACGCCGCTGCCAGCGCCGCCGAACAACCCACCGGAACCAGAGCTTTCACTTGATCTGTGCTGAGGCCCAGCCGGCGCGCGATCACCGAAGCGAGTCCCGCGCCCACCTGCACCGAAGGACCCTCGCGCCCCAGTGCGATGCCGCTCGCCAGCGACGCCGAACAGCAGAAGAATTTGCCCACCACCGTCCGGAATCCGATGAAGCCGTCATTCACAAACAGCGCGAACTTCGTCTGGGGAATTCCGCTGCCTCGCGCGAATGGGAAATAGCGATAAAGGAGGTAACCGGTGCTCAACGACCCGAGCGTCGGCACCAGGATGCGCCGCCAACCCGAGCCGCCAGCCGGATACATGCGCGCCGCCAGACGCCCGGTGAGCAGGATGAACGCCACCACAACCAGCCCGACTAGCGCCCCGATCACCAGACTCAGCGCAAATGTGAGCTGATTCTCGCGCTGCCGGAGATCATCGAGCCATTTGAGAATTCTTGTTTTCCAGCCCGGCCCACGTTCAACCTCCATGCTGCTCCGCTCGCGACGTGCTCATGTAGGTCAGGATAACGCCCGCGTCCACCGATCGCATCCAACGTTGCTGCCGGCCTTCTCACTTCGATGCAATACGAACGATCATGCAAAGGCGGGACTTCTGAAGTGGATAAACAACAGGTGAGGGCCTTTTCTTGCCGCTGCCAAGCTGCCCGACGTCAGCGGAACAGCAGCGCCGCCATATATCCGAGCATCGCCCCCAGACCCGAACCGACGATCACGTCGCTCAGATAGTGCATGCCCAGAACCGCGCGCGATGTGGCCACGCTTGCCGCGCAAAACAACAGAACCGGCAGTGCCGCTGGATAGAACGTGCCGAGCGAGAGGGCCATAGCGAACGCCGTGATGGAATGCCCCGAGGGAAATGAGAACTGATCCGGCGGCAACACCGTTGCCCAACAGTGCGGCTCAATCGCGCATGGCCGCTTCCGGCCCACCGTGCGCTTCAGCACTTTGAAAATGCAAATGCCGCTCGCGACCGCCGACGCGGCCGCTCCCAGCGCCTGGAGACTCGAGGAGTCATTCGACGCCAGCACTGCAAACGCACAGCACCACCACAGCCAGCCATCGCCGGCGCGCGTTGCCGCCAGCATCCAGACGCGAAACCAGCGCGGCGGACGCCAGCGATTCAGCCGCTGCATGAGAAAGCGGTCCGGTCTCGACAGATTCGATGCCGCCCGGGAGAGGTTCATAGGCCAGCCTCATTGGCGCACGCTGGGCCGTATGCCTCCCTGCGCGGACGGCACATTCGCGGCGCCCAGCGCGATACGAAGGCGAACTCTCGCACGCAATTGGCCAATGTGATAATAGGCACCACCACCGCCAACGGCAGCAGCGGCAGCGTCCAGCGGTTCTCGCGCATCATGGATATGCCCAGTTCCAGCACCGCGCGCGTGAGCTTCCAATAACTGCCCGATTCGCCGTGCAACGTGGCCCGGCCCGCGCGCAAACCATCCAGAAACTCGCGCTTGGTCCGCGCTCCGTTCACTCGGGTATACGTGCGCCCCAGCGCCGCCAGCGTGTGCGCGTCGCTGCCGCCAATCCCTGCTTTGCCCCAGCTCTCCGCCAGGTCTCCCGCCCGCCGGTTGTTCAGCGCTGGAATCTGCCCGTTCAGAACTTCCATCCCCGGAAAATGACGCGCAAACAGGGCAAAGTCATCGTCCGTGCGCCGCCCCGTCAGGCTGGAATAAACGTGATTGATGGTGAAGAACAGCTTCTGCTCGCCGAGGTATGCGATCAGAGCAGGCAAGTCTGTCCGGAGCCGTTGAATCCCGGTGTGATGCAATTCCTGCATGTCGTAGACGCCAATGTGCAACTCGGTGCCGTCGGGTGTTAGGGCAGTGACCTCTTCACTCAGGAAGAAGTCGGGATGGCGCCGCAGCTCGTCCACGGCGTCAATGGAGTCATGATCCGTAACGGTTACCAGATCCATCCCGCGCCCCTTCAGCGTTTCGTAAAGCGGCTGCGGTTGAGTGTAGCTTTCGCGGCATACCCGGTTTAGCACGGGCACCGTGCACATACCGGAGTGGCGCGTATGGACGTGCAGATCGCATCGCATACTCCCTTCTTACAGGAGCTTCTGTTTCAGCTTCATTACGTCTTGAAGACATTCTTGACAAAAATTGTTTTAAACACTCAGGGGTTAGTGTGCACCTGTTAACAATAGGACCATAAACTCAGGTTAATAATTGGGTTCCAGGTGGTGCCGGACATCTACTCCCTTCACCAGGAATAGCGTATCCTCGGCGATATTGGTGGCGTGGTCCGCGATGCGCTCCAGGTGCCGCGCCACCAGAATGAGGTCCAGTGCCTGCGGGATCGACTCGGGGTCCTCCTGCATGAACGAAATCAGCTCGGAGTGGATCGAGTCCCGTAGCCGGTCCACCGTGTCATCGGAAAGCAGGACGCTGCGCGCCAGCTCCGGCTCCCGCCTTACAAAAGCATCCAGACTCTTGCGGACCATGGACTCCGCCGTGCGCGCCATTTGCGGAATGTCGATCAGCGGCTTGACCGGCGGCCGGTTCATCAGCGCGATGGCGCGCTCCACGATGTTCACCGCCAGGTCCCCCATGCGCTCGAGGTCCGTATTGATTTTGATCGCGGCGGTCAGAAAGCGCAGGTCTTTCGCCATGGGTTGCTGTAGCGCCAGCAGCCTCACGGCCAGCTCGTCAATCTCGATTTCCAGGTGATTGATACGGTCTTCGTTTCCGAGAACCTGTTGGGACAGCGCTTCACTGCGCTCCATCAACGCACGCACGCTGTTGTGGATGGCCGACTCCACAAGAGTGCCCATCTCCAGGAGCCGTCCCTGCAAGTCTTCCAGCTCTTCGATAAAATGGCGCACTAGACTTTTCCTCGATTATCGCCCGTCGAGCCCACTGCCGTTACGCGCTGCGGGCAGGACCAACCGCCCGCCGGAAATCGACCCCTTTCGCAAGGAATATCACATCCTCGGCGATATTGGTGGCATGGTCGGCGATGCGCTCCAGATTGCGCGCCACAAAAATGAGGTCCACTGCGGCGGGAACCGACGCCGGATCGCGCTGCATGAATCCCACCAGCTCGGTGTAAACTTTGTCCCGTAGCGCATCAACTTCGTCGTCCGCGGGGCAAATCGTCTGCGCCAAGTCCGCGTCTACCTTGACGAATGCCTCCAGGCTCTTCAGCACCATGTCTTCGACCAGCGACGCCATCTTCGGGATGTCTTCGAGCGGCTTTACGGGCGGCCGGCTGATCAGAGCGATGGCGCGCTCCGCAATATTCACGGCCAGATCCCCCATTCTCTCCAGATCGGTGTTGATCTTGAGGGTTGCCGTCAGAAAGCGCAAGTCCCGCGCTACGGGCTGATTCAGGGCAAGCACGCGCGTCGTCTTCGCATCTACCTCCACCTGCATCTGGTTGATGGTCGGCTCGTCCCGCAGGACCGCTTTGGCCAGTTCCTTGTCACGATCCACCAGGGATTGCACACTCCGCCGGATCGAAGACTCGACCAGCGACCCCATGCGTAGCAGTAGTTCGTTCAGTTCTTCCAGCTCAAGACTGAAGTGGCGCAATGCCATGGCCTTTTATCCGAACCGCCCGGTGATATAATCCTCGGTCTCTTTAGCCGCCGGATTCTTGAAAATCACCTCGGTCTGGTCGAACTCGATTAGTTTGCCTAACAGGAAAAACCCGGTGTTATCGGCCACGCGCGCCGCCTGCTGCATGTTGTGCGTGACGATCACGATCGTGCAATCGTCCTTCAGGGTAAACAACAGGTCTTCGATTTTGGCCGTGGCGATCGGGTCCAGCGCCGAACAGGGCTCATCGAGCAGCAGTACTTCTGGATCGACGGCCAGGGCTCGGGCGATGCACAAGCGCTGCTGCTGCCCCCCGGAAAGCGCATGCGCCGTTTCGTGGAGCTTGTCCTTCACCTCGTCCCAAAGAGCCGCGCGATGCAGGCTCTTCTCTACCACTTCCCGAATCGAGGTTCCCCGCGCCATCCCGTTTACCCGAACACCATACGCCACATTATCGAAAATGGATTTGGGAAACGGATTCGGCCGCTGGAAAACCATCCCCACGCGCCGGCGGAGATTGGTGACATCCAGCGCCAGAACATCTTCGCCATCCAGGGTAATCCGGCCGTCAATGCGCGTATGGCGTATGGTTTCGCTGATTCGGTTTAAAGTCCTTAAAAATGTGGACTTACCGCAACCCGACGGACCAATCAACGCTGTGATCTTGTTGGCGTAGAAATTCAGCGAGATATCATGCAGCGCCTTATAGTTGCCGTAATGGAAGTTCAGCCGCTCGGTGGAAAGCTTGATGGTTTCAGCCTGCTTCGGGGCCGAACCGGAAGAAGTCAACGGCTCTTGGTTGATTGACCCCACGATGGTCTCAGGCTCCCGTGTGGTACTCATTGTGGCAGATCCTCATTGATGTTACCCTGCGTGCGACGTCCGCGCCAGAACCTGCCGGGCAATGATGTTGACCAGCAGGACCAGCGTGAGCAGGACGAACCCTGCGGCCCAAGCCTGGCGGTGCCATTCGTCGTATGGCGAAATCGCGTAGTGGTAAATCATCTCCGGCAGGGCCGATGTCGGCTTGTCCCACCCCGGACTCCAGAAGCGGTTGCCCAAACTGGTAAACAGTAGCGGCGCGGTTTCGCCGGCGACTCGGGCCAGGTCCAGCATCATCCCAGAAAAAATCCCTTTAATAGCAGCTGGAATAACGACGGTGGCGATGGTCCTCGCCTTACTAGCTCCCAAGGCCATGGCCCCTTCACGAAGACTTTGCGGCACGCCGCGGAGAAACTCTTCGGTGGTTCGCAACGCGATCGGCACCATCATCACGCCCAGCGCCACTCCGCCGGCAAGTGTGGAAAAATGATGCATCCGCGCGACCACGACACCATACGCGAAGATGCCGATGACAATGGAAGGAACGCCATTCAAGAGATCCGTCATGTAGCGGACCACGGACGGAAAAATTCCGGTTCCGAACTCCGCCAAATATACCCCGCCCAGGAACCCGAATGGGACTCCTATCAGTACAGCGAGAAGTAGCAATTTCCCGCTGCCGACAATCGCGTTGGCCATTCCACCACCGGATTCGCCCACCGGAGCCGGCAGCTTGGTGAAGAAATCCACCGTCAAATACCGAGCGCCGTTCCAGAACAGGTAGCCGAGAATGACCAAGAGAATTCCGATGATGACCACGGTGCACGCACCGGTCAGGCTAAGCATCACGATATTCACAATTTTCCGCCGGTTCCGCATCCTATTTTGCTACACGACCGCCGGTTGTGAGGATGAGCAGCCTAGCCAAACCATTGATAATAATGGTGATCGCGAATAGTACCAAGCCCAGCTCAATGAGCGCACTGATGTACATATCGCTGGTGGCCTCTGTGAATTGATTGGCGATCACCGACGCGATCGAGTCGCCGGGGCCAAGTAGGGAGGTTTGCACCTTGGGAGTATTACCAATGACCATGGTGACGGCCATGGTTTCCCCCAGGGCGCGCGCCAGGGCAAGAAAGATCGACCCGTAAATACCTCTTTTTGCGTAGGGTACGACCACTTGCCAAGTGGTCTCCCACTTAGTGGCGCCAACCGATAGAGCCGCTTCCCTTTGATCCACGGGCACGGCCAGCAGCACCTCCCGTGACACGGAGATGATAAACGGCACGATCATCACAGAAAGCACGACGCTGGCAGAAAACAGGCTTACGCCGTAGAAAGGTCCGCTAAAAATGGGGAGGAAGCCCAGCGTGCCCTTCAACACTGGCACGACCACCGACTCCAGCACTGGAACCAGCAGAAAAATACCCAGCAACCCATAGATGACACTGGGCACTGCAGCCAGAAGCTCGATCAGGAAGGTCAGGGTGTCGGATATGCTGGGAAGGGCCATCTCGGAGAGAAAGATGGCAGCTCCGAGGCCTATCGGAACCGAGATCAGCAGCGACACAAGCGAAGTCACAACGGTCCCGAACATGAAAGGGACCGCGCCGAAATCCTCCCTCACGGGATCCCAAGTGCTGGTGAATATGAAATTCCAGCCGAACTTCTCTCGCGACAATGCCGACCCGATCCAAAGCTCGTAAACGAGTAAGCACGTAACCAGGAAGATGCTGGCGGCGCACACCAGGGTCAGGGTGTATGCGAACTGATCGCCGGCCCTGAGCCTATCCGCAAATGTGCCCACGCGGGAACGGGGAAGGATTGTCGGGGCGGCGCTCATTCACGACGGCTCGTTGAATGCGAAGATTCTTATTTTACACCCCGCTAAGAGCCGTGAAGTTTGGAAATCGCTTTCTCCTCTTTCGTCACAACAGGCTTAGGGAGAGGAGCGTATTCGAGCGCTTCGGTGAACTTCTGTCCCGGTCCCAGCATCCAGTGCAGGAAGCCGGTGATCACGTCCAGCTTCTGTTTGTCCTTGATAACCTCGGGAATCAGCAGCCAGGTGAAACTCGCAATCGGATATGCCGTCTTGCCGGACGCGTTGGTGATAGAGACCCGGAAATCGTCGGGCATTTCCACCCCAGCGGCCGCCGCCGTCACCGAAGCCAGATCGGCCTTGACGAAATTGCCGGCGCTGTTGCGCACCCGGCCGTACGACATCTTATTCTGGGCGGCATAGATCAGCTCAACGTACCCGATCGAGTTTGCAGACTCCTTTACTTGTCCTGCAACTCCCTCGTTACCCTTGCCTCCAAGTCCCACGGGCCAGTTGACGGCGACGCCCTTGCCTACCTTTGTTTGCCACTCAGAACTGATCTTCGACAAGTAATCCACCCAAACATACGTAGTTCCACTGGCCTCGGAACGGTGAATCACAAGGATATCCGTGTTTGGCAGCTTCACCTTGGGGTTGGCCTTAGCGAGTTCTGGGTCATTCCACTTCGTGATTTTCCCGAGAAAAATCCCGGCCAAGGCCTCAGGGGTGAAGTTCAAGTCGGTGGCTACTCCTGGGACGTTGTAGACCGGGACGTCAGCGCCCAGCACCGTCGGGAAATGCAGCACATCGCATCCGCGCTTTTCACGAAATGCCTTCATTTGTTCGTCCGTCATGGGCCCGTCGGTCGCGCCGAAGTCCACAGTCCCTTCGGTCACCTGCCGAATGCCGCCCCCGGATCCAATGGATTGGTAGTTGATCTCAAGGTTCGGGTGGAGCTTGCGATACTCATCGAACCATTTGGAGTACATGGGGTAGGGGAAGGTGGCGCCCGCACCGGTCAACGATATCTGTCCAAACGCTGGAAGTCCCAAGCAACATAGGGCCGCGAAGACTGTCAACGAGCTTCGTCTGGTCATGATTCGATTCTCCCTATTTGCCCATCGTCGGCGCCGATCCGGGCAGTACGTAGCGAAGATCGGCGAAAACCATATTGGTGTGCGCATTGCTGGACGATGCGGTTGACGGCACAACGAACGGATTGCGGCTGAGATACGAGTATTGCAGGATGAGCTGCAACGCACCGTACTTTCCATCCTTCCAGAAAGTCTGCGTGAGTCCGAAGGAGGGCTCCTGGATGATGCGGTTTTGCGTGGCGCCGGAGCCGGGGTATCCCCAGCCGACGGGCTTACCGGTGGCCGGGTCTATGTCATAGTTCTTGCGCGAGTAGACGCCGCCATAGTAAGCGTAGAGCAAAGCTGGCCCGAGCTGAAGCTCGACGCCATCGACGGTGGAACCGGTGTGCACGGGTGAGAGGCTGCCATCGGCGCGAACGATCAGATCCGGCGCCTGGCCGAAGATGTAGCGGCCGCCGCCATCGCTGAAGAAATTGTTGCTCAGGAGGTGGAAACCCTTGACCAACTCGAAATTGACGTTGATGGAACCGCCGTAGCCGTGGGCGCTGTAGTTGTTGCCGTTAACGGGATCATAAACCTTGAACGTGCGGAACAGGCCGGCAATCTCGATGTGCTGGTGGAGTCCCTCGGAGCTCTTGGGATCGAACGCGATCTTTCCGATGATATCCGGGTGAACATTGGGCACCGTAAGGGTAGTGCCCCCGTTGTCCAACTCCGTGGCATAGGCGGTAGCCACGGCGGTTGGAAGGCTCACCGCGCCGCTGCCATTGGTACCGCCGATATATTGCTCCGCGCTTTCAAACGACAAGCCGGCGGCGATGGTATCGGTGGGGTGAACGATGAGGCGGAATTGGGTTGAGCGATTCCAGGTGAGACCCAATTGGTAGTTCGTGTCCATCAGTTGGCTGTAGAAGATGTCGGCGGGCAGAGCCGAAAGACCGTTACGATTCGGCGTCAAGAAGCTCCAGGACTGGCCTGCCAGGATCTCGAACCCGCTCTTCTGCACGTCCACCCAATACAGGCGCAGGCGGAGCGGATCGCTGTTGCTGGTGACAGGGAGGTTCGTCGGGGCAGCCCCGAGATAGTCCGACTCCATATAGCCTAGGATCTGAGCGCCCTTGACATTGGCATCCACGCGGATGCCAATGCGTGAGTTCTGTGCGCTCTCGCGCAACTCCGTGAGCTTTCCCAGAGTGGCATTGTTGAAGGGGATGCCGCCGAAGTTGGTGCCAATCCCGCTACCGACGGTGGTCGTGCGGAAGACCGTCGTGAAATCCATAAACCCGACGGGCGTGATGGTGGCGTCACCGATGTGGATTTGCAGCGGCGAAGCGACGTTATCTCCCTGTGCGCTGGAAGGCGGGGCAACGGGCGGCAGGGCTGCCGGCGCGACCGGAGGCAGAACCGGCGTTGTGCTGGCCACTTCGCCAAGCGTACGAACGCCCGGCGCAACTTGGGACGGCGCCGGCTGCGCGACAGCCGCCGGACGGTTGGCTTCAATCAGTTTTCTCTGCTCCGCAAGAGCCTCACGCAGCTCCTGAATCTGCTTTTGCTGCTCGGCCAGCTGAGACTTCAATTGATCCATTTCCTGGTTCTGGACGGTAGGAGGACTCGGCGGCCCGTCTGCCGCAACTGATTGCAACGTAACGGCTGCTGCAAGAAACAGTATCTGGTTCGTTCGGCGAAATGTTTTATTTTTCATGTTTGTGTCCTAGGCGGGCAAGCGCATACCTGCCCGCAGCCCGGGGGCGATGGAAATTGGCATTTGTTAAAAGCTGAAGGGGCAGCATACCCCGTCAGAGTTAGCCTTTGATGAAACAATGGTTACAAAACGGTTAATTTGCTCCGTCGCGTGGGAGGGTTATGCTGAAGAGTGTGCCTTTCCCCAGTTCACTCTCAACTGTAATTCGCCCATTCATACGCTCGAGGACGTGCTTGACGATTGAGAGCCCCAGGCCAGTGCCACCCACGGCGCGAGAGCGGGCTTTGTCTACGCGGTAAAACCGTTCGAAAATGCGGGACAAATCTTCTGAAGGAATCCCTATGCCGGTGTCGGCAACCGTAATGCGCACCAGACGATCCGGAAGGCTGATGACTTCAATGCGCACTTCCCCGGCCGGGCGATTGAACTTGATGGCGTTGTCAATGAGGTTGACGAGGGCCTGCTCGAGCCGGATGCGCGAACCTGACACGTTGGCGTCTTCCACGCGGGCGCTGGTGAGCGTCACGCCGCGCACGCGCGCTTCGGATTCCACCGTACGCAAGGCGCTTTCCAGCACGTTGCGCACCGAGAATTGCTCGGGTTCGGCGGGTTCGGCGCGGCCGGATTCCAGCTCCGACAGAACCAGCAGATCAGAGGCGATATTGTTGAGCCGCGCGGCTTGCGCTTTGATGATTTCCACAAAGTTGCGGTTGTTCTCCGGATCCTCCAGCGCGCCTTCGAGCAGGGTTTCGGCGTAACCGCGGATGGCCGCCAGCGGCGTACGCAGCTCGTGGGAGACATTGGCGACAAAATCCTTGCGGACGCGCTCCAGGCGCTCGAGATCGGTGATGTCGTGCAAGACCGCGATGGCGCCCCAGCGGGACGACACCGACAACGGCGCGGCCTGCACTTCGAACGAGTGGCCGTTGGCCGCGGGCAGCAGGAGGCGCTGCTTGATGGGTGTTTCCGACACTAATACCTGCGACAGCATGTCCAGAAGGCCGGCGTCGCGGACGACCTCGAGCAACGGAGCGCGTTGCGGCACGGGAACCGGAATGCCGGCGACCCGCGCAAAGGACTCGTTGCAAAATGTGATGCGCATCTGCTGATCGACGGCGAGCACGCCCTCCACCATGCTGGAGAGGATGGCTTCGCGCCGGGCCGACTCCAGGCTCAGCCGGTCGAGGGAATCCCGCAACTGCGCAGCCATGCGGTTGAGCGATCGTGCCAGGGCGCCTAATTCGTCATCGGCATCAGGCGGGAGGTCGGGCAGCGCGCGAGTCTCAACCAGACGTTCGGCGAAAGACTGCAGATGGCGGATGCGGCCGGTGAAACGTCGCGAGAACAGATACGCGATGATCATAGCTAGGCCGAGGGCCGCGAGCGATGTTCCAAACAAGAACCAGCGCACCGCGCCCACGGCGGCGTCGCGCTCCTGCAAGGGAACCGCGAGGCGCAGAAGGAAACCTGGCGCGCCCTGGCTGGGAACAGCCATGGCGACGTAGTAGAAGTCGCGGTCCAACGTAGCGCTGTGGCGAATGGAGAAGCCGACGGTGCGACCGCGGGCCTGCACGATCTCCGGAAGGCCCGCGAGACTCTCGGGAGTCTCGACGGGGCGCTCGGAGTCGGCGACCACGGCGTCGAGTGCGTCCGCGACGGTGACGCGCGCCTGCGCACGAGTGGACACCTCTTTCGCCCAGTTTTCCAGTTGCGCAGCCGGCACACTAGAAACGTCACCGGCAAGAATGCGGGCCTCGGCGGTGAGGCGTTGCTCGACGTTCCGCGTCTCGCGGTCGGCGATGTAGGTGGTTAGAAGAGAGTCCAGGACTGCCAGAGGAGCGGCAATGAGGATGAAGGCAATCAGGAGCAGCTTGCGGAAAAGCGGGCTTTGGAAAACGGCCACGTGCGTCAGCGGCATTTTAGCATCGTTGGTGAAGAACCAAAAATTGACGGGCAGGAATGCCCGTCCTACCTTTTGTGCTTCGCGCGCCAGGTTTCCCAGTCGTGTATGGTGGCATCAACCATGGCGGACGCGGCGCGATGCAACCAAAGTTTGGGACGCGCGCGCAGGTCGCGCAAAATGGCGTTCGCGGCTTTGCGGGTACCCAAATGCACGTTAGCGGTTTCGAAGCCCATGGCTTGCAGCAGGCGCGTTTCGTCGCGCTGCTTCGGCATGGACGAAAGCTCGACGCGGGAGCAATCGGGAGCGAGGCGGCGGACGATCCATTTGCCTTTCATGTGCACGAACGGATCGATGGAACGGACAGAGCGTTGAAGAGCCTCCTCATAGTGCAGGGGAGCCGATTTCACCGCGTGAGCCCATGCGGCGGCTGAGGGCGCCAGCGCTTTGGCTTCGCGCGCGATTTTGCCGCCGTGGAATTCGGCGATCGCTACATAGCGCTCGCGCCCGAGACTGCCCAGCCCGGCGACGCGATGCGCGACGTGATAGCGAAGGCTTTTGGCCGGGAGCAGCTTCTCGATAGCTTTGCGTGCGCTCGCGGGAACGCGTGGCTCAGGGGTGAGAGCTTCAAGTTTTGCCCAGAACTGCTGCGGGTCGCGTAGCACACCCGTCATCATGGAACGCAGCCAGGGATGATGCTCTTCGAGAACGAAAGCGCGGCCGCCAATGGTGAGCCCTTCCAGGTAACCCGAAAGCAAGGCGTTGCAAGCATCCTTGGTCTCGATGCCGAGATGTGCTCCTTTAATGGCGAGGTGCGCGCTAGCCGCCAAGCGTACCAGGTCCACGGTATACGGGAGGCGCCAGACTTCATCGAAATCATTGATGCCCCACACGAGCCGGCCTTCGATGTCGCGCCACGTGCCGAAGTTTTCGACGTGCAGGTCGCCGACGGCCAGCACTTCTGGGGCCTGGATGCAGTCGTGGCAGAACTCGGTCCACAATTGCATCCAGCGGTAGAAGGTGGCGCGAAAGAACGAGAAGGGGTCCTCCGCCATGGCGGCGTGCTTTCGATCGATATCAGCCCGGATCAAACGGATTTTTTTTCCGAGCCACAGTTCGTAGCGTTTCGTGGCTTTAGCGATGTTCATTGTGGACCTGCTTTCTCACAAAGCGCACCAAATACTGCGTCCACCAGGTTTCCTGACCCGCGGCGTCAAACTCCTGGTGCCAGTAACTATGCAGTGCGCCCATCTTGGCGGCCATGCGGCGCTTCAGGAATGCGGCGAAAGGCTGGTGGGTGCGGCCCAGCAGTTCGATGGTCGTGGAACAGTCACTGACCTCGCCCAAGTGATTCTGGATCTCTCGCAACTTCGCAAGCCGCTGGTCGAGCCCGGGACCGTAACAGGGGCGGAACAACTCGAGGGTGTAGCGGAAGCGCTTGGTCTCGAGCCGGAAGCGATGGAGGGTGCGGGGAGAGGGTTGTTTTTGCAACAGGGTGCGGCCTGCGCGAAAGTACTTGTGCGCGAGGCTGGGCAAGTGGGCAGCCGCATTTTCCCCGGCGGTTACCGTGGCGTTCCAGGTGATGGCTTTCAGTTTTGGCATCACTATAGTCCTAATCTAGAACCCCAGCGGCGCGAAAGATCGCGGCGGCCCCAGCGCCCGAGCAGGCGCACAAGCTCGCCATGCAACTGTCGAGCTTCCTCACGCCATCTGCCTTGCAGCGCAATGTCCAGCGGCAGACTGGATTTTTCCAAAAGCTCCAGCGCGATATCGCGGTTGCGAATCTCACCTGCGACCTGCATGATCTGATGCAACCGCCGCCGGATCTTTTTGGCCTGCCCCCGCGGGAAGAATTGGCCGAACACAGCCAGGCACTGTTGAAAACGGCGGACAGAGACGCGAAGATCGTGAATGGATTCAGGATCGCGCAGCCGGGCAGCGCGATGCATCTGAAACGCGAGCCGGCGCAGCAAGAGCGAAGCGCGTTCGAGAGCGTAGTCGTGCATCGTCATCGCAACCTGCTCAGCACAATTTCACGGCCGTAGATTTCGCGGAATGTCTGAGCGGTGCGCTCAACAGCCCATTGTTCCAGATCGATGTCGCTCTTTGATTCCACTGTCAGGACCACCTGCCCGTCGCGCAGCGAGCACTCCAGACTGTCGATGCGTTCGTCGTGGCTCCGATCGAGGTTGTCCGCGATGCGAAGCAGGGGGATCAGCAGGTTGAGGCTGCGCCGCTCTTCACTCGTCAAGGCAAGAAGGTTGGTGTGATCCAGCATGGGCAGGGCCTTGCGGTGGTACCGGCAGAGATTGGCGATCAATTCCCTTTCCCGGTTGGTAAACCCCGGCAGATCTGAGTTTGCTACCAGGTAGTACGAGTGCTTATGATGACGCGACTCGCTGACGAAGTGTCCGACGTCGTGGAGATACGCGGCGGCTTCAAGTAGTTTTCCGTCGTGCGGCGCCAGATGATGGAGCGACTGGAGCGAGGTGAACAGACGGTTCGCCATGTGAGCCACCTGGCGCGCATGCGGCACCGAGACGCCGTAGCGGCGGGCCATGCCCTCCACGGTGCGACGCTGATCGCGATCGAGCTCGGAAAGCTCGTGCCCCACGCCGCGCACAACGAGGTCGGCGATGATGCCGTCGCGCAACCCGGCCGCCGAGTAATACAGTGACGGCATTTTCAGGTTCTGCAAGAAGCGGAGCAGCACGGCGGCGCCAGGGATGATGATCTCCGCGCGGCGCGGCCCGATGCCGGTGATCTTTCGCCTGCCTTCCAGGTTTCGCGAACACAGATCCCGATATAGCTGGCGGATCTGAGCGGCGGAGGCGCGGAGGCGGTCCGCCTGATCGACTTTGGATCCGGAGATACCGTGGATGGCGCTGACGACTGCCGAAGCGGTTCCGGAAGTCGCGATCACCCGCTGGCAGCGCTTGCTTCCGATCCGCCGGAACGCAGTGACGAGTTTCTCTTCGATGTACTCGTCCATGCGATGGAGCTCGACACTGGTGGGGGGATCGCTCTTCAGAAAGACTTCCGTCAAGCGGACCGCGCCCAGGGGCTTGGAGACGGCCTCTCGCATGCGGCCCGATTCGCTGAGGATGATTTCGGCGCTTCCGCCGCCGACGTCGATGATGAGAACATCCTGGTTCGGGTGAGGCCAGCGGCTTTGCACGCCAAGGTGAATCAGCCGGGACTCTTCCTGGCCGGAGATGATCTCGACCGGCGCGGCAATGGCCTCCGATGCGCGAGTGAGGAACTCACCCTGATTGCCGGCGTCGCGAATGGCGCTGGTGGCGACAGCGCGGACGCCGATCACGTCGAGCTTTCGATACTGCTGCGCCAGACCCGCCAGAACCCGGCACACCAGAGCCATGGCGTCCTGGCTGACTCTGCCCGTTCGAAAAACGCTTTCGCCCAAGCGTGTGACCTGGCGGTCGGAAGCGAGGATTTTGATGGGCGCGCCCGGATTGACCTCGGCCGCCTCCATGCGGAGAGAGTTGCTGCCAATGTCGATCGCGGCGTATCGGGGCATATACACGTTATAATAGATGCCGCGCCTCCCCCGGTATGCAACTTCTGAAGCCGAACCACCTTCGCGGAAAACTGATTGTAGTGGAAGGGATCGATGGTTCGGGAAAATCCACGCAGATTTCGCTGCTGAGCCACTGGTTGCGGTCGCAGGGATACGCCGTCGCGTTCAGTGAATGGAACTCGTCGCCGCTGGTGCAGGAGACCACGCGGCGGGGCAAGAAGAAGGAAATGTTTACGCCCACGACGTTCAGCCTGATTCACGCCACCGATTTTGCGGATCGCATGGAGCGTTACATTCTTCCCTTGATGAAATCGGGGGCGATTGTGTGCGCTGACCGGTACGCATTCACGGCGTTTGCGCGCGATGTGGCGCGGGGCGTGAGCCGGCGCTGGGTGCGGAATCTATACAGCTTCGCCACGCGGCCGAATCTCAGCTTCTATTTTCGGGTGCCGCTCGATGTGGCCATCGGACGCATTCTGGGAGGGCGCGACGCAATCAAGTATTACGAGGCCGGCATGGATCTGGGATTGAGCCGGGACGTGGAAGAAAGTTTCCGGATCTTTCAGGGCCGGATTCTGGATGAGTACGAGGCGATGGCCCACGAGGTAGGGTTCCACATTATCGACGCGACGCGTTCCATTGAAGAGCAGCAGAGGCGGATGCGGGAGATCGTCATCAGGGAACTCGGCGTTAGCTTGAAGAACGGCGTGCTCCGTATTCCACCGAGTGAGATACATGCGATTGAAGCAGCCGCTTCAGTTTTATAGCGAACCGTTGCCCGGCGTGGACTCCGCGGAGCTGCACGGGAAGCTGATTGTGATCGAAGGTCCGGACGCGGTGGGCCGGACGACTCAAATAGCGATGCTGCGGCAGTGGCTGGAACAAGAAGGCCATGCCGTGCTGGACACCGGAATGGCGCGCGGCGCGCTGGCCGGCAAGGGAATCAAGCAGGCCAAAGATGGCAACACGCTTGGCCCGATCACGATGACTCTCTACTACACGACCGATTTCGCCGACCGGCTGGAAAACGAGATCGTGCCAGCGCTGCGCGCAGGCTTCGTGGTGTTGACAGACCGCTACATTTTTTCTATCATGGCGCGCGCCATCGCGCGGGGCGAGGACCGGCGCTGGATCGATCAGGTAACCGGATTTGGGCTGGTGCCGCACGCGGTCTATTATCTGCGAGCGGACGTGAAACAGCTGGTGTCGCGCGTGGTGCTGGGCCGGGGCGCGTTTGACTACTGGGAAAGCGGCATGGACATGCGCTTCGGCGACAACATGTTCGACAGCTTCGTCAAATATCAGACCAAACTCATCCACGCCCTCGATGTGATGGCGAAGAAATACGATTTTGTCACGGTGGATGCCAGCCGGCCGCCGGATTTGATTTTTCATGATCTGCAGGAACACATCTCGAATCTGGATATCAAACGCATGCGCAATATGCCGCGGCTCAACGGACCGGTCCACTCACGACTGGAAAACGCCAGGAACGCGGGAAAGACATAAGCCTTGCGGATTTACGTGTTGCGGCACGGGATCGCGGAGGATGCAGCACCGGGCGGGGCGGACGCCGATCGTGCATTGACCCAGGAAGGCAAACGGAAATTGCGCGGCGTGCTGGAGCGAGCGCGCCGGGCCGATGTTCACCCGGACGTGATCCTCACGAGCCCACTGAAACGCGCGCTGGAAACTGCGGAAATCGCGGCGTCGGTTCTAGGCACCAAATATGACTTAGTCCGCACGAACACGCTCGTGCCATCCAGTTCACCCGAGCGCGTGTGGAAGGAAATCCGGTCGCGGAAGGCCGAAGCGGTTTTGCTCGCGGGCCACGAACCGCTGCTGAGCATGGTGGTCGCGTTTCTGTTGGGATGCCCGGACCTGGCAGTGCGCATGAAAAAGGGCGCATTGGTAACGATTGAAGCGGACTCCGGCGAGACGCAACCGCACGGCGTGCTTCTTTGGATGCTAACTCCAAAATTGACGGGTGAGTAACGGCGATTGGCGGGCGTTGCGCGTCAACCCGCGGCGCGGCGCATCCACAACGCGTGCCGCGCCGACGAAGGCAGGCTGGATAGGGCGCTTTGCACTTCCCTGAGCATGGATTGCACGGAAGCGTCCTGAGGAAGAACGGCGGATGACTCAATCAACTTTGCGACGGCTCGCGCATGCGCGACTTCCGCTTTGGAGCGCGCGTCACCGCCGTGTTGGAGATTTCCGGTGGAATACGCGGCGGAAGAAATTTGCACGAACGTCAAGGCGAGCTTTAAGTCGTCCTCGACAAACTCCAGCGTCGGTTCGCCAGCCTTCGCGGCCGGCTGCTTGGCGGGCAGCTCTGTCATAGCCCTCAAGTCTATCTTAAATTTTGCCGTCTGGGAATATTTTGAAACGAGTAGTCGCCGCGTTGTTCAGCCGCTACGCCGCCGAGACCGGATGGGGAGGGCCGGCGGATTTATTTTCCATCCGGCACATGGGATAGATTTCTTCCAGCTCGACGGCGATTGACTTGTAGACGTCGGCCAGCTGCGCGAGCCCGTTGGCGCATTCCTGCGGACCTTTCCGTTGAATGGTGGATTCCAAGCGAGTGCAGATCTCGGCCATGCGAACGGCGCCGACATTGGCGCTGCAGTCAACCAGGTTGTGCAAGGTCTCGACGGCGCCGTACGAATCGGCGCTGCGCACGGCGTTCTCCAGCTTTTCCAAAGATCGCGCCGTTTCACTTAAGAACTCTCCGATGAGCTCCTGCATGGCTGCCACCCCGACCTCTTGTTCCAGCTCTTTCACGCGAGCGATCAATTCGGCGTCACCGGCCAGACGCACGGCGGTGTCTACGGCAACGGCCGGCAGTTCCCGCGCATTTTGTGCCAAGTGCCGCTGCAGGATCTGCTGCAACTCTTCGGTGCGCACGGGCTTGGTGACATAATCGTCCATGCCGGCCGCCAGGCATTTTTCGCGGTCTCCGGTCATCGCGCTCGCGGTCATGGCGATGATAATGGTGCGGTGACCCGATCCTTCGCGGCGGCGGATTTCGCGGGTGGCCGCGTAGCCATCCATTTCCGGCATCTGGCAGTCCATCAGAACCGCATCGTAGAGGCCGCGTTCCAGTTTTTCGACTGCTTCCGCGCCGTTGGAAACAGTATCGACATAATATCCCAGCTTCTCCAGCGTGCGCGTCGCCACTTTCTGGTTGACTGAATTGTCTTCGGCCAGCAGGATGCGTCCCCGTATGGCGTGTGGTGACCGCTTCATTGTGGCCACCTGAGCCCGCGCGGGAGCGCTCCGCAGGGCCGTATGCAGGCAATCACGGAGTTGTTCGAGGCGTGCAGGCTTGAGCACACATGCCGCGAAGCCGGCGGCCTGCAGGTTTTCGACTGCCGCTCTTTGCACATGCGAGCTGAGCAGAACCATGACCAGGTCATTCCAGTCAGAACGCGAGCGAACTTCATGGGCGAGCATGATCCCGTCCATCTCCGGCATATCGTGATCGACAATCGCGGCGTGGAAGTGATCGTTTCGCTCCGCCGCAGCAGCCAGCGCGCGTAGCGCATCCGTGCCGCCGGCGACGCACTCAACCGTCATCCCCAGCTTGGCGAGCTGTGATTGCAAGATGCGGCGGTTGGTGGCATTGTCATCCACCACCAGGACGCGGACCTGGCTCAAATCCAGCGGCAGTTCCTCGCCGGATGCCGTACTCACCCGCAGCTGCAGAGTAAACCAGAACATGGAACCGCGGCCCACTTCGCTTTCGAGGCCGATCTGCCCGCCCATCAATTCCACCAGCCGCTTGGAAATCGTCAGCCCCAATCCGGCGCCTCCGAAACGGCGCGCGACGGAGCTGTCTCCCTGTGTGAACGGCTGGAAAAGCTGCTTCCGGGCGGGCGCGGGTATGCCTGGCCCCGTGTCGGTCACGGAAAAGCGGATCCTGGTAGAGCCGTTTTCCGGGCCATAGTTTTCCACTCGCAGCACCACCTCACCAGCGGAAGTGAACTTGACCGCATTACTCAACAAATTCAAAAGTACCTGCCGCAACCGCCCGGGATCCCCATTGACGCGCGCCGGGACATCGGGCCCCACCAAACAACCAAGCTCCAGGCCTTTTCTCTGCGCCTGCTCGGCGAGCAGGGCGGCTGTCTCCTCCACCACGTTATGCAAATCGAAATCAATCGCTTCGATGGCGAGTTTACCGGCTTCGATTTTGGAAAAATCCAGTATGTCATTAATCACGGAAAGCAGAGCGTCGCCCGACTGATGGATGGTGTTCACGAAGTCCCGTTGCTCGGCGGTGAGTTCGGTGCCCAGCAAGAGGTCCGTCATGCCTACAACGCCGTTGAGTGGCGTGCGGATCTCATGACTCATGTTGGCCAGAAACTCGCTCTTGGCGCGCGAGGTCCGCTCCGCGTCCTTCTTGGCATCTTCGAGTTCGTTCATCTCGCGGGCGAGGTCCGTGGCCTTGGCGGCCAGCGCGGTGCGGGTGGTGAGAGTGGTGGAATACCAGGAAGCCTGTTGTCTGACTTGAAGCAGCAGGTAACTCAAGTACAGACCGGTGAGGCCCGCGGCCGAGTACCCGACCGATCCGCCATGAATCATGCCCCAAATCGTGAGCGGCGTGAAAAGAATGATCAAGTAGTAGCGAGCTACGGTCAAGACCGGGGAGAGCGCAATGGCTTCGCCGCTGGCGACGATGGCGGTAATGGCCAGCAGCAACAGGAACGCCGGTCCTCCGGAGTAGAGCAAGCCGGTGCCGCAACAGAATGCAGACCAAACCAGAGCGCATCCGTAAGTGCCGGCCAGGAACCCCCACCAACGCCAGGAACGCGGCTCCTGGTGTTGCGCCAACCACCAGGCGAACACCAGACGGGCGGTGGCGAACAGAAGGATGGCTGCGCCGGCCGCCAGAAACGTCCTCGGATAATCCCGCGCGTAAGACGTTGCGGAAATCGGCACGAGGAGCAGGATGAGATAAGCCAGCGCTCCGGGAATGGAGCGGTAGGCGAGCTCCCGTGCCGCTTCGTTCGCAAGCGGCGTGGCGTCGGTGGTGGATTGTGCTTCAGGCATCGAAACGTCTGTGCCAACTACTCGTTTGTCTTGCGCCAGATGCGGAGCCGCATCGTGGAACAACCAGACAGGCCGGTGCGGATGTTTGCCATCATTACTAACCATATTTTCAAGCGGTGCCACACCTGCTGGCAATGATGCCTTTGGTTAGCACGCGTTGCGGTTCCGGCTTGGAGCATGGAGCGCGCAAACAGCGCCAATGGCGGCGCGCGTCACTCGAAATGAGCCGCGCCGATTGCGCTAATTCCGGGCATCAGGCAATACCTGACCAAGGTCAGTGTTTTCGCACCCAACAGCATTCCTCCGAGAAGAAAAAAATTCTTACGGAAAAAATCGGAATATACCCCTGAGGGAGGCGATAAGGTTTTTGAACGCGGTACCTTGGGCATCTGAAAAAATCAGCGGAGAACCCAGGCCCGATGCAGTCGGGTTGTATCGCTTAGGATACCTCATCTATGTCGATCTCGATTCAAACGAACGTAACCTCGTTGATTGCCCAACAAAACCTGAACGTCAATACCGCAAACGAAGGCACCACGATTACGCAGTTGACCTCAGGCTTTCGCATCAACTCCTCGGGCGACGACGCCGCCGGTCTGGCTGTCGCCAACCAATACAACGCCGACATTTCCCAGTTGACGCAGGGTGTGCAGAACGCCAACAACGGTGTGAGCACTCTCCAGATCATTGACGGCGGCTTGGGCAACATTTCGCAGATTCTGAACCGCCTGGAAACTCTGGCTACGGAATCTGCCAGCGGCACCTTCAGCGGCAACCGCGCCACCTTGGACCAGGAATTCCAGGCGCAATTGGGCGAAATCACGCGCCAGGCCGACAACATTGGCTTGAACTCAGGTGGCAATTTCAATAACTCCCTCAGCGTCTTTATCGGTGGCGCACGCCTGAGCACGGTTTCCAGTTCCGGGCAAGTTAACGTGGACCTGAGCACCACTTCGAACGCTGTGGATGCTGCGAGCTTGGGCTTGACCGGCGCGAATGTGCTGGGTGGCACCACGGGCGGTGTGGAAGCCGGCATTGGCACCGGCGGCCGGCTGGACAATCCGGGTAGCAACTTCCTCACGGGCGCGACCCAGACCTACACCTTCAACTACGTTGATAGCAACGGCAACTCGCAGACACGCAGCGTCGTTCTGAATGGTGGTACCAGCGGGATCAACGGGACCACGGTCCTTGCCAACCTCAACAACGGCTTGGCCGGCACCGGAATCACCGCCTCGGTTAACGCCACCAACGGCGACGTGCAATTCACCAGCTCCGGCGCCTTCTCGGCCGATGTCGCCGCTCCATCGGTGCTGGGTGCATCGACGGCCGCAACCGGCAGCATAGTGAACACGTCGGAGTATAATGTACAGTCATTAGCCAACTTCACCGTCGCCGGGCCTCCCAACAAGCTAGCCCACGCTGACACATTCACCATCAGCGAGGGAACGAATTCCGCCAACGTGACGCTCGCCACTACTGACACGGTTGCCAGTTCGGTGAATAAGATCAACACGGCGCTGCAGGCTGCCGGCATCACGAATGTGGCGGCGGTAGCGTACAATAACGGCACACAAGTATCCATCCAGGGGACCTCAAACTTCAGTGTCGTGGACACCGGCTCAGCATCCGGCGTCGCTCAAGCCACCTCCTTCTTCGGTACGGGCGGCGTACAGGCTGTCACCGCTGGGACGGTCACCAGCGGCACGGCGGGAACCAACGCTACGGCTGCGCTCGCTGCCATCAACAAAGCCATCGCCCAGCTCGGTACGGTTCAGGGCGCGGTCGGCGCCGGCGAGAACAAGCTGCGGTACTCTATCGCCCTGGCTCAGTCGCAGATCGCCAGCTTCTCCAACGCCGAATCCTCCATCAAGGACGTCGATGTGGCCGCAGCCGCTTCGAATCTGAGCAAGGAGCAGATCCTGCAGCAGTCCTCTGTGGCAGCTCTCGTGCAGGCGAATGCCATACCGCAGGCCGTCCTTACCCTCCTGAAGAGCGCGTAAGGTTTGGTCGGGAAGTCAGTGAACTGGGCCGTCGCGCGGCGGCCCGGTTCGCTTTAGTTATTAGGAGGTAAACCTTGGGTAGCACTTCCGTTGGCTTTTCAGGCAATCCCACCGTCACTCAGGCCAGCACCGGCGCCACTACGCCCGGCACTGTTGGATTGAGTAATTACTCCCAAGACATTCAGAACGAAGTCAACCGCCAGGTGTCGCTAGCATCGCTTCCCATGCAGGAATTGCAGAATGAAGTGACTCAGTTAACCAGCCAGGCTACCGAACTGAGCACACTGAGCGGAAATTTTCAGACTCTCCAATCGTCAGTTGCTAGTATCGATACAGCCAACCAAGGCCTCCTTTCGGCATCCGCCAGCAATACGAATGTGCTTACAGCCAGCGCTGGAGCCGGTGCCTTGCCGGGCTCGTTCACCGTCACGGTGAGTCAGGCCGGGGCTTTCTCAAGTGCCTTCAGCAGCACCAGCGTGACCGATCCCACCAGCCAAGGACTCGATGCAGCTTCCATCTACTCGCTGACGGCCAACGGCGTGACCACCCCCATCACACCAAGCGCCAACACACTCGATGCGCTGGTGTCCGCTATCAATGCCAGTCCGTCGGCGGGTGTCCAAGCGACCATCGTGAACGTCGGAGGGGCCACACCGAAATACGAGCTGACCTTGCAAAGCACCTCGTACGACAACCAACCGATTACCCTGACGGACACGGGCAGCAGCACTAACCTGCTGACGCCGCTCGCGACCGGAGCGCAGTTCCAGTACTCAGTAAACGGCTCGGCCACCATTCCAAGCTCTACAAACTCGGTGACCTTGTCGCCTGGAGTGACCGCCACTTTGTCGGGAGCCGGCGCCAGCACGGTGACTGTGGCGCCAAGCGGGGCGTCGCTCAGCAATGCGCTCTCGTCTTTCGTTACTGCGTTCAACGCAACCGTGGATGAGATTGGCAAGAACATCGGCCAGAGCGGCGGTGCACTGGCAGGGGACAACATCGTCTACACGCTGCAACAGGCGCTCAACAGCATCGGTTCGTTCAGCACCAGCGGCAGCACCGGCATCACATCGCTATCGGATCTCGGCTTGACGTTCGATACCAAGGGCCATCTGAACTTCGACCCCACTGTTCTGGCCGGCGCAAGCGGCACTCAATTGACTACGCTCGCTTCCTTTCTCGGCAGCGCAACGAGCGGCGGTTTTCTCCAGTTTGCGACCAACACCCTGACCGGTATTGAAGATCCCTCAACCGGCGCACTTCCGAACGAGATTACGCAAACCAACAACGCGATCACCAGTGACAATCAGCTGATTGCTCAACAACAAGCACAGATCACGCAATTGCAGACCAGCCTTCAGGCACAGATGTCACAAGCTGATGCCGCCATTGCCACGCTCGAATCGCAGCAATCTTTCTTCACCAGTCTATTCACCGCCATGATTCTGCCCAGCCCGCAACAATTGTCGTCATTATGATCAACGATACTTTGCGCCAACAAGCCGCCGATCGTCTGCGGCGCGCGGTTACCAGGGAAGCCTACGACGAAGTGCACACGGCCATCGCGGACTACCGGCGCGAGGTGGAAGCGGCGCTTGCGGCCTGGAATCGGGACGAGCCCCCTCCCGTAGAAGTGGTGCGCGAGGCCATGGATCTTACGCAATGGGCCCTTCGCGTGGTGCGCGCCGCCCGTGCTCGGACCAGCGACAAACTGGACCAGGTTTCCGCCGTACTGCGCTACCGCGCTGCCGCCCCTCCTCGGCCAACCTGGCGGTTGGAAGGGTGACGTCCTCCGCCACGCCTCCGCCGTCGAAACGGTGACTTCGTCGAATCCGTAACACTCACTTCGGTTAACGCCGGTCACGGATCATGGCGGTTACCGGTGGTACCTGGCTTGCACGAACAAGGGTCCATGCTGGATCCCGTGGCGAACAAACTCGAGCATTATATGGATCTGCTGAGCGCCCGCCAGAAGCTGGTCGCCTCCAACATCGCCAACGCGGACACCCCAGGTTACAAAACTCTGGACATCGACTTCCAAACAGAGTTCGTGAATGCAAGTGCGGGAGTTCCCAGCCCGGTGGAAGTGCGAGGCCTCCAGGTCCGGAATGACGGCAACAACGTCAGCATCGATCGCGAAGCCCGGTTGCTGTCCGAGAACGCTCTACGCTTCAGCATCGCCAGCAGCCTGATGCGCGATCAGATCAAATCTGTCAAACAAGCTATCGAGGAGGGCAAGGGCGCATGAGCCTGTTTTCATTGCTCTCCGTAAGCGAATCAGGTATGTCGGCGCAACGAGCACGCGCTGAGCTGTTGGTGGAAAACCTGGCCAACGCCGAAACTACGCGAACTCCCGAAGGCGGTCCCTACCGGCGCAAAGACGTGGTTTTCGAGACCGCGCCCGCTGAGACTCCGTTTTCATCCGTCTTTGAGTCGCAACTGGGGAGAGCAGATGGCGTGCGCATCTCCCAGGTGGTTCAGGATGACCGCGATCCCGAGCGGCGCTATATGCCGGGACATCCGGACGCCGACAAAGACGGTTACGTTGCCTTTCCGCGGATCAATCCGGCGGAAGACATGGTGGACCTGATGGGCGCGAGCCGCGGGTATGAGGCCAACGTCTCGGCTATCTCGGCGGTCAAAGACATGATTCAGCGGTCGATCGATTTGTTGCGCTGACGGAATCCAGATGCCACTACCGATTGCTCCCATTCAGATTCCAACAGCCACGGCAGACATATCGGGCAGTATGCAGGCGCCAAGTGTCACCGGGAATTCCAGCGAGTTTCGCGGACTTCTTGAAGGCGCCATTCAAAAAGTGGAACAAACCGGCCAGGTGGCCACTCAAGCGGTGGAACGCTTCCTCTCCGGAGACGGGCAGGAACTGCACAGCGCGATTCTCGCGGTGCAGCGCGCCGATCTCGCATTCGAACTCGGGCTTCAGGTACGGAACAAGGTGGTCTCGGCTTACCAGGAAATCATGCGGATACAGATGTAGCCGCGGCTGCCGTTCACAATCATGGATCAATTTCGGAAAGTGATCGCGAACCTCTCCGCAATGCAGCGCATAACCATCGCCCTCGTGGTCGTGGCCGTGGGCTCAGGCCTCTATGCGCTAGTACATTGGAGACAAGAAAGCGACTTCCGCCCTTTGTATACAACCCTCGCATCAGAGGACGCCGGAGCCGTCGTACAGAAGTTGAAGGAAACCGGAGTGGCTTACCGGCTCTCCGAAAATGGATCCACGATCCTGGTACCATCCGCCAAAGTCGCCGAGATGCGTCTCGAAATGGCGTCAGCGGGGCTGCCAAAGAGCGGGCGCATCGGTTTCGAGCTGTTTGACAAGACGAACTTCGGCGCAACCGAGTTTGTGGAACACATCAATTACCGCCGCGCGCTCGAGGGGGAACTCGAGCGGACGGTCATGTCGCTGGCGGAAGTGCAACAGGCGCGCGTCCACGTCACCTTTCCGAAGGAATCGGTATATCTAGAGGCACGTGAGCCGGCCAAGGCCAGCGTCGTGGTGCGGCTCCGGCCGAGTGCACAACTCGTTCCGCAGAACGTGACGGCCATTCAGCATTTGCTCGCCAGCGCGGTTGAAGGTCTGGCGCCGGAGTCGGTTTCCGTGCTGGACGATACCGGGCATCTTCTCAGCCGGCCGCACTCCATGCTGTCATCCGACGGCGCCGATTCGAGCGACCGCCTCCTGGAGATGCGCCAGAGCATGGAGCGGGATCTAGTGGCGAAAATCAATTCCACTCTCGAACCATTGCTCGGAGCCGACCGGTTCCGGGCCGGGGCCTCAGTGGATTGCGATTTCACCAGCGGTGAACAAAGCGAGGAAGTCTTTGACCCGACGAGATCTGTGATGGTCAGTTCGCAAAAGTCCGAAGACACCAGCAATGGCCCGGGCGCAGCCGGCGTTCCTGGCACAGCTTCCAACCTTCCTCGGCCAGCGCCGAAACCCGCCACCACCCTCGCGGGCAGCTCCCGCCGCACGGAAAGCATCGCATATCAATCCAGCCGCACGGTGAAACACGTGAAGCTGCCGCAAGGGACAGTAAAGAAGATGTCCCTCGCCGTCCTGGTGGATCAAACGGTGCACTGGGAGGGTCAGGGAAAGAACATAAAGAAAGTTCTGGAGCAGCCGTCAGCGGAGAACCTGAAATCCATCCGTGATCTGGTGGCGGCAGCTACGGGTTTCTCGCAAGACCGCGGAGATCAGCTGATCGTCGAGAGCCTGCCGTTCGAATCGACCTTGAACCTGGAGCCTCCGATGGCCGGGCCCTTGACCCCAGCGCCTGCGGCAAACTCCAATCTGCCGCCGTGGTTATCGAAGGCCCTCGGAAATCGCTACATCGTGATCGGCGGAGCAGTCGGCATATTGGTCGTTCTCGTCGGAATAGGCTTCTTAGTGGCGAAGATGTTTAAGGGCAAGAAGCCGGTTCGAGTCAGTGCTCCCACACCTCTGCCTGCCGCGGCGGAAGCAACCGGCCAAATTGGCACCGCGGCTGCGCTGGATGAAGAAGCCGATTTGCAGGCACAATTGGATGCCGCGGCGATGAAAGAGACCACCAAGCGCTCAGCCGTTCTCGTAAAGCGCCTGCGCGACAACATTGATAGAGACCCCGTCCTTCCCGCGCACATCGTACGCGGCTGGGTGAACGACAACTGATCGTATGAGCGTGCAACTGATCGAGCCGAGCGACGAAGCCCCAGCACCCGTAAAAAGAACGGATCCGGATTCCATTCCGGGCAGCCGCAAAGCCGCCATGCTGCTCATCAGCCTGGGCGATCAGGCCAGCGCCAAGATCCTCAGCCACATGTCGGAGGATGAGGTGCAGCGCGTCACCAAAGAGGTGGCGCGGGTCAAATCCGTCAGCTCCGTCGAGCTGGAAGGAGTGCTCGAAGAGTTTCACAACCTGATGCTGGCCACAGACTATGTGGTAACCGGCGGCCTGGATTACGCGCGAAAAATGTTGGTCGCCGCGTTCGGCCAGGAGGACGGGATCCGCCTGTTGGAGAAACTGCCCAAGGACCTGGGCAGGCCATCCAGCTTCCGCTCCTTACAAAAGGTCGATGCCAAACAACTGGCCCGGATTTTGCAATCGGAGCACCCCCAGACGATCGCGCTGATTCTCTCCCATTTAGACTCCTCGAAATCCGCTTCGCTGCTGACGTCACTTCCTGAAGAAATGCAGTCGGATGTCGCTTTGCGCATGGCGGCGATCGACCAGATCGCGCCAGAAATCATCGGCAAAATCGCCGGCGTGATCGAAGAGAAGCTGAAGGGGCTGGGCGATTTCAGCCGCGAATCCCACGGCGGCGTGCGCGCGGTGGCGGAAATGTTCAACCGCCTGGATTCCGGCATGAGCGAGCAGCTTTTGAGCGGTATCGAGCAGCGCGACCCGAACACCGCCGGCAGTATCCGGCACTTGATGTTCGTCTTTGAAGATTTCCTTTCGGTGGACCAGAACGGCATTAAAGAAGTGCTGTCGCGCGTAGACCGGAAGATCCTCACTATTGCTCTCAAAGGCACGAGCGATGCGCTCAAGACGCATTTCATGAGCTCCATGTCACAGCGCGGCGCGGAAATGCTGAAGGAAGACATGGAAGCCGCCGGTCCGGTGCGGATCAAGGACGTGGAAGCGGCACAGAAACAGATCATTGCCAAGGTCAAGGAACTGCAGGCCGAAGGAGTGGTCAGCCTCAAGGGAGGCAACGATCAGTATGTCGTCTAAGGTGTCGATCGAAAGCGGCACCGATCGCGTGCGACCCTTCGCCTGGCGGACCGTCGCGCTGAATGGCGAAACGGTGGACCGCAGAAAAGCCGCGGCGGATGCCAAGGCACTCCCCAGTGGAGGCCAGACGATCATTCATGAATCGCGCGTCGCGGAACTGGAGAAGCTGGCAGAGAAGCGTGCCCACGAAGCGCGGGAAGCAGGGCGGCTCGAGGGTGAGGCGCAGGCCAGAGCACAGGCCCAGGAAGAGGTTCGCGCGACGATCGAACGGTTGGCCAATGCCATTGCCGAATTGGATCAGTATCGCGGGCAACTGTTGCGTCAAACAGAAACCGATGCGGTGCGGCTGTCCATCGCCATCGCGCGACGGGTACTGCGCCGCGAACTGACGGTAGATCCCAGCGCCATCGAAGGGCTGGTGCGGGCGGCGCTCGAGAGGCTGCAATCACAAGAAACCTGCCGCGTACGCATGCATCCGGACTTCGTTCCTGCCCTGCGCGACTGCGTTGAGCGGATGGGCATGGAGAGCAGAGTGGAAATCATTTCCGATGCCGCCCAGGAACCAGGTGCGGCAGTCTTCGAAATGTCTCGCGGCAGCCTGAATGCATCCATCGATTCACAACTGAAGGAGATTGAGAGAGGTCTGGCGGACCGCTTTCAGACCCAACGATGACGAGCCTGCCTGGGCTGAGCTTCGATCCTTATCTGGCACGGTTGGAGAAGGTGGATCCGTTCGTGTGGTCCGGCGAGGTAGTAGAGCTGGTCGGGCTGCTGATCGAGTCGCGAGGCCCAGCGGCGGCGATCGGTGACTTTTGCGAGATTCTCGCTTCCGGCGGCCGCGTCATCCGAACCCAGGTGATCGGGTTCCGCAACAGCAACGTACTATCGATGGCGCTCGAAGAGATCGACGGTCTGAGGCTGGGCGACCCCATCGTGGCGCGGCCCGACCAGGCGCGCGTCGGAGTCGGGCATGCGTTGCTGGGACGTGTTCTGGACGGCCTCGGCAGGCCACTCGATTCGCGCGGCGAGCTGGAGACCACAGACTTCTACGACCTCTACAAGCTGCCGCCGAATCCCTTGGAGCGGGAGCACATCACCGAGCCGCTGGTCACGGGAATTCGAGCGATCGATGGCCTGTTGCCCTGCGGGCGCGGCCAGAGAATCGGCATCTTTGGTGGCAGTGGGGTGGGAAAGAGCACGCTGCTCGGCTGCATGTCGCGGCACAGCTCCGCGGACGTGAGCGTGATCGCTCTGATCGGAGAACGCAACCGCGAGGTGCGCGCATTTCTGGAGCACGAACTGGGTCCGGAAGGAATGCAGAAGTCGGTGGTGGTGGTGGCCACGTCGGATAGGCCCGCCCCCATTCGTCTGCGCGCCTGCTTTGTGGCGCTGGCCGCCGCGGAGTATTTTCGCGATCAAGGCGCGAACGTTTTGCTGGTGATGGACTCAGTCACACGGTTCGCCATGGCGCAGCGGGAGATGGGGCTGTCGGCCGGAGAGCCGCCCAGTCAAAAGGGCTATCCGCCATCGGTATTCAGCCTGCTGCCGAAAGTCTTCGAGCGCGCCGGCAACTTTCGGCGCGGATCGATTACCGGATTTTTCACCGTCCTGGTGGAAGGCGACGATTTCAACGAGCCTATTTGTGACGCCGCGCGTTCGATGCTCGACGGCCACATAATTCTTTCGCGGGCTTTGGGCGCAGCGGGACATTATCCCGCCATCGACATCCTGCACTCGGTGAGCCGCCTCACCACACAGATTGCAACCAACGACCAGCTCGCCGCCCAACGCAAGTTGCGCGAGGCGCTCTCGTCTTATCAGCAGGCGGAAGACCTGATTCAATTGGGCGCCTATGTTTCCGGAACGAATCCCAAGCTGGACGCGGCCATTCGAATGCGACCGGAGTTGATGCGTTTCCTGCAACAGGATGCGCGCGCGGAATCCGAGTGGGACGAAACCCTGGCAGGCCTGCGGCAGCTCGCCTCGCAGTTGCCATAAGCCATGACGGCGTTTTCCTTCCGGCTGGAACGAGTGCTCGAATGGCGACAGGCTCAGTTGGAACTGGCGCAAGCGGCGCTGAGCCGCGTGGCTGGGGAGTGCGCGCGCTGGGATGCGACTCTTGCGAAGCTTGCTAATGCGCGCGCGCAGGCGGAAGCGCTGGTGCAGTCGAGTGGTCCGGTCAATGGAGCAGATTTGGGCGCGCTGGCCAGATATCAGGCACACGTAGAGCAGCAGCGGAAGGTCGCGCTCGACCGGCGGCGCGAATGCGGGATCAAAATGGACCAGCAGCGGGCACGCGTGCTCGAAGCGCGGCGCGATTACAGGCTGCTGGACAAGCTCCGCCAAGTGCGCAGGGCGGAATGGGAATCGGCTGTGGACCGCGAATTTGAGGCGCTCGCAACCGAAACGTACCTGGCACAATGGGAGCCGCAGCGGCGCCGGCAATCCTAGGCATAACGGTAGCGGACGCCCCAACGCGGCTCCGGGCAGCCGGATCCGGCTCACTCCTCCGGATCCGGCTGCCCGCTAGGTTTTCTTGGGAGCTTCGCCCTTCTGGGTCGCCAGCTTGGGGCCTGCATCCGGAACCTTGGCCAACTGGTTGAGAATCACAATGTCCACGCGCCGGTTGCGCGCACGGCCTTCTTCGGTGTCGTTCGAAGCAACGGGGGCGGTGTCCGCGTAGCCGGCCACCGAGAACCGCTCAGGCGACAGCTGAAACTTATCGGAGAGCACGTTCAGCATGGCAATGCTGCGGGCCGCGGAAAGCTCCCAGTTATTCCGGAAGCGCGCCGTGTGGATGGGGACGGAGTCGGTGTGTCCTTCCAGCCGCACGGGATTCGGCAGATCGCGAAGCACGGCGGAGACCTTCTGCAGGCTGGGATAACTCGCCGGGGCAACCGTATCTCCGGCGGATGGAAAGAACGCCGCTTGCTTCAGGCTGACAACCAGGCCGTGAGGCTCAAGGCGCATCTCGATTTTTCCCGCCTTGATTTCACCCTGGAGCTCCCCTGACAGATACTTCATCGACGGCAACAGCTCAGCCACCTCGGGAGGCGGCTCGGGCCTCGGCTCGGGCCTCGGCTCGGGCGGCTTGACGGTCTGAGTGCCACCCGGGCCTCGCATCATGGCATTGCCCTGCCCCTTCTGATCCACAGTTCCACCTAGTACCTCGTGGACCATGGCCCGGATTCCACCGTTTTCGAGAGCTTGTGTGACGGCATCAGAAACCTGTGTCGCCTTGGCCTTGTCGGTCTGTGATGTAGCGAACATGACCACGAAAAAGGCGAACAGGAGCGTGATGAAGTCAGCGTAAGAAACCAGCCAGCGCTCGTGATTTTCGTGGGGTGCCTGTTTCTTGACTCGAGCCATGCGATGCCGTGCCTATCCTTCCACCGTCGCGGCCCGGGCGGGCGCCTTGGCCGCTTTCGGTTCCTTGACAGCCTTCTCCGCATGCTCCTGACGGCCGTACGCCTCCAGTTTGCTGCGAATCAGCTTGGGATTCAGGCCTTCCACGATGCCGGCGACACCTTCCAGCATGAGTTCGCGGTTCTGAATCACCTTTTGCATGCGTGCTTTGATTTTGGCTCCCGCCGGGAGAAAGAAAATGTTGGCGGATGCCACCCCGTAAACGGTGGCCACAAACGCCACCGCGATGCCCTTGCCCACCTCTTCAATGTTGGCCAAATGCTTCATCACCTGGATCAATCCAAGCACGGCGCCGATGATGCCGATCGTGGGCGCATAGCCACCCGCCGACTCAAACACTTTGGCCTCGGCCTCAGCATGATGCTCCTCTAGATTGATTTCGAGCTCCATGGTTTTGCGGATCACATCCAGGTCGGTGCCGTCCACTGCCAGGTTGAGAGCCTTGCGCAGAAAGGGATCCTGGATGGCATCAGCATCCTGCTCGAGCGAAACGATTCCACTCTTGCGCGCCTTGGTGGCGTATCCGATGATCTCGTCGATCATGGCCTGCGGGTTTTGGTCGGCCTCAAAGAACACCATGCCTAGCTTCTTCACAGCACCGATCAGCGTGTGCATGGGAGTGGTGACCATGACGGCGCCGATGGTGCCACAGAGCACGATGATGGCCGCCGTAACCTGGGCGACATCCTTGACCTTGCCACCTTCGAGCACCAGGCCGCCCAGGATGCCGCCAACGGCCAGCACCAGGCCGCCGATGGTTACCAGATCCGGTTTGCCGCCGGATTTCTTCTTCGCTGCCGAGGTCTTCTCAGCCATTGGATTCGTCTAGGTCGTTCGCAGTTGTAACCAGGTGCTTGTAATCCTGATGGCGCAACGGACACTCAGCAGCGCCAGAAACGATTGACCTGCGGAACTCGATGATGCGGTCCAGAACCTCTTCGGCCGACTCCAGGACCACGAACTTCTGGCCTGTAGTTAAGGTCACGACAGTATCTGGAGTTACCTCCATGTGCTCAATCAGATCCGAGTTCAATACTAACGGGACATGATTCAAGCGAGTGAGTTGGATCATTGGCAAGGGCCGCCAGAGTACTTATCGGAAGTTTCCCCTAGGGTTTCCGGAAATTTACAGTAACCTTTGGCGGGAAAAGGCCTTATTTTTCAAAAAACCCAAAAAACTGGCCGATAAGCCAACTAAGGTATGCACGATTCCCAACAGCCCCAGCTCCTCACAAACGGCGCATCGCCCTGCGCTGCAGATTCTACCCGGCAAGCCCAGCGCATTCTAGACGCTTGGGAGCACGAAAACATGCCCGGTCTTCGGGCCGAACTGCACTTTGCGCAGCGATCCTGCGCGGCCACCACCTGCGCCGAAGAGGAAGAGCGGCTCGATCTGCTCAATGGGATTGCCGCGCAGATGGAGCGGGATCTCGCCGGGATGAGTTTTGGGAATGGGGAGCGTGCGGCCACCTGCTTCCGGTTGCTCGCACATCTGGCTACAATTCGCCCCGTGGCTATTCGATCTGAAAAGCCTTCTTCTTTCCCGTGCTCACAATCTGTCCGGAGAATTTCCGCTTGCCGTTGACGAAGCCACCCAGGGCTTCGTCGATGGGATGATCAAATGTCAGCACGTCGCCTTCCTTGAGTTCCAGCAGCTCGCGGACACGCAACATCGGACCTTCCAAATGAGCCTCGAGAGTGCATTTGGCGTCGCGCAAAAGATCCAGAGTTCTGGCTTGCTCGGCTTCGGTAGCTTCGATTTTGCGGGGCGCGGACTGCGCATCGCCATCCTCACCCTGTAGTGTCAGGAGTTCGGTGGGCACAGCCAGGTTCAGGCGCCCGCCACCCTCTTCCAGTTTCACATCAACGCTCACCGTCACCATGGGCTCGTGGGGGGCATGAATCAGGCGTGCTTCCCTTCCGACCGATTCGAGCGATAGGGTGACCGGGAGCACATCCTTCCAAGCATCCGCCAGGGCCTGGATAATGATGCGAAACAGGCCGTCGAGTACGTTCTGCTCAATCTCAGTAATTTCGCGGTTGGCAACTTCGGCTTTTCCGGTACCGCCGAGCAGTAGCTCGATGATGGGAAATACCAGCGAAGGGTTCAGCTCGAGGACCGCGTTGGCCTCGTAGGGTTGCATGCCGACGGCCACTATGCAGGTGGGTGAAGGCAGGACCTTCAGAAACTCGCCGTAGGAAAGATGGTCAATGGCCAGCAACTGCGCGGTCACGCCGGAGCGCAGATAGGCAGACAGGCTGGACACGATGCGGTGCAGAAATTTCTGCTTCAGCACCTCGATAGCGCGCATCTGCGAGCCGGGTGTCTGTCCGGGCTTGCGAAAATCGAATAGCGCCACTTTGGGTGCGGTGGCCGGATCGAGAGTTTCCACTCCTCCTGCCGGTGCGGTGTGAATCTTCTGTGCGTCTTGATCCATTTTGTTTTCAGCCCAGGAAGTTGAACAGGCTGGTGCGCGGCAACTGCCCCTCCGCGGTCATGGCAGCCTGTAACTGGGTCTGTTCTTGTGTGAGTTCCACCGCCACCTGAGCGATGTCGGCGTCCTGTACCTGGCTCAACTGGGTCTGGAGTTGGACGCTTTGTTGGCTCGCCAGCGTCTGCGCATTTTGCACGCGGTTTTCCACAGAACCGTAAAACGCCTGCTGCGCGTCCAGATAGTTGCCGGCCAACTGCAGCGAGCTGATGGAACTCGTGATGGCCGCTTGGTTGTTGGTCTGTAGACCAACCAGTAAGGTGTTCACAGCAGCGAACACATTGTCAGGCGCCGCCGCGCCGGTAGTGCTGCCCGCCGTCACAGCCACATTACCGGCTGTTGTGAATAGAGGAGATGCGCCGCCAGCCGCGGCCGTTGTGTCGACTACGGTGAAGTTCTTCGCCCCTTGGAGGGAGACCGCCGTCCCATCGCCGGTCGCCAGCGCACTCACATCGGTTATGCCCGCAGCTTTCAACGCTGTGTTGATGCTGGTGACTGCAGTGGCAACCGTCACGCCGGCGCCAAGGCTGACATTGGCCGTATTGGTTCCATCGCTGATGGTAAATGTGTCGGCGCCGCTCAATGTGGTGCCGGCTCCGCTGAAGGCGGCCGATTGCACGTTGAACTGTGCAACGTTCACTGCATTGGCAGGGGCTGTCACAGTCGACGTGCCTGCAGTCGCGGCGGCGACGCCGGCGGTAAAGGCGCCCGAGCTGGTGAACTGCACGGTGCCGTTGGTCGCGTTGATCGATGCCGTGATGCCAGTCCCGCCGAGACCGGCGTTGAGCTGGCTGACGACGGTGGTTCCATTGATACCGGTCGCACCACCGTTCACAACAACGTTGCGTGACTGGGTGTTGCCGGTGGCATCGACGTAGTTGAAGGTGTACGTCTGCGTTCCGCCGGTGAGGAATGTTATCGCCGGATTGTTCAGACTCACGGCGTTACCCACGAAGCTCGCGCCACCGGTCTGATGATCGAAAATCTGCTGCGCCGTCAAGGCCACGGGAAACGTGGCGCCGTTTGAGTCGGCAATTTGCTGAGTGGCCTGTGGATTGGCAATGAGACCGCTCACGCCCGTGGGGCTGGCCGTGTTCAGAGTATAAGAGGCGGACTGTGGCTGATCGCCGCTGAAAATGAATTGGCCGTTCACCTGGGTGTTGGCCAGTCCTACCAGTTGTTGGAGAATGTTTGAGACCTGCTGAGCCAAAACCTGGTCCTGCGACGCGCTGGTGAGGGAGTTCGCCGCCTGCGTTGCCGCATTCGTTGCCTGGCTTACCAGGTTCACCGCGCTTTGCAGAGTTTGATCCGCGGCTTGGGTGTTGTTCAACACCGGAGCGAGATTGTTCGACGCCTGCTGGTTGGCATCGATTTGGCTGCGGATATCCATCAAGGTGACCATGTCTCCGGGATCGTCGGATGGCTGAGAGATTTTCAAGCCGGACGTGACCTCGTTGGTCAACTGAGTGATCAGGTTGGTTGCCTGATTAACGTTGGCCACGAATATTGACGCGGCAGGATTCAAGTTCTGGATCATGGTTTCCCTCTAACTTCCTCAACCGGTCACCGGCAGTATGTTGATCGTGTCCTGGGTGAGCGTATCCAGCACGGTCACGGTTCGCGCCGTGGCCTGGTATGCATTCTGGAATTCCACCAGGCGGGCTGCTTCCTCATTGAGCGAGACACCAGAGATCTGGCTGCGCAAGCTTTGAGCCTGGGCGACGGTTTGCTGCTGCACCTGAAGCTGGCTCTGAGCGTCTGACGTCTGTTGTCCCACCTGGGCCGCGATCGAGCCATAGAATTCCGTGAAGCTGAGTCCATTGATTTGGCCGGTGGCGCTGGTCGGGTTGGCCAAGTTGGCGAGTTGCAGCGCGATGCCGTTGCTGACTTGAGGCGGTCCGGGTTGAATGGCGGCCAGTTGGCCTGGTGTGACGGCGCTGTTCACGCCAATCGTGCTGGCCACGCTGGTGGGCGCAGCGGCGTTGTAGGTGAACAGCGGAATACCGGGGACGGGCGGAGGCCCATTGGAAATATTGCCAGCGGTGAGTAGGTTGTTCACCGTATCAGCGACGCCCTGCGCGAGCTGGTTCAGGCTGCCCTGCTGATAAGCGCCGCCGATGATGGACGGAAGAACGTTGTTGCGAACTTGCAGGTAGCCGGCAAGTTTGCCATCCGAAATGTTCGCGGTGACATCATTACCCTGGAAATCGAGAATGCGGGTAGGCGGATTGCCGCCTGCCACGGTGGCCGGAGCGCCGGGAGGCGTGGAGACGCTGATGCTAATCGAATAGGCCTGCGAACCGATGACCAGCGGCGTCTGGCCGCCCAGAAGAACCTTCCAGCTTCCGTCGGATTGCTGCGTAGCGGTGATGTCGCCCAGCTCCGAGAGATTCTCGAGCGTCGAGTGAATCTGCGCGTCCAGACCGGCATCATTGCGGTCGCCATTCTGTATCTGCTGATTGTCCGCCGCCAACTGGCTAGCGTAGCCGTTGATCTGGCTGACTGTTTGCTGGATCTGTTGGTCCGTGTTATTGGAGGCCTGGGTCAGGCCCGCATACGCCTGCTGGAACGCCTGTGCCACCGATTGCGCGCCGTCGATGACGGTTTGCTGCGAAGCGACGCTGGTCGGGGTGACACTCCATGCCGAGAAATTCTGGAATAGCGAGTTCAGCGCTCCGGCGATACCCGAGTTGGAACTCACGGGAAAGCCGGTTTGGATAGACGACAGGTTCTGGGAAGTAGCTTCGAGCGTTCCCAGTGTAGAGACGTTCTGGCGCACGTTTTGTTCGGAGAATTCGTCGCGCGCGCTTTGCACCACGCCCGCGGTGACGCCACCGGGCAGCCCCTCATTGGGATTGAAAGGAAGAGCGTCCAGAGTCGGGGTCTGGGCCGCATAACCGGGGGTGGACGAATTCGATACGTTGTTGCCGATGGTTTCGAGCGCCTGCTCGAAGGCTTGCATGGCGCCGGCCGAGGATTGGAGAGCTGTGAGAAGACCCGACATCTGTCAAACCTCCAGCCACACGTGACGCGTAGGCTCGGGTTGCCCGGGCGTGCCATCGGCCGTGTATCCCGCGACCATCGACGCGGCCAAGCGCACCCATCCGGTATGAAACGCCGCGGCGCCATCGAGCAGAATATTCAGGCGGGCGATTTCGGCACGCAGTTCACCAAGTGGCGCACGAAGGGAGGAGTCGCGGCGGAAGTCGCCGGTGGGCAGGCCGGTTTGCAATTGGCGCAGCACGTTGACAGCTTCGTCGACGCGGCGCCGGCATTCGTCGAGATTTTCGGGAGTGGGAGAGATCAACTGCGCGCGCGCATCGCGAACCGTTTCCTGAAGTTGTCTTACGGTTGCCGCGGGATCGAGGGGCGCTGGTGGTGTGCCGGCTCCGGCTACGTGGTCCTTATTGCGCGGCATCCTTCGCTCCAATGGCATCCGCGACGATCGCGCTGCTGACCGATCGTGCGCTCGGCCGGTACGTTCCGGCGCTGTATTGCTGGGCCAATTCCTGGATTCTCTGCGCGCGGTTCACCGACTGCGCCGATAGCGCTTGGGAAACATTCTCCGCCAGGCTGGAGATTTCCGCGTGATCTCCACTGAGTGAGCCAGGGCCGCGAGTGGAAGAGGTCGAACCCAGGGCATCGGTGGGATTTGTTTCCGGCGTCCGTCCGGTTTGCAGACCGGCTGCGCCATTCAGATTCTGATTCTCGATTCTCATAAGTGCGCCGGCGACGAAATGCCGGATTCCTTCAACATGCGTCCCATAGCTTCCAGAGCGCTGCGGTGCATCTGGGAGACACGGCTCTCATGCACTCCCATTTCGCCTCCGATCTCCTTCAACGTCATATGGCGGCAGTAGTGTGAACGGATGACCTGCTGGTAACGCGGGGCAAGGCTGTCAATCAACCGGTCGAGCACTTCACGCAGTTGACGCCGCTCGCAGATGTGGTCGGGGCCGGCGTCGGGACTACTGGCCAGGTCAGGCTGCCGCGTATCTTCAACCGCGGCCGATGCCGCCGGGCGCGTCTGGCTCAGCGCCAGACTGCGGTTCCGCATCTCGGCCAGGGAAATCATCAGCCGGTCGCACAGTTCCTCATCCGTCGGCTCACGGTGCAGATTCCCAGCCAATTCCTGGCGGGCCGCGCTCACCTGCTTCTGCCAGCGGCGCAGCCGGCGCGGCGCCAAATCATGCCGGCGGAGGCTATCCAGAATTTCGCCTTCGATGCGATAGCGTGCGTAGATCGAGAACGGGACGGCAGTCTCGGGATCGTAGCAGCGGCCTGCGCTCACCAGTCCCAGGAGGCCCGACTGCGCGAGATCGTGCAACTCCAGGCAGGTATTCGGCGGGAGCGAGCCGTAGACGCGGCGTGCGATGGAGTCGACCAGCGGCAGGCAGCCGAGAATCCTCTCGTGCCCGCACTGGGGTTGCTCTGACGCGAGCGCATCCGCTCCTGCATGCTCCGCATCGGCCAGCGAAGCGCATGCCGGCCGCATTAGTGCAGGCATGTCAACGGCATCCACTCTTGGGTTCTCTCCCATCTCTTGGCGGCGATTCTGCGGCCTGGCGCGTCTTTCCGATTAGAAATTCAGATGCTTCTTCGGCGGTTAAAACACTACGCACCGGTAGACAGGTTAACCGGTAACAGGTCAACGGACAATATTGCAAAAGGTGCAGTGCGAGAGATTAACCAACGTTCTACATCAAAGGGTTACAAAGAAGATTTACTGTAAATTGTGTGAATTTTACTCTATATTCCACGCAATTATAGCCGATATTAAGAGGCACATGCGCCAGGGCACATCACTGCTGTGGATCCGGAATGCGCCGCCCGGACCTGCGGAAATCAATTTGATGGAAAATCTCCATCGCTTCGTCATCCATATAGTGCATAGCGCGGCGGAGGCGTTAGAGCGGCTGCGTTCCGTGAAAGCCGCGGTGGTGTTCGCCGAGTTTCCACTTGCCGGCTGCGAGCCGGCGGATTTGGTGGAGGCGATACACGAGGCATCACCGCACACGCCGGTTCTTGTTCGCGATTCCAAGGGCACCGTCGCGGATGCCGTTCGTCTGGTGCGGTTGGGCGCCGAGCACTTTATGAACGGGGCTATCGACGAAAATGAATTGATCGGACAATTGGAGAGTGCGGCCGAGCAACTGCGCGTCAGCGCCGTTGCGGCGGACGGGGAGGCCGATCCGTGGAAGCGCTTCTTTATCGGTGAGAGCCGTCCCATTCGGGAAGTCGAGAACGTAATCCGGCTGGCCGGCCCTAAGCGCTCGACAGTGCTGATTACGGGTGAAACCGGCACCGGGAAAGAAGTCGTCGCGCGCGCCCTGCATCACGCCAGCCCCAGAGCGCACCTGCCGATGGTCGCGGTCAATTGCAGCGCGTTGCCGGAAAATCTGCTTGAAGCGGAACTGTTCGGCCACACCAAGGGCGCTTTCACCGGAGCCTTGCAGCAGCGCGTGGGGCGGTTCGAGCAGGCGCACAACAGCACGCTGTTTCTGGACGAAATCGGCGACCTGCCGCTCGATCTGCAAGCCAAACTGCTGCGTGTGCTGCAGGAGCGCGAGTTTCAGCGCATTGGCAGCTCGGAAACGGTTCGCGTCGACGTGCGCGTGGTCGCGGCGTCGAATGCCAACCTGGCCGAGAAGGTGGCCCAAGGGACTTTCCGTGAGGATCTCTTCTACCGCCTCAACGTGGTGCCTGTCACCATGCCGCCGCTGCGGGAGCGGGCGTCGGATATTCCACTATTGGCGCACCATTTTCTGGAAAAGATCTGCCGGATCGAAGGCATCGCTCTCAAGAGAATCTACCGCGAAGCGGTGGACCGGCTGTGCGCCTATCATTGGCCAGGCAACGTGCGGCAACTGGAGAACGCCATCGAGATGGCGGTGGTGCTCAGCGGGGACCGCTTGGATCTCTACCCCGCGGACTTCCGGCTGCCGGAATTCGGCGCCCGCAAGCCGATAAGCGCGGCTCCGTCCGCGGCGGTTTTGCCGGAAACGGGGATCGATTTTGAAGCTGCTGTCACCAATTTTCAACGCAACATCATCGAGCAGGCGCTCGAGCGAAGCGGCGGCAATAAGACCGTAGCGGCCGACCTGCTGCGTATGAAACGGACTACGCTGCTCGCGAAGCTGCGCAATCTCGAGACTCCCGCCAACGTAGTTTCGATCAAGTCGGCTTAGCGGAATAGGGTGCACGGCCGAACGCCAGCGCCGTCAAAGCGACTGATGACAACACCAACAGGCCGTCTCTGAGGAGTGTCTTCAGACTGATGGCTTCGCCAAAGCCAAAGCAGGCACAGTCAATTTGCAGACCTTTGGCGTACGACCTCAGCATGACCGTGAAGAACACGACCAGCAACGCCGATGCCACGATCGTGGTGTGCCGCAGCCAGAATCCGGTGAGCAGCAAAATCCCCAACGCCAGTTCGAACCAAGGCAGCGCGCGCGCCAGCGTCATCACCGCCCATTGCGGCAACAGACCGTAGGCATCGATCGCCATGGCGAACAGCAGCCAGGGCTGGCGGAGCTTGGACCACGCAGCGTAGACAAATACCGCGGCCAGCGCTACACGCAGAATGAGAACGAGCCAGCGTCGCGCGTTCACTTGATCAGCAACTGGTCCAGGAAGCGCCGCAGAAGATCGTAGTTGACCGCGCCGCTGATGGGGTATCGCTGATTCTTGTAAGTGATCACCATGGTCGGAGTCTGCCGCACCCCGGCAACCTGCCCTAACTGAATATCCTGATCCACAGATGCGACGACCTGCGGGTCTTTGGCCAGCACACGCACCTGCTTGGCCTGGCTCGGCGAAAGAACGCTGCACACCGTGTCGGCCACCTTTCCATCGGCGGCCCAGGCGTCTTGCCGCTTGAACAGAATGTCGCACGCGGCCTCATACTTCCCAATCCGGCCCGCAGCGCAGGCGTAGCAGGCGGCTTCACGCGCGTGCGCATGCTGAGGTAGCGGAAAGTCGCGGTGCACCAGGTAGACCTTCCCTTTATCGACGTAGTCGTCAGTCAGCGGGCGCAGCGTTTGCTCATATAAAAGCTTGCACGAGGGACATTGGAAATCGCTGAAAACCTCGATGGAGATCGGCGCCGTGAAGACTCCAACGGATTTTACGATCTCCACGGGTGCGGATTTCGAACTTTGGCTCGGGGCGGCCCCGATAGCCAGGGTGCAGCACAGCAACAGGAGAAAACGGCTCATGTAGTCGCTCCTCTCCTATTGTAATGTGGGATCGCTACCCGGTGGCCTGGGTCGAGCCTTTTTCCACTTGTTCCAGCGACATCTGGTGCACCTTCAGCAGCAGGGCCACTTCGTTCTGCGGAATCGAGAGCGCGGCGGCGATGGTTTCGGGGTTCTCGCCGCGCCGGCGCATGCGTAGTACCTGGCCGCGCTTGTTCAGATTGAGCGGCTGTCCGGGTGCGGGCACGGGCGACGGACGCGCAGGTTCCTCGCGCTCCCTGCGCAAGCGCTCGGTTGCGTCCAGCACCTCGGCCAAGCGGCGCTCGAAGTGCTCGCGGTCTTCGCGGCCGCGCCGCGCCATCGCGCGCATGTTCAAATGCAAAAGGAACGCGTACAGCAGGCACGTGGCGCTCAGCGCCAGCACGGCGAATATTTCCAGCGGCTGAATCAACGGCAGCCAATCTATCGTCATTGCAATTCCTCCTTCGGCGGTGCAATCTCCAGCCTTTGCGCGCGGCTGACAATGTGCTGCACGCGCACGCCATAGTTGCCATCCACCACCACAACCTCGCCGCGGGCGATCACGCAGTTATTCACCACCACCTCCACCGGCTCATTGACTCCGCACTCGAGTTCCACGATCGATCCCGGGGTCCACTTCAACACCTGCTGCAAGGGCATTTGCGCCCTGCCGAACGAGACGCTCACGGGCAATTCCACGTCGAGCAGCAGGTCCAGCGTCTCCAGGTTCTTTACCGGGCTCTCCGGTGTCTGGTTGATCTCCGGCATATCTAGTCTCCTATCGCTGGAGCGACCACCGCCGCTCCATGTATGTGCGCAGCCGCAAAATGCCCTGCGATTTCAATTGTGCGATGCGCGATAAATGCATCTGCATGATTTCCGCGATTTCGCGCAAGGTCGCTTCCTCGTGGTAGTACAAGCTCAAAACCGTCCGTTCAATGGGTGGCATCTGCTCGATGGCCTGCGCGAGCAGACGCTCCAATTCCGCGCGTTCCAGAGTGGTGGAGGGCAGATTGTCCTCCGAGTCCGGGATGTAGTTGAGCAGGTCGCCTTCCTGGTCCTCGTTGGCAAATTCGAAACTGCCGATAGTCAGCCCCCGGATTTCGTAAAGTTGCTGCTGATACTCCTCGAGGGTGATCTTGAGCTCCGCGGCGATCTCGTCTTCCGCAGGAGCGCGTCCCAAGCGCTGCTCCAGCATGGCGATGACCGCCTCAAACTGTTTGGCGCGCCGCCGTTTGTTCTTGGGGGCCCAATCCAGCTCGCGCAGGCTGTCCAGAATGGCGCCGCGGATCTTGTGCTCCGCATATGTCTTGAGTTGCACGCCGTGTGCTGGATCGAAATTATCTACCGCCGCGATCAGGCCGACGACGCCAGTCGAAATCAGATCGTCCAGGCTGACGTTTTCAGGGAGACGTTCGTGGATGCGGCGCGCGATGAGGCGGACCTGCGCGAGATGCTCCAAAATGAGCTGCTCCCGCTCTGCGGTCGTGCCTTCTTCGGTGTGGTACTTGTACATACGCGCGCCGCCTTAAAGCTATTTCTTATGCCGCGGAAAGTGCCCGTTCGTTCCGCTGCTCGAGTACGCGTTCAAGCAGCCGTTCCGCCGTCGCCGGTTCCAGGTCTTCGGGGATCTGCTGGCCTGTCCCCAGGAACGAGATCGGTTTCCCCGTCCGTACGGATTCGCCGATCACACCACCCCACGCCGAGGTTTCATCGAAACGAGTAAATATGAGTTTCGACGGTGCGAAGACTTCGAAGCGGTCAACCACGCCGCTCAAATCCGCCGCGCGCATGGAGGCTGGAGCCACCAGTTGCACTTCAATCGCTGGATGCTGTGCGAGGAAGCGGGCCAGCTCCCCGGCCTCTTCCATATCCGCCGCGGCGTAGCCTGGTGTGTCAATCAAAATCAGACCTTTTTCGCGATTCGCCTCGATCGCCTGCTGGAGCGCACGTGTCGTGTCGACAGAGTCGAATGTCGCGCCGATGATGGCCGCGTAAGTGCGCAATTGCTCGGCTGCTCCGACGCGATTGGTGTCCGCCGAAATCAGATGCACGGGCCGGGAGGCCGAGATGCCGTAACGCACGGCCAGCTTCACCAGCGTGGCCGTCTTGCCGCTTCCCGGCGCGCCCACCAGCGCAACGACTCGCAACTTGTTGCCGGTGCTATCGAAATCGGCATCGGTCGAGAGCAGGCTTTCGAGTTCCGCGCGAACCGCTAGTTCGACGGACTCGCGGTCGAACGTCTTGCGGCGCGACCAGTTTGCGGGATCGCCATCCAAGCGAGCGTGCGCTTGCTTTACGACCCTTTTTGCGACGTCCACCGAGAATCCGGCGTCCATGAGCCGGCTGAGTACTTCCGCAAATTCTGGAGCCGGAACAGCCCACGAATATGCCTGCGCGTTGATCTCGTTGAGTGAGCTCCCCATCTCATCGATCTGCTTGCGCAGACGTGCCAGCTCGCGCAACACCGGGTCTTCAGTGGGAGCCGCTTGAGCCTGCGCCTCGACAGTGTCCTCGTTTGTTCCTTCGGCGCGCCCCGGCAGCACCGCGAACACAACTTCGTACTCGCCCATCCCTTGCGCCTCGGGCGGCGCCTTGCGGCTGTTCACGAGAAGCGCGTCGGGGCCCATTTCCACCCGCGCCAGTTCCATGGCATCCTGCACCGTGGGCGCGAAAAACGATTTCATTCTCATACCCGGCTCCTTGTCTCGTTTTTGTTTCATTGGACTCATTGGATGACACCTTGAGAAATCACTTTCACTTCCGCCGGCACCTCATTGTGCGAAACGAACACCACGTTGGCGCGCGAGGCTTCCACCATCTGCCGCAGGAAGTACCGCGCCGCGGTTGAGGTCACCGCCACCACCGGCGTTTCCGGCGACCCGACTTTCTGCTCAATGCGACTCAAAATATCTCGAATTGACTGCGGAGCCAGATTCAGATGGCTGCTCTGTTCCCCGTGCTGCACACCGGTTTCGACAGTTTGTTCGATCGACCCATCCACAAAGTACGCAGGCAGATCGCCCGCGGAGTTCAAGTAAGGCCTCACTACCGTCCGGCGGATCGCCTGCCGGACATACTCCGTCAACAGAATTGGATTGCGCGTGGAAGCGCCGGCCTCACTCAGGCCTTCGAGCACCGAAACCGCGTCCCGGATCGAAACGCGCTCGCGCAACAAGTTCTGCAACACCCGCTGCACCGTGGCCAGAGTCAACAGCTTGGGAGTCAATTCTTCAACCACTTTCGGATTCTCCACCGCCACGCGGTCCAGAAGCTTTTTGGCGTCCTGGCGCGAGAACAGTTCGTGCGCGTGCCGGCGGACGAGTTCCGCGAGATGCGTGCCCAGCACGCTCACCGCGTCTACCACCGTGTAATTGGCCCGTCGTGCGCGCTCCGCCTGGTCCGACGGAATCCACCATGCCGGCATGCCGAACGCAGGCTCCCGCGTGGCTTGCCCACCCAGAGGCGCGCCACCCTTGCCCACCGGAATCGCCAGCTCCATCCCCTGCGGCATCTCGTAGCGCGCCACTTCCACTCCCTTGAGCGAGATCCTGTATTCGCGCGGCTTGAGCGATAGATTGTCGGTCACGCGCACCGGCGGAAAAATGTAGCCGAGGTCGGTCGCCAACTGGCGGCGAATGCCGCTGATCCGGCGCAGTAGCGGCGAGCTCTTGCCACCTTCGACGAGCTTGACGAGTCCCAACCCAACCTCAACCGCTAGCGGTTCCACCTTGAGAACGGCTTCGAGATTCTCGCGCGCCGCCGGCGCTTTGGTTTCCGTCACCTTTTTGGCTTCGAGGCCGCGCTTGCGCATCCGCCAGGCCGACGTGCCCATGCCCGCGCCCAGCAGCAGAAACGGAATGGTCGGCAAGCCCGGAAATGCCGAGAGCGCCAGCAGAACGCCGCTGGCCAGCAATAATGGCTGCGGGTTGCCGAACACTTGCTTCTTAAAGTCTGCTCCCAGCCGCGTATCGGAGCTGGCGCGCGTCACGATCAAGCCACCGGAAATCGAAATCATCAGCGCCGGAATCACGGTGACCAGGCCGTCTCCAATCGTCAGCACGGTGTAGGTTTCGATGGCGCGCCGGAAATCCATGCCGTGTTGCAAAACGCCGATCAGGAAACCGGCGATGATGTTGATGCTGGTAATCAGGATGCTCGCCACGGCGTCGCGCTGTGTAAATCGTGAAGCGCCGTCCATCGCGCCATAGAATTCGGCCTCATTGGCCAGGTCTTTGCGGCGCTGCCGCGCTCCGGCTTCGTCGACTAATCCGGCGTTCAAGTCGGAATCGATCGACATCTGCTTGCCCGGCAGCGCATCCAAAGTGAAGCGGGCCGTGACTTCGGAGATGCGCACGGCGCCATGGTTGATGACCACGTATTGAATCGCGATCAGGACCAGAAAAATAACCGCGCCGATGATGTAGTTGCCGCCCACCACGAAGTTGCCGAACGCCTGGATCACTTCGCCCGCGGCGGCCGTGCCAGTATTCCCATTGAGCAGAATCAGGCGCGCGGATGAGATGTTCAGCGCCAGGCGGAAGAGAGTCAACAACAGCAGCGTGGTCGGGAACACGCTGAACTCCACCGGCCGCGTGATGTACATCGCTACCATCATCACGATCACCGACATCATGATGTCGGTGACGATCAGAACGTCGAGCACGAAGCCCGGCAATGGCGTGATCAGCGCGATCACGATCGCCAGCACGGCAATGGGCACCCCGAGTTCGGAAGCGCCGGAGAAATTGATCCCTCCGAATCCCTTCCACGGTGCCGGTGCGGCGATGGCTTTCGTTTCTGCCAATTTTGATAGCTCCCTAAGCCGGTAAACGCCCCTGCATCAGGCGGTAGATATACGCCAGAATTTCGGCTACGGCGCGGTACAGATGCGCCGGGATTTCCTGTCCGACATCGGCGGATTTGTAAAGCGCTTGCGCCAGCGGTGGATTCTCGATCAGCGGCACCTGGTTTTCGAGCGCGCGCTCACGAATCCGCAGCGCCAGATAATTTTTCCCCTTGGCCACAACCTTGGGCGCCGTCGTCCAATCCAACTGATAGCGAATGGCCACGGCGTAGTGCGTCGGGTTGACAATCACCGCCGTAGCCGTGGGAACTTCCTTCATCATGTTCCGGCGGATGCGGTCGCGCATCAGGCGCCGGATGCGCATCTTCATCTGCGGATTGCTTTCGGATTCCTTAAACTCCTCGCGTACCTCCTGCCGGCTCATACGCAAGTCCTGCTTGTAGCGGCGGCGATGGCGAGCGAAATCGATCAGCCCGAACACCACGAAAAGCCCGGCGCCCCTCCACAGCAGCGACACCATTGAGTTGCCCACCTGGCGCGCGCCGATCTCCACCCCTTGGAGCGGCAACAGAAAGTACTCTTGCATGCGGTCGCGGCAGATGAAGTAGACACTAGCGCCGAACAGCGGCAGCATGATGACGGCCTGCACCAGCGCGGGAAAGTTCTGGCGAGGAAGTTCGCGTAACTTCGCGAGCGGGTTGAGCCGTTGGAAATCGGGCGCCAGCTTTTTCGCACTGAGGCCAAACCGCGTCACCAGCATCTGCGCTGCCAGCGTCACCACCACCAGGGCTGCTCCGGCGCCAACCAGCGGCAAGAAAGTCTGGACCAGCAGGACCGCGGTGATGTGCACAAAATCGGCGTTCTGCAGATCGCGCATGAAAGCACGCTCGATCAGGAAGCGTGCGGTCAGGCGCGCCTGGTCCAGCCATACGCCGCCCCACTTGGCCACGATCGCGGTGAACGCCAGAAACTGGATCGCCGGCACAAACTGTTTCGAGGTGGGAAACTGGCCCTCTTTGCGCGCCCGCTCCAGCCGCCGCGGCGTAGCCTGCTCAGTTTTTTGGCCCCGGTCGCTCATCGCTTTTGGTTCATCGCCCGAATCCCGCCACCATCGCCACGCGGCCGAACACTTGCTGCGAGTAGCCGCGGAAAACATGCGGGAACAAAACAGCCAGCGCTGCCAGCATCGCGATGGCAGCCATCATCTTCACGGGAAACGCCAGCATCAGCAGTTGCAATTGCTGATTCAGCCTGCCCAGCAGCGCCAGCGCCAGGTCCACCAGCATCAGCAGAGCCACAGCCGGCAGCGCCAGCCGCAATCCCACCGAGAACATTCCCGAGCCCAGCCGCAGAATCTGCTCCGCGCCCCCCGGCGACAGGGCGAAGGAACCTGCCGGAAAAGCGTCCAGGCTCCGAACAAATGCGCGGATCACTTCGCGGTCCAGCCCCAAAGCAAAAAACAGCATCCCGGCCGCCAATTGCGCCAACACCACCAGCAGGCCCGAATCGGCCTGCGTTGAAGGATCAATCATCGATGCGTATCCAAATCCTGCTTGTAATCCGATAATCTGCCCCGCCATCAAGAACGACTCGCTCAATACCGAAACCGCCACCCCGATCGTCAATCCCAGGGTGAGTTCGGCCATCATGGCCACGACAAGGCCGCCTAGGTACGGCTCGGCCAGGTTCACTTGCGGCCACCTCGGAAACAGCGCCAGCGTGACGCTGAACGCCAGCAACGCCCGGGCGATATCGGGGCCGGAGTGAATCCCCGGCAGCGGCACAAAAATGAAAGCCCCCGTGACTCGCGCCAGCACCAGCACGAACCCGAAAACCATCGCGAGCGGGAAGGTCAGCTGGTGAGGCACTCAATTACCGCGCGTATCGTCCCAAATCGCCTAATATCTGGACCGTGTAACCCGTCATCTTCTGCAACATCCACGGCATCAGCAGCACAATCCCAAACAGAAACGCGACCAGCCGGGGAACGGTACTGAATCCCGTGTCCTGGATCGACGTCACAATCTGAATCAAGCTGACCGCGATGCCCGCCAGAAATCCGATTGCCAGCAGCGGCGCGCCCAGCCAAAGCGTCATCATCAAAGCCTGACGCAAAATTTCAACCACGAATTCGGGAGTCATAGCTCCTCCTTTTTATGTATAGAAACTCTTCATCAATGAGCCCAACACCAGGTTCCAACCATCCACCAGCACGAACAACAAGATCTTGAAAGGCGCCGAAATCATCACCGGCGGCAACTGGATCATGCCGATCGAGAGCGTCACCGAAGCCACCACCAGGTCAATCACCATGAACGGCAAAAACAGCACGGCGCCGATCTGAAATCCGGCCTTCAGCTCCGACAGGATATAAGCGGGAATCAGAACCTTCAAATCGAGATCGGCCGGCGTGCGCGGCGGCTGCCCGTGCGTGACTTCGACGAACAAGCTGATGTCCTTCTCGCGCGCGAAGCGGATCAGAAATGCCTTCAGCGGCTGCGTCCCCTCATCGAAAGCCTTATCGAAACTGAGCTGGTTCTTCTCCATCGGCTCCCAGCCCTTGTGGTACATCTCTGTCGCCACCGGACTCATGATCAGAATGGTCAGAAACAGCGAAATGCCGACCAGTACCTGATTGGACGGCGTGGTTTGCGTCCCCAGCGCCTGCCGCAGAAAGTGCAACACCACCGCGATGCGCAGAAACGGCGTGATCGACATCACCACCGCCGGCAGCAGCGTCAGCAGCGTCATCAGGATCAGGATCTGCATGGGGACGCTGAGTTGCGATCCCTGCGCGCTGCCATTCGGCGAGCTGATGCCGAATAGCGAATTCACCGGCACGGGCGCACCGTGCATCGGCCGCGCGAAGCAGAACCAGAGAGCCAGCATCACCAAGCTCACGAAGCTGCGCCTCATTGCCCGGCCCCCGCACCATGCTCCATGACCGCCATCTCGCTGCCCGTGTTCCACTCCACCCGTTCCACCAACGTGCACCCGGATGGCGATAGCGCCAGCAAAACGGCGTGATCGGAAACACGTACCAGATGCACCGAGTGCTGCGGCGTCAGCGGCAATCGGGCAATTGACTCCAGGTGCCGCCCGGCCTTCCGGCGCGCCGCGCCCCGTGGGAACGCCATGCCGCGATTGCGCAGCAGCCAGAGCAAGCCGCCGAGCAGCCCCAGCACCAGGAAAACCGATAGGATCTGCTGCACCATCTACGTCCTGGCCTCGAACATCGTGACGCGCACGCCAATGCTCTTCTCCAGTACCACCACTTCGCCGCGCGCCACCGGCGCTCCTCCCACCAAAATGTCCAGGTAGTCGCCGGCCGTCTTGGGGAACGAAATCACGCTGCCCATCTCGAGCGCGAGAATGTCGCGCAGCCGCATGCCGCGGTGGTCCAGTTCGATCTGGATCTCCACCGGCATATCGGCGAACGAAGCGATCTCTTCCAGTGCGGAACTCACCGGCATGTTACCGAATCAAGTCGATGGTATCTTGCGTCAGCGTGTCGGTCGTGGTGATGACTTTGGCTGAGGCCTCATACGACCGCTGGAACGTGATCAGATTTGTGAACTCGTGCGCAATGTCCACGGTCGAGGATTCCAGCGCTCCCGCCAGCACGGTTCCCCGGCCGCCGGTATTCGGAACGCCGATCGCCGGAGCCGCGGTATTCGCGCTCACTTCAAAATTGTTGTCGCCAACCGAGGTCAGCGAGTCCGGGTTGCGGATGGAAGCCAGCGCCAACTGCGCCACCGCCAGCTGCTGGCCGTTTGAAAACTGGGCCAGTATTTCACCGCCGTTGGATAACGACACGTGCGTAAGCTGCGCGGCCGCCGCCCCGTCCTGAGATTCCGAGGCCACCGCCGTTGCCGTGGCAAACTGCGTGATGCGCGGCGTCCCGTCCGGGTTATAGAGCGACCAGTTCACGCTCAGGTCATTGGCTCCGTCAGTCAAACCCGCGACCTTGATGTTCACCGGATTCTTGGCCAGCGTCGGCGCGGTCAGGTTGCCGTTGGCGTCAAATGTCAGCGTTCCCGTAGCGTTTGGGATCGCATACGGAGTGCCGGCTTTACCGGCCGTAACATCCGCGCCCGGAATGGTGACGGCGTAGGTCCAACTACCGGCGGCCGTCTCTGTGAACGTGAAGGTCAGAACATGCGAGTTGCCCAGTGAATCATATACGGTAACCGGCGTCGTGAACGTGCCGTTTGCCGCACCCACTGTAGCCGCGGCGTTCAGGTTCAAGTCAATCGTCATGTTCGCGGTCGCTACTGGCGGTTGCAGTGCGCCCGACGGAATGGTGATGTCGGTGATCGCGCCGTTCGTGTTCAACACGCCGGCCGTCTGCGTCCAACCTTGCACAAACTGGCCGGTCGAGGTGACCAGGTTCCCATTGGCGTCCACTTCGAAGTTGCCGGCTCGCGTATACTGGGTCGCGCCAGTCGAGGGATCCTGCACTACGAAAAATCCGTCACCCTGAATCGCACCGTCCAGCGCGCCATTCGTAGTCTGGATCGCCCCCTGGCTGAAGTTGGGCGTCACCTGTGGCTGTCCCGTGCCCAGTCCCACCGAGGAGCCGTTTCCTAGGCCCAGATTCTGTGCGACCAGGTCATAAAACGACACGGTGCTGGCTTTGTAACCGGTTGTGTCCAGGTTCGCCAGGTTGGTTCCCACTGTATCCACACCCACCTGGGCGGCATCTAGGCCCGTCAACGCTGCTGAAAATGAAGTGAACATTGCGATTGTCTCCTTGGTTTATGAATTGTTTGATTCAGGTTGCTACGGTGCCTTGGTTCCGGTGGTGCTTCCGGCGCCGGTTGAGCTGCCTCCGGACGTGTTTCCGGCGCCTTGATCCTGGACCAGCTGCTGCACTCCCTGGTTGACGCCAATCATCTGCTCGAGCTCGCTGAACTGCGCCAGTTGTGACACGAACTGAGTGCCGTCCATGGGATTCAGCGGATCCTGGTTCTTGAGTTGCGCCACCAGGAGTTGGAGAAACTGCTGCTCGGTGGCCTGCGCTACTTGGGCCGACGTCGAGGAAACACTGCTCGAAGAGGACGAGGCCCCCGTAGTGGTCGGTGAACTCGATGTTATCGCGCTGGCGCTGCTACCCATGGCTGTTGCTCCTTTGAAATGCTGGATTCCAATTCGCGAACCCATTGCGGGGTTTGCTCGTCTTGCTGCTGCTGTTCTTGCGAACTCTGTTGCTGGCTGCCGCCGCCATTGCGCTGCTGCGAACTTCCGTGCCCGGCCGCATCCTGGCCGTGATCCTGTCCGGCGTTGCTGCCGTTGCCGCCCGGCTGCCAGGTATCGGCGCGATAACCGTTGACTTGCAGGCGGCCCATCAGGTCCGGCAGCCCATCGCGCAATCCGCGCGTCAGGCCCGTGTCCGGTGTCCGCACCGAAACGTGAAGCTCCCCTGCCCTCTCGCTGAGCCGGACCTGCACCGACCCTTGCTCGGCATTGGACAGCCGCAGTGAAATATTGTGGACGCTCTCGCCGGCGCGGTTTGCGGTCTCGCCTTGCGGTTCCAGAAGCTGCGGAGCGCCCGGCTCCGCCGTCGCCTTGGCTGGGCTCCCATTGTGCGCGCCCACCTCAATGGAGGGAGGCGTCAGCGCGCTGATGCTTGTAATGTTCTGCTGCGCCGGCTGCATTGCCGTGGCGGCCTGTTGCGATCCATCCGCGGCGCGTAAATCCACCGCTACGTCCGCCGTACCCGTCTCGCGCTGGCTGTCGCTATCGTGATTCGCGCTGTCGCCACCCGCGAGCTCGCTCCCGGATGCCGGCTGTCCGGCCTGCTCGGCCGGGGCCTTCGTCTGCGGCGCCGCCACGTCACTCTTCTTCACCGTCAGCGTGGCTTGCGCATCGGCATTCGCCGTGGCGCCGGACTTCGGTGCATCCAGGCGCGAAGCCGAAATCACGGTTTGCGCATCGCGCAACGCGACCGTCGCCGCTACGCCCGCGCGTTGCACTACACGCGCCGCGAATGCCATCTCACCTTCCGCCAGCTTTTGGTGCAAATCAGTGGACGCCGGCACGGTCTGTTTCGTAATCTGAAACGCTGGGTCGAGCCCCATGGCTCGTGTCTGCTGCGCCGCCGCTTTGCCGTTGATCAGCAGATCCACTGGCGCTTTCCCGAGATCTTGTCCTGGCAGCGCATCTGAAGGCGGATTGCCCGCCTGCTTGGCAACTTGCGGTGGCGTGGCCTGCTCCGTGACCTGCGGCAGCAGATCGTTCAGAACCGCTTGAAACGGGAGTGTCGGCGTATTGCCAGCCAACGCCGATGCCTGGCTATTTGCCGCGGCGTTGTCCGCCGTTTGTGAGTCCTGAATCTTGCTCTGCCCACGCCGGATCGCCGGGTAGGACGCCTCCGCGCCTGTTGCGTCCTTCTGCTGCGCTCGGTCGGACGCTGTGTGCTCAGACGATTGCGCCGCCGGTGGATTCGCCGGTTGCGCCGTTGAGGCTGAGCCGTTCTCGGAATGAACGGACTGCGCAATTTGAGGGGAGTTGTGGATCGGGGCAGTCTGCCAGGCCGCGGAGGACAGGGGGGAACTGGAGATGAGCACGCCCAGGACAGGTGCAGTTCCTGAGCCAGTCCCACACCTTAGATTTTCAGCGGTTTACACCTAGACGGCCTGTCAAAATCGTGACTTTTGCCGGTGGCTGGCAAAATCTTGACGGCCACGCATATTAACCCTAATCTACATATCGGCTGAGGTTCGTTGATTTTCTAGGGCCTTTTTTTTTCCAACCTTCGGCACCCCGCTTGCTCCCTCACCTCGCGGTACGAACTCTCATGGATTCCTTGACCATCTCCGCCGCCAGCGGCATGCGTGCCCTCATGGACACTCTCAACATGTCCGCCAACAACCTCGCCAACTCCAGCACCAACGGCTTCAAATCGGATAAGGAATTCTACGGCCTCTATACTTCCGCCGAAGCCCAGGCCGCCGCCGATGCCGAAGGTTATCTCGCTTCCACCAACCCCGTGGTTCAGTCGCAGTATACCGACTTCGCCCAGGGCATGCTGGTCCGCACCGGCAACCCGCTGGACCTCGCTCTCAATGGAAAAGGCTTCTTCGCCGCCGATGGGACTTCCGGACCTCTTTATACCCGCAACGGCAATTTTAAGCTGACACCCGACGGCATCCTCGTCACTCACGAGGGCTACCCCGTCCGCACCATCAACAACATCAACAACAAGAACATACCCATCCAAACGCAATCCAATTCGCCGCTTACGGTGACACCTGAAGGTGAAGTGCTGCAGGACGGAGTCACCCTGGGCACACTGGAGCTGGTCAACTTTCCCGACACCAAAGTGCTCAGCAAGCAAGGAAACAACTACTTTCGCGTCGAGGACCCCAAGGCCAAGCCCGAGCCTGTCACCGAGACGCAAGTCGAACAAGCGAAGATCGAGGGCTCCAATGTTTCCACCGCCGGCGCGGCCGTCCGCCTGGTCCACGTCATGCGGCAATTCGAAATGCTGCAAAAAGCCGTCAGCATCAGCGGAGATATGAACAAGCACGCCGTGGAGGAAGTGGCCCGCGTAGGTTCTTAAAAAATGCAAAAGGAGATCGCATGACATCACCAATCCAACCCGCCGTCGCGTTGCCCACGGCAGCTCAACCATCAGCCACAACGACTAAGACCAGCACAGAATGGCAACAGTTCTGCGACTGGTTCACTCACCCTATTACGCCCGGTTCCGGCAGCCACACCGGGCAGGTCATCGATCGCGACCTCGGCAAAACACAAGGTTAATTTTCAGGAGGCTCTATGATCCGCGCCCTTTTCAGCGCCGCCAGCGGGATGAACGCGCAGCAGACCAACATCGAGAACATCGCCAACAACCTGGCCAACTCCAATACCACCGGCTACAAAGCCCGGCGCGCCCAATTTCAGGACCTGCTCTATCAGACTATGACCGCGCCCGGCACACAGGCGAGCCAGCAGACCTTCGTTCCCGCCGGCTTGCAGCTTGGCCTCGGCACGCGCGCCGCCTCCAACGAGATCATCTTCACCCAAGGCGATTTTTCACAAACCGATAATCCCCTGGACGTCGTCATCCAGGGCCAGGGCTTTTTCCAGATCCAGCAGCCCACAGGTGTGCTGGCCTATACGCGCGCCGGAAACTTCCAGCTCGATCAGAACGGCAACCTGGTCAACAGCAGCGGCTATCCCGTGATTCCCCAAATCACCATTCCGCCTCAGGCGCAGTCCGTCACCATCGCACAAGATGGAACGGTTAGCTATACGCTTCCTGGCCAGACCGCGGCCCAGACTGCCGGGCAATTCCAGCTTGCCGATTTTCCCAATCCGGCCGGTCTGAATAGCATTGGCGGCAATTTGTATCTTCCCACCGACGCCTCCGGCAATCCGATTGTCGGTGCTCCCGGTAGCCAGGCCGGCATGGGCACACTGCTCCAAGGCTACACCGAGCAATCTAACGTCAGTGTTGTTGAAGAGTTCATCAATATGATCGTGGCGCAGCGCGCTTACGAGGCGAATTCCAAAGTCGTGAAGGCCGCCGACGACATGTATCAGCAAGCCAATAATCTGCGCCAATGATCCGCACACCCCTCCATTTGGCCTTGATTCTCGGCGCGTTGTGGGTCGCCACGCAAGTGGCCAAGCCGTGCGTGGCCGTCGATAGTGAACGCATCACCGCGGGCGACCTGGCGCGCGGTCTACCTGCTTTCTCCTCCGTCCCCGCGAGCGAAGAAATCGGCTACTCGCCCATCCCCGGTGTGCGGCGCTACTTTTACTTCCCGGAACTGCACCGCCTGGCTCTTCAGTACAACGTCGACGTCCCCGCGGGCGCCCAAGCCTGCATCGAGCGTCTCATGGAAACTTTGCATGCGGAGCCCGTCATTGAAGCCATGCGCAAAGCGCTGGATGATCCCGCAGCGCATATCGAAATTCTCGAACTCAGCAAATTCCCAGTTCCCCACGGCGATCTCGAATTCGACCGCTCCACTCTGCCTGTGGGCACGGATGCACCCGTCGTGTGGCGCGGCATTGTCCGCTATGCCGGAGGACGCAAGTTCGGCGTGTGGGCCAGCGTAAAACTGCGCGTTCAGGGCGTGCGCGTTGTCGCGACGGACAATCTAGCCGCCGGCAAAACGATTCATGCCGGCCAGGTGAAACTGGAACCGGCCGAGGTCTACCCCATGCCGAGAGCAGCCGCACTTACCCTCGAAGGAGTCATCGGCAACAGCGTGCGCATTCCCGTTGCGGCAGGTGGCGTTCTCTACCCCGGTATGGTGGATGCCCCCAAGGAAGTGGAGCGCGGCGATACCGTACAGGTCGAAGTCCAAAGCGGAGCGGCGCTTCTAAAGTTGGAGGCAACTGCGGAATCCGCCGGCCGGCACGGCGAACCCATCCGAGTCCATACCCTGGTTAGCGGCAGAAGCTTCTCGGCGCGCGTCACCGGCAAGGATCGCGTGGTCGTCGCTACCGGCATCGAACCGGCATCCCAGGACCCGAAGCCATGACCTTCATCCAACATCGTTCTCGAATGCTCGCCACGGTGGCGCTCGCGCTAGTTTGCGCGGCCACTCCTGGCCTCGCTCAAAGCTCGAAAGCGAAACCGAAAACTCAGAAACCGCCGGAAGACTCCCCGCTCGATCGCTATATTCGGGAGGCCATGCGCAATGCCCCGGCCAACACCGGTCCCCTTTCATCGCCTGGCTCGACTTGGACACCGTCTTCGCGCTTGCTGGACCTCGGCAGCGACGTGCGCGCCCGTCTGGTCGACGACATGGTCACTGTGCTCGTCGCCGAAAATGTCACTGCGGATGTCACTGGCGTGACCAAGACTTCCCGCGCCTCGGCCGCCAAGGCAACCATCCCCGCATTGGCCGGCTTGACCCGCGCCACTGGACCGTGGACCAACCTCGCCAATCTTTCGACCAACACTTCGCTTGACGGCGAAGGCACCACCTCGCGCCAAACAACATTCACCACCACCCTGGCGGCGCGCGTCACCCAGGTGCTTCCCAACGGAAACCTCGTGGTCGAAGGCGCCAAAGACATTCAGGTAAATTCCGAACGCCAAAACGTGGTCGTTCGCGGCGTGGTGCGGCCGGCCGATATCGACACCACCAACACCGTCCGCTCCGACCACATGGCCGAAGTCGAGGTGCGCATCAATGGCAAAGGCGTCGTCAACGACGTGGCAAAGAGACCCAATATTGTCTATCGCGCTCTGATGGGCCTCCTGCCGTTCTGAACAGTCACATGAAGGGATTCACCGCGATTCTCGCAATCCTCGCCCTGGTCGGAAATGTTCCTGCCGCGCTTGCCACCACGCGCCTGAAGGAACTCGTGGCGCTGGGCGGCGTGCGCGATAATCAGCTCATCGGGTACGGCCTCGTCGTGGGCCTCGCCGGTACTGGCGACCGCCAGCAGACCGTGTTCTCCGCCCAAAGCTTGGCCAATATGCTGGAGCGCATGGGCCTCACCGTGAATCCCACCGCCATCACCGTCAAAAACACCGCGGCTGTAATGGTAACCGCCACCCTGCCGCCCTTCGCTCAACCGGGAATGCGCGTCGACGTGACGGCCGCTGCCATGGGCGACGCCCAGAATCTGCAAGGCGGCATCCTCCTGTTGACCGCTTTGCGTGCCGGCGATGGCCAGATCTACGCCGTGGCGCAAGGCCCCGTCGTCACCGGTGGCTTCTCCGCTGGCCGCTCCAACAACAGCCAGACTGTGAATCATCCCACCGTGGGCCGCGTGCCCGCGGGCGGCCTGGTCGAGCGCACCTCCCCATCCGTCGTCCCCACCGGCCGCATTCAGCTACAACTGCGCGACGCCGACTTCACCACATCCGCCCGCATCGCCGAAGCCGTCAACCACAAGTTCACATCCACCGGAACGCCGCTCGCCAAGGCGGAGAATTCCGCGCTGGTGACCGTGGCCATCCCGCCCGACTATGCCGCGCACTCGATCGAATTCATCTCCGAACTGGAAAAAATTCCAGTCGATGCGGACCGTCCCGCGCGCGTCGTCATTAATGAGCGCACAGGGACCATCGTGATGGGTGGCGACGTCCACATCGCACCTGTGGCCATCATGCACGGCAACCTCACACTTCAGGTGCAGACAAGTTACGCTGTCTCCCAGCCCGGCCCGCTGTCTCAAGGCAAGACAGAAGTGGTCCCGCAAGTCAGCGTTGGTGCCAAGGAAGAAAAATCCCGCAACCTGGTTCTCAAGGAAGGCGCCACCATCGAGGAGCTGGTGCGCGCTCTTGCCGCCATCGGTTCCACGCCCCGCGATATCATCGCCATCCTGCAAAATCTGCGCGCTGCCGGGGCGCTCGAAGCCGAACTGGACGTGATCTGATATGGCCGATCTCAGCATTTCCGCTCCGCAAATCCCGATGCTCTCCCCAGGTCTCGATGCGCCGTCCAAAAAGGACACCCCGGAGAAAATCGAACAAGCCGCCAAGCAGTTCGAATCGCTGCTCATCGCCCAGCTCATGAAGTCCATGCACGAAACCGGTTCGAAAGGCTGGCTCGGTGAAGAGGATGAATCCTCGGAATGCGCCAGTGAAATGGCCGAAGAGCAATTCGCTCAGGCACTCGCTAACGGAGGTGGACTCGGCCTTTCGCGCATGATCATTCAGGGCCTCACCAAGTCGTCGGAGGCCGCGGAAACCCCTGGCTCGGTTAGCGTTGCCCAGAATACCAAGCCTTGATATCTTAACGGATAACATCCGTCTTACTAGAATTTGGCTATTACAGGACGATAAGTTTTTCAGGTGATGCATGCGGATAGAATCCACTGGTAAAAACGCACCCGTTCGCCCGGCATCCGCGGCAACGCCCGGCGCTCCCGCTCCACCACCTGCTCCCGCCAGCGCGGATCACGTCGATCTGTCCGCGCTCTCCCAAGCCGCCGCCGGCCTCGCCCCGGAAAAGCTGGAGCAGATCCAGACCGAAGTCAACGCCGGAAGCTACAAACCCGACGCGGCTGAAGTCAGCCAGAGCATCGTAGATTTTTACCTGATTCCCCTCGAATAGATGACAGCATTCTTGTAGCGCGGGGGTACCGCGGTGTTTGCGGGACACCCGCGGCTTTTCTCAGAACACGCCCGGCCTACAGCTCTGCTGCCGCTAACTCCGTGTGGTCCCCTGAGTAGTCTGCACTCCAGTTGTTGACGTTCGCCACCTCCACCTTCTCCCAGGCTTCCGAAAGGTTCTCTAGAAGGCCGGCGACCTCGGCGAGAGGTGCATCCGTCTGTTCGAAGTTGGCCGCCAGCAACCGGCGCTGCATGAAGTCGTAGAGCTCGGCAAGTTTGCGCGCCAAAGCAGGCTCAGCTTCGTGATTTAGACAGAAGCTCAATTCCCGCAGCGCTCCCCAGGCCTTATTCACCGCCCGCACGCGCGCCGCAACGTCCCCGGCCGCCAGATGACCGCGCGCGTCGTGTACTGAATCGATGGCTGTCCGGTAAAGAATGCGGATCAGCTCGATCGGGTCAGCCGAGAGAATGGTGGCGTCTAGGTAGGTATCGTAGGGGTTGGCTGGCATCAATCGCTCCTACTATCCATATCGGACCGACTTCAGGTTTTTGTCTTAGCCGATCAGGCTAAAGTGGAGAAACTGCTCGAGTCGCCTTTTCCCAATGTCTCCGCCAGTTGCAGAATGTATTCCGGCGGGATCTGCTCGACCACTTGTTTGGTAGAGCGGTCGATGATCTGGATGACGGGGAGCCGGGAATTCCGGTCCATTTGAAAAGTGATCTCGTTATTGTCGCCGAGCGTTCCGGCCTCGTTCACAGCCTTAACGGCCTGGATCAAGTTGCGGTTGTTCGCCGCCTGCTCCGGCGGTACTTGCGCCGGAGTGGGAATTGCGGCGAGCGCGGGTGCTGCTCCACTGGCTCCGGTGATTTCCATACGCTCGGTCCTCGTTTAGAGGAAGCGACTAGTGCTCCCTCATTACATCTTTTCGGCTAAAACCAATAATTTTCGAGTTTTTCGCTAAAGATTTTTTTTGAGCGGTCGATTCTTATAAGCAAATGAAGTCCTATGCCTTTCTGTGGCTGACAGTTAGCGCCGTAGCTCAAACTCCTGCCACTCCCCCTCCTCCCAAGACCTCACCGGATGCAGTGGTCCAGAAACAGCGCGAGACCACCCTGGCGGCCACGCAGACCGCTGTGGAAAAGCAGAAAGCCGCTGTCGCGGCATCGATTGCCGCCTCTATCGGTAAGCAAGGACAGAGTTTAGCCGGAAAGGACTCCTTTTTCACCCTGGCGCCGCTGACTCCGCCCCAACCTCAAGCCGCAACAGCCATGCCCGACGTATCCTGTGACCCTGTCCCTGAGGACACTGTTGCGCCTTTTGTTCTGGGAGCGGCACAGCGCGAAAGCCTTGACCCCAAGCTGGTTACGGCCGTCATCCAGCAGGAATCCGGATTTCGCCCCTGCGCCATCTCGGATAAAGGTGCCCAGGGCCTCATGCAGCTCATGCCCGACACCGCCGACCGTTTCAGCGTGAAGGATCCGTTTGACGCGAAACAAAACGTCGATGCCGGAGCCAAGTATCTAAAGGAGTTAATCACCAAGTACAGCGGCAACCTGGCGCTCGCGCTCAGCGCCTACAACGCGGGACCCGAAACTGTTGATAAAGCCGGTGGTATTCCGAACATCCCGGAAACCACTGACTACGTTAAAGCAATCCTGACCAAGCTCGGCATCGAACCACCTGCGGAGCAAACTCCAGCCCCCATCACCGACCCCGTTCCTCCGGCCGCACCTCAGCAGTAGCCCGCGGCTGTTCCAGGCTTGCCAGCAGGTGGGTGTGTTTGTATTTCCGGGCCAAGTCCGAGGGCCGTCAGCCCCTCCTTCGTACGCGCGTTCGTCCGGGCGCCGGATTGCAGCAGCAGATTGACCATTGCACAATCGCCGAAGTCGATCGAGGCTGCGTACAATAGTGGCGTCATCCCCTTGCTGTCGACGTGATTCACATCGGCTCCACGCTCGATTAGCAACCGAGCCATGTCCACGCGGTTCGCGATCGCCGCCCAGCCGAGGCTGGTGATGCCGTCGCCGTCCACCTCGTCCACCTTGGCTCCGGCGTTTAGCAGTGACTGGACGGCGCCGGTCCGGTGCGTGGTTGCAAAAAAAAGCAGGGGCGTCGCGGGAAACATCCCCAGGACATTCATTTTGTCGTCCACGCGATCGCCCTCTTTTTGGAGTCGGGCGATGACGTCGGCATTTCCTGAAAACGCCGCAAGGAACGTCGGAAACGCATTGAATATTGGTGCGCCCCGCCCCTTCGGCAGACGCACTTTGGCGCCGTGATCCAAAAGCAGATTCATCGCCGCAACCAAGCCCGGATATTGCGCCGCCACCAGGAGCGCGGAGTATTTGTTCTTCGACCGCACATCGGCATTGGCGCCGCGATCGATCAGCAACTTCATCTTTTCGACATCCGGCGCCGCCAGCATCAGCGCCGTGACTCCGCCCGCTTTTGTCGCAGAATTCGGATCGAACCCGCCATCGAGCAGCCTCTTCACATCCCCGGAGCTCCCGAATAGCAGCGTTTCCGCCCACGGTTCGATCACGCCAGGCTCCGCCTCCTTAAGGGTCAGTGGACTCGGCTTCGCCGGCCCGAGAGCCGTGGCCAGTGCGATCAACGCCAGGCTGTCCCCCATGGTTGAGACGAACTGATCATGCCCATGACGAACTGATCATGCCCATAAGGGTGTCCCGTCTCGAAATACGGAGGGCTTACCGGCGCGGGTGGGTGCAAGCGCGAGATGACGTGCCAGGAACCATCCGGGGCCTGAGTGCGAATGAGGTATTCGATGCCACGCTGCCAGGCGGCGTCTGTGATTGGGACCCCGCCCGCGTCATGAAGAGCGGCCAGCGCCTAGCCTGTGGAATAGGCATCGCTCGAGCGGCCGTCGTGTGAATTCCAGCCGCCATCGGTTTGTTGCGTAGCCTTCAATTCGCCAGCCATTTTCTGCAGCGTGGCCTGATCCGCGCCAGTCCAGGATGCGCCGAGCAACTGGGACACGCGCTCTTCGGTAGCGCGTGGCTGGTGCGAGAGAAACCAGGCTCGCGCGCGCTCCGTGCGCGCTGCCATATCGGCCTGTTGGCTGGGGTGCGCATAAAGTTGCAGTGCTTTGACAGCAACCGCGGTCGCGGTGAACGGGGCTATAAGACTGCGGCGGCCGATCGTCGGCGGTGTCCCAGCGGCCATCGGGCTCTTGCCGCGCCGCAATTAACCGGCAATAAACCGCCGTGACCAGGCTGGGACGCACGCCCACCGCATTCGCGGCGATCAACGTGTATCCGTCATCCAATGCCGGATCGATGATGTAGCTGTACTCGACGGCGCCTTTGCGGGTTTAGAGCTTCGCCGGACGCATTGACGTTCAGTGGCTATTTGGTCATCGTCGTTGATGAGTCCGGCGGTGGCAGTGCGGTCAGATCGCAGCCCGCCATCAAACTATCCGTTTCAATCAGAAGAACGACATCTTTGCTCTTGGATTTTCTTGCAAGCCGTCGCACTACACCGTTGTGGCTGATGGGCACCAGGGGGGAAATTTCTTCGATGTTTCCCGCTGGAAATCTCTCGATTGACTGGGCCACGTCCACCGAGATAGCGAACAATCTGTTGCTGCTCGCCAGGATGACGGCAGTTTCCCTCTTCGCGTACCGGACCACATCTTTCAGCTCGGCGAACAGCTTCACCAACATGGCCAGTAAGCCATCACGGGTCTGGCTGGTCAACTGCTCCGCTTTGTCGAACTCCTGGCCGGCCTTCAACTTCTCGATGTCAACGGCGACACTGTGGATCTGCTGGTGCGGCACATCAAACTTCTTCAGCAATGCAGCAACCCACGCGTTATCAGCATGGTAGCTGTCATACCATTTGCCGAAGGCGCATTTGTGCGGATCCGTGGTCAACGAAAACGCGCGGTGCTCCTTGACCGATGCTTCCAGTTCGTTCAGCCAGTTCCGGTGGTCCTGCTCGCGCTGTCGCATCATGGCGCAAAAGCTCTCGGTTTCCTCGAGAGCGGAAGTCATGCCCATGCGTTTGCGCAAGTCCACCACCGGCATCACCCGTCCGCGGAGATTGATGACGCCTCGAATGTAGTCGGGGACGTTGGGAACCTGGGCCACTTCGGGCATCATGACCATCTCACGCATGTCTTGCGTAGCGACGGCAAATAGCTGGTTTTTCACCTCAACGATCGCCCAGGGCATTTCTGGATGATAGGTTCGTAGAACGTTAGACACAACTGAACCTCCAGATGATAGATCGGCAGCCTTAGGCACCCGCTTTAGCCCGACCTTGACACGTTCCAAGAATTATCGGCCGTGATATACAAGCTGCTCGGCCATCCACTGCTTGTCGCCGTCGCTCAACATTTAGGTTCCCGTGGCTACGCGCTATCAGGGTAGCCGTTTTTGTGCCGACGCCGGCTTCCGAGCCGGGTGGTGAGGGCAATTCGGGTACAGGCAACGAAATTCCCAATCGGGGCAGCCGTTTCCATGATTGTGTTGGTCGGAATTTCGACCCCAGTCCGCGAATTGAGTCTGGTGCGCCCCGGAAGAAGCTTCTCTCAGTATCCCTTCTGCTTATCGACCACGTTCACGAGCGGCTTGCCGTCGACGAAGCGCTCGAGGTTTTCTTTTACGGTGCCGACCATGCGGTCGCGGTCCTTATCGGAGCGGCCGGCGATGTGCGGGGTGATGATGACGTTGTCGAATTTCCAGAGTGGATGGCCTTTGGGGAGCGGCTCGGGATCGGTGACGTCCACACCGGCGCCGGCGAGGCGGCGGCTGTCCAGTCCTTTAACCAGGCCGTTCATGTCGTACACGCCTCCGCGGCTGACGGCGATGAAATAGGAGTGCGGCTTCATCAGCTCGAATTCGTGCGACCCCATTTCCTTATGGCTGCGCTCGGTGTGCGGGGCGGAGATGAAGACGACGTCGGCTTTGGGGATCACTTCGTCGATTTGATCGGGCTTCACGACGTCGGCGAGAAACGGCGAGAAGGGCTTGTCCTCAGGATCAACGCCAATGACGGTCATGCCGAAGGCCCAGGCGCGCTGGGCGATCTGCATGCCGATGCCGCCCACGCCAATGACGACCGCAGTCTTGCCGCGCAACTCGATGCCGTCGAAGGCGCGGCGGTCCAGGCTCTCGTCGGGCATTTCTTTCATGTACCGGGGCAGGCGGCGGGTTAGCGAGAGCAGCAGGGCCATGGCGTGGTCGGCGATTTCGGGGCCCTGCACGATTTTGTTGTTGGTGAGGACGATGTTGCTATCGCGCAGATCGTTGCCGCCGGAGAGGAATAGAACGCCCTCGACGCCGGCGCTCATGGTCTGCACCCATTTCAGTTTCTTGGCGGCGCGGACCTCTTCGGGCCGGATGTCGCCGACGAAGCCATCTGCATCGGCGATCTCCTGCATGACGTTGGCGTGAGTGACGGGCACGATACGGGCTTGTGGGACGGCTGTTTGCAGCTCTTTCTCGATGTCTTCACCGCCCATGACGAGAATCTTTTTAGTTTGAGCGGACGCGGCGAGGGCGCACGCAGCCAAAAGGAGAATGAGACGACGCATGCAGGTGCTGTTGAGAAGCGACATATCGGCAGATTATATCGCGTGGCGCGGAGGGGACTATACTGGACTTCGGGTGAGCAAATTGCGATACGGATGGATTTGCGGCGTGATGTCGTTGGGACTCCAAGCCGCGACACTGCCCGTGGTACCGGGCGACTCCGCGCGCGGAGAGAAACTGTTTGAGAGCGAGCGCTGCGTGCAATGCCACAGCGTGGATGGCAAGGGTGGCAAAATAGCGCCCGATCTGGGCAAGCAGATCGATCGGAGCTTCACGCCGGCGCAACTGGCCAGCACGATGTGGAACCACGCGCCGGTGATGTGGGCGGCGATCGAAGGCGCGGGCATCGATAAGCCGAGGCTCAGCCCGGAGGGAGCGGCGGATCTGTTCGCGTTCTTTTATTCCTCGCGGTTCTTCGACAAGCCGGGCGACGCGGGTCGCGGCAAGCAGGCGTTCGCGGCGAAGCACTGCGGCGAGTGCCATGGAATTGCGGAATCGCGGGCGGAGAACGCGCCGCCGGTGGTGAAGTGGGAATCGCTGGGCCAGCCGATCCTGCTGGTGCAGCAGATGTGGAATCACAGCGCCAACATGCGCGAAGCGTTTACCCGCAAGGGCATCCCGTGGCAGGAGCTGACGACGCAGGAGCTCGGCGACATCCTTTTGTATCTGCGCACCCTGCCGGAGACGCGGCACCTGGCGTCGCGGTTTTCTTATGGATCGGGGCAGGGCGGCGAGGGGCTTTTTGAATCGAAAGGCTGCATCAAATGTCACGTGGGCAAGCTGGCGCTGGAGGACCGGCTGCACAATCTGACCCTGACCGACATCGCGGTGGACATGTGGAATCACGCACCGCGCATGGTTCAACCGGTGCCCTCGCTGACCGAAGACGAGATGCGGCAGTTGCTGAGCTTTTTGTGGATGCGGCAGTTCGTGTATCCGGCGGCAAGTGAATCGCGCGGCAAGCAATTGTTCACGGAGAAGCATTGCGCGGATTGCCACACGAGCGGGACGAACGGCGCTCCGCCACTGCCCGGACAGGCGCGCAAGTATTCGGAAGTGACCATCATGTCGGCGCTGTGGGGGCATGGACCGCAGATGCTCTCGCGGATGCGGCAGGCGCACATCCCCTGGCCTCGGTTCAAGAACCCGGAGCAATTGGCGGATTTGATTGCGTATTTGAACTCGGTGCAATAGGCTCAGCTCGAACTACGGCGCGCCTCGCCCCTACGGCGGGTGGGATGTCGGGGTTGGACAAGGGAAATGACGCTAGAAGGCCCTGTGTTTCAACCGGGCCAAACTGAATTTTGCGGTCTCCGCTACTGCCATCACCGTCATCACCCCTGCTTGTAGAGGATCGGTAACCACCAGATCCGCAGCCGCCGGCACGCTTCCCGCCATATTCAAACTCACCACCAGTAAGCCCTGCGCCCGGACCTCGCGAACGGCGCGCTCGATGTCGCCGCCCATTAGTGAACCAGCCAGCACCATGGCCTTCATACGGGGCAGCCGCCCGCAGGCACGCACGGCATCAGCCAACGCCTGCTCGCCCACTAGCGGGATGGTGTCCACCGAGATGTGCTCGCCACGGATATTGTGGCGGTCCGCCTCTGAAATCGCGCCGATGGCGACCTGCCCCACCTGGGCGCCGCCACCCATGATGATGATTCGTTTCCCAAAAACAGTCTGAAACGTCTTCACCTGAGTGACGCTTTGAACGATGGAAAGCTTCGACAGATCCTCGATCACTGCCGCTACCTCGTCCGTGACCTCGATCTCGAAATACGTCTGCCGTTCATCGACGATGTCGACAGAGGTGATGTTGGCGCCATGCTGGGCAATCACGCCGGTCAACTTGTGCAGAATCCCCGATCCCGTATCCGCTTCGACTAATAAGCCAATCTTTTCGCTCATATCTCTAGCTTACGATCCCGACTGCTACAACAAGTCGGTTACATGTCGAACCCGCAGGTTTTCGGTGACGCGGGGAAAACAAACTGCCGCAGGTCCCCGCAAAAGGCGCGTGGCCCTGCGCTACAGACGCATACCGAAGTAATCGCTGGCAATCTGTAGGATGTCGAGGTCCGTCGCCACGCCGTATTCCAAGCGGGGCTTCCTGCCTGGGGCGATGTAGTAATATCCCACCTTCACCTCGCCCGGACGGAAGGTTGTGACCTTGGCTCCGACTCCGTGACAGGCGCGAAAAAAGCAACGATTGTCGCCCGGGGCCGCGTAGGGACATGGCGAAGGTGATCAGCGGAATTTTCAGCCACGGGCGGACGCGAGGACATCAACGTGTCGAGGATACACTCGGCCGCCTCTTTTGGGTTCCCGAAAGGAAAGTGGAGAATTGAGCGTCAGCAATCAAGCATTCTGAAGACTTGGTAACGGGGCGAGTGAGCTGTTTGCGGTGTGTATTCGCACCTCGACGGTGTGTTCTTGATGATCGTCAACCAGGGGAATAGCCTTGTCGTTTCCCTGAACGCCGTCAACGGTCAACGTCGTTGCTCCGCTCGTGGCAGGCATTTGGCGGACAACAATATGGTAGACGGTCTCGCGAAACCGGTAATGCACCTTGAACTCTTTCCAATGCGCTGGAAGGCACGGCGCGAAGTGCAGTTTATCCACCTCAATCCGCAGCCCGAGGAGTGATTCCAGGATCAGCCGGTACATCCAGCCGGCAGAGCCTGTGTACCAGGTCCATCCACCGCGGCCGGTATGCGGCGAGAGAGCGTAAACGTCCGCCGCCACGACGTACGGTTCCACCTTGTAGGTCGCAATCGCTTCCGGAGTTGCGCCGTGGTTCACCGGGTTGATCATAGCCAGCAGTTCCCACGCGCGGCGGCTGTTGCCCAGCGCAGCGAACGCCATCACTGTCCAGATGGCCGCATGGGTGTACTGTCCGCCATTCTCTCTGACACCTGGAAGGTACCCTCTGATATAGCCGGGATCCAAATTCGACTTGTCGAACGGCGGATCCAGGAGTTGTATCAGCGCATCGCTCCGGCGAACAAGGTGCTTATCGACCGCTGCCATGGCCATGTATGAGCGCGTGCTATCGCCAGCCCCAGATAGAACAGCCCAGCTTTGCGCGATCGAATCAATCTGGCATTCGGGGTTACTCGAGGACCCGAGCGGCGAGCCGTCGTCGAAGTACGCGCGGCGGTACCACGCGCCATCCCAGCCGTTTAGCTCTATATTCTCGCGCACTTGAGCCGCCTCGCTCCGGCAACGTTCACCAAAAGACAGGTCTCCCCGATTGCGGGCAACTTCGGCGAACCGTGTCAGGACGTCGTAAAGGAAAAATCCCAGCCAGATACTTTCCCCTTTGCCGCGTTCACCCACTTTGTTCATTCCGTCGTTCCAGTCACCGGAACCCATGAGCGGCAGGCCGTGCTCACCCGATGTGAGGCCTCGCAGGATAGCTCGCACGCAGTGTTCGTACAAGGGAGCGGTTTCCTCAGAGACACCCGGCAGATCGTAGTACGAGTCTTCGTCCATGTTCACTGGGCGGCCTTCGAGGAAACGGACGGGTTCATCCAACACCCCGGTGTCCCCTGTGCTCAGTACGTAACGGGACGTGGCCAACGGCAACCAAAGATAATCATCCGAACAGTGTGTGCGGACGCCTCGGCCCGAGGGAGGATGCCACCAGTGCTGGACATCTCCTTCCCGGAACTGACGGGCAGCACACAGCAGTAAGTGCGCGCGCACCAGCCCCGGCTCGGCATGGATGAGCGCCATCACGTCCTGTAATTGATCGCGGAAACCGAACGCGCCCCCAGACTGGTAGAATCCGCTCCGTGCCCACAAACGGCACGCTAGAGTTTGATACAGTAGCCAGCCGTTTGCCAAGACGTTGACGGACTGGTCGGGTGTTTCCACATGCACCGCGCCGAGCGTGTGTTTCCAGTACTGCCACACTGCTTCGAGCGCGCCGCGCGACGGAGCGGGCCCCCGAAAGCGATGCACCAGATTGCCGGCGTGATCGGCGTCTCGACCTACGCCGAGCCGGAAGACGATTTCATGCTCTTGGCCCGCGGCCAGTTCGAAGGGAACTTGGATCGCAGCACAAGGGTCCAAGGCGGCGCCAACCTTGCCAGAAAGCCGAGCTTGCATCATAGCCGCCGGGGTCCGATGGGTGCCGTTGCGTCCAAGAAACTCAGTGCGATCGCCGCTTATGGTCCGCGCTGCGTCGTCCACATCGAAGAAGGCAATCCTACCCGTGAACTCCGTGTTGTAAGGATTCCGTGCGAACAGCGCGCCGCTGGCGGGATCGATCTCGGTGATCACATACATGGACGATTTAGACCGCAGATCGCCTAGCACCCATTCGACGTAGCCCGTCGCGGAGAGCCGGCGCGTTCGTCCTGATTCGTTTCGTACCTTGAGGACCGAGAACTTAACCGATGCGTCCAGGGCCACATAAACCCATAGCTCCGAGTGGATGCCGCCCTCGGTGTGCTCGAAGACGCTGTAGCCGAATCCGTGGCGGCTGATGTACGGGCTCGTTCCACTCCTGGGCAACGGCGTGGGGGACCAGAAATCGCCGCTCTCCTCGTCACGCAGGTAGAAGGCTTCTCCGCCCGAATCGCTCACCGGGTCATTCGACCACGGCGTGACGCGGAATTCGTGGGCATTCTCGCCCCAGGTGTAGGCGAGGCCGCTCTCTGAGACGACGGTTCCAAAGTGCGGGTTTGCCAGCACGTTGACCCACGGGGCGGGCGTCGGCTGCTCGTCCGCGGTCGTGATTACGTATTCGCGCCCATCCGGAGTGAATCCTCCGAGGCCATTAAAGAAAATCAGATTGCGGAAAGACAACTCGGTGGCTGCCGGGGACTCGATACGATGGGTCCGGGTCGGAGCGAATGCCGGAACCGGTGCAGCAACAACACTCCGGCCGTCGATTTGGTCCGCCAGCGACCCCCTGCTATCGGTGATGATGACGCGAGCGACCGATTGGATCAGAATGCGATCCTCGCCCGATATCTGGTCACCGGACCTTATGAAGATGCCGCCTGGCCGATCCGTCACGTTAGCTTCGACGCCCGCGGCAATCAGCCCCGTGATCTGGTCATTTAGCAACTGCCGATAGCCGGCATGGTCTTCGTTCCAGATCACCAGGTCGGCTGCCAGCCCTTTGGAACGCCAATACGCGTGAGCTTGCACGAGCTGGCGTACCAGCTCGATATTGGCCGCATCTCCAATTTGCAGCAACACGATAGGCAAGTCGCCGGAAATGGAGTAGCCCCACAAGCCGGACTGGCCACGGTGGTTCTTGATGAGAACGGCTGTGTCGGCCCGCAGCGAGGAATTAGCATAGATGACAGAGCTGGCCAGGCGGCCGTAAAGCTGGGCGTCGACTTCCGTGGCATTGAGTTGGCGAAGGACCACTTGGCTATGGGTCCACGCCAGGTCGAAAACGCGATTCGCCAGGCGCTGGTCCTGGTATTTCTCGACAAGGCCGAGGCATGCGTCGCGGCTGGCGCCGACGCCGGTCACCATATTGATCGTTGCCGATTGTTCCGGATCGAGCGTGATTCTGCACCGGATTGCGACGATTGGGTCCAACACCGAGCCTTGGCTTCCCGAGAGCGCGGGAGGGCCAGTTATCGCTTGTGGGTTGGCGACGGTGTTCCCACGGCCGATGAACCGCATACGGTCAGTCTCATAGGAAACTTCTCCAACATCCGCTCCGTGCACAGCCATCAGGTGAAACATCCATGGAGCCTGCTCGTCGCGGGAGCGGGGCCGGCGCGTACAAAGGATGACCTGGCGTTCGGGAATGATCTCAGTCTGAACAAAAAGGTTGCTGAACGCGGGATGCAGCGCCTCGGCCGCAGCTGAAGCGAGAACGACCTCTGCGTAGCTCGTGACATCGATTGCTCTGCGCGTGCGTGAGCGATTGGTGACGGTGACTCGCCTCAACTCGATATCATCCTCGGGAGAAACGGCGATCTCCGTGTGCATGTCGAATACGTTGCCGCCGGAGCGGAACTCGGCTCGCCCCTCAGAGAAGATCGCTTCGTAAGTCTTCCGCTGCTTCAATGTCGGCTGATACGCGGTTGACCAGAACTCTCCGGTTTTTACGTCACGGACGTAACAGAACGTGCCCCAGTTGTCGCAAACGGTGTCCTCGCGCCAGCGCGTGACGGCGATATCCTTCCACCGGCTGTAACCACCGCCTGCGTTGGTGATCATCACGTGGTACCTGCCGTTGGACAGCAGTTGCACTTCAGGAATCGGCGTGTTGGGGCTGCTGAAGACACGCACTGACGCCTCCCGAGCAGTCGAAGCGGAACGAAAACCGGAGGGCTCGGCGGTGTGGGGGTCGAACGGTGTAGTTCTTGGGATCCGTTCCTGCAGCAACAGCGTGGTCGCCTGAAACGATGGATCCGACTCGAATCGCCTCTGCATGGGCCGGTCGAGGAGCAGATAGGCCAAAGATAGGAAGCTCATGCCCTGGTGATGCGCCATGAAGGACCGCACCACTGCAGCCGATTGGCCGCGCGGCAAACGGGAAGGCGTATAGTCGATAGCTTCATAGAAGCCGAATCGTCCGGCAAGTCCGCCGGCGGCGAGCCTCTGCAGGTTGAGGCACGCCTCTTCAGGCGCCACCATCAGCGCGAGCGCCGACGCATACGGCGCAATGACCAGATCCTCGGCCAGCCCTCGTTTGAGCCCCAGGCCGGGTACGCCGAATGCGCGGTACTGGTAATTGAGATGAGCGTCGATGATGTTGTAACCGGATTCTGATATACCCCATGGTCCGCCGCGCGACTTTCCGTACTCGATTTGTTTCCGAACCGCCGCCTTGCAGGTCTGGTCGAGCAACGTGTTTTCATACGTCGGCATCACCAGTAGGGGCATCAGGTACTCGAACATCGAACCGCTCCAGGAGAGCAGAATCGGTTCTCCGCCGAGCGTTGTGAGCAGGCGTCCCAGCGCAAACCAGCTCTCCTGCGGAAGTTGCCCTTGCGCAATCGCTACGAAGCTGCACAATCGTGCTTCGGACGCCAGCAGATCGTAATAACTCGCATCCCGGCGGCGTTCACTCACGTTGTATCCAATCGCCAGTAAGTGGCGCGCCTTGTCATACAGGAAGTCATACTCCATGGCGGCGAGCTCACCACACTCGAGGGCAAGACTTTCGATAGCCGCAATCCTTGCCGTGGCACGCCGGCTGGCGGACGGAAGTTCCAGCTCAAGCGTCGCCAATTCGCGGAGCGTCGGCACTTCGGGGACGTCGTCAATTTGGCTCAGCGTCAGCTCATCCAGGGCGCCGCGGCATTGCCGCGCGAATGCATCTGCCCACCATTTCGCTTGGATGTCGGAATGAGGACCAAGTTGATCCTTCAGCTCGGTGGCGGACGCCGCCAGCTGGTCGAGATGGAGCCGGATAGACGCGAACCCGCTCGGCCGGGACTCCAGATTCATGTGCAGTTGGGAGAACTGAGCCGGACAGGCTCCTCCCGCAGCCTGCTCCAGAACCCTCAGCGTGTCAGCGAGCCCGTCGAACAATCGCGATCCCAGAATCTTCTGATCGGGAAGAGCCGCCAAGCCCGCACGCAACGTCAGCAGATGGCCCGCCAAGTTTCCGCTGTCCACGGTGGAGACGTATAAAGGCGGCAGCGGTCGCAGAGACTGGGTGTCGTACCAGTTGTAGAAGTGGCCCCGGTGCCGTTCCAACGCTTTCATCGTGTGGAGCGCATTCACCGTTCGCTCGACGAGTTGAGCCGCGGAAATGTAACCGAAATCGCAGGCGGACAGATTGGCGAGCAACGCCAGCCCCATATTGGTCGGCGACGTGCGATGCGCGATGGCTCCTACAGGATGCTCCTGATAGTTATCTGGCGGCAGCCAATGATCGTCAGGGCCTACGAATGTCTCAAAAAATGCCCAGGTTTTGCGGGAAAGATTCCGGAGGAAAATATTCTGATCGACCGTCAGCTTGACTCGCCGGCGAGCGAGCGGCAAACTGATCCACCATGCAATCGCGGGCGAGACTGACCAGAGGCCTAACATAGGCCCAGCCACGGACAACGCGGTTGGCCTCGAGAGCGCCAGATAGATCGCCGCGGAAATAGCAATGGCGGGTGCAACCCACATGGATTGGCAGCAGGCGAAGAGGTCCTGGCGGCCACTGCGATCCGGGTCGCCTGACGGATTCCATTCCAGCAGTCGGGTATGTGTGAACAGCATCCGTCCGGCTGTGCGCCCAATCGCATCCAAACTGAAGAACGCCTCGTACGGGAGGCACGCGAGGGTAAATGCCGCCTGGGCAAAATGCCGTACGGTCGAACGCATCCAAGCTGCGAAGTACTGGCTCAGCAGTACATCATCAGGCTTCCGAAACACATCCAGAATCGAGGCCAGCAAGGGCGGGATCAGAATGATTGCGATTACCGATAACGTCCAGAACCAAGCCGGTAACAGGATCGTCCAGCCTGCTACCAACAGCAGCATCAATGCCGCAGGCGCCAGACTACGCCGAAGGTTGTCGAGAATCTTCCAGCGGGACAACCCGGAAAGAGGATTTTTCTGGCGGCGGCCGCTCGGGCTGGGAACACGCGGCAGCAGCCACCGGGCTATCTGCCAATCCCCGCGAATCCAGCGGCGCCGGCGGCTCACGTCGGCGCTGTAGCAAGCGGGATATTCCTCGTATAACTGCACATCGCTCAGCAGCCCCGCGCGCGCGTAGCACCCTTCCAGAAGATCGTGGCTGAGGATCCGGTTCTCAAGAAAGCGCCCATTGAGTGACCGCTCGAACGCATCGACATCATAAATCCCCTTGCCAATGAATGAGCCTTCGCCAAACAGGTCCTGGTACACATCGGAGACAGCGCGTGTATACGGGTCGATGCCAGGTTCACTCCCCCACAATCGCGCATACCGGGACCGATTCGTGCCCGGCAGACTCACGGCGACGCGTGGCTGCAGGATGCCGTATCCCTGGGTTACGCGGCGCTTGTCTTCGTCGTACCGCGCCCGATTCAGTGGGTGCGCCATGGCTTCCACAAAGTGCCGGGCCGATTCGCGCGGAAGTTGGGTATCCGTGTCGAGGGTGATCACGTACTCCACGCTCGACAAAACTGCTGTGCGACCGACGACGAGGGAGAAGGGGTCCCCCGAGTGACCAAATGTTCCCCCGCGCAGGAGTGAGTTCAGTGCCGCAAGCTTTCCTCGCTTACGCTCGTAACCCATCCAGAGCCGTTCTCGAGGATTCCAGCAGCGGGGCCGATGGAATAGAAAAAAGGCGCCGCTCTTGGTACTACGGTATTTTTCGTTAAGGTCTTCGATCCCCTTGCGAGCTAGACACAACAGCGGTTCATCCTCTGGCAGAGTTTCCTCGTGCGCGTCTTGAAAATCAGTCAACAGGCCGAAGTGCAGATTCGGGTCTTGATTGGCGAGGAACCGGACTTCCAGCGCCTCGATAAGATCCTCGACGTTTTGAGTGCTGGCGAGCATCGCCGGTACCACAGCCAGGGTACGCAACTCTGACGGAATTCCTTGGGAGAAGTCCATGCGCGGCAGTGCATGGGGCTCTGCCAGCAACGTCGCCAGCCAGTTCACCAGGGCGACCGCTAGCTGACTTGTGCACAGAACGGAGACGACCCCAGTCAGCGTGAGTGCCCAGCCCTGAAACCCGCCTGCGTACGCCTTCGCCAGTAAACTAGCTGTGAAAAATACCGTAATCAGCAGGATCGCGCCCAGATAGACGGACAAAGGAAAGCGGCGGATCATTCCCTGGAAAGTCTCGGAGACAGATGGGCGGATGTGAGCTGTGCGCGCAAGCTGCGGAAGTCCCTTGTCGATCAGGTAGAAGCCAACATGCGCCGCTCGATCTTCGCCGCCTTCCCGGGCCAGACCCTCGTGCGCAAGTTGGATCGCGTTGCGCGCCACGGTGGCTTCTGGCAGCCGGCCGCTCTTAGCCACCTTCTCCACTACGTGCCGGTAGCGGTCGCGTGTGGCAAAATCCATTCTTCCGTATGTTTCGCTGGGATCCTCGCGCAGCGTCTGCTCGACCACGCTCATCGTCTCAACGAACTCGCGCCAGTCCATTGCTCCAAGAAATCGGAGGCTGCCAATGGTGTTGCTGACGGAAACCTGGTCGGCGGCCTGTTGGTGGTTCTCGGACTGAACTAACTGCTCGATCGTCAGGCCGGACTCGGAGAGTTGCTGCTCAATCCAGGTGAGGGGCAATGCCAGAGCAGGACTCTGTCCCTGCAACCGGCGCGCAAACTCCGCGACGAAGGAGCTCACCATTGGCGGACTCGATCGCGCCATGTCGGCGATCACCAGAATCAGGTTTTTGGGGTCCTTCTCGGCGACCTCCGTCATCTGGTCCGCCCATGAGTCAGCATGGTTGCGGTCGATCCTATCGGCTGCGACTCGCATTCCAACGCGCCGGAGATTCTCGATCAAGGCCAGACGTAGCATGATCGGGATGGCCCACAATTCGCCTAACTTGAGAGCAGTGACGGTTTGGTAAGCTGCTACAAAGCTGGTGAGGCTCTCGGGATCCACACGTCCATCACCGTGAGAAATCGTCTCCAGCGCGATGTCATACACGCGCGGAAGTCCGGCCGAACCCCCATTTACTAGAGACGGTAGTTCCTGGCTGTATCTTTTTGGCAGGTGTCTCTTCGCTGTCCGAATCTGCTCTTCGATGAGATAAAAGTTGTCGAGCAGCCACTCGCCGGCGGGGGTAAGCCGGCGGTTCTCCTGAACCGCGTCCGTCAGCAGGCTGCGGACCCCAATCAAGACTTCTTCGTTCTCAGCCAGGCGGGTTAGAAGGCGATCACGAGGGGATCTCGGACTCAACTGATGCGAAGCCGCCAGTGTCTTGCCATGCAGCTTCATCTGATCGGCGCTGAACAGCTCCGATCGGAGTGGCGGCTCGCCGCCGGCGTACTTCTTGGCCAAACCATTTCCGCGGAGGCTCGCACTCAGCTGGAGCCAGCCGTTGAAAACGGTTTTGTTGCTCGCCCTCACCCGTGCGGTTAAACCGGCTGACATGATCCCCCACCGTGCCGGGCATCAGCCATTTGTGGAAGGCGCTTGTCTGGATCAAGCGTGAGTTTCAGAGTCATGCGTTTCATGCATTCCCCGATGTCGATGCTTGGAGTAGCAATTTCGGCAAAGAAACGGGATGACCTGTTGGGACATGTATTTGGACTAGCTAGCTCATCGTGAAGGGATCCGCCGAATCAGCCGTCCACCCATCTCATCAGGAGTTGATCGTGTGTAGGCGTCTCGTGTGGGCGCTGCTTCTCGAGAGGGACACGCCATCACATTTATCGGCGGTACTTCCACGAGATAGTCATAGATTCCCCGCCGCCGCTCGACGGCGTCCGGCGGGGCGACGATGCTCTTTCCGAGAATCTTACATCCTTCGACGCTCTCACCCACCTCATGATTGAATCGGGAGCGAATCGTTTTGGTCATCATTGTCCTTGCTTCGCCTCGTTCATTTCCACCGTGGTCACCGCCGTGATCTCCTTCTTGGAACGAGAGCCTTCGTTGCCGGAGTGCCGATACAATTGCGGGCGAGCTGCGTTCACATTGATGCCTCGTCCCTTGAGTGCCGAGCCGTTCACGGCCGCGATCGCCTTTTCCGCGGCGCTATCGTCCGTCATCTCGACAAACGCAAAGCCTCTCGGTTGTCCCGTCTCCCGATCAGTCATCATCCTGACCCGGTCCACTGATCCAATTCTCTCGAAGATGGATCGGATGTCCTGTTCAGTGGCGTCCGGGCTGAGGTTTCCCACGAAAATATTGTTCATTCGGTATCTCCCTTAGCGCCATAAATTTCCGCCCATTTGGAATTAACTCTCAGGTTGAGGAAGATCGCGAGCGTACCTTCGTACGAACCGCTGGCGAGACATACTTCATCGCCCTTGTGTAACGTTGACAGGTTATTGGGGGCCCGCACTAGGTTCCGTCCTTTTCTGGCAAAAGCCATCCGGGACGGACGGTGAAGGTGGCCGGAAAACAGCTAGGCCGCTCGGCTCATGGTGGGTGATGCCAACTTCAAGTTTAGCAGATGGCCCGGTGGCCAACGCAGAAAGAGATTGCGGCCCCGATCGGGCCTCATATCCGTATCGGGGCTTATGGCGTGAGAGCCTACCAGCGTTTGCGAAAACCGCCACCACCAGCAGCGCCGCGATCGTTCTTCGGCCGGGCTTCGTTGATGTTCAGCGCCCTGCCATCGACGCTCGTACCGTTCAAAGCGGCGATTGCCTTCTCACCCTCACCATCGTTGTCCATCTCAACAAATCCAAAACCTCTTGGTTGTCCCGAATCACGGTCCGTGCAGATGTTGACTCGTCCAACAGTTCCGTGGGGTTCAAACAGCGAACGCACGGTCTCTTCGGTTGCTCCAAAGCTGAGGTTGCCTACATAAATGTTCTTCATTCGTTTCGTTTCCTTTACTGGTTTGAACGACGGCTAATTTGGAAGGTGGACGAATGTAGCGAAACAGGCTAAACGAGTCTGCCTTGAATAAATTGGGCGGGATCAAATCCATAGTTAGCATAACACAAATACGTTCACTTTAATCGTTTCACGCCACTTCCGCGCCGAATAGTGCCGCCTGAGCAGCTTTGAGCCAGGCCAGGGCAGATTCGCGATTGGGAGACAAAAGCGGGTCGCATGGGATGTTAAGATCGATCAGCGCCAGGCACGCCGTATGAGTATTTACAGCTCCCGCAGCACCCATCGATGATGACGTGGCGCGAGTATCATGAGTCCACGAAGCACAGTGTCGAATCGCTGAAGCGAGCGCGACGCGTTCTGGATTGGGCGAATATGCCCGATCCGTTCCGCCAGTACGAAGGTGCCCCGGTGCTCGACCTGCCAGCCGATCCCCCTGCCCCAGAAGTCCCGGCACTCGAGGTGCTTCAGGGCGGGTCCGGTGAAAGGGCTGCAGCTGACGGCCCCACATATCTCTCGCAACTGTTGTTCTATTCAGCGGCCATTAGTGCGTCGAAGCGGGTCCCGTCCACCGGGCATAAGTACGCACTGCGTGTCAACCCGTCCTCTGGGAATCTGCACCCAACCGAATTCCACTTCGCCACCCGCGGTGTCAAGGACTGGCCGGATGGCCTATATCATTACCGCGCGTCGTCGCACATGGCCGAGCAGCGCGCGCTCGGTGATTTCGTCATGAATCTGACAGATGTAGACGCCCCAATCATGTTTGTGTTGACGAGCATCGCGTGGCGCGAGGCGTGGAAATATGGGGAGCGGGCATATCGGTACTGTCTGCACGACATTGGCCATGCTTGGCAAGCGCTCGCGCTCGCCGCCCGCGCCCTCGGGTGCGATAGCTCAGCCGTCGGGGAATTTCCGGATGACAAAGTGGCGCGGTTGTGCCGGCTGAACGAAGATGAATGGCCCATGCTGATTATTAGCCTCCACGGCCGGTCGATTCCGGCGGAGGAGCCGCATGCGAGCGAGGCCGTTTGGTGCGAAGGGCGCGCTAACCGGCTCTCAAACGAATACGTTGCGTATCCACTGATCGACAGCATTCACACGGCCACAAAGCTCCATAGGGAGGGCGCTGGAGGCATCAGGGAGCTTCCGCCTGCACACACCGGTTCCGTGGGGACTAAGTTACCAGGGCCGGCCTCGATGCCTCGACCCTTCGGAGCGGTCGTGCGAACGCGGCGTTCGGCACTCGACTTCCACGGCGGGACTCTATCGATGTCTTTAGCTCAACTCTCCACTGTTCTCGATGCCGCCGCCCGGCCGATTATTGCGGACTTCGCGTGCACCAGCTTCGTAGAGCTCTATCTGTACGTCCACCGCGTCGACGGCCTGAAGGCCGGCGTATATCGGTACTGGCCGGAGAGTGGAGAACTGGAGATGATTCGATCAGGCGACCAACGCGTTGCGGCTGCGGGCCTGAGCCTGGGGCAGGATCTAGCCGGTAACGCCTGTGTGGCGTTCTCGATGATCGCCGATATCGATCGCGCCGTCCGGGCCCATGGCGCCCGCGGCTACCGGTATGTGCACTTCGAAGCGGGCGCCATTGGACAGCGCATGTATCTCGCCGCCGAAGCACTCGATCTGCGGGCCACGGGCATCGGAGCGTTCTTCGATAATGAGGTGCACCGTTATCTCAAATTGGCTTCCGAGCAGGAACAGGTGGTGTATCACTTCGCAATCGGTTATCCGGTTCCGGATCCTCGTATCGAGGCATGATGGTTGGCATTCTGGTGCACGGAAACAATCATTTCGTGGTTCGGGGTCCGATGCCTCGTCGCGCTGAAGCCCTGGTGCTGGTTGGACATTGGACCCTCATTCATATCGGAGGTACTGTGCCGCATTCTCTCAGGAGATGGTCCATAAGCACACAAGAGTTCCGGGAGAATCTGCAATGGGCGGTGGTTGTGCCAGGAGACACCGAGACGTCTCCCGAAGTCACGCGGTTGCTCGAAGAGCTGTCCGTGCGGGGGATCACCATTCATAACTCCTGCGTCAGCGACTGGTAAACAGACGGGGGCCTTCGTCAACTAAGCGAAAGGGTTCGCGGGCCGGCCGGAGGCTGACGCGCCACCTCAAAACGTTTTACGCGACTAGACCCCGGCTTGTCGCATGCGGGTGTCTGTCTTTGCCAAATCCGAGTTGGTTTCGCCAGGTAACCCGGCAGTCTCGGCGGCGGCATCCTTCATCAGATGTTCTGCGTATCGCCGTACGGGTCTGCCGGTCTTTGCGAAATCAGAGCTCGCTTCACCTGCTGAAGCGACGCCCTCGGCCCCGGTCTCCTTCAAACGATCAGGTACGGCTCTGTGATCACGTTGGGATAAAGAGTTATCTTTGCGTCTATCAGGGCGGCGAAGCCGATCACAAGAGGCGAAAGGACAAGTAAGAAGAGAAAGAACGCCAAGTTGCCGGCGGGCGTGAAGACCGGCACGACGGGGTTCAGGAGCAGCACCATCCCTGCGAGCACGGCAGCCCAAATGTACTCCTGTGCCCGCACCGCCTGCTGTAGCATTACGACGGCGCTCATGTAGACGGCAACATCCAGCAGAAGTTGGTAACTCGTTTTGGAGTGCCAGGACATGGATGCGAGAAGCAATCCAGCGACGGAGACACACTGCATCGTTTTCTTGAGCATTTTGAAACCTAATTCTCCTTGGAAACTGACGGAGAGGCCGGGCGCGCCACGTCAGAACGGCGCGTGCGACTCAGATCCCAGCTCTTTGTACCCGTTTTTCTGTCGTTGCCACTTCCGCGTCCGCGTTGGTTTCGCCGGGTGATGCGACGGTCTCGGCGACGGTATCCTTCATCAGATGTTCTGCGTGTCGCTGTACGGGTCTGTCCGTCCTTGCGAAATCTGAGCTCGCTTCACCTGCTGAAGCGATGCTCTCGGCACCGGTCTCCCTTAAACGGTCTTTTGCGCGCTTCACCCAATCCGAGGAGTCGCAGTGAACCGATAGCAGGATGCTGCCGTGCTTGGTTCGCCCGTCATATCTCTTTGCCTCGTACTCCGGCATCCCGAGCCCGGCAAGGGCTCCAATAATCGCCCCCACCGTACCGCCAATGCCGACTCCAGCCAACAACCCCATGATAGGACCCGCCGCGATAAACCACGGCGCGACTCCCGGAATTGCCACGAGACCGCTACCAACAAGATATCCAAGCGCACCCCCGACGACAGCGCACACACCAGCACCAGAGATTGCGTATTCCGGGGCTTTCGTATGCCTCTCGTGAGCAAAATCCTTGGAGCCTTGGTTCTCTGAAAACAAAACGGCAGTATCCATGTTCCGAAAGCCAGCCTTGTGCACAGCGTTAATTGCGTCGTCCAGCTGGACTCGATTGTGGTAGATGCCGAAAACGGCGGTGTTTGCCATATACGTATCTCCTTGCTCAGTTCGCCACGTTCTTCGCGACGGCCGACCGTTGCTACTTGGTTGTCTGCATGTGCATGGCCCTTGCCCAAATGCGCCAAAAGGCGATGAAATGACGATTAGATTCGGCAACAACTGCACTTCGGATGCATTACTTGTCACCTTCCGGCTTCGGCAGACTCACTTTATTGGTTGCTGCTTCAATGCAAGCCTGGGGCGTGTGGACTTAATGGATTCTAGCCGCAGGTAACCCGCGGCGGCGCGGACGCGTACTGCTTCCTTTTTGTCTTCGAACAGCGGAAGCAGATCTTTCTCCAAAGCGGGGTCATTCCTCACCGCGATGGCGTGAACCGCGGCCGCCCGGACGGACCAATCTTTGTCCGTGAGCGCGTCTTGAAGCGCTATCAATACCTGCGGATCCGTATCGGTGCTCAACAGGAGCGCCGTTGCCGCCCGGCCCGAAACACTTTGATCGGCGAGTATCCCTTGCAAGGAAGAAACGCCCGCGCCCAAACCCGGGACTGGAGCAAAGTTCGCGCCCTGTTGCAGTGCAAACAGGAACAGCACCTTGGGCGTACGCAGCATCCTGAGCGCTTCTCGCTTGTGCGTGGTGATGAATCCGGAGGACGACTTCGTCTCGCCGCTGAGGACCGCAAGTAGGGCCTCATGTCCAGCCGGATCGTTGAGCGTCCACAGCGCCTTGGCGGCCGCAAAACTCACTTCGGGCACATCACTGTCGAGGGCCTTGCGCAACGCAGAGACGGTGCGCTCGTTTTTCAAATCCATGAGACTCGTGATCGTGGCCAGTCGTACCTCAACGTCTTTGTCGTCGAGCATCGCTTCCAGCTGCGAGAGATAGGGCTCCTCCGGGCTGACCAAACCTAGCGACTGTACCGCGTGCTTTCGGGTGTCCGGGTTCTTGTCTTTCAACGACTCATCAAGAAGACCGCGGGCGCGCTCCTGATCAGACTGCATAACGGCAACGGGAGCGGAAACGGGTTTAGGAGTCTGCCCGAAAACGATACAAAGTGAAACAAGAGGAGTTACAAGAAAGGTTCGCATGAGCAGCAGCACGCTTACGCTTTTCTTCTGTTTAAGACCAGAAACACAATGCCGCCGACCGCGGCGATCACTCCGATAATCGGGGGCAGCGGAAGCGTTCTAGTCCTCTCCGTCGTCACGTGGACCGGACCGAGATCCACAACTTTCTCTCTGGTCGTGTAGGTGAAGCCTTGATACGCAAACGCCATAATCCCGACAGCAATAAGAATGGTGGCGAACACTGTGCTTACTTTCATCTTGCTTGACCTTTCGATTCATCAGGGCCGGCTGCACATGGGACGCCGGCCCTGAGTTGAAGGTATTCAGGGTTTATTTAGCAGCGATTGGCGATCCGATCTCGTTGCCAATGATTTCGCCGGAGACAACCAGTTCCACACGACGATTCTGCTGCCGGCCGACGGCTGTGTCGTTTGTGGCCACTGGCTGAGTCTTTCCGAATCCTTTAGACGTAACGGAATTCATCGGAATCCCCGCCTGGGTCAGATAGTCGCGTACGGCAGTGGCGCGCTGTTGGGAGAGCTGCTGGTTGTAATCATCGCCACCCACGCTATCGGTATGACCCTCCACATCCAGCTTCAGACCCGGGTGCCCCGAGATGATGCCGGCCACCCTGGCCAGCTTCTCACGTGCTCCGGCGCGCAAGGAATACTTGCCGGTGTCAAACAGAACATCCGACATATTGACGATCAAGCCACGGGCTGTATCGCGAGTTTCGAGAATCACGTTGAATTGCCGCAATAACTGAGCTCGCAGCTCTGTCTTGTCAGCCTCCGCTTGTGTTTTCTCGCTTGCCGCGCGATCGAGGTCGGCCTGGAGACCAGCTCTTTGCGCATCATTCTCCCGCCTCAGACGATCCGCTTCGGTGGCGGCGGACGCTGTCCGCAGGTCGTTCTCCCCTTTTAACCGATCCGCTTCGTTCTGGGCAGCGAGGGTTCGCGCGTCGTTATCCACTTTCAAACGATCTGCTTCCCCTTGTGCAGCCGACATCTGCGCTTCATGTTCCCGCTTCATGCGCTCAACGTCCGCTTGTGCCGTGATTCGTGCGCCCTCGGCTTCTCGTGTGACCCGCTCCGTTTCGGACTGAGCAGCGGCCCGTTCGCCTTCAGCGTGCGATTCGCGATCCGCTCCTGCCTGTCTCTCGTTTGCCAGGTCCTGCTCCTCCATCTTCTTGACAGTGATAATTCGGGCGTCCTCCGCCATTTGAACGGCCTCACGCGCTACCGTCCCAATAGGCTTCTTGCCCGCCTTACCCTGCAGATAGCCCTCGGCATTCTCCAGGCCCTCGACGGCTTTGTGGAACGTTTCAGCAGCATACTGTTCGGCGCCGGTCCAGCGTGCAATCTGGACAGCGTTGCGGGCCTCGTAGAGTTCCAATGGCACTTTCCGATCCAGTCGCAGAGGCTTGAGCTCGGACGGGGTCACGTTCAAAGTGTACTGGCCCCTCTGCAATAACTCGTACTTCGCGTCGACTTGTTCAATAGTTCCAGTGGTATCTTGCCGGACGAAGTTCTCCATCACCACTACATCGCTGGGCTGGGTTACCGCAAAATAGGGTTCCGCGGTCACAATCAAGCCGAAAGACTGCAACTCCGTGGTGGCATCCAGCTTGGTCTTGCCGCCGTTTAAAAGCACTTCGCCGACATTAGTTGCGCGGCCTTCGGGAGTGATGGCCCACATCACGTAAGTAAGATACTCGGGACCGAACATGGTAGCCGGCTCAAGTCGCTCCATCTGCGCATCGATCTTGATGACGCCTTGCTTGCTCTCCACTTTGGCTTCGCCACGGGCCTGGGGCATCAGTGTCGTCCCACGGAAGCCGATCCTCGTAGCTCCACTGCGGTGATTGTAGTTAATCGCTTTGGTAGTACGTGCTACGACGGTGACACGGTAGATGGGCGCCGAGCCATGGGCCATCCTTGCCGCGTTCTCCGTGGCGTCAGGCTGTTGAGTCGGGTTCGGCGCCTGAGGCGCCTGCGCGGACAAAATGCCGCATACCGTGAGGAATGCACCGATCATCTTCATCTCGCTGCCTCGTCTTTCTTTTCGCGGCTTCGTGAATCCGAGTCTCCCCTTACTTCTGCATTCAGGTGCCGCGAGTAGTGGTTCAATTCAGCCATTAGCTTTCCGGCGCTCCGAGGCGCATGCATTCCCTTGGTTACGATCTCCCGGTTCTCCAGCTTCCTGCCATAGAGTTCGGCGTTATCGTCCAGGTCTTCCCGGAGAGTGGCTCCTTCTAGAGCGACACCGGCAAACAGCCCCTGGGACCGCGACCACGAAAGAATCTCCGCGTGCATCTGGGCGTCTGTTTGAGCTGTCGCCGTGCGTCCCACGGGACCTGCTGCAATTGATCCTTCCGCACCCAAAGTGAACTTACTGGACAGTAGTCTATCCTCGCCGCGGTCATTCATGACCAGCATGATCAAGTCCGTCTCGGAACCTCCGATTTGAAAACCGAAACTGCCGCCTTCAATGCGGACCGTTGCCGGCGCTGACCAGCCCGTACCGCTCGTCTTCCGACACGACAGGTATCCCTTTCCATACTTTCCGCCCACGACGAAAGCCGCTGTCTTTAGTCCAGGCACAATCACGATGCAGTGAGCGTTTTCAAGCAGCTCTTTCGGAATGCCCTTATCTGGCGTTGCCATAACCTCCGAAAATACCGCGGCAGATTCATCCAGCCGCTTGATCGCTTCCTTGTTGTCTTTGGCCAGCAGAGGTGTCACAACCAAAGCAGCCACTAAAATCAGCTTCATGTTTCTCCTCTCGACCTTTTTTCTAAAGCACGAGGGGCACCAACCTCTTCCCCGAAGATGGGGACATCGAGTTGATGGCCCTGATAATCCGATGCACTCGGGACTGTGATCCAGCAGGTTGTTAGTCTTATGGTGGGTCGCGTGGAGTAACGCGCACCGAGATTCGTTGGTTCCCCTCGCTCGGGCTAGAGGCGGGCCAGTGGCTTCAGATGCAGAATCTGTCGCTGGGAGGTGCAGGTTTTGCGTGTATCCCGCGCGCAAGAAGGACTAAGAATTCTTGCCAGTGTACCAGACTCTCGGCGGCTAAAATCGCCTTAATTATTAGTCCGCCGCTGCTACCTTCGCTTCTTTGTGGAATTCGGCGATACGGTTTTGCAGCGTCCGAAGACTGATTCCCAGAATTTCCGCGGCCCGCTTCCGGTTGTGGTTCACATGTTCGAGAGTAAGTTTGATATACGCTTCTTCGGCGTGTGAGAGTGGCCGGCCAGGCTGAAGGGTTACCTGACCCTGGCTGGCGGACGGTCCTAGTGTGCTTCGACTAGGTCTGACATCAAAGGTGGGAGAAGGCAGGTGATCCATCCGAATCGTGCCAACGCTCGCGACGATTATAGCCCGCTCGATCACATTCCGCAGTTCCCTCACATTGCCGGGCCAATCATGCGTATGAAAAAGTTCCAGCACGTCGGAATCAATACCCGTAACACGGGTGCCGTGCTTCGCGTTTAGAGTCTGAATCATGACCTCCGCAATGAGCGGAATGTCTTCGCGCCGCTCACGGAGTGGCGGGAGCACGATTTGAAACACGCTTAATCGATAGTAGATCTCTTCCCGCAGATGCGTTATTAACGACTGGCTGCTGGCAGCGAGCAAACGCACATCAACCGGTATTTCGCTTTTGCCACCAAGTCTTCGTACCCGCACGTCTTCGAGAACGCGCAAGAGCTTTGGCTGCGTAGCTAGCGGCATCTCGCCGATCTCGTCGAGAAACAGGGTGCCGCCGCAAGCTTGTTCAAAGCACCCCGCACGGCGCTCCATCGCTCCGGTAAAGGCGCCTCGCTCGTGGCCGAATAATTCGCTCTCAATCAAGGCCTCAGGCAAGGCCGCGGTGTTGATCGCGACAAAAGGCCCGTCAGCACGGGAGGATAACTTATGGATTTCGCGCGCGACCAACTCTTTTCCAGTGCCACTCTCCCCGCTGATCAATACAGGCGCCGAAGTGGGCGCCATCTGCCGGATAACCGAAAAAAGCTTTTGCATAGCGGGAGAGATGCCCACTAAGTCTCCAAGCACGCCACGCAGCATCAAGTCCCGCTTAAGCTCATCCGTCTTTTGCAGGGCGCGCTTGTGAAGAATCGCGCGTTCCAAAAGGATCTCGAAGGCGCGTGGTTCCACTGGTTTCTCCAGAAACCAGAATGCCTTCAGTTCATGAACGACGGACAGCGCTTTGTCGATGCTTCCGAATGCAGTCAGCACAATCGCCGGCGTGAGATCTCCGCGATCCTTCAATTGACGCAGGAATTCGAAACCGTCCATGCGCGGCATAACCAGATCCGCAACAATCACGTCCGGGTTAAATGTGCTGAGCCGTTCCAGGGCTTCGAGGCCGTCCGCGGCAACCTGCGTTACGAAGCCACGATCGGAAAGAATCGTCGCCAGCGCCGCACGCTGGGAGGCATCATCATCTACGATGAGGATTCGACCGGAATTGGCTGGCGCTGTAGGTAACACTTCTTATTCTACCAAGCCGCCTCGCGGAATGCCGGGGATTGCATGCTATTCCGCTGGTGAACGCCACTTCGGGACCGATGCCAGTGACGCCCGCTGGAACAGTTGGTAGTCCGAGTAAGCCAGTATCCTGTTGATATCGTAACTCTTTACGAAGAGAATCTTGGCACTCGCGCGTACTTCGATGCGCGTCGGCATCCAGATCCCGTCATCGAAGCGCGTCTGTTCCATGGTAATTTGCGAGCCGCCCAGAACACGCGCCAGGAATAGTCCCATCGAGAAGGGTTGAATGACTTTTCCGTCAACTTTGATCCACCCGAAGTCCTGCTTGTCGACCCAGAGCTTGCCCTCCACCTTGGACATTATCTTGCCGTACTTGCCGTGTGCGCGATAGCCGGCGCGCGGCGTTGCCCGAAGCACATAGGCCGGCCTGCCGTTGACTACCTCTTCGCCGATGAGATGGAAGTCGAAGCCCTCGGGAACTTCTCGGATGAACGACCTGTTCTCCTGCTGCTCGCGCAGTCGCACAGCCCGCTCCTGCCCAGTTTCACGCTTCAGTTTGTCGAGCTTCTCCGCCTGTAGTCTTTGTTCCTGGGCCGATGGGGGGCGCCCGTTGCGTTCCACGAGCTGCTCGAACGGAGCCTCATCGACAAAAATGATTTTCGAGATATCGACATCTTGCGACTTCACCCGCCCGCCTGCGTCCAGGAGCCTGTCTTCATCACGCTCGGTGTATAGGTAATGATCTCGCCCAGCCCAGCTCCGCTCTGTCGCCGCGATCGACCGCAGCACGATCTGGCGAACGTCCAGGACGGTTACATGATTCTCAGGCTTGTCCGGAGGAGAGCCGTGGCTCTGAGCAAAGAGCGGGGCCGAAGCTGCGAGGATGATGGCCAGCATTTTCATTCCGATCCACTCCTTTCCCCAAGGGAAATTGCATCCGGCTAGCGTAACCAGGCGCCGCGGTTCGAGTGCGTGGGCGGGCTTCGCTAATCCCCGCGCGAGCTGCTCGTACCAACCACATCTTTAGCTCGATCGCGCAATTCTGCTCCTTGGCGCTCGATGTAATCTCGCCCGGCAGCTGCCTTGGCCTTCAACATATCCGTTCCATCAAGCGCTTTGCGCCGGATAAACTGCCGGGTCGCACGGCCCGAGTGAGGAGCAAAAAGAACGGTTAAGGCGATGCCCGTTCCAAGCCCAATAAAGAAGCACGACGACGAAATGTTTTTGTTGGCCATATCCGAGTCCAAGCGGCTAATGCGTGAACCGATAACTGGTAACGCTCCCCCACATTCCCACTGCCTTTAACAGCCAAACCCCAACGCCAATGACAACCACTATGTTTAGAATGCCCTTGATGGCGGAGGCCATGGGGATGTAATTATTGATCAGCCACAACGCCACGCCGATCACGATTAACACTACAACGATGTTTAACAACGGCATTTTTATTCTCCTAACGCCAGGTCAGACTATTGACCTGCGTCCCTGAATTAGCTGGATTACCAACACAACCACCGCGAGCACCAACAATATATGAATGACGCCACCCAAGGTGTAGGACGTGGCCAGCCCCAGCGCCCACAACACGAACAGAATCAAACAGATCGTCCAAAGCATATGCTTGCGCCCTTTCCAAAACTCGTATCCTGCTCAAAGACTTCGGATTACTCTTTCCTGATTAGTCCTTGCAATAGCGGGTCCAAAGACAATGTGTCCTCACGTTGCAGGCTGGGAGCACTGATGCAATGCCACGCATGCGATCAGTTTGGACAAGAGCGGCAATACCTGCACGTGCAGGTGCTGAATTTGCAGGCGCTTTGATTTCGCGGTTGTGCTTCAGTAGGCAGTGTGGCGGCTCGACGGACTATTTGGAGGAGTCCGGATCAGCCGGAGGAAGAGTGAAGTAGAACGTGGAGCTCGCGCCGGGCGTCGATTCCACCCAAATTCGCCCGCCATGCCACTCGATCGCCTTCTTGCAGAATGCGAGTCCCAGGCCAGTCCCAGGGTATTCTTTTTCGTGCAGGCGCTTAAATACGCCGAAGATGCGGTGGTGGAATGCCGGGTCTATGCCAGGACCATTGTCTTTCACGGAAAATACCCAGTCCCGATTCTCTCGCTTGCAAGAAACGTGAATGCGCGGTTGGGCTGTACCACAGTATTCGACGGCATTTCGGAGGAGGTGCTTCAGGACTGTGGAAAGCATCGCGGAATCTCCCATCACCGCCGGCAAAGGATCATGCGTAATGACAGCACTCCGGTTGTTTCGCTGCTGGTCGATCGCGAGAAGCAAGACGGCTTCCATATCCGTCCGGGACACCTGCCTGTCGCTGCTTTCGGTAACACCGTACTCCACCATGTCCGTCAGCACTGATTGCATTTTGCCGACCGCGGCCCGGATGTGGCTGAGGAACAGATCGGCGGCAGAATCCAGACGGCCGGCATACGTTTCCGATATCAATTGGCTGTTCGCGGCGACGTCGCGCAGAGACTCGCGCAAGTGGTGCGCCGCCAGCGAGACGAACTCTTCGAAGTCCGCGTTCGCCTGATCCAACCGCTTTTGCACTTCGAGGCGGCGCTCGGTTTCCGCGTCAACGGCTTGGCGTAGACGTTTGATCTCGTCTTCCGGAAGGGTTTGGTCAGAGATATCCATTGCCGTACGTGTGCGGTGGCTCATGGTTTTCCGTGCCCATGATTACCCCGTATCCGGCTCATCGCAAAGTTCCGGGATGGAATAGTGAACTTAAAGGTCGCTCCCTGACCGGTTTCCGACTCCACCCAAATCCGTCCCCCGTGACGCTCCACCACCTTCTTGCACAGCGCAAGTCCAAGGCCCGCGCCGGGAATATCCGGACCATGCAAGCGCTTGAACATGCCGAAAACGCGCTCGGCATCCTGCGGATCGATACCGATTCCGTTGTCCTGCACGGAGAACAGCCACTCTTCCGCATCCTTCTTGGCCGAGATGTGAATTCTCAGCGGTTCTTTGGCTCTATACTTAATCGAATTAGCGATGAGGTTCTGGAAAACCTGCTGGAGCATCACCTGCTCACCAACCAACGTCGGCAGCTTTTCGGAGGTGACGGTTGCACCGCTCTGTGCGACGGCGGCCTGGAGATTTGCCAGCGTTTTGGCGAGGACGTCGTTGCAGTCTACGGGGCCAAAGCTGTCCTGGCCCGCCTCAGTCGTTTCCCAATAAGTAAGGAGCCCTTTGAGCAGGGCTTCAATCCGCAGCGCAGCTTCCACGCAATATCCTGCGATCTTATCTGATTCTTCGTCCAGCTTTCCTGCATTCTCCCGTGCCAGCAACTGAGTGAAGTTCACCACCATCCGCACAGGTTCTTGCAAGTCGTGCGTGAGCGCATAGGCGAAATTCTGAAGCTCTGCATTGGTAGCCTTGAGCGCGTCCTCAGCCCACTTGCGGTCGGTCGTGTCCTCAATCGCGAGGAGAATGGTCCGCGCTTGCGCGTTCGCGTCGAAGACCTCGCGAGCGTTCAGGAGCATCACTTTTCGTCCAACATGCGCAAACTCCCGCACCACTTCGAAGTCGCGGAACGTGGAATGGGTGGGGAGAATGTTATCCAGCAGTTCGCGCAGTTCCGGGATGTTCCATTGTCCTTTTCCCAGGTCGTAGATGAGATGACCCTCCGTCTCCTCCGGGTTGGCCTGAAAGGTTTCATAGAACGCCTTGTTGGCGCTCACCACCGTGAGGTTGTGATTCAGAATCACGAGAGGCTCTCGAACCGTCTCCACAATAGCTTCAGCGAAATCCAGCCCGCGCTTTGCCGCATCGATATCGATCAGCATCACTACTGCTCCGTCGATTTTTGCATTCGGGCCCGCCGATGGCAGTATGCGGAGCGAATACCAACAACCGTGCTCATCCCGGATGTCGCGGGGCATCCGATTGCCGCCCTGCATGGCATCCGCCAGCAGCCCTCGTAAATCGGGAAGTTCAATGTGGGGCTGAAGATCCGTAATCAATCGCCCGGCATCGGAGGCGATCAGATTCAACATGGGTTCGATGGCTCTGGTGAAGCGACGAATGCGCAGGTCCTTCCCAACCATTACGAGCGGGATGTTGATGCTTTCGAGAAGATTGGTCAGATCCCGGTTGACCTGGCTCAATTCCACGTTGCTAGTCTTGAGCTCTTCATTTAGCGTATTCAATTCTTCATTGGCGGATTCCAGCTCTTCTTGCGCGGTTTCCAGTTCCTCATTGCCCGCTTGGGCCTCTTCGCTCGCCGCCGTGAGCTCTTCCAGGGCAGATTCCTTTTCTTCGATGATCGATTGCAGATACTCCTTGGTGGCGGCAAGCTCTTGCCGCAGCCGTGCGGACTCTCCCTGTTCGTCCTTCGGCGTTTTGCGCTTCGGCGCAGCAGGCTTTGTGCTCGTAGGCTGTGTTGCGGCGGATGGGGCGACATCCTCGAACAGGATCAAGAAGTAGCGTTCGGAAGAAGACGATTCCCGAAACGGAATCACCTTGATCCTGACCTCGACGAACTGGCCATTGCTTGCGATCCGCAAGCCTTCCTCTTTGGTTGTGGCGTTGCTTTGTCTGGCGGTCTGGATTGCTTTGCTGACGCTCGCTATCAATCCTTCCCGGACCATTCGCAGAAGGTTGTGGCTCGGCGCTCCCGGCGACAACTCGAGATAAGGGCCCGTACGTCCCCGGACCTGAACGATGTTCATGGCATCGTCAATGATGACGCCGGCAGGAGCGTATTCGGCCAGCAACAACCGGTCCGCTTCCGTCTGCACAGCCGGCCTGGCTCGTGCCTCAACCAGTCTGCCACTGTGCTGCGCGCGGCCCTTGGCACGGTGGCCTTCGCCTAGTTCGGGAGCCGGTACATCTGTGCCCGGCAGCGATCGGTAGATCTTGTTTTTCTTTTCGACCTGTTGAAATACATCCGAAAACGCGCCGGTGCTTTCCGATGGGCCCAGCACCAGGAAGCCTTTCGGCTTGAGGGCGTAGTGAAGTATTGACAGCACTTTGCCTTGCAATACAGCCCCAAGGTAAATCAGCACATTACAGCAACTGATGAGGTCCAACTTGGAGAAAGGCGGATCGTGCGACAGGTCGTGCTTTGCAAAAACACAGACGTCACGGATGCTCTTGGCTATTTGGTAACCGTGTTCCGACTTGGTGAAGAATCTAGCCAACTGTTTCGGCGAGATAGGTCGTAGCGCCGCTTCCGTGTATATGCCCGCGCGGGCTTTCTCGATCGCCCTTTCGCTGACATCCGTGGCGAATATCTGAAACGGTACCGTTACTGCCGCATCGTCCAGGAATTCCGTTAAACTCATGGCGATTGAATAAACTTCTTCGCCGGTGGCGCACCCAGGCACCCAGATTCGGATGGGATCCTCGCTTACACGATCCTCAACGAGACTGGGAAAGATCTTTTTCTTCAATTCCTGAAACAAGGCGGGTTCCCGAAAGAACGCGGTGACGGTGATAAAAAAGCTCTCACACAACGCACTTGCTTCCCCGCGGTTCTCTTCGAGATCCTTAATGTAGTCTTCCAACTTCTCGAATCCCCGGAGCGCCATGCGCCGCCGGATGCGCCGCTTGATGGTGCTCTGCTTGTAATGCGTGAAATCCACGCCGATGGTGCTCCGCAACAGCCGGAATATCTTACGCAGTTCGACCTCTGCCGCGTCCATCGGCTCTTGCGGCTCGAGTGCGACAGAAGAATGGGACGCCATGGTCACCAGTTGCCTGGCAATCCCGGCCGGCGGTAGTACAAAATCCACGCCGCCAGCAGCGATGGCGCTTTCCGGCATGGCGTCGAACCTTGCAGATCCCTTCTCTTGAGCGAACGTGATACCACCCTCCGCCTTTATCGCTTGCAGACCAAGGGTCCCATCCGACCCGGTTCCGGATAGAACGACGCCGATGGCTTTGCTAGCCCGATCTCCTGCCAGGGCGCATAGAAAAGAGTCGATCGGCATGTTTCGGCCACGTTCCGAACGAGGTGGGGTGTGTAGAATTCCGTTCGAAATGCCTAAATTGCACCGCGGCGGTATCACATAGACGTGGTTGGCCTCAGCGCGCGTATCTCCGAGCAGTTCGCTGACAGGCATCTTACTTGCCTTGGAAAGCAACTCCGTTAAATGACTCTCGTGCTTAGGATCCAGATGCTGAATCAGCACGAATGCCATGCCGGTATTATTCGGCAGGTGGCTGAGCAATTCCGTGAATGCCTCTAGTCCGCCAGCGGACGCTCCTACGCCAACAATTGGAAATGAGCTGGCTTGCCCGTTCGCCCCTGGGGGTGGACCCTTGAGAGCCAGTCGTGAAACGGTTTGGCTGGCCCTTCGGTTTCGGAGTGGCGAGTGTGACACGCGCGGCGCATGCGCCGTCCTGCCTACCGGACGTTGGCCAGTTTGCTTCTTCGTGACACACCACCCATGCTTTCTCGCAGATCCGCGAACGAATGTTTCGCTAAATGCGGAGCACGCGTCGTACCAGTATATGCTCCTAGCGGCGGTGCCAGCTGTGCTTGAAGTGTAACGCAGGCCGACGGTGCCCGCAGAACCTCACCTGCTGGTAAAAGCTGGCCGCTGGTCGGAAAGATACCTTTGGAACTGAGCAATATTGAACAGTCAGCGCGATCAACTCAGATCTATCCTTGAGTCTAAACGTCTTTTTGCAGAGCCCTTGGCGGCACATATGAACATTCAGAAGATTCTCGCAGAGCTTCGCGAGCAGCGTGACCAGGTTGCCGCAGTAGTAGAGGCCCTGGAAAAGATCGCCTACCAGCAAGCGCCCCGGCGAGGCCGGCCACCGAAATGGCTGACAGCGAATCGCATTAACGCACCGAAAAATGGCACCAACGGCTCAGTGAATGGGTCACATCCTTTGGCTACCCCGAGGAAACCAGCTTCCACGTTCGCCGCGGCTAATGGGAGTCCACGGGACTAAGCACTGGTGCCTGATCCCCCCCAATGTCATCCAGCAGGCAGTCATAGGTCTCCGCGTCGCGGCGATACGGTACTGGTCTACAGTTACGATCCCGCCACTTTACAGGTCATTCGCGACTTCTTGGAGCCACTCGGATTCAACGTAGAAGTCGCGCCTGCGTCAGACTTAGATTCGGTGGCGCCAGAATAACGCCGGCAGCTCTGATGCCGCAGGCCCGGCGACCTGAACACAATGCCCCGGCGGTGAGCAATATTGAACAGATCGTCGCAGATCTACCTGCTAACTTCAGTGTGAGAGAACACACGTGTTGGGAGGCGGTCGCCCATGGAACGCGGCAAGTCAAGTCAAACGATCTTGGTGGTCGACGATGACTACGCAATTCTCAAGTTCGTCAGGATCCTGCTTGAGAGTGAAGGATATGCTGTGCTCACGGCCTCCGGCGCAGAGTCTGCGAAAAAGCTATACGACCAGTCCACGGTTGGGTTGTTGTTGACCGACGTGGTTATGCCGAACGTGAATGGACTGGAATTGGCTGATCAGCTTCTGCAACGGGAACCGCAACTACCCATCCTATTCATGTCGGGTAGCGAGGGCGCTAGCCGCGGTTTTGGCTGTGTGGCAAAACCATTTACGGGAGCCGGATTGATCCGTAGAGTGGGTGAAGTGCTGCAATCGCTGAACCAAGTTGGTCAACCCGCTGCGGCCTGAAAATTCAGCTTAGGTGGATGTGTGTCCGGCCAGCAGATCCTTGATGATTTTGCCAATCTCCAAGAACTGATCCAGCCCTGCAGGTTTGGTAACAAATTGTGTGACGCCGAGATCCATGATCCGGGTCCGGTCTCGCCGGGATTCTGAAGAGCTCCACACGCATACCAGAGCCCGGGCGAGACGCTTGGCGTCGTGGATCTTGCGCAAGATGTCTTCGCCGTTATACTTGGACAGGTTCAAATCCACCAGGATCAGGTCTGGAGTTGGCGCATCCCCATAGGCGCCTTCCCGGCAAATGAATGCGAGCGCCTGGTCTCCGTTCTCAAGGTGAGTCAGCTCAAATAGAATATTTTGCCGATTTAGCGCCCGCTTGAGAAGAAACACATCCGAACTGTTGTCCTCAATCACGAGGATTTGCGCTCGGAAAGGGACAGCCGCCGGTTTCACACTCACTCCCCCTGCCATTGTCTCATCTTTCTAGCTCGGGAGGCCCTTCCGCAGTAGATAACGACCGTGTTTGTGGTGAAATCTGCCTGGCCCTCACGATGAACCTCTTCGGCGCGTTGCCGATATAGAAAAAAGGGTAACAGGTCACCAGGGTAAGAACGTTGGCATCTACTGCGCCAAGGACGCCGACATTATCCGGCTCGACCACCATTAAGGACTCGACCTCGTAACGAAAATTGCCTCTCACCGTGGAGAATTGAATCTCATCCGTGGTCTTCACGTCCTTCAGCCCGCGAAAGAATGTGTCACGGTGACCCGCCACCCCAACGTTTCCGGCCTGCCCTGGCAGCACCGTGGACGGAATGTGGCCAACGGCGAGCTGTAGCGTTTTCCCATCGATGCCTTCACGGACCATTGCAGACAAGTGCAGCCTTGGAACTGAAAGACGTCCAATGATTGAGCTTGGGAACGCAGCCTCTGACGGTGGTACAGATCCCTGGGGCTCACGAACGATGTCCCCAACTATTGTGGCTTCGTGGTATTGGACGGCAGCGGAGGTAGTGGACGCCGGGATCCGGTCGAATGACCAGCTTTCATACGTTTGGTACAGTACCCGCTCGATATACGCATAGCCGTAGAATCCGAGGCAAACGATGGCAAGAATCAGAAAAACGTATTGGCCCAGACTCCTATGGGGGGTCGGCTTCTGGCCTGTGAGAGAAACACAAACTCTCATAGGCCACGCTTCCTGTCCGCCTCGCCACACTGATCCACCAGCGGGCGACTGTCCGGGAGAACGTAGCTCGTGCGGGTGCGCACCGTCAATTTGCGCCCATCAGACTGCCGCACACCGACTTTAATCTTACGCAGCGAACCCTTGTCGCCTGACCGAACTGGAACGTAGCCGATTGTGTAGCGGTTTCGAATGTCCTTTGCGATCACCCGGCAGATTTCCGCAACTTCAGACACATGATTCGGTAGAAAGGCCGCACCGCCGCTGATTCGGGCGAGCCTCTCCAGCAGGCGTGGGTTTCGATCATTGTCGTCCTGATCAAAGAGGCCAATGGTGTAAATGGTGGCTCGAGACTCGCGGACCATTCGCATAACATCGTCGAACCCATGGATGCTACTGTTGTTACCGCCATCGCTCACCAGCACGATGGTCTTCTTATCTCGCTTGCCCTTTTCCACATGATTCAGTGAGAGCACAAGGGCGTCGTAGAGCGCCGTCCGCCCCTCAGCGACCGTGATCGACAGAGCCGCCCGCAGTTTGCGGACATCGTCCGTGAAGGGGATGCTGTCGGGAAGACCAAAGCTCGCGCGGTCATTGAAATTCACGACAAACACCTCATCCTGCTGATTGCTCGCGTTAATGAACGCGAGCGCTGCCGTCACTACCTCTGGATGCTTTGCCCGCATGCTTCCACTTGTATCGATTACCAGACCGACCGTAACGGGGACATCATCGCTCGAAAAGTGTGTAATGGTCTGGAGCTGCCCGTCCTCATAAATCTGGAAGTTATTCTTCTCCAGACCTGGTACGTGCACCCCCGTCGCGTCATTCACGCTCACATCCAGAAGCACGAGTTCGGCAGTCGCGGTGAGTTTGAATACTTGTTCCTGTGGCTCAGCCGCCGGCGCCTGGCTAGCGAATGTCTGCAGGCCTAACGACAGCCCCAAGACTAGAACGCGTGCGAAGCAGGCCGCCATTCCTATCGCTCCTCAGTTCTATTTACCGCTGCCTCGCCGTGGCCCCTCTCCCAGAGACCGCGGCGGGTTGCAAAGTGCTCGCTCTCCTACCCCTAGGAGATGCGTCTGGAACGAATGCTAAGGACCGCAAAGGCGGCCAATGACAGGATTCCAATCAAGCCAAGTAGCGGCATGGCGCTGGCTGTATGCGGCAGCGTTTGCTCTACCGGTTCCGTTTGCTGTGCTGGTTCCACAGGCGTGGGGGCCGGTACTACTACTGCGGCGGTCTCAACCGGGGCCTGAGGCTGGACGGGCTCCGTCACTGCTGGCGCGGGCGCCGTCAGGGCCAGTTCGCCGGTCTTGCCAGTTTCGTCAACAAACACAAGAGGCGCTGTCTTTAAATCCTCTTCTACCTTCGTGTCAATGGCGACTGCCGGAACCTGGGCCTTCGCAAAGGCGGCTATTTCCGCTGCCGTTTGTTTGTGGTATACGAACTCCTGGCCAAAGTTGTCGCCCGGGTAGAACCACGCCCTAAGCGCTCTAGGCTGTCCTGCCGGAACTTCCCAGTATTGCAATACGGTATTCCCGGTGGGCTGCAAACGATAGTTCGGAACAGCAAGGATCGTGGTGATCACGTGCTTTTGGTCCTTATCAAAGACGCGGACAATATGCCGGTCTGCGAGGGAATCAACCAGCGCCATGACGTATTCGCCCGGCTGAAGGGTTACGGTGTGGTCGGGCGTGCAGCACGACGGCAGTTGAATCGTCTCACTCACCGTAAGGTTGGTTTTCTTGTTCCAGTCATCTGCCTGGACGTTTGGTAGCAGCGCAAGGCTGAGACATCCAGCGAAGGCTGCCAATGCGATATTCGAACGGTATTTCATTTCGTCTTCATCTCCTGTCTTCCTTCTCTAGGCAGATTGGGCACCAAAGCGAAAAGCCACTGTAAACTGATCTCACTAACCGATATATCGCAGGGCTATGCACTTTTTGCTGGCACATATGCAGGAACTGCTGGCGGGGGACAAAGAAGAAGGAGCGGAAAAGGTTACCAAGGTATCAGGTTACACCTGATGCCTTTCAGACGTTACGCGGCGTTAGGCAGGTAGATGGGCAAGCAACGTGGCAATGGCGACGGTGCCCACAATGACACCGAGATAGAGAATGAACCTTATACGCCATCGCCTTCCATCGATCGCAGTCTGCATTTGTTTGACTCGCGCCTTTTCGTTCCAGAGTTGTAGCTTACGTTCTGAAGAGTTTTCCATGTTATGACGAATGCCCTGTTGCTAAGAGCAGCAATCGTCGACCTAAGGACAAATTCTTTCGTGCCTCGAAAGTGTCGGTGACGCGACGCGCCACATTAGGTACTTTCGAGTTTCCCGCCACGGCCTTTCAAGCCATCGCGCAACCAAAACGGCGAAAAGCGCAGGGTGTGTTCATGCTGTCCGCAGCCGTGGCATTTGTAGACTCTTCTAAAGATGCACCTCTGCCACAGACTCCGGCGGACCCGGTTCAAAGCCTCAGACTGGCAGGATCGACAGGAGCGCATCCCCTCTAGATGCGCCCCAACAGTGCCAATACGATTACCACTACCAGAACGGCGCCCAGTACCCCGCTGGGACGGTAGCCCCAGTTTCGACTATGCGGCCACGTCGGGATCACCGCCAACAATAGCACGAGCAACAAGACCACCAGTAACATGTTTCATCTCCTTAGGGGCTCTTCCACAAGGGGCTCTTCCACAAAGGTATCGAAGTGAATTGCCACAAAACTCGTACGGCACGTTTTGCGCCATCTACATGCGGACGCTCCGGGAAACCGAAACTTACAGTCGCTGAAGTTCGTCGTCAAGCCCGAGCAATGTTGAGTCGGATGGCGACCGACGTGCTTTCGTCAGAGGCTGTCTTATGACACCAAAAGAAAAACGTCCATTCGATCCCAAGCTTTTTCTAACCAAGGTTGGCGCCGGAAGGGCTATTTTGGAATATCGGACAAACGGGGCGGTCTTCGTGCAGGGCGACCCGGCGGACGCCATCTTCTACATTCAAAAAGGTAAGGTAAAGCTCACGGTCGTCTCTGACAACGGCAAAGAAGCGGTCATCGCTATATTGGGTATCGGTGATTTCCTTGGCGAGGGTTGCCTGGCGGGCCGGCCGTTATACCTGGGAACGGCCACTGCAATGACAGATTGCTCAATCGTGCGGCTGCAGAAATCGAGCATGGTCCATTTGCTTCACGAGGCACCGGCGTTTTCCGAGCTGTTCGTCTCCTATCTGCTCTCGCGTAATATCCGGATCGAGGAGGATTTGGTAGATCAGCTTTTCAATTCCAGTGAGAAGAGGCTGGCGCGCGTATTGCTGCTGCTGGCTAATTTCGGGAAAGAAGGCAAACCGGAGCCAGTTATCGCCAGGATCAGCCAGGAGACGCTGGCGGAGATGATTGGCACGACTCGCTCCAGGGTCAGCTTCTTCATGAACAAGTTTCGGAAACTGGGTTTCATTGCGTATAACGGCGGACTTCACGGACTGCATGTTCACAGCTCGCTGCTGAACATCGTCTTGCACGACTGAAACGGGTTCACCCGAGTACCACGAAATCCCGACTAGCGGCTGACTTGTAGTCTGGCGGGATGCCGAAATGCAAAAACTGCACTCTCCGTAACAAAACTTGCATCTGCTGTGGCCCCCTCGCTCTTCCGCGAGCGGTAAATAGCCTTGCACATTTGCCGAAGCCTCCCACAAGGCCTACGCCTGCACGGGTGGGAGGTGCGACTGGCCGGACGGCCGAAGATGGTCCCAGCCGTGCACTACAGATAAGTCACGACCGGTCCTGAGCAGAAGCGGTATGGAGGCATAACATGATCAGTGGTTGGATCATCGTACTGGCTGTTGTCGCCCTCTACTTATTGGCTTCGATCAAAATCCTCAGGGAATACGAACGGGGCGTAGTGTTTCGGCTAGGCCGCGTCCTGGCGACGGCTAAAGGACCGGGCATCGTGCTGGTCTTTGCGCCGATCGATCGCATGGTCCGGATGTCGCTGCGCATCGAGGCGCTGGAAGTGCCCGGTCAGGATGTTGTGACGCGCGATAACGTGACTGTAAAGGTCAACGCGGTGATCTTTTTCCGCGTGGTTGATCCGCGCTTGGCAGTGATCGAGGTTTCCAATTACCTGTACGCAACTTCGCAACTGGCTCAGACCACACTGCGGAGCGTTTTGGGCGAAGCCGAACTTGATGAACTGCTGAGCCAGCGAGGCAAACTGAATCTGCGCTTGCAGTCGATCCTGGACCAGCACACGGCGTCTTGGGGCATGAAGGTCACCCTTGTAGAGGTGAAGCAGGTGGAGTTGGCCGAACAGATGATCCGCGCCATCGCCCGGCAGGCCGAAGCCGAACGCGAGCGCCGCGCTAAGGTCATCCATGCAGAGGGTGAATACCTGGCCGCGGAGAAACTGGCGATGGCCGCGGCCGTCATCCAGGAGCAGCCGGCCGCGATCCAGTTGCGGTATTTGCAAACTTTGGTAGAGATCGGAGCCGAGCACAACACGACCATTGTCTTTCCGCTGCCGATCGATCTGATCACGTCCATCACGCAGGTGCTGAACGGATCGAAGAAGATCGGAGCAGCGGGTGTCTAGGAGCGGACCCCCTATAGGATCTCCTGACGGTCGAGCGACGGCAGACCCGAATAGGGTGAAAGAGAGATAAAGACATGTCTACTTCACTTGGTTTATCGGTATCAACACGAGTATGGGAACCACCAATGTCGAAGCCGCTCGACGAAGCGGCGTGGCAAGCATGGGGCGCGAAGGGTCGGGCGCACGACAAGCGGGGCAGCGCCACGCGAATGAACGTCGTGAAGTGGGTCTCGATAGCGGCGTTGCTGGCTGCGGCGGTCTTGTGGTCCCAACTTACGCCGTACGAGGTCGTGGTCAGATTCATTGTGGCGGCGGGTGCAATCGTCGTGATGGTCCAAGCCTTCCAGGCGCGGCGCTACGCCGTTGCGTCCGTGTTCGGAGCGCTTGTACTGCTGTACAACCCGGTGGCGCCCGTCTTCAGCTTTTCTGCCGATTGGCAGCGCGCTCTGGTGGTAATGAGCGCGGTCCCATTCGTCGCGTCACTCACTTGGCGCAATGTGAGGCTGGCACAATGACTAAGTTTCGAAAACACCCGGCGAGATCAGCACTCATATCGTTCCTTGTGTTCGGTGCGATGCCGGCAGTTACATTGGCAGGAGATCTCTCCAAGTACCGGGACGTTCAACTCGGAACGGACCTGCCGACCGTCGCCAAGCAGGTAGGGGTGAGCCCAACTAAAGCGAAAGTTATCCATAGCCGCCCGGCCCTCATCCAAGAGCTGGCGTGGTCCCCCCGGCCTCTCGGCCCATTTTCGCAAACGGAATCGGTGCAAGAAGTAGTCTTCAGCTTCTATGACGGCGAACTGTTTCGAATCGCAATCGACTACGATCCGTACGAAACCGAGGGAATGACGGTTGAAGACTTCGTTAAAGCCATCTCGGCGGCCTATGGAACGGGTGAAAAGCCTGTTGCGACGGCCGCGGCCGCACAGAGCCCCGCCGGGAATCAACAAGAAGTTCTCGCACGATGGCAGGATCCGCAGTATTGCTTCGACCTGATTCGTGCATCGTATGGCCCAAGCTTCAGGCTAGTTGGGGTCCTAAAAAGGCTGGAAGCGCCGGCCGTAGCCGCCATCACGGAAGCGGCGCGGCTCGATGACCAAGAAGCTCCGCAAAGGAATGCGGCACGCATAGTGAGCGAGAAAGAAGTAGAGCGAGCCAGACTTGAAAAAGCCAGGCTTCTGAACACGCCGAATTTTCGGCCATAGCCCAGGGGCCATGGCGGAAATGCCGAACGAAGGAGATCAGGAACATGATTACCAATGGAGCGCTTAGTGCTGCATTCCGCGAAGGGGACGAGGTCGTGCTGGCTGAGGGTACATACCAGGGCACTCCCGGTGTTTTTCTTCGGCTAAGGGAGGATGCGAACTGGGCCGACATTACCGAGCGCAACGGCAGTATCCGCAGCCACCCAGTGGTATGGCTCGCCCACTCCACTGCGATTCGAGGTTCTAAGAACTAACCGCGACCAAAAGAATGCTCCGATCCGGTTCGGCCCAATTTTGAAACACGGAATCTTAAATGGAGGGTAACAGCATCATGAACATTCGACCTTTATACGACCGCATCGTAGTGAAGCGGATCGAGGAACAGGAAACTACGCGCAGTGGCATCATCATTCCGGATTCTGCCAAGGAGAAGCCGCAAGAGGGCGAAGTCATTGCCGTCGGGCATGGCAAGCGGCTCGAGGATGGCAAGATGGTCGCCCTCGATGTTAAAGTCGGCGATCGCATCCTATTTGCGAAGTACTCTGGTAGCGACACCAAAGTAGATAACACCGAGTACCTGATCATGCGCGAGGATGACATCCTCGGTGTTTTGGATCCGGCCGTCAAAGCGGCTAAAAAAGCCAGCTAATTCAAATCGAACAACGGGAGAACATCCGATGGCAAAACAGATTATCTATAGTGACCAGTCCCGCCAGGCAATTCTACGCGGCGTCAACCAACTCGCCGAGGCGGTGAAGGTGACCCTCGGACCTCGAGGGCGTAATGTCGTTCTCGAAAAGAAATTCGGGGGACCAACGATCACCAAGGACGGCGTCACGGTGGCCAAAGAGATCGAGCTGACGGATTCGCTCGAGAACATGGGTGCCCAGATGGTGCGCGAGGTGGCGTCGAAAACCTCTGACGTTGCCGGAGATGGCACCACGACTGCCACGATACTGGCCCAGGCAATATTCCGCGAAGGCATCAAAGCGGTCACTGCCGGGGTGAATCCGATGGCTATCAAGCGCGGCATCGATAAAGCCGTGGAAGTTGCCGTGGAAGAAGTCAAAAGGCTCTCGACGCCCGTTTCAGGCGACATGATCGCGCAGGTCGGCAGCATTTCCGCCAACAGCGATATCACCATCGGGAACATCATCGCCGAGGCGATGAAGAAGGTGGGCAAGGATGGCGTCATCACAGTCGAAGAGTCCAAGACCATGGTGACGGAGCTGCAGACGGTCGACGGGATGCAGTTCGACCGCGGCTATCTCTCTCCCTATTTCGTGAGTGATGCCCAGCGCATGGAGTGCGTTTTCGAGGACGCCTACATTCTGATTCACGACAAAAAGATCAGCAACATGAAGGATCTGCTGCCAATTCTCGAGCAAATTGCACGTGCCGGTAAGCCACTGCTGGTGATCGCCGAGGATGTGGAAGGCGAAGCACTGGCCACGCTCGTGGTAAACAAGCTACGCGGCACCCTCAGCGCATGCGCCGTGAAGTCCCCGGGCTTTGGCGACCGCCGCAAGGCAATGCTGGAAGATATCTCGATCCTCACTGGCGGAAAAGCCATCATGGAAGAGACCGGCATCAAGCTGGAGGGCATCACGCTGGAAGACCTCGGCCGGGCGAAGCGCGTCAGTGTGGACAAAGACAACACAACCATTATCGACGGCGCCGGGACGCCGAAGAACATCGAGGGACGGATTAAGCAGCTTCGGGCCCAGGTCGAAGAGACTACCTCGGACTACGATCGCGAGAAATTGCAGGAGCGGCTCGCCAAGCTTGCGGGCGGCGTGGCGATCATCAAAGTCGGCGCCGCGACCGAGACTGAAATGAAGGAGAAGAAGGCCCGTGTCGAAGACGCTCTACATGCTACTCGCGCAGCAGTAGAGGAAGGGATCGTGCCGGGCGGAGGTGTGGCGCTGCTGCGAGCATCGATCGCGCTACAGAAGCTGAAGCTCGACGGCGACGAGCAGTTCGGCGTCACCATCGTGCGTCGTGCTTGCGAGGAGCCGGTCCGGCAGATCGTCCTAAACTGCGGGCCGGAGGGCGCGGTCGTAGTCGAGAAGATCAGGAACGATCGGAATCCTAACTTCGGCTTTAACGCTTCCACGGAACAGTACGAAGACTTGGTGAAGTCCGGGGTAGTCGATCCCACGAAAGTAACCCGCACAGCTCTGCAGAATGCGGCTTCCATCGCCTCTCTCATGCTCACGACCGAGGCCATGATCTGCGAGATGGTTGAGAAGCCGGAAGGCACAGAGCAGTAGCGGCGGCCCGTCCATCAAAGAAGCTCCGAAAGGTTGCGTACAAGAGGCGCTGTATGGTCATCGTGATGTTTGGCATCGTGCTTCTGATCATCTTAATCGCCGTTGCTGTAGCTGCGATAAGGGACGCTCGGCTCGCGGACGCTGCGGCGAACTCCAAATCGCAATAGGAGTCTTTTCGATGGACAGACCGGCTGAAGTTTGGGAAGGCCGGGGCGACGCGCTTCGTCAGCTGGGCGACGGGGCAGGACGTATTCCCACAACGATGTCTGCACTGCCTTGCGGAGCCGGTCAACAGACGCACAGCCTGCTGAGAAGCGGATATTCAGCCTCACTGGGCCAAGTGGCCACGTAAGCTACATGAACATACACTGCATAAACTCCACCCGCGATTGGCTGAAGACAAAAAGGCCCAGGATCCCCGCCATCGGGCGTTTGGTTCTTGCGATTCTTGTTTCGACCTCGCTCTTGAATGGCTACACAGTTCTCACTCACGAAGCCATCATCGACTCGGTTTGGGATACATCCCTGAAGAAGCTGCTGCTGAAACGGTTCCCTGGAGCGACGCCGGAGGAGTTGGAGCAGGCGCACGCTTACGCGTATGGGGGCTGCATCATTCAGGACATGGGATATTATCCGTTCAGCAGCCGCTTTTTCAGTGATCTCACGCATTACGTCCGAAGTGGCGATTTCATCACGGCGCTGATCCGCGAATCGCAGGACCTGAACGAATATGCGTTCGCGCTCGGGGCGCTGGAGCACTATGCCGCGGATACCGAGGGGCACCGCATCGCCACTAATCGTGCGGTCCCGATTTTGTATCCCGAGCTGCGGCGGAAATTCGGGAGTTCCGTGGCTTATTGGGATAATCCGGTGGCGCACATCAGGACAGAGTTCGGCTTCGACGTACTTCAGGTCGCTTCGGGGCGATACGCGCCGGACCGGTACCGGAGCTTCATTGGTTTTCAAGTGTCGCGTGCGGTGCTGGAGCGCGCGTTCCGGGATACGTATGGCATCGAAATGAACGACGTGTTCGGGAATGTGACCCTGGCACTCGGCTCCTATCGGCACACCGTTAGCGCCATCATTCCGGGCATGACGCGGGTGGCGTGGAGCCTCAAGAAGGACCAGCTTCAGAAAGAGATTCCCGGCATCACACGCAAGAAGTTTCTCTACAATCTCTCGCGGTCGAGTTACGAAAAGGAGTGGGGAACGGAGTACCACAAGCCGGGCTTTGGCACGAAGTTGCTGACCTTTCTGTTCCAAATCATTCCGACGTCGGGTCCGTTCCGGGCGCTCAAGATCCGCACGCCGACTCCGGAAGTGGAAAAGATGTTCATGGCGAGCTTCAACGCGAGCGTCGACCGCTACAAGGTGATGCTCGCGAACGTGGACGCCGGCGGGCCGGAGCCGCCGAATGAGAATTTCGATGTCGGCACACCAGACATAGCCAGCAAGTACAAAGGTACCGACGAAGCCTACGCGAAGCTGCTGGGAAAGCTGGCGGACCATCAGTTCGCCGAGATGCCGCCGGAGCTTCGCCAGAATATCCTGGCGTACTATCAGGACTTAAAGCCACCAATCTCCGCGAAGTCCACCAAGAAGGAAAAAGCAGAATCGGCGAAGCTGCTCGATCAGCTCGATCGACTGAAAGCACTTCCGGAAAGCCAGGCCGTGACGGGCCAGACTACATCTCAAGCGCTGGTCCCTCGATGAAAGTCCTTGAGGAGATCGCTCTACAGGCGCTCAGCACGAGACCCGAGTGTGAAGAATCCTGCGAGGAGCAGCGCCCACGCCGTTCCGAGCGAGACGCCGCTCACGACGTCAGTCAGATAATGAACGCCAAGGTACACGCGCGAAGCACCAACCATGACAATTACCGCCGATACGGCCAGAAAAATTGCGGCTCTTGCGCCCGAGCGGTGTACATGGCGGCCTACGACGATCGCGATCGTCAAGTAGAGCGCGGAGGCCGAAACCGAATGTCCGCTCGGATATGAGAAGCCCGACATTACGATGAGGTGCTGGGCCTCCCCTGGACGAATTCGTTCGATGATGTTCTTGGTCACGAGCGTCAATATTCCTGCTCCCGCCGAAGCCGCAAGCAGCTGAAGGGCGCCCAGCCGGTCGCGCAACACAAGCAACACCAAGAGCGTGAAGGCGGAGAACAATACCACCAGGGTGATCGATCCCAGCGCGGTCACATCTGCGGCCGCGATCGTAAGCCACGGGGTCCGCTTTTTTGCCACAGCAAGCAGGATCGCGCTGTCCATGGCACCGACGTCTCCTTCGATCAACTCCCGTGTAATACGCACGAATATCAGCAATGCGAGCGCTGCGCCGCCCGACCAGAGAGAGAGCCGCGCTGAGCGGGCCGAGAACTTAGGGTGGCTCATCATTTCAGCCACAAGAACAACTCGCGACTCATCAAGCGGCTTAGGATCGGCGTGTCTGTCAGTGAAGCTTGCGAGAGTATCAAACCATTGCCTTCATCGCGCCCCCGGAGGCTCCTGGTCGGTGGGAATTCCGACCAGGGAGCGATAGAATGCAACGGCCCGGTTGATGGCGGAAGACTCATTTCCCGTGATCAGCCGGTTCGCGTTCTGTCCTGTGCGCACGATGCTGTAGTAGCGCCAGACGTTTTCCGATTCCCGATCCAGAAAGTAGATCGACTGCATCTCATCCGGGTGAAGCAGAGGTATAAAGAGATAGCGCAGCGTGCTGACGTTCTCGACATCGAAGACGACTCGGTCCACCGAGGCCTCAGCAATGTGCATTCGGTAGATGCCTTTGCCAGAAAGGTTATCGGCCTGTTCAAAATAGAGTACCTTGCCTTGCTTCATCTCATTGGGCGTGAAGTCTTCGCGGCGTTGACTAGGCTCCAGGCCGGTCAAGGCGTAGGCTTCCACGATTAACGCTTGCCACTGCTTGTGGGTGGTCGACCAGTAGCGCATGCCCGCGAGTTCTGAAATTGCCCCGATGTGGCGAAGCAAACCGTCAGCCTCCGAGGTATGTCGAAATCGCGCGACTATGGTTACCAACGTTGTGAAGCCCACGGCAGGCCAACCAGTGCAGGCGGGCGGTCTCCAGTCGCGGCCGAGATCAGACCTGCTCCATAACTTCACGATGGCCGAATCATCCAGACCGGGATAGGGTGGAACGGGTTCCGTTCCGCATGGCGGCTGCGGTCCTAATTGCGCATAGCCGTGCGCCTGGCAAAGCAACATCGTCGACAATACAAATCGAACGCAGTGGCGAGTCCAAGGCCGCACACGCGTCTCATGGCGCGGATCTGCGCTCACCTGACCGTCCCGTTGGGCCGGCAGCATAAGCATCGGCTGCCGAAGAACCCGGTCGATTTGAAAACCACATGCCGGTAGAGCCGTCTACTGGCATGTGGAGTTTGCTGGTGAAGCAAACTTAGCGCCAGTGCCCCTCCACTAGAACCCAACCATCCCTATGGTGCCTCCATCGATGCGCCACCCAGTGGGCATGCCGCCGAGGAGGCTGTTCCCACCGTCCCGAAGTCCAGACGTAAGCGTTGCCATCCCAACGATGGTAGCCGGAAACCCACACATGGTCGCGGCTGGGCCGGGGCGACCGCCTTTCGACTAGAGCATGCGGTGGCGCGATGGCAACCACAATCTCAGCCGCAGTTGCGCTGAACGCCAGCGCGCCTGCAAAAATCAATCCGATTAATCCCTTAAGAGCCATAACACCCTCTCCCTATCTTCGTATCAAACTGCGAACCAATCCTGCGGCAGATACACTACCAAGCTCTTTTCCCTCTGAGGGCATGATAGAGAATCAGCAAAACCGCTGAGCCCATAACTGCTACGAAGATACTGTAGAGGTTCAATCCGCTTACGCCGGGGGCACCGAATATACGGAACAGCCAGCCACCAGCAAAAGCGCCGACAACTCCCAACAGGATGTCGAGCAGAATGCCCTCACCTCTCCTATTTACAATCTTGCTGCCAATGAACCCTGCAACCAGGCCGAGAATTATCCAAGCCAAAAATGACATGGACTCTCCCGTTTGTCCCGTCAACGAACGTAGCGAAGAAGAAGATCGGCCGTATGCGCCAATTGCGCATGAGGAATAGAACACCAGCGCAAGTACGGCGCGAAACATTTTTCTCGCTTGGATCATATGTTCACTACTCTCCGAACCTTAGCCATGCACGTGCGTGGCCGTCCGGAAACCTGTACCGGCGGCCACTATGTTGCTATGAGTCGCATGCGCGGCTGGTCCACAGGCTCCTTCCGAGTCGCGGCTGACTCGGAAACAATCCATTCGGTCGTCTCGCGCGCTACTGGATACCTGGATCAACAAGGCTTTATCACCATCGTTCGTCAGCTACAGCGAGACAGTGATCGCGAGTGCCATGCCGGGATAGCTGCGATCGTAAAGGTAGTACCCGTTGTCATAACCAATGTACAGGTCATCGGTGTCGTACCAGTTCTCTGCCCAGGACTCCGGGTAGGGATCCACCAGCAGAAACGAAAAACCGCCATACGAGAAGCGCGGATACCCCATATAGATGGTGGGGAGGCCGTGCATTCGGAACCCGTGTTCCATCCCGAAATCGAGATTGAATTGGGACTCAGGAATGTAGTAACCGCCATAGCCACCACGCTGGGCCCAGGTGCGATGATCGCTATCCCAGTGTTGAGCACGATCCTGCTGCCATGTACTATGCCCCTGCCAGCCGCCCTGCTGCTGCCATCCCCGCTGCTGTTGCCACGCGACTGCTTGCTGCCGCGTACGCTGCGGTTGCTGTTGTTGCTGGCCTTGCTCGGAACGTTGTGCCTGTTGTTGCGGCCTCTGTTGCTGAGTCTGCTGGGCCTGTTGTTGCTTCGGCTGCTGTTGATGAGTCTGCTGAGCCTGTTGCTGCTTCGGCTGGCGTTGATGAGTCTGCTGAGCCTGTTGCTGCTTCGGCTGCTGTTGATGGGTCTGCTGGGCCTGTTGCTGCTTCGGCTGCTGTTGATGAGTCTGCTGAGCCTGTTGCTGCTTCGGCTGCTGTTGATGAGTTTGCTGGGCCTGTTGGTGTTGCGGTTGCTGTTGATGAGTCTGTTGGGCCTGTTGCTGTTGCTTAGGCTGTTGGGCCCGTTCCTGCTGCGGGCGCTGCTGTTGTGCGGCCTGCTTCTCTGGCTTTGCCTCTTTTTCGTTCTGTTTTTCATGCTGCGCGTACGCAGGGACAATCATCCCGAAAAGCAGAAACAGGGTAGCGGTACTGGTAGCTCGAACAAATTGCATAGTAATCGACTCCTTCAAGGTCATCATTAGGATGTGCACGCGGACGGCCAGTCCGCCTTTAACAATGTTCCGCCGCCTCTGCCCTTGTCTCGTACACCGTCCCATCCGGCGCGATGAGGAGATACAGGATAGGACAGCACCGATAGGTGCATAATTTGCTTTGGGCATGCACATTCGGTTGGGAGAAGAGGCCGGATGCGGCGCCTCGCGGTGTCCTAGTCCAGTAAGCCTTTCAGAATTCAAACGGCGCCAGACGTGCCATGGGTAAGTTACGTTGAGAGACCGGAACGGCAGCTTCGTTCTTGAGAATCGTCCAGTAGGAGAAAACATGAATTGGGATCAAATCGAAGGCAAATGGAAGCGGTTCGCCGGCTCTGCGCGCGAGCGCTGGGGCAAACTCACGGACAATGACTGGGAAACGATCGCCGGCAACAAGGATCAATTGGTCGGGCGAATTCAGGAGCGGTATGGAGTGGCGAAAGCGGAGGCCGAAAAGCAGGCCCACGAATGGTCGCGCGCACTGAACGAGTCTGAGCGCGAAGCTCACAAAGCCACCCGCCTTTAGAGATCACCTTCTCGGGGAAGGAATGTGGACCGATGAAGCCGACCCAAGACCGAATAGCCGATCTCTGGTGCAGGTTGATGCACACAGCGCCCATGTGGCCCGCACACGGCCCCCTACGAGTGCCGGACGTGCGGCCGGCATTATCGAGTGTGCTGGGAACTAACTTCACTGGCCATATCCCGCGTCCTGGTATTACGGCGCGAAACGCTGGTCCAAAGCGGCTTGGTAACGACAACTGAATCGAGCATCCAATGTTCGTAACGAAAGCCTTAGCCTTTAGGGCAGTCTCTTAAGCGCGACCACCAGCCACTTGCTCGCGAGTAGACCCATATGAAATGGATTGTGTCCAAGACGACGATCTGCCACACCGATCTGAACCGAGGATCAACGCCACCGAATCAGTCAACCGCGCTCTCTGTCGTCTTCGCACCTCTTCGGTCGAGATTTCGACCTGCTTGTCGGCCCGTGACTCCAGGTTGAGCGCGGGCGGCGTGGCCGATCACATGGTCACGCAAATGCTAAGACAGGGCGACGCAGAGTCTTCAAGCTGTACAGTCAGGCGAAGCTCGGAATGATACGCGAGGCGCTCGCCAAGTTGGACCGGCAAGCGAACAAGCGGGGAGTTTCGAACACAGAGAGGGCGAGTTGAACGATTTTGTGCACATTTTTGAGCACAATCAGCCTTCTGTTTTGATCCCGAAAGGAAATGCCGTATTTGAACCCGGGACCTCTTGCACCCCAAGCAATGCGTCTAGAGGTATTCGATCTTGCTCACCATCTCTTCCTCTGTTAACAGATCGTGGATCAGCGTCAGGCTTCTAATTATCTCTCCGATGGACAACGTACCCTGTCGGCAATAGGCGATTCCAGCATGGGCTACTCCTTCGCTGTGAAGCCGAAGATAGTCGGCATCATGCGTCACAAAGATCCGTCCTGTCGAGGTAGCGAATGCAAGTTGCGCCGGGTCGTCAACTCCAGAGAGGCCCGCCTCGAAAGCCGTCGTCACGTCAATACCGCGACTGCGAAGACCAGCCGCGATGCTACTCGATACGTTCTCGTCCAAATGAAATCGGATCGACATCCGTTAGGATGCTTCTTCGACATGCTCCTGGCGCAGCTTTTCTTTGACCGGGGAAGGATGCTGTGGCCGCATCTTCTCTTCGAGTGCGCGTTCCGCCCGCATCTCCTCTTGGATCTCGTCGAGGTGTTCAAAGTAGTAGGCGAGCGCTGTATGGACGTCGGCTAGTGTGATCGAGGGAATGTGAGCGACGATCTCGTCTGGAGTCATGCCCTGGTGCTCATGCCAGATTACAATGTCGAGTACTCGAACGCGGTGGCCAGCGATGCGGGTCTTACCTCCACACACGTCTGGAGTCTTCACAATGCGTTCGTTTTGGGCGTTGTCCATACACTGCTCACGGCGTCCAAACTTGGACGCCAAATGGACTCCAGACGGGCCAACTCCGCAAGCCCCTGTCTGTAAGTCTCTGACTCCGCTGGTCGGGCCGCCGGGATTTGAACCCGGGACCTCTTGCACCCCAAGCAAGCGCGCTAGCCAGGCTGCGCCACGGCCCGAATGTCCTATTGTACTCTTTGCCGTTACCGCTTTGCGGCGGCTTCCAACCGCGCTTGCGCTCGCTGCATCTCAGCTAACGCCGCCGCGGGATCTACGTTTACATGCGGATCCTCAAGGGCTTTCTGCGATCGATCGAGCGCGGCCTGGGCGCGCGCCACATCGATCTCTTCCGCACGCTCGCCGATATCAGCCAGCACGCGCACATGGTCCGGAAGCACCTCGACGAAACCACGGTGTATGGCGAGATAGCGAGTACGGCCATCCGTCACGTAGCTCAGAACGCCGCTCTGCAACTCCGAAACCAGCGGCGCGTGTCCGGCAAGCACACCGAGATAGCCGTTCCGCGCCGGCACCTGAGCCTCGGTCACGCGCTCCTCGACAATCAGCCGCTCGGGCGTGGCCACCTCGAGTTGAAACGCCTCGGCCATGCTACGCCGCAGCCTTCATGGTCTTGGCGCGCTCGATCACGTCATCGATGGTGCCCTGCAGATAGAACGCCTGCTCGGGAAGGTCGTCGTGCTTGCCTTCCACAATCTCTCGGAATCCACGAATCGTGTCCGCCAGCTTTACATACTTCCCGGGTAGCCCGGTGAACTGCTCGGCAACGTGGAACGGTTGCGACAGGAACCGCTGGATCTTGCGGGCTCGCGCCACCGCGAGCTTGTCTTCATCCGACAACTCGTCAATGCCGAGAATGGCGATGATGTCCTGAAGATCCTTGTAGCGCTGCAATACTCCCTTCACCGCCTGCGCGGTATCGTAGTGATCCTGGCCAATGATGCGCGCATCCAGAATGCGTGACGTGGATGCCAGGGGATCCACCGCAGGGTAGATCCCCAACTCGACGATGGCGCGCGAAAGATTCGTTGTTGCGTCGAGGTGTGCGAAAGCCGTGGCGGGCGCGGGATCAGTATAATCGTCCGCCGGTACAAAGATCGCCTGCACCGAAGTAATGGAGCCTTTTTTCGTGGACGTGATACGCTCCTGCAATTCACCCATCTCGGTCGCCAGGTTCGGCTGGTACCCCACGGCTGAGGGCATCCGTCCCAGCAGCGCGGAAACCTCCGAGCCTGCTTGCGTGAACCGGAAAATATTGTCGATGAACAACAGCACGTCCTGGCCTTCTTCGTCGCGGAAGTATTCGGCTACCGTGAGACCCGTCAGTCCCACGCGCAATCGGGCCCCGGGAGGCTCGGTCATCTGACCGTAGACCAGCGCGCACTTGGACTTCTTCCAGTCGTGCGGATCGATCACGCCCGATTCCTGCATCTCGAGCCACAGGTCGTTGCCTTCGCGCGTGCGCTCGCCCACGCCGGCGAACACCGACACGCCGCCGTGCTTCATGGCGATATTGTTGATGAGCTCCTGAATGATGACCGTCTTGCCCACGCCCGCACCGCCGAATAGGCCGATCTTTCCGCCGCGCAGGTATGGCTCGATCAGGTCCACGACCTTGATGCCGGTCTCGAACATTTCGAGCTTGGTTGACTGATCCTCGAACGACGGTGCCGCCCGGTGAATGGGATAAAGCTGCTTGGCGTTGATCGGCCCCATCTTATCCACTGGCTCGCCAATCACGTTCATCACACGCCCCAGCGTTTCCTTACCCACCGGCACCATCACCGGGTGCCCCAGGCTCTCCGCGCGCATGCCGCGCACCAGGCCCTCCGTCGGCTTCAGCGAAATGGTGCGCACGCGCCCTTCGCCGATATGTTGCTGGGCTTCACAAATAATATCGATGGGATCCGGAACCGTGAAGCCTTCGCTGGTGATGCGAATGGCCGTGTAGACCTCCGGGATCTGGCCTTCGGGAAACTCGCAATCAACCGCCGGCCCCGCCACCTGCACCACTTTACCGATTACCGATGTTGCTGTTGCCATGATGTTAATGACTCCGTCTATGCTCCGTCAGGCGCAGCCCATGCAGGCTGACACCTGGCACCTAACACCTAAAACTGCTTTTCTCACTCCTCCGACGCCGCCGCGCCACTGACCACTTCGATGATCTGCTTCGTGATACTCGCCTGCCGGACCCGGTTCATGTATAGCGTGAGGGTATCGATCACCTTGCCGGCGTTGGTCGTTGCGGAGTCCATCGCCATCATGCGCGCGGCATGGTAGGCGGCCGCGGTTTCCAGCATCGACCGATAGACTTCCGTCTCAACAAAGCGCGGCAGAACACTTTCCAGCATCTGGTTGGGCGGCTGCTCGAAAATGTAGTCCACGATCTCGGCGTGCTCCGGCAGTTCGACCGGCAGCAGACGCGAAATCGCCAGACGCTGCGCCACCATGCTCTTGAATTCGTTGTTCAGGATGTAGACGGCATCAATCTCGCCCGCGCGGAAGCGCTCAATCGCCTTTCGCGCAATGCCCGCCGCGTAATCGAAGCGCGGCTTGCCCAACACACCGATGTGCTCGGCCACTAACCGGACGCCGCGTTTGCGAAAGAAATCCCGCCCCTTCCTGCCCACTGCCTCGATCTCGGTCTCGCCGTCTGTGTGATCCTCCAAGAACTTCTGCGCAGCCTTGATCAGGTTGGTGTTGAACGCTCCCGCCAGGCCCGTATCACTCGTGAACAACAGAAGCAGAACGCGGTGCTCTGGCCGCCGGGCCAGCAGAGGATTGGACGACGCACTATCGTCGGCGCCCACAGCCACCGCGAGATTTGCCAGCACCTTCCGCAGCAGCGCCGCGTAGGGTCGCGCCGAAAGCACCTGGTCCTGCGCTCGCCGCAGCTTGGCAGCCGAGACCATTTTCATGGCCTTGGTAATCTGCTGCGTGTTGCGAACCGACCGGATGCGCCGGCGAATGTCGATCAGACTAGGCATTGGCGGTGGCCGGCTGCTTTTGCTGTGCTGTGAAGCGGCCCTTGAACTCCTTCACCGCGTTCTGCAACTCGGCGCGAAGCGCATCGTCCAGCGTCTTCTTCTCACGGATCTGCGCCCAAATCGCGGGATGCGCGTTGTCCAGGAAGGCGCTGAGGTCCTGCTCGAATTTGCGGCAACTCTCGACGGGCAGATCGTCCAGGAAACCGGACGTGCCGGCGAAAAGAGCAACCACCTGGCGCTCCACCGGCAGCGGTTGGAATTGCGGCTGTTTCAGCACCTCCACCAACCGCCGTCCTCGATTGAGCTGGGCTTGCGAAGCTTTGTCCAGGTCGGAGCCGAACTGCGCGAACGCGGCCAAATTGCGGTACTGGGCCAGATCCAAACGCAGCGTCCCCGCTACCTGCCGCATCGCCTTGATCTGCGCATTGCCGCCCACGCGGCTTACCGACAGGCCCACGTCCACCGCCGGACGAATGTTCGAATTGAACAGGTCGGTCTGTAGATAAATCTGGCCGTCGGTGATTGAAATCACGTTGGTCGGAATGTAGGCCGAAATGTCGCCTGCCTGCGTTTCGATGAATGGCAGCGCGGTGAGCGAGCCGCCGCCGAACTCCTTGTTGAGTTTCGCGGCGCGCTCCAGCAGGCGGCTATGCAAGTAGAAGACATCGCCCGGATACGCCTCGCGGCCCGGCGGCCGTCGCAAGAGCAGCGAGATCTCGCGATACGCGGCCGCATGTTTCGAAAGGTCGTCGTAAATGCAGAGCGCGTGGCGGTTGCTGTCGCGGAAGTACTCGCCCATGGCGCATCCGGCATACGGCGCTATGTATTGCATGGGCGCGGGTTCGGACGCGCTGGCCGAGACCACGATGGAGTACTCCATAGCGCCGTAATCTTCGAGCGTTTTCACTACCTGGGCTACAGTCGATTGCTTTTGGCCGATGGCGACGTAGATGCAAATCATGTCGCCGCCCTTCTGGTTGATGATGGTGTCGAGCGCGATAGCGGTCTTGCCGGTCTGGCGATCGCCGATGATCAGCTCGCGCTGGCCGCGGCCGATGGGAATCATCGAGTCGATGGCTTTGATCCCGGTTTGCAGCGGCTCCTTCACCGGCTGTCGATCCACGACACCTGGCGCCAGACGTTCCACCGGATTGAACTTGGTGGTGTTGATGGGTCCCTTGCCGTCTATGGGCGCGCCCAACGCGTTCACTACGCGGCCCACCATCTCTTCGCCCACCGGAATGGACATGATGCGCGACGTGCGGCGCACTTCATCGCCTTCGCGAATGTGCGTGTAGTCGCCGAGCAAGACCGCGCCCACCTGGTCTTCCTCCAGGTTCATGGCGATGCCCGCAACGTCGTGCGGAAACTCGATCAATTCGCCGGACATCACCTTCTCCAGGCCGTGAATGCGCGCGATGCCATCGCCCACCGAGATCACCGAGCCGGTCTCGCTGACGTCGATGGCCCGCTCGTAGTTTTCAATCTCTTGCCGTAACAGGCTGGTTATTTCGTCCGCCCGAATTTGCGCCATAATTGCGAATCCCCTAGCTGAAACAGGCAGGTCCGCCTGTTCCCTGTCACTCCGATGCCAACCGGCGTGCCAAGCTGTTCAACTGTCCCCGCACCGATCCGTCGTACAACGTGGAGCCGATGTGCGCCACCACGCCGCCGATCAGATCTGTTTCGACGGCGAAGCGTGCCCGCACTTTCTTGCCCGTGAACCGGGAAAGTCCGTCCACCAGCGCGGTCTTCTGGTGCTCGTCCAGCTCACGCGCCGTAAGCAGGCTGGCACGAACAAAGCCCAAGCGCTCGTCGAGCTGGATTTCGAACGAGTCGATCACCTGAGCTAAAGCCGCCAGGCGCCGGTGGTCAGTCAATACCAGCAAAAAGTTCCGGACGATGCGCGCCACTCCGAGCCGGTCAGCCAGATTTTTCACCACGGCACGCTTCCGCGCCGGCGCGACGGCCGGAGAAGACAGCGCGTTCCGGAGTTCAACCGATCCCGCCAGCAGAGCTTCAAATGCGTGCAATTGCTGCGAGGCTTGGGCTGCCTCCATGCCCTTCGGACCGGTGATCACGTCCGCCAGGGCGCTCGCGTAGCGGGTGACAATGGCTTGCGAAATCATGCAGCTTACTTCTTCAAATACGGCGACGCGGATGGCTGGTGCAGGTCTCGCGCGAAGCCTTCGATCAACGCTTTCTGCACCTCAGGCGTCATCTGGCGGCGGATCTTCTGCTCCGCCAGATCGATGGCCAGCTGAGCCGAGTAGCGTTTCAACTCCAATCGCGCTGCTTTTCCCGCCGCCACGATTTCGCCGGCGGCATGTTCCTTGAGACGCACCAAATCCGCCGCCATCTGCTGGCGAATGCGCTCACCTTCCGCCGATTGCTCGCGGTGCGCCGCAACCCTTAATGCATCTATTTCCGTTTGTAGCCCCGCAAGTTTGCGATCAACTTCAGCGGCCCCGGCCTCGGCCTGTGCGCGGATTTCCTCCGCCTCGGCTATTCCTCTGCGGATGGCTGTGGACCGCGCAGCAAACCAGGGTCCGCCATACTTTGCGATCAGATAACCCAGGGCTCCAGCAAGAATGGCGAAATTGGCCCACGCCCACACTGGAGAAACGCCCTCGGCCTGCGCCTCGCCCTTGGTCGCCGGCTCGTACTGGCCCGTCTCCGCCGCCTTCGTTGCCGAGGATTGCGCGTGGACTCGTTCCCACGTTCCACCAAATGACAAGCACGCAACCAGCGCGGCGCATCGGGCCAGCGCCCTCATGCGACTCTCCGGCTAAGCACCGAATTCGCAATTTGCGTCGCCAGCGCGTCGCTTTCGCCCGCCAAGTTCTGCTTCAGTTGCGCGACCTCCTGCGCCAACTCGGCCTTGGCTTGTCCGATTTGCGCGTCGGCTTCCTTCCGAGCCTGCTCCAGGGCCGCGGTTCTCTCGTCCTGTAACTGGCGCCGCAACTGGCTCAGTTCCTGGTAAACGTCGCCACGCGCCGCACGCAACGCCGCATCATACTCTTCCGTCTTCGCCGCAGCCTTCGCCAGACTTTCATCCGCCAGCTTCCGTGCTCCTTCAGTCGCCTCATAGCGTTGTTTCAGGACTTTTTCGAGCGGACGAAAAAACATGCGCGTCAAATATACATACAGCAGCAGCACCAAAACAAAGGTCGGCACGGCTTTTAGCAGTATTTCGCCGAGAGCGTGCAGAGTTTGGTCCATGTGGATTGAAGGAAAACCCGTGAAATGCCTTGAACCAAAGAACTTACCACATCGGCCCGAGGCCGTCAACCGCCCGTTGGCGCCCGGCGGCGCGCTTTCAGCACTTCCGAAAATGCCGGCAGAAGCGAGATCACGATGATCAACAAAACCACCTTGTCGAAATACTGCCGGACGAAAGCGACTTTCCCGAGCGTGTATCCCAGAGTGGTCATGAACGCCACCCATCCCGCCGCGCCACAAATGCTGAACGGCAGGAAGCGCAGATACGGCATTTCGGCCACGCCGGCGACGAACGCCGCAAAAGTCCTGATGATCGGCACGAACCGCGCGTAGATGATAGTTTTGCCGCCGTGCTTCTCATAGAAATGCTGGGTTCGCATGAGGTGCTCCCGCTTGAACAGGTGTGAATTGGGACGGTTGAAGATGCGCGGACCAGTTTTGCGGCCGATCAGGTATCCAGTGCTGTCCCCAATCATGGCGGCGGCCATGAGCACCAGATTCACGATGAATATGTTCAGATTACCCGCACCCGCGACCACCCCTACGGTAAACAGCAAAGAGTCGCCAGGAAGAAAGAAGCCGACCAACAGCCCGGTCTCAGAAAAGACAATTCCGAACAGCAACGCGTATCCCAACCAGCCAGTCACGAAGTGGGTCAGGAACTGGATCAGGCGCTCGGGGTCGGTGAGCGTCCGAAGAAAGTCGATGATGGCGTGAAGCATTCCGGCGCCGATCAGCCCCGGTAGCTCGCCGCCAGTTGATCGACGACTTTCTTATGGATCTTGAGTTTGCCCTCTTTGGTGAGCTGCTCGCGCACCCCCTCGGCGAACAGCTCATTCCGCTCGCGGGCCTTCTTTCCCCTCAACTCCGCCGCCAGGCCGGCGCGTTGGGCAGGCAGCAGAGACATATCCGCGGGCACCTTCTCCAGGACTTTGGCGATCACCCGTCCTTGAGGCACGGGCAGCGGACCTAAGATAGTCCCATCCGGTTTGATGAACGCCTCGGCAAAGTAAGCCGCCGAACCCAATCCCTCGACAGACGCTGACCGGTTAAATGGCGCGGGCGTCTTCACTTCCAGCCCCATGGACTTGGCGGCCTTTTCCACGTCGCCGTTCATGACCTTGACCTTGGCGAAAAGGTCGGCCGAGCGCTGGCCGGAAAGTTGCGCCGCTTTCTGGGCTTCTAGAATCCCCCGAATCTGCGCCTGCGCCTCTTCGAATGTCGCGGAGCGCGCGGGGGTAACAGCGGTCACCACCGCCAGAGCGACTCGGTTGCCCGGCAAAGAAACCGGCGGCGATACCTGGCCTTTTTGCAATCCGCTAAAGCCTTGCTGAAGGTCCTTGTTGGCCCCAATGCCAGGAATTGGCTCCCCGGGGCCAATATTCTCAGCCACTACCGGCGGCGCCAGATTCAGCTCTGCCGCGACCTTCTCCGCCGGTTCCTTCTTCAGAGCGCTCTCCGCGCGATCAGCCAGGTCCTCCATCATTTTACCGACGCGCATTTTTCGCACATCGTCGGCGAGTTGGGCACGAACTTCTTCAAAACTTCCGAGATGCGGCTGCTGATGCTCCAGAACCTGGATGATGTGATATCCAAACTGCGTCTTCACCGGATCGCTGATCTGATGGGGCTTCAGTGAGAAGGCTGCGTCCTCGAACGATTTCACTGTCTGGCCGCGGACCAGCCAGCCAAGATCGCCACCCTTGAACCCCGAACCCGGATCTTGCGAATTTTTCTTCGCCAGCTCGGCGAAATCCGCGCCCCCTTTCAGCTGCTTGAGGAGATCCTCAGCTTTGGCCCTGGCTTTGGCGTCTTCCTCGGGCGTAGTGCCCCCTTTTATGAGGATGTGGCGAGCCTGAACGCGCTCGGGATTACGGAATTTCTCCTTGTCGGCGTCGTAGGCACGGTGCAGCTCCGCGTCCGACACTTGAATCGACTGCTCGATCTTGGCTTGGTCCAGCATCAGAATTGCCAGGCTGCGCTTTTCTGGGACTGGGTACTGCCCAGGGGTCTTGTCGTAGTACGCCTTGATCTCCGCCGGTGTCACGCTCACGTCGGATTTCAACTTCTCCGGCTCGATCTTTACGAATTCGATCTTGACCTTGTCGTTGCGCCGGCGGTATTCCTGCTCGATCTCCGCCGGAGTCACCACCGTGCCTTCCACCACGATCTGCGTCAAGCGGGTGATGAGAACATTGTTAGCAAATTCGGTTTCAAACTCCGGAATCGTCAGATTCTGCTGAGCCAAGACGGCGGCATATGCTTCCCGGCCCACAAACTTGCCATCGGGAAACAGATCCGGTCTCGACATGCGAATGGCGGCCGAGACATCCTCGTCGCTCACGCGAAGCCCGAGCCGCTTTGCCTCGTATATCATGGCGTGAAAATTGACCACGTCATCCACGAGCTGCGGCAAGTAGAGCGACACCATGTCCATTGGTATCGTGCGCGAGCGAATTGCGTTTTGGACAAATATCTGGATATCGTGCGCCGTGATGGTTTCTTTCCCAACTTCGGCGACCACTGAGTCCGGCCCCCGATCTGTGTTCCCGTAACTGGGAATCAGATAGGTGACCATCGAAAGAGCCACCACCAGCAACACGGCGCTCAGCAAAATTCGGACCAGCCGGTCGCGGCTGCGAAATAGATTAAACATGCACACCTCTCAAGGCAAAAGACAAAAGGCAAATGTCAAAAGGCAAAAGGAACTCCTCGGCTGGATAAACCATTATATCAACAGGCCCGCCGCTCTCAACTTTTGCCGTTTGCCTTTTGCCGTTTGCCTTTTGCCTTGGCACCTTGATCCCCCATCCCGCACTCCGCATGCACGGCCCGCACCGCCGCTTCCAGGCCATCCCGACGCACCACAATTGCGATCGTCAGCTCGTTGGATCCCTGCGCAATGGCGATGATGTTGATCCGCTCGCGCGAAATCGCCGTGAAGATGCGTCCCGCGAGGCCGGGCGTACCTTGCATCCCTTCGCCCACCACCGCCAGCAACCCCACCTGTTCATCCACATCGATCGGCCGCAAGTAGCCGTGCGCCAGCTCTAGCGCCAAGGCGGATTCCATGGCCTCCACCGCGCGATCCCGTTCCTCGCTGCGTACAAGGAAGCAGAAACTTTGCCGGTAGCTGGAACTGGAAAGCGATAGCACCTCCACATTGGCGCGTGCCAGAGCGTCCAAAGCGCGCGCCATCACCAGCGCTCCGTTGAGCGTCGCGTGCGCCGGCTCAAGCGACACCAGCGCCACCTTCGCCAGCGATGTCACCGCGCGCGCGCCTTTCAGCGAGTGGATGCGCGGCACAATCTTCGTCCCGGGCTTCTCGGGCGCGAAACTGTTCTTGCTCCACACCGGAATCTTGCGGGCCACCAGCGGCGCGAGCGTGCGCGGGTGCAGAACCTTGGCGCCGTTGTAAGCCAGCTCCGCTGCCTCGCGATAGGTGACCTCTTCCAGCACGGTGGCATCCGGCACCAGACGCGGATCGGCCGTCATGATGCCGTCCACGTCCGTCCAGATCCATAGCTCGCGCGCGCCCAGTGCGGCCGCCAGAATGGACGCCGAAAAATCCGAGCCTCCGCGGCCCAGCGTCGTCGGCCGCCCGTCGGCCGTCGCTCCGTTGAAGCCCGTCACCACCGGCAGCACGCCGCTCCGAATCAGCGGCCCGAGGAGCTTGCGCGCTTTCACCGTGGTCTGCTCCATCAGCGGCGACGCGCTGCCGAAAACCGCGTCGGTGACGATTACCTCTGCTGCATTGATGGCCTCCGCTTTCGTCCCCGCGGAGTTGAGAAAAGCGGCGATCATGAGCGCCGAAAGCCTCTCGCCGATGGCAATGGCTTCATCGACGGAGCGCGGCGGACGGTCGTTGAGCATGAGCATGCCATGCGTGATGCGATCAAATTCGCCCACCAGCTCGCGTATCCCCGCCAACACGGGCTTCTGTTTCGAGGCCGGTAGCAGCTCCCTACATGCCTGCACATGACGTTCCTCGAGCTTCCGAATATTCGCGTTGCGCCCGGCGTTGTCGCCCGCCTCCGCATGTTTGGTGGTCTCGATCAACAGATCCGTGACACCCGACATGGCCGATACCACGATCACCACCGGCCGCTTGCGCTTATACCCCGCCGAAAGCTTGGCGGCCGCGCGCATGCGTTCGGCGCTGCCGACGCTCGTGCCGCCGAATTTCATTACCAGTAGATCCTTCAACGAAACTCCTTCCCGTTCGTAATGCGCGCGCGTACCAGCTTTAGGATGGCTTCTTCGACTTCTTCGATGGATAGCCCTGTTGAATCGAAGTACACGGCGTCGAGAGCCTGGGTGAGCGGCGCCTCGGCACGCGTCCGGTCACGCTCGTCGCGCTCGCGGATCTGGTGCGCGATCAGCTCGTGATCGCCATTGACCTCGGCCGCCCGCCGCCGCGCGCGCTCCTCCGACTCCGCATCGAGAAAAATCTTCAAATCCGCCTGAGGAAACACCACCGAGCCGATATCTCGACCTTCCATCACGACATTATTCTGTGCGCCAATCTCCCGCTGCTTGTCCACCAGCGCCCGGCGCACTCCAGGTATCGTTGCCACGAGCGACGCAGCTCGCGACACCTCGGGCCCGCGAAGCGCCTCCGTCACATCCTCGCCATTCAGCACTACTCGTTCACCTTCCAGTGAGATCGCCGCCGCGAGCGCCAGTTGCTCCATGCGGTGCCGGTCCGATGGATCGAGCTTCTGGCGCAACGCCCACAGCGCCACTGCCCTGTACATGGCGCCGCTATCAATATAAGTGAAGCCCAGCCGCGTAGCCAGACGGCGCGCAATGGTGCTCTTGCCCGCGCCCGCCGGGCCGTCGATCGCGATCACAATAGCCATGAACGGTTCCTCCGTAGAATAACAAGACCAGCCATCGTCCTTACCAGTGGCCTGTCGCAGCCAGATCGTTACTACGGCTTCCTCCAGTCGGGGCTCCGTGAATCGCGCCGGATACTGAGCCGCGACCAAAGCGAGCGGTTGCGTCATCCTAACGAAATCGCTGCGACAGGTCACTAGTGGACCGTCCCAGTCATTTCGTAGCGGCAGGCCTGACGTGTCCGGCCACTACGAAGCGTGGGATGTAGGGGCGAGGCACGCCTCGCCTTGGCGCGTGGACAGCGTTGCCTGGCACCTGTTTTGCCGCCCTCACCATCTCCGCTCGATGGTATACCTATGACTGGTGCCATGCATCTCAATGTGACCAAGCCATTTGCACTCAAAAAACAAATTTTGCAAATCAAACCCATTCCCATTTCCGGACACTCAGGTTGACCGCTCAAGACTTCGACCGCCTGGTCACACGCGCCTGCGCCAAAATCCCGCAGCGCTTCCGCCGCCGCATGTCCAACATCGCCATGATCGTCGAGCAAGAACCGTCCACCATGCAACTTCGCGGAGCCGGCGTGCGGCCTGGCGGAACGCTGCTGGGCCTGTACCGCGGGCGGCCTCTCACTGCGCGCAGCGTTTTCGATAGCTTCGCCATGCCCGATCAAATCGTGATCTTCCAAGGCCCGCACGAGCGCCTGGCCCGAAGCCCCGAGCATCTGGAAAAACTGGTCGAGGAAACCGTCTGGCACGAAGTGGCCCATTACTTCGGCATGGACGAGGCGCGCGTCCGCCGTGCCGAGCGCCGCCGCGCACAGCGTCTCCGATGACTTCGCTGCGCGACCCATGTAGCGAAGGGACACGCGCCTTTTGCGGGTACCTGCGGCCTTTCGGATTCGTTACGTTGAAAAAGGAGCTCCTCGCACTTGTGGACAGCTACGAGTGCCTGTCCTACCCTTACAGTGTGGCGGTTCCTCCCATCGGACGTCGCGAATTTCTCGCGGCGCTGGCTTCGTCCGGGTTGTTCGTTCCTTCGAGGAGTTTCAGCGCCACTCGGTATCCCGTCCGCTTCCGCAAACCCAGTCCTTATGAGAGCGTTCTGGCTCACACGGAGCCCGGAACTGACGAATTCCCATTTGAAAAGGAAGCCCAGGAAATCGAGCAGCGTCTTCGAGCCGCGCTTCGCGGCACCCCGTTGCAACTGTCGGACGATTTTCGGGGCGCATCCCCCATGCCGCTCCGGTACAAGTCGATGGCCGACGGTGTTAGCGTGGCGGAATTCGGTTCTGCGGATGGATTTCACAGCGGCCTCGCGCACTGGATCGCCTCTCTCGGTCATCTTCGTCGCAGCGCCTTCTTCGTGTTGCCGCGGAACATTGTCCGTTATGAAATTGCCGGCGACGGCGCCTATCGCGTCGGCTTCTGGAAACAAGTCTGGAAGAACGGGCGCCTCGCGGAGTTCTCGCCACTCAGTGAGACGCTGGTTACCGCCAAGGAGCCTCTGTTTCACGACATCACCGCGCACGCATTCCACGGCGTGACTTCGTTTGATGAGCAGTTATTGAAGGGCAACGTGTGGTGGCGATCCAGGCTCGACTCAGCCACCGGCATCGACATTTACGGAAACAACGGCGTCGCAGTCGGCGACATCGACAACGACGGATGGGACGAGATCTACGTTTGCCAGCCCGGCGGACTGCCGAATCGCCTGTATAAGAATCGCGGCGACGGCACGCTAGTCGACATCACCGAAAAGGCAGGCGTGGGCGTCCTGGATGACACGACGTGCGCGTTGTTCGCCGATTTCCGCAATTCCGGGCGCCAGGATCTGGCCGTTTTGCGAAGCGCGGGGCCGCTGCTGTTTTTGAACCAGGGCGATGGCACGTTCACGCATGCGCCTGACGCCTTCCGGTTCCGCGCCGATCCGCAGGGATCGTTCACCGGAATGGCAGCCGCGGACTACAACCGGGACGGGCGCCTGGATCTCTATCTCTGCACCTATATCTATTTTCAGAGCGAGGACCAGTATCGCTACCCTGCCCCCTATCACGACGCGGAAAATGGTCCTCCGAACTTTCTTTTCCGCAATGAGCTCACGGCTTCCGGCGGATACTTCGAGGACGTCACCAACGAGACCGGACTGGACCAGAACAACCATCACTACAGCTTTGCCCCCGCCTGGTGCGACTTCGACGGCGACGGCTGGCCGGATCTTTACGTAGCCAACGATTTCGGCAAGAGCAACCTGTACCGCAACCGCGGCGGCAAGTTTCACGACGAGGCTGGCGCAGCAGGCGTCGAGAACATGGCCCCCGGCATGAGTGCGGCATGGTTTGACTACGATGGCGACGGCCGGCCGGACCTTTATGTCTCCAACATGTGGACCGAAGCCGGCCAGCGGGTGGTCGATGACCCTGCCTTCTCACCCGGCCGCGATCACCGCGCCGCTTTTCACAGCCACACCAAGGGCAGCTCGCTCTTCCGCAACCTTGGCGATGGGAAGTTCGAGGAGACTAGTGCGCCGGAAGGCGTGGCCATGGGACGTTGGGCCTGGAGCGCCGATGGACTCGACTTCGACAACGACGGCGCCCCCGAGATCTTCATCACCACCGGAATGCTGACCAATCCGTCGGAGAAGGATTTGAACAGCTTCTTCTGGCGGCAGGTGGTAGCGAAATCGCCGCCAGCCGACCAGCCGGCTCCCGATTACGAAAATGGCTGGAATGCCATTAATCAGCTCATCCGCGAGAACTATAGCTGGTGCGGGCGCGAGCCTAACGTTTTCTATAAGCGCGTGACGCCCGCGGCCGGCGGCGCTGCAAAGTTTTACGATTTCTCCGGAGTCAGCGGCCTCGACTTCGCCGATGATTCCCGCGCCTTCGCGGCCACCGATATCGATAACGACGGCAATCTCGATATCGTGCTGAAGAGCCGTTTGGGCCCGCAGGTTCGGATTTTGCGCAACAACTGCGGCATCGGCAAACGTTCCATTGCGCTTCGCCTGCGCGGTACGAAATCCAATCGCGACGCCATTGGTGCACGCGTGGAAGTGAACGGACGCGTCCAGTACCTCAGCGCGGGCAGCGGATACCTGTCACAGCACTCGAAGCAACTTCACTTCGGCTTGCAGAACGCCAATGAGGCAACCGCGGCTATCACCTGGCCGTCGGGCGCCACGCAGCAGTTCTCCAAGCTCCGCGCAGGTTTCCGTTATGAGATCGAAGAAGGATCGGACCATGTGGAGGCCACGCCGTTCCGGCCGCGAGCCAGCATGCCGGCCGCGCCGGTCGAAGGAGTTAATCAGCCCGATTTCGCCTCCACGTGGTTGATCGATCCCCCGCCCCTGCCGGAAAAGCGCAAAGGCCCCGGATTTCTGCTCCTGACCGCTGGAGCGCCGCCGTCGGTTCCGTCCTCGTTGCCTTTCGAAGTCGTCGATGTGTCGCGGAGTTCGCCGGACCTGGCGGCCTACTACTCGGTATTCCACCGGTATTTGTTCGAGCTGCGAACCGATCTTGAGTTGCCGCTGCTTCTGCTGGTGGATGACCGCAGCCACGCGCAGAAGATCTACGCCGAGATTCCGTCCGCCGATGTACTCGACCGCGATCTGAAGACTCTCGTCGCCGGCCGCGGCCCCGATATGGCCTTGCCGTTTCCCGGGCTTTACTATTTGACTCCTCGGCGCAATTATTTCAAACTCGGCGCGGCGTTCTATTGGGCCGGTTATCCCGACCAGGCGATTCCGTATTTGGACGAAGTGGTGCATCGCCACCCCGACCACTGGAAGGCTCACCTGGCGCTCTCGCGCATTCACTACGAAGCCGAACGGTGGAAGCCGGCGCTCGAGGAATACAAGCAGGTGCTGGCCATCCGCCCGGAGCACGCCGACGCTCTGCTCGGAGCCGGAGACGTGTGCCTCAAGCTCAACGACCTGCCGGCGGCCGAGAATTTCCTTCGCAGAGCCGCGGACGCCGATCCCCAGAATGCCGATGCCGCCAATCAGCTAGGCCTCACGTTCGCCCGCCAGAATCGCACGGCCGAAGCCAAACCATGGTTCGAGCGGGCCATTTCCCTCAAACGCGATCACACTGGCGCCATCAACAATCTCGGAGTGCTATATGCCGAATTGGGTCAACGGGACGATGCCATCGCCGCGTTCCGCTACGGCATCGGAATAGCCCCCGACAACGAGGAGCTCTACCTCAACCTGGGACGCGTCTACGTCCAGATGGGCGAGCGGGAGAAGGCCCGCGATCTCATGCGCCAGCTCCTGGCGAAGAAACCCGCGAGCCAGGTGGCTGTTCGCGCACTGCGGGAATTGGACTCGCGGGAGTAGGTGTGCAGGTTCGAGTCCTACCTGGGGAGCCACAAATCGCCGCGTTGAAATCAAAGCACTTCAGTTCTGGCTCTCCTCACAAGTGCTTGAAAATGTGGTTCGAATCCAAGATGGG